>Ga0310345_10000076_pt1 | contig 221031 bp, 212 predicted proteins | sample HC15DNA20500_MG_FD_204667 | JGI IMG/M metagenome (GOLD analysis project Ga0310345, IMG submission 204667) | Marine microbial communities from station ALOHA, North Pacific Subtropical Gyre - HC15-DNA-20-500_MG | ecosystem: Environmental > Aquatic > Marine > Oceanic | place: Pacific Ocean... | reverse complement strand
GAAAACTCGTAGAACAGCGCCGGTTGCGCCTCCTGCCGCGGTCCCATCATCGCCGATCCTCCCACCCACTGCGGGAATTGAATCAGCCGAGGGGACTTCGATCAAGGGCGAGTTTTTCAACAAAATAAGCCCAAGGTGCCACTTTCGCAAAGCGTCTGCGCGGAACCAAGGGCTTTAGCCCGCCGCGCATCGACGGGCCGTACCGACGGCACGGCGATTTGGCAATTGGAGTGCCACGCTCTCAGGTTGGATGTATTTGGCAGGGATAAAGTGGCAACTACCACTGTTGGTCCGCCGCACCACGGCCCGTCGATGCGCGTCTCCTCACCGTCAGGCCGAGCGTCCGCTTCGTCTGCATGTCGGTCACTCAACAGAAAGTAGGGTGGGTGCCAACCCACCACTCCTGCATTCTCAGCAGAAATGCTGCCGTTCGCGAAGAGCCCGGCGAAGGCTCGCTTTGTCCCGCAAAGGCCCCACAGAAAACAGGCCGGGGTCCCCCCCGGCCCTTACCAACCTCACCGTCGCAACCCCTCAGGCCCGCAGCTTCTCCCCCTTCGGGTCAAACGGCGGCTCTTCCAAAATACGCGCCTTGTGCGGCTGGCCCAGCACCATCACCTCGACCTCGTCGCCGGGTTCCGCTGACCCGCTCTTGATATAGCCAAGGGCCAGCGACATCCCCACCGTATAGCCATAGGTGCCGGACGTGACCCGCCCGATCCCCTTGCCATCCCTGAAGATCGGCTCGCCCCCGGTGGCATCCGCGTTCGAGGCGTTGACCGCGTCCTCGTCGATATGAACCAGCACCAGCGTCTCGCGCGTGGGCTCCGCCATCACCCTCTCGACCGCCGCCTTGTTGAGGAAGTCCTTCTCCATCTTGCATAGCGGCCCAAGCCCCACCTCGTGCGGATAATACTCGGGGCTATACTCCCGGCTCCACGAGCCATACCCCTTCTCGATCCGCATCGACATCAGCGCCCTTGCCCCCACAGGCCCGGCCCCGAACGCCTTCGCCGCCTCCAGCAGCGCCTCGTAAAGCTTCAGCTGATCCTCCGTCCGGCAATGCAACTCCCACCCCAGATCGCCCGTGAAACTCACCCGTAGCGCCAGACACCGCACCGCGGCAATATCGATCATCTTCGAGCGCATGAAAGGGAAATCCTCAGTCGCCAGCGAGGTGTTCGTCATCCGCTGCAAGATCTCGCGCGATTTCGGCCCGGCCACGTTGAACCCGCACATCGCCTCGGTCATGCTCTCGAACACCGTCCCCTCGGGCAGCGGCACCATGTCATAGAACCGCTTCTGATAGCGCTCGGCCATCCCCGACGACACGACCCAGAACTCGTCCTCCTCGACCCGCGTGACCGTGGCATCCCCCGCAATCCCGCCGCGCACCGAAATCAGCGGCGTCAGGCAAGACCGCCCCGCCGCCTTCGGCATGTTGTTCGCAAACACCGCGTTCAGCCAATCCGCCGCCCCCGGCCCCTTGACCCGGTACTTGGCGAAGTTCGAGATATCAATGATCCCGGCCCGCTCCCGCAGCATCCGGCATTCCTCGCCCACCGGCCCCCACCAGTTCTGCCGCACGAACCCGTTGGTATCCTCCGCCCCCGGCTCGCCCGCAAACCACTGCGGATGCTCCCAGCCATAATTGAGGCCAAACACCGCCCCCATCTCCTTTTGCAGCTCGTAAACCGGCCTTGTCCGCAACGGCCGCCCCGCCGCCCGCTCCTCGTTCGGATAGTGAATGGCGAACCTGTGCGTATACACATCCTCCACCTTCGCCATCACGAACTTGCGGTCATTCGCCCAAAGCCCGAACCGCGCGATATCCCACGGGAACATGTCGTACTGCATCTCCCCTTCCACGATCCACTGCGCCACCATCAGGCCCATCCCGGCCGACTGGCTGAACCCCGGAATGATCCCCCCGCACATGAAGTAATTCTTCAACTCCGGCACCGGCCCCAGAACCACATTCGAATCCGGCGACCAGATCATCGGCCCGTTGATCACCCGCTTCACCCCGGCCTCGGCGGCCGCCGGCACCCGGTCCATCGCGCGCATCACGTTCTCCATGATCCGCTCCAGATCATCCGGGAACAGGTCATGCGCAAAATCCAACGGAGTCCCATCCTCCGCCCAGAACCGCATATCCCGCTCATAGGCCCCGATCAGCAGGCCCTTGCCCTCCTGCCGCAGGTAATACTCGCCATCCCGGTCCGCCACCGACGGCAACCGCCGCCCCGCATTCTCGATCTCCGCCATCGTCTCGGTCACGAAATACTGGTGCTCGGTCGGCTGCAACGGCACCTCGATCCCGGCCAGCTTCGCCACCTCCCGGCCCCAGAGACCGGCCGCATTGATCACCCACTCCGTCTCGATGTTCCCCTTGGGCGTCTCCACGATCCACGAGCCATCGGGCTTCTGCACCGTCCCCGTCACCGGCGTGAACCGGCAAATCTCCGCCCCCTTCTGCCGTGCCCCCATCGCATAGGCATTGGTCACACCCGACGGGTCCACATTCCCCCCGTCCGGCTCCCACATGATACAGCGGATACCGTCGTAATTCACCAGCGGATGCTTCTCCTCCGCCTCCTCCCGGCTGATCTCGTGGAAGTTCATGCCGTAAAGCTTCGCCTTCGCCGCCTGCAGCTTGAGCTGATGCTCCCTATTCTCCGTCTGCGCGAGGTAGAGGCTCCCCGGCTGGAACACCCCACAGCTCTGCCCCGTCTCCTCCTCCAGCTGCTTGTAGAGGTTCATCGTGTAATGCTGCAGCCGGGAGATATTGGCACTGTCATGCAGCCCGTGAATGTTGGCGGCGGCGTGCCAGGTCGAGCCGCTGGTCAGCTCGTCGCGCTCCAGCAGAACCACGTCCGTCCACCCCAGCTTGGTGAGATGATAGAGGATGGAGCATCCGATAACGCCGCCGCCGATCACGACAGCCTGTGCATGGGTTTTCATGTATCGTCCCTTGACCCTTGTTTCAGCGGCCAGCCTGACACCGTTAGAGGGCGCCATGAATGCCGGTTCCCGACATCATTCGTCGGTCGCGGGCGATTGTCGTTTCGTTTTGCGTCAGGGGATTTAGGTTTGCGGCAGGGGGTGGTCGCGGCACCGCCCGAGGCCCACCCCGCGCGGAGTCAAGGGCTTCAGCCCGCCGCGCATCGCTGGGCCGTCCCCCGGCACGGCGATTTGGCAACCACCAGCGCGACGCTCAGAGGTTGGATGTCCTTGGCAGCCATAAAGCACTGCCCCACGCACGTCGGATCGCCGCACCACGGCCCGACGCTGCGCGGCTTGTCGTCTGTCATAGGTGCTTCTGAACATTATTCGACATAAAAGAAATGATACTTTTGGCGGGAACAAGATTGGGCAATTAGGTTCGTTCGCTTCCTGTTCTTTAAGCCATGTGTTATCCTGTTAATGTTCTCGCCACTGTAGCTTTCATTATTTCCTATCAGCTCAAGAGGATTAATTGTCTGTAAGCCAACGCTTCAGTTCATTTCTGAGCAACATCGCTTTGACTGATCTGCAGGACGATGCAGGTAAAGAACGTCGTAATTCAGTTGTTTCAGTACTGAACCAACACTATTGGAATTCTGCTAGCAATAGTTCTAATTCAAAATTCGTGGGTTCATGGGGCAAATATACCCGGGTTCGCCCACCGAGAGACGTGGACGTACTGTTCGTACTACCTGACAGTGTTTACGCACGGTTTTTCTTAAGGAGCGGAAACAAGCAATCGCAACTGCTTCAAGAGGTCAAAAGCGTATTGGCGAATACGTTTAATAACACGCAAATAAAGGGTGACGGCCCTGTGGTCGTTGTCCCATTCTCGGCTTATAACTTAGAACTAGTTCCCGCCTTCTCTCTGCTCAATGGCCAGCATTGGATTTGTATGACTGAGAACGGGGGATATTATAAAAACGCAGACTACAAAGCTGAGGCTGATTTAATTCAGTCAAGCAATGAAGCGACCAACGGCAAAACGCGACATTTGATCCGAATGATGAAACGCTGGCAAGCATACTGCAACGTTCCCATTAAATCATTCTGGATAGAATTGATTGCTGTGGAGTTCCTAAACACTTGGGAACATCGAAAGAAGGGGATGACTTGGTACGATTGGATGGTACGCGACTTTTTGATCTATCTGGAATCCAAACCCCATGCCTATCTTTATGCGCCAGGCACATACGAAATGATGTACATTGGCGATGCCTGGTTGTCCAAGGCGAAAACAGCCAGACAAATAGCCATAATGGCCTGTGGCTACGAGGCCGATTTTCCAATAACTGCCGGGAATGAATGGCAGAAAATATTTGGAACGGACATTCCGAAATTCTTATGACGCAGCAACGAGTAAATGAAATTGTGAAGGAATGTGTGAGGCAGGAGGAATCCTGCGAATTTACAGCTGTAGGAATGTACATCTGGCAAAAGTCGGCCCAAGTTTGGAAGAATACCTTTATTGTTGCCCCAATCGTTTTGGGTGGCTTGGCGTCTTCTCAGATACTAATCGAAGTTTCTGCATCTTGGACGAACTATGTAGCTGCCGCACTAGCATTGCTTGCTGGTTTTTTCCCCGCGATTTTTGAGGCCCTCGGCATGGACATGCGAGTTCGAGAAATCGGAACCTCAGCAAGCGAGTTCACAAACCTCCGAGACCGGTTCCGACAGCTTGCCAATATCGGTAGAGATATGGAGTTTGAAGAACTACACCCCGCGTTTGAGCAGTTGATGGATAGAATGGATGCAGCTCGTACGAACGCGCCACCGTTGCCAGAGAAGTATTTCGAGAAAGGCCGGATGAAAATTGAAGCCGGTGACTACTTGTTCAAAGTTGATGACCACCATCGCAATGACGGGCAACAATAGTTTCACCATAACTAGAATAATTTTCTGCATGGGGCTTGAATGGAACGGGAGTTCGTCAGTTTGTGGAGCAATTTTGGAGCGTGGCGCAGGTTTCACCCATACCACACCCCCACCCCCCGTTGCGCGCGAAACAACATCTCGCGCCTCCCCCCACCGCGCGCCACATTAATCCGCCCCCTCCACAGACCCGATACCGACGCGATACCGACGTAATACCGACGTGATACCGACGTCCAAATCCCTGCAAATCATGGCCGTTAACCTTCGAATCGGTATACGACAGGATCTGTCGCAAACGGACATGCCTCGACCGCCTCACACGACAGTGTAAGGGCAACCGGAAAAGCAGGGAGAATCCCATGAAAACAACCACCCGCGTGGCAGTTATCGGCGGCGGAGTCGTCGGCTGCAGCGTCCTCTACCACCTCACCAAGCTGGGCTGGTCCGACGTCATGCTGATCGAGCGCTCCGATCTCACCTCCGGCTCCACATGGCACGCCGCCGGCGGCTTCCACACCCTCAACGGCGACACCAACATGGCGGCCCTTCAGGGCTATACTATCAATCTTTACAAGGAGTTGGAGGAGATCACCGACCTCTCCTGCGGGCTGCATCACGTCGGCGGCGTCACCCTCGCCGACAACCGCGACCGCTTCGACATGCTCCTCGCCGAACGCGCCAAGCACCGCTACATGGGCCTCGAAACCGAGATCGTCTCCCCTGAGGAAATCCGCAAAATCGCCCCCGTCACCAACACCGACGGTATCCTGGGCGCCCTCTTCGACCCCCTCGACGGCCACCTCGATCCCTCCGGCACCACCCACGCCTACGCCAAGGCCGCCCGCATGGGCGGCGCCACGATCGAGACCCATTGCATGGTCCGCGAGGTCACCCCCCGCCCCGATGGCACATGGAACATCGTCACCGACAAGGGCACCGTCCACGCCGAGCACGTGGTCAATGCCGGCGGCCTCTGGGCGCGGGAAGTTGCAGCGATGTCAGGGGTTTACCTGCCGCTCCACCCGATGGAACACCAGTATGTCGTGACCGAGGAAGTGCCCGAGATCGCCGAGATCATCGACGCCGGCGGCGAGCATCCCCACGTCATGGACCCCGCCGGCGAAAGCTACCTCCGCCAGGAAGGCCGCGGCCTCTGCATCGGCTTCTACGAACAGCCCTGCGAGCCCTGGGCCGTCGACGGCACCCGTTGGGATTTCGGTCACGAACTCCTCCCCGACAATCTCGACAAGATCGAACAATCCATTGATTTCGCTTACAAACGCTTCCCCGCCCTTGAACGCGCCGGCGTGAAATCCGTCATCCACGGCCCCTTCACCTTCGCCCCCGACGGCAATCCCCTCGTTGGCCCCGTGCCCGGCCTGCGCAACTACTGGTCCGCCTGCGGTGTCATGGCGGGCTTCTCCCAAGGCGGCGGCGTCGGCCTCATGCTCGCCCAATGGATGATCGAAGGCGAATGCGAGCGCGACGTCTCGGCCATGGATGTGGCCCGCTACGGCGACTGGATCAACAAGGGCTACACCCTCCCGAAAGTCATTGAAAACTATCAGAAACGTTTCTCCGTCGCCTACCCGAACGAGGAACTTCCGGCGGCCCGCCCGATGAATACGACGCCGATGTACGACATCTTCGACAGCATGGGCGCGGTCTGGGGCCACCAATACGGGCTCGAGGTGGTCAACTACTTCGCCGAGGGCGACGAGCCCCGCTTCGAAACCCCCTCCTTCCGCCGCTCCAACGCGTGGGAGGCGACGAAGCGCGAGGTGAAGGCCGTCCGAGAAGCCGTTGGAATCAATGAGGTTCACAACTTCGGCAAATACCTCGTCACAGGCCCCAACGCCCGCGACTGGCTCGACCGGATCATGGCCGGCCGCATCCCCAAACAGGGCCGCGTCTCCCTCACCCCGATGCTGTCACCCAAGGGCCGGCTGATCGGCGATTTCACCGTTTCCTGCCTCGGCCCCGAAGCCTTCCAGCTCACCGCCTCCTACGGCGCGCAGGCCTTCCACATGCGCTGGTTCGAACAGAACGAGGCCGAGGGTGTGCGCGTCGAGAACATCTCCGACCGCCTCAACGGCTTCCAGATCGCCGGGCCAAAGGCGCGCGACGTGCTGGTGGCCTGCACCCGCGACACCGTGGCCGATATGCGCTTCATGGACCTGCGCCGCGCCACCGTCGGCATGGTCGACTGCCTGATCCAGCGCGTCAGCTACACGGGCGACCTCGGCTACGAGATCTACTGCGATCCGATGGCTCAGCGGGCGCTGTGGAAGACCCTTTGGGAGGAAGGTCAGAAGCATGGCATGAAGCCCTTCGGGATGCGGGCGATGATGTCGCTCCGGCTCGACCGGTTTTTCGGCTCGTGGCTGTCGGAATTCTCGCCCGACTACACCCCCGGCGAGACCGGTATGGACCGTTTCATCAGCTTCACCAAGAACACCGATTTCATCGGCCGGGCCGCGGCGGAGGCCGAGAAAAACAAGGGCGCCGAGCGACAACTGGTGGTCTTCGAAGTCGACGCGCTGGATGCCGACCCGCACGCCTATGAACCCGTCTGGATCGACGGCACGGTGCAGGGCTTCTGCACCTCCGGCGGCTATTCGCACCACGCGGAGAAGTCTGTGGCGCTGGCCCTGATCCCGCGAGATAAGGTGGCGGAGGGGTTGGAGGCCGAGATCGAGATCCTGGGCGAGAAACGCCCGGCCCGGCTGATCACCCGGCCGCTTTTCGATCCGGAGGGCGACCGCTTCCGGATGTAGCGACTGTGCGCACTGGCAGGACGCCTCCGGCGGGAGTATTAGTGGAACGGTGACACACCGGGGCTCGGCATGACTTTCATTGTTCTGCAAATACTCAACTCCGGCCGGCGGCCATGAGCCGGCTGTTCATCCTGATCCCGGCGGCGGGCCGGTCCTCGCGTATGCGGGGCCGGGACAAGCTGCTGGAACCTGTCGGGGGCCAACCCCTTCTGCGCCGGCAGGCGCGGATGGCGCTTGACCTGCGCTGCCCGGTCCTGGTCACACTGACCGAGGAGCGACCGGCACGGAGGGCGCTGCTCGACGGGCTGGACGGGGTCAGCCTGACGGTGGTGGAAGACGCCGGCGAAGGGATATCCGCCTCGATCCGGGCCGGGGCCGAATGGGCCCTTGCGCAAGGCGCGCACGGGCTGATGATCCTGCTGGCGGATCTGCCCGACCTGACGCTCGATGACTTGAAGAAAATGGTGCAGGCCCATGAAAAGGCGCCGGAAACCGTGATCAGGGCCACCGACGCCACGGGCAAGCCGGGGCATCCGGTGATCCTGCCCGCGCGCCTTTTCGGGACGCTTCAGGGCCTGCGCGGAGATGACGGCGCAAAACCCGTCCTGCGATCAGAGGCAATCACCCGCATCGCCCTGCCCGGCCGCCACGCGACCACCGATCTGGATACGCCGGAAGACTGGGCAGCCTGGCGGGACCGTCAGGAAAAACCCAAGCCCTGAAAACGAACAATCCCGGCTTTCGCCGGGATTGCCGCCTTCGAAACCGGAAAATGCCCCCGCACCGATTTCTATGAGGCCGGGCGCCGCGAGGGAGCCCGGCCAGCTGCAACACTCGTACTCACTTCAACAGGAGGCGGCTTTCCGCTTCGGTCAGGGCGCGGCGCGCGGCTTGGTAGGCCTTGCGCCCCGCGGTATCGCGAAGATCGGGGAACAACTCGAAAATCTGGCGGCGCTGGCCCGTGCCGAGGCTCTCCATGACCCGTTCTTCGGGGCGGAAGCTTTCGGTCCAGAAGCCGTTGGAGAGCACCACCTGGTGCTGGTCGAACATGAAGTGGATATAGGTGACCTCGGCCACGTCGATCACGTCCACCCCGTCGAGGCCCGTCAGGTGCCCGGCGGCGGACAGCACTTCGCTGTCCTCGAAGAACTGCGCCGTCTTGTCGTTCTGGATCAGGACGTTATGCCACGGGCTGACAAGGATGTCGGCCTCGGGCAGCCCGTGATCCAGCGCGCCGGACCGGATCAGGACCGGCCGCAGCGACGGCGCCTTGCGGAGGTCTTCCGCCCCCAGCTTGCACGACCCGATCCAGCGGATTTCCTGCAGGCCGTTGTCGCGGGTCAGGACCCGGTCGCCGATTTGCAGATCCTCGACCCGTTGCTCGCCCTTGGGTGTGGCGATGACCGTGCCGGGGGTGAAGCAGGGCACGACGTTCTCGATGGGAAGCTCGGCCTGCTCGCTTGCGCCGAGCGCCGCGATGGCGGCATTCTGGCTTGCGGGGTTCTCGATCGGCGGCATGTCGTCTCCTTTTAGACCAGCACTTGCACTCGTTAACCTTCAAACAATCCGGACAGATTGCCCGGCACGCGCCCTTCACTCACTCACACATGCGACGAACGTACCGGTCAGCCATACCTGCCTTCGCACCGGAAGGCGTATCGCTCGAGCCTTGGTCAGAAACAGACCTGTTCGACCAGACCCTTGGTACGTCACGCAGATACTCGTGACACAAGGTCGGCCGCCCCTTAGCCAAATCTTCGCCCCCCAGTCAGGCAATTAAGAAGCTACTGTCGCGCGCCGCCCGAATAAAGCCATATTTCCGCGCGGCATGCCGCAATCCGGGCGTAAATGTGGCGAAAGCGGGGCTTGAAGGCGGGCCCGTTCCGGAGGGATTGTTTCGGATTATGGGGCTATTCGTGACCGAGGAGTCTTCAGCCAGGAAGGCCATTCCGGCAGATTGGCGTAACGATTATTGACCTTTCGAAGCGCCGCGCGGCCCGAGCACGTCTTGCCTCCGCCCCATCATAAGTTTCCCGTTCTGAAACAATCGCCGCACCGGTAACCTACGTTAATCCGCGTCTTAAAAATCATCGTTGGACAAGCGTTTAGCGGTATGTTCCGTTACCAGTTTCCCGTTTCGCGGCAAACTGTTTCGATTTCGATGGCAAATAAGGCAGCTCGAACGCGCGAATCGGGGCAGTCCGCCCGATTCGAACGCCGCACCTCCTGCGCTGCCTTATTCCGGACATGATCATGACGCGCCCGCGTCGCGCGGTCATCCAGTTCGAAAATACCCTTGGTCATGCAAGCCAGGCATGCGAAACGCTAGTATCGTCGCGATTTTTCGGTGAGACCATCCTCGTCTGCAATCGCGTTCGCTCCCGGCTCACTTGTCCGTTAACATCGCCGCCAAATTGGATTGGCACGACGAGAATCAGAGGTTTTCAGAACATGGGTCTCGACACGAACGTACTTACCCACGGCGTAGCAGAGAAAAACACGATCTCGAGCGACACCGAACGATGCATCGAAGAACTTCGAATCAACGGGTACACTCTCGCCCAGAGCGGTCTCAGCGACAGCGAACTTGCCGAGGCGCGGGAGGTTCTTGACGAGGTTTACGAGCGACAGGCCCAAGAGGTCGGGGGCGAGGACAATCTTCGCCTCATGAAGGATGCGAACATCGCGCGCGCGGTCTGTGCCTATGATCCGTTGATGCTGAAGATCGCGACCCTGCCCGCGATCATGGATGTCTCGGCCGCCTTCCTGAGGCAGTATTTCGTGCTGATGTCGCATAACGGCATTCTGAACCAGCCGGGGCGCGATCATTATCAGTTCACCTGGCATCGGGATCTGAACTATCAGCATTACACGTCTTCCCGCCCGCTCGCCCTGAGCGCCCTGGTGGCCATCGACCCGTTCGACGAGGTGACCGGCGGAACCTATGTCCTGCCCGGAACGCATATGTTCGAGACCTTCCCATCGGACGAGTTCGTGCGCAATCACCAGAAGGTCGTGAAATGCCCGCCCGGCACGATCATTTTCTTCGACGCGATGCTGTATCACCGTACCGGCAAGAATGACTCGAACGGCGTGCGCCGGGCCGTCAACCACATCATCACGCCGCCCATGCTGCGCCAGCAGTACAATTTCAAGGAAATCTTCCGTCAGCAGGGCGTCGAGGTCGAGGATCCGAAGATACGAAATTATCTTGGTTTCGAATACGACATTCCGGCCAGCATCAAGCAGTGGCGTGACGGCAAGATCGAGGCGGCCCGCAGCGCCAAGGGTGAGAATTGATGTGCCCGTCGGAGGACCTGCGCACCATTCTGTCCGAGTCTCCTGAAGATGCCGGATTGCGCCGGGCCCGAAGGCTAGAGGCAGCCCTGCCGGACATGGGCAACATCGCCCTTTTCGGCGCGGGCAATACCGGGCGCGAGGTGGTCAAACGCCTGCGCCTCTCCGGGGTCGAGCCGGTCGCCTTCATCGACGACACGCCTGCGAAACAGGGCACGACCATTGACGGCCTGCGCGTCTACGGCCGGCAGCAGGCGGTCGAGGCGCTTGGCGCTGACGTGACGGTTCTGGTCACTGTTCTCAATCCGAAACTCACCTTCCCTCGGGCAACGGTCCTGCTGGCCGAGGCGGGATTGAAGGCCGAGAGCTTCATGTTGCTGAGTTGGCGCTTCCCGGAGGCGTTTGCCGGGCTGTGCAACATCATGCCGCCCGAGGCGGTCCTGCGCCAGAAGGAGAGCATTCTCGAATGCGATGCCCTGTGGGCCGACGATCTCTCCCGCGCCACGTTTGCCCAACAGGTCGCGTGGCGGCTATCGCTGGATTTCGCGCAACTGCCCGAGCAGCGGCTGCATGACATATATTTTCCGGAGGATCTGGATCTCGACCTCGGTGCGGACATCGTCTTCATCGATGCCGGCGCCCATGACGGCGACACGCTTCTACAGTTTCTGGCTCATACACGCGACAGGTTCGGTCAGGTGATCTGTATCGAGCCCGACCCTGACAATCATGCAAGGCTCGAGCAGAGGATCGCGGACCAGCGGCTGGGGGATCGCGTGTCGGCGATCAATTGCGGATTGGGCGCAGAGTCCGGCATCGTGTCCTTCAACGCCACAGGCGACATGAGCGCCGCGTTCGGCGAAGGTGGCACCATTTCGATGCCGGTCAAAACTTTGGCCGAGGTCATGCCGTCCGGGCACCCGGCCTACGTGAAATTCGATATCGAAGGCGCCGAGTGGGACGCGCTTCAGGGCTCGGCAAACCATGTCTCGCAGAACGACCCCAAGCTTGCCGTCAGCGTCTACCACCTCCCGGAAGACCTCTGGCGGCTTCCGCTGCTCATGGCCAGACTGCTTCCGGACAAGCGCCTCTACCTGAGAGCCCATGGCGTTGATGGCACGGATGTCATCTGCTACGCGGTTTGAATGATTTCAGCTTCATACTAACCCAGACCGCGCCATGCCGAGCACCCCAAGGGCCACGTGCCTTCTGCTGACCTACCACCAGGAGGCCTCCGTGGCCGAGACGGTGCAGAGCGCCTTGCAGCAGGACTGCCGGCCCATGCAGATCGTCCTGTCCGACGATGCGTCGCGCGACGATACCTTCGCCCGGATGAAGGAGGTGGTCGACCGGTACGACGGGCCGCACGAGGTTGTGCTGAACCGGAACGAGACGAATCTCGGCGTGAACGAACACCTGAAAAAATGCCTCGAGATGTGCCGCGAAGACATCATCATCGCGGCGGCCGGTGACGATCTCTATTACCCCCATCGGAACCGCAAGATCCTCGAGGCGTTCCAGGCGAATGATCCGCTGCTGGTCTATTCCCATGCCGATGTCACCACACTCGAAGGGGCGCCCGCCCCGGCCCTTTACCGCAAGGCGACGTTCTACAAGACGACCGATCCGCTGGCCGCCGCCAAATCGCTGTCGCTCTATCTCGGGGCGACCTGCGCGTGGCATCGCGACCTCTACCGGAAATACGGGCCGATCCGGTTCGACAACGCCTATGAGGACCTGATCCTCGGGTTTCGCGCCGCGCTCGAGGGACGCGTTCATTTCATCGACGAGTCCCTGCTCACCTACCGGTTGGGCTCGGGCCTGACGAATACGAAGGCCGAAAGCTTCACCGAGGACACCTATCGCAAGCAACGTCTTCGCGAGATCGGCATGAGCGTCAGCGTGTACCGCCAGCGCCAGATGGATGCGGAAACCTACGGGCTTGGCGAGGATCACCCGATTTCGCGCCTTCTGGCCGATCGGCTGGCCGATAGCGAGCTGCGGGCGGCCTTTGTCGAGCGGGGGTGGTCCGGCCTCCTGCCCTACCTCGGCCGGCGCCCGCTGACGGCCGCCGCCCGCGCCGTTTCGGAGACACGCCGGCGGAAGAAGCGGATGGGAGAGGCCTGAGGCCGGCCGCTCAGCCCAGGTCCCAGTGATACTGCGGAATCGCGAGGCTGCGGGCGCCGAACATTTCTTTCTGGCGGGACAGCCCGACATTCAGTTCGCGGCCCTCGTCCGTGGTCGAAATACCGAAACTGAACCAGTCGCGATCGGCGAAGATATCGTTCACCAGCCCCTGGACGACCAGGTCCAGCGCCCCGATATCGCGGCCGGCCTGCGACGAGGCCATGTACTGGGCATGGACGGACCGTCCGAAATCGAACATGACGATGCCGGCGCGCATCTGCTCGCCCTCGAAGGTACCGAACAGGCGGATCTGCTCGGGAAACAGGGTATTGATCCGGGTGATCTCCTCCACGGAATGCGTCGGCCGGGCGTCGTGACGCTGGCCCAGCACGTCCGAGAGGATCTGCCAGAAGGCAGCGAAATCCGTGCTCTCGGACACGCTCAGCCCGGCCTTGGCCGCCTTCTTGGCCCCGTATTTCCGCCCGCTGCTGAAGGAAAGCTTCCGGCCCAGGGGGATGGCCGAGCTCAGATCCATCCGTGTCACACGGCCCCCTGCGTTGGACAGGGCATAGATGTCGGCCTCGGACGGCTGGCCGTGGAAGATATGCGGCACGGGCTTGTAGTGAAGGGTTCGGAGCCCGCTGCGAACCATGTAGCCGCGCAGGCCGTCGAACGCTTGCACCACCAAGGCGGCCGATGTCGAAGGCTGCACCAGCAGCCCGCCGAAGGTCAGGCCGCCATGCGACCGCAGGCTGTCATCGACCCGGTTTGCCGGCAACAGCCCGACGACCTTCCCGTCGCTTTCGAAAAACAGGGAGTGATCCTCGAACCGGTCGGCATGGTACTCCATGAAGCGCCGGTCATGCAGGAAGGTTCCGTTGGTCGAGGCGGCAACAAGCTTGTTCCACTCATCCGACCGGTCCGGCGTATAACGCGTAATCTCGATTTCGCCGGTCATGCCGCCTGCCATTTTGCAAGGCCAACACCCGTCCGGCCCATGTCATTGCCGTTGTAGAACAGGTACCGCGCGCCGTCCGGTGCCACGAAATGGGAGGGGTAGCAGGTCATCTCGCTGTCCCAGCTTCCCGATGGGCCCGGTGGCAGTTCCACCTCGTCCGTCCGGGTGAATGTCACCCCGTCCGGAGAGGTGAACCGGAAGGCGGCGTATTGCTTGGTCCGCGTGTCCGACGTGGCACGCAACTCCCACGTGCCGTCATTGAGGCGCGTGGCCCTCGGGCGGCCGATCCGGTATTCATCGCCCGCGGGCGAGATGATCCGCTGTGCGGCGGCGTTGTCGAAGGTGACGCCGTCGGGGCTGGTCAGCGTCCAGCAATCGTAGCGCGGATAGAGCCGATCCTCGATGCGCTCCCAGCCATGGCCGCGGGAAATCCATGCGCGAAAGCCCCCTTCGGGTAGTTTGGCGATGGAGTGCAGTGCCCCGATGAACGGCCCCTCCGGGCAGCGGTCGATCACGGGGGTCTCGCGGACCCTATGGAAGCTGTCCCCCCGGTCACGGCTGACGGCAAGGCCGGTGAAGGCAAGGAACTTGGCCTTTTCCACCAGTTGGAAGCCCACATAGTAGAGCCGCAGCTCCTCCTCGGACGCTTCGATCACGTCGCCGAGGATCAGGCCGTTATCGTCGAACATGCCGGGCGAACCGAGGTCCAGCACCGGGGCATCCGACGTCGACTTGACCCGTGTCGGATCGTCGGCCGACACATCGACCCAGCCGATACGGCTGATGCCCTTGGCATCGCGCATGCCGCCGAAGATGCGAATGGTGCTGTCGTCGCGGAGCCACGGACAGGGCGTCATGAAGGAGTGCTGTGCCCAGTCGCGGCGTCCGTCCGGGTTGAAGATCAGCCCCTGTTTGACCCAGGCCATCTCAGGGCTTGATCCGGTAATAGCGATAGGAGGACACCTTGGCCGGTTCCGCCGGGTTGCCATTCAGGATGAGGCCCGCCGTGTCGAAGCTCTTGGTCACGGACGCCGCCATGCCGACGAGGCAATCCTCGGCCAGTTTCACATGGTCGGCCAGCGCGGCATTCACCCCGAGAAAACTGCGCGCGCCGATATCGCAGTAGCCCGAGACCACCACATGCGAGGATAGGAAACAATGTTCCCTGATCCGGGTCTGGTGGCCGATATGGTTGCCCGACCACAGAACGCAGCCGTCATCGATCCGGACCCCGTGCTGGACAACGTTGTTTTCGAAGATGAAGACATTCTCGCCCAGTTCGGCGGTCCGCCAGACCATGGCGCGCGGGCTGATGAAATTGGCGAGGCGATAGCCCTGCTCCCGGGTCAGGCCCATCAGGCGCGCGCGAACCCGGTTGAGCTTGGTCGAGGTGACCGCGACATGCGCGTCGGTGGTGGCGGGATCGAAATGCGCCGCGGCCTCCTCGAGCGGGACAACGGGCAGATCGAACTTGCTCTTTTCCGCAAGATACTCCTTCTCCACCGCGAAACCCCGGACGGTGTAGGGGCTGTCGACGGTGAAGTACTCATAGGCGATATCCGCGAATTCGCCGGCTCCCACGATAAGAATATCTTCTGACATTCCAGGCCTTTCCGTGCCGTGCATTTCAAGCCGGGCTGCCTTTGGCCCGGCTATTTCCAAACGGGTCTGTGCGGTTTATAAACACTGACCAGAGCAGAAGCGAGTCGTAATCCCGTGCCGCTAAGTGATTGCCACGTAATAGATTTACCCAAGATCTCCGACGCGCGCGGCAATCTTACGTTCGTCGAGGGACACAATCACATTCCCTTCGACATCAAGCGCGTCTATTACCTTTACGACGTGCCCGGCGGCGCAGACCGGGGGGAACACGCGCACAAGGATCTGCACCAGTTCGTCATCTGCATGTCAGGCAGTTTCGACCTGCTTCTCGATGACGGGTTCAACAAGAAACGGTTCCAGTTGAACCGCTCTTACTACGGCGTCTATGTCTGCCCGATGATGTGGCGGTACCTCGAAAATTTCTCTTCCGGCTCCGTCTGCATGGTCCTGGCCTCCGCCCCCTACAGCGAAGACGACTACATCCGCGATCGCGGTGAGTTTCTCAAAGCGGTTGGCGCGGCGTGAAGGTTCCTTTCCTCGACCTGTCGGCAGCCCGCGCGGGAATACAGGCAGAGCTCGACCGGGAGTTGCTGCGGGTCGCGCATTCGGGAAACTACGTTCTGGGCCCCGAGCTCGAGCGGTTCGAAGGCGCCTATGCGGATTTTGTCGGCGCCGCGTCCTGTATCGGTACGGCCAACGGGCTCGATGCGTTGCATCTGGGGCTTCGGGCCATGGGTGTCGGGCCGGGCGACGAGGTGATCGTGCCGTCAAACACCTATATCGCCACCTGGCTCGCCGTCAGCCAATGCGGGGCGGTGCCGGTTCCGGTCGAGCCGATAGAAAACACCCACAACATTGACCCCGAAGGCGTGGCAGAGGCGGTCACGGATCGGACCAGCGCCATCCTGCCGGTGCATCTCTATGGCCAGCCGGCGGACCTCGATTCCCTGCATGCGGTCGCGGATACACACGGGCTGAAGGTTCTGGAGGACGGCGCGCAGGCGCATGGCGCGCGCTACAAGTCGCGCCGCGTCGGCAGCACGGGGTCGGTCGCGTGGAGCTTTTACCCGACGAAGAACCTCGGCGCACTCGGCGACGCGGGTGCGCTGACCACATCGGATAGCGATGTGGCCCGAACGGTCCGGCTTCTCCGGAATTACGGATCCGAACGGAAATACGAGAACGAGGTCAGGGGCATCAACAGCCGCCTCGATCCGCTTCAGGCCGCCATTCTGGCGGTCAAGCTTCGGGTTCTGGATGAGTGGTCCGAGAACCGCCGCGCCATTGCGCGCGACTATACCGATGCCTTTTCGCGGGCCGGGCTGGGCGTGCCTTTCGTCCCGGACTGGGCGGAGCCGGTCTGGCATCTCTACGTGCTGCGCCATCCCGACCGCGACAGGTTCCAGGCCCGGCTGTCGGAGGCGGGTATCGGGACGATGATTCACTACCCCATCCCGCCCCACCTGCAGAACGCCTATCGCGACCTCGGCTATGCCCAAGGCGCCTTTCCCGTGGCCGAACGGCTCGCCTCCGAGATCATCAGCTTGCCGATGTGCCCGGGCCAGACGCGGGAGCAGACGGATTACGTGATCGACAAGGTCCTGCAACTCGCCTGAGATCATTGGCGTTCCGGCTCTGCGAAAGCGCACGAACCGGCGTTGCGCGAGGCCGAGCGGCGCCGGAATGGCGCGGCCCGCGGTCCGACCTGAAAGCTGCGTGAAAACGTTGGTACCCAAGGCCGGACTCGAACCGGCACGGTATCACTACCGGGGGATTTTGAATCCCCTGCGTCTACCATTCCGCCACTTGGGCAACGTCTCAGGCTTCTACCCAACAGTTTCGTCAAGGACAATAGCAGAACTGGCGCTGGTGTCGGGCCAAGCGATTTGCTACCGGAGAGCCGTTGACCCTTCCCGCGCCGTTGACCGAGGATTGCAGACCATGACCGCGACCACCCCGGAAGATCTTGCGATCTCGGACCGGCTTGACCAGCTGGTTGCCCGCGCCGGCGGTGAACAGGTGACGCTGGGCTGGATCCTCGATCAGCTTCATGAACGCGCCTTCGGCCTGTTCCTGCTGATCCTCGCCCTGCCCTGCTGCATCCCGTTCCTTTACGGTGTGCCGCAGATCGTGGCCTTGCCCCTGATGTTCATCTCGGTCCAGATCCTGATCGGCCGGCGGGTGCCGTGGCTGCCGCGCAGGCTGGCCGCGCGCGATGTCTCGACCGAGGGGCTGCGCGGGCTGTCGAGGCGGGCGGGCCCATGGCTCCGGCGGATCGAGGCCGTCAGCCGGCCGCGCCTCGGCGTTCTGACCCGCGCACCGCTTGACCACCTTGTCGGCGCGGCACTGGTTTTGTTCAGCGCCTCGATCCTCGTGCCGCTGCCCGGCACGAACACGGTACCGGGCTTTGCCGTGGTGCTTGTGGCAATGGGGCTGTTGCAGCGCGATGGCATCCTTGTGCTGATCGGCGCCCTGATCGGCACGGCGTGGATCGGCACGCTGCTTTTTGCCGGTGCGACGCTGGCCAGCCTGATCAGGACATGGCTTGGCCTCTAAGGCAGGAGACGGCAAGATGACAGCTCACGACATTCCCCTTACCGATCGAGGCAACAGTGACACGTAAATCCCTTGTGATACTGGCCGCTGGCGGCTCTGCGGCCCTTCTGCTGGGCGCGCTGGCGTTTCAGCATCTGGGCGGGCTGGCCCCCTGCAAGATGTGCATCTGGCAGCGCTGGCCGCATGGCATCGCCGTCGCGATCGGCGTGGCGGCACTGTTTCTGCCGGGCCGCGTTCTCCCCCTGCTTGGCGGCCTCGCGGCCCTGACCACCGCCGGGATCGGCGCCTATCACACCGGCGTCGAACGCGGCTGGTGGCAAGGGCCGTCGACCTGCACCTCTTCCTCGGCCGCGGATGTCTCGACGGACGAGCTGTTCGACCAGATCATGAACGCTCCGCTGGTGCGCTGTGACGAGGTGCCGTGGGAGATGCTGGGCCTGTCCATGGCAAGCTGGAACATGCTGCTTTCTTTGGCACTGGCAATGATCTGGCTGATTGCGGCGCGCCGCGCTTGACCTTCCACGCGCGGGGGCCGTAGCGTTCCGGCGACCGTCAGCAGAAGGGCCAGCGCGTGCGAAATCTCGATCCCGTTCATTACACCTCTCCGGATATTCACAGCGGGGATGTCAGCCATATCTTCTCGACCACGTGGCAATTGCTTGGGCCCGCCTCGCGGCTGGCCCAGCGGGGCGATTACATCGCGGCCGAGATCGCCGGGCAGAAGGTTTTCGTGATCAACACTCGCGACGGCCTGCGCGCCTTCCGCAATGTCTGCCGCCACCGGGGCGCCCGGCTGCTGCCCGAAGGGAACGGCCGCTGTGCCACCATCCGGTGCCCCTATCACCAATGGGTCTGGGGCGAGGACGGCTCGCTTCTCAACGTGCCGTGGTGGGGGGACGACCCGGATTTCGAAAAGTCGGACTGGGCGCTGGATACGGTGGAGTTCGATATCTGGCGCGGGCTGCTCTTCGTGGCCATCGCACCGGCGCAGCCCCTGACGGCCCAGCTTGGCGCGGTGATACCCGAGCTACAGGACGAGCCGCTGGAAAGCTTCACCTGGATGCACGAGGAGCGTCTGGTCTTCGACGCCAACTGGAAAATCTACACCGACAATTTCGTCGAGGGCTACCACATCCCCGGCATTCACCCGGCCTTTCACAGCGCCATCGAGTTCGACAATTTCGAGACCACCGCCCATGACGGCATGGTGCGGATGACCGCACCGCCGCGCGAGGGGCTGTTCTATCGCGGCAAGTGGCTCTGGATGTGGCCGAACTGGACGCTGTCGCTGTTCTCCGGCGGCATGAACACATCCCGCATCAACCCGCTCGATCACCGCCGGACCGAGCTGATCTACAACTTCTATTTCGAGGATACCTCGCCCGAAGGCCGCGCGGCGCGGGAGAAGACCATCGCCGACAACCTTCAGGTCGTGCGGGAGGATTTCGAGATCTGCATCGAAACGCAGAAGAATTACGAAAGCGGCGGCTACCGCGCCGGGCCGCTCTCGCCCCGGCATGAACAGGGCGTGGCGTATTTCCAGAAAAAGCTGGTCGAAGCCGCCGGGGGCTAAGCCCCCTGCCCTCAATTGGCGGCCTTCCGGGTCGACAGGAGCAGGTTCGTTTCGGAATGCGCGATCCCGTCGAAGCGGCGGATGCGCGCCAGCACGTCGTCGAACTCCTCCAGCGTGGCGGTGCCGATCTCGACGATCACGTCCCAGCGGCCGTTAGTGGTATGGGTGGCGCGCACCGCCGACAGGCCGTTGAGCTGCCGTAGAATTCGGTCGGTGCCGCGCCCCTCGATGCCGATCATCATCAGCCCCCGCACCGGGTCACGCGCCGCGTCGCCCTTGAGCACCACGGTGAACCCCACGATATCCCCCGAACGCCGCAGCTTTTCGATACGCCCGCGCACCGTCGTGCGGGAAACGCCGAGGGTCAGCGCAAGATCGGACAGCGACGCGCGCGCATCATGCCGGAGCGCCGAAATCATGCGTTGATCCACATCATCCATTCTGCCGCCCTTCGCCTCCGTTTCGATCAAAGCCCGCCCGATTAGTGCAAAATGTCGGGTTCAGTTCAACCCGATTTGGCCAGACTCTGTGCCCGAACCGATACTTCTGACAATTGAGCACGCGATGACTGAACAAACCTGTATTCTGATCGGCGCCCCGGTCGACAGTGGCAAGGCAAGGCGTGGATGCCTGATGGGGCCGGACGCCTACCGCGTGGCCGGTCTGGCAGAGGCGCTGCAAGGGCTCGGGCACAGGGTGCAGGACACAGGCAACCTGCGTCCGCGCCCCGCGGCGACCCCGGCAGAGCTGCCAGGCCACCTGCACGAGCCAGCCGAAACCATCGGCTGGACCGAGGCGCTGGCCGGCGCGGCGGAGGCGGCGATGCAGGAAGGCCTGCCGATTTTCCTTGGCGGCGATCACAGCCTATCGCTGGGCACGGTGGCGGGGGTGGCAATGGATGCCGCGCGCCGTGGCCGGCCGCAATTCGTGCTCTGGCTGGATGCGCATAGCGACTATCACACGCCACAATCCACGGCCTCCGGCAACCTCCACGGCACGCCGTTGGGATATGTCACCGGCCGCGAGGGGTTTCACGGGTTTCCCGAAGTGAAGGCGCCGGTGCCGGGGGAGAACATCTGCATTCTCGGCCTGCGCTCGGTCGACGCGGCGGAACGGGAGGTGCTGCAGACCAGCCGCATCCGCTATGCCGACATGCGCGCCATCGACGAGGCGGGCATTGCCCGGCCGCTGGCGGCTTTCCTCGATGACGTGGCCGAGGCGGGCGGCGCGCTGCATGTCTCGCTCGATGTCGACTTCCTCGACCCCTCCTTCGCGCCCGCCGTCGGCACCACCGTGCCCGGCGGCGCCACGATCCGAGAGGCGCATCTGGTGATGGAAATGATCTGCGACAGTGGCCTCATGACCTCTCTCGACCTCGTGGAACTCAACCCCTTCCTCGATGATCGGGGCCGCACCGCCCAGGTGATGGTGGATCTCACCGCCTCGGCCCTCGGCCGCCGGGTCTTCGACCGCCCGACCCATTCCTTCTCCTACGAAAGAGCCGCCTCATGACCACCCTGCCCCCCTCCGACAAGGCGCTGGTGCCCTTCGTCAGCGTCGAGAACATGATGAAGCTCGTTCACCATATCGGCATCGAAGAAATGCTGACGGGGCTTGCCGGCTATATCGAGGATGACTTCAAGCGCTGGGAGCTGTTCGACAAGACACCGCGCGTGGCCAGCCATTCCGCCGAGGGGGTGATCGAGCTGATGCCGACCTCGGATGGCGAGGTTTACGGGTTCAAATACGTCAACGGGCACCCCAAGAACACCAAGGCCGGGCTGCAGACGGTCACGGCCTTCGGTCTGCTCGCGGATGTCAGCAACGGCTACCCCGTGTTGCTGTCCGAGATGACGGTTTTGACGGCGCTGCGCACGGCGGCCACTTCGGCACTGGTGGCGCGCTACCTTGCGCCCAAGGGGGCCGACACGATGGCGATGATCGGCGCCGGGGCGCAATCGGAATTCCAGAGCATGGCGATGAAGGCCATCTGCGGGCTGAAAAGCGTGCGGCTCTACGATATCGACCCGGCCGCCACCGAGAAGGCGGCGCGCAACCTGCAAGGAATGGGCCTGAACGTCGTGGCCTGCCAAAGCGCCGAGGAGAGCATGGAGGGCGCGCAGATCGTCACCACCTGCACCGCCGACAAGCAGTATGCGACGATCCTGACCGACAACATGGTCGGCAGCGGCGTGCATATCAACGCGATCGGCGGCGATTGCCCGGGCAAAACGGAACTGGCACCCGGTGTCCTGCACCGCTCAACGATCTTCGTGGAATACCCCGAGCAAACCCGGATCGAGGGCGAGATTCAACAACTGGCGCCCGACCACCCGGTGACCGAGCTTTGGCGCGTGATGAATGGCGAGGCGCAGGGCCGCACCAGCGCCCAGCAGATCACGCTTTTCGACAGCGTGGGCTTTGCCATCGAGGATTTCAGCGCCCTGCGCTACATCCGCGACCATATCGGTGGCACCGATTTCTATCTCGAACTGGACCTGCTGGCCGACCCGGACGATCCGCGCGACCTGTTCGGGATGCTGCAACGCGCCAGTGGCTGAGTTTGCTCGGTCACGGCAGCGCCGGAACGCTCTTAGCCGATGGCCTTCAGATACTGGTACAGGAAGGCCCGCAGATCCCCCTTCGCCCGCATCAACCCGCCCTTCCGCGCCGTGTAAAGCACCTCCTGCCGCCGCAGCTTGCGGCTGACGCCGGCGCTGACCTGCCCCTCGTGGATGCGATTGGCGACCAGCGTATCGGGCAGGATCACCGGTGCGCCCAAGGCCTCGTGACAGCGATGATACATGTCGCCATCCATCAGCCATTGCAGGTTCTCGTCGAACCAGAGGTCGTGCCCGGCCTCGAGCGCGAGGACGGAGGGGCTGGAGATGGTGTTGAACCCCCAGCGGATACGGTCGTGCCACCGAGGCACCATGGGGCGCTCCAGCGTCTCGCCGTCGCGAGTGACGGCGGAACCCATCAGCGCCCATCGACAGGCCGGGTTCTGAAACGCGTCGAAGACCTGCTGCAAGGCGCTGTCATCACACAGGAAATCGTCCTGAAAGAGGATTTTGAGGATGCGCCCACCGGCATGCCTCATCGCGTTGTTCGTGTTGGCGGAGGCCTGGCGCTTCCCCTCGCGATACGCGACCCGGCGAATGGCCAGCCGGTCGGCATGGGCCCCGCAGACCTCGGCCACGCCGGAGCCCTCCGACTGATCGGAGACCACCACCTCGAAGTCGGTGAACACCTGCCGGGCCAGCCGGTCGAAGGATTGCCCCAGAAATGCGCCCCCCGCGCCCCCCATGTCATAGGCGGGAATACAGACGCTGATGGCGGGCGCGGTGCTCATGCGGGCGTCTGTGCCCCAGCGATGCCGCCCCCTGCAACAGAAAAACGGGGGGCCAAGGCCCCCCGGTTCAAGTTTCGCCACTCAGGCTCGATATTTGTACCGCCCGGTTTTCTGCCTGCGGCCTGAGTGCCGTCAAGGAGCGAGCGCACCCGCTCCATGTCGGTTCGGGAAAAGGCTTGGCAGCATCCCCCCTTTGTTTCGGCGGGGTGCGGACCGGTCGGCTCGGTCCTGCCACCCCTTCACGCCCGGTGGGGCGCGATCTTGTCCCCTCAGCTACACCCGCTCGTCGAGCCGCAGGTGTTGCACTTCATGCAGGTGCCGTTGCGCACCAGCGTGTAGTTGCCGCAATCGCCACAGGCCTCGCCCTCGTAGCCCTGCATCCGCGCCTTGGTGGCCGCGTTCATGCTGACACTGCCGGTCGAAACCGCCGTGGTCGAGGCGACCGTGGCCTGTGCCGTTTCCGGCACCAGCGTCTTCAGCGTGGTCGTGGGATCTGAGGCACCGTCGAGCGCCGTGGCCCCCATGGCCTGTCCGCCGTTGAACACCACCAGCTCCTGCGGCAGCCGCTTGCGGAGATAGCCGGTCGAGCTGATCTGCTTGAGCACTTCCAGCGACTTGTTGGCGGCATCCTCGCTCATCTCCGAGATGTTCGAGACACCCTCTTCCTCGCCGCGGCCAAGGTCGTCGAAGGACGCGCCCTGCGGTTTGACATGGGCAAGGTCGGTCCGGTCGAGATAGCTGACCGCCAGTTCGCGGAAGATGTAGTCGAGGATCGACGTGGCGTTCTTGATCGAGTCGTTGCCCTGCACCATGCCGGCCGGTTCGAACTTGGTGAAGGTGAAGGCGTCGACGAACTCCTCGAGCGGCACACCGTATTGCAGACCGACCGAGACCGCGATGGCGAAGTTGTTCATCATCGCCCGGAAGCCCGCGCCTTCCTTGTGCATGTCGATGAAGATCTCGCCCAGCGACCCGTCCTGGTACTCGCCCGTGCGAAGATAGACCTTGTGTCCACCGACCATCGCCTTCTGGGTATAGCCCTTGCGGCGATCGGGCATCTTCTCGCGGTGGGTGCGGACGATCTCCTTGACCACCACCTTCTCGACGATCTTCTCGGCCAGCACCTGCGCCTTTTCCTGCGGGCTGCCGGTTTCCAGCACCTCCTGCGCGTCCTCGTCGTCCTCGACAAGGGCCGAGGCCAGCGGCTGGCTGAGCTTCGAGCCGTCGCGGTAGAGCGCGTTGGCCTTCACGCCCATCTTCCAGCTCCGCTCATAAGCCTGCTGGCAATCCTCGATGGTGGCGTCGTTGGGCATGTTGATCGTCTTCGAGATCGCGCCCGAGATGAAGCTCTGGGCCGCCGCCATCATGTCGATATGCGCGTTGACCGAGAGGAACCGCTTGCCCTTCTTGCCGCAGGCATTGGCGCAATCGAAGACCGAGTAGTGCTCTGTCTTCAGGTGCGGCGCGCCTTCCAGCGTCATGGTGCCACAGACATGGTCGTTGGCGGCCTCGATCTCGGCCTTGGAGTAGCCCAGATGCGCCAGCATGTCGAAGGTCGGATCGTTCAGCTTGGCGGCCGGGATGCCCAGCACGCGGGTGCAGAACTCCTCGCCCAGTGTCCACTGGTTGAAGACGAAGCGGATGTCGAAGGCCTGACCGACCGCGTTGTCGACCTTCTCCAGCTCGGCCGGGCCGAAGCCGTGACCGGCCAGCGACGTGTGGTTGACGCCCGGCGCGTTGCCAATGGTGCCGTGACCCACCGCGTAGCTGACGATCTCCTCGATCTGTGCCGAACCGTAGCCGAGCTTTTCCAGCGCGGCAGGCACGGAGCGGTTGATGATCTTGAAATACCCGCCACCGGCGAGCTTCTTGAACTTCACCAGCGCGAAGTCGGGCTCGATGCCGGTGGTGTCGCAGTCCATCACGAGGCCGATCGTGCCGGTGGGCGCGATCACGGTGGCCTGCGCGTTGCGGTAGCCGTGCTGCTCGCCCAGCTCCAGCGCCTCGTCCCAGCTTGCCTTTGCCAGATCCACAAGCCGCGCGTCGGGACAGCCGGTATGATCAAGCGGCACCGGCGGCGTGGCCAGCCCTTCATAGCCGTCGGTATTGCCGTGGGCGGCGTTACGGTGGTTGCGCATGACCCGGAGCATGTGCGCGCCGTTCCGCTCGTAGGCCGGGAAGGCGCCGAGCTCACCGGCCATCTCGGCCGAAGTGGCATAGGCCACGCCGGTCATGATCGCCGTCAGCGCGCCACAGAGGGCCCGGCCCTCGACCGAGTCGTAGCCGTAGCCCATATTCATCAGCAGCCCGCCGATATTGGCGTAGCCGAGGCCAAGGGTGCGGGTGTCGTAGGAATTCTGGGCGATTTCCTTCGACGGGAACTGCGCCATCAGGACCGAGATTTCCAGCGTCACCGTCCAGAGCCGGGTGGCATGGACATAGGCGTCGGCATCGAACTCGCCGTTGCGGTAGAAGGACAGCAGGTTCATCGAAGCCAGGTTGCAGGCCGTGTCGTCGAGGAACATGTATTCCGAGCACGGGTTCGAGCCGCGGATCTCGCCATCCTCCGGGCAGGTGTGCCAGGAGTTGATGGTGTCGTGGAACTGGATGCCGGGATCGGCACAGGCCCAGGCGGCGTGGCCCACGTCTTCCCACAGGTCGCGCGCCTTGATGGTCTTGGCGACCTTGCCGTCGGTGCGGTTGATCAGAGCCCAGTCGGCATCGTCCTCGACCGCCTTGAGAAACGCGTCGGTCACCCGGATGGAGTTGTTGGAGTTTTGTCCGGAGACCGACGCGTAGGCTTCACTGTCCCAGTCAGTGTCGTAGGTCGGGAATTCGATGCTGTCGTAGCCTTGCCGCGCATAGTCCAGCACACGCTTGACATAGGTTTCGGGGATCGAGGCTTTCTTCGCGCCCCGGATCGCCTCTTTCAACTGATCGTTCTTCTTCGGGTCGACCGCGTCTTCCGCGCTGCCGTCCCATCCGCGGATGGCGGCGAAGATGTCGTTCAGTTTCGCTTCGTGCATCTTGGACCCGGCCACGATGGAAGCGACCTTCTGCTCCTCGCGCACCTTCCAGTTGATGAACTCCTCGATATCGGGGTGGTCGGCGTCGCAGATCACCATCTTGGCGGCGCGGCGCGTGGTGCCGCCCGACTTGATGGCGCCGGCGGCGCGGTCCCCGATTTTGAGGAAGCCCATCAGGCCGCTTGACTTGCCGCCACCCGAAAGGGCTTCCCCCTCGGCACGCAGGGAGGAGAAGTTCGTGCCGGTGCCCGATCCGTATTTGAAGAGACGGGCTTCACGCACCCACAGATCCATGATGCCGCCATCGCCCACCAGGTCGTCGGCGACGGACTGGATGAAGCAGGCATGGGGTTGCGGGTGCTCGTAGGCGCTGCTCGATTTGGTCAGGTCGCCTGTCTTGAAGTCGACGTAGTAGTGGCCCTGGCTGGGGCCGTCGATGCCATAGGCCCAGTGCAGGCCCGTGTTGAACCATTGCGGGGAGTTGGGCGCCGCCATCTGGCGGGCCAGCATGAAACGCATCTCGTCGTAATAGGCGCGGGCGTCCTCCTCGGTCGAGAAATAGCCGCCCTTCCAGCCCCAATAAGCCCACGCGCCGGCCAGCCGGTCAAAAACCTGCTTGGCCGAGGTCTCGCCGGTGCGCTCGGTCTTGTCCGACGCTGCCACGGAGCGCCACAGGAACTCCGGAACGCCCTTTTCCTTGACCTTCTTGAGCTCGACCGGAACGCCGGCCTTGCGGAAATATTTCTGCGCGATCACATCGCTGGCAACCTGGCTCCAGCGGGCGGGCACTTCCACCTCGTCCAGCCGGAATACGGTGGTGCCGTCGGGATTGCGGATCTCCGAGCTCGTGGTGATGAATTCGAGCTCGGCATATGCATCTTGACCTGCCTTGGTGAATTTGCGTTCAATTTTCATTGCTGCCCCGTGACTTCAGCTTTGCGTTTGTGGTGGCTCCGGACCAGCCTGATGGTCGGGGCCTGTTGTTGCGGTTGTCAGGCAGTAAGGAAGCCTGCGGCCAGTGCGCGAGCCGCGTGTTCAGATCCTGGGGCTGGTGCCCGTTGTAGCGAAATCAGTTCGTCCCTACCGCTTCCCGCCGCCACTATATCTTGTGGCTTAACGATCCGCTCACACAAAGTGGCGTATTAACCCATAGGGGGTCAACGGCTTTTTTTGGGAAACCCGGCCAAAAAATCGTTGATTAATCCCCCGGTTTCGAATCCGCCCGGTTGCGCGAGTGATTCACGGGAATGTTACAATTTCCGGTCCCGCTGTGGATGAGTTCCGGAAAGTCTTTTTATGTTTGCGCCTTAACGTCAACGGCGCCTGTGGACAGTCCCGGCCGGGGCCCGGACAAGGGCTTTTCCACCCGCTCATTCCGCACAGGGAACGGGCACCAAAAAAATTTGCGGAAGGCCCTGCGAGCGGCGTCAAAACACGACCTGTTGCAGGCCGGGCACGCAAATATCTACATCTAGTGGCTGAGAGGAGAGGATGGTCGGGGCGGCGAGATTCGAACTCACGACCCCCTGTACCCAAAACAGGTGCGCTACCAGACTGCGCCACGCCCCGGACCGTGCGGGCTATCTAATCGGGAACGCGCAGCTTGAAAAGGCTAAACTGACCTGCACCTGAATGGTGTCGAACCTGTCAGCAGGGCCAGGCGGCCTCGCCCGACGGGATCGCCGGATGGCGCAGCTCGCTGCCCTCGTCGATCTTCAGCGCGTCGGCCATTCCGCCGTTGATCTCGAGAATGTACTGGATCTCGTTGCCGCCAAAGATCATGTCTTCGCTTTCCGGTTCGGCCATCCGGTGAATACGCCGGACCGTGCCGGTCTCATCGGCAAAGATCATGTCGAGCGGGATGAGCGTGTTCTTCATCCAGAACCTGACGGGCCGCGCACTGTCGTAGACAAAGAGCATACCGGCACTGCGCGCCATGCTCTCGCGATGCATGAGCCCCTGCGCGCGTTCGGCCGGCTCATCAGCGACTTCGACGGTGAACCGTGCCTCGCCCCAATCGCCACGAAGCGAGATCTGGTCGTCCCGGCACGCCGTCTCTGCCGCGGCGGGCGCGGCCAGATATCCGAGCCATAGACCGGCAACGCTCAGTCTGAGTGCTTTACCGCCGTTTCCCATCCACACACCTCCGTGGCCATCCGGCCGCGTTTACCCTTAATCACCCGGATGGCCAGCGCCTCTCCGGATTGCAGGTCGGCCATGCCGGACCTGCGCAACACTTCTATATGGATGAATACGTCCTCGTCACGCCCGAAGGTGTTGGCAAAGCCGAACCCCTTGCCCTTGTCGAACCACTTGACGCGGGCCGGCTCCAGCGGCGCGGCGCGGATTTCCTCGGGGTCGATATCCTCGAGGTCGGCAAGCCCGCCGAGCGTGTCCTGATCCGGCGGTTCGATCGACAGCACCTCGACGGCCTGGATTCCGCGTTCGGTCTGCTGGACCTCAAGCTCGATCCCGGCGCGGTCGGCGACGGAACTCTGCCCGAAATTGCGCAACACGTTGGCATGGAGCAGGATATCGGGCCCGCCCTCTTCGGCCACGACGAAGCCGAACCCCTTGACGGGATCGAACCACTTCACCTGCCCTTTCAGCCTTCGCGTGTTATCCCTGTCCTTCGTCACAGCCTTCAACCTACAAGCCCCGCCCCAGCCATGTTCGTTCATTAGAGGTGTATCGGTCACACAAGGCAAGGGAAACTCCAATTTCATTCAGGTTCCTGCCCCCGGCGCCCTGCACGCCTCAGGGGCTAAGGCGCTGAATTTCCCATGCGTTTTCATGCGTTTCCCGGCGCCAGACGAAGCGATCATGCAGCCGAAAGGCGCCGTCGGCCCAGAACTCGATCTCGCGCGGCACGATCCGGAACCCGCCCCAGAAGGGAGGACGCTCGGGATTCGCCCCCTTACGTGACGTCACCTTGGCCACCTCGGCCAGCAGTTTGGCACGCGATTCCAGTGGGCGCGACTGGCTGGAGGCCCAGGCGCCAAGACGGCTCTTGAGCGAGCGCGACGCGAAATAGGCATCGGCCTCGGGCCCGTCCTCCTTCACCACCTCGCCGCGCACCCGAACCTGCCGGCGCAGGGATTTCCAGTGCAGCACCATGGCCGCCTTCCCCGTCGCCGCGATCTCCTGCCCCTTGGCGCTTTCGTAATTGGTGTAAAACCAGAAGCCGCTGTCGGTGATATCCTTCAGCAGCACCATGCGCACGTTCGGCAAGCCCGTCGCATCCACCGTCGCCAGCGCCGCGGCGTTGGGGTCGTTCAACTCGCCCGCCTCGGCCTCGGCCAGCCAGTCTCGTGCAATCCTGAACGGATCGTCCCCGGCAAAAATTCCGTCGCGTTCCATGGTCTCGCATCACTCCGTCGAAGCAGATTATCCTGCTGCTAGGATGGCACGCGGCGCGACACAAGCTGATTTTCCGCATTTCCCGGCCGGATCGTTGAATGGCCGCGCGCATTTCATGGCATCGCCATGCCCTTGATGCGGAGTGGTCGATCGCCTAAAGGAATAGCATAATACAAAACGCGCCGAGGGCAAAAAATGTCGAATACGTTGATGGCAGGCAAACGCGGGCTGATCATGGGCCTTGCGAACGACAAATCCATTGCCTGGGGCATCGCCCGCGCCTGTGCCGAGGCGGGGGCAGAGCTGGCCTTTTCCTACCAGGGCGACGCGCTGAAGAAACGGGTCGCCCCGCTGGCCGAGCAACTGGGTTCGAACCTTGTGCTCCCCTGCGACGTCAGCGACATGGACAGTGTCGATGCGCTGTTTGCCGAGTTGGAAAAGACCTGGGGCAAGATCGACTTTCTCGTCCATGCCATCGGGTTCTCCGACAAGACCGAGCTGCGCGGCCGCTATGTCGACACGAGCCGGACGAATTTCCTCAACACCATGGACATCTCCGTCTACTCCTTCACGGCCGTCGCCCAGCGGGCCGAGAAGATGATGAACGAAGGCGGCGCCATGCTGACGCTGACCTATTACGGGGCCGAGCAGGTGATGCCGCATTACAATGTCATGGGCATCGCCAAGGCCGCGCTCGAGGCGTCGGTCATGTACCTCGCCGAGGATCTCGGCAAGGACGGCATCCGCGTCAACGCCATCTCGGCGGGGCCGATCAAGACGCTCGCCGCCAGCGGCATCGGCGATTTCCGTTACATCCTGAAATGGAACGAACTGAATTCGCCCCTGCGCCGCAACGTCACCATCGACGATGTCGGCAAGGCCTCGCTCTACCTGCTCTCGGATCTCGGCAGCGGCACCACGGGCGAAGTGCTCCATGTCGACGCGGGCTATCACGTGGTGGGCATGAAGGCCGTCGACGCCCCCGATATCGAGAAGACCTGACATCATGGAACCGGCGCAGCTCATCGCCTTCAACCTCACGCTGCTGGCCGCTCTCGCCAGCCCGGGGCCGGCGATGCTGGTGGCGCTGCGCACCACGCTGGTCGAGGGGCGCACGGCGGGGATCCTGACCGGTCTGGGGCTGGGCACGGTCGCGGCGGCATGGACAGGGGCCGCGCTTCTCGGCCTCGACGTGATCTTCACGCTCTTTCCCTGGGCCTACATGACGCTGAAGATCATCGGCGCCGCCTACCTGATCTATCTGGCCGTCACCATCTGGCGCGAGGCGACGACCCCGCTGGAGACGGCACGGCCCGCAAACCGGCGACCTTTTGTCAGCGGGCTGCTCGTCAATTTTGCCAACCCGAAATCGGTGCTCTTCGCCTCCGCCGTCCTCGTGGTCATCTTCCCCCGTGACATGAACCTCGCGCAGAAGGCCCTGATCGTCGGCAACCACATGCTGGTCGAATTCGCCGCCTACACCGTCTTCGCCTGCGCCCTCTCGACCCGCGCGGCCCGCGACGGCTACCTCCGCCTGAAACCGCTTTTTGACCGCATCGCCGCCGGCGTGCTGGGCGCGCTTGGGCTGAAACTGGCATTCGACCGGGGCTGACACAAGCAAGAGAGACCGGCTTCCGTTCGCCACTCCTTTACGCTATGCGCCGACAAAAAACGGAGAGACGCCATGCAAGACCGCCTGCCACACGAAAAAGGATTCCATGTCAGCTGGGACCAGCTTCACCGCGACGCCCGCGCGCTGGCCTGGCGGCTTCAGGGCGAGGCGCCGGCGGATGGCTGGAAAGCGGTGGTCGCCATCACGCGCGGCGGTATGGCCCCGGCGATGATCGTGGCGCGCGAGCTCGATATCCGCACCGTCGACACGATCAGCGTGAAATCCTACAACCACCAGACCCAAAGCGCCCCGGTGGTGATCAAGTCGCCCGACATGGATCTCGTGGGCGATGGTGACGGCGTCCTCATCGTCGATGACCTCGTCGATACCGGCAAGACGCTGGAAGTCGTGCGCAACCACATGCCCAAGGCCAAAGTCGCCACGATCTATGCCAAGCCCATGGGGCGCGAGATGGTCGATACCTTCGTCACCGAGGTCAGCCAGGACACGTGGATTTTCTTCCCGTGGGACATGGCGCTGCAATATGTCGAGCCCTATCGCGGGGTATAAAACACAAAATGACCACCCGTTCCCGCACCGCCACCACATTTCCACCGCCGATCATGGCCGCGAAACGCTGGGTCGAGGGGGTGGAGTTTCCCGCCGAGCGCCCGCTCATCAACGTGAGCCAGGCCGCCCCGGCCGAGCCGCCGCCCGAACCGCTCCGACAGATCATCGCCGACGCGGCCCTGAACCAGCCCTCGGCGCATCTCTACGGTCCGGTTTTCGGCCTGCCGGCGCTGCGGGAAGAGGTGGCCGGGCAATGGCGCAGCGCCTACGGGGGCGAGATCGGCGCCGAGCATGTCGCCATCACCTCCGGCTGCAACCAGGCCTTCTGTTCGGCCATCACCGCGCTTTGCACCGAAGGGGACGAGGTCATCCTGCCAACCCCTTGGTATTTCAATCATAAAATGTGGCTCGACATGTCCGGCGTCACGGCCGTTCCCCTGCCCACCGGGCCGGAACTCCTGCCCGATCCGGGCGAGGCCGAGGCGCGGCTGACCAACCGGACGCGGGCCATCGTGCTGGTGACGCCGAACAATCCGGGCGGCGTGGAATACCCGGCCGATTTGGTCGAAAGCTTCTACCGCCTCGCGCAGGCGCGCGGGCTGAAGCTGATCGTGGATGAAACCTACCGCGATTTCGACGCGCGGCCCGGCGCAGCGCATGACCTCTTCGCCGATCCTGACTGGCCCGACACGCTGATCCAGCTCTACTCCTTCTCCAAGGCCTATCGCCTGACCGGTCACCGCGTGGGCGCCATGGTGGCACACCCGGCCTTGCTTGCCGAGGTGGAGAAATTCCTCGACACCGTTACCATCTGCCCCAACCAGCTTGGCCAGATCGCGGCGCTCTGGGGCATGCGCAACCTTGGCCAGTGGCTGGCGGGCGAGCGTGACGAGATCCTCGACCGCCGCGCCGCCATTCACGACAACATGCCCAAGATCACGCCGCAGGGCTGGCAATTGCTGGGATGCGGCGCCTATTTCGCCTACCTGCGCCACCCGTTCGATATCCCCTCCGACGAACTGGCCCCCCTTCTGGTGCGCGAGGCCGGGATTCTCCTTCTGCCCGCGACGATGTTCTACCCCGAGGACGAGCCGCGCGGCGCGCGCGAGCTGCGCGTCGCCTTCGCCAATGTCGACCGCCCCGCCATCGAGGTGCTTTTCGACCGTCTGGCGCGGCTTGGCCTGCCCCTTGCCCCCAATGGCAGCAGCGCGTAGACAGGCTCGGAACATCGCTGTCTTACAGGGGAAAACATGGCGAAGAAGGGTATCACGAACACGCTTGTCTGGCTGCTTATGGGCCTGCTCATCCTCGGGCTGGGCGGCTTCGGCGTGACCAACCTTTCGGGCAGCGTGCGGACGATCGGATCGGTCGGCAGTTCCGACATCGGCGCAGAGGAATATGCCCGGGCGCTGCAACGCGAGATCCGCGCCGTCGAGGCGGAGCGCGGCCAGGCCGTCAGCTTTGCCGAGGCGCGCGACATGGGCGTCACCGAGTCGGTGCTTGCCCGCCTCATCGCCTCGGCGGCCTTCGATCACGAAGCAGACCAGATCGGCCTGTCGATCGGCGACGAGAACCTGCGCGACGAGATCGTCAACATGCAGCAGTTTCAGGGCGTCGACGGCAGTTTCGACCGCGAAGGTTACCGCTACGCGCTGGAACAGGCGGGCCTTTCCGAATCCGCTTTCGAGGATGACATCCGCGCCGAAACCGCCCGCAGCTTCCTTCAGGCATCGGTGATGGCCGGCGTGACCATGCCCGAAGGCTACATGCAGACGCTGATGGACTACCTCGGCGAACAGCGGTCCGTCACATGGGCGGTGCTCGACCGGGGCGATCTGCAGACCGGCCTGCCCGTGCCTGACGAAGATGACCTTCAGACCTATCATTCCGAGAACGAAGATCAGTTCACCATCCCCGAGCGCAAGCGCATCACCTATGCGCTGCTGACGCCCGAAATGCTGATCGACACGGTCGAGGTCGATGAACAGGCCCTGCGCGACGCCTACGAGGCACGACAGGCCGAGTTCAACCAGCCCGAGCGGCGGCTGGTCGAGCGTCTCGTCTTCGGCACGGAAGAGGCTGCGCAAGAAGCGCTCGACCGGATCGAAAGCGGCGACGCCAGCTTCGAGGATCTGGTGTCAGACCGGGGGCTGGAGCTTTCCGACATCGACCTCGGCGACGTCTCCCAAGCCAGTCTCGAAGGCGCCGGCGAGGCGGTGTTCGCGGCCGAGACCGGCGATGTCGTCGGCCCGCTCCCCTCGCCCGTGGGCCCTGCCCTGTTCCGCGTCAACGCCGTGCTGTCCGAACAGGTCACCAGCTTCGAAGAGGCCGAGCCCGACCTGCGCGCCGAACTGGCCGCAGACCGCGCCCGCCGCGTGATCGACAGCCGGATCGACACGGTCGACGACCTTCTGGCCGGCGGCGCCACGATCGAGGATCTGGCCGACGAAACCGACCTCGAGCTGGGTCAGATCGACTGGCATGAGGGCGTCAGCGACGGCATCGCCGCCTACGAGGCCTTCCGCAACGCGGCCGCCGCGGTGACCGAAGACGATTACCCGGAAGTCATGCAGCTTGACGAGGGCGGCATCTTCGCCATGCGCCTCGACGAGATCGTGCCGCCCGAGGTGCAGCCGCTGGACGAGGTGCGCGACGCCGTCACCGCCGCATGGGAAGCCGACGCTCTCGTGGCGGAACTGAAGGCGCAGGCCGAACCGCAGGTGGCCGACCTGTCCAACGGCGAGAGCCTCGAGGATGCCGGTCTGACAGTCGATGGCTCCGAAACCATGACGCGCCGCGATTTCCGCGCCGAGGTGCCGCCCTCCTTCATCGAGACCGTGTTCGGCATGGAAGAAGGCGCCGCCACCATGATCGAGGGCAACGGCCGCGTCTTCGTCATCAAGCTGAACGAAGTCCTTCCGCCCGACGCGGAAGACACCGATCTGGAAGAGCTTCAGGGCGCCTTGCAGCAACGCGCGGCAACCAGCCTGTCACAGGATTTGTTCCAGCTTCTGGCCAACGACATCCGCGCCCGCGCCGGCATCAACCTGGACCAGGCGGCGATGAACGCCGTGCATTCGAACTTCCAGTAAAGGGCGCCCAAGGTGGAACTGACCCCCTCTTTCGAGACGTTCGCCGAGGGTTTCGACGCCGGAAAGAACCAGGTCGTCTACGCCCGGCTGGCGGCCGATCTGGACACCCCGGTGTCGCTGATGCTCAAGCTGACCGGGGCCGCGCAGGACGCCTTCATGCTGGAATCCGTGACCGGCGGCGAGGTGCGCGGGCGATACTCGATCATCGGCATGAAGCCCGACTTGATCTGGCAGTGCCACGGCACCACCAGCCGGATCAACCGGCAGGCCCGCTATGACAGTGCCGCGTTCGAGGATCAGGAGGGCGGCCCGCTGGACAACCTGCGCGCCCTGATTGCCCAGTGCAGGATAGACCTGCCCGATGACCTGCCCGCCGCCAGCGCGGGGCTCTTCGGCTATCTGGGCTACGACATGATCCGGCTGGTCGAGCACCTGCCCGACGTCAACCCCGACCCCCTGGGCGTGCCCGACGCGCTGATGCTGCGCCCCTCTGTCGTGGCGGTGCTCGACGGGGTGAAGGGCGACGTGACAGTTGTGGCCCCCGCCTGGGCCGATGCGGGGCTATCCGCCCGCGCCGCTTACGCACAGGCGGCCGAGCGGGTGATGGACGCCGTGCGCGATCTCGACCGTGCCCTGCCCCAGACCAGCCGCAACTTGGGCGAGGCGCATGAAGATGCCCCGCCCGTGTCGAACTTCACGCGCGAGGCCTATTGCGAGGCGGTCGAAAAGGCCAAGGACTACATCCGCGCCGGCGACATCTTTCAGGTTGTGCCCAGCCAGCGCTGGACCCAGCCGTTCCGCCAGCCGCCCTTTGCCCTCTACCGAAGCCTGCGCCGCACCAACCCGTCGCCCTTCATGTTCTACTTCAATTTCGGCGGCTTTCAGGTGGTGGGCGCCAGCCCCGAAATCCTCGTGCGGGTGTTCGACAAACAGGTCACCATCCGCCCCATCGCCGGCACCCGCCCCCGCGGCGCCACGCCCGAGGAGGACCGCGCGCACGAAACCGACCTGCTGGCCGATCAGAAGGAACTGGCCGAGCACCTCATGCTGCTCGACCTCGGCCGCAACGACGTGGGCCGGGTCGCCAAGATCGGCAGCGTCCGTCCGACCGAGGAATTCATCATCGAGCGTTACAGCCACGTGATGCATATCGTGTCGAACGTGGTGGGTGAGCTAGCCGAGGATCAGGACGCGCTCTCGGCCCTTCTGGCCGGTCTTCCCGCAGGCACCGTCAGCGGCGCGCCCAAGGTCCGCGCGATGGAAATCATCGACGAGCTCGAGCCCGAGAAACGCGGCGTCTACGGCGGCGGCGTGGGTTATTTCAGCGCCGGCGGCGACATGGATATCTGCATCGCCCTGCGCACCGCGCTGGTCAAGGACGAAACGCTCTATATCCAGGCCGGCGGCGGTGTTGTCTATGACAGCGACCCGGATGCCGAATACATGGAGACGGTCCACAAGTCGAACGCCATCCGCCGCGCGGCGGCGGATGCGGCCCGGTTCACCGGCGACGGGAACAGCTGAAAACCGGTCAGGTCTTCCTGTCGCGCTTTTCGGCCGTTTCCGGCTCCGCTTGCGGCACAAGCGGTTGGGGCGGCACCTCGTCATCCGACTGGGTCAACAGACGCTCAACCTTGCTGACCGTGCCTTCCGGCATCAATTCGAACCCTGTCCGCTTGATCCGCTGAAGCACCCGCGCGGCGAGGTTCGGGTTGCGCTGGTTGTACATCTTCTTGCGCAGGAACCAGAACAGGAACCGTTCATAGGGGAACTCGGCGCTGCCGATCTCCTTCAGCGCCCTCTCCGCCTCCTCTTCCGTGCGCACCGTCCATGCACAGGCGGCAAAGTCGCTCCGGCCGAACAGGATCGCGGGAACCCTGTGAAACAGCCCTTCGAACGAGGCCCCCGAACAAATGGAAACCGAGCAATATGCCCCTTCCAAAAGGTCGTGGATATTGACATCGACCACCCGCACATCCGCCTCCCGCTTTGCCAGCATCCGGGCACGGGCCGAGGCGATGGTTTCTGGAAACTTCGGATGCGGCTTGATCAGCACCCGGCGCCCCTGCCGGTGACGCATCACCAGATCGAGCATCTCGGTTTCCATCATGTGCATACTGCGCAGCACCGGGTCCGACAGCCCCTGAAGGAACACCACGATCGCGCCCTGCCCGATGGCTTCGTTGCGCTCCGGCTGGTCGTATTTCGACACCCCCCGCCCCGCCGTCTTGCGGTAGAGCGTATCGAGGAACTTGGCCGCCTGCCTGTCATTCACACCCGCCAGCCGCGGATTGGCATTGATCATCGAACTGTCGCACAACACGCCCCGCTGATCGAGATACCAGTAGGGCCAGACATAGGCGATGCCGCAATTGAGCAGGTTGAACCGCCGCAGGAACCCGTGATGGACGAGATGGAAATCCTCCTTCGAATAGGTGCCAAGCTCTGTCGTCGAGGGCCGCTCGACGAAATTCACCTCCAGCCCCACGCGCCGCAACTCCGGCGCGATCCGCCCGTAAAGCCCGAACCCCGCCTGCCCGTGCCGGTCCAGCAGATTGCCGGGCACATGGATAAGAAGCTTCGGCGCTACCATCGGCGGATCGTCCATGACCATTGCGCGGGATCCTCGAAGATCAACTCGCTCACCACGTCATTGAATGTCTGCATCATCTTCTTCGGCTCACCCGGCGGGATGGGGGGCGCCATGTAAACGCGAAACCGGCTGCGCCGCCCCTGCCGCAGCACGAAACAGGGAATGAGCGGTGCGTCATGCGCCAGCGCCAGCTTGGCCGGCGTCAGCGAGGTGGGCGCCTTGCGCTGCCCCAGAAACCTCAGCCGCGCGCCGCGCCGGTCGCGATGATCGCCCAGCATCACCACCGGGTTGCCATCACCAAGGAAGCGCATGAAATCCTTTAGATTTCCTTCATATTGCCGTTGCTTCCGGTGGCCGATCTTGAAGCCCACCTGCCCCATCTGCCTCAACACCCGGTCGAAACGGCGGTCGAGCAACAGGTTGCCTCGCGTGCGGTACAGGAACCCCGCCCTAATCCCGAGCGCCGTCAGCATCTGAAGGCCCACCACGTAATTCCCCACATGCCCCGTCAGCAGGATGACCGGCTTGCCATCCTCGACCGCCTCGAAGAACGGCGCCTTGCCCGGCCCCTCTATCTCGGGCCGGCCAAGCGCAGGCAGAAAACGCTCGGCGTTCACGATCTCGCCGTAGAACCGCGCCTGATTCCCGAGGATACGCCGCTCCAGCGCCCGGCGCGCCCGGTCGCTCTCATCCGCGAAGACCCGTGCAAGATTGGCGCGGACAATGTCGCGCTGTCCTGACAGACGGGCAAAGATCGCGCGGTACCACCACGCAATCCACAGAACCCGAGCGCGAAACACAACCGACATAACCGCTGAACCTCAGACAACCCCGAACACAGTGATACCAGATTTTTCCTCTGCGGGGGAAAACGCGCCATTTTGAGCCGAAAGAAAGGTTTCAATTGGCCGGCTTGCGCGGCTATCACACGCCATGACCCGCGTGATCCTGTTCAACAAACCCTACGGCGTGCTCTCGCAATTCACCGACAAGGGCACCGAAGGCAGCCAACGCCCGACCCTGTCGGCCTTCATGGACGTGCCGGGCGTGTACCCCGCGGGCCGGCTGGACCGGGACAGCGAGGGGCTGCTCGTTCTCACCGATAATGGCCGGCTACAGGCCCGCATCGCCGAGCCGAAGCACAAGCAGGAAAAGACCTATCTCGTTCAGGTCGAAGGCACACCAGAGGAGGCAGCGCTCAGCGCGCTACGTGAGGGCGTAGACCTGAAAGACGGCCGCACGCGCCCCGCGAAGGTCCGGCGCATCGACCCGCCCCAGATATGGGAGCGTGACCCGCCGATCCGCTTTCGCAAGTCGGTCCCCGATTGCTGGCTTGAACTCACCATATCGGAAGGCCGGAACCGGCAGGTCAGGCGGATGACGGCGCATGTCGGCCATCCTACCCTGCGCCTCGTGCGCTGGCGTGTCGGCGGCTGGTCGCTCGACGGCATCGCCCCCGGGGAGTGGAAGGGCGCCGACTTGAAAGACGCACCATAACCCCTTCAGACGATTGACCTATTGCTCCGCCGTCAGCACAGCCGATACCGGTGCAAGCGCCACGCTTCCCGCGCGATCCTGAAGCCCCCAAAGCAGCAGCGCACTGACCGTCTCTGCCCGCAGCCGGCCCACCATCACCACGCCCTGCTCCTGTTGCCCGGCCTTGAACGCCGCCTGGTCGAGGAACCGCCGGATCACCGTGGCATCCTGCCCCTCGGCGTCGAAATCCCGAAACACCGAAGCCACCGGCACGCCCTGCCGCGAAATCAGCTTCTGCGCCGTGTCGAGCCCGTTGGGAAACAGCACCAGCCCGTGCCCGCTGTCCTGCAGGATCGGAATAAGCTGCTCGGTCGCCGCCCGGCTGGACTGTAGCCCGCCATCCGTGCCCTCCATCACCGCCACGGCCTCGGGAACCGCGCCGAGATAGGACTGCATCGCCACCTCGGTATCCGACGCCCCCGCCCCCGGCGGTAGGTCCGCCATGGCCAGCACTTCCAGCCCGGCCGCCCGGTACTTGTCGGCGGCCTCCGCAGCCCCCGGCCAGCTTGCATCGACGGCATAGCTGATCGGGTAAGGGAAATCTGCCAGCGCCTCGAAGCTGATCGGGCTGCTGCCGTCATCGATCAGCACGATCGCCATGAGCGGCTTGCCATCGGGGTTGGAGAACGGCGCCGCATAGGCTTCGAGCGGCGGCGGGTTATCTTCCTGTGCGCCGCCGTCATCGCTGACGGAGGGAAGCCGGTCCGTCGTGACCCCCTCGGCCAGATCGCCGATCGTGCCGGAGGTTTCTTCCGGCTCCTCTTCGAGCGCCGCCATCTCCTCGTCAGCGGTGTCTTGGCCGGTCGTATCCTCTTCAGCGGCTTCCTGTCCGACTGTATCCTCTTCGGACGGCGCGGCCTCCTGCGGCTGCACCTCGGCGGTGTCCGGCTCGTCCATCTCCACTTGCGGCGCCGGCTCCACCTCCTCTTCGGGCGCCGCATCCGCGTCGTCCTGCGCCGCAAATGCCCCGCTATCCTCTTCGACCTCGGGCTGAACCGGCTGCGCCGGCTCTGTCGAGATCGACAGATCATCCTCGCTGTCCGGCGCCTCTGGCGCCAGCGATTGCGGGCTGGGCAGAACCGGCTCGTCACTGTCCACGTCGACGCCCGAATTGCCCGACTGGGCCTCGGGCGAATTCAGCGTGCTTTCCGCTCGCCCGGTCTCCGGCTGCGAGGCCGGCGCGGTGTCGGCCCCTTCCAGCGAGCTCAGGTCATCGGGTTCCGGCGCCTCGACCATCGGCGCGGTATCCGCGTTCGGCGTCTCGTCCGCCGCGGGCAGCTCGGCCTCGGTATCCTCCCGCGACTGGTTGAACTCCGATGCGGCCGGCACCTCGACCTCACTGGCCTCCGGCGGGGCCTGATCGGGAAGCGACGTCACCACCGATGCCGTCCCGAGCGCCAGCCCCGAAAGAATGGTCCCTGTCAGAAATCCGCCCAATACCCCGCGTAGCACCAATTCTGCCCTCTTTCTTGCCGTTTACTTACCTTTGCGCCCCTTGACGGTGCCTTGCAACCCTGAACAAGTATACCCCGACTGAGACACCGGGCTAAAGCCCCCCAATCCCGTCAGGATGCTCGAAATGCTGCTACTGATCGATAATTACGACAGTTTTACCTACAACCTGGTGCATTACGTGGGTGAATTGGGGGCCGATGTGGTGGTGCGGCGCAACGATGCGCTCAACGTGCAGGAGGCGATGGCGATGAACCCGGCGGGCATCCTCCTCTCGCCCGGCCCCTGCGACCCGGATCAGGCCGGCATCTGCCTTGCCCTGACCGAAGCCGCGGCGGAGACGAAAACGCCCCTGCTGGGCGTCTGCCTTGGCCATCAGACCATCGGGCAGGCCTTCGGCGGCAAGGTCATCCGCCATTCCGAGATCGTCCACGGCAAGATGGGTCACATCCGGCACACCGGCAAAGGCGCCTTCGCGGGCCTGCCGTCTCCTTTCGAGGCGACGCGCTATCATTCCCTCGTGGTCGAGCGCAGCTCCTGCCCGGAAAGCCTTGAAATCACCGCAGAACTCGACGACGGCACCATCATGGGCCTGCAACATCGCGAGCTTCCGATTCACGGCGTCCAGTTCCACCCCGAATCCATCGCATCGCAGCACGGCCATGCGCTGCTAAAGAATTTCCTCGACACGATGAAGGTGCCCGCATGAGCGACATTCGCCCCCTGATCGGTATCGCCGCCGACCGCGCCCTCTCGCGGGAGGAGGCCGAAGCGGCGTTCCACTGTCTCTTCGAGGGCGAGGCCACCCCGGCCCAGACCGGCGGGTTCCTGATGGCCCTGCGCACCCGGGGCGAAACCGTCGATGAATACGCCGCCGCCGCCTCGGTCATGCGGGCAAAATGCAACAAGGTCAACAGCTTGCCCGGCGCAATGGATATCGTCGGCACAGGCGGCGACGGCAAGGGCACGCTCAACATCTCCACCGCCACGGCCTTCGTCGTGGCCGGGGCCGGCGTGCCCGTGGCCAAGCACGGCAACCGCAATCTCAGCTCGAAATCCGGCGCGGCGGACGCCCTGACACAGCTCGGCGTCAACGTGATGGTCGGCCCGAAAGTCGTTGAAAAGGCACTGAAAGCCGCCGGCATCGCCTTCATGATGGCGCCCATGCACCACCCCGCCATGGCCCATGTCGGCCCCGTGCGTACCGAACTCGGCACGCGCACCATCTTCAATATCCTCGGCCCGCTCACCAACCCCGCCGGCGTCAAACGCCAGCTGACCGGCGCCTTCGCCCGCGACTTGATCCGCCCGATGGCCGAAACGCTGGGCAAGCTCGGCTCGGAACGCGCATGGCTTGTCCATGGCAGCGACGGCACCGACGAGATGACCATCACCGGCATCACCTGGCTGGCCGCGCTGGAAGAGGACGGGAGCATCCGCGAGGCCGAGATTCACCCCGAGGATGCCGGCCTGCCGGTTCACCCGTTCGAGGATATCCTCGGCGGCACGCCGCAACAGAACGCCGACGCCTTCCGCGCCCTGCTCGACGGCGCGCCCGGTGCCTATCGCGATGCCGTGCTGCTCAACTCCGCCGCCGCGCTGGTTGTCGCCGGAAAGTCGGAAAACCTGAAAGACGGGGTGGACCTTGCCCGCGAAAGCCTCGATAGCGGGGCCGCAAGGGCAAAGATCGAAACCCTCGCCCAAGTCACATCGGAGGCCGCATGAGCACGCCCACGATCCTTGAGGAGATCAAGGCCTACAAACTCGAAGAGATCGCCGCCGCCAAGCAGGCGACGAGCCCGGAAGAGATTGCCGCACAGGCCGAGGCCGCCCCGGCGGTCCGGCCCTTCGCCGATGCACTGCTGCAGGCCAGCAAGACGGGCTTCGGCCTGATCGCGGAGATCAAGAAGGCCAGCCCGTCCAAGGGCATGATCCGCCCAGATTTCGACCCGCCCGCCTTGGCGAAAGCCTATGAGGATGGCGGCGCCGCCTGCCTTTCGGTGCTGACCGACACGCCCAGTTTCCAAGGCTCGCCCGAATTCCTGAAACAGGCAAGAGCCGCCTGTAACCTGCCGATTTTGCGTAAGGATTTCATGTACGACACCTACCAGGTGGCCGAGGCGCGCGCCTGGGGCGCCGACTGTATCCTGATCATCATGGCCTCGGTGACCGACGAGCAGGCCACAGACCTTGAAACCGCCGCGACCCGCTGGGGCATGGACGCCCTGATCGAGGTTCACAACAAGGAAGAGCTCAACCGCGCCGCGCGTCTCAAGTCGAAGCTCATCGGCATCAACAACCGAGACCTCAACACGTTCGAGACCACGCTCGACACCACGCGCGATCTGGCCCGGCTCGTGCCGCCTGAAAAGATCATCGTCTGCGAAAGCGGCCTGACCGGCCCCGAGGATCTGGCAGACATGGCCCGCTACGGCGCCCGCTGTTTCCTGATCGGCGAGGCGCTGATGCGGCAGGAAGACGTGACGACCGCCACCAAGGCCATGCTCGCCGCGCCCTCCGTGCCCGGGGGGATGATGTGAGCGGCCTGACCCATTTCGACGGCGACGGCCATGCGCATATGGTCGATGTCTCCGACAAGGATGTGACCGCGCGCATCGCCGTGGCCGAAGGCTACGTGAAGATGGCCCGCGAAACCTTTGATATCATGGCAGAAGGTCGCGCCAAGAAGGGCGATGTTCTGGCCGTCGCCCGGCTCGCCGGCATCATGGGCGCCAAGAAGACGGCCGAGCTGATCCCCCTGTGCCACCCGCTCCCCGTGACCAAGGTCTCGGTCGATCTCACGCCCGACGCCGACCTGCCCGGCGTGCGTATCACGGCCACGGTCAAGACCACCGGCCAGACCGGCGTCGAGATGGAGGCGCTGACCGCCGTCAGCACCGCCGCGCTCACCGTCTATGACATGCTCAAGGCCGTCGATCGCGCCATGGAAATCGGCGGCACCCGCGTGAAGCTGAAAGATGGCGGAAAATCAGGCCGCTACGAGGCGACATGATCTCGGTCGACGAGGCCCTTTCACACCTGTTTTCCCTCGTGGCGCCGCTGGAGCGCGAAGCCGTGGCCCTGCAGGAGGCGGCGGGCCGCGTCCTCGCCGAGCCGGCGACAGCCCGGCGCGACCAGCCGCCCTTCGCAGCCTCGGCCATGGATGGCTACGCGGTCCGGTCGGCCGACGCGGCGCCCGGTGCACAGCTCGAGGTGATCGGCGAATCCGCGGCAGGCCACGGCTTTGCAGGTGGCATCGAACAGGGCCAGGCCGTCCGCATCTTCACCGGCGCGCCAGTGCCCCAAGGCGCAGACCGTGTCGTCATTCAGGAAGATGTCACGCGCAAGGGTGAGACGATCACCCTCGGCGACACGCTCGACGAAGGCCCCCACATCCGTCGCAGGGGCGTGGACTTCTCCAAGGGCGATACGCTCGACGCGCCCCGCCTGCTGACCGCTTCCGATGTTGCCTTGCTGGCCGCCATGAACATCCCGCAGGTGATGGTCACCCGCAAACCCGTAGTGGCGCTGATCTCCACCGGCGACGAACTGGTCATGCCGGGCGATGACCCCGGCCCGGACCAGATCATCGCGTCGAACACCTTCGGCCTCAAGGCGATGCTCGAACAGATCGGCGCCACCGCCCGTCTCCTGCCCATCGCCCGCGACAACATTGCCTCTCTCGAAACCGCTTTCAGCCTTGCGGAGGGCGCCGATCTGGTCGTCACCATCGGCGGCGCCTCGGTGGGCGATCATGACCTCGTGGGCGACGTCGCCGCCGGCCTCGGGATGGAGCGCAGTTTCTACAAGGTAAGGATGCGCCCCGGAAAACCGCTGATGGCCGGCCGCATGGGCGATGCGGCCATGGTCGGCCTTCCGGGCAACCCGGTCTCGGCCATGGTCTGCGGCCACGTCTTCCTCGCCCCGATGATCCGCCTGATGCTGGGCCTCGGCGCCGCCCCCACCCCGCGCCGCTCCGCGAGACTGGCGCAGGACATCGCCGGGAACGGCCCGCGCGAGCATTACATGCGCGCCACCGTGAGAAACGGCGAAATCTCCCCGGCCGACCGGCAGGACAGTTCGCTCCTCTCGATTCTCGCCCGCGCCAACGCCCTCATGATCCGTCCCCCGGACGATCCCGGGCGCGCGAGGGGCGACAGGATCGACTATATTCCGATCTGACTTATCCACAGTTTTCACACGTTAACGTTGACACAAAACGGGAACATGCGTAGAACAAACGTAAACGTATGGTCACGGAGGGCGTGCAACATGCTGACCAAGAAACAGCTCGATCTGCTCGAATTTATTCACAAACGGGTGCAGCGCGACGGCGTACCGCCCAGCTTCGACGAGATGAAGGATGCGCTCGACCTGCGCTCGAAATCGGGTATTCACCGGCTGATCACGGCGCTTGAGGAGCGCGGATTCATCCGCCGCCTCGCCCACCGGGCCCGGGCGCTGGAAATCGTGAAACTGCCTGAAAGCCTGGGCGGGGCCGCCGGCGGGTTCGAACCGAAGGTGATCGAAGGCGACAGGCCCGACGCGCCGGCCAATGCCATGCCCGTGGAACGTGCCGTGGCGACCGAACTTCCCGTGATGGGCCGCATCGCCGCCGGTGTCCCGATCGAGGCCATCGCCCATGCCAGCCACAACGTGGCCGTGCCGGGCGACATGCTCAGCGGCAAGGGCAATCACTACGCGCTTGAAGTCAAAGGCGATTCGATGATCGGCGTCGGCATCAACGATGGCGACGTGGTGGTGATCCGCGAAACCGGCACGGCCGATAACGGCGATATCGTCGTGGCGCTGGTCGAAGATCAGGAAGCGACGTTGAAGAAGTTCTACCGCAACGGCAACGCCATCGCTCTCGAGGCTGCGAACCCCGCCTACGAAACCCGCGTCCTGCCCGAGGACAAGGTTCGCGTGCAGGGCAAACTGGTGGGTCTGATCCGCACCTACTGAGTGTTCCAGAGCCGCGCGCCGGTCACCTCGCGCGCGGTCACCTGCCGGATCTTGCCCTCCTCGCGGTAGAGCGCGACAGCCCCGGTGGACCGAAGCGTTTCCGGTGTCAGCACATGGCAAGGCAGGTCTGCGGCCGGCGCCGCGGTCAGCACGATCCACTGGTCACGTCGACACGTGGTCAACGCCTCCGCCGCAACTTTGCCCGGCAGGGCGACAACCGGCCATCCCGTGTCCGCCACGCTCCCCCAGCGTGCATGCGCCGCCGCCTGCACCGCCGGATCGCCATCGTTCTCCAGCCAGATATCCGCCACGAACCCCGCGCCGCGCGGTTTGCTGAGTGCGCGGCCCTCCGGGGTCATCACCCCGACAAGCGCCCCCGTATCCGAAATCAGAACGTCGGGCCGCCCGGACTGAACCCAGAGCAGGAAGCCAAGCACCGCAGGCGCCAGCCCGACAACCCGAAACCGCCCCTGCCACAGGATCAGCAGCAGCGCCCCGAAGGCTATCAGCGGCAGCACCGCCGGCCCCGGCCCCGGCACCGTCCCCCGCGCCCCCTCCAGCCCGGAAATCCAGTGCGCCACACCAAGGATCCAGGCCAACCCCTGCCCCATGATCCAGAGCGGCAGCCAGTCCAGCCCGAAAGGCAAAAGGCAGACGGCCACAAGCGCCGCGGGCATGACGAGAACCCCCATCAGCGGCACGCTCAACAGGTTCGCCATCAAGCCGTAATGGGCGATCTGGTTGAAATGCGCCGCCGCGATCGGCGCCGTGGCCAGCCCCGCCACCAGCGACGACAGGGCCACCGCCACCGCCGGCCTCGCCCATCGCGGGCCCAGCGGAATCTCGCGATCCCTCAACCACCCGAACACGGCCACCAGCGCCGTGGTCGCCGCAAAGGACATCTGGAAGCCGGGGCCGAGCATCGCCTCGGGCCGCAGCATCAGCACGATCAGCGCCGCCATCGCCACCGCCCGCAGCGACAGCGCCCGCCGGTCGGCCATCACCGCGAACAGCATCACCGCCACCATCACGAAGGCCCGCTCCGTCGCCACGTTGCCCCCGGACAGCGAATAATACCCCGCCGCGGCCACCACGGCCACGCCCGCCGCGATCTTCTTGGCGGGAAGTCGCAGCCCCAGATAAGGCACCCCCGCAAACCCCAGCCGCACCGCGCCGAAGACGACCCCCGCCAGCAGCCCGAGATGAAGCCCGGAAATCGCCAGCAAATGCGCGAGGTTGGAAATCCGCAGCGCCTCCAGCGTGCCCTGCCCGATGCCCGACCGGTCACCGGTCATGATCGCCGCCGCAAAGGCGCCTTTCTCGCCCGGCAAGACCGCCTGAACCCGCTGCGACAGCCACATGCGCGCCTTGAAAAGCCACTGCCCCCCGCCCGCAGGCTCCAGCAGCAGCACCGGCGTCCGCGTATACCCCACCGCCCCCAGCCGCTTGAACCACGCATGCCGCTGGAAATCGAACCCGGCCGGCTCCACCGGCCCGGCGGGCGGCGACAGGTGGCCGGTCAGGATCACCGTCATCCCCGGCGCCGGATCGAGATAGCCCTGAACCCCATGCAGCGACACCCGCACCCGCTCGGGCGTCCGCCCCGGCGCCACCCGCGCCAGCACGACCCGGTCGAGCGTCAGCCGCAGCGCGTCCGACCCCGACCGGTCGATCCCCGCGATCCGGCCTTCGACGGGCCCGTAATAGCGCCATGTCAGTACCGGCGCCTTGACCGAATGCGCCCTTGCACCGGCAAGGCAGAAGCCTAACGCCACCAGCGCCAAGGCCCACAAAACCGGCGATACCAGCGCCCCGGCCCGAACGGCCAGACCGATGCACAGCGCCCCGGCGCCGCCGATCCACAGATACTGCCCCGCCGTCGGTTCGACCTTCAGCGCAAAATACAGCCCGACCCCCGCCGCCAGCGCCACGGGCGCCCAGCAAAACAGATGCCCCCGCTGTGCCAACCACGCGGAAACGGCGCTATGGACGAGTTCCAAGACTTGTTTCCCCTCCGGCGGGCCGATAGACAGTCATGGAAAACTGATCCGTTCGATATCCCCCAAAACCGTTACCGAAAGGTTAATCCAGAAAGGACCCTGCCCGACATGTCCCAGACGGTCGTCACCCGATTTGCCCCTTCGCCCACCGGCTTTCTGCATATCGGCGGGGCACGGACGGCACTGTTCAACTGGCTCTATGCCCGCGGCCGCGGCGGGAAATTCCTGCTCCGGATCGAGGATACCGACCGCGCCCGTTCCACGCCGGAGGCGACGCAGGCCATTCTCGACGGGCTGAACTGGCTCGGGCTCGACCATGACGGCGAGGCCGTGAGCCAGGCCGCGCGCGCTGACCGCCATGCCGAGGTGGCCCGCGAGCTGCTCGACAAGGGCGAGGCCTTCAAATGCTTCTCGACGCAGGAAGAGATCGAAGCCTTCCGCGAGGCCGCCCGCGCCGAGGGCCGCTCGACCCTCTTCCGCAGCCCGTGGCGCGATGCCGACCCATCCACCCACCCCGACGCGCCCTACGTCATCCGTATCAAGGCGCCGCGCGAGGGCAGCACAATCATCCGCGACGAGGTGCAGGGCGACGTCACCATTCGCAACGATCAGCTCGACGACATGGTCCTGTTACGCAGCGATGGCACACCGGTCTACATGCTCGCTGTTGCCGTGGATGATCATGACATGGGCGTCACCCACGTCATCCGGGGGGATGACCACCTCAACAACGCCGCCCGGCAGATGATGATCTATCAGGCGATGGGCTGGCCCCTGCCCGTCTATGCCCATATTCCGCTGATCCACGGCCCCGACGGCAAGAAGCTGTCGAAACGCCACGGCGCGCTCGGGGTCGAGGAATATCAGCGCATGGGCTACCCGGCGGCGGGCATGCGCAATTACCTTGCCCGCCTCGGCTGGAGCCATGGCGACGACGAGTTCTTCACCGATGACCAGGCGCAGGACTGGTTCGACCTCTCCGGCATCGGCAAATCCCCCGCCCGGTTCGACTTCAAGAAGCTCGACAATCTCAGCGGCCAGCACATCGCCGCATCCGACGATGCTGCGCTGCTGCATGAGCTTCTCGCCTTCCGTCGGGTCACCGGCGCCCCGCCCTTCGATGACGCAAGGATAGCCTTGCTGGAGGCCGGCATGTACTGCCTCAAGGAGCGGGCCAAGACATTTCCGGAACTGCTTGAAAAAGCGGAATTTATTCTGGCCGATCGCCCGATCCGGCCAGACGAGAAGGCGGCGAAGAATCTCGACGATGTATCCCGTGGTATACTGGGGCAATTGACGCCGCATCTGCAAAATGCTAGTTGGACACGTCAGGATCTGGAGGCTGCCGCCATGCAGTTCGCCGAGTCCATTGATACCAAATTCGGCAAGCTGGCGGGCCCGATGCGGGCCGCACTGGCCGGCCGGGCTGCGACACCGAGCGTGTTCGATATGATGCTCGTGCTGGGGCGGGAAGAATCCCTTGCCCGGCTCGAGGATGCCGCCTGCGAGAAAGGTTGACCTCTCGAAAGGCCAGATGAAAGAAACCTGCCCGACAGCGAATTTCCGCGCGGGCGCGAAGAGGGAGTACCCCTATGGCTGACAGTAACAAATCCGCGACGCTGACGATCGACGGTACCGATTACGAACTGCCGGTCCTGTCGCCGACCGCCGGCCCCGACGTCATCGATATCCGCAAGCTCTACGGGCAGGCGGGCGTGTTCACCTACGATCCGGGATTCACCTCGACCGCAAGCTGCGACAGCACCATCACCTTCATCGATGGCGCCAAGGGCGAGCTGCTGCACCGCGGCTACCCGATCGACCAGCTGGCCGAGAAATCCCATTTCCTCGAGGTCTGCTACCTGCTGCTCTACGGCGAGCTGCCCTCGGCCGCCCAGCTCGAGGATTTCGAGGATCGCGTGACCAACCACACCATGCTGCATGAACAGATGCACTTCCTGTTCCGCGGCTACCGCCGGGATGCGCACCCGATGGCGATCATGGTGGGCGTGGTCGGCGCGCTGTCGGCCTTCTACCACGACTCGACCGACATCAACGACCCGTGGCAGCGCGAGGTCGCCTCGATCCGCCTGATCGCGAAAATGCCGACGATCGCGGCCATGGCCTACAAGTATTCCATCGGCCAGCCCTTCGTGTACCCCCGCAACGACATCGACTATGCGTCGAACTTCCTGCGCATGTGCTTTGCCGTGCCGGCCGAGGATTACGAGGTCAACCCGATCCTCAGTCGCGCGATGGACCGGATCTTCACCCTCCACGCCGACCACGAACAGAACGCCTCGACCTCGACGGTGCGGCTGGCCTCCTCTTCGGGCGCCAACCCGTTTGCCTGCATCGCGGCGGGCATCGCCTGTCTCTGGGGCCCGGCCCATGGCGGCGCCAATCAGGCCTGCCTTGAAATGCTGCGCGAGATCGGCTCGGTCGACAAGATCCCCGAATACATCGCCCGCGCCAAGGACAAGAATGACGAGTTCCGCCTGATGGGTTTCGGCCACCGGGTCTACAAGAACTTCGATCCGCGCGCCAAGGTGATGAAGCAGTCGGCCGACGAGGTGCTCGACCTGCTCGGCATCGAGGACAACCCGACCCTTCAGGTGGCCAAAGAGCTTGAGAAGGCGGCGCTGGAAGACGACTACTTCGTCGACAAGAAGCTCTTCCCGAATGTCGATTTCTACTCGGGCATCATCCTCGAGGCGATGGGCTTCCCCACCTCGATGTTCACCCCGATCTTCGCCCTCAGCCGCACGGTGGGCTGGATCTCGCAGTGGAAGGAAATGATCGCCGATCCCCAACTCAAGATCGGCCGCCCGCGCCAGCTCTACCAAGGCGCCACGCTGCGCGATTACGTGGATATCGAGAAGCGCTAAGCGTTTCCGCGAACCGACATTTTCAGCCCCGGGCAGCCATCCTGCCCGGGGCTTTTTCCATTCCAATCGGTTAAAATCCTCGGCACAGTTCCGGCCCGGATTCACCATCTGTTTCGCCTCGTTCCGCCATACCGGCCGGGTATTCACAGGGGTGGCAGACAGATGACCTATCGACCAGAACAAATCTCCTCGGAAGAACGCGCGCCGCTGCTGCGGCGACCCGCAAGCTCCACCCCGCGCATGAAACCACACGCCCCCACGCCGCGGGTCAAGCATGGCACCCTGCCGGGATTTCTGCGCGCTGCACTCGATCGTGAGAGCTACTGGCGCGAAAGCGAAGGCCCTATCCGTATCACCGGCTTCGACCCGCGCGAACACGTCCTGTCACTGTTCACCGCACAGATCGTGGGCACCGGGCACTCGCTGATCGCCTTGAGCATCGGCACATACTCGTCCCTCAACACCCGCTCCAGATCGAGCGCGGCTGCGGTCCCGCTGTCGGACAGGTCCTGCCCCGAACAGAAGGCCTTGCCATTGCCGGTCAGCACGACGACACGCGCCTCATTGCCGGCAAAGCGCACCGCGTCGGTGATCTCCGCCCGCATCTGCGTGCTGAGCGCGTTCATCTTCTCCGGCCGGTTGAGCCGCAGCTCGGCGATGTCGTTCTCGATCTCGAGCGTGATGGTCTGGTACTGTTTCAACGGGATGCGCCTTTCCAAGTCTCACGCCGAAGGTCTAGCCGCAAAGCACGGGCCGGGCCAAGCCCGACGATGCGTCATTCCTTCATGATCTCGCGCAGCCGCGCCTGTTCCTCGTCCGTCAGCACCGCCTCGGCCTGCGGCGCGGCCTGAGACCGGCGGCGCAGGAAAACCACGCCGATCGCCGCGCCCAGCAGCAACATCGCCGGCCCCGCCAGCCAGAGTACAAGGTTCGACCCGCCCGCCTGCGGCTTCAACAGCACGTATTCGCCATACCGGTCGACGATATACGCCACGACCTCTTCATCGCTATCCCCCGCCAGCAGCCGCTCGCGCACAAGCACACGCAAATCCCCGGCCAGCTCGGCATTGGAATCGTCGATACTCTCGTTCCGGCACACGACACAGCGCAGCCCCGCCGATATATCCCGCGCCCGCGCCTCCAGCGCCGGATCATCCAGCATTTCGTCCGGCTGCACCGCGAAAAGCGGCCCCGCCAGAAAGCAAAGGAGAACCACCAGCCGCTTCATTCCGCCGGCACCTCGCTCGCCCGCTGGCGCCGCGCGCCCGCGGCCACACGGTATCGCCTGTCGGTCAACGATAGGGCCCCGCCAAGCGCCATCAGAATGGCGCCACCCCAGATCCAGTTCGCCAGCGGCTTGTAATAGGTCCGCACGGCCCAGCCTCCGCCCGATTGCGGATCGCCGATCACCACGTAAACATCGCGCAGGAACCCGTTATCCAGCGCCGCCTCGGTCGTCGGCATGTCCGCCACCGGATAAACCCGCTTCTCCGGATGCATCGTTGCGATCACGTCACCATCCTTCGCCAGCGTGAAATCCCCCATGGTCGAGCGATAGTTCGGCCCCTCGACCTTCCGCACGCCATCGAGCGTCAGGGTGAACCCCGCCACCTCGAAGCTGCCGCCCTCCTGCACCACGCGGATATCCTCGACCTCCCACGCGGTCATCGCAGCCACACCCGCCATGGTCACGCCCAGCCCCGCATGGGCCACCGTCTTGCCCCAGTCGCCCCGCGGCAGTCGCCGCAACCGGCCCAGCTTGTCCCCGCTGCGCCCCGTGCGCGACCAGATATCGGTGATCGCCCCGCCAATCAGCCACGCCGCAAGGAAAAGGCCCACCGGCCCCACCGCGCTTCGTCCCGTCTGCATGGCCCAGGCCAGCACGCCAACGGCCACGGCCAGCACGAAGACCGGCGCCAGCTTCCGCAGCACCCGGCCCACCTGCGCCCGCTTCCACGACAGCATCGCGCCCACCGGCAACACCAGCCCCAGCGCGATCATGAACGGCGTGAAGGCAAGGTTGAAGAACGGCGGCCCGACCGACAGCTTCCGGTCAAAGAACATCTCGGCCACCAGCGGCCAGATCGTGCCCACGAACACCACGAAGGCCGCCACCCCCAGCAGCAGGTTGTTCACCACCAGCACCGACTCGCGGCTCACCAGCCCGAACACCCCCTTCGACTGCATCACGCCCGCGCGCGCCGCGAACAGCGTCAGCCCCAGCATCATGAACGCACCGACAATCATCAACAGGAATACGCCCCGCTCGGGATCGGTGGCAAAGGCATGCACGGAGGTGAGCACCCCCGACCGGGTGATAAACGCCCCGATCATCGAGAAGCCGAAGGCGATGATCGCCAGCAATATCGTCCAGCTCTTCAGGCTTTCCCGCTTCTCCACCACCACCGCCGAATGCAACAGCGCCGCCGCGATCAGCCATGGCATGAAGCTCGCATTCTCCACCGGGTCCCAGAACCAGAACCCGCCCCAGCCCAGCTCGTAATAGGCCCACCAAGAGCCCAGCCCGATGCCGATGGTCAGAAACACCCACGCCGCCAGCGTATAGGGCCGCACCCACCGGCCCCATGCGGCATCGACCCGCCCCTCGATCAGGGCCGCGACCGCGAAGGAAAAGGTCATCGAAAGCCCGACATAGCCGAGGTAAAGAAACGGCGGATGGAAGGCGAGGCCCGGATCCTGCAACAGCGGGTTGAGGTCCGTCCCGTCAAACGGCGGCACGGCCATGCGCAGGAACGGGTTCGAAGTGAACAGGATGAAGGCGAAAAACGCCGCCCCGATCATCCCCTGCACCGCCAGCACCCGCGCCTTGAGCGTCGGCGGCAATTCCCGCCCGAACCACGCCGCGAAAAAGCCGAACAGCGTAACGATCAGCACCCAGAGCAGCATCGAGCCCTCGTGGTTCCCCCACACACCGGTGATCTTGTAAAGCATCGGCTTCAGCGAATGGCTGTTCTGCACCACCAGTTGCAACGAGAAATCCGACGTCACGAAGGCCCACATCAGCGCAAGGAACGACCCCGCCGTCAGCAGGAACTGCAACACCGCCGCCGGCTCCGCCGCCGACATCCAGCCGGCCCAGCCCTTCTGGGCGCCGACTAGCGGAACGAGCGCCTGAAAGCACGCCACGAAAAAGGCGAGGATCAGGGCGAAGTGGCCAAGCTCTGTAATCATGCGCCCCTTATAGATTTCCCCGGACCTCGGGCCAATGACAATCGGCGCGGACGCCGGATCACATTGTCGCGGGGGACACGTCCCTCCCCCGCCGCCACGCATCGAGCGCCGGGTTCTCCCCTTCGACCACCGTCTCCAGTGCCAGCCCCGCATCGTGGCCCGTCGCCGCCGCGCCCGGCGTTCCCGGCGCCAGCCGCCGCAGCGCCGCGATATTGTCCACCACCTGCGGCGTGCGCGCCATGACCCCGGCCAGCGAGCGCTGGAAATCCTGCCCCTTGGCCTGATGCCGCGCCCCGAAATAGAAACTCACGATCGCCCCCAGCAGCCACCACATCGGCTCGGGCACCAGCGCGATCCCCTGCATCCGCTCGGAAAACCACACCGGGTTGGTCATCGCCGAGATGAACAGCGCCAGCGTCCCAAGTGCCATCGCCGGGCGGGGTATCCGGTTCAACCCGTCGATCACCCGGTCGAACAGCCCTTTCCGCGGCTGCTGAAATTCCGCCGCCAACTGCGCCAGCGCCGCCGACTGGATATCCGCGGCCCGCGCATCCGCCCCATCCGCGTTCACGCGGAACACCTCCGCCGTTTCCGCGACCACGTTGCGCCCGTCGCCGAACAGCAACCGAAACACCTGCCCGATCAGCCCCATGCCGTCACCCTCTGCGCAAACTCCGCCTCGGTCATGTGATAGCGCGGCGAGATGAAGGCCTCCGCCCGCTTGATCCAGCCACCCTTGCCGCCCGACCGCGTCCGCGCATATTTGCGCGACGCCGGGCGCCGGTCGGCCAGCCGGAAATAATAATTCCGCCGCGCAATGCCGTAAGCATCCGCCAGATGGTCCGGCGCGGCAGCATGGGCTGTCATCGCCGCATTGGCCGTCTGCGGCCCGATCACCCCGTCAACCGCCACGTCATGCCCCATCTGCCGAAGCAGCCGTTGCAGGATCTTCACCGCGTTGCCCCCGGCATTCACGTACATGTCGAACACCGAGGCCTGCAGCGACACCGGCAACGACCCGATCCTTGGCCGGCGAAAATAATGCTCGATGAAGATCGCCTCGGCCTGCGCCCGGCTCAGCGCCTTCACATCGTCCACGCCCACCGCGCCGTCCCCCGTCAGGTCCAGCCCCAGCCGCCGCATCGTGTGGATCGTCACACCATGCTTCGTCGCCCCGCCCGGATCGTCCGGGTCGTTCACGAACCCGCCTTCACGGCCCACGATCTCTTTCGCGATCTCTTCCACCGTCTGCATCACCAGCCCCTCCGCCACTTGCTCGCGGAAAAGCTGGGCAGGACAGGTTAACAGCCGGTTCAGCTACCGTCCGGTTCCTGGTAAACGCCCTGTTCCTTCAGGCTGTCGATCACTTCCTTGGGCATGTAGCTTTCGTCATGCTTGGCAAGGATCTCGGTCGCCAAGAACACCCCGTTCTCATAGGTACCGGTACCGACCATCCCCTCGTTCTCGGCGAAGAGATCGGGCAATACGCCCGTATAGGTCACCGGCACCGCTGCGCCGCCATCGGTCACGCTGAAACGCACGGTCTCGCCCTCGCCGCGCACAAGGCTGCCTTCCTCGACCAGCCCGCCGATCCGGAACACTTCCGTCGGGCCCGGCGGTTCGGCCATGATCTGGCTAGGCGAACGGAAGAAATTGATCCCGTCGCGCATGGCATAGCCGATCAGCGCGGTCGAAACCATTAACGCCACCGCCGCAATGGCAACGATCTGAATTCGGCGCTTTTTCTTGAGCGATTTCATCGCGCTACATCCCGTTTCTCACGGAAACAGCGGGGCCAGCATCAGCCCCTCCGTCTCTTCAAGCCCCAGCATCAGGTTGGCGTTCTGGATGGCCTGACCGCTCGACCCCTTGGTCAGGTTGTCCAGGGCTCCGACCACGATTGACCGCCCCGGCAAACGGTCGCCGACAACGCCGAGATGGCAAAAATTGCTCCCCCGCACATGATGCGTGCTCGGCGTCTCGCCCATCGGCAGAACCTCGATGAACGGCTCCTCGGCATAGGCATTGGCCAGCGCCTCGCGCACCTTGTCCGCCTCACCCTTCACATAAGCCGTCGCCAGAATCCCCCGGTTCGCCGGCATCAGGTGCGGCGTGAACTGAATGTGCACATCCCGCCCCGCAAGCTTGGAAAACTCCTGATCGAACTCGCCCAGATGCCGGTGCGTCCCGCCCACGGCATAGGCGTTGTAGCCCTCTGAAAGCTCGGCATGCAGCAGGTTCTCCTTCAGGCTCCGCCCCGCCCCCGAAACCCCGCATTTCAGGTCGAGGATGATCTCGTCGAGGTCGATCACCTTCCCGGCGATCAACGGCCGCAGCACGAACTGCCCGGTCGCGGCATTGCACCCCGTCCCGGCCACCAGCCGCGCCTTGGCAATCTCGGCCCGGTAGAACTCGGTCAGCCCGTAAACTGCCTCGCCCTGCATCTCGACCGCCGCATGCGGGTTGCCGTACCACTGCTCATAGGCCTCCGGATCGCGCAGCCGGAAATCCGCCGAAAGATCCACGATCTTCAAATCCCGCGGCAGCGCGCTGATCACTTCCTGGCTGGTCTTGTGCGGCAGCGCGCAGAAACACAGGTCGATCCCGGCAAAGTCGATCTCCTCGATCGTCACCAGATCGGGCAGGTCCAGATGGCGTAAATGCGGAAACACCTTCGCCATGCTCTGACCCGCCTTGGAATTGGCGGCCAGGGCGGCAATCTCCATCCCCGGATGGGTGGCGATCAGCCGGACAAGTTCGGCACCGGTATAGCCCGACGCGCCGAGAATCGCGATTTTCTTGGTCATGATCAGACCTCGTGCAAGAAAGCTTGAAAGGATGTAAGAGAAAAGCCCGGCGCCCGCAATGCGGCGTCTGGGCTCAGGCCGGGGTCAGGCCATCACCGGCGCTGCCTCGAAACTGATCTTTCGTCGGAGGAACTGCGTCGCCCGGTCCGACACGCGCCGCGGATCGCCCGTGGTCAGAAACTGCGCCGGCAGGTCATCGCCGCCCATTTGCGGATGCCGCTCGAGGTAATCGGCAAGGCTCGCCGCCACCAGATCGGCCTGCGAATAGACCCGCACATCCTCGCCCAGTGCCGCCTGAAACACATCCGCCATCAGCGGGTAATGCGTACAGCCCAGCACCGCCGCCTCCGGATGCGGCATCTTCCGCTTGAGCGCTTCGACATGGCTCCGCACCAGCGCCTCGGCAAGGATCATGTCGCCCTCTTCGATGGCATCCACCACGCCGCCACAGGCCTGCGTCTCCACGTCCACGCCGATCGCCCGGAACGCCAGTTCCCGCTGGAACGCCCGGCTCGACACCGTCGCCGGCGTCGCAAACAGCGCCACATGCTTCACCGCCACCTCCCGCGGCGGGGAATTGTCGCCCCAGTTCCGCTCGGTCAGCGCCTCGATCAGCGGTACGAACACCCCCAGCACCCGCTTGCCCTTGGGCACGCCGCCTTCCTGCATCCGCCGCAGCGCGGCGGCCGACGCAGTGTTACAGGCCAGCACCACGAGGTTGCAGCCCATGTCCCACAGCGTCTCAACATGCGCCTTGGTCAGGTGATACACGTCATCCGCATCCCGCACCCCGTAAGGCGCATGCGCATTGTCGCCAAGATAGATGAAGTTCACGTCGGGCAGCCGCTTGCTGACCGCATCCAGCACGGTCAGACCGCCCAGCCCGCTATCGAAAATGCCAACCGTCATATGCCTGCAGCCCGCCCGGGGCGCCCCTCATTCGAACTCGAAACCGATATCGTTCGGATTGATCGGCCTCGGGCCAAGCTCATACGTCTTCTGCCGAAGAAACGCCATGAGGGATTTCGAGTCCTTCGCCCGCGCGTCAAGGTCTTCCCGCCCGATCGGCTCGCCCACCACCACCCGCACCGAGGTATCGACGCGCTTGGCAAACTCCTTGATCAGAAGCCCCATGCGCAGCGTGTAATGCAAGTGGCTCGCCAGCTGGAACAGACGGCTGGTATGCCCGTCGAAATAGACCGGCACCACGGTGGCATTGCTCCGCCCCACCAGCCGCGCGGTAAACCCCCGCCATGACGGGTCGAACGGCTGGGCAAAGGGCTTGGCCGCCGTCGACACCGTGCCGCCCGGAAAAATCCCGATCGCCCCGCCCTGCCCCAGATACTCATGCGCCACCCGCCGCGTATGCAGGTTCAGCGCCAGCGCCTCTTTCGTCTCGTCGAAGTCGATCGGCAGGATGATCCGGTTGAGGTCTTCGGCCTTGCGAAACACGTGATGCGCCAGAATACGGAAATCGCCCCGCGTCTGGCTCAGGATATGCCCCATCATCAGCCCGTCGAGAATCCCATACGGATGGTTCGCGATCAGCACCAGCGGCCCCTCGCGCGGGATGTTGTCAAGGCTGCCGCCGGTCACATCCAGCGTCAGCCCATAGCGCTCCACCATCACCTGCCAGAAGTCACGCCCCTCGGCCACGTCCCGTTCATAGCCCTGCGCCCGCTTGATCAGGCGGATACGGCCCGTCAGGTTCTCCATCGTCCGGATCATCGCGCGCCCGCTGCGGGTCTGCGCGGAATAGGCATAGCTTATGTCACGGGCAACGTGATGGTCCTGCCGCATGGTCCGGTCCTGTTCGATTCGAGCGCCTGATCGGTGTTTTAGACGGTTCTGAACAGGATTGGTGAAGGTTTCGTGACACTCACTGCGCCGCTTTCGCCATCTCCTCACCGCCCGACCGGATCACCGCCAGAAGCTCCTCGCGCCGTTTCGCCGCCTTGGTCTCGTTGGCCTGCTTCACATGCCCGAACCCCCGGATCGACAGCGGCAATTCCGCCAGCGCCACGATCGCGTCATGTGTCTTCACATCATGCTTCGGCAGAACCTCGGCCATATCCGCCTCGTACTGCTTGATCAGCCCGCGTTCCATCCGGCGCTCCGCCGAGTATCCGAAGATATCCAGCGGCGTACCCCGCAGCGCCTTCAGCTTCGGCAGAACCCGCAGCGGCTTTTCAAGCCACGGCCCGAACTCCCGCTTCTTGGGCTTCCCGTCCGGCCCCTTGCCACCAAGGATCGGCGGCGCAAGGTGGAAACTCATCTTGAAGTCGCCCGCGAATTCTTCCTTCGCCTTATCCCGGCTCTTCAGCAACAGCCGCGCCACCTCGTACTCGTCCTTGTAGGACAGCAGCTTGTGATAGCCTTGGGCCACCGCCTCCTTCACCTCCGGGTCGGAAATCTCGTCGATCAGCTTGCGATACCGCTTGGCCAGCCCCTTGCCCTGATAATCGACAAGGTGCTCCTCGCGATACACGATCCGGTCTTCCAGCGTTTTCGGCATCTCCACCACGCTGGGCGCCATCATCTTTTCGGCCTGCTCGGGGAAAGCCGCGGCCCACCGGCCAATCTCGAAGGCCCGCAGGTTGGCATCCACCGCCGCCCCGTTCAGCCGGATCGCCTCCTCGATCGCCTCGAGGCTCACCGGGATCGTCCCCCGCTGCCACGTGGCCCCGAACACCATCATGTTCGAATAGATCGAATCGCCCATCGTGGCCTGCGCAAGCTCAGTCGTATCAATGAGTTGCACGTCGTCCTTCAACTTGGATTTCAGCGAAAGCTCAAGCCGGTCCGACGGGATCTGAAACTCCGTATTCCGGGTGAATTCACCGGTGATGATCTCGTGGCTGTTGACCACGCCCCCGGTGCGCCCGCCGCGCGTGAGCCCCAGCGTCTTCGCCCCGGCGCTGACCACAAGGTCCCCGCCGATCAGCGCATCCGCCTCACCGGTTGCGACCCGGATCGCACTGATATCGCTCGGTTTCTTGGCAATCCGGCAATGAATATGCACCGCGCCGCCCTTCTGGGCGAGGCCGGCCATCTCCATCATCCCGGCGCCCTTGCCGTCGATCTGCGCCGCCTGCGCCAGCACGGCACCGATGGTCACGGCCCCCGTGCCGCCAACACCGGTGATCACCACGTTATGCGTCCGTTTGATCTCCGGCAGCTTCGGCATCGGCAACTCCGGTAGCGTCAGCTCAGTCGCCGCTTCCTTCCTGATCTGCGCCCCTTCAAGCGTCACGAAGGACGGGCAGAACCCCTTGAGGCAACTGAAATCCTTGTTGCAGGCCGACTGGTCAATCGCCCGCTTACGGCCCAGCTCCGTCTCCTTGGGCACCACGGCGACACAGTTCGACTTCACCCCGCAATCGCCGCAGCCCTCACAGATATCGGTGTTGATGAACACCCGCTTGTCCGGATCGGGAAAGTTCCCCCGCTTCCGCCGCCGCCGCTTCTCTGCGGCGCAAGTCTGGATGTAAATAATGGCCGATACGCCTTTGATATTCTTGCACTTCTCCTGAACCTGCGGCAACTCCTCCCGCTCGTGCCAGGTCAAGCCTTTCGGAAACGGCGCCCGGTCCGGCTCTTCCTTTTCGTCATAGACCACGGCCACATGCTCGACCCCCATCGCCTGCAATTCCCGCGCAATCCGGTCGGGCCCAAGCCCGCCCTCGTTGGTCTGACCACCCGTCATCGCCACGGCATCGTTGTAAAGGATCTTGTAGGTGATGTTCGTCCCAGCCGCGAGCGCGGCCCGAATGGCCAGAAGACCCGAATGGTTATACGTCCCGTCACCAAGGTTCTGGAACACATGCTCGGTTTTCGAGAATTTCTCTTCCCCGATCCAGTTCGCCCCCTCGGCCCCCATATGGGTATAGCCGCTGGTCTCCCGGTCCATCCAAAGCGCCATGATGTGACAGCCGATCCCGGCATAGGCCCGGCTCCCCTCCGGCAGCTTGGTCGACGTGTTATGCGGGCAACCCGCACAGAAATACGGCAGGCGCGACGCGATATCCTCGGCATTGTCGGCCTTGCGCGACTCGGCGATCTCGGCCAGCCCGGCCTTCACCCGGTCGGTCCCGCGCCCCTCTTCGATCAGGATATCGCCGATCTTCTCGGCGATCATGATCGGGTCCAGCGCCATGCGCGTCGGGAACAGCTCCTCGGTGTGCATGCCCCCGGCACCGCCCTTGTACCAGCCGTAAACCCGGCGGCCCCGCCGGTCGTCGAAAATCGCCTCCTTGATCTGGATCTCGATCAGCTTGCGCTTCTCCTCGACCACCACGATCAGTTCCAGCCCCTCGGCCCAGTCGTGGAACCCCTTCATGTCCATCGGGAAGGTCTGGCCCACCTTGTAGGTGGTGATCCCCAGCCGCTCCGCCTCGGCCTCGTCAACTCCCAGAAGATCGAGCGCATGCACAAGGTCGAGCCAGTTCTTGCCCGCGGCGACGAACCCGATCTTCGCCCCTGGCTTGCCCCACATGCGCTTGTCGATTTTATTCGCATGCGCAAAGGCTTCCGCGGCGAACCTCTTGTGATCGATCATCCGCGTTTCCTGCGGAATCCAGTGATCGCCCAGCCGGATGTTCAGCCCGTCCTCCGGCATGTCGAACTCCGGCAGAACGAATTGCTGCCGGTCCGGCCGCGCATCCACCACGCTCGTCACCTCGACCGTATCCTTCATCGTCTTCAGCCCGCACCAGACACCCGCGAACCGCGACATGGCAAAGCCGTACAGCCCGAAATCGAGGATTTCCTGCACCCCCGCCGGCGACAGAACCGGCATATAGGCATCCACCAGCGCCCAGTCCGACTGGTGGCACACGGTCGAGCTTTCGCCGGTATGGTCATCCCCCATGGCCATCAGCACGCCGCCATGCTTCGAGGTGCCCGCCATGTTGGCGTGCCGCATCACGTCGCCCGACCGGTCGACGCCGGGGCCCTTGCCGTACCACAGGCCGAAGACACCGTCATACTTGCCCTCGCCCCGCATCTCGGCCTGCTGCGTGCCCCACAGGGCGGTCGCGGCCAGATCCTCGTTCAGCCCCGGCTGAAAAGTCACCTGCGACTCGGCCAGAATCTTCTCGGCCCGCTTCATCTGCATATCGACCGCCCCCAAGGGCGAGCCGCGATAGCCGGTGACATATCCGGCGGTGTTCAGCCCCGCCGCCTTGTCCCGCGCGGCCTGCATCAGCATCAGCCGCACCAACGCCTGCGTGCCGTTCAGCAATACCGGGGATTTCGTCAGGTCGTAGCGATCGTTCAGACTGATCTTCTGCTTGCTCATGGCGGGCCTCCCGTATGGGTTGATCCTGATGTCCAAATATAGGGCAATAATAGGTCATAATTGGTGACCTATCAAACAATATTTAGGAAATGATCATTCCCGGGTATCTATACTGCGCAAGGTTTTCTGCTATTTCGTTTGCGGGGATCTCGGGTAACGAAAGTATTACGATGGATTGGGACAAACTCAGAATCTTTCATGCGGTGGCCGACGCCGGCAGCCTCACACATGCCGGCGATCAGCTTCACCTGTCGCAATCGGCGATCTCCCGCCAGATCCGCGCGCTCGAGGATTCGCTCAACGCCACCCTGTTCCACCGCCATGCCCGCGGCCTGATTCTTACCGAACAGGGCGAGCTTCTGTTTGACGCCACCAAGGCGATGATGCGCCGCCTCGACACCGCCACCGCCCGCATCCGCGACAGCGAGGAAGAGGTGTTCGGCGAACTGCGCGTCACCACCACCATCGGCTTCGGCACGCTCTGGCTCGCCCCGCGCCTGCCCAAGCTGTTCGAGAAATACCCCGAGCTCAACATCGACCTCATGCTCGAGGAACAGGTGCTCGACCTGCCCATGCGCGAGGCCGACGTCGCCATCCGCATGAAGGAGCCCAGCCAGGCCGACCTGATCCGCAAGCGCCTGATGAGCGTGCATATGTGTCTCTACGCCTCGCAGGACTACCTCGCCCAGAAAGGCACGCCAGAACGGCCCGGCGACCTCTCCGGCCACCGTCTCATCTGTCAGAACCCCCGCTCGGCTCAGGTCGGCGCCGGTGCCACGCTGGTGCAGGAACTGATGACCAACGACATTCCCTCCCTCCTCACAGTGAACAATTACTACGGCGTCCTGCAGGCGGTGCTGCACAATCTCGGAATCGGCGTCCTGCCCGATTATCTGAGTCGGGATTTCCCCCAGCTCGTGCGCGTTCTGCCCGAGATTCACTCGGTCGAAGTCCCCGTTTTCCTCGCCTATCCGTCCGAGCTCAGACAATCTAAACGGATATCCGCCTTCCGCGATTTCGTGCAGGAGGAGATCATTCTCTACAGAAAAGAAGTTCAAAAACAGTCGGATAGCTGAATTTTTGATCGTTTTCCGTCTGAGTTATGCATGCAACACATACCGGGCATGATGCGGTTGCAGCATCATTTTCCTTGATCGGCGCCGCTGCAACTCTTAATTGCCTCTCGTGACGGTGCAGCGCATCGCGCGCACCATCATACCTCCCTGTTGGACTATGGCCGAGCTTAGTGCTCGGCCTTTTTTTTCGCGAAATGCCCTGTATATGGGCATCATGCCCATCACGCTGTCATCGCCCTGCGTAACCGACCTGCCGGATCTCTCCGCGCTCTGCCTCCGCTCAAAGGCACATTGGGGTTATGACGCGGTTTTCATGGCCGCCTGCCACGAGGAACTCACCCTCACAGAGGACGATCTCGAAACCTCCGCCCTCATCGCCGCCTATCGTGACGGCGCCCTCGCCGGCGTGGCGCAGATCAAGCCGGAGGAGACCGGCGCCGAAATCTGGAAGCTCTTCGTCGATCCGCCCCAGATGGGCACCGGCGTCGGCCGTCATCTCTTCTCGTGGTGCGTGAACGAGGCCGGGAAACTGGGCGCCGAATCCCTGCGGATTGAGGCCGACCCAGAGGCCGTGCCCTTCTACCAGCGCATGGGCGCAAAGATCACCGGCAGCGCCCCCTCCGGCTCCATCCCCGGCCGCCGCCTGCCGCTGCTGCGCTACACGCTCAGATAACCGGCAATTCCGGCCCCGCCAGCGGCGACAGCACGCGCGGCGCCCCCTCCGTGATCACGATATTCTCCTCATGCACCAGGATCCGCCCCGGCGCGGTCTCCACCCCCGGCTCCAGCGTGATCACCATGCCCGGCTGCAACACCGTCCGGTCCTTCGCCGTCAGCGACAGCCCCTCCGTCAACTGCATTCCCAGCCCGTGCCCCAGCCGCCCGGCGCCCTCTCCCGCGCCCGTCACCGCCGCCATCGTCTGCCAGACCTCGTCGGCCCGCACACCGGCCCGCGCCACCTCCAGCCCCGCCTGCGTGGCTTCGATCAGCCTTGCATGCGCCGCCCTCTGCCCCTCCGACGCCCGGCCGATCGCGAAATTGCGGTCATAGTCGCAGAAATACCCGTCACACACCGCCCCGGTATCCAGCATCAGGATATCCCCCTCCGCCAGCGGCACCCCCGTCGCCGGCGAAATCACGTCGGCATATCCCTCCGGCCCGGCCCCGCCCGCAAGATACGGCACCCAGTCCGCCCCCTCCTCCAGCAACAGCCGCTGAAAATCCCGGAACACCTGTGCCAGCGCCACGCCCGGCGCGGCAATCTCGCCCACGCGCGCAAACGCCCTCGCCGCAACCTCGCAACTCTCGGCGATCTTGCCGATCTCCGCCTCCGACTTCACCGCCCGCAACCCGGCCACGATCCCCCGGTCGTCGGTAAATTCGAGCCCCGCCTGCGCCCGAACCCGCGCAAAATCCGCCAGCGGCATCCGCACATGCGTCTCCAGATGCGACGGAACCCCAACGGGGCCGCCCACCTCGCGCAGCGTCTCGGCCAACAGGCTCACCCCGTCATCCTCGGGGTCGGGCGCCGCCCATGTCCGGATATCCTCGACCCATGTCGTGCCCATCAGCGCCGCTCCGATCGACGGGATCACGGCAATCGGCCCGCCCCGCACCGGCAGAACAACAAACCACGGCCGGCTCGGCGATTCCCAGAACCGCGTCAGGAACCCGGTGAAATACCGCACCTCCGGCTCGGTCGTCAGCAACAGCGCCCCGAGACCTGCCTCGTCCATCCGCGCCTGCGCCCGGGCCACCCGGCCTTCGTATTCCGAAACGGGAAGCCCCCGGCTCACCCTTCCGCCTCTTCGCTGATGATGGTCAGCACCCGCGCCTCGGCCCCGGGGTTCATCTCCTTCACCGCCGCAATCCCCGCCGCGCCCGACGGCGTGGTCGCCATCCCCTGCGCCTCCAGCTCCGCCAGCACCCCCTCGGCCTCGGCATCGCTCACCGTCACGAAGGCATCGGCATCCCGCGCCAACCCCTTCAGAGCGATCAGCGACGGCGCCTTGCAATCCAGCCGCCCCATGTTCGACACCGGCCCTTCCGACACCACAGCCCGCCCCGCCCGGATACTCTCCATCAGCGCCGGCGCGGCGGCGGGCTCGACCACCGTGATCCTCGGCGCCCCGCCCCAGCACGACCGGAAATAGGCCGCACAGGCCCCGGCCAGCCCGCCGACCCCGGCCTGCAGATAGATATGCGTGGGCGTCTCCGGGCATTGCTCCACCGCCTCGGCCGCCATGGCGAGGTAGCCCTCCATCAGCCGATGCGGAATATCGAGATACCCCGGCCACGAACTGTCCGACAGCAACGTCCAGCCATTCTCCTCCGCCGCCCGCTCCGCCGCCGCCATGCTCGCCTCGTACTCCGCCCCCGCGCGCACCACCTCGGCCCCCTTGTCCCGCAGCCGTTGCGCGAACCCTTCCGGAACCGTCTCCGCCAAATAGACCACCGCCTTCGCCCCGAACACCCGCGCCCCGGCGGCGACAGACATGCCGTGGTTGCCCGCGCTCGCGGTCACGTAAGTCCGCCCTGAAAGCGCCCGGCCCATATCCTCCGCCCCCGCGGCCTCCGCCTCATACGCAATGACATAGGCCGCCCCGAGCGCCTTGAAACTGCCCAACCCCATGCGCCCGCGCTCGTCCTTGGCCCAGACCGTCGCCCCGAACCCGTCCAGCACCATCAGCGGCGTCATCGCCGCCGCCGGACACCGCGCCAGCAACGCCTGCGGCCGCTCCGCCGCCACGCTCGGCCATGGCACCCCGGCCATGACCTCCTCGCTCAGGCCGCCCTGCATGCGCCACGCGTTCTCGAGAATGTCCATCGCCAGCCTCCTGCCCCGCAGGACACCCTGCACCTGCCCCTAGGTCAAGGAGGAACTGGCGCGCGCTCACAAGAAAGTCAAAACAGCCGCAAAACCCCGTTTAAAAAGGGTTTTCCCGAACCGGAAAATCCGAACGCCACCCATTTACCCGCGGTCAGCGATGGAACATGCGGCCGTGGCGTCCGGTTGGGCGGGTACGAAGGCCGGGAAGACCGGCTGCATGAACGCCGCAGCACATGCTGCATGAAGCAATCGACAGGAGATTTACGAATGACTTTCCACAAGCTGGCCCTCGCCACCCTCTTCACCAGCGCAACCGCCCTCGGCGCCGTCGCGCAGGACGCAGCGATCGAGGAAAAAGGCCACAAGATGGAAGACGCCGCGCGCGCCGATGAGGCTCCCGGCGTGGACGAAGCCACCGATTACGACGCCGAAAGCTACGGGATCCGTGGCGACGAGGTCGTCAGCGTCGGGCCGGAACAGGACGCCACCGAAGAAGGCGTCAACGACAATCTGGCCCCCAACGAATCGGACATCACGGCCCTCACCGAGCCGGAGAACATTCTCAACGCGGCCCGGCAGGGCACCCCGGTCTACTCCGTGACGGGCGAAACCATCGGTTCCGTCGCCGGAACCCGTGACGACGCCGAAGAAGGCGCCATCGTGATCGTCAATGTCAGCGAAGACGCCGGCCTGCCGGTGCCCGCGCTGGCTTTCCCGATCGCCACGCTGCAGGTCGTCAAGGAAGGCGGCGCACTCGAGTATCACTCGGGCCGCGAGCATCTCGAGGACCACCTCGAGAAGGTTCTGGGCAGCTAAGCCACACGTCAGGTTCAAAACTGCGGCCCCCGCCGGGCCGCAGTTTTTCCGCGTTTATCCGCCCGCTTCGGATCAGGATGGAACTTTCGGCAGGCGCCTCACGTTCCTCCACCATCTTCCCGGCCGTTTCGCGGTCCCGGGAAACTCATCGTTAGAAAAGGTGACCACCATGAAACTCAAGACCCTCGCACTGACGACTGCACTGGCCACGACACTCTCCCTGCCCGCCTACGCGCAGGGCGTCGGCGGCGACGCTGACGCAGGGGCCGGCGCCGATGCCGGTGTCGGCGGTGTCGGCGCGGAAGCCGGTGCCTCGGTCGGCGCAGATGTCGGGGCCGATGTCGGTACCGACGGCGCAACCGCCGATGCCGACGCCGATGCCGGCGCCGAGGCCGGGGCCGATACCGACACGGCAGATGCCGACGCCGCCGCTGGCACCGATGCCGACGCGAGCGCCGATGCCAGCGCCGAGTCGGATGCGTCCGACAGCGACAGCGACACCGCGGACAGCAGCTCGACCGCCGAAAGCGAAGACGACAGCGCCTCTGCCGCCGCCAGCAGCGAGTCGAGCGGCGAGCTGAACGCCAAGGTGGACACCGGCGCCACCGTCATGTCCACCGATGGTGAAATCATCGGTGAGGTCGCAGGCACCCGCGTCGACGACAAGGACGGCAGCACCCAGGCCATCATCACCCTCGCTGATGAGGTCAACGCCCCCGTGTCGCAGGTCGCCGTCGAGGCACAGGATCTCACCGACCGCGCCGATGGCGAGCTGACCTACGGCATGACCGTGGCAGAACTGCAAAGCCGGATCGCGGCCAAGGTCGACGCCACGAGCACCAACTAAGCCCATTTTCCACACCGGGCCGCATCATATTGCGGCCCGGTTTCCCCTTGCCGGCCCAAGCCCGCCACAGCCCCTTTTCCCCCGCGCCCGTATGCCCTAAAGAGACGCCAAGGCGGACCACCCGAGGGGATTGACGAGCATGGAAGAGCCGGCCATCACGCCCGAGCTGATCGAGGCCCACGGCCTCAAACCCGACGAATACGACCGTATCCTCAAGATCATCGGTCGCGAACCCAGCTTCACCGAGCTGGGCATCTTCTCGGCCATGTGGAACGAGCACTGTTCCTACAAATCCTCCAAGAAATGGCTCCGCACCCTGCCCACCGACGGGCCACAGGTCATTTGCGGACCGGGCGAGAATGCCGGCATCGTCGATATCGGCGACGGTCAGGCCGTGGTCTTCAAGATGGAGAGCCACAACCACCCCTCGTACATCGAACCCTATCAGGGCGCGGCCACCGGCGTCGGCGGCATCCTCCGCGACGTCTTCACCATGGGCGCCCGCCCCATCGCCTCGATGAACTCCCTCTCCTTCGGCGAGCCGTCCCACCCCAAGACGCGCCAGCTTGTCCATGGCGTGGTCGAGGGCATCGGCGGCTACGGCAACTGCTTCGGCGTGCCCTGCGCGGGGGGCGAGGTCCGCTTCGACCCCGCCTATAACGGCAATTGCCTCGTCAACGCCTTCGCCGCGGGCCTCGCCGATACCGACAAGATCTTCTACTCGGCAGCCTCCGGCGTCGGCATGCCCGTGGTCTATCTCGGCGCCAAGACAGGCCGCGACGGCGTCGGCGGCGCCACCATGGCCAGCGCCGAATTCGACGAGACGATCGAAGAGAAACGCCCCACCGTTCAGGTCGGCGACCCCTTCACCGAAAAGCGCCTGATGGAGGCCACGCTCGAACTGATGGCGACCGGCGCCGTCATCTCGATTCAGGACATGGGCGCGGCGGGCCTCACCTGCTCGGCCGTGGAAATGGGCGACAAGGGCGGCCTCGGCGTCAAGCTCAACCTCGACAAAGTGCCCCAGCGCGAGGCGGGCATGACCGCCTACGAGATGATGCTCTCGGAAAGCCAGGAGCGGATGCTCATGGTCCTGCGCCCCGAAAAAGAGGCCGAGGCCCGCGCCGTCTTCGAGAAATGGGATCTCGATTTCGCCATCGTCGGCGAGACCATCGCCGAAGACCGCTTCCTCATCCTCCACGGCAATGACGTGAAGGCCGACCTGCCGCTTGCCACCCTTTCCGGCTCCGCCCCCGAATACGACCGGCCGTGGAACGAACCCGTCCCGGCCGAGCCGCTCGACGACGCATCCATCCCCTCGGTCGACCCGCTCGACGGGCTGCGCGCGCTCATCTCCTCGCCCAACTATTGCTCGCGCCAATGGGTGTATGAGCAATATGACACCATGGTCATGGCCGACAGCGCCCGCACACCGGGCTTGGGCGCCGGCCTCATCCGCGTCCACGGCACCGAGAAACTGCTCGCCTTCACCTCCGACGTGACCCCGCGCTACGTCAAGGCCGACCCCGTGGAGGGCGGCAAACAGGCCGTGGCCGAAGCCTATCGCAACCTCACCGCCGTGGGCGCCACACCGCTCGCCTCCACCGACAACCTCAATTTCGGCAACCCCGAAAAGCCCGAGATCATGGGCCAGTTCGTCGGCGCCATCCGCGGCATAGGTCAGGCCTGCTCGGCCCTCGACATGCCGATCGTGTCGGGCAACGTCTCGCTCTACAACGAAACCGATGGCACGGCGATCCTGCCCACCCCCACCATCGGCGCCGTGGGCCTGATCAACAACCCCGAGGACGCCATCACCGGCACGGCCCGCGATGGTCACATGGCCATCCTCGTCGGCGAAACCCAAGGCCATTTGGGACAATCCGCCATCCTCGCCGAGGTGTTCAACCGCGTCGAAGGTGCCGCCCCGCCGGTCGATCTCGACGCCGAGAAACGCAACGGCGATTTCATCCGCGCCAATGCCCGCTGGATCCGCGCCTGCACCGACCTCTCCGATGGCGGGCTGGCACTTGCGGCCTTCGAACTGGCCGAGGCCGCCGGCGTCGGCATCCAGCTCGACAGCGCCGATATGGGCCAGCTTTTCGGCGAAGATCAGGGCCGCTACCTGATCGCCTGCAGCTTCGACGCGGCAGAGGCGCTGATGGCCGCCGCCGGCAAGGCGGGCGTGCCCGTCCAGTGTGTCGGCCGCTTCACCGGCAGCGATGTCAGCTTCGGCGGCGCCTCCGCCCCGCTGGCGGACCTATCCGAGCTCTACCGGTCGAGCTTCGGCGCGCAGTTCGGATAACAGGGTGTCAGGCGCGCCCACCCGCCGCAGGCTCGTCTTCCTCGTGGGCGCGCACAAGACCGCGTCCAGCCACCTCCAGCAAAGCCTCCTCGACGCCGAGGCGGCGCTGGCGGCCCACGGCGTGGCCCTCGTCCCGCCCAAAACCGTCCGCGCCGACCTCACCCCTGTCTCCGCACTGGTCCGCGACGGCATCTCGCCCGAAATCGGCCAAGGCGCCGGCGCCGCCTTCCTGTCGCTCCACGGCGGCGAGGCTCGCACCGTCCTCCTGATGGACGAGAACATCCTCGGCAGCACCGACCGCAAGATGCTGATGCGCAAGACCCGGCTCTACCCGTGGGCCCACCACCGGCTCGGCCGCATCCTCGCCCTCTTTCCCGGTCACGATATCGAGATCGGACTCGCCCTCCGCAGCCCCGCCACCTTCCTGCCCTCCTGCTGGAGCGAAAGCCTCCACCACGGCCCGTTTGAGCCCTTCCGCCGCTTCATCAAGGGCGTCGACCCGCTCTCCCTCCGCTGGTCCGCGCTGGCAGACCGCCTGCACGACGCCGCCCCCCACGCCCGCATCGTCGCCTGGCGCTACGAGGATTACCCGCAGGTCTTCCCGTTTCTGACCACCCGCCTCCTCGGCCCCGACGCAGGCCCGCACGTCACCCCCGTCGACCGCGTCATGCGCCCCGGCCTCTCCGCCGAGGCCGCCCACTGGCTCGGCCAGCAACAAACCCCCGACAAGGAAACCGTCCTCTCCGCCCGCAAACGCTTCCCCAAGAAGGAAAACGCCCCCGGCCTCGACCCCTGGACCGCCGTCGACCACGCCGCCATGGCCACGGCCTATGCCGACGACATCGCCACCCTCGCCGCCTGTTCCCATGTCGAACTTGTCACCCCGGCGGCCATGTCCGACGCTTGAACACCACCTCGAACCGTCATAAGTCTGAGCAAGACGCAACAAGGGGGAAACCGCGCATGGCCATGCAAGCTCAGGAAATCGAGGATCTGATCCGCCAGACCTTTCCGGACGCACAGATCACGATCACCGACCTTGCGGGTGACGGCAACCACTACGCCGCCGAGGTCATCGACGCCTCCTTCAAGGACATGAACCGTGTCCAGCAACAGCGCGCCGTCTACGCCGCCCTCAAGGGCAAGATGGACGGGCCCGATGGCGACCTCCACGCGCTGGCCCTGACCACCAAGGCCCCGGCCTGATCCAGCCAGACCGCCGGGGCCGCACTTGACCTGAGGCGCGCAATGGCCATCTGTGACACAGAAAGCATTCGTGACTGTATCGCCACGGGGTCGTTGCCCGACATTGATCCGCATCCCGTCGTCATCCTTCTTCTCGCCCCCTTCATCGTGATTTTCGGATGGGCGGCATGGATGGAATTCCGGCGCTGGTGGCTGTACGGTCCGTCCGAGAACAAGCGCAGCGCCTTTCCGATCAACGAGGACGCGCCAAGCTACGAACCACCCCCAGAGGAGGACGCCGACAGCGCCCCTCCAGACCAAGACAACGAACAGGAACGCCGCAATGACTGACGCCAAGACCCAGATCGACGAAACCGTCAAAGCCCATGACGTGGTGCTCTACATGAAAGGCACCAAGACCATGCCGCAATGCGGCTTCTCCAGCCGCGTGGCGGGCGTGCTCAACTACATGGGCGTCGAATATACCGACGTGAACGTGCTCTCCGACGAAACGATCCGGCAGGGCATCAAGGATTATTCCGACTGGCCCACCATCCCCCAGCTTTACGTGAAGGGCGAATTCGTCGGCGGCTGCGACATCATCACCGAGATGACGCTGTCGGGCGAGCTCGACCAGCTTTTCGAGAAATCCGGCGTCTCCTACGACAAGGACGCCGCCGAGAAAATCCGCGAAGCCAACGCGTGACCTGAGCGTTGGAGGGGGCGCTGCCCCACGTTGAAACCCTTGCAGGGTTTCAACGCTCCCCGGGATATTTCCGGCCAGAAGAAACACGTGCTCCGCGCCCCGGGCCTGACCCGGGGCCTCACGCATCCGGAACCCGCGCCGTCCGTGCCAATCACAGGCCGGGCTTCAACCCGGCACCCCTTCACAGCGGCCACAACACCAACCCCGCGCCCCCCGCCATTGCCGCGCCACGCAGGACAAGGCTCTTCCGACGCACCAGCGCGAAGCTGATCGCCGCCAGCCCCACCCCGATCTTCACCGTCGCCACGACTGCCATCACCGGCGTCTCGACCATCTGCGTGACCTGCGGCGCCGCCACGATGGCGAGCGGGATTAGGTAAAGCCCCACCCCCAGCGTCATCGCCGTCAGCGCCACTTTCAGCCAGTTCTCCCCGATCATCCCCGCCGCGATGAACACCGCGCCGCAAACCGGCGGCGTGATGGTCGACAAGAGCGCATACCAGAAGACGAAGAGATGTGCCTGCAACGGGTCCATCCCCAGCTCGATCAGCGCGGGCCCCGCCACCGAAACACAGATCACATAGGCCGCCGTGGTCGGCACCTCCATCCCCAGAATGAGGCAGGCAAACGCCGTCAAGAGCAGCGAGGGCCACAGCATCCCCCCCGAGGCCGACAGGATCAGCGAGGTGATCTTGACTCCCAGCCCCGTCACCCCCAGCACCCCGATCACCAGCGAGGCGCAGAAGATGATCGACCCGATCAGCGCTACCTGCCGCCCGGCCGTCAGCAACGCCGTCTCGGCCCGTGCCGCGAACCGCCCGAGGTCGAGCTTCAGGTCGCCCCCGGTCAGAAGCAGCGCAACCCCCGCGAAAATCGCCAGACAGGCCGCATATTGCGGCGTCACCCCCAGCCCGAACATCCCCCAGAGCAGAATAAAGAACGGCACGAGGAAAAACGCCGAGGTCACCGCCACATCCCGCCCCGCCGGCCGGTCCTCGGCGCGCAGCCCGCGCAGGTCGAACCGCCGCGCATAGCCGTCGATCCCGATCCAGACCGCCCAGAAATACAAAAGCGCCGGCAGCGTCGCCGCCGCCATGATGCCGGTATAGGGAACCCCCGTCAGCTCCACCATCACGAAGGCCCCGGCCCCCATCAGCGGCGGCATGATCTGCCCGCCCGAGGAGGCCACAGCCTCCACCGCACCTGCGATGCGCTTCGGGTAACCCAGCCGCTCCATCGCCGGCAACGTGATCGCGCCGGTCGAGGCGACGTTGGCCGAGGCCGAGCCCGAGATCGAGCCAAACAGCGCCGAGGACAGCACCGACACTTTCGCCGCCCCGCCCCGCAGCCGCCCCGCCGCGGCCGAGGCCACGTTCATGAACCCCTGCCCCGCCTCACCGGCGTTCAGCACCGCGCCGAAGATCACGAACACCGCCACCACGTTCACCGAAACGGCGGTCAGCGTGCCCCAGAGCGCCCCCTCGGAAATCGTTAGCGTACCCAAAAAACTCTCCAGCGGCGTGCCCGCATGGCCGAACCGCCCCGGAATATGCTGGCCAAACAGCCCGTAAAGCAGCGCTATCGCCGCCACCAGCGGCAAGGGCCAGCCAATCGACCGCCGCGCCGCCTCCAGCACCACCAGCACCAGCACCACCGCCAGCGCCACCTGGAAATTGCCTTCGAGGAACCCGTACTGATCGCCCAGCATCTCGCGGTTGACCACGATCCACAGCGCCGCGCCGCAGCCCAGAACCGCCAGCACCACGCCCGACCAAAGCGACACCCCCTGCCGCCCCCAGATCAGCACCCAGGGCAGCACGAAGACCAGATGCATCGGCCGGCTCACCAAATTCGGCACCAGCCCGGAAAACACCAGCCCAAGGTGAAAAACGACAGAGGCCAGCGCGAAGCTGGCCCAGATCACCCGCGCCAGACCGGCTGGCGCGGGGTTATCGGTCGCGGTCAGGCTCACTTCTGATCGTCAGTCAGCGCGATCCCGGCTTCCTCGTAATAGCGCACCGCGCCGGGGTGGATCTTGCCGGTGATGTTCTCCATCAGCGCCTCATCGACCCCGCCCCACCATTTCGCCGCCTCGGCCATGGAAGATTTCTGCTCCCAATAGGTCTTGGTCAGCTGATAGGCGGTCTCGTCGTCCATCTTGGTCGTGGTAAAGGCCACCACCGGCAGCGAGGTCGTCACGATATCCTCGTCCTGCCCGGCATAGGTGCCCGCCGGAATGACCAGCTTGGTGCGCTTGGTCTCGGCGATCTGCTCCTCGCTCAGCGACAGCACATGCACCCCGGTCGAGGCCGCAGCCTCCACCACGTTGGGCGCGGGCCACGAGCCTGCGGTCACGAACCCGTCGATCTGCCCGTTCTGCATGGCCGGCACGGCGTTCGACAGCTCCATATCGGCGATATTCACCTCGTCCTGCACACCGAACAGGCCGAGATATTTCTCACCCTCCCGCGCGCCGAAGCTGCCCTTGCCCAGCAGGATCGTCTTGCCCTTCAGGTCATCGAACGTGGTCGCCCCGCTCTCCTCGGTCATGACGAAATGCATGGTCAGCGACGGGATCGGGAACAGCGCGCGAATGTCGTCGAAGGCCGGATCGCCCTTGCCCTCGAACATCGCCTTGCCGCCCTGCGCGAGGCTCACCAGAACCGGCGGCGTGGTGAAGACATAATCGCCACCCCGCGCGCGAACCTCCATCACGTTCTGAACCGAGCCCTGGCTTTCCTCGACGGTCACACTGATCTCGCCGCCCGAGGCCTCCTGCATCGCCTCGGCGATCTGCACGGCCATCTGGTAGTAGGATGACGACGATTTGGCCGACTTGTAGGTGACACGGGTTTCGGCGGCGGCCGGAACGGCCATGGCGGCGGCAACGGTCAGCGCCGTGAATGCACGGAATTTCATGAAAATTTCCTCCCTAAACAGATGGCGGCATTAAGGCCAATCCCCCCGGTGGGGTCAATGGGGTCGCGGGGCAATTCCCGCAAAGATGAAGCGCCCGCCGGGATGATCCGGCGAGCGCTGACACCCGATTTGGAAGCGCGCTCAAATATCGAGCGTATTCTCCTTCTCCCACGCGGTGAAATGCGCGCAGAACCGGTTCCATTCATCCGTCTTGAGCTTGATGAACGCCTTCGAGAACTCCTCGCCAAGCGCCGCCTTCAGCTCGCTGTCGCGGTTATAGGTCCGGATCGCATCCAGCATGTTCAGCGGCAGCTTCGGCGCGCCGCGCACCTTGTGCCCCTCGGCATACATGTCGATATCATGCCGCTTGCCCGGGTCCGCCTTGCTGCGGATACCCGACAGGCCGGCGGCGATCACCACGGCCTGCAACAGGTAGGGGTTGGCCGCACCATCCGCCAACCGCAGTTCGAACCGCCCCGGCCCCGGCACCCGCACCATATGCGTGCGGTTGTTGCCGGTCCACGTCACCGTGTTGGGCGCCCATGTCGCCCCCGAGGTCGTGCGCGGCGCGTTGATCCGCTTGTAGCTGTTCACCGTCGGGTTGGTGATCGCCGCCATCGCCGAGGCATGCTTCATGATCCCGCCAAGGAAATGCGCGCCCTGCTCCGACAGGCCCAACTCGCCCGTCGGCCCCTCGCCTTTGTCGGTGGCGAACATGTTGGTCTTGGCCTTCTTGCCCGGCGCGTCCCAGACGGAAATATGCACATGCGCGCCGTTGCCCGTCAGCCCCTCGACGGGCTTCGGCATGAAGGTCGCGCGGAAGCCATGCTTCTCCGCCACCGACTTGGTCATGAACTTGAAGAAGGAATGCCGGTCCGCCGTCACCAGCGCATCGTCGAAATCCCAGTTCATCTCGAACTGGCCATTCGCGTCCTCGTGGTCGTTCTGGTACGGTCCCCAGCCCAGATCCAGCATGTAGTCGCAGATCTCGCGCACCACGTCATAGCGCCGCATCACCGCCTGCTGGTCATAACAGGGCTTCTCTGCGGTATCGAACTCGTCCGATAGCGAATTGCCGTCCGGCGTCAGCAGGAAATACTCCGCCTCGACGCCGGTCTTCACATGCAGCCCCTCTTCCGCCGCCTCCGCGATCAGCCGCCGCAGCACGTTGCGCGGCGCCTGCGCCACGTCCTCGCCTTCCATCACCGGGTTGGCGGCCACCCACGCCACCTCGGGCTTCCACGGCAACTGGATCACCGAACTCGGGTCCGGCACCGCCAGCATATCCGGATGGGCCGGCGTCATGTCGAGCCACGTGGCAAAGCCGGCGAACCCGGCCCCGTCTTCCTCCATATCCCCGATCGCCTGCGCCGGCACCAGCTTGGCGCGCTGACCGCCGAACAGGTCGGTAAAGGAAATCATGAAATATTTAACGCCCTTGTCCTTGGCAAAGGCGGCCAGACTCTTGGTCATACGTGAATGCTCCCGGTTGGTTTTTTGTTAAGTTCGACGATCCCGAAATCCACGAGATCGTTCCAGTGCCCCACCCATTTGTCAAAGGTTTCGGGCGTTTCGGTCTCCGTCGGCTGGACGGAGATGTCGTCCTGCCCGGAAAGCCGGCTATCAAGGTTGGCCGGGTCGCCAAAGGGCATCCGGCCCCGCCCCGCCCGCCATGCGGGGGCGGCGGCAGGGCCGTTTCGGCGCCGTTCGTTGCCCCAGTCTCGCGGCATCAGAACCCCTGGCCCGGCATCCCCGGATACCACGCCGTTCCGGCCAGCGGCACCTTGGCCATCGCCGCCGCTTCCATCGTCAGCGCGGCCAAATCTTCCGGCTCGAGATTATGCACATGGTTCTTCCCGCAGGCCCGTGCCAGCGTCTGAACTTCAAGCGCCATCACCTTGAGATAATTGCGCAATCTCCGCCCTGCTTCCACAGGGTCGAGCCGCTTCGACAGCTCCGGATCCTGCGTCGAAATCCCCGCCGGGTCGCGCCCCTCGTGCCAGTCGTCATAGGCGCCCGTAGTGCTGCCCAGCTTCTGGTATTCCTCTTCCCATTTCGGATCGTTGTCGCCGATGGCGATCATCGCCGCCGTGCCGATGCTCACCGCATCCGCCCCCAGCGCCAGCGCCTTCGCCGCATCCGCGCCCGAGCGGATGCCGCCCGACACGATCAGCTGCACCTCGCGATGCATGCCGAGATCCTGCAACGCCTGCACCGCCTCGCGAATACAGGCCAGCGTCGGAATGCCCACATGCTCGATGAACACGTCCTGCGTCGCGGCGGTACCGCCCTGCATCCCGTCGATCACCACCACATCCGCCCCGGCCTTTACCGCCAGCGTCGTGTCGAAATAGGGCCGCGCCGCGCCGACCTTCACATAGATGGGCTTCTCCCACCCGGTGATCTCACGCAGTTCGAGGATCTTGATCTCCAGATCGTCCGGCCCGGTCCAGTCCGGATGCCGACAGGCCGACCGCTGATCGATCCCCTTGGGCAGCGTCCGCATCTCGGCCACCCGGTCGGAAATCTTCTGCCCCAGCAGCATACCACCGCCGCCCGGTTTCGCGCCTTGCCCCACCACGACCTCGATCGCATCGGCCTTGCGCAAATCATCCGGGTTCATACCATAACGCGATGGAAGATACTGATAAACAAGCGTTTTCGACTCGCCTCGTTCTTCCTTCGTCATGCCGCCATCGCCCGTGGTGGTCGAGGTGCCGGCCGCGCTCGCCCCACGCCCCAGCGCCTCTTTCGCCTGCGCCGACAGCGCGCCAAAGGACATGCCCGCAATCGTGATCGGAATCTTCAACTCGATGGGCTTCTTCGCAAACCGCGTGCCCAGCACCACGTTCGTATCACACCGCTCCCGATAGCCTTCCAGAGGATACCGGCTCATCGACGCGCCCAGAAACACCAGATCGTCGAAATGCGGCACACGCCGCTTGGCGCCGCCGCCGCGAATGTCATAGATGCCCGTCGCCGCCGCCCGCCGGATCTCGGCATTCACGTCCGGCGTGAACGTGGCGGAAAAGCGCGGCGGGGTCCGCGGGGCGTGTGCATTGTCTTTGGCCATGTCCTGCGCTCCTCAATAGGCGTTGTCGATGTCGAAATTATAGAGCTGCCGGGCCGAGCCATAGCGCCGGAACTCTTCCGGTTTCGCATCCGACCCCGCCCGCTCCAGCAGATCGGCCAGCACCTCCAGATGCTCCGGCCGCATCTCCTTCTCGATACAATCCGCGCCAAGGCTCTTCACTTTGCCCCGCACGAACAGCTTCGCCTCGTAGATCGAATCGCCCAACGCATCGCCCGCATCACCGCAGACCACCAGATTCCCGGCCTGCCCCATGAAGGCCGACATATGCCCCACGTTGCCATGCACCACGATATCGATCCCCTTCATGGAAATCCCGCAGCGGCTTGACGCATTGCCCTTGATCACCAGCAGCCCGCCATGGCCCGTCGCCCCGGCATACTGGCTGGCATCGCCCTCGACGACCACCGTGCCGCTCATCATGTTCTCGGCCACGCCCGGCCCCACCGAGCCGGTCACATGCACCGTCGCCTGCTGGTTCATCCCGGCACAGTAATACCCGGTCGAGCCGCTCACCCGCACCTCGATCGGCGCATCGAGCCCCACGGCAATCGCATGGCTGCCGCGCGGGTTCACCACCTCCCACGCGGTCTCGTTGGTCTGCGCGCTCTGCGCCTGCAACGCCTCGTTCAGGCCGCGCAACCCATCGGCGGCAAGGTCATAGGTCTGCATCTCAATGCCTCCAGAAATAGACAGTGGCGGGCTCCGGCTCCCACACCCGGGCATCCTCGATCCCCGGCAGGTTCACCAGCGCGCGATATTCGCTGCCGAACGCCACATATTGATCGGTCTCGGCCATGACCGCCGGCTTGCAGGCGATCGGGTCGCGCACTACGCCGAACCCGTCCTTGGTGCCCACCACGAAGGTGTAGAACCCGTCCAGATCGTCGAGCCCCGCCTCCAGCGCCTCGCCAAGGCTGGCGCCCTCCCGCATCTTCCATGTCAGGTAGGCGGCGGCCACCTCGGTGTCGTTCTGCGTCTCCACCTCGACACCCTCATGCTTCAGCTTGCGCCGCAGCGAGTTATGGTTGGACAGCGACCCGTTGTGCACAAGGCACTGGTCCGCCCCGGTTGAGAACGGATGCGCCCCCAGCGTCGTCACCGCCGATTCCGTCGCCATCCGCGTGTGGCCAATACCATGCGTGCCGGTCAGATGCGGAATGTCGAAGCGCTTGGCCACATCGCCCGGCAGCCCGACTTCCTTGTAGATTTCAATGACTTCCCCGGCACTCATCACCCTCACATCCGGATGATCCGCCTTCAGCGCCGCGCGCGCCTCGGCCATCTTCTCCTCGGGCAGTTCCAGCACCGCATGGGTGTCGATCACCCGACAGGTCACCTCCGCCCCGATCGCCTCACCCAACGCCGTGTCCAGCCCCTCGAACCGCGCCGGGTCCGCCGCCTGAACGGTCAGCTTGGCCCAACCATCCCGATCCGTGCCATACACCGCGATGCCCGCGCTGTCCGGCCCCCGGTCCGACATGGTGATCAGCATATCCGTCAGCATCTCGCCCAGCTTCGGCTCGAGCGTCTTGTCCTTCAGAAACAGTCCGACGATTCCACACATTGGCGTCTCCATACCTGGTGTTGGAGACAGGCTAGCGCATATTCGAGCCGGGTTCAATATCTGGAATTATAGTTTCCTGTCAGGAATATTCACCCGCCGCCCTGCGGATAGGAAATCACCGACAGATAGCGGATCGGCAACCGGATCAACTCATGCGGGCCATGCGGCGCGTCGGCATCGAAGAAAAGACTGTCACCGGGGCGCAGGTGAAAACTCTGATCGCCATGGCGATAGCCCACCTCCCCCTCCAGAATATACAAAAGCTCGATTCCCTCGTGCTGGAAGGCCTCGAACGTATCCGATTCCTCGCTCAGCGTGATCAGGTAGGGCTCTACCACGACGCCGCTGTTATTGGCCCCGATATGCCCCAGAAGGTTGTACTGATGCCCCGCCCGCGTACCGGCCCGGTCGATTTCCAGCGCCTCGCCCGCCTTCACATGCACCGCCTCCCGCCGCTCCTCGAACCGGCGGAAGAACGACGTCACCGGCACCGACAACGCTGCCGACAGCGCCTGCAACGTGGTCAGCGAGGGCGAGGTCACCCCGTTCTCGATCTTCGACAGCATCCCCACCGAAAGCCCCGTCACCTCGGCCAGATCGGCCACGGTCATTCCCCGCGCATGGCGGAACTCGCGCACCTCCCGCCCGATCGCCGTCTCGAGGTTTTTCTCGCGGCTTTCCCGAAGCTTGTGCGGATCCTGGCTGAGTTTCGACGCCCCCATGCGCATCGGCCTCCCGATAGGAAAAAACCAAGGATGCGCAAAGCCCCGGCCGATTGCAAGCGCTCAGGCCTCCAGCTCGGCATCCCAGTAAAGGAAGTCGATCCAGCTGTCATGCAGGTGGTTCGGCGGGAATTTGCGGCCCATGTTCCGCAGTTCCTCCGCCCCCGGCGCGCGGGGCGGTTTCTGCAACGTCATGCCCACCTGCCGCAGGCTCTTGGCGCCCTTCCGCAGGTTGCACCGCGAACAGGCCGCCACGACGTTCTCCCAGCTCGTGATTCCGCCCCTCGCCCGCGGCACCACGTGGTCGAAGGTCAGCTCGCCCTTCGAGCCGCAATACTGACAGCGGAATTCGTCCCTCAGAAAAAGATTGAAGCGCGTGAATGCCACGCGCTTCTGAGGTTTGACGTAATCCTTGAGGACAATCACGCTCGGGATGCGTATCTCGGTACTGGGGCTTCTGACCGTACTCTCGTATTCCGCAACGATATCAACACGATCGAGGTACACCGCCTTCACCGCATCCTGCCACGGCCAGAGCGACAGAGGATAGTAGGAGAGCGGCCGGTAATCGGCGTTCAGCACCAGAGCCGGATGCTGCTTCAGCGCTGACGGCTCCCTGACAAACTCGGTTCTGAAATCCCCATCCATGACAGCCACTCGCTCCCGCCCGGTCCACCTCTTGTTCTTGTTCCGGAGCGGTGCAGCCCGCCCCGTCGTGATGTTCACTATATATCGTGTTTCGGACCTGACAAGCCCCACGAATTGCGGAACATTTTGGGGTTTGAGTATGCCGATTCCGTAACCCTATTGTGACACTTATCCACATCCCTGCCCGGGGTTTGTGCATCGCTGTGACCGCCCTACATAAAGGGGATGACCTATCCCGATGACCTGCCCCCGGCCCCGCCCCCCGGCGCGATCCTCGAATCCGCGCTCTATGCCGACAATCTCGACGCCGCCGCCGCCTTCTACGGCGGGGTGATGGGCCTGCCGGAGGTCATCCGCGTCGAGGGCCGGCACATTTTCTACCGCGTGGGCCAAGGCATCCTGCTGGTCTTCCAGCCCGAGGCCACGGCGCAGGGCCCCTCCAACCCCGACCTCCCCGTCCCGCCCCACGGCGCGCACGGCCCCGGCCATCTCTGCTTCTCCGCCAGCCTCGAGGAGATCGACCAGTGGCGCCACCGCCTCCAGGCCGCCGGCCACCCGATCGAGGCCGACTTCCCCTGGCCCAACGGCGCCCGCTCCATCTACTTCCGCGACCCCGCCGGCAACTCCATCGAGATCGCCGAACCCAGCCTCTGGTTCGACAAGGGCTGAACCCCGCCCCAAAGGCCCAACCCGCCGCGCATCGCCGGGCTGCGGTGCGGCGATCCAACGCCAGTGATGAGCACTTTATGCCCGCCAAACCCCTCCCTCACTCCGGTGTCGCGCTGCCATCAGCCAAATCGCCGTGCCGGGGGGCGGCCCGGCGATGCGCGGCGGCGCGCCAAGGCGCGCCTCTGTTCCGCGCGGGTCATCCTTCGGGGCCGCACCGCACCCCGCCGACGCGCCGCTCCTCACCGTCGCCACAAAACACCCGCCCCGGCCCCTGAGCCGGGGCCTCGAGCCACAAACAAAAAGGGCCGAGGTCAAACCCCCGGCCCCTCCAATCATACCTCAAACAGCCTCACCCAGCCTTGGCCACCGCCCGCTTGGTCATCACCGCCGCAATATGCGCCCGGTAATCCCCCGAGCCATGCACGTCCGAAATCATGTCCGAGCCATCCAGCTTCAGCCCCTCGACAGCCCCGGCCGAGAAATCCGACCCCAGCGCCGCCTCGGCCTCCGACCAGCGGAACACGCCCCCGTTCGACGCACCGGTGACCGCCACGCGCACACCGTCGGCGTATTTGGCCACGAACACACCCACCAGCGCAAAGCGCGACGCGGGCTGTTCGAACTTCATATAGGCCGCCTTCTCCGGCACCGGGAACTTCACCTCGGTAAGGATCTCGCCCTCCTTCAGCGCCGTCTCGAACATGCCGGTGAAAAAATCATCCGCCGCGATCTCCCGCTTGTCGGTCACGATCAAGGCACCGGACCCGAGCGCCGCCGCCGGGTAACAGGCCGACGGATCGTTATTCGCCAGCGACCCGCCGATCGTCCCGCGGTTGCGCACCGCCGGATCGCCCACGTTCGAGGCCAGCGCCGCCAGCGCCGGGTAATGCGTCTGCGCCGCCACATCCGCATGGATGGTGGCCGCCCCGATACAGACCCGGCCCTCGTCGTCGGTACAGATCCCCTTGATCTCGTCGATGCCCGTCAGGCTGACAAGTTTCGAGGGCATCGCCAGCCGCTGCTTGAGCGACGGGATCAGCGTCTGCCCCCCGCTCAGCGCCAGCGCGTCCTCATCGGCCATCGCCTTGACCGCATCGGCCAGCGTCTTGGGCCGTTCGAAATCGAATGCATACATGGGTTCTGTCCTCCTTACCCTTGCATCGCCTGCCAGACCCGCGAAGGCGAGACCGGCATATCGATATGGGTGACATTGTGACCGCCCGATTGCAGGGCGTCGATCACGGCATTGACCACCGAGGGCGGCGAGCCGATCGCCCCCGCCTCGCCACAGCCCTTCACGCCCAGCGGATTATGGGTGCACGGCGTCTGGCAGGAATGGTCGACCGCATAGAACGGCACGTCATCGGCGCGCGGCATGGCGTAATCCATATAGGACCCCGTCAACAACTGCCCGCTCTCGTCATAGACGCATTGTTCCAGCAACGCCTGGCCGATGCCCTGGCCAATCCCGCCATGTACCTGCCCATCCACGATCATCGGGTTGATGATATTGCCGAAATCATCCGCCGCCGCGAACCGCTCCACCGTGACCTTGCCGGTCTCGGGGTCCACCTCCACCTCGCAGGCATAGGCGCCCGAGGGGTAGGTGAAGTTCGCCGGATCATAGAACGCCGTCTCCTCCAGCCCCGGCTCGATTTCCTCCAGCGGGTAGTTATGCGGCACATAAGCGGCCAACGTCACGTCACCCCAGGCCACCGACTTGTCGGTGCCCGCCACGCTGAACTGACCATCCTTGAACTCGATATCGGCCTCGCTGGCCTCCATCAGGTGGGCGGCGATCTTCTTGGCCTTGTTGATGATCTTCTCCGTGGCCTTCACCATGGCCGAGCCACAGACCGCCAGCGAGCGCGAGCCATAAGTCCCCATCCCGAACGGGATTTTCGACGTATCGCCATGCACGATGTCGATCATGCCGGGGTCGATCCCCAGCATCTCGGCCACCACTTGCGGAAAGGCGGTCTCATGCCCCTGCCCGTGGCTATGCGCCCCGACCATGACGCTGATCGAGCCGGTGGCATTCACCCGCACGGTCGCAGCGTCATACAAACCCGCCCGCGCGCCCAAGGCGCCCACCAGGGCCGAGGGCGCAATCCCGCAAGCCTCGATATAGCAGTTCACGCCAAGCCCACGCAGCTTGCCGTTCTTCTCGCTCTCGGCCCGCCGGGCCTCAAAGCCCTTCACGTCGGCGATCTCTTCCAGCTTGTCCATCGTCGCCACGTAATCGCCAGTGTCATATTCCACCGCCACCGGCGTGGCATAAGGAAACTCCGTGATGAAGTTCTGCCGTCTGAGCGCGATCGGGTCCACCTTGAGCTCCCGCGCCGCCTTGTCGATGACACGCTCCAGCTGATAGGTCGCCTCCGGCCGCCCGGCCCCGCGATAGGCATCGACGGGCACTGTGTTGGTAAACACCGCCTTCACGTTCACGTAGATATTCGGCGTCTTGTAATTGCCGGCCATCAGCGTCCCGTGCAGATAGGTCGGCACGCAAGGCGCGAATGTCGAAAGATACGCCCCCATATTGGCGTAGGTCTCGGTGCGAATACCGGTGAAATTGTTCTCCGCATCCAGCGCCAGCTCGATCTTGGTCACATGATCCCGGCCCTGCGCGTCCGAGATGAACGCCTCCGACCGGCTCGACGTCCACTTCACCGGCCGGTTCAGCGCCTTGGCCGCAAAGGTGACAAACGCCTCTTCCGCATAGTGATAGATCTTCGAGCCAAAACCCCCGCCCACATCCGGCGCGATCACCGTCAGCTTGTGCTCAGGGATACCCAGCACGAACGCCCCCATCAAAAGGCGGATCACATGCGGGTTCTGGCTGGTGGTATACAGCGTGTAATCGTCGCCCGCCCGGTTATAGGCGCCCACCGCCACGCGCGGCTCCATCGGGTTGGCAACCAGCCGCTGGTTCACCAGCTCCAGCGTCGTGACATGCGCGGCACTCTCGAAGGCCGCGTCGGTCGCCGCCTTGTTGTCCTCCACGAAGCCCCAGTCGAAACACAGGTTCGACGTCAGATCGTCATGCACCTTGGGCGCGCCATCCTCCAGCGCCGCCTTCATGTCCATCACCGCCGGCAAATCCTCGATATCGACCTCGATCGCCTCGGCCGCATCCCGTGCCTGCTCGCGCGTCTCGGCCACCACGGCGGCAATCGGGTCGCCCACATGCCGCACCTTGCCCTGCGCCAGAACCGGATGCCCCGGCTCCTGCATCGGCTCGCCATGCTTGTCGGTCACCTGCCAGCCGCAGGGAATGCTGCCCACGCCCTCGAAATCCTTGCCGGTGAAAATGCGCAGCACACCGGGCATGCCTTCCGCCGCCGCCGTATCAAGGCTGGTGATCTTTCCATGCGCCACGTCCGAGCGCAGGAAATGCACATAGGCCTGCCCTGCCACGTTGATATCGTCGGTATAATTCCCGGTTCCCGACAGGAACCGTACGTCCTCGCGCCGCTTCGTCGCGTCGCCTATGCCGCCATCTTTGGGCATGATCATTCCTCCCTAATATCTGAAAACTCGCCCCACCTCATCGCGAGGCGCGCCGTAAGGCGCGACGAGCCCGCCCTACTCGGCGGCGATCTTCGACGTATCCTGACCAGCCGCGGCCATGATCGCCTTGACGATGTTGTGATAGCCCGTACACCGGCAGATATTCCCCTGCAGGTACGAGCGGATCTCCGCCTCGCTCGGGTCCGGATTGTCCCGCAGCAGCGCCGCCGCCGTCATCACCATCCCCGGCGTGCAGAACCCGCATTGCAGCCCGTGATGGTCCTGAAACGCCTGTTGAATCTTTTCGAGCGTCCCGTCATCCGCGGCCACCCCCTCGATCGTGGCCACCTCCGCGCCCTCGCACTCGGCGGCGAAAATGGTGCAGGCCTTCACATCCTTCCCATCCACATGCACCACGCAGGCGCCGCACTGGCTGGTATCACAGCCCACATGCGTGCCGGTCAGGTGCAGGCTCTCCCTCAGGAATTCGACAAGCAGCGTCCGGCCCTCGATCTCTCCGGTCGCTGGTTTGCCGTTCACGGTCATGCTGACCTTGGGCATCTGGCTCCTCCCAAAAATGTTTTTGCAATCGATGGGGCGAGTTAAACACGCGGCCCCTCACTTGAGAAGAACGTTTTTTAGGCAGCCGCGCCGGGCTGCCGACGGGCACGGGCGAAAGGGCGTCGCAATATCATTCATCCAAGGAGTTGACTGAATGGAGCTCAAGCCTCCCGCGACGACAGCGGGGTCACCCTCACCTTCACGCCCGGCAGCGGCGGCACCCATGTCTCGCTGACACAAATCCGCGTCCTCAGCGAGGATCAGCGCGAAGGCCACCGCAAGGGCTGGAGCTCGATCCTGGAAAAACTCGCGGCCGTCGCCTGACAGCCGCGTCACGGCCGGCGGCCCGCTGCCCGGCCCATCTACCCGGCGGGTTTGCGCTGGCGCGGCTGCGGCCGCGTCGGGATTTCCTTGAGCAATCCGCCCACCCCCATCGCCGCGATATCCGCGCTGGTCACCGTCAGCCCGCAAGCCACCCGCGACAGCACCCAGTCCGCCCCGTGCAACACGGGCGAGCGCGCGCTGTTCGGCAACCCGATCACCGGCTTGCCCCGCAAATCCCCCAGAAACAACAGGTTCCCCGGATCGACCGGCATCCCGAACCGCTCCACCCGCCCCCCGGCCAGCCGCAGCGCCGCCGGCGCCGTATCCTCCGGGTCCGACGTGGCCGAGCCCGTCAGCACCAGCACGATCCCGCCCTTCGCCGCCGCCAACGCCTCCGCCAGCGCCGCCTCGTCATGGGCCACGCTCACCGTCTCGGCCAGCGCCATGCCCAGCCCCGACAGCCGCGTCTCGATCGCCTCGACACCCTTTTCCCCCGGCCCGCCCGGAATATCCGTCAATATCAGCGTGGCATCCGCGAACGCCGGCACCGCCAGCCGGATCGCCCCCCTTGCCGCCTCCGCCGCCTCCGCGACCGCGCTTTCCGCCACGGCGTAGGAAATGATCTTCACCGTCGCCACCAGCCCGCCCTCGTGGATCTGCCGAAAGGGCGGCACCGTCGCCACCGTGATCATCGGGTCCACCGCGTTGGCCGCGTTGATCCTGTCCGCCTCCAGCAGCACAACCCCCGGCCCATCGGCCACAAGGTTCACCCGCCCCGTGAACGGCCCGCTCAGATGCAGCCCCCGCGCCCCGTCATGGATCGCCCCCGCCAGCATCTCCGCCGCCGCGTTCTCCGACAGATCCCCCGGATCGGGCCGTGCCACCGTCACCTCGGCAATCCCGGCCTCCTCCAGCTTGTCCAGATCCTCTTGCGAAAGCACATGCCCCTTCTTCAGCCGCCCGCCGGGCAGCTTCAGCGAATGGGCCAGCATCGCCCCCGCCGCCTCCGCCACCGGCACCGTGCCGAACTTCATCCGCCCTGCCTCAGCACCTGCGTCATCTGCGCAAGGATCGCCACCGCAATCTCCGCCGGCCCCGCCGCCCCGATATCGAGGCCGATCGGCCCGTGTATCCGCGCGATCTGCTCATTCGTCAGCCCACGCTCCGTCATCCGCTCAACACGGCTGGCATGCGTCCGCGTCGACCCCAGCGCACCGATATAGAAAACGTCCGAATTCAACGCCTCCTCCAGCGCCGGATCATCCAGCTTCGGATCATGCGTCAACAGCACCAGCGCCGTCCGCTGATCCAGCCCGAACGCCCGGACCCCCTCGTCCGGCCATTCATGCAGAACCGTTTCCCCCGGAAACCGCTCGGCACTGGCAAAACTCTCCCGCGGGTCGATCAAGAGCGGGTCATACCCCGCAATCCGCGCCATCGGCACCAGCGCCTGCGCGATATGCACGGCCCCCACGATGATCAGCCGCAAGGGCGGGTTATGTATCGCCACGAATGTCTCGCCATCCGCCTCGAAGCCCGACCGATCCATCCGGAACCGCTCCTCATGGCCCTCCTGCTCCAGCCGCCGCTCGACCTCCATGCCGGTCACATACGCCACCGGAACCCGCCCGTCCCGCGCAATGGTCAGATCTTCCAGCACCGGCTCCGGCATCACGCTGCCGATGGGCTCCACCAGCACCCGGATCGTCCCGCCACAGGCCAGCCCCACGGCAAAGGCATCCCCGTCGCTCACGCCATATTCCAGCATCACGGGCTTGCCCGCCTCGATGGCGTCAATCGCCTCGGCCACCACCGCGCCCTCGACACAGCCGCCCGAGACCGACCCCTCGATCTCCCCCGCCCCGGATATCGCCAGCTGGCTGCCCACCCGTCGCGGGGCGCTGCCCCATGTCTCGACCACCGTGGCCAGCGCGGCGCCCTTGCCCTCCCGGTGCCAGGCCAGCGCGGTTTCGGGAATGGTATCGAAGCGGTCCATGAGAGCCTCCTTCCGGCGGGCCCAATATGGAGACCGTGCTAGCGGGGTACAATGAAAAACGGCTGATCGCTTTCGGGCTCAAACTGATACATCGACAAGCCCCTGCGCGGAATCCAGGACGAAGCCCGCCGCGCCAATGGGTGGCCGCCATCCACGGACAAAATTCACCCACAAAAAAAGCCGCGGCCGGAAAACCGACCGCGACTCCAGACACTCCGGGGGGCGTGATAGACCCCGAAGGCCGGCTTTGCTTACCCGCCGTTCAGAAGCGGGGTGATGTTGCGCACCGCGGCGCGCCGGTTGGCCCGGATATCGCCCGTCTCCTGAACCTTCAGGTCGGATTCACCGTAGCCCTGAACGATCATGTTCGACGCGGGCACGTTGAAATACTCGGTCAGCGCCAGCGCCACCGATTCCGCCCGGCGGTCCGACAGGGCAAGGTTATAGGCCGCGCGGCCCACCGTGTCGGTATGCCCTTCCACGAGGAACAACTGCTGCGGGTTCTCCTCGATCGCTTCCCGCATGGCATCGCCAAGCGCCTGAAGCTCCTCGGCTTCCGCCGGCTGGATCACGGCCGAGTTGGTCTCGAAATTGACCGAGTCGAGCGAGATCACCGGAACCTGGTTGCGCACCACGTTGATGTTGCGCACCTGGTTGAGCGAATAGGCGCGGTCGGTCGCCCCGCCCTGCGCGGCCAGCGCGGCGCGAAGCTGATCGGTCTGACCCGGATCGTAATCGACCGACTGGGCCTGCTGCTGCTGTTGCAGCCGCGTGACGTCGACCTGCTGGTACTCGCGCGTGTCGTCGATCAGCACGATCTCCTGCCCGTCGGGCCGGATCAGCGTCCGCTGCAGGATCGCGCCGTTGCTCGACCGCACGGTCACAACCCGGCTGCCGTCTTCATGATCGATGATCGTGCGGGTCGAACCGTCGCTGTAGGTTTCGGTCTCGACCGTGCTGCCCGGACGGCGCAGAAGCGCGTTGTCGTCGCGGATCACGCGATACTGGCCGCCATCCTCGACAACGATCCGGTCGCCGGTATTCGACACGACCTGACCGCCGCCCTCGAAGGACTGACCGACGAGATAGGCGCCAAGCGCGCCGACGGCTGCGGCGCCGAGGACCTGCTTGAGATCGTCGTCATCGTCATCCGCCGCGGCCTTGGCCTGCGCGGCCCGCTGAAGATTGGCGTTGATACGCTCCTGATCCGAGAGATCCGTGTCGAATTCCTCGCTTGACGAGCGCGCCTGTTCCTCGGTCACGGTTTCCTGCGTGCGGTCCAGCAACTCGCCCACACCGCTCAGCGCCGCGGCGCCGGTATCGGCGGCGGTATTGGCGGCCTGCTCGGCCTGCTGTTCCGGGGTCATCTGTTCGACATTGTCCTGCTGCGCCTTCTCAAGCGCCTCTTCGACAGTCGCATCGTCGACCTCGGCATTGGCGTTCGCGTTCGCGTTCGCATTGGCATCCGCCTCGGCACCGGCCGTCTCATTGGCGTCTGCGTCAGACTCCGCGGTCTCGTTGGCGTTTGCCTCGGCATTCGCGTTGGAATCCGCATCGGCATTGGCATTGGCATTGGCGTTGGCATTGGCGTCGGCGTTGACATCGGCGTCGCTGCCCGCATCGGCGGCCGCGTCGGCATCTGCATCGGCATCTGCATCGACATTGGCATCAGCGGTCGCATCGGCATCCGCGTTCACATCGGCCTCGGCATTCGCATTGCCTTCCAACGTGTTGCGCAGCTCATCGACGGCCGTATTGGCCTCGCCGGTCTGCTCTTCGACCGCGTTTTCCGCCTGCTCCGCGGTATCGGCCGCATTTTCCTGCGCCTGCTCGGCGGTGTCCTCGGCCGTCTCCTGCGCTTGCTCAGCCGTGTCCTGAGTTGTCTCCTGCGCTTGCTCCGCGGTGTCCTCGGCAGCCTCCTGCGCCTGCTCGGTGCTGTTCTCTGCAGCCTCCTGCGTCTGTTCGGCGGTGCTCTCGGCCTCGCCCTGCGCCTGCTCCAGCGTGTCCTGCGTGGCCTCCTGCGCCTCTTCGGCGGAGTCCTGCACCTGCTCCTGAACCTCTTCCTCCTCGTTCAGGCCAAGCGCCTGACCGAGATTGCCGGCATTGGCATTGCTGTTCGCATTGCCCTCTGCCGACCCTTGCAATTGAATGCCGGTCGTGCTGTTTTCCGCGCTCTGCGCGATGGCGCCATGCGGTGTGGCCATGCCGACCACCAGAACGACGGCCGTCGTCGATTTCAACCAGTTGCGATTCATGTCTGCTCCTCCAAATCTTTACTGCAGAGCGACGGGTATGCCGTGCCTGCTGGGGACATTCTCGTGTAAGCAGGCAACGCGCCAGAACAGGAAAGGTTTCTGAACCTACCGGATTTCGGCCAACAGGCGCGACTTTTCGCCGATATCGTCGGGCTCCGAAATCACCCGTGCCAGATCCTCCAGCGTGGCCACTGAATGCCCCGCCCGGAAACTGTCCACATGCGGCAGCATGGCGGCGATGCCGCGTGCCTTGGGCGCGAATTCATCCCACCGCAACAAGGGGTTGAGCCAGATAAGCCGCCGCGCCGACAGATGCAGCCGCTCGATCTCGCGCGAAAGCATCTCCGGGTCGTCCCGGTCCAGCCCGTCGGTGATCAGCAAGACCACCGCCCCCTGCCCCATGACCCGGCGCGACCAATCGCGGTTGAACGCGTGCAGGCACGCCCCGATCCGCGTGCCCCCCTCCCAGTCCTGCGCCTGCTTCCCCGCCGCCGCCAGCGCCGCATCCACATCCCGCGTGGCCAGATGCCGGGTGATATTGGTCAACTGCGTGCCAAAGGTGAAGGCATGCACCTTCGCCCAGCCCGCCCCCCTGTGATTGGCCACCGCGTGCAGGAAATGCAGCACCATCCGGCTGTACTGGCTCATCGAACCGGAAATATCGCACAGAACCACAAGGTTGGGCCATCTCGGCCGCGGCTTCTTCAGATGAATCCGCCGCATCTCGCCCCCCCGCCGCATCGCGGCGCGCAGGGTCTTGCGATGGTCGATCCTGTGGCCGCTATGGCTCGCCATCCCCCGGCGCGAGGCGAAGGGCTTCACCGGCAGCGTCAGCCTTGCCAGCATCCGCTTGGCCTGTGCGATCTCCGCGGTGCTCATCTGCTCGAAATCGAGCGACCTCAGCCGCTCCTCGGTGGACATCGTCAGCGATGCATCCACCTCGATCTCGCTCTCCTCGTCCTGCTCGTCGCCCTCTGGCGTGGGCGCCTCGCGCTCCACCCCGTCCAGCAACGCCTCCGCCGCCCGCTTCTGCGCCGCCTCCGCCGCCTGCTCCTCCTGCACACCGCGCAGCGCAGGCAGCATCATCGCCATCATATGCTCCATGTAGCGCGGATCGCGCCAGTAGAGCCGGAAGATCTGCGCATAAACCGCCCGATGCTCTGGGCGCGACGTGAAACAGGCCCGCAGCGTGTAGAAGAAATCATCGCGCGAGGTGAACCCCGCCGCCTCCACCGCCCGTATCGCATCAATCACCCTTCCCGGCCCGGCGGGCAGGCCCGCCTTGCGCAGCGCGCGGGCGAAATGGGTGATGTTATGCGACAGCCGGGGATTATCCGGCAGGTCGAGCGGCGCGATTTCAGGCATTGCTTGCGTGGGGGCGCTGCCCCCACACCCCCGGGATATTTCGGGCCAGAAGAAGCATCAGGCCGGTTCCAGCCCCGCCTTCGCCTCGTCGAGGATGCGTTTCGCCTCCGAGCCCTGAAGTTTCTGTATGTCGTCCTGATACTTCAGGATGGCACCCACGGTGTCGGCGATCACCTCCGGGCTGAGGTCGATCACGTCCAGTGCCAACAGGCATTTCGCCCAGTCGATCGTCTCGGCGACGCCGGGCTTCTTGAACAGGTCCTCGGTCCGCAGCCGCTGGACAAACGCCACCACCTCGCGGCTCAACTGCTCGGCCGCCTCTGGCGCGCGGGCCTGCAATATCTCGATCTCGCGGTCGAAGGTGGGGTAGTCGACCCAGTGATACAGACACCGCCGCTTCAGCGCATCATGCACCTCCCGCGTCCGGTTCGAGGTCAGGATCACGATCGGCGGCTCGGGCGCGGCGATCGTGCCAAGCTCGGGGATCGTCACCTGGAAATCGCTCAGCGCCTCCAGCAGAAACGCCTCGAACGGCTCGTCCGTGCGGTCCAGCTCGTCGATCAGCAGCACCGGCGCGCCCCCCGGCTGGGGCCGCATCGCCTGCAACAGCGGGCGCTCGATCAAAAACTCCTCGGTAAAAAGCTCATCCGTCAGCCGCTCGCGATCCACCCCGCCCGCCGCCTCCGCCGCGCGGATGGCGATCATTTGCTCGGCGAAGTTCCATTCGTAAACCGCCGAGGAGGCGTCCAGCCCCTCGTAACACTGCAACCGGATCAGCCGCCGCCCCAGCCCCGCCGCAATCGCCTTGGCGATCTCGGTCTTGCCGACCCCCGCCTCGCCTTCCAGAAACAGCGGCCGCCCCAGCGTCAGCGACAAGAACACCACCGTCCCCAGCGCCCGGCCGCAGACATAGCCCTGCCCGGCCAGCATGGCCTGAACCTCGTCGATGGATGAAATGGCCGCCATGAAACCCTCCGCACTGGCCTCTCTACCTGCATCGCCGGCCCCGTTCCGTCAAGAGAGAGCCCCGCCGCAGGATCGCCCCATATGCCCCACGAAACCCCTTGGATTTACCAAAGTTTCGCCCAACTTCCCGCCTAGATCAGCAATCCGACAAAGCCGCGCAAAGCGGCCGCACACTCCATGTGGCGAAGGACCAGAGCAGGATGCAGGACAGGACAAACCCGACCGAAACCGATCTCAGCGGGCTGGCATGGGGCGACTGGTCCGACCGGATGCACGAGGTGGCCGGCGATGACGGCTTCGCCCAGCGTCTGGGCGCGCACCACACCGCCGTCTTCATCGAGCAGAAACCCGTCCTTCTGGTCACCTTCGAAAGCTACGACGCCATCCGCGAGCGCTCCGACGCCGCCCACCCGATCGGCTGGGAAATGACCAAGGCACTGGGCTGGTCCCAGCTCAGCCTCGTCTCCGAGGGCGATACGTGGTTCCGCGACCGGCAGGTGATCGGCTTCTTCGACCGGCTGATCGATGACGGCATCTTCGAGGAATTCGAACAGGTCATCTTCTACGGCGCCGGCCCCGGCGGCTATGCCGCCGCCGCCTATTCCGTCGCCGCCCCCGGCGCCAAGGTGCTGGCGCTTCAGCCGCAGGCCACGCTCGACCCCCGCGTCACCGACTGGGACGACCGTTTCCGCCACATGCGCCGCACCGATTTCACCTCGCGCTTCGGCTACGCCCCCGACATGCTCGACGCCGCGGCCGAGGCCTTCATCCTCTATGACCGCGAGAACGAGCTCGACGCCATGCATGCCGCGCTCTTCACCCGGCCCAATGTCACCAAGATCCGCGTCCGCTTCTTCGACCTCAACCTCGAATCCTCGCTCCTGCGGATGAAGGTGCTCTACCGGATGCTGGCCCAGATGAGCGCCGACAAGCTGACGCCGGTCGCCACCGCCAAGCTGCTGCGCGCCCGGCACAAGGACGCGCCCTACCAGTTCACCCTGCTCCGCCACCTTCAGGGGCAGGCGCGGCACCGCCTCGTTCTCCACCTCTGCAACGACGTGCTGCGCCGCCGCAACGCCCGCCCCTTCCGCAAGGCCGTCAACCACGCCGAGGCCGCGCTCGGCATCCGCGAAAACCCGCCCGCCGAACCGCAGGGCGACGCCGCCGCCACCGGCTGACGCGCCCTCTGGCCCTGCCCGCCGCCATTGTGTAAAGCCGGGCCATGACCGACACGCTCACAATCGCCCGCCCCGATGACTGGCACCTGCACCTGCGCGATGGCGCGATGCTCTCGGCCGTCTGCCCCGAAAGCGCCCGCCACTTCGCCCGCGCCATCATCATGCCCAACCTCGTGCCCCCCGTCGTCACCGGCGCCGAGGCCGCATCCTACCGCGAGCGCATCCTCGCCGCCCGGCCCGAGGGCAGCAGCTTCACGCCGCTCATGACCCTCTACCTCACCGAAGACACCGACGCGTCAGACGTGGTGCAGGCCCATGCCGACGGCATCGTCACCGCGGTCAAGCTCTACCCGGCCGGCGCCACCACCAATTCCGCCTCCGGCGTGCGCGATTTCGACCGCGTGCGCGGCGTGCTCGAGGCCATGGCCGAGGCCGGCATCCCGCTTTGCGTGCATGGCGAGGTGACCGACCCCGAGATCGACATCTTCGACCGCGAGGCCGTCTTCATCGACCGCGTGCTCGACCCGATCCGCCGCGCCACGCCGGGGCTGCGCGTGGTGATGGAGCATATCACCACCCGCAACGGCGTCGATTACGTGCTGTCGAACCTCGACAACCTCGGCGCCACGATCACCACGCACCACCTGATCATCAACCGCAACCACCTGCTCGTCGGCGGCATCCGGCCGCATTACTACTGCCTGCCCGTCGCCAAGCGCGAGGAACACCGCCTCGCGCTCCGCGCCGCCGCCACCTCGGGCGATCCGCGCTTCTTCCTCGGCACCGACAGCGCGCCGCATGTCGACGCCGCCAAGGAAACCGGCTGCGGCTGCGCGGGCTGCTTCACCGCCACCAACACCCTGCCCCTGCTGGCCCATGTGTTCGAGGAGGAGGCCGCGCTCGACAGGCTCGAAAGCTTCACCTCCCGAAACGGCCCCGGCTTCTACGGCCTGCCGGTCAATGACGGTACGGTGACACTGACCAAGAGCGACACCCCGACCGCCTTCCCGGCCAAGATCGAGACGGGCGACGGGCCTGTGACGGTGTTCGATCCGGGCTTCGACGTGGTCTGGCAGGTCGCGTCAGGCACGACCGGCTGAACCGGTGCTTCAACCACAGCGCATCGACGACGCGCCCGGTCTTCGGCCTCGGGGTCGCTTACCCTACGTAAATTAATAAAGTCCTAAGGGCATGAAACGGGTAGCATATTCTCGTTTGCAGGACGTACCTATTGCTTTTAAAGCATATTTTAAGGCGTTCCATTAACCTCTCGATGGGCCGGTCCTGCATGCGCGTGTGAAATTATAACACAGGAAACGCAGGATCATGACCACCACCACAATCAACGGCTTCTCCTTCAGCACTGACAATACCACCGAGGACGTGACGGGCGTTCAGCCTTCCGTCGACATGGTGGTGACAGCCGAAACCGGTGCCACATTCAGCTACTCGATCGACAGTATTCCTGCAGACGGCCTCCCGCTGGTTACGGTCAACCCGAACGCCTACGACATCAGCATCGACGGCGTCTCCGTGCCCGAGGACGCTTCGGTCGAATTCGGCTTGGTCAATTTCGGCTTCGGCAATTCCGCCGTGGTCATGGTCGTGACCATCGACGGCGAGGACGAAACAACGAGTTACGTCTTCCATATCTCCGGCGATCCGCTGCCCGCGATGAATACCGTCGCGGATTTCGAAGCCTTCAACGCCTCGATCACCAGCCTCGGCACGGCGCCCGCACCCTACGGTGAAGGCGACGACATCGCATGGGAGTCGTTCTCTGCCGTCACCACGGCCGAAGACGACACGATCGACGGTGACGACACCGGCGAGCTGCTCAACGGCGGCGAGGGCGACGACACCATCGACGGCAACGGTGGCGACGACACCATCAACGGCAATGCCGGCGACGATCAGCTCGACGGCGGTGCCGACGATGACGAGATCAACGGCCATGACGGCAATGACGAGATCTCCGGCGGCCTCGGCAATGACACCATCAACCCCGGCGACAATCTGGGCGGCGACACCGGGTACGACTTCATCGACGCAGGCCCCGGCGGCGACAGGATCGACTTCTCCGACGTCAGCACGGGCTACTTCATCCTCTCCCATGGCAGCCTGTCAAGCCCGATCACCGTCGATATCGACGGCGAAGCCAACACCGGCACCGTCAACGCGGGCGCCGAGGGCACCGACACGCTGGTCAACGTCGCCAACCCGCTCGATGCCGGCTGGACAACCGGTGGCCTCGACCTGCGCGGCACCGGCGGCAACGATATCTTCAACCTCAACCTCGCCTCGGAACAGTGGATGTCGCTGCGCCCCGGCGCCGGCGATGACATCATCACCGTCAGCGGCGACGGCCAGCTCCGGCTCGACTATCGCGGCGGCGGTGCCCTCAACGCCGATCTCGGCGCAGGCACGGTGATGCAGGACGGCGACACCGACACCATCGTCGGCGACATCTGGGAACTGCGCGGCACCGAATTCGCCGACACCGTCGTCGGCAGCGCGGCCGACGAATCCTTCATCAGCGAAGGCGGCGATGACGATATCGACGGCGGCGGCGGCTTCGACCGCGTGCGCTACGACCGCTCGGGCGTCGAGACCGGGCTCAGGGTGGACCTGCTCAACAACACGGCCACCGGCACCTGGGACGGCGTCGCCTTCACCCAAACCCTCAACAATATCGAGGAGGTCCGCGGCTCGGTCCATAACGACTATATCCGTGGCGACACCAACGCCAACATCCTGCGCGGCGGCGACGGCAATGACGGCCTGCGAAGCCATGGCGGCAACGACACCGTCTTCGGCGGCGAGGGCGACGACCTGATCAAGGGCGGCGGTGGCGCCGACGAGCTCTACGGCGACGGCGGCGACGACACCGTGCGCGGCCAGAACGGCGACGACAACCTGAACGGCGGCGACGGCAACGATTCCATCGCCGGCAACAACGGCGAAGACACCATGAACGGCGGCGCCGGTGATGACAGGATCAAGGGCGGCTACAACTGGGATACGATCGACGGCGGCGCCGACGACGACTACCTCGACGGTCAGAACGGCAACGACACCATCTCGGGCGGTGACGGCAACGACAGCGTGATCGGGAATAACGGCCGTGACTGGCTTTACGGCAATGCCGGCGAGGACACGGTCCTCGGCGGTTACGGCAACGACTACATGGATGGCGGTGTCGGCAACGACACGCTGATCGCCGGGTCGGGCCGCGACACTCTTGTCGGCGGGGGCGGCGACGACATGCTCACCGGCGACAACGGCCCCGACACCTTCCTCTTCAACCCCGACTTCGGAACCGGCAACGACACGATCACCGATTTCCAGAACGGCTTCGACACGATCGAAATCAGGGGCGAGTCCGAATACGCGGATCTGACCATCGATCAGGTCGGCGGCAACACGGTCGTTTCGTGGGATGGCGGCTCCGTCACGCTGCTGGGCGAAACCGGGGTGATCGACGAGAACGATTTCACCTTCGGCTGATCCCGGCCCCACGGGTCCGACAGACAGGCAAAGGCGCGCCCCGGCGCGCCTTTGTGCGTTTCGGCGCCCCCCGTCCCGCTTGATCTCCGCCCGCACGAGGGGTAACCCGTCTCAACCCCGGCCCCGACCCCCAAGCGAGACACGCCCATGATCCCCAGCACCTACCCCCCGAAAGACGAAATCGCCCGCCTCACCGCGCGCATGCTGCTGGAGATCGAGGCCGTCCACTTCAACGCCGACGAGCCCTTCACGCTGGCCTCCGGCCTGCCCTCGCCCACCTATATCGACTGCCGCAAGCTCATCTCCTTCCCCCGCATCCGCTCGACGCTGATGGATTTCCTCACCGTCACCGTCCTGCGCGACGCCGGCTTCGAGGCCTTCGACAACATCGCCGGGGGCGAGACCGCGGGCATCCCCTTCGCCGCGCTGGTGGCCGAACGCATGGCCCTGCCCATGACCTATGTCCGCAAGAAGCCCAAGGGCTACGGCCGCAACGCCCGAATCGAGGGCGCCATGTCCGAAGGCCAGCGCGTCCTGCTGGTCGAAGACCTCACCACCGACGGCGGATCCAAGCTCTCCTTCGTCGACGCCATCCGCGACACCGGCGCCACCTGCGCCCACACCGCGGTGATCTTCTACTACGGCATTTTCCCGGAAACGGTGAAAACCTTGGGCGATCACGGGGTTAACCTGCACTACCTCTGCACATGGTGGGACGTGCTCGCCGAGGCCCGCGAACAGGGCACCTTCTCGAAGGACACGCTCGACGGCGTCGAACGCTTCCTGAACGATCCCCGCGGCTGGCAGGAGGCGCGAAAATAATCGCCTTGACCCGCGCGGGGACTCACCCAAACGCTTGTCACCTATATGCATTTTCCCATTCGGCGTGTCCGAATAGCCACGCCGTCACACCCCAACATCTTGACAGACACCCCGATCCCGCCACAATATAAGGCAGAAATTCGTTATCCACACGCTTTTCCACAAAAACATACAAGTTGCGCGCCCGCAGGTAACGTTTGTATGACACCACCCTACAGGAAATGGGGATCACGATGAGCAATGTCGCAAGCTTCAACGCCACCGGCGCTGAAGCCACGGGAACCGAGTCGCTACCGAATTCGATCGAGGCCGAGCAGCAGCTTCTGGGCGCGATCCTGACCAATAACGACGTCTATGACCGGGTCGCCAACATCATCGGCCCGCAGCATTTCCACGAGCCCGTCCACGCCCGCATCTACGAAACCGCCGCCGCCCGCATCGCCAAGGGCAACCTCGCCTCGCCGGTCACGCTCAAGACCTTCCTCGAGGATGACGAGGGCCTCGCCGAACTGGGCGGGCCCGCCTATCTCGTCCGCCTCGCCGGCGCCGCCATCTCCTCCTTCGCGGCCCGCGACTACGCCCAGATGATCTACGACATGGCGATCCGCCGTGAACTCATCGAACTGGGCCACGACATCGCCGGCCGCGCCGCCAAGGCCGACGTTCAGGTCGAACCCCGCGACCAGATCGTCGAGGCCGAACAGAAACTCTACGCCCTCTCCGAACAGGGTCAGGCCGAGCGCGGCTTCCAAAGCTTCCTCAGCGCCGTCAAGGATGCCGTCAGCGTCGCCAACGCCGCCTATCAACGCGAAGGCGGCCTCGCCGGCATCTCCACCGGCCTCATCGACATGGACCGCAAGCTGGGCGGCCTGCACAAGTCCGACCTGCTGATCCTCGCCGGGCGTCCCTCGATGGGGAAAACCTCGCTCGCCACCAACATCGCCTTCAACATCGCCAAGGCCTTCAAGCGCGGCACCCGCCCCGACGGCTCCGAAGGCGCGGTCGAAGGCGGCGTCGTGGGTTTCTACTCGCTCGAGATGAGCGCCGAACAGCTCGCCGCCCGTGTCCTCTCCGAGGCCTCCGAAATCCCCTCCGAGCAGATCCGCAAGGGCGACATGACCGAGGGCGAATTCCGCAAGTTCGTCGATGCCGCCAAGACGCTGGAAACCTGCCCGCTCTATATCGACGACACCCCCGCCCTGCCCATCTCCCAGCTCGCCGCCCGCGCCCGCCGCCTCAAGCGCACCCACGGGCTCGACGTGCTGATCATCGACTACCTCCAGCTCGTCCGCCCCTCCTCCGCCAAGGACAGCCGCGTCAACGAGGTCTCCGAGATCACCCAAGGCCTCAAGGCCATCGCCAAGGAGCTCGACATCCCCGTCATCGCCCTCTCGCAGCTCTCCCGTCAGGTCGAGAGCCGCGACGACAAGCGCCCGCAGCTCTCCGACCTCCGCGAATCCGGCTCGATCGAACAGGACGCCGACGTGGTGATGTTCGTCTTCCGCGAGGAATACTATGTCGAGCGCGAGAAACCCTCCGAGGACCGGCTCGAGGAAATGGCAAGCTGGCAGGAACGCATGGAACGCCTCCACGGCAAGGCCGAGGTCATCATCGGCAAACAGCGCCACGGCCCCATCGGCACGGTCGAGCTTTCCTTCGAGGGCCAGTTCACCCGCTTCGGCAACCTCGTCAAACCCTGGCAACAGGGCGGCGAACAGGAGTTCTGAGCCGCCTCCGCAATGCGGGGCGGCCCCTTGCCTCGTCAAGCGTTCCCGAACGGCGGCTCTGCCGGATCGTCCGCCGCCCCGGCCGTCAGAAACCCCCGGTAATGCACCATCGGCGCCTTCGTCACCGGCGCCAGCAGCGCGACATCGAAATGAAACCGGCCCTCTGCCGCGAATTCGCGCGCAACAGACACCGGAAGCAGCCAGCGTGGCAGCCTGACCGGCCCGATGAGCCCCTCGGTCACCGGGTAGTGCAGCTCGCCATCCCGCACCTCCAGCCCGATCAGGAAGCGGAACGGGCCGAACCTCTCCCAAAGCCCGCGCCGGTCCACGGACAGATGCGAGCGGAACGCGCTCCGCCCGAACCGCCGCAGCCATGTCTCGCCCCGCGCCGTGACCGTCTTGATCACCTCGACCGGCACATCCGCCGCGTCGGGCGGAAACCGGAACACCGCGCAAAGCAGCCGCGCCCAGAGGCTCTTGCCCCTGCGAACCTCGCATCTCCCCTCCCACCGCGAGACACCGAGCGTCAGATGGGTTGCCCGTATCTCCTCCGGCAGCGCCTCGAAGTCAGAGCCCAGCACGCGCGCAAAGAGGAAAGAAACCGGGGCAACATCGCGCTCCGTCACCACGCGCAGGTCCGCCATCGCGGCCTCCGCCTCCGCCAGACTGATCGCCTCGAGCGCGGCACCCGCACCGACGGGCAGCTCGCCACGGCGCAACAGGGCGCGCGCCGCCACGGCCGGGATGAACGGCCCGTCGCCATCTTCGGCCAGAAGGCACCAGCTCCGGATTTCGTCGCGCGTGGTGATGGTGACCGACATGCCGCCCCGGCCGCTGCCGAAAGGCGCCAGCATATCGGCCGCCACCTTGAACAGGCGCACCACCGCTGGCGTCACCGGCACCGGTACCACCCGGCGCAGCCCCGCGAACAGCGCCAGCCCATAGCGCATCACGGCCAGTTCCAGCCCCGCCCGGAACCGAACCGTCTCCGCGCCGAAATGGGCGGGAAACAGCCGCTGGTCCGGCACTTCGATCTGCCAGCCCTGCCGCACCAGCCCGCCCGGCAGCCTGTACTCCGCCGGCGCCGACCAGCCATGCGCCCGCTCCCACCTGTTGCCGCGCCAGATCGGCATCGGCCGCCCCGCCTGCGACAGGATCGACCGCATCACCGACAACCCGCGCGGCGCACGGTTGCCCGGCAGGATCGCCACGTCGATCACCACCGGAACCGCGTCACCGGCCAGCGCCCGCACCGCGGCAGAGGACAGGCCGGGCACCGACGAAAGACCGGACAACACGCAAACCCCGGCCGCCCTCGCCTCCGCGTCCAGCGCATGAATACCGGCGCAGAATTCGGCATTGTCAGACAGATCGAGGTAATGCACCCCCGCCGCCACCGCCCCCCGCGCAAGGCGATAAGGCGCGCCCCCATAGGCGTGAAACGGCCCCGCCGCATCAATGACGACATCATACCCGTCCAGCGCATAACGCCTCTCCGCCCGGTCGAACCTGACAGCCCCACAGCCCAGTTCCCGCGCACAAGCCCGCGCCCTTTCAAGGCTCCGTCCGGCGATCCAGACCTCATGCCCGTCAGCGACAAGCAGGCGCGCCAGCCGCGCGCCGAACACGCCATATCCCCCAACGAGCAGGACGTTCACCGCAGCAGACGCTTCTGAAAGTCGGCATCGGGAATCGCGCACATGTCTCCCCGCCCGAACAAGGCGTACCGGTTCCGCGCCAGCCGCCGATAGAGCCAGTCACGCAGCGGCCGCGGCAGGATCAGCAGCACGGTCGCCAACCGCCCCCACCCCCCGAACCGCCTTGCGGCATGGATGACCGCCTCGAAATCCCGGTGCGCCACGCCCCCGTCGATGAACAGCCACGTGGTCGGATCGACAGGCTCCAGACCGTAATGCCGCAACAGCGCCGACCCCAGTGGCGACTGGATCGGACAGATGCGCACCGACCCGCTCCGATCCAACCGATGGATCATCCGCGCACCCCAGCTACAGACCGCACACTCCGCATCCATCACGGCCAGCGGCGCTCCGTCATCGAACGCCGGCACCTGCGGATCCTCGCGGTAGGAAAACGGTGTCGCCATCCTCCGGTCACGCTGCGCGTCCATCTCCAGCCTCCGGCCTGCGGAAATCACCTCTCGTCAAAGAGATGCGGGAAATCGCGCCCGTTTGCAACGATACCCGCCACAACCCGCTGCGCTACCGACGCCCCGAACCTTTCCGCTTGACCCCTCCGCCAAGCCTGTCAAAACCCCTGCCATGGCTACCGGAAAACTGACAATCGATCTCGGTGCGATCCGCACCAACTGGCGCAACCTCGCGGCGATGAATGCGGGCGAAACCGCCGCCGTGGTCAAGGCCGACGGCTACGGCCTCGGCGCCGGCAAGGTCGCCCGCGCCCTGCAAAAGGAAGGCGCCCGCACCTTCTTCGTCGCCATGGCCGAGGAAGGCGCGGCCCTGCGGCAGGAACTGGGGCCCGACCCGGTGATCAACGTCTTCTCCGGCCACATGCCCGGCGATGCCGACATGATCCACGACACCCATCTCGTGCCGATGATCAACTCCATCGACCAGCTCATCCGCCATGTCGAGGCGCTGCCCGGTCACCCGTTCGGCGTCCAGCTCGATTCGGGCATGAACCGGCTGGGGATGGAACCCGCCGAATGGGGCGCCGTGGCACAGGTCGCGCTGGAGCAGCGCCCGACCCTGCTGATGAGCCACCTCGCCTGCGCCGACGAGCCCACCCACCCGATGAACGCGCAACAGCTCCACACTTTCACCCAACTGACAGACGGGCTCGGCGTGCCCCGCTCGCTCGCCAATACCGGCGGCGTGCTGCTCGGCCCCGACTACCATTTCGAGATGACCCGCCCCGGCATCGGCACCTATGGCGGCCTGCCCTATATCGACGCGACCCCGGTGGTCACGCTCGATCTCCCCGTGATCCAGTGCCGCACGCTCGAGCCGGGCGAAACCGTGGGCTACGCCAACGCCTTCACCGCCGAGCGCGAGACCCGCATCGCCACCGTCTCCGCGGGCTATGCCGACGGCATCCTGCGCGCCCTCGGGCCCAAAACCCACCTCTACGCCGGCGACACGCCCTGCCCCATCGCCGGCCGCATCTCGATGGACCTGATCGGCGTCGACATCACCGACCTGCCCTCCGGCTCCGACCCGGCCACGCTCGAACTCATGGGCCGGCACCAGTCGATCGACACGCTGGCCGACAATGCCGACACCATCGCCTACGAGATCCTCACCTCCCTCGGCCCGCGCTATTCGATGCGCTATATCGGCGGATGAACTGGCTCACCGCCTTTCTGGCCGCCATCGGCCGCGGGGTCATGGGCGGGCTGGCACTGATCGGGCGGCTGGCGATCTATGGCGGCAGCACGCTCTCCCACGTCGTCCGCCCGCCGATCTACGCCAAGGAAATCCTGCAAAGCCTGCTGAGCGTCGGCTATTTCAGCCTCCCCGTCGTGGGCCTCACCGCCATCTTCACCGGCGGCGCGCTGGCCCTGCAAATCTACTCCGGCGGCTCGCGCTTCAATGCCGAGGCGGTCGTGCCGCAAATCGTCGCCATCGGCATGGTCCGTGAGTTGGGCCCCGTCCTCGTGGGCCTGATGGTCGCGGCCCGCGTCACCTCCTCCATCGCGGCCGAGATCGCCACCATGAAGGTGACCGAACAGATCGACGCGCTCGTCACCCTCTCCACTCACCCGATGAAATACCTCACCGTGCCCCGCGTGCTGGCGGGCCTCATCATGGTGCCGCTGCTGGTGGGCGTGGGCGACATCATCGGCATCCTCGGCGGCTATGTCGTGGGCGTGCGAAGCCTCGGCTTCAACGCCTCCGCCTACCTGCAAAACACCTTCGATTTCATCGAGGCGCGCGACGTCGTCTCCTCGCTGGTCAAGGGCGCCGCCTTCGGCTTCATCGCCACCTTGCTGGGCTGCTATTACGGCATGAACACCGGCCGCGGCGCCCAGGGCGTGGGCCAGGCCACCAAATCCGCGGTCGAGGCCGCCGCCGTCCTGATCCTCGCCGCCAACTTCCTCCTCACCAGCCTCTTCTTCTCGCTATGATAGAGCTTCGCGACGTTCATAAAGCCTTCGGCTCCAACCGCGTCCTGCGCGGGGTGACCCTGACCATCCCGAAATCCACCTCCATGGTCATCATCGGCGGCTCTGGCACCGGCAAATCCATCGCGCTGAAATCCATCCTCGGTCTCGTCACCCCCGACAGCGGCCTCATCACGCTCGACGGCAAGGACGTGACCAAGGGCGACCGCGACGCCTTCCTCGCCCGTTTCGGGATGCTCTTTCAAGGCGGCGCGCTCTTCGACTCGCTGCCCGTCTGGCAGAACGTCGCCTTCCGCCTCCTGCGCGGCTCGCTCAAGCGGCCCAAGCACGAGGCCCGCGAGATCGCCATCGAGAAACTCCGCCGCGTCGGCCTCAAACCCGAACAGGCCGACCTCTTCCCGGCGGAACTCTCGGGCGGCATGCAAAAACGCGTGGGCCTCGCCCGCGCCATCGCGGCGGAACCGGAAATCATCTTCTTCGACGAACCCACCACCGGGCTCGACCCGATCATGTCCGGCGTCATCAACGACCTCATTCGCGAGATCGTCACGGAAATGGGCGCCACGGCCATGACCATCACCCACGACATGACCTCCGTGCGCGCCATCGCCGACAATGTCGCCATGCTCCATGACGGCGTGATCCAGTGGACGGGGCCGGTCTCCGAGATGGACCGCTCCGGCGACCCCTATCTCGAACAGTTCATCACGGGCAGCCCCGAAGGCCCTATCGAAGCGGTGCGGTAACGTAGGGTGGGTGCCAACCCACCTGAAATCACCTATTCCCACCTCCGCCCCGCCGGGCGAGCGCCGGCCCGTGGGGAGGCGCTGCCACGCTGGTATCTGCCACTTTATCCCGCCGAATACATCCCACCTAACAACGTCACGCGACACCTCAAAAGCGCCTGCCCGCCCGAACGGGCCGGCGCTCGCCCGGCGCCGCGCCAAGGCGCGGCTCGACCCCGGGCGTGTGCCACATCGCGACGACATATTCACCCGTCCCGGCCCCCGAGCCGGGACCTCGAACCACCAGAGCCCCCGGTTCAAGCCCGGGGCGCGAATCTCACACCACCCCCGACCCTACCCCCAAAACCCCTACCCAAACCCCACCCCCACCGACCGCCCCGTTAACCCCGCCCACCACCGCAAAAAACACCGACGCAATACCGACGTTATACCGACACGATACCGACGCCTCCATTTCCCACAAAACAAGCCCATTAACCCCGATTCGCCCCCACCCCGCGCACACCACGCTTGCCGCCCCCGTCCGCACCGTTTACCTCTGCCTAACCTTTCACAAACCCAACCCCATGCTCCGATACGCCAACCTCGCCCTCCTCATCCTCTTCCCCGTCTCATGGTTCGCCCCCATGATGCGCGCCGGCATGCTGCCGCTCTTCGGCCTGTCGGAAATCTCCGTCATCTCCGGCCTGCAATCGCTCTGGCAAACCGACGTGATCCTCGCCCTCATCGTCACCATCTTCGCCCTCTTCGCCCCCTACATCAAAACCCTCGGCCTCGCCCTCGTCCACTTCCACCTGCTCGACCGCGCCACGCTCCCGGCCCTGCATTTACTGGGCAAACTGGCCATGGCCGACATCTTCCTCATCGCCCTCTACATCACCATCGGCAAGGGCATCGGCATCGGCCGGATCGAGACCGCATGGGGCCTCTACCTCTTCACCGCCTGCATTCTCGCCTCCCTCGCCCTCTCCCTCCTGACGGCCCGCGAGGCGCGCCTGCAAGGGCGCGACGAGCCGCTTGCCACCGACCCAAACAGCAGGCACTAACACCCCCATGGCCAAGCAACCCTCCTTCACCTGCACCGCCTGCGGCGCCGTCCACACCAAGTGGTCCGGCCGCTGCGACGCCTGCGGCGAATGGAACACCATCATCGAGGAAGCGCCCCTCTCCGCCGGCCCCGGCAAGAAGGCGCTGGGCTCCAAACGCGGCGCCGCCATCGCCCTCACCGACCTCGCCACACAAGAGGCCCCGCCGCCCCGCTCCAGCTCCGGCATCGCCGAGCTCGACCGCACTTTGGGCGGCGGCTTGGTCCCGGCCTCGGCCACCCTCGTGGGCGGCGATCCGGGCATCGGCAAATCCACCCTGCTCTTGCAAGCCGCCGCCCGCTTCGCCGGCAACGGCCTGAAAACCCTCTACATTTCCGGCGAGGAAGCCACCGCCCAGATCCGCCTCCGCGCCGCCCGCCTCGGGCTGGCCGAGGCGCCGGTGAAACTCGCCACCGCCACCTCGCTCCGCGATATCCTCACCACGCTCGAAACGGAATCCCCCGGCCTCGTCATCATCGACTCGATCCAGACCATGTGGGTCGACACAGTCGACAGCGCCCCCGGCTCCGTGGCCCAGGTCCGCGCCGCGGCGCATGAACTCACCACCTTCGCCAAGCGCAAGGGCTGCGCCGTCATCCTCGTGGGCCACGTCACCAAGGAAGGCCAGATCGCCGGCCCGCGCGTGGTCGAACACATGGTCGACACCGTCCTCTATTTCGAAGGCGAGCGCGGCCACCAGTTCCGCATCCTCCGCTCGGTCAAGAACCGCTTCGGCCCCGCCGACGAGATCGGCGTCTTCGAGATGACCGGCAGCGGCTTGCAGGAGGTCGCCAACCCCTCGGAACTCTTCCTGTCGGGCCGCGGCACCCCCTCGCCCGGCTCCGTCGTCTTCGCCGGCATCGAGGGCACGCGGCCCCTGCTGGTCGAACTCCAAGCCCTCGTCGCCCCCACCACCACCTCCCAGCCCCGCCGCGCCGTGGTGGGATGGGACAGCGCCCGCCTCGCCATGATCCTCGCCGTGCTCGAAGCCCGCTGCGGCATCCCCTTCGCCGGTCTCGACGTCTATCTCAATGTCGCGGGCGGCATAAAGATCTCCGAGCCCGCCGCCGACCTCGCCGTCGCCGCGGCGCTGCTCAGCGCCCGCGAAGACACGGCCCTCCCCCCGGAAGCCGCGGTTTTCGGCGAAATCAGCCTCTCCGGCGCCCTCCGCCCGGTCTCCCAGACCGAAAACAGGTTGAAAGAGGCGCGAAAACTTGGTTTCACATCCGCGATTGTGCCGTCCGGCGGAAAGCCGGGCGGATCGGGTGGCATGCGCCTTGACGAATACGGCGATCTGACCGCCTTCGTCGGCGACATTTTCGGCGCAGGTTAGGCGCGGCAAAGGGACAGGAAGAACACATGGAAGGCTTCACCATCATCGACGGCGTCGTGGCGCTCGTCATCGTCCTGTCGGCGCTTCTGGCCTATTCCCGCGGCCTCGTCCGCGAGGCGCTGGCCATCGCCGGCTGGGTCGCCGCCGGCATCCTCGCCTTCCTCTTCGCGCCCCAGATCGAGCCGCTGGTCAAGGAAATCCCCGTCGTGGGCGACTTCATCGCCGACAGTTGCGAGCTCTCCATGATCGCGGCCTTCACCGCCATCTTCGCGGTAGCCCTGATCGTCGCCTCGCTGATCACGCCGCTCTTCTCCTCGCTGGTCCAGCGCTCGGCTCTCGGCGGCGTCGATCAGGCACTGGGCTTCCTCTTCGGCGTGGCCCGCGGCGTGCTGCTGGTGGCCATCGCCTATTTCGTCTACGAGACGGTCATCACCAGCCAGGATATCGAGATCATCGACGACAGCCGCTCGGCCCGCGTTTTCGCCCGCCTCACCGACAGCGTCGAGGATCGCGACCCCGAGGCGGCGCTCGGCTGGATCACCCTGCAATACGAGCAACTGGTCGGCGCCTGCGACGCATCCTGATCACGCCCTGCAACGCCCTGACCTTACGTCACATCACTTTCGTGATAGTTTCGTGACATCGGCGGGTCGCCGCCCTATGTAGGGCGTGTCTGGCATACCGTGAGATTCGGAGCTGCCCCTTGCCCAAGCAAATGCCCCCCGCCCATCCTTTCGACGATGACAAACTTCGAGAGGAATGTGGCATATTCGGCGTCATCGGTGTCACCGATGCCGCAAACTTCGTGGCCCTCGGCCTGCATGCCCTGCAACACCGCGGGCAGGAGGCCGGCGGCATCGTCAGCCATGACCCCGAGCAGGGCTTCAACTCCGCCCGGCGCTTCGGCTACGTGCGCGACAACTTCACCCGCCAGTCGCTGATGGAAACCCTGCCGGGGCCGCTCTCCATCGGCCATGTGCGCTATTCCACCGCCGGTGGCAAACAGCCGGTGATCCGCGACGTTCAGCCCTTCTTCGGCGAGTTCGCCATGGGTGGTGCCGCGATTGCGCATAACGGCAACATCACCAATGCCGACGCACTCCGCCGCGAACTGATCGAGCGCGGCTCGATCTTCCAGTCCAACTCCGACAGCGAATGCATCATCCACCTGATGGCCCGCTCGCTTCAGCGCAACATCCCCGAGCGGATGGAAGACGCGCTGCGCCGGGTCGAAGGGGCCTTCTCGGTCGTGGCCATGACCCGCACCAAGCTCATTGGCGTGCGCGATCCGCTGGGCGTGCGGCCGCTGGTGCTGGGTCAGGTGGGCGACGGCTGGGTGCTCTCCTCGGAAACCTGCGCGCTCGACATCATCGGCGCCCGCTTCGTGCGTGAGATCGAGCCGGGCGAGATGGTCGTCATCAACCACGACGGCGTCGAGAGCCACCGGCCCTTCCGCCCCGCCAAATCGCGCTTCTGCATCTTCGAGCACGTCTACTTCTCCCGCCCCGACAGCATCATCGGCGGCCGCTCGGTCTATGAAACCCGCCACCAGATCGGCGTCGAACTGGCCCGCGAGGCGCCGGTCGATGCCGACCTCGTCTGCCCCGTCCCCGACAGCGGCACACCGGCGGCCATCGGCTTCAGCCACGAAAGCGGCATCCCCTACGCCATGGGGATCGTGCGCAACCAGTACATGGGCCGCACCTTCATCGAACCGACAGAGCAGATCCGCAACATGGGCGTCCGCCTCAAGCTCAACGTCAATCGGGCGCTGATCGAGGGCAAGCGCGTCATCCTCGTCGATGACAGCGTCGTGCGCGGCACCACCTCGCGCAAGATCAAGGAGATGATCCTCGACGCCGGCGCCAAGGAGGTCCATTTCCGCATCGCCTCCCCGCCCACGGCATGGCCCTGCTTCTACGGCGTCGACACGCCCCAGCGCGACAAGCTGCTGGCGGCCACCATGTCGGAAGAGGAAATGCGCGACCACCTCGCCGTCGACAGCCTGAAGTTCATCTCCCTTGACGGCCTCTACCGCGCCGTCGGCGAATCCTCGGGCCGCAACGCGAAATGCCCGCAATACTGCGATGCCTGCTTCTCGGGCGACTATCCCGTCGAACCCTCCGACCAGATCGAGAAGGGCTTCCAGCTCAAGGCGGCGGAATAGGCCGCCGCTGCCGGCAAACTTCCGCGCAGTGGCGATCTGCACCCTTTCAACCGCCGCCATTCCCGCATAACTCCCTTTTTTCGGCGCGCCTCTGGCGCGCCGTTTCGCATCTTAAAGACCGGACCAATGGCACAAGACACCGACTTCATCCCCGAGGGGCTCGTCACCTCTTTCAAGGCCACCGAAACCAACGTCATCCCGCTCGACACCGCTGTCCTGCTGGGCACGTTCATCCGCGGCGAGGATGACAGCGCCGCGCTGGTGCGCACCGCCGCGGGCGGCATCCACAAGCTGGTCCGCGGCGACTATCTGGGCGAGGCCGTCGTCACGGCGATCGAGCCGGGCACGCTGCACCTCGCCGAGGGCGGCCTTGCGCGCCGGCTCACCATGCCGCGGATCCAGCCCGACCCGCCGGCCCGAATCCGGCCACAAGCCCGCCCCTAGCGCAACGAGGACGAAGCTTGACGCCGGCCCCGCCCGGCCCCATCCTGCCGCGCCATGAGTGACACGCCCCTCCGCTATCGCCCGCACCATTTCCTCTGCTCGCTGGGGTTTCAGGGCAAGGGCTATTCCGACGGTTTCGTCGCCAACATGAGCGACATCATCGACGGCCGTCTACGTGCCCCCGGCGGCGACGAGACGCAGATCGAGGTAGTGGGCGCCGCCGACGACATCTGCGGCCCCTGCCCCAAGCGCCGCGGCGAGCTTTGCGAAAGCCAGTCGAAAATCGCGGCTCTCGACGCCCGCCATGCCCGCGCCCTCGGCCTCGTCACGGGCACCCGCCTGACATGGGGCGAGGCCAAGCAGCGCATCGCCCGCCGCGTGGCCCCCGGTGCGCTCTCGTCGCTCTGCGCGGGCTGCCAATGGCTCGACCTCGGCCTTTGCGAAAGGGCCCTGAGCGATCTGCACGCCGACATGGCGGAATGAGTATTTCCGGAAAGATGAAACGCAAAACGCCGCCCCGAACCGGGACGGCGCTCTGAAAGTCGTATGTGGTAAGGCTCAGCCTTTGCGGGCCTGAACAGCCTTCCAGCCGCCGGTCACCACCATCGCGGCGATCACGGCCTTGACCACGTCACCCAGCAGGAAGGGCGCGACCCAGCCGCTCCACAGAGCTGCGGCCGAGGTGCCGACCCATTTGCCGCCGATCCCGGCCAGTTCGGCCACGGCCATCGGCCACGCCACGCCTGGGATGTAAAGCACGGCCGAGGCGACCAGCGCCACCAGCGCCGTCGACACCACGCCACGGGTCAGCCCGCGATCGGCGGCAAAGCCTGCCACCCATGCCATCAGGACGAAGCCGTACAGGAAGCCCGCGGTCGGCCCGATCAGCGCCAGCGCCGAGGCGCCATTTGCGAAAACGGGCAGCCCCATCGCGCCCTGCGCCAGATAGGCGGCCAGCGTCACCGCACCAAGCCGCGCGCCAAAGGTCAGCCCGACGATCAGGATCGCCAGCGTCTGCAGCGTCAGCGGGACGGGAAAGAACGGGATGCTCACCTGCGCAGCAATCGCGATGAACATCGTCCCGCCCAGCACAAGGGCCGCCTGTTTCAGAAGAGACTCGTGGCCAATGACGGCCCCGGCAAGAGTGGTATCGCGCATGATCGTCCTCGCATCCTTTGCTTTATGAACCTGTGCGACTTTTTCGCCTTTGCGGGGTGGAAGTCAAGCGATTGCACTTGATTTCCCCCCCGCGCGGTGGGACATCCCCGCCCCATGAGCGACACGACCTCCCCGAAAATCGCGCTGGTCACCGGCGCATCGCGCGGCCTCGGCGCCGCCTTGGCCGAGGCGCTTGCCCCCGGTTATCACGTGGTCGCCGTCGGCCGCACCACCGGTGCGCTGGAAGAGCTCGACGACCGCATCAAGGCGCGCGGCGGACAGGCCACGCTCGCGCCCATGGACATCACCAACCCCGATGCCATGGCCCAGCTCTGCCGCTCGATCTACGACCGCTGGGGCAAGGTCGACCTCTGGGCCCATTGCGCCATCCACGCCGCCCCCCTGACCCCGGCGGGTCATCTCGACCCCAAGGACTGGGACAAGTCGGTCGCCACCAACGTCACCGCCACCGGCCGCCTGATCCCCTTCCTCGCGCCGCTGCTGGGCGAGCACGGCACCGCGCTCTTCTTCGACGACCCCCATGCCGGCGACAAGTTCTTCGCCGCCTATGGCGCCAGCAAGGCCGCGCAGATCGCCCTCGCCCGAAGCTGGCAGGCCGAATCCGACAAGATCGGGCCCCGCGTCCACATCCTGCAGCCCAAGCCCATGCCCACCGCCACCCGCGCCCGCTTCTTCCCCGGCGAAGACCGCGCGACGCTCACGCCGACAGCGGAAGAGGCACAGCGCCTGCTGGCGCTGCTCTGACCGCCTGACGTGGCCGGAGCCGGCTTGCCCCGGCGGATTACCGCCGCTACACAAGGCGGACAGGCAGCCCGGAGGCACTCTTGCGCATTCTCATCACAAATGACGACGGCATCAACGCGCCCGGCCTTGCCGTTCTAAAAGAGATCGCGACCGAGCTTGCCGGTCCCTCGGGCGAAATCTGGACGGTCGCGCCGGCCTTCGAACAATCCGGCGTCGGCCACTGCATTTCCTACACCCAGCCGATGATGGTCAGCCAGATGGCCGAACGCCGCTTCGCCACCCAAGGCTCGCCCGCCGACTGCGTGCTGGCGGCGGTCCACGACATCATGCCCGAGCGCCCCGATCTGGTCCTGTCCGGCGTCAATCGCGGCAACAACGCGGCCGAGAACGCGCTCTATTCCGGCACTTTGGGCGGCGCCATGGAAGCCGCGCTTCAGGGCCTGCCGGCGGTGGCGCTCAGCCAGTATTACGGGCCGGAAAACCGCGACCTCGACGACCAGTTCGAAGCCGCCCGCGCCCACGGGCTCGACACGCTCCGCCGCCTGCTCGACAAGGGCGTCTGGACGAAAGACGATTACGGCATTTTCTACAACGTCAACTTCCCGCCCACGCCCGCCGCGGGCGTCAAGGGCACCCGCGCCGCCCCGCAGGGCTTCCGCCGCGACATGGGCTTCGGCGTCCAGCCCACCACCTCGCCCTCGGGCCGCCGTTTCCTCTGGGTCACAGGCGCGCCCCAGCAACAGCCCACCTCCGAAGGCACCGATGCAGACTGGAACCTCAAGGGTTATATCTCGGTGACGCCGATGCGCGCCGACCTGACGGCGCATGACGCGCTGGAGGCGCTGAAAGCGATCGAATGACCGACGACTCCCCCGATATCGCCGAGCGCAAGATGCAGTTCCTGTTCGCGCTGCGCTCGCGCGGGGTGACCGACCGGCGCGTGCTGCACGCCATGGAAAAGGTCGACCGGGGCCTGTTCGTCCGCGGCCATTTCGCGGCCCGCGCCTACGAGGACATGCCGCTGCCCATCGCCTGCGGCCAGACCATCTCGCAACCCTCCGTCGTGGGGCTGATGACGCAGGCGCTCAAGGTGTCGAACCGCGACAAGGTGCTCGAAGTCGGCTGCGGCTCCGGCTATCAGGCCGCGATCCTCAGCCAGCTCGCCCGCCGGGTCTATACCGTCGACCGCCACAAGCGCCTCGTGGCCGAGGCGACCGAGGTGTTCCGCAAGCTCGACCTCACCAATATCACCGCCGTCACCTCCGACGGCAGCTTCGGCCTGCCCGATCAGGCGCCCTTCGACCGCATTCTCGTCACCGCCGCCGCCGAAGACCCGCCCGGGCCGCTCTTGGCGCAGTTGAAAATAGGGGGTATCATGGTATTGCCGGTGGGACAGTCGGATGCCGTACAAAGCCTGATCCGCGTGACGCGCACGGAAGAGGGGTTCGAGTATGACGAGATGCTGCCGGTCCGTTTCGTGCCGCTGGTCGAAGGGCTCGGCCGGGACAGCGGGTAAGGTTTGGGGTAGGACAGAACAGGACAACCGCATTGTAGACCCCGGCCACACGGGGCATGCGCGCGCTGACAAAGATGAGGAGCTTATCGAGATGCCTATTTTCCATCGCCCGGCCGTATTGATGGCCTCCGCCGCGCTCGCGGGCCTCACGGCCTGCAGCGACTCGGGGCTCGACTTCGACATGCGCGGCGCCTTCGGCAACGCCCCCAGCACCAGCGACGCGGCCCGCGCCGCCACGGCCGACCGACCCCGGCCCGACAGCCGCGGCATCATCTCCTATCCCAGCTATCAGGTCGCCGTGGCCCGGCGCGGCGACACCGTCGCCTCGCTCGCCCAGCGGATCGGCGCCAACGCGCAGTCGGTGGCCAGCTATAACGGCCTGCAAACCACCGACCCGCTGCGCGACGGCGAGATCGTGGCCCTGCCCCAGCGCGTCACCGAACCCGAGGGTGGGCCGATCCGCCCCGGCGATGTCGACATCACCACGCTCGCCGGCAACGCCATCGACGCGGCCGACAGCGGCAATACCGGCGTTCAGACCACCGCGCTCGACCCGGCGCCCGCGCCCGCGTCCAGCCAGCCCAGCGGCACCTCCGGCGCCGAGCCCGTCCGCCACAAGGTGGAACGCGGCGAAACCGCCTATTCCATCTCGCGGCTCTATAACGTCTCGGTCACCAGCCTCGCCGAATGGAACGGGCTGGGCAGCGACTTCGCCGTGCGGGAGGGCCAGTTCCTGCTGATCCCCGTGGCAATCCCCGGCAAGCCGAAAAGCGCGCTCGACCCCACGGCCACCTCCATGCCCGGCCAGGGCACGCAGACGCCCCAACCGCCGAGCGCCTCGCAGCCCCTGCCCGACGAGGAAACCCTGCCCGCCGCCGAGGAGGTGGAAACCACCGCCGCCCCGGACATGAGCCAGGAAAGCACCGCGCCCAAGGGCCGGATGGGCATGCCGGTCAGCGGCGACATCATCCGCGACTACGAAAAGGGCAAGAATGACGGCATCGACATCGCCGCCGCCCCCGGCACGCCCGTCAACGCCGCCGCCGCCGGGACGGTCGCCGCGATCACCGAGGACACCAACGGCGTGCCGATCATCGTGGTCAAACACCCCGACAACCTGCTGACGGTCTATTCCAATGTTGGCGGCGTCGCGGTTTCCAAGGGCGACAGCGTCAGCCGCGGCCAGAAACTCGCCGAGATCCGCAGCGACGGCACGGCGGCGGTGCATTTCGAGGTGCGCGAAGGCTTCGATTCGGTCGATCCGGGGCCGTACCTGCAATAAGGCTGCCGGGTTAAGGGGCTCTGCCCCTAGCGTTGAAATCCTTCGGGATTTCAACGTCTCCCCCGGGATATTTCTGGCCAGAAGAAGCCCGGCGTGGCGCTTAAAGGGCGACGCCCCGGCGACCCGCCAGATCGGTGAAATACTGCCACGCCACCCGGCCCGAGCGCGAGCCACGCGTGGCCTGCCACTCGATCGCCTCGGCGCGCAGGGTGGCCTCGTCGATCTCCACCCCGTAGGCATCGCAATAGCCCCGGATCATCGACAGGTACTCGTCCTGATCGCAGGGGTGGAAGCCCAGCCAAAGCCCGAACCGGTCCGACAGCGAGACTTTCTCCTCGGTGGCTTCCGAGGGGCTGATCGCGCTCGACCGCTCGTTCTCGATCATGTCGCGCGGCATCAGGTGGCGCCGGTTCGACGTGGCATAGAAGACCACGTTGTCCGGCCGCCCCTCGATCCCGCCATCCAGCACCGCCTTGAGCGACTTGTAATGCTGGTCGTCATGGGAAAAGCTCAGGTCGTCGCAGAACAGCAGGAACCGCTCCTCCGCGTCCCGTAGGAGCCCCAGAAGCCGCCCCACGCTGGTCAGGTCCTCGCGCTGCAGCTCCACGATCTTCAGCGGCGCGCCCTCGGCCCGCACGGCGGCGTGCACCGCCTTCACCAATGACGATTTGCCCATCCCCCGCGCGCCCCACAAAAGCGCGTTGTTGGCGGGCAGGCCGCGGGCGAACTGGCGGGTATTCTCAAGCAGCGTATCGCGCGACCGGTTGATCCCCACCAGAAGGCCCATGTCGATCCGGTTGACCTCCGGCACCGGCACCAGCCGGTCGGGCTCCACGTGCCAGACAAAGGCATCGGCGGCACCGAAATCCGGCGCCTCCAGCGGCGCCGGGCTCATCCGCTCCAGCGCCGCGGCGATCCGTTCCAAGGGCTCGGTCACGACTTGTCCCCGCGGTCCTCCGGGTCGCCGTCCTCGTCCTCGAACTCGGCCAGCAGCGGGTCGTCCGCGTCGATATCCTCGTCATCCTCCTCGAACCACGCGCCCTCGGCCTTGAGCTTCTCGATGCGCTGCCGCTCGACCCGGCCGACAAGGAAGATGGAAATCTCGTAAAGCCCATAGACCACCACGAACAGGATCACCTGCGTGATGACATCCGGCGGCGTCACCAGCGCGGCCAGCACGAGGATGCCCACCACCGCGTATTTCCGCATGGTGCGCAGCCCCTCGGCCCCCACCAGCCCCGCCTTGCCCATCAGCGTGAGCAGCACCGGAAGCTGGAAGCACAGCCCGAAGGCCACGATGAACTTGATCGTCAGGTTCAGGTATTCCTGCGCCGAGCCCTGGAAGACCACCGACAGGCCGGGCCGGTTCTGCGGCGCGCCTTCGGGCACCGCCTGCCCCTCTGCCCCGAATTGCTGGAACCCGAGGAAGAAATCATAGGCCAGCGGCGTCACCACGTAGAAGGCGAAGGAGGCGCCGAGGATGAACATGAAGGGCGAGGCGATCAGGAAAGGCAGGAACGCCCCCTTCTCCGAGCGGTAGAGCCCCGGCGCCACGAAGCGCCACATCTGGTTGGCCAGATACGGAAATGACAGCATGAAGCCGCCCAGCAGCGACACCTTGATCGCCACGAAGAAGCCTTCCTGCGGCTTGATGAAGATCAGGTCGCAATTCTGCCCGCGCTCGGCCAGTACCTGACAGAGCGGCGCGGTCAGGAAGTTGAAGATCGGCGTGGCCACGGTAAAGCAGATGATCATGCCAATCAGGAAAGCGACCACGCATTTGATCAGCCGCGTGCGCAGCTCGGCCAGATGCTCGATCAGCGGGGCGGCGCTGTCCTCGATCTCGTCGTCACTGGCACTGCTCATGCCTTGTCCTCGGTCTTACGGGCCGTGGATTTGCGCGCGGCCGGCTTTTTCGTTGTCGTCTTGCTGGTCGATGCCGACGTGTCCGCCCCCGATTTCGCGGCCGTCTTGCGCGTGCCGGCGGGCTTCGCCGCGGATTTCGCGGGGGCCTTCGAGGCAGCGGACGAGGATTTCGCCGTGCTCTTCTTCGCCGCCGGCTTGGCAGCGGTCTTGGCGGTCGACGCGGATTTGGCGGCCGTCTTCGACCCGGTCGATTTGGCTGTCCCCGGTTTCGAAGCGGGTTTCGCCGCTGTCTTCGTCCCCGCCGCCTTGGTCTTGTCCCCGGCCTTGGCCACCGCCCCGCCCGAGGCGGTATCGGCCTCCTTCGCGGCGGCCTCCGCGGCCTCGCGATCCATGCGCTCCTGCGCCATCTTGCCGGCGCGCTCGCGGATCTTGTCGGCCTGCTCGGCCCGCTCGGGGTCAAGCTCGGCCTTCTTCGGCCCGGCCATGGTTTTCGACGTGAAGCTGTCGGTCGATTTCTTGACCTCGTCCATCGCCGATTTCATCGGGTTGGACGCGGCGTTGAGCGAGCGTTTCACGTCGCTTACCCCGGCCTCGTCGGCGGCATCGTTCATCGCCTTCGAGAAGTCGCGCGCCATGCGCTTGGCCTTGCCGACGAAATTGCCCACCGTACGGAACATGCCGGGCAGATCCTTCGGGCCCACCACGATCAGCGCCACGATGCCGATGAGCAGAAGCTCGGTCCAGCCAAGGTCCAACATTTAAGGGATCAGACCTTGTCTTTTTCTTTTTCGGTCTCGGTCACAGGGTCGTGCGACGCCTCGTTGCCGGCGTCCTCGATCTCCTTGTTCCCCTCGGAAACCCCCTTCTTGAACGAGGTGATGCCCTTGCCCACCTCCCCCATCAGGGACGAGATCTTGCCACGGCCGAACAGAACCAGCACCACGACGGCGATCAGAAGAAGGCCCGGAAGGCCGATATTGTTGAGCATGCTTTCTCTCCCATAGCTCGGGCCACTTTTCTGCGCGACCCTCGCATTTTCGTCAACCGTATCTAAGCCCTCGCGCGGAAGGATGAAAGCACCAATGGGCCCGCGCGCACTGTTTTTTGGCGGCTTCGGCGTCTCCCGGCCCCGCGGCTGAGACGATACGCCGCTGCCCGCCCCGCCTCACGCGGCCGTCCACGCCTCCAGCATCCCCCGGATGCGTCCGAACGTGACCGGCTTGGTCTCCTGCGGATGCACACGCAGCAGCCCGTGCTCCTGCTCCCACGCCTCGATCAGCTCCAGCGCCGGGTCCATCTGCGACAGCGCCCGGATCGAGCCGATGCCCAGCACCTCGTCGAACGGGTTGTGCAGGGCAAAGACCGGGCATTTCCCCGGCTCGTAGAGCTCGGGCCATGCAAAGCCCCCGGAATAGCTGAGAATTCCCGCCGGTTCCGGCCGCGCCAGCCCGAGGAACGGCGCAAGGTAGGCGGCGTTGAACGCCGTCACCGCCCCCGCGCCGCTGCCGCCCAGAACCGGCCGCCCGGCAAAGCCCAGCTCCGCCCGCGCGCCCTCCAGCCAGACCATGAACCGCGCCAAATCCTCCGTCGCCGCGATCGCCGCCGCGCCCGCCATCCAGTCGGCGCCCTCCGCCACCGGCACCCGCTCCAGTTCTGCCAGCCGCCCGCGCGTCTGCGCCGACAGGTCGGCCTCCCCGGCGCCCAGCCGGTATTCCGGCGTCGCCAGCGCGAACCCCTCGATGGTCAGCTGCCGCGCCAGCCGCCGGATCTGCAACTGGTCATGATGCCCGCCTTGAAACCCGCCGCCATGGACCCACACCAGAAGCGGCGGCGGCCGCCCGCCCGGCTTCGGCAGGTAGAGCGTCGCGTGCAGCGCCGCCTCCTGCCCGCCCAGCGGCGCACGGCCATAGACCGTGTCGGCCGCCACCCGGCTGCCCGCCTTGCCGTCGAAAACCCCGAAACCCATGCCCAACCCGGTCAGCCCCTCACAGCGTCGCGTTCACGCCGCCGCCATCCAGCAGGATGTTCTGGCCCACGATGAACCCGGCATGCTGACTGCACAGGAACGCACAGGCCGCGCCGAACTCCTCCTTCGTGCCATACCGCCCGGCGGGCAGTGTGGCGTAGCGCTGCGCCCGCGCCTCGTCCATCGAGATGCCCTGTTGGTCCGCCACGCCCTTGTCCAGCGAATCGGCCCGGTCCGTCGCGTGAATTCCGGGCAACAGGTTATTGATATTGACACCTTTTCCCGCCACCTGCCGCGCCGTCCCGGCGACATAGCCCGTAAGCCCCGCCCGCGCCGAATTGCTCAGCCCCAGCACCGCGATCGGCGCCTTCACCGATTGCGAGGTGATGTTCACCACCCGGCCCCAGCCGCGCTCCATCATCCCCGGCAACAGCGCCTTCATCAGCGCGATCGGCGTGAGCATGTTGGCATCGAGCGCCTTGATGAAATCCTCCCGCTCCCAGTCCTGCCAGCTTCCCGGCGGCGGCCCCCCGGCATTGGTCACGAGGATATCCACATCTCCCGCCGCCTTCAGCACCTTGGCCTGCCCCGCCTCCGACGTCACATCCGCCGCCACGGTCACCACCTCGACGCCGAACGCCTCGCGAACCTCCGCCGCCGAGGCCTCCAGCGCCTCTTCACCCCGCGCATTCATCACCAGATCGACCCCGGCCTCCGCCAGCGCCCTTGCACAGCCCAGCCCCAGCCCCTTCGACGACGCACAGACCAGTGCCCGCTTCCCCCGTATACCAAGGTCCATCAAAACTCTCCCATTTCGCTGCCGAAAGGCGTACCACTGCTTGTGCCCGCTTTGCCAGCAAAACACCGGGGATTCGGCCACTTGCTGCCACAAAGCTTTCCTAGATCCGTACCCGTGCGCCCCAAGCGGACGCGCCCCCTTGCAAGTGCCATTGGTCAGGTTGATGAAGACACCCGCTCAGAACGCCGCCCAATCCATCCCGGTCTTTCAGGCCGCCGACCTGACGGTGGTGAACGGCGCCAATCTCGGCGATCCGCTCTCCTTCGCGATGGAGCTCGACCTAGACGACACCTACGAGCTGCGCCTCAACGCCCGCCTGCGCCGCCTGTCGATCACGCCCGCCGAGAACGGCACCTTCACCATCTCGCCCGACACCGCCCTCGGCCGCCCCGGCGCCACGCTCTATCTCGACAGCAGCCTGACCATGATGTCCTCCACCGGCCAGACCGCCGATCTTCTGGTGCTGGTCGAGGTCGACGATCAGGGCAATGTCGACAATGTCTACGCCCTGCCGCTGGCGCAGCTCACGCCACGCATGGGCTATTCCCTCGTCGGCATCGACCGCGACACCGCCCGCCAGAAATTCGCGCAGGTCGCCTGCGTCTCCTTCTCGCGGGGCACCCATATCACCATGGCCTCCGGCGCCCAGAAACCCATCGAACAGCTTGAGATCGGCGATATCGTCCTCACCCGCGATGACGGGCCACAGGCGGTGCGCTGGATCGGCCAGTCGACCGTCCGCGCCGTGGGCGAATTCGCCCCGATCCGCATCAAGGCCGGCACGCTCCACAATGAAAACGACCTGCTGGTCAGCCCCGATCACCGGCTCTTCATCTACCAGCGTTTCGACGCGCTCGGCGCCGGACGGCACGAGGTGCTGGTGCGCGCCCGCCACCTCGTCAACGGCGACACCGTGATCCGCCAGTCCGGCGGCTTCGTCGACTATTTCCAGCTGCTTTTCGACCGGCACCACATCATCTTCGCCGAAGGCATCGCGGCGGAAACCTTCCTCGTCGACATCCGCACGCGCGATGCCCTGCCCGCCGAACTCACCCGCACCCTCGACGAAGGGCTCGCCGGCCATTCCGGCCGCCGTCACCTCGAATACGAGGTCAGCGAGGCGCTCTTGAAACACCCCGACGCCGCCAGCCTGCTCAAGCGCGCCTCCACGCGCTGAGCCGCCTCAGCCGCGGAACTTCTTCGCCTGCTCCCTGGCTGTCTTGCCGTCCGGCTCCAGCGACGGCTTGGCATTATGCGCGCTGATCGATTCCCGCGTCCATTGCGTCTCGTTGCGCGGCTTGCCGAACGCATCCTTCGCCTTCACGGAATTGCCGGCCTTGGCGGTTTCGCCCTGCTCACGCTCCGGCACCGGGGTTGCGGGGTCATCGTCCCGGTCGGGACGCGCGAAATTCGGGTTTCGGCTCTTGGAAGCCATGGGTCCTCCTTTCGGTTACCTCACTCCACGTAAGCCCCGCCCGGCATTTGACAACCGCTCCGCCCGACATCCGCACCGACGCGATACCGACAAAATACCGACGTGATACCGACGTGCCAACTTGCGCCACACCCCGCTCCGCTCTATACGCGCCAACATGCTCGATACCCCTCATAACCGCCCGGAATTGCCCGCCGAAATCGCCCGCCGCCGGACTTTCGCGATCATCTCGCACCCCGACGCCGGCAAGACGACCCTGACCGAGAAGTTCCTGCTTTTCGGCGGCGCCATCCAGATGGCCGGACAGGTCCGCGCCAAGGGCGAGGCCCGGCGCACCCGCTCCGACTACATGCAGATGGAGAAGGATCGCGGCATCTCCGTCTCCGCCTCGGCAATGTCGTTCGATTTCAAGCACTTCCGCTTCAATCTTGTCGACACGCCCGGCCACTCCGACTTCTCCGAAGACACCTATCGCACCCTCACCGCGGTCGATGCGGCAATCATGGTGATCGACGGCGCCAAAGGCGTCGAAAGCCAGACCCGCAAGCTTTTCGAAGTCTGCCGCCTGCGCGACCTGCCGATCCTGACCTTCTGTAACAAGATGGACCGCGAGAGCCGGGACACGTTTGAAATCATTGACGAAATTCAGGAGAATCTGGCGATCGACGTGACTCCGGCAAGCTGGCCCATCGGCGTGGGCCGCGATTTCGTCGGCTGCTACGACCTCCTGAACGACCGGCTCGAACTGATGGACCGCGCCGACCGTAACAAGGTCGCGGAAACCATTGAAATAAAAGGGCTTGACGATCCCAAGCTGGCCCAGCACGTGCCAGACCACCTCGTCGATCAGCTTCGCGAGGAGGTCGAGATGGCCCGCGAACTCCTGCCCACGCTGAACCCCCAATCAGTGCTGGAAGGGCATATGACGCCCATCTGGTTCGGCTCCGCCATCAACTCCTTCGGCGTCAAGGAACTGATGGAAGGCATCGGCGCCTACGGCCCCGAACCCCAGCCGCAATCGGCTCAGCCGCGCCAGATTTCTCCCGAAGAAACAAAGGTTTCCGGCTTTGTCTTCAAGGTGCAGGCCAACATGGACCCCAAGCACCGTGACCGTGTGGCCTTCGTCCGCATGGCCTCGGGCCATTTCAAGCGCGGCATGAAGCTCACCCATGTCCGCTCGAAAAAGCCGCTCACCGTCTCCGCCCCCGTCCTCTTCCTCGCCTCCGACCGCGAACTCGCGGAGGAGGCATGGGCGGGCGACATCATCGGCATCCCCAACCACGGCCAGTTGCGCATCGGCGATACGTTAACCGAAGGGGAACCTTTGCGTGTTACGGGTATCCCCTCCTTCGCGCCGGAACTGCTGCAATCCTGCCGCGCCGGCGACCCGATGAAGGCCAAGCACCTCGAAAAGGCGCTCATGCAGTTCGCCGAGGAAGGCGCGGCCAAGGTTTTCAAGCCCAGCTTCGGGTCGGGCTTCATCGTGGGCGTCGTCGGCGCCCTGCAATTCGAGGTGCTCGGCTCCCGGATCGAGCTGGAGTATGGCCTGCCCGTGCGCTTCGAGGCCTCGCAATTCACCTCCGCCCGCTGGGTCACGGGGAAAAAAAACGCCGTCGAAAAGTTTATGGCCGTTAACAAACAGCATATCGCCCATGACCATGACGGCGACGTCGTCTACCTCACCCGCCTGCAATGGGACATCGACCGTATCGAACGTGACTATCCCGACGTAACCCTTTCTGCCACAAAGGAAATGATGGGTTGACCCTCCAGAACCGCGTCCTGCCCACTGGCGAAATCATCGCCGATCCGGAGCACGGGACGCTCATGGGCAACCGCGGCATCCTGCATGACGACAACCGGACTCTCGGCAAGTCGCGCTGGAAACACCACAACTGGGTGACCTGCCTCCTGTCCTACAAGGGTCGCAGGCGCGTACTGATGTCCCCCGGTCGGTACACCGAACTGTTCTTTCTGGACGAGGCGACCTCGCTGGCCGCCGGTCACCGCCCCTGTGGCGAATGCCGCCGTGACGCGCTCGCGAGCTTTCGCACCGCCTGGACCGCCGCCCATGGTGAAGCCGATTTGAAGACGATCGACCGTCACCTTCACCACGACCGCGTCACGCCGGGACGGGAGCAGATCCGCTGTCGCGCCAGACCAGGCGACCTTCCGGACGGAACCTTCATCCTGTTCCAAGGCGCTCCTCATCTCCTGCATGGAGAGAGTATTTATGCTTTTAAAACAAGTGGTTACCACAATTCCCTCACGAAACCAGAGCATGAAGTCGAGGTTTTGACACCGGCGTGTACCGTCTCCGCGCTAGCAAACGGCTACCTCCCTGACTTTCATGAGTCCCTGCACGACTTGCTGTAAAGTCACCCTTTCATCTTTCCCCAAATACTCCCGCCGGAGGCGTCCCCAACCCGCCACAAGCGCCCCGCATCCCCCTTGCGCCCCCCGCCGCCACACCGCATTCTCCCCCCATGAGCAGCCTTCCCACATGGGGCGTGGTCTCCACCATCAAGGCCCCCACCACCGACATCCTCAACTTCGCCGCCCATCACCTCGATCTGGGCGCCCACCGGGTGCATATCTACCTCGACGAAGATAACCCAGGCGCCCGCACCTTGCTCTCCGCCCACCCCAAATGCCGCGTCACCGTCACCGATGAGGCCTACTGGCGCCGGCGGGGCAAGGGCCGCCCCGAGGCCCACCAGCCCCGCCAGACCGCCAACGCCACACATTGCTACAACCGCCGCCCGCAGGTCGACTGGCTCGCCCATATCGACGTGGACGAGTTCCTCTGGCCCGCCACCCCCCTGCCCGAACAACTCGCATCCCTCCCCCCCGACATACGCAGCGCCCGCACCCACCCGATCGAGGCACTGGCCCCCGACCCCGACGACCCGCCGCCGCCGGGCCAGCTATGGTGCAAGGGCCACGCCCGCCATCAGGGCCCCCGCCGCGCCCAAACCAACGACATCTACCCGACCTATGGCGAGCACCTGAACGGCGGCTTCCTCAGCCATGTCGCCGGCAAGGTCTTCGTCCGCACCGGGCTCGAAAACGTCTCCCTGCGCATCCACAATGCCTTCTTCGACCGCGAGCAGGATCCCGACCCCGCCCGCCTCGACGGCACGCTCCTCGTCCATCTCCACGCCCATAGCTGGGCCCACTGGCAAGAGACCTTCCGCTTCCGCATGGCCCAAGGCAGCTACCGCGACAGCCTGCGTGCCGCGCCCATGCCGGACGGGGTGGCGCTGACCATGAACCAGCTCTTCTCCCTGCTCGAGGAGGAGGGCGGCGAGCCCGCCCTCCGCGACTTTTACCGCGAGGTCTGCACCGCCACGCCCGAGCTGCGCGCCCGCCTCGACCGGCACGGCCACCTGCACGCCGTGCGCCTCGATCTCGACGCCAAGCGCCGAAAACACTTCCCCGAAGCCGGTTGATTGTCGCCCATCCGCAAACAATCCCGGAAAACCGATGTGAATCCGGTACGCTACCGCGCCTTTCGGCCAAGCTTGCATTGACCGCACCCCCATTCATTCGATAAAGGCTGGCGCACGCATGGGGGTGCGCCGCGATACAATTGGGCCTTTACCCCCAGATACGATGAGACGGCGGGCCAAGATTGTGTCCGCAAACCATGGACACATATGACCAAATTTTCTGATCTGAACCTCAATCCGAAGGTCCTCAAGGCCGTCGAAGAAGCGGGCTATGAAACGCCCACCCCCATTCAGGCCGGCGCCATTCCCCCCGCCCTCGAAGGCCGCGACGTTCTGGGCATCGCCCAGACGGGCACCGGCAAGACGGCGGGCTTCACCCTGCCGATGCTGTCGCTGCTGGCCCGTGGCCGGGCCCGGGCACGTATGCCGCGCAGCCTCGTGCTCTGCCCCACCCGCGAACTGGCGGCACAGGTGGCCGAGAATTTCGATACCTATTCCAAGTACCTCAAGCTCACCCGCGCCCTTCTGATCGGCGGGGTCAGCTTCAAGGAACAGGAAGCCATCATCGACAAGGGCGTCGACGTGCTGATCGCCACGCCCGGCCGCCTGCTCGACCATTTCGAGCGCGGCAAGCTGATCCTCTCGGACGTCAAGCTCATGGTCGTGGACGAGGCCGACCGCATGCTCGATATGGGGTTCATTCCCGATATCGAGCGGATCTTCGGCCTCACGCCCTTCACCCGGCAAACGCTGTTCTTCTCGGCCACCATGGCCTCCGAGATCGAGCGCATCACCAATACCTTCCTGCAGAATCCCGAACGGATCGAGGTCGCCCGTCAGGCCACCGCCTCCGAGACGATCAAGCAGGAAGTGGTGATGTTCAAACCCTCCCGCCGCGAAAAGGCCGACAGCGAGAAGCGCGAACTGCTGCGGGCCACGATCGACGCCGAGGGCGAGAAACTGACCAACGCCATCATCTTCTGCAACCGCAAGACGGATGTGGATATCGTCGCCAAATCGCTGAAAACGCACGGGTATGACGCCGCGCCGATCCATGGCGACCTCGACCAGAGCCAGCGCACGCGCACGCTCGACGGGTTCCGTTCCGGCACGCTGAAACTGCTGGTGGCTTCCGACGTGGCCGCACGCGGGCTCGACGTGCCATCGGTCAGCCACGTGTTCAATTTCGACGTGCCCGGCCATCCCGAGGATTACGTCCACCGCATCGGCCGCACCGGTCGCGCGGGCCGCGACGGCAAGGCGATCACGCTCTGCAGCACACGCGACGAGAAGGCGCTCGACGCGGTCGAGAAGCTGATCCAGAAGGATATCCCCCGTGCCGCGAACCCGCTGGGCAACGCGCCCGCGCCCGCGGCCGAGGAGGCGAAGGACGACGAGGAGAAGAAACCCAAGCGCTCTTCGCGCAGCCGCTCGAAGAAATCCGAGGACGCGCCGGCCAAGGCCTCCGAGGACGCCCCCGCCAAGACGGCCGAAGCGGCCATGCCGGCCGAGACGACTGCGGCGGACGATAGCAAGCCGCAGAAATCCGACGACAAGCCCAAGTCTCCCCGCGGCGGCGCCAAGCGCGGCAAGAGCGACGACAACAAGACCGTCGGCATGGGCGATCATATGCCCCAGTTCATCGCGCTCAGCTTCGACCAGCGCCGCACCGGCTAAGGCGAACCGGTCCTTTCCGGCATCACGGCATAATAAAAGGCCTGTCACGAGCCCCGTGACAGGCCTTTTTCATAGCCGTAGAAGGCGTCAGGCCGTCAGCCGGCTGATGATCACCGTGACCTCCGGCCGCTTGCCGATCTCGGCCAGCGCCACCTGCCGCACGATCTTCCGCAGCCCGTCTTCCAGCTTGTCATCATCGGTCAGCGTCTTGTCCCCCGCCCGGCCAAGAAACTGGCTCAGGTCCTCCTCCAGCACATCGACCAGCGGCGCCCGGCTGCTGCCTTCCTCGGCCAGCCCCTTCAGCTCGCACCACGGCTCGCCCAGCGGCTCGTCCTGCTCGTCGAGGATGACGTTTACCGTTACATGCCCGTTCAGCGCCATGCGGATCCGGTCGCGCACCACCCCGTCCAGCGCGCCCACCTGCACGTTGCCGTCGAGATAGACACGCCCCGTCTCCACGTAATCGGCCACCGAGGGGCTCTCCCCGCTGAGCTCGATCATCGTGCCGTTCGGCGCAAGAACGGCCCCGAACCCCTTGGATTTCGCCACTTTTACGTGCTCGCACAAATGCCGGTGTTCGCCATGCATCGGCACCACGTAAGCGGGCTGGATCAGCTTGTGCAGCCTTTCGAGATCCGGCCGGTTGGCATGGCCCGACACGTGATAACGCCCGCCATCGTCATCGACCACGTCGACGCCCATCTCGCTGAACTGGTTCATGATCCGGATCACGCCACGCTCGTTGCCCGGAATGGTCTTCGACGAGAACAGGAAGGTATCTCCCGGCTTCATCTCGATCCCGTTATACTTGCCCTGCGCCAGTTGCGCACTGGCCGCTCGCCGCTCGCCCTGGCTTCCGGTGACAATCAGCGCCAGGTTCTCGCGCGGGATATTCTTGGTGTCCTCCGGGCTGATCGTGCGCGGAAAGCCGGTCAGTACGCCGGTCTCAACCGCCGCCTCGATCATCCGCCGCATCGCCCGGCCCATCAGGCAGACAGACCGCCCCGCCCGATCCGCCGCCTCGGCCAGTGTCTTCACCCGCGCCACGTTGCTTGCGAAAGTGGTCGCGACGAACATGCCTTTGGCGCCGGCGATCAGCTTCTCGATTTCCGGCCCAAGGCTGCTTTCCGACCGACCCGCATGGGGGCTGAACACATTGGTCGAATCGCACATCAGTGCCACGACGCCGGGCTCCGCAAGCGAGGCCCAAAGCTCCTCGTCGAACGCCTCGCCCACCACCGGGCCGGTATCCATCTTGAAGTCGCCCGAATGCACAAGCCGGCCAAGCTTGGTGTCGATCACCAGCCCCGCGCTCTCCGGGATCGAGTGCGAGATCGGCACGAACCCTACCCGGAACGGCCCGGCCTCGATCACCTCGGGCCACGCGCTGGAGGTGATCACCGCCTTCTCGGGATGGCCGCGCTCCTCCATCTTCCGCCGCGCGATATTGGCGGTGAAGGCCCGCGCATAGATCGGCGCGCCCAGCCGGTCATAGTAATGCGACACCGCGCCCACATGGTCTTCATGTGCGTGCGTCACGAACACCGCCTCCAGCCGGTCGCGCCGCTCTTCCAGCCAGCTTATGTCGGGAAAGATCAGGTCGACGCCCGGCGTGCCATCCATGTCCGGAAAGGTCACGCCCAGATCGACAAGGATCAGCCGTTCCTTCCCCGGCGTGCCGATTCCGTACACATAGGCGTTCATTCCGATTTCGCCCGCCCCGCCAAGGGGCAGGTAGATCAGACGTTCTTTACTCATGCTGCCTCAGCCTTTCTCGTTATGGGCATGGATCACCGTAAGCCCATGCATTGTCAGGTCTTCTTCGATATGATCGAAGAGCAGGTCACCCTGCGCGAAAAGCGGGGCCAGCCCGCCAGTGCCGATCACCGTCATCGGCCGCTCATACTCCGCCCGGATCCGTTCGGTAATACCGTTCACAAGGCCCACATAGCCCCAGAACACGCCCGATTGCATACAGGCCACCGTGTTGGTGCCAATCACCTTCTGCGGCTTGGTCACATCCACATGCGGCAGGGCGGCGGCTGCTGCGTGCAACGCCTCAAGGCTCAGGTTCACGCCGGGGGCGATCACCCCGCCCACATAGGCCCCGTCATGCGCCACCACGTCGAACGTGGTGGCGGTGCCGAAATCCACCACGACGAGGTCGCCGCCATGCCGGTCGAAGGCGCCAGCGGTGTTCACCAGCCGGTCCGGCCCCACCTGCGTGCCCTCGTCCACCCTCGGCTGCACCGGCAGGGCGCAATCGGGCTTGCCCACCACCACAGGCCGACAGCCAAAGAACCGATCGGCAAAGACGCGCAGATTGAACACCACCCGCGGCACGGTCGACGAGATGATCACGTCGGTGATGTCCATCTCGATCCCGTAATGCTTCACCAGCGTCGAGAACCACGTGAAATAGGCATCCGCCGTGCGGGCATGATGGGTCGAAGTGCGCAGCGTGCACAGGAACTCTGTCCCGTTCCAGATGGAAAAGACCGTGTTGGTGTTGCCGCAGTCGATCGCCAGTAGCATGAGCGCCTCCTTACGTCACTCTATCGCGTTTTCAAAGGCCTGCCGGAATGCGCCTTCAAGCTCGTAGAACCTTCGGTCAAATTGCCCGAATTCGTCCTCGATAGCCTCGTCCACGAATTCTTCCGGAGTATTCGGCGCGGTTCGAAAGGCGCTTTCCCAAAGCGCGACGGCCTGGCCTAGGTTGTCGGCTACCGCGTCCTGCGCGATGCCTCGCGCCGCGACTGTTGCCAACTGCCATTCACCGGGCTCGGTAACATTCAGGAAATACTGGAGATGCCCGCCGTTATTGACCTCTGACTGATACCAAAAAAGCGCGTAGAGCGGCTTTTCAGCCTCGATTTGCGGCGCTTCTTCAACAGCGCGCAAAACAAACCTGTTCCAGGGATCGTCAGGCAAATTCATCAGAAGAAGATCTCCGCCGCCGGGATGGCCTGCCGGGTATCGCGGGTCTTTAGAACAAGATTGCCCGCCTCGTCCACCGTCTCGAATGTGCCGGTGATCTCGGCCTTGCCGGTACGGGCGGTGATCACCTCACCCAGTCGCGCCGCCCGCTCCAGCCACGCCCTGCGAATGGGACCGAACCCGTATTGCACGAACTGCGCCTCGCAAGCCGCATAGGCCGGCGCCAACAGGTCGAGGAAATCGCCGGGGCTGATCTCCGTTCCGGTCTCGGACAGGAGCGAAACAGGCCGCAGCGCGCCCGGCTCCACGTCCCCGGGTTCCGGCGCATGGACAAGGTTGACCCCGATGCCGATCACCAGGGGCGACAGCTTGCCGCCCTGCCCCGCCTGTTCCAGCAAGATGCCCGCAACCTTGCCGCCGTTCAGCAGCACGTCGTTCGGCCATTTGAGCGCAAACCCCTCGGGCCGCCCCGTCGCCGCCACGAAGGCATCGAAAAGCGCCAGCGACGCCACGAAAGACCGCAGCGCCACCACCGCCGGCGGCTCTGTCGGCCGCAACACGAGGCTCGCCGCGAAATTCCCCTCGGGATTGGCCCAGGCCCGGCCCCGCCGCCCGCGCGCGGCGGTCTGCGTCAGCGCCAAAATCCATTCCGGCCCGGCCAGCGTACCGGCCACCCGCGCGGCCTCGGCATTGGTGCTGTCCACCTCCGGCAGCACGCGCCGCCCGTACCCCTCTGGCCAGCCCGCGACTTTCATCTTTCCGAAAATACTCCCGCCGGAGGCATCCCCCGGCGAGGCCCATGCATCAGGTCAGTTGACAAGGGTCGTCGCCGCGGCCTGTGCCATGCCCTCGATCCCGAACATGTTGACGATGCCCAGCAGCATGAGCGCGGCCGAGGCCATCAGGAAGCCCCATTGCACCGGCGATTTGCCGGTTTCCAGCGGCTCCCGCTCCTCGCCGAAATACATGTAGTAGACGATGCGGAGATAGTAGAACGCGCCGATCACCGACGCCACCACACCGGCCACCGCCAGCCACACCAGCCCGCCCTCATAGGCCGCCCGCAGCACGTAGAGCTTGCCGAAGAAGCCCAGCAGCGGCGGCACCCCGGCAAGGCTGAACATCAGGATCAGCATCGCCAGCGCCCGGCCCGGATGCGCCTTGGAACACATGTTGAGGCTGTCAATATCCGTCACCGGCTGGCCGTCACGCTCCATCGACAGGATGAAGGCAAAGGTGCCCACGTTCATGGTGATATAGATGACCATGTAGATCAGCATCGCCTGCACGCCGAACACCGTGCCGGCCGCCAGCCCCATCAGCGCATAACCCATATGCGCGATAGAGGAATAGGCCATCAGCCGCTTGATGTCGCGCTGCCCGATGGCCGCGATCCCGCCAAGGAACATCGACAGCAGCGACAGCACGGCGATCACCTGCTGCCAGTCCTGCACCACGCCGCCATAGGCGTCATGCACCACGCGGGCGAAAAGCCCCATCGCCGCCATCTTGGGCGCGGTCGCGAAAAACGCCGTGACCGGCGTCGGTGCGCCCTGGTAGACATCGGGCGTCCACATGTGGAACGGCACCGCCGACACCTTGAACGCGATCCCCGAGATCACGAAGACGATGCCGATCAGCAGCCCGATGGGCGCCTGCCCCTCGGCCGAGGCGATGATGCCCGAGAAGAGCGTCGTGCCGGTATAGCCATAGGTCAGTGAGGCACCATACAGCAGCAGCCCCGAGGACAGCGCGCCCAGAACGAAATACTTGAGCCCGGCTTCCGTCGATTTGGCGCTGTCACGGCGCAGCGAGGCCACCACGTAAAGCGCCAGAGACTGAAGCTCCAGCCCCATGTAGAGCGCCATCAGGTCGCCGGCGCTCACCATCATCATCATGCCCACCGCGGCCAGCGCGATCAGCAGCGGGTATTCGAACCGCAACAGCCCCCGGCGGGCCATGTATTCCTGCCCCATGACCATCACCGCCGCCGCCGAAACCAGCGTCACGACCTTGGCAAAGCGGGCAAAGGCATCGTCGTTGAACATGCCATCGAAAGCGGTGCGCGTGCCGCCGCCCGTGGTGCCCAGCCACAGCGCCATCGCCACGAGGATCGCGGCGGTCAGCCATGTCAGCATCCCCGCCATCTTGTCCTTGCCCGTGTAGGCCGTCATCACAAGCGCGGCCATCGCGTAGACCGAGATCACGATCTCGGGCAGGATAACATTCAGATCAGCCTGCATCATGGGTCTCCGTTATTCCGCCACCTGCGCCACGTCATTGGCGGCGCCCGCCTCCGACAAGGCCGTTTCATAATTGCCGATCAGCGCCTCGACCGCCGGGCCAGTGACATCGGTCAACAGGCTCGGGTAGACACCCAGCAGAAGGGTCATCACCACCAGCGGCGCAAAGATCGCCCGCTCGCGTTTCGTCATGTCGGTGATCGACTTGAGGCTTTCCTTGACCAGCTCGCCCAGCACCACCCGGCGATAGAGCCACAGCGCATAGGCCGCCGACAGGATCACGCCCGAGGTCGCCACCGCCGCGACCCAGGTGTTCACCTGAAAGATACCGACCAGCGTCAGGAACTCGCCGATGAACCCGCTCGTCCCCGGCAGACCGACATTGGCCATGGTGAACAGCATGAAGATCAGTGCATAGGCCGGCATCCGGTTCACCAACCCGCCATAGGCGTCGATGTCGCGGGTGTGCATCCGGTCATAGATTACGCCGACGATCAGGAAGAGCGCGCCCGAGATGAAGCCGTGGCTGATCATCTGGAAGATCGCGCCGTCGATCCCCTGCTGGTTGGCCGCGAAGATGCCCATGGTGACATAGCCCATGTGCGCCACCGAGGAATAGGCGATCAGCTTCTTCATGTCTTCCTGCGCCAGCGCCACCAGCGAGGTATAGACAATGGCAATGGCGCTCATCCACAGCACCAGCGGCGTCATCACGTCCGCCCCCACCGGGAACATCGGCAGGCTGAACCGCAGGAAACCATAGCCGCCCATCTTCAGCAGGATCGCCGCCAGCACGACCGAGCCCGCCGTCGGCGCCTGCACGTGCGCATCCGGCAGCCATGTGTGCACCGGCCACATCGGCATCTTCACGGCAAAGCTGGCGAAGAAGGCGATGAACATCAGCGTTTGCATGCCGCCCACGATCTGGATGCCCAGAAGCGAGAAGCTCTCGAAGGCGAATTCGTGCGTCATCAGCGTCGGGATGTCGGTCGTGCCCGCCTCGGCGAACATCGCCACCATCGCCACCAGCATCAGCACCGAGCCGAAGAAGGTGTAGAGGAAGAACTTGAAGGACGCGTAGATCCGCTCCTTGCCGCCCCAGATGCCGATGATCAGGAACATCGGGATCAGGCTCGCCTCGAAGAACAGGTAGAACAGCACGAGGTCGAGCGCCACGAACACGCCCAGCATCAGCGTTTCCAGCACGAGGAAGGCGATCATGTATTCCTTGACGCGGCTGGTCACGTTCCACGACGCGGCGATGGTCAGCGGCATGATGAAGGTGGTCAGCATCACGAACAGCACGCTGATCCCGTCGACGCCCATCTTGTATTTCAGCCCCAGCAGCCATTCCCGCTCTTCCACGAACTGGAAGCCGGTATCGTTGGGGTCGAAGCCCACGAGGATGAAGACCGAGACGATAAAGGTCAGCGTCGTCGCGATCAGCGCCACCCACTTGGCATTGCGCTGCGCCGCCGCATCCTCGCCCCGCAGGAAGATCGCAAGAATCGCCGCGGCGATGGCGGGGATGAACGTGGTGATGGAAAGCAGGTTATCCATTATTCAGCCCCTCCGGTGAAGGTCATCCACGTGACCAGAACCGCGATACCCAGAACCATGGCAAAGGCATAGGTGAAGATGTAGCCGGATTGCGCCCGGCCCGCGAGACGCGTGAAGAACGGGATGATCCCCATCGCGACGCCGTTGAGGAACCCGTCGATCACCCCGAGGTCACCGCCGCGCCACAGCACCCGCGCCAGCCGCTTTGCCGGCCGCACGAAGAGGAAGTCGTAGATCTCGTCGATATACCACTTGTTCAGCAGGAACAGGTAAAGCGGCCGCTGGTTCTCGGCCAGCGCCCTGGGCATGGCCGGATTGAGCAGATAGAACCACACCGCCACCACAAGGCCGAGCAGCATCGCGACGAACGGGCTCAGCTTGACCCATGTGGGCACGTAATGCGCCTCGTGCAGGATGGTGTTCTCCGGCGCGATATAGATCGCCGCCTCGCCCGGTCCGCTTTCCATGACGTAATGCAACTCCGAGGCTTTCGGACTGCGTTCTGCCACCGCCTCGACCAGTTCCTGTCTGGGCTCGCCGTATTGACCGCCGAAGAATTTCACGACCTCGTTGGTCTTCCCGAAGAAGCTGCCATACCAGATCGCCCCGGCAAAGATTGCCCCGAGGGCCAGCACCCCCAGCGGCACCAGCATCACGGCCGGGCTTTCATGGGCGTGCTCATGGGTGTGCTTGTCGCCGCGCGGCGTGCCGAAGAAGGTCAGGAACATCAGCCGCCAGCTATAGAAGCTGGTGAAAAGCGCCGAGACCACCAAGGCCCAGAAGGCGATGCCGCCCGCCGTGCCCACGAAGGCGCTCTCGATGATCGCGTCCTTCGAGGCGAAACCGGCAAACCCGATCCAGCCCGTCAGCGGAATGCCCACCCCGGTGATCGCCAGCGTCCCGATCAGCATGGCCCAGAACGTATAGGGCATCTTCGATCGCAGCCCGCCATAGTTCCGCATGTCTTGCTCGTGATGCATCCCGTGGATGACCGAACCGGCGCCGAGAAACAGCATCGCCTTGAAGAAGGCGTGGGTCAGCAGGTGGAACATCGCCACCGAGTAGACGCCGACACCGGCGGCCACGAACATGTAGCCAAGCTGCGAACAGGTCGAATAGGCGATCACGCGCTTGATGTCGTTCTGCACAAGCCCCACCGTCGCCGCGAAGAAGGCGGTGAGGGCTCCGATGGCCACCACGATCATCTTCGCCTCCGGCGCGAACTCGAACAGCGGCGACATCCGGCAGACAAGGAACACCCCCGCCGTCACCATGGTCGCGGCGTGAATGAGCGCCGACACCGGCGTCGGGCCTTCCATCGCGTCCGGCAGCCACGTGTGCAGGATGAACTGCGCCGATTTGCCCATCGCGCCCACGAAAAGCAGGAAGGCGATCAGGTTCGCCGCGTTCCACTCCGTCCACAGGAAGGTCAGCTGCGTCTCGGCCAGCTCCGGCGCCGCGGCAAACACGTCGTCGAACTTGATCGAGTCCGTCAGGTAGAACAGCGCGAAGATCCCCAGCGCAAAGCCGAAATCCCCCACCCGGTTGACCACGAAGGCCTTGATCGCGGCCGCATTGGCGGAAGGCTTGCGGAAATAGAATCCGATCAGCAGGTAGGACGCGAGGCCAACCCCCTCCCAGCCAAAGAACATCTGGGCGAGGTTGTCCGACGTCACCAGCATCAGCATCGCGAAGGTGAACAGCGACAGGTAGGCAAAGAACCGGGGCCGATAGCTCTCGGTCTCTTCGTCGAAATGCGCGTCATGGGCCATGTAGCCCATCGAATACAGGTGCACGAGCGCCGACACCGTCGTCACCACGATCAGCATGATCGCCGTCAGCCGGTCGAGCCGGATGGCCCATGCCGTGTCCAGCGTACCCGACTGCACCCAGTCGAGGATATGGATGGAATGGCTCTGCCCGTCATGGCCGAGGAACACGATCCAGCTCAGCAGGCAGGCGAGGAACAGCAGCCCCGTCGACACCCACTGCGCGGCGGTATCCCCGATCAGCTTCCAGCCGAACCCCGCGATGATGGCGCCCACCAGCGGGGCGAAAAGAATGATCGTTTCCATCGCCTCAGCCTTTCATCACGTTGATGTCTTCCACCGCGATCGTGCCGCGGTTGCGGAAGAAGCACACGAGGATCGCAAGGCCGATGGCGGCCTCGGCCGCGGCCACGGTCAGCACGAAAAGGGTAAACACCTGCCCCACCAGATCGCCCAGATGGGCGGAAAAGGCGACGAGGTTGATGTTGACCGACAAAAGCATCAACTCGATCGACATCAGCAGGATGATCACGTTCTTCCTGTTCAGGAAAAGCCCGAAGATGCCGATGACGAAAAGGGCCGCAGCCACCGTCAGGTAATGTTCGAGTCCTATCATTTGTCCGTCCCTCTTCGGTCTTGTCCGCCGAAATATCCGTTCGCTGCGGGGCGCGCGGCCCCTGATGTCACTTCTGCCAGAGCCCCGGGTAGAGCGCGCTGCAGCCACAGGTTTCCTCGGTCTCCCGCAGGGTCAGCACCCGCAGGTAATGCTCGCCGCCATAGAGCGCATCCGCCGCACGGCGCACATCCTGAATCCGCACCGTCTTGCCCGCCTTCAGGCGCGGGCGCAGGAACTCCGTCGCCGTCAACGCGGCATAGACCTCGCGCTGGCCCACGCCGTGAATGGCCACGAAATGCCCGCTCCGGCAATCGGTCACGCGCACGCCGTTGAAATCATCCAGCTGCGGGATCGGCCCCGGCGCGCCGGCGACAATGCCATTGGCGGTGGTCTTGTTCAGGTAGGTCTCGATGGTGTGGCCGCTGGTCTCGTCGCCCAGATACTCCACGTCATGGGTCATCATGCCGTTCTCTTCCCGGTCGCACGGCGGCGGCGGGGTCAGCGCCACGGCCGCCCCTGCAAACAGCACGGCACAGGCCGTGCCGAGCGTTATCCCGCATGTGCGGATCACAGCCCCTGCCCCGGTTTCACGTCCTTCAGCTCCATCGCCTTGGCCGGATCGCGGTACATCTGCGCGAGGATATCCTGCCGCTTCACATGCGTCCGATGCCGCAGGGTCAGCACAATGGCCCCCATCATCGCCACCAGCAGGATCAGCCCGGCAAGCTGGAACAGCAGGAAATACTTGTCATACAGGATCAGCCCCAGCGCGGCGGTGTTCTCGACCCCCTCGGGCGGCAGCGCGGCGCGGGCGCCCTCGGCCCCCTCGGCCATCTGCCAGTTGCCGAAGGCCAGCCCGAACTGCATCAGCAGGATCACCCCGATCAGCAGCGCCAGTGGCATATAGCGCGCCATCTCGGCCTTCAACTCGGCGAAATCCACGTCGAGCATCATCACCACGAACAGGAACAGCACCGCCACCGCGCCCACGTAGACGATCAGCAGCAGCATGGCGAGGAACTCGGCCCCCAGCAGCACGAACAGCCCCGCCGCCGAGATGAAGGACAGGATCAGCCAGAGAACCGAATGCACCGGGCTGCGGCTGATCACGGTGAACAACCCGCCCACAAGTGCCGATATGGCAAACAGGTAGAAGGAAAACGCGGCTACGGTCATCGGTCTTTATCCCCTTCCTTGTCCTCGTCCAGCACCTCTCGGGCGAACTCCATCGCCCGGGTCATGGACGGGATGCCGGCGAACATGGACATCTGCGCGATGGTCTCGGCAATTTCGTCCTTGCTCGCCCCGGCCTCGAGCGCATGGCGCACCGTCATCCGGATCTGAGTGTCGCTCTGCGCCCCCAGCATGGTCAGCCCCGCCAATGTCAGCAGCAGCCGCGTCTTGGCATCGAGCCCATCCTTGTTCAACCCCCTGCCGAAGGACATTTCCATGAATTCCTTTGGCATGGTCGGCCAGAGCTGTTCGAACCCCTTGGGCGAAAACGACTCAAGCGCCGGGTTGAAGGCCTTCGCCATCTCCTGCGCCTGGGCCATCATGGCCTCGAAGGGGTTCTTCATGACGCTCATCGGTAAGGCGCATCCAGCTCGAGGTTGCGGGCGATCTCGGCTTCCCACCGGTCGCCGTTCTCCAGAAGCTTGGCCTTGTCGTAATACAGCTCTTCGCGCGTCTCGGTGGCGAATTCGAAATTCGGCCCCTCGACGATGGCATCCACCGGGCAGGCTTCCTGGCAGAAGCCGCAATAGATGCATTTGGTCATGTCGATGTCATAGCGCGTCGTGCGGCGGCTGCCATCGTCACGCGGCTCGGCGTCGATGGTGATCGCCTGCGCCGGACAGATCGCCTCGCACAGCTTGCAGGCGATACAGCGCTCTTCCCCGTTCGGGTAACGCCGCAACGCGTGCTCCCCCCGGAACCGCGGCGAAAGCGGCCCCTTCTCGTGGGGATAGTTCACCGTGGCTTTCGGCGCGAAGAAGTATTTCAGGCCAAGCCCGAACCCCTTGAACACGTCCTTCAGCAGAAAGTACCCGGCCGCGCGGCCATAATCTATCTGCGTCATCTGTCAGCCTCCAATCGCCCAGCGGGCCCAGAAGCCCCCGAGCACTTCGAATTTCGCAAGGAACGATACGATCACTACCCATGCCAGCGACATCGGCAGGAACACCTTCCAGCCGATGCGCATAAGCTGGTCGTAGCGATAGCGCGGCGTGATCGCCTTCACCATGGCGAAGATGAAGAAGAAGAACGCCATCTTCGCGATCATCCAGAACACCCCGTCCGGCAGGCCCGGAATGGGCGACAGCCAGCCGCCGAAAAACAGCAGCGAGGTCAGCGCGCACATCAGGAAGATGGCAATGTATTCCCCCGCCATGAACAGCAGGAAGGGCGTCGCCGAATATTCCACCTGGTAGCCCGCCACCAGCTCCGACTCCGCCTCCGGCAGGTCGAAGGGCGGGCGGTTCGTCTCGGCCAGCGCCGAGATGAAGAACAGGAACACCATCGGGAAATGCGGCAGCCAGTACCAGCCGAAGAAGCCATAGGCCGTGTCCTGCGCGCCCACGATGGCGCTGAAGTTCATCGACCCGGTCGAGATGATCACCCCCACGATGATCAGGCCGATCGACACCTCGTAGGAGATCATCTGCGCGGCGGACCGCAGCGAGCCCAGGAACGGGTATTTCGAGTTCGACGCCCAGCCACCCATGATCACGCCGTAGACCTCCAGCGAGGACACGGCGAAGACGAACAGGATGGCCACGTTGATATCCGACAGCACCCAGCCTTCGCTCATCGGGATCACCGCCCATGCCAGCACTGCCAGCACGAAGCTTGTGAGCGGTGCGAGAATGAACACCGGCTTGTCGGCGCCGGCGGGCACGACCACTTCCTTGACCACGTATTTCAGCGCGTCGGCCACCGATTGCAGCAGGCCGTAGATGCCCACCACGTTCGGCCCCCGCCGCATCTGCACCGCGGCCCAGACCTTGCGGTCGCCATAGACGAGGAACAGCAGCGAGATCATGACGAAGCCGACCACGGCAAGGCACTGCGCGGTGATGATCAGCGCGATCCCTAAGGGGGTTGTCAGAAATTCAGCCATCAGCTCCTCACACCATCGGTATTCCGTTTTCCGCGCAATCGGCGGCGACGACTTCGGCGTCTATTTTCTTGATCCCGTCGGGCAGCGCCGGTGAGATCGTGTAAACCGCATCTCCGCGCCAGATGCCACCCTCTTCGACCACTTTCGTGCGCACATGACGCGCAAACCCGAAGCCCCGGATCAGCGTATACTGCGCCGCGGCACATTCGGCGTAGCGGTCGAGGTCCGTGCTGTCCCGCGCACCGGCCATTTCCACCCGGAAACTGACCAGATCACCGTCAAGCAAACGGGTTTCGATTCCCCGGTAATCGGGCTGGAACCGCGTCACGCTCTCGGAATCGGCCGCGTCGCAGCCCGACACGGCCGTCGCCACCGAAATCACCAGCGGAGATATCAGCGCGCTGCGCGGCATCACTCGGCGGCCACCGGCTCTGTCCGGCGGGCCTTGGCCTCGGCCGACAGTTCGGCCATCAGCGCACTTGACCGCGCGATCGGGTTGGTCAGGTAGAAATCCTGGATCGCGGGCTGCAACTGTCCGGCGCCAAGCTCCACCTCCTCGACCAGCGTCCAGCCATTGTCCGGCACGTCGTCCACCTTGGCCAAATGCGGCACGCCCTCGACCATCTCCCGGCGAAGCTGCGCGATACTGTCGAAGGGCAGCGCGCTGCCCATCTCGCCCGACAGCGCCCGCAGGATCGCCCAGTTCTCCTTGGCCTCGCCCGGCGGATGCCCCGCGCGCAGCGCAAGCTGCGGCCGGCCCTCGGTATTGACGAACAGCCCCTGCTCTTCCGTATAGGCCGCCGCCGGCAGGATCACGTCGGCGCGATGCGCGCCCCGGTCGCCATGGCTGCCCTGGTAGATCACGAACGGCCCGTCGGCGAGCTCGATCTCGTCCGCGCCGAGGTTGTAGACCACATCGGCCCCCTCCAGCGCGCCCTCGACGCCGCCATCGGCAACAGCGCCCACGTCCATCGCACCGACGCGCGACGCCGCCGTGTGCAGCACCAGCATCCTGCCGCCCAGCTTTTCCGCCAGCCGCATCGACAGGCTCAGCACCGCGGGGCCGTTCTCGCCGCGCAGACCGCCCTGGCCCACCACGACGATGGCACCCTCGGTCGCCTCGGCCTCCGCCAGCGCCCGGTTCATGAACTTGTTCCGCGCGCCCAGCTGGGTCGCCTCATAGGTCAGGTCGGTCGGCTGGCCGATATGGATCACCTCGGCCCCGTTCAGCCACGCCTTGCGAATCCGCGCATTGAGCACCGGCGCCTCGATGGCCGGGTCCGCGCCGATCAGGTAGACGGTCTTCGCGGTGTCCAGATCCTCGACCCGCGCATTGCCGACATAGGCCGAGCGGTTCCCCGCAGGCAGATGCGCCCCGTCGGTCCGGCATTCCACCTGCCCGCCAAGCCCCTCAACCAACTGTTTCAGCGCATAGGCGCCTTCCACCGGGGCCAGATCACCGACCAGCCCGGCCACCTTCTTGGCGCCTTTCAGCGCCTCGGCAGCCCTTCCCAGCGCCTCGGGCCACGTCGCCGGTTTCAGCTTTCCGTCGACACGGATATACGGCCGGTCGAGCCGCTGGCGCCGCAGACCGTCCCAGACGAAGCGCGTCTTGTCGGAAATCCATTCCTCGTTCACGCCGTCATGGTTGCGCGGCAGGATACGCATGACCTCGCGGCCTTTCGTATCCACCCGGATACTCGACCCCAGCGCATCCATCACGTCGATCGTCTCGGTCTTGGTCAGTTCCCAAGGCCGGGCGGTGAACGCATAGGGCTTCGACACCAGCGCGCCCACCGGGCACAGGTCGATGATGTTGCCCTGCAGGTTCGAATCCAGCGTCTCGCCCAGATAGGCGGTGATCTCGGCATCCTCGCCCCGGCCGGTCTGGCCCATCTGGTGAATGCCGGCCACCTCGGTGGTGAACCGCACGCAGCGCGTGCAGGAAATGCAGCGCGTCATGTGGGTTTCCACCAGCGGCCCGAGGTCGAGATCGTCCACGGCCCGCTTGGGCTCGCGGAACCGGCTGAAATCCACCCCGTAAGCCATTGCCTGGTCTTGCAAATCGCATTCGCCACCCTGGTCGCAGATCGGGCAGTCGAGCGGGTGGTTGATGAGCAGGAACTCCATCACCCCCTCGCGCGCCTTCTTGACCATGGGCGAATTGGTCCGCACGACCGGCGGCTGGCCTTCCGGCCCGGGCCGCAGGTCGCGCACCTGCATGGCACAGCTTGCCGCGGGCTTGGGCGGGCCGCCCACCACTTCGACAAGACACATCCGGCAATTACCTGCGATCGAAAGCCGTTCGTGATAGCAGAAACGGGGAATCTCGATCCCCGCCTGCTCGCAGGCCTGGATCAGGGTCATCGCCCCGTCGACTTCGACTTCGTTGTCGTCGATGATGATTTTGCGAAGGTCAGACATCCGTTCTCACTTTGCTCTCAGTAACTGGCCGATCTGGCTTCTCTGGGACATTTCCGCCCGGCCGAGCACGCACAGGCTCTCGGCATCCAGATTGCTGGCCCCTCTGGCTTCGAAATAGGCGTTGCGCCGTTGGCGCATCTTTTCCTTTTCGACGTCGTCGTTGATGTAGGCGTCGATCTGCGCCTCGCTATAGCCCCGCGCGGCGGCCAGCGATTTCAGGCCGTTGGCATAGCTCTGCGCCTTGAAGAATTTGCCGCCGATGCTGTTGCATTCGCGGCGGATCTTGTCGGCCACGGCCAGCGCCAGCAGCCCGGCATTGATGTCGCGCTCGTTCTCGAGACCGGCACCGGCGCTCGCGCCGGCGGCACCGGCCGACAAGGCAAGGCTCAGGACAAGGGCGGTGATGCGTGTCATGCGGATTTCCTTTCACTCACACGGGGGCGCGCCACGGCGGCACACCCATCTGCGTTGCAGATGGGTCGCACCCCGCGTGATATGCAATAACACGCGTGCCAAGCCCCTGTTATGAAAGCCGAAATCACCAAAGAACACATGTCCCGCTAAAGGTCAGCCGGCCGCTCTGCCGGGCCAGCACCGCATCGGGCGCATCCGGGCCGACGGTCCATGCGATCTCGGACGTGCCGAAATTCTTCAGGCAATATTGCTTGCCGCCATACCGGCCCGCCTCGCGCGCGCCAGCGCGGCCCTGATCCGCCCGGCGGACGGATACGGTGAACCGCTTGCGGTCGGCCTTGTCGGCGGCCCGCGCCTTGTGCGGATAGTAGTTGCCGTTGAAATAGACCCGCTCGCTCTTCTTCGAGCAGCCCGCCACCGCCACCGTCGCCACCAGCAGCAGGGCCACCGCCGATTTGTGCCAAATCCGTTCAGCCATTGAAAAACACCGCCTTTACAACAAGATACGCAAGGCCAAGGCACATCAGCCAGCCCGCGACATAGGTGAAGGACCGCAGCCCCTTATCCGGTTTTCCGATGCCGTTGATATGCACCACCGCCAGAAGGATGCGCAACAGCAGAAAGCCCGAGGCGAACAGGTTGACCCAGAACGGGCTGCCTCCGGCAAGGATCGCGGCCAGTACCAGCCCGACGAAGGCCGGCATCGACTCGGCAAGATTGCCATGGGCGCGGTGCCACCGATAGCCGTTGTCGGCATAATCCGCCGGCGGCTGCGCCCCCGGCGCCAGCCCGGCCTTCGTCTTGCGCATCGCCGACAGCGGGCTCAGCACCAGTTGCAACAGCACCAGTCCGACGATCGCCACAAGGGCATGTCCGTATTCCGCAAAACCCGTCATCGGCTCAATCCCGGCTCCTCAGCTTCCCCCGCCGCACAACACTTCGTACTTCCCGGCCCCGGCGGCCACCCCCACCATCAGCGAGACCAGCACCTTGCGGCCCTGACAGGCCGCTTTTTCGGCGAAGCCCACGTATTCCCGCAACTCGCCCGCCCCGATCGGCTGGCCATCGCGGCGGCGCATGGTCACGTAAACCTGCTGGCTCTGGATCACGTCGCCCTCCTGCGAGGTCATCGTCACCGGGCGCCGCGTCAGATCGGCCTGAAGAGTGTCCGATTGCAGCGTTTCGGCCCCGGCCATTACAGGCACCAGCACCACCGCTAGCATCATCGCCCATCGTTTCATATCGCCGCCTCTCCTCTCGCTTCGCATCCCGCCCGGCACCTCAATTCACCTTCGAATGGGTCGGGGGATGCACCGCATCCTTTTCGATCACCACGATGGAATCATGCACGTGCAGACCGCTCACCGCGCCGTCCAACTCGGGCACCTGCAGCCCCTGGTGGTGATAGCGCTCATGCATGTCATCCACGATCCGCCGCACCGTGTTGAAGAAATTCGCCTCGGCGTCATAGCCGCCCTCGAACCCCTTCCAATAGGCCGCGTGCAGATCCTCGATCATGTAGGTGCCGCCGATCTCGAGCCGCGGATAGACCGCCCGCAGCGACGCTTCGATATGCGGCATCTGGTGGCTGCCATCGTCCAGCACCACGTCGACCCCGCCCATCTCGTCGATCACGGAACGCAGGAAGTCCGGATCGTCCTGCGACCCGATCCTGACCTGCCCCGAAACACCGTCGAAATCCTTGCAGCTCTTCTTGATATCCACCCCGAACAGCACCGCATCCTCGCCCAGAAACCGCCGCCACATCTGCAGGCTGCCGCCCTTGTCGACGCCGATTTCCAGAAACCGCACCTTGGTGCCGCGATACTTGCCGAAATACCGGTCATAGAGCGGGATGTAATGGTGCCACTTGTGCACCACGTAATCCTGCGTCGTGGCATAAATCTCGGCCAGGTCACCGTCATAGTCGTACTTCTCGCGGATATCCGCGATCACATCCTCGCCGGTGAATCGGTACTTCTTGATCATGACGCCCCCTTCATCCGCGCGGGCGCGGTCACTGGCCCTGCCGGGCAGGAATATGAAGGAGCGGCGCACATGATCCGCTCACTCCGCCGCCACGGCGCTGACCCGGCCAGTCTTTTGCGCCTTGATCCGGTCCTCGATCTCGTCCCGGAAGTTGCGGATCAAACCTTGAATCGGCCATGCCGCCGCGTCGCCAAGCGCACAGATCGTGTGGCCCTCGACCTGCTTGGTCACGTCGAACAGCATGTCGATTTCCTCGACCTCGGCCTCGCCGCGCACCAGCCGGTCCATCACCCGCATCATCCAGCCGGTGCCTTCCCGGCAGGGCGTACATTGGCCACAGCTTTCATGCTTGTAGAATTTCGATAGCCGCCAGATCGCCTTGATGATGTCGGTCGAATTGTCCATCACGATCACCGCCGCGGTGCCAAGGCTCGATCCGACATCGCGCAGCGCGTCGAAATCCATCGTCGCGTCCTTCATCTTCTCGCCGCGCACGCACGGCACCGAAGACCCGCCGGGAATGACCGCCTTGAGGTTGCCCCAACCGCCGCGAATGCCGCCGCAATGGGTCTCGATCAGCTCCTCGAAGGAAATCGACATCGCGTCTTCCACCACGCACGGATTATTCACATGCCCCGAGATCGCATAGACCTTGGTGCCCGCGTTATTCGCCCTCCCGAAGCTCGCGAACCAGTCGGCACCCCGCCGAAGGATCGTCGGCACCACGGCAATCGATTCCACGTTGTTCACCGTCGTCGGGCAGCCATAGAGCCCTGCCCCTGCCGGGAATGGCGGCTTCATCCGCGGCATCCCCTTCTTGCCTTCAAGGCTTTCCAGAAGCGCAGTTTCCTCGCCACAGATATAGGCCCCGGCCCCGTGCACCAGATACAGGTCGAAATCCCAGCCCGAGCCGCAGGCATTCTTGCCGATCAGCCCCGCATCATAGGCCTCGTCGATCGCCATCTGCAGCGCCTCGCGCTCCCGGATATACTCGCCGCGAATATAGATATAGCTGGCATGCGCGCCCATCGCGAAGCTCGCGATCAGGCACCCCTCGATCAGCGTGTGCGGATCGTGCCGCATGATTTCGCGGTCCTTGCAGGTGCCCGGCTCCGACTCGTCGGCATTGACCACGAGATAGGCCGGCCGCCCGTCGCTTTCCTTGGGCATGAACGACCATTTCAGCCCCGTCGGAAAGCCCGCACCGCCGCGCCCGCGCAGGCCGCTCGCCTTCATCTGCTCGACGATTTCGGCCCGGCCCATCTCGATAAGCTTCTTTGTCCCATCCCAGTGGCCCCGCGCCTGCGCGCCTTTCAGCGTGCGGTCGTGCATCCCGTAGAGATTGGTAAAGATACGGTCCTGATCCTTTAGCATGCCGCTACCCCTGATTGTCCTGGCGTGCCCGCCAGTATTGAAAGATCAGCCAGAAGGCAAAGACGAACCCGGCCAGCGCCAGCAGATCGAAGAGAAGCCGCAGCCGCTGGCTGAAGCCTTCCTTGTCTCCGATCAGGGTGGCCAGGATCCAGAACACCGCCGTTCCGGCGATGACCAGCGCTGCCTGACGCCCCTTGCGGGCGGCTGTGTCGGGTTTGCTCATGCCTCTCGCTCATTCAGTACACATCACCGTCTTCGACCCGCTTCGAGAACGGGGTTTCCCCGCCCGAAGCCAGCGTCTTGGCCTGCGCGACCCAGTCGTCGCGGCTCACGCGGCCCCTGAAGCCCTTCAGGTTCTCGTCGACCCACGCCACCTCGGCCGGGCCCCACCCGGCGATCTGGTCGAAATGGTAGAACCCCATCTCGTTCAGCATCGTTTCCAGCTTCGGCCCCACGCCCCTGATCTGCTTGAGATCATCGGGCTTGCCATCGCGCGGCGCCGACAGCCCCTCGGGCTTGGCTCCTTCACCCTCGGCCGCCGGCGCTTCCGCCACCTCTGCCTCCGGTTCCGCCGCCATCGCGGGGCTCGCCGCCGTGGCGGGGCTCGCCGGAACAGGCTCTGAGGCCGGTGCAGGCGTCGGCGCGGGCTCGGCCGCAGGTGCCGGTTTCGTGCCCGCTGCAGGGCTCACCGGCTCTGCCGCCCCTTCCCGGCACAGCAGGAACCGGAAGGCCAGCCCCAGCGCCACGAAGATCACCGCGCTCAGGACAAGCGGCCACAACACCCCGAGGTCGTCGAAGAAAACCAGCAGCACGAAGGTCAGCACCGCCACGATCGCCGCCGTCAACCAGCATTTCGCCGGGCAGCTCATCCCCGAAGCCGTATTCGCCATCTCACCTTCCCCCTGCGCCGTTATGCGTCATCCGGCCCCTCATGCGGCACCGTCCGTCGCAGTCTTATCACGCTTTGACCCGTCCGTCTTCGCGTGATCACAGAGGGCTCTCGCCTGGCTCACCCAGCCATCGCGCGTCACCCGGCCCTTGAACCCTTCGAGATGCGCGTCCATCCACGCCACCTCGGCCGGGCCCCAAGCGGCGATCTGGTCGAAATGATAAATGCCAAGCTCGTGGCACAGCGCGGCCATTTTCGGGCCGATCCCCTTGATCCTCTTCAGGTCGTCCGGCGCATCCCCTCGCGCCTTCTCCAATGCCACGGGCCGCGCCTCCGCCGGCCCGGTCGTACGCTCAGCCGCAGTAACCTCGACGACCTCGTCGCCGACGGCCCGCTCGCCCACCGGCCCGACGACCGGCGCCGTCGCCTGGCGCGCCACGCCCGCGCCGCAGAACATCCGCGACACCGAAATCGCGACCAGCACCGCCAGCCCACCGCTGAACATCAGCGTCGCCAGCACCGGAAACTCCGATACGACCAGCCACAGCGCAACGAAACCGGCGAGCGCGCCAACGCCCCAGCATGCCCACAGGCAGGTCTCCGGTTTCGCCGTCTCCGACATCGCAGCCTTTCCTCAGACGCCCGGCAAGAGCATCAGTAAACGTCGCCTTTCTTGGCCCGGTCCGAAAAGTCGGTCGAGCCGCCCTCGGCCAGCAGCTTCGCCTGGCTCACCCAGTCGTCACGGCTCACCCGGCCCTTGAACCCCACGAGGTTCTGATCGGCCCAGGCCACCTCTTCCTCGGACCACCCGGCGATCTGGTCGAAATGAAACACGCCCATGTCGTGCAGCGCCCGCTCCAGCTTCGGCCCCACGCCCTTGATGTGTTTCAGGTCGTCCGGCCCGCCCTCGCGCGCTTCTGACAGCAGCTCGGGCTTCTTGCCCGCCCCCGCATCCGCCGCAGGCGCAGCCTCCGCCTTCGGCTTGGACTTGGCCTTCGACTTGGATTTCACCGCCGGTTCGTCCGTCTTGCCCGGCTTGTCCTCCGGCGCGCGGGCGGATTCGGGCTTGCCCTTCTCCTTGGCCTGCGCCTCTGCCTTGGTCGCGCCGGTATCGTCCGCCGGGGCGCCCTCCGGCGCTTTCTCGACCGGCTGGTCCTTCGCCGCCTCCTGCTTCGGCGGCTCGGTCACATTCACCGCCGGATCGGCCGGGCGGTGGTTCGCACCCTTATCACGCCACGGCGCGAGAAGCGGAACCTCGCTGCCATCGATCCGCTTGACCGTATCGTTCAGATCCGTGGCAAGCTGCACGCTGGCATTATACTTCGTCTGCCCGCTGTCGAATTCCTTCAACGTGGTCAGCCCGGCCGCCGGCTCCGAGGCATAGCGCCCCTTCTGCGGCCCCGGCACCGGCACCTTCCCGGCGGCCAACTCGTCGAGGATCTCGGCCAGCCGTTCAACCGTCAGGTCTTCGTAGTAATCCTTGCCGATCTGCGCCATCGGCGCGTTCGCACAGGCGCCCAGGCATTCCACCTCTTCCCAGCTGAACTTTCCGTCGGCACTCAGCTCATGGGCCTTCGGCGCGATCTTCTCACGGCAGACACTGATCAGGTCCTCGGCCCCGCAGATCATGCAGGAGGTCGTGCCGCAAATCTGGATATGTGCAACCGAACCAACGGGATGCAGCTGGAACATGAAGTAGAAACTGGCCACTTCCAACGCCCGGATATAGGCCATGTCCAGCATCTCGGCCACATGCTCGATCGCCGGCCGCGTCAGCCAGCCTTCCTGCTCCTGCGCACGCCACAGAAGCGGAATGACCGCGCTGGCCTGCCGGCCCTCGGGGTACTTGGTGATCTGCGCCTCGGCCCAGGCCCGGTTGGCCTCGGTAAACGCAAAGCTCTCTGGCTGTTCGTGGTGAAGACGTCTCAGCATGCTCAGGCACAGGCTCCCGTAGTCAGTTTCACGCCACCGTCAGGCAGGCTCACGGCCTTGTCGTTGGCAAGCATGTAGGATGTGATATCAAGGGCTTGCTGCCGGGTCAGCCCGGCCTGCAGCTCGACCGGCAGGTAATCGGAATCGTGCTTCAGCTCGCAGCCGATCGTCGAAGCCGCCAGCGTGTAATCCGCGATCATCTGCTCGTTCACGCCCTCCGGCGCCATGACACAGGCCGCCAGACCAAGGGGCAGCCCCGCAAGCGCCATCACTTTCCGCATTCCCATCATCCTTCCCCTTCTCGTCGCCGGGTTTCGCCAGCCCGGCCTTTACCGGTCAACTTCACCGAACACGATATCCAGCGTGCCGATAATCGCCGCCACGTCGGCGAGCTGATGCCCGCCGGCCACGAAATCCATCGCTTGCAGGTGCAAAAACCCCGGCGCCCGCAGCTTGGCGCGATAGGGCCGGTTCGTCCCGTCCGCCACGAGGTACACACCGAATTCCCCCTTCGGCGCCTCCACTGCGGCATAGACCTCGCCCTCGGGCACGTGGAAGCCTTCCGTGTACAGCTTGAAATGGTGGATCAGGGCCTCCATCGAGGTCTTCATGTCACCCCGCGTCGGCGGCGTCAGCTTGCCCCGCGCAAGGATGTCGCCCCGCCCTTCCGGCGCCCGCAGCTTCTCGATGCACTGGTGCATGATCTTCAGCGATTGCCGCATTTCCTCCATCCGGCAGAGGTAGCGATCGTAACAATCGCCGTTCTTGCCGACGGGGATCTGGAACTCCATCTCGTCGTAGCATTCATAGGGCTGCGCCCGGCGCAAATCCCACGCAAGACCGGACCCGCGCACCATCACGCCCGAGAAGCCCCAGTCGAGAATGTCCTTCTCCGTCACCACGCCGATATCGGCGTTGCGCTGCTTGAAAATGCGGTTTTCCGTCAGCAGCCCGTCGAGATCGCCCAGCACCTTGGGGAACTCGTTGGCCCATGTCTCGATATCGTCGAGCAATTCGTCCGGCAGGTCCTGGTGTACCCCGCCGGGGCGGAAATAGGCAGCGTGAAGCCGCGCGCCACAGGCCCGCTCGTAGAACACCATCAGCTTCTCGCGCTCCTCGAACCCCCAGAGCGGCGGGGTCAGGGCGCCCACGTCCATCGCCTGCGTCGTCACGTTCAGCAGGTGGTTGAGGATGCGCCCGATCTCGGAATACAGCACCCGGATCAGCTGCGCCCGCCGGGGCACCTCGATCTGGCAAAGCTTCTCGATGGCCAGGCACCAAGCGTGCTCCTGGTTCATCGGCGCCACGTAATCCAGCCGGTCGAAATACGGCAGGTTCTGCAGGTAGGTCCGGCTTTCCATCAGCTTCTCGGTGCCGCGGTGCAGCAGGCCGATATGCGGGTCACAGCGCTCGACGATCTCGCCGTCAAGCTCGAGCACCAGCCGCAGAACCCCGTGCGCCGCAGGGTGTTGCGGGCCGAAGTTGATGTTGAAATTCCGGATCTTCTGCTCGCCCGTCTGGGCGTCTTCAAATCCCTTGGAGCCGTCCATCATCGCGGACCTCCCTTACGTTCGGCCGAAAAGGCCATGATATAGAGCATGATGAGCGTGCAGAGCGGAAAGATCGCGGTGATCGCCCAGTAGCTGGAAATGCCGTAGTCTGGCAACAGCTTCCAGAATGGCACCACGAAGGCCACCGAGAGAAGAATAAGCCAGATCATGCCGTTACCCCTCGCTGCGCCCCACCCGTTCATTTCGGTGCGGTGTCTTTCTCGTCCCCCGGCAGGATGTACTCGGCACCCTCCCACGGGCTCATGAAGTCGAACTGCCGGTATTCCTGCACAAGGCTCACCGGCTCGTAGACCACCCGCTTCTGCACCTCGTCATAGCGCACCTCGGTATAGCCCGTGGTCGGGAAATCCTTGCGCAGCGGATAGCCCCGGAAGCCATAGTCGGTCAGGATGCGTCGCAGGTCCGGATGGCCCGAGAACAGGATGCCGAACATGTCGAACACCTCGCGCTCGAACCAGTTGGCCGAGGCATGCACGCCGGTGATCGACGGCACCATGTCCTCTTCCCGCACGGCAACCCGCAGGCGGATACGATGGTTCTGGTACATCGACAGGAAGTGATAGACCACGTCGAACCGCTTGGGCCGCTCGGGGTAATCCACCGCCGTGATATCCACCAGTGTCGAGAAACGGCAGGTCGGATCGGTCTTCAGAAACTCCACCAGCCCGACGATATTCGCCAGTGCCACGTCGACATTCAGCTCGTCGAACGAAATCTCCCAGCCCAGAACGCAATCCGTGCGCTTGGCCTCGATATGTTCGCCCAGTTCCTTCAATGCGCCCCTCATCTCACGATCGTCCCCGTCCGGCGAATTTTGCGTTGAAGCTGCAGGATGCCATAGACCAGCGCCTCCGCCGTCGGCGGGCAGCCGGGCACGTAGACATCGACCGGGATGATCCGGTCACAGCCGCGCACCACGGAATAGCTGTAATGGTAATACCCCCCGCCATTGGCACAGGACCCCATCGAGATCACGTAGCGCGGCTCGGGCATCTGGTCATAGACCTTGCGCAGCGCCGGCGCCATCTTGTTGGTCAGCGTACCCGCCACGATCATCAGGTCCGACTGGCGCGGGCTCGCCCGCGGCGCGGTGCCGAACCGCTCGAGGTCGTAGCGCGGCATCGAGGAGTGCATCATCTCGACCGCACAGCAGGCCAGCCCGAAGGTCATCCAGTGCAGGCTGCCGGTGCGGGCCCAGTTGATGATGTCCTCGGTCGAGGTGACGAGGAACCCCTTGTCCTGCAATTCGCGGTTCAGCGCCTGCACGGCTGGTTCGCGTTCATAGCCGGGCTTGTAGGCCTCCACCGGCGCTTCCGCCGACGGCCCGCTCTTCACCCGGTCGCTCTGAAGGCCCTGGCCCTGGGTCTCGGTGACCCTGCCTTCTTCTTCGGCAATGTCGCTTTTCACTCCCATTCCATGGCTCCCTTCTTCCATTCATAGGCGAACCCGGCGGTCAGCACGGCAAGGAAAACCATCATCGACCAGAAGGCGGCCATGCTGATATCCTGGAAGGCCACCGCCCACGGGAACAGGAACGCGATCTCGAGATCGAAGATGATGAACAGGATCGACACGAGGTAGAACCGCACATCGAACTTCATCCGCGCGTCGTCGAAGGCGTTGAAGCCGCATTCATAGGCGCTGACCTTCTCGGGGTCCGGGTGACGGACGGCCAGAACGACGGCGGCGAGGATCAGGACAAGGCCAAGACCGATGGCGATGGCCAGTAGAAACAGGACGGGGAGGTATTCCCTCAGCATCTCATCCACGTGGTGGCTCCTTTCATGCGCAATGCCATGCGCATCAAGCTGGCTCTTTTGACATAATCGGGTTTACCCCTGCCCCATGATGGGGTCAACCAGACGGCGACAATTTCGCACCCGTCCGCAGGCCCGTCATGCCGCACCTGCCATCCCGGCAACCCTTCGCCGAAAACCGCTTGATTTCAAGGCGATCAGGCGCGTCATACAAGGGGATGTAACATGCCGCACGCCGCTGTCGAGGGGCGTGGCGATCACGTTTTCACGTCACGTCTTCGCCGCACCGCCGCATCGCCATGCGCGCAGCGCGGCGACGACACCTCGGCCGAGTCTGCGTCCGCAGCTCCGCGCCGCCCGCGGGGCCGCGCCGCTCGGTCCCGTCTCAGAAGGTCAGTTCCGCCCCCACGATCACCGTGTGCGATTTCACCCCGGCCACGCTCGTCACCCGGGGCAGGATCAGCGGCACGAACCCCTCGTTATACATGTATTCCGCCCCGATCCTCACATGCGGCGCCACCTCCAGCTCGAGGCCAAGGATCGCCTGCTCCATCTTCTCCCACGGCAGCCCCCTTGCCCCCTGCACGCCGCGGCTGAAGGAAGCCGACCACACCGCGGGCCGCCCGAACAGCTCGCTCCGCCAGCGGCCCTGTATCGTCGTCGCCTGAACGTGGTGGCCCGTCGCCGGCCAGTCATGCAGCGTGCGCGTGAATTCCGCCATCAGGTCGAAGCGCGGCGTCGAATAGACCGCGTTCACGTCCCACAGCCCGTTCCACACCCGGTTGATCCCCCGCCCCGGCGGGTGGTGGGCGATCACGCTGTCATAGATCGTCCCGTGCAGGTACCCCGCCCCCAGCCGCAGGCTCCGGCCCCGGCCCAGCTCGAACCTGTGCGATCCGTTCACCGCGAAATTGCTGAAAGCCCCGTCATTCCTCGGGCTGCTCAGCACCCGCAGCCCCCGATGCGCCGGTATAAGCGTAAAGGCCAGCTCCGTGCGCGGCGTGACATAGCCCAACTCGATCACCGGCTCGTCGCTCTGCGGCCAGAAATAATGCGCCGAGTGGCTGTGGGTGAAGGGCGCATAGGTGGCGAAATTCCCGAAATTCACCGTCTTGCGCCCGAAGGCAAGGTAGACCGGCGCCACGTCCGGATCGCCGATCGCCACCCAGTACTTGCGCAGCTGGATCGGCTTCTGCCCCGGATACTCGACCTCCGTATATTCCCCCTGTGCAAAAGCCGTCACCATGGGCAGCACCAGCGTCGCATGCACCGAAATCTCGTTGATCACGCCATAGCCGTCCGAGGTGCCGCCCGTATGCGTCGGCGGCAGGCGCGACAGGATGGGAAACCGCCCCGCCGTATTCGTCCGTTCCCAGATATGCGTCGCCACGAACCGCCCGCCGAGATACAGCGCCCCCGGCTCCAGCCGATCCTCGCTCCGGGCAAGGAACATCCGCGCGATCTTGTTCGGCACGTGATACTGCCGGTCGAACATCTCCTCGGAATAGCGCAGGCTCGTCCGGACAAGGCCGTCGGGGTTGTACATCCCCTCCCCGGCGCCGGCCTGCGCCGACCAAACCGCAAGCGCCCCCGCCAAGATCCACCGTGCCAAATGTCCAGCCATGCCGGGCCTCCCGCAATCCATTGGCAGCAGGTGTGGCACAACATGGTTGATGGGCCGTTAACCAGGGTCCGGCGAAAGGCGTGCCGGTCTACTCCGTGATCCATCCCGGCTTGCGCTTGTCGAAAAAGGCCGCGACCCCCTCATGGGCCTCGTCCGTGTCCCACGCATCGGCCAGCGCCCCGATGCTGAGGTCGATTACCTCCCGGTCGATCCGCGGCCCCAGCGCGCGCAACAGCGCCTTCGACCGTGCCACCGCGCCGGGCGCACAGTTGAAATAGGGCGCAACCTCGTCCTCGATCGCCGCCTCCAGCCCGTCCGCCGGTACAACCCGCGCCAGCAGCCCAAGCTCCACGGCCTCCTCCGCCCCGAATATCCGGGCCGACATGAACACCCGCCGCGCATTCGCCTCGCCCATCCGGGCACAGACATAAGGCCCGATCGTCGCCGGAATGAGCCCCAGACGCGGCTCGGTGAAGCCCAGCTTCACCCCCTCCGCCCCGACCGCAACATCACAGACGCTCATCATGCCAAGCCCGCCGCCGAACGCATTGCCATGCACCTTCCCGATCAGCGGCTTAGGCAGCGTGTTCAGCGCCTGCAGCATCATCGCCAGCTTCGTGGCCTCGGCCGAGCGCACCTCCGGCTCCGCCTCGAACTGCTCGCGCATCCAGCCCAGATCGCCGCCTGCACAGAAACTCTTGCCCTTCGCCGCCAGCACGACCACGCGCACGGCGTCATCCGCCGCCAGCGCGTCCGCCGCCTTGTGCAGCTCGGCGATCATCTGCGCCGACAGCGCGTTATGCTTCTCCTCCCGGTCCAGCCACAGCGTCGCCACGCCGCGGCTGTCCGTCTCGATGCTCACCGTCTCATACATCGTCCTGCTCCTTCTTCGCCCGCTTCATCCGTCCGACCGGCCCCGCATCTCCACCGCCAGCACCGCGGCATCGTTCAGGATCGCCGAATCGAGCCCGGTCTCATAGCCCAGCCCCCGCAGCCGCGAATGTACCTTCTCGGTCGCCACGTTCCCCTTGGCCCCCGGCGCATAGGGACAACCGCCAAGGCCTCCGACCGCCGCGTCGAACACCCGCACGCCACGCTCCAACGAGGCCTCGATATTCTCCACCGCCCGGCCCGAGGTGTCGTGGTAATGCCCGGCCAACTGCTCCACCGGCACCACCTCCATGACCGCCGCCAGCATCGCGTCGATGCTCTCGGGGGTGGCCTGCCCGATCGTGTCGCCAAGGCTGATCTCGTAACAGCCCATCTTGTACAGCGCCTCGGCCACCCGCGCCGCCGCCTCGGGCGCCACCTTCCCGTCATAAGGGCAATCCGTCACGCAGGACACATACCCCCTGACCGGCAGCCCCGCGACGCTGGCCGCCGCCGCCACCGGCGCGAACCGCTCAAGGCTTTCGGCAATCGTCGCGTTGATATTGGCCTTGGAAAACCCCTCCGAGGCCGAGCCGAAAATCGCCACCTCGTCGGCCCGTGCCGCCTCGGCCGCCTCGAACCCGCGCATATTGGGTGTTAACGCGGCATAGCTCACCCCCTCAGCCCGCCGGATCCCCGCCAATACCTCCGCCGAGTCCGCCATTTGCGGCACCCATTTCGGGCTCACGAAACTCGCCACCTCGATCCGCCGGAACCCGGCCCCGCTCAGACAGTCGACAAGTGCGATCTTGTCCTTCGTGGCAATCTGCCGCTTCTCGTTCTGCAGCCCATCGCGCGGGCCCACTTCGAAAATCTCGACGTAATCAGACATCCCAAGCCTCGTAAAAATCCTGTCTGTAAAGCAACATCGCCTCCGGCCCCGGCAGCGAGGCCCGGAACGCCTCGCGGCCGGTGATCCGTTCCATCCACGCGCCCAACTCGGGAAACTCATCCGTCTTCGCGAAGTGCCGCGCCATGTAAACCGCCTGCCCGACGCAGATGTCACAGGCCGAGAACCCGCTGGTCAGCAGGTAATCCCGGTTCTCCACCGGCGTAGAGAGCTGCGCCTCGATCGCCGCATAGCATTTCTTCAGCCGCGCCGCCTCCAGCTTCATCACCACAGGGCTGCGCATGGCGTCGTCATAGAGCATGATATGCTGCTGGGTCAAAATCGCCACGTGCTGGCTGATCGTCTCGGCAAAATGCACCCACATGAGCCAGTCCATCCGGTCCATCGCCCCCGGCGCCCGGCCCAGCCCCCTGTCAGGAAACTTCTCGCACAGGTATTCCACCATCGCGCCGCTCTCGAACATCCGCTCGCCCTCGATCTCCAGCGCCGGCACCCGGCCCGCGGGCGACAGTGACAGGAACTCCGGCCGCCTAAGCGACTTGTCGAACGGGTGCTCGACTAGTTGAAACGGCACGTCCAGCTCGTTCAGAAGCCACAAAACCCGCATCGAACGGGATTGCGGCACGTGGTGCAGGGTGATCATCGTCAGGCTCCTTCCGCCAACTCGGGCCGGGTGTCGCGCGCCACTGCACCGAGTTCATTTCTTGCGACTCCCCCGTTCGCGCCCGGATCATACGCAACCCCACTCACGTCTCCGCCTCCTCCAGCCGGACCAGCGCCGCGCCCGCCGTCACCTGCGCGCCCTCCTCGACCAGCACCTCGGCCACCACGCCATCGCGCGCCGCCAGCAGGGAATGCTCCATCTTCATCGCCTCCAGCACGGCCAGCCGGTCGCCCTCCTTCACCTCCTGCCCCTTCTTGGCCAGCAAGACCTTCACCAGCCCCGGCATCGGCGCCTCGATCACCCCGGCATCGCCGCCCGCAAGGCTGTCGCGCTCCAGCAGATCGACCACCTCGAAGCTCAGCCCGTAATCGGCGAACACACTCACCAGATGCCCGTTCACCGCCACCGGCGGCGCCGTCTGGCCATCCAGTTGCCAGCGCCCGCCGCTCCGCCGTGCCTCGACCGTGACATCGCCCACCACCACGTCATGCGCCTGATCCGACAGCGTCCGCACCTTGACGACGATCTCCTCACCGCCCCGCCGCAAATGCACACTGCGCGTGAGCGGCGTCCAAAGGATGAACCCGGTCTCGAACCCCTCCATGCCCAGCAGCCCCAGCGCCGCAAGCCCGGCCAGCGCCGTCTCCCGTGGCCCCGGCTCCGGCACCACGACCAGCCGGTCCAGATCCCGTTCGATCAAACCGGTGTCCACGTCACCCTTGGCAAACCCCTCGTGATGCGTCAGCGCGCCCAGAAAGGCGAGGTTCGTCACCGTCCCGGCCACCTGACAATCCCCCAACGCCGCCGACATCCGCCTGAGCGCCCCGGCCCGCGTCGCGCCATGGGTGACCAGCTTGGCGATCATCGGATCATAGAAGGGCGAAATCTCGTCCCCCGCCCTGACCCCGCTATCGGCCCTCGCGCCTTCCGGAAACTCCAGATGCGCCAGCCGCCCCGTCGCGGGCAGGAACCCTTTCGGCACATCCTCCGCGTACAGCCTTGCCTCGAAGGCATGACCGTTGATCTCCAGATCTTCCTGCGACTTGGGCAGCCCCTCGCCGCTGGCCACCCGCAACTGCCACTCCACGAGGTCGACCCCGGTGATCGCCTCCGTCACCGGATGCTCCACCTGCAACCGCGTGTTCATTTCCATGAACCAGAACCCGTCGGTGCGCAGCCCGTCCGAGCCATCCACGATGAACTCGATCGTCCCGGCCCCGGCATAGCCGATCGCCTCCGCCGCGCGCACGGCAGCATTGCCCATCGCCTCGCGCATCTCTTCGGTCATCCCCGGCGCCGGCGCCTCCTCGATCACCTTCTGGTGCCGCCGCTGCAGCGAACAATCCCGCTCGAACAGATGCACCGCGCTTTTGCCATCGCCAAAAACCTGCACCTCGATATGCCGCGGCTTCTGCACGAATTTCTCGATCAGCACCGCCTCGTTGCCGAAGGAAGTCTTCGCCTCGCCCTTCGCACTCTCCAGCGCCTCGGCAAACTTCTCCGGCTTCTCCACCAGCCGCATCCCCTTGCCGCCGCCGCCCGCCACGGCCTTGATCAACACCGGATATCCGATCTCCTCGGCCTGCCCAGCCAGAAACGCCGGATCCTGGTTTTCCCCGTGATAGCCCGGCACCACCGGCACCCCGGCCTCCTCCATCAGCTTCTTGGCAGCATCCTTCAGACCCATCGCCCGGATCGCCTTCGCCGACGGCCCGATGAAGCTCAGCCCCGCCGCCTCGACGGCCTCCACGAAATCCGGGTTCTCACTCAGGAAGCCATAGCCCGGATGGATGCCCTGCGCCCCCGTCTCAAGCGCCACTTCGATGATCCGGTCGCCCTTCAGATAACTCTCCGACGGGGCCGAGCCGCCGATATGCACCGCCCGGTCCGCCATCGCCACGTGCTTGGCCGTGCGGTCCGCATCGGAATAGACCGCCACCGTGCGCACGCCCATGGCCTTGGCCGTTTCGATCACCCGACAGGCGATCTCGCCCCGGTTCGCGATCAGTATCGTGTCAAACATGCTCAATCCTTCCGTCATTCCACAAGGGCGCCCAGCCGGTCACACCAGTTGACCGTTGCGCCGTCACCGGCCTCCGCCGCGAGCCCCTCGCGCACCAGCCGGTCTGCCACATTGTCATCCGCCACCGTCATCCGAACGGGCATCGCACCGTCCTCCGCCACGTCCCCCAGGCGGAAAACCTCCACGCCGCCATCCTCCAGCAGCACCTTCAACCGGTCCCGCCCCAGCGCCCCGTGCGCCAGTTCCACCTCGCAGCCGGGCGCCTCCATGTCCGGCACGTCGAGCCCGGCCAGCCGCGCCACCTGCGCCCCATCCTCGCAATTCAGCCGCACCGTCCGCGCATCCATCACCCCGGCCACCTCGCAGCCCGTCATCGCCTCGCCTCCCTCGGTCCAATGCACCTCCTGCCGCACGATATAAAGCCAACCCGCAACCGTCAGACAGGTCAGCACGATCGCCCGGAGAAGGAACCGGAAGGTCACGCCAACGCGCCCCGTTCACATCCGGAACACGCCAAACCTCGTCTCCTCGATCGGTTTGTTCAGCGCGGCACTCAAGCTCAGCGCCAGCACATCCCGCGTCTTCCGCGGGTCGATGATCCCGTCATCCCACAGCCGGGCACTGGCATAGAGCGGGTGGCTCTGGTGCTCGAACTGCTCCAGCGTCGGCCGCTTGAACGCGGCCTCCTCCTCGGCGGACCACGTCCCGCCCTTGCGCTCGATCGCGTCCCGCTTGACCGTGGCCAGCACGCCCGCCGCCTGCTCGCCCCCCATCACGCAGATCCGCGAATTGGGCCATGTCCACATGAAGCGCGGCTGATAAGCCCTTCCTGCCATGCCATAATTCCCGGCCCCGAAAGAGCCGCCCACCAGCATGGTGATCTTCGGCACGGATGTCGTCGCCACCGCCGTCACCATCTTGGCGCCATGCCGCGCAATCCCTTCGTTCTCATAGGCCTTGCCCACCATGAAGCCGGTGATGTTCTGCAAAAACACCAGCGGAATATTGCGCTGGCTGCACAGTTCCACGAAATGCGCGCCCTTCTGGGCCGATTCCGAAAACAGCACGCCGTTATTGGCGATGATCCCCACCGGGCAGCCCTTCACATGGGCAAAGCCACAGACCAGCGTTTCCCCGAACCGCGCCTTGAACTCGTCGAAACGCGAGCCATCGACCACCCGCGCGATCACCTCGCGAATGTCGTAAGGCGTGCGCAGCCCGGCCGGCACCACGCCCAGAATCTCGTCCGGATCATAGGCCGGCTCTTCCGGGCTCTGCCACATCACCGTGTCGGGCTTGCGCCGGTTCAGCCCGGCCACCGCCCGCCGTGCCAGCGCCAGCGCATGGGCATCGTCCTCGGCAAGGTAATCCGCCACCCCCGACAGCCGCGTATGCGCATCACCGCCGCCCAGCTCCTCGGCACTGACAACCTCGCCCGTCGCCGCCTTCACCAGCGGCGGGCCGGCCAGAAAGATCGTCCCCTGCTCCTTCACGATGATCGTCACGTCCGACATGGCCGGCACATAGGCCCCGCCCGCCGTGCAAGACCCCATCACCACGGCGATCTGCGGAATACCCTGCGCGCTCATATTCGCCTGGTTGTAGAAGATCCGCCCGAAATGGTCGCGATCCGGGAACACCTCGTCCTGATTGGGCAGGTTCGCCCCGCCACTATCCACAAGATAGATACAGGGCAAACCGCACTCCGCCGCGATCTCCTGCGCCCGCAGGTGCTTCTTGACGGTCATCGGGTAATAGGTGCCGCCCTTCACGGTCGCATCGTTGCACACCAACATGCATTCCGTGCCGCTCACCCGGCCCACACCGGCGATCACCCCGGCACAGGGCGCGGCGCCGCCATACATGTCATGCGCCGCCGTGGCACCGACCTCCAGAAACGGGCTGCCCGGGTCCAGCAGGTTCGCCACCCGCTCCCGCGGCGGCATCTTCCCGCGCTCGCGCTGCCGGTCCCTAGCCGCCTCACCCCCGCCCTGGGCGGCCACGGCCACGGCCTCCTCGACCAACCCAAGCGCCTCCAAATGCGCCTTGCGGTTGGCCGTGAATTCCTCCGACGATGTCAGCGCCTTCGATTTCAGTTTCATCGTCTCTCCTCACACACGCTCGAAGCCATTTCCGGCCCCGGTTGTCGTCCACTGCACCGGCAGCGCCTGGCCGCCATCCGCCGGTATCACTTGCCGCCCTCCGCCGCCGCGCGGGCTTTCAGCTCTTTCCGGATCACCTTGCCCGTTACCGTCATCGGCAACGCATCCAGGAAGCTGATTTCCCTTGGATAAGAGTAGCTTGCAAGCCGTTCCTTCACAAACGCCTGCAAGGCGCTTCCCAGTTCCTCACCGGACTCGAACCCGTCCTTCAGCACCACATAGGCCTTGACGATCTCGGTACGCATCTCGTCCGGCTTGCCCACCACGCCCACGGTCGCCACCGCCGGGTGCCTGAGCAGGCAATCCTCGATCTCCGCCGGCCCGATCCGGTAGCCGGAGGAGGTAATCACGTCATCCTCGCGCCCCACGAAGCGCAGGTAATCCCCCTCCCAGATTCCCCGGTCGCCGGTCAGCATCCAGTCACCGCGAAACTTCGCCGCCGTCTCCTCCGGTCGGTTCCAGTATTCCAGCATCATCGACGCCGAGCCACGCCCGATCGCCACGTCTCCCTCGCCGTCCGTCGGTTCTCCGCCCTCGTCCAGAACCGCAATCTCATGCCCCGGCACAGGCTTCCCGAGGCAGCCCGGCAACGGGCTGAAGAGGGCGCCGCAGGAACTCCCCACCATGTTGCACTCGGTCTGCCCGTAAAACTCGTTGATCGTCACGCCGAACGCGGACTGCCCCCAATCGAGCATCTCCGCCCCCAGCGGCTCACCGCCACTGGCAACCGTCCGCAACCCATCGATCCGCACATCCGCCGCCTTCAGCATCCGCAAGGCCGTCGGCGGAAAAAACACATTCCTGACAGCCCCTTCGCGCACGATCCTCACGCATTCCTCCGGCGTGAACTTCGCAAGCCGCGCCGCCACCACCGGCACCCCCAGCGCCAGCCCCGGCATCAGCACATCGAACAGCCCGCCAATCCACGCCCAGTCCGCCGGCGTCCACAGGCAATCGCTTTCTTCCCCGAGGAAATCATGGCTCACCTCGACCCCCGGCAGATGGCCCGTCAGCACCCGATGCGCATGCAGTGCACCTTTCGGGCTGCCCGTGGTCCCGGAGGTATAGATCAGCACCGCCGGGGCTTCCGGCCCCGTCTCCGCCGTCTCGAACCGACCTTGGGGCAGCGTCTCCTCCTCCGGCACGAAGGCCGCAACCCCCGGCAAATCCTCCAGCATCCCCACGCCCTCGGCATCGGTCACCACCACCGCCGCCCCGGCATCCGACACCCGACTCGTCAACGCCTCCTGCTTGAAGAGCTTGAACAAGGGGATTGAAATCGCACCGATTTTCCAGATCGCCACATGCGCCGCCGCGCACCACGCGCCTTGGCTGCGCAGCACGCCCACCCGGTCGCCCCGGCCCACGCCGCGCGCCACAAGCGCCTGCGCCAGCCCGTCGGCCATCTCCCGCAGCCGGCCGTAGCTCACCTCCTGCCGCCCGTCGCTCAGGTCAAGGATCGCCATCCGGTCCGGCGCCGTCTCGGCCCAGTAATCGGAGACCTGCGCCGCCATGTTCAGCCGCTCCGGCAGGTTCCAGCGGAACCCCGCATACAGCGCCTCGTATGAGCCCGCGCGCGTCAGCATCGCCTACTCCGGCAGCGCCGATTTGAGAACACGGGCCTGCTGCGCCGTCTCCTGCATCAGGCAGGCTGCCACCGCCGGCCCGGCGCCCGAGCCCCGGCCCCATTGCGACCGCTCGAACCCGCATTTCGCATCGCGATACCCGATCCACGCCCGTTGCATGTCGCGCAGCGCTACCGCCTGGCTCGGCACGCCCTCGCCATTGCCGGCATCCATCTCCTTCGAGAAGGCCAGCAGCTCGCCATAGGTCGCGTTCAGCACCGTGTCCCACCATTGCGCCTCGGCCTGCAAACACTGGCTCATCCCCACCGTGGTCTGCCCGCCCTCGCTCTCTGCCATGCAGCGCTCGGCCGCCTGCCCGATACACTCCTCGAACTGGCCAGCCACGCCCACACTCTCAAGGCACGCCTCCGCCACCGAGGCATCGAACACCTGCTCCTGCGCCACGACAGGCCCCGCCAACATCATCGCGACCAACGCAAACCTCACGCCATCGCCCCCATCATCTCGCGCCCCACCAGCATCCGCCGGATCTCGCTCGTCCCGGCCCCGATCTCCATCAGCTTCGCATCCCGGAAAATCCGCGCCACCGGCGAATCGTTCAAGAAGCCCGCACCGCCCATCGCCTGCACCGCCTGATGCGCCTGCACCATCGCCTGCTCGCTGGCATAAAGACAGCACGCCGCCGCATCCTGCCGCGTCACCTCGCCCCGGTCACAGGCCTTGGCCACCTCATAGACATAGGCCCGCGCCGAGTTCATCGCCGTGTACATATCGGCCATCTTCCCCTGCATGAGCTGGAAATTCCCGATCGGCTGACCGAACTGCTTGCGCTCCACCATATAAGGCATGATCTCATCCAGACAGGACGCCATGATCCCCAGCCCGATCCCGGCCAGCACCACCCGCTCGTAATCGAGGCCGGACATCAGCACCCGAACGCCCTTACCTTCCTCGCCCAGCACGTTCTCGAACGGCACTTCCACATCCTCGAAAATCAACTCGGCCGTGTTCGACCCCCGCATCCCCAGCTTGTCGAAATGAACGGAGGTCGAGAACCCCGTCATGCTCTTCTCGATCAGGAAAGCGGTGATCCCCTTGCTGCCCGCGTCGGGGTCGGTCTTGGCATAGACCACCAGCGTATCGGCATCCGGCCCGTTGGTAATCCAGTACTTGTTGCCGTTCAGCTTGTAATGATCGTTCCGCTTCTCGGCCTTCAGCTTCATGCCGACAACGTCAGACCCCGCGCCCGCCTCCGACATGGCCAGCGCGCCCACATGCTCGCCCGAAACCAGCTTGGTGAGGTATTTCTCTTTCTGCTCGGCATTGCCGTTGAGGCTGATCTGGTTGACGCAAAGGTTCGAATGCGCGCCATAGCTCAGCGAAACAGAGGCCGACGCCCGCGCCACCTCTTCCACGGCCACCACATGCGCCAGATAGCCCATGTCCACCCCGCCATACTCCTCCGGCACGGTGATCCCCAGCAGGCCCATCTCGCCCATCTCCTGCCAAAGCTCGTTGGGAAAGACGTTCTCCTCGTCGATCCCGGCGGCCAAGGGCTTGACCCGTTCCTGCGCCCAGCGATGCGTCATCTCGCGCAGCGCGTTCACATCCTCGCCCAGATCGAACTTCATAACGGCGTTGAACATGGGCCTCCTCCGGCATTTATTGAACACTTGTTCATTTACTATAACGCAATCCGAGTCGCGTCAATCCCACAACCTCCGGCGCCGCCCCGCCAGCGCCCGCCATCGGCGAGGAACTCCGCCCCGCCAGCCGGCGTTGACACACCGAAGAGGCTGACATCTGAAAGGATCCTATCATGACCGACAATCTGAAAGACAACTTCTGGGACCGGCTCGACGACATCACCGCCGGAATGCTCTCGGCCCCCTCCGCCCCGCCGCGCCCGATGGCCCATATCGCCAAGCGCAAGGATGGCATGTTCTGGTTCATCACTGCCAAGGGTACCGATATCGCTCAAGCGGCCCAAGGCGGGGCCCAGGCGCAATACACGCTCGCCTCCTCGCATGGTCAGCTCTACGCCGCAGTCGAAGGCACGCTCTCGCTGGTGAACGACCCCGACAAGCTCGATGAAATCTGGTCGCCCATGGCCGGCGCATGGTTCGAAGACGGCCGCCATGACGACAAGGTCTGCCTTGTCGGCTTCAAGCCCCTCAAGGCCGAGGTCTGGGAAACCGACGGCACCGCCAAGACCCTCTTCGAGATGGCCCGCGCCAACCTGACCGAGGACACGCCCGACCTCGGCAAGCACGGCCACCTCACATTCTGATCCCGTCAGATTGACGACAGGCGCGGCCCCACCCCGGGCCGCGCTTTTCATATCACGCCGCCTGTTCTTGCCAGACCGCGCCCACCTCGGCCCGGATAATCCGCGCGATCAGCGCGCAATCCTCGAGGCTGAAGGTCAGCGGCAACCGCATATCCACGATCCCCTTCAACACCCGGTCCGTCTCCGGCATCGGCTCCGACGGGGCATAGCGCCAGCTGTCGTACCGGCTGGTGAAGCCCACGGGCTCCGCCCCGCCGAACCATTTCAGCTCCACGCCCCGCGCCTTGCAGCGGTCGATCACCTCGGCCACCGCCGGCTCCGGCCAGTCCAGCAACAGGAACTGGATCGACGACCCCACGTACCGTTCCGCCTCCGGCCGCTCCACCACCCGCAGCCCCGGCGTGCCCCGCAACCCATCCTCGACAGCCCTGTACCGCGCGTTCCACGCCGCACATTGCGCCTCCAGCTTCGCCAGCTGCGGCCGCAATATCGCCGCCCTCAAATTATCCATCCGCCCCGAGACGTTCGGCGTCTCGTATTTCACCCGCGCAAACACCTCTTCCGGCGGCACCGTCCCGTTCCGGCCATAGAGCATATACGACCCCGACAGCATCACCGCCCGCGCCATCACCTCGTCATCATCGGTGACAAGCAACCCGCCCTCGCCCGAATTCATGTGCTTGTAGGTCTGCGTCGAATAGCACCCCACCAGCCCGTGCCGGCCCGAGGGCACGCCCCGCCACGCCGCCCCCATCGTATGGGCGCAATCCTCGATCACGGTGATGCCCGCCGTCTCGCAGATCTCCATCAGCCGGTCCATGTCGCAGATATGCCCGCGCATATGGCTCAGCATCAGCACGTCCGCCTCCCCGGCCTTGGCCTCAAGATCGTCAAGGTCGATGACCAGCGCCTCCGTGACACCGACAAAAACCGGCACCGCACCAACCCCGGCAATCGCCCCCGGCACCGGCGCCAGCGTAAACGCATTGGTCAGCACCCGATCGCCCGGCCTGACCCCCACGGCCCTGAGCGCCGTCGCCATCGCGTACCCACCCGACGCCACCGCCAGCGCGTATTTCGCGCCCACGTAGCCGGCAAACTCCCGCTCCAGCAGCGCCACCTCGCCCGCCTCGCCCTCGGCAAGGTTGTAGCGGTGCAGCCGCCCGTGCCGCATCACCTCCAGCGCCGCCGCGATCCCCTCCTCGGGGATCGGCTCCTGCTGGGTGAAACTGCCTTTGAATATCTCCGTCATGGCTCTTTTCTGCGCCCGAGCCGCCCGCAGGTCAATAACCCGCCGCCCTTCACGCCGGCCCCAGCAGCCGGTCGCACACGCCCGGCAACTCGTCGAAATGCCCGATCATCGCCTCGGGCTCCAACTTGGCCACGGCCTTGCCCTCCGGCCCGAACGTCACCAGCACCGACGGCACGCCCGCCGCCCGGCTCGTCTCCCGATCCGTCACGGTGTCCCCCACCAGCAACGCCCGCTCCGGCAGCCCCCCGGCCCGCCGCACCGCCTCGCGCAGCGGCTCCGGGTCGGGCTTGCGCACGGGCAGCGTATCCGCCCCGATCATCGCCCCGAACGCCGCGCCCACGCCCAGCCGCTCCAGCAGCAGCTTGGCCAGACGTTCCGGCTTGTTGGTACAGATCGCCACCCGATAGTCGCTGTCCGCCAGCAGCGCCACCGCCTCCATCGCGCCGGGATAGAGCACCGTATGCGTGTCGATCGCCCCCTCGTAGGCCTCCAGCAACAGCGGATACTGCCGCTCCACCTCCGCCGCGTCATCCACCCGGCCCAGCCGCTGAAGCCCCAGCGTCAGCATCGCCTTGCCCCCGCGCAGCGCCGTGCCCGCATCGGCCACCGGGTCCAGCAGGTCGCCCTCGCCCATCGCCCGGAAACACGCATTCGCCGCCGCGATCAGGTCGCGGCTCGTATCCGCCAGCGTTCCGTCAAGATCGAACACAACCGTCCGCATCGCCCTGTCTCCTCGCCGCTTCGGCGCCATTCCGCCAAACCCTGTCACATGCCGCAATCAGTTTTGATGGCCCCCCGCCTTGCACAGGGCACGCAACCGGATAAAACGGGCGCACCCGAATTGGAAGAGGAACGGCATGGCAACGGCCCTGATCATTCTTGCCGCAGGCAAGGGCACCCGCATGAAATCCGACCTGCCGAAGGTGCTCCACAAGGTCGCGGGCGTGCCGATGCTGCACCACGCCATGCGCGGCGGCGCAGCCCTTTCGCCGGAACGCACCATCGTCGTCGCCGGCCACGGCGCCGATCAGGTCGAGGCGGCGGCGAAAGATTACGACCCCGACGCCATCATCGCCCTGCAGGAAGAGCAGAACGGTACGGGCCACGCGGTATCCATGGCCAAACCCGCGCTCGACGGGTTCGAGGGCGACGCCATCGTCCTTTACGGCGACACCCCCTTCATCTCGCCCGAAACCCTCGAACGCATGGCCGAGGCCCGCAAATCCCACGATGTGGTCGTCCTCGGCTTCGAGCCTGCCGAACCGGCCCGCTACGGCCGCCTCGTGATGGATGGCGACAGCCTCGACCGCATCGTAGAATTCAAGGACGCCTCGGAGGAAGAACGCTCCATATGCTTCTGTAATTCCGGCGTGATCTGCGCCTCCGCAAAAACCCTCTTCGACCTCATCGCCAAGGTCGGCAACGACAACGCTTCCGGCGAATACTACCTCACAGACATCGTCGCCATCGCCAACGAACAGGGCCTCTCCGCCACCGCCATCGCCTGCGACGAGGCGGAGACCCTCGGCATCAACTCCCGAACCGACCTCGCCGCAGCCGAAGCCGCCTTTCAGGCCCGCGCCCGCGCCGAGGCGATGGAAAACGGCGTGACCCTGCCCGCGCCCGAAACCGTGCATTTCGCCTTCGACACCGCCATCGGCCGCGACACCGTGATCGAACAGAACGTGGTCTTCGGCCCCGGCGTCACTATCGAGACCGGCGCCCATATCCGCGCCTTCTCCCATCTCGAGGGCTGCCACGTCTCGCGCGGCGCGGTCGTTGGCCCCTACGCCCGCCTGCGCCCCGGCGCCGAACTGGCCGAAGACACCCGCATCGGCAATTTCGTCGAGGTCAAGAATGCCACGATCGACGAGGGCGCCAAGGTCAACCACCTCTCATATATCGGCGACGCCCATGTGGGCAGCGGCTCCAACATCGGCGCCGGCACCATCACCTGCAACTATGACGGCGTCGGCAAACACCATACCGAGATCGGCGAAAACGTCTTCATCGGCTCCAACACCATGCTCGTGGCCCCTGTCACCGTGGGCAACGGCGCGCTCACCGGCTCGGGCTCCGTCATCACCAAAGACGTGCCCGCCGACGCGCTTGCCATCGCCCGGTCCCAACAGGTGAACAAGCCCGGCATGGCCCGGAAACTCTTCGACCTTCTGAAGAAAAAGAAGGCGCAAAAATCCAAGACGGAGGCAGGCTGATGTGCGGCATCGTAGGCGTATTAGGCACCCACGAGGTCGCCCCTACACTGGTCGAGGCGCTCAGGCGGCTCGAATACCGGGGCTATGACAGCGCCGGCATCGCCACCATCAACGAGGGCGGCCTCGACCGCCGCCGCGCGGTCGGCAAGCTCGTCAACCTCTCTGACCTGCTCGTCCACCAGCCCCTCGCCGGCAAGGCCGGCATCGGCCACACCCGCTGGGCCACTCACGGCGCGCCCAACGTCTCGAACGCCCACCCGCACAAGGCCGGCCCCGTCGCCGTCGTCCATAACGGCATCATCGAGAATTACCGCGACCTGCGCGCCCGCCTCGCCGAGAAGGGCCACGATTTCGACACCGACACCGACACCGAAACCGTCGCCCTCCTGACCCGCCAGTTCATGGAGGAAGGCCACGCCCCCGTCGAGGCGGCAAAACTCACGCTGAACGAGCTTGAAGGCGCCTACGCCCTCTGCTTCCTCTTCGATGGCGAACCCGACCTGCTGGTCGCCGCCCGCAAGGGCAGCCCGCTCGCCATCGGCCATGGCGAGGGCGAGATGTTCGTGGGCAGTGACGCCATCGCGCTCGCCCCCCTCACCGACCGCATCACCTATCTCGAGGAAGGCGACTGCGCCGTCGTCACCCGCGCCGGCGTCACCATCACCGACGCCCAAGGCGAGCTGGCCAACCGCGAAATCCGCACCATCCACATGGAAAACGCCCGCGTCGACAAGGCCGGGCACAAGCATTTCATGGCCAAGGAAATCGCCGAACAGCCCGTGGTCCTCGGCGATGCCCTGCGTCACTACCTCTCCGACGATGGCCGCGACATCGTCTTCGACGACACCCTGCTCGACTTCTCGAAAATCGACCGCGTCACGCTGGTGGCCTGCGGCACCGCCTTTTACGCCTGCCTCACCGCGAAATACTGGTTCGAACAGGTGGCCGGCATCCCCGCCGATGTCGATATCGCCTCCGAGTTCCGCTACCGCGAGCCGCCCATCCCCGCCCGCACCGCCGCCCTCTTCGTCAGCCAGTCAGGCGAAACCGCCGATACGCTGGCCGCGCTGCGCTACTGCGACGGCCGGGCAGAGCGTATTCTCTCGGTCGTCAACGCCACCGAAAGCTCCATCGCCCGGGAAAGCGACCTCGCCCTGCCGATCTATGCCGGCGCCGAGATCGGCGTCGCCTCGACCAAGGCCTTCACCTGCCAGCTTGTCGTCCTCCTCCTGCTGGCGCTGAAGGCCGCGAAGGACCGGGGCACGCTGACCGCCGACCAGACCGCGGACAAGCTGTCCTCCGTCCGCGCCCTGCCGGCCCTGATGAACCTCACGCTGGAACGCGGCGACGAATTCCGCCGCGCCTCCAACCAGCTCGCCGAGGCCGACCACGCCCTCTTCCTCGGGCGCGGCATGCTCTACCCTCTCGCCCTCGAAGGCGCGCTGAAACTCAAGGAAATCAGCTACATCCACGCCGAAGGTTATGCATCGGGCGAGCTCAAGCACGGCCCCATCGCCCTCATCGACAAGACCATGCCGGTGATCGTGATGGCCCCGCGCGATGCGCTCTTCCACAAGACCGTCTCCAACATGCAGGAGGTCATGGCCCGCGGCGGCAAGGTCCTCCTCGTCACCGACCGCGGCGGCGCGGCCGAGGCCGATGACGGCGTCTGGTGGCAGCTCATCGTGCCCGATTGCGACCCGCTCGTGGCGCCCATCCTCTACGCTCTCCCGGCGCAGCTCCTCGCCTATCACACGGCCGTGGCCAAGGGCACCGATGTCGACCAGCCCCGCAACCTCGCCAAATCCGTCACGGTGGAATGAGCGATGGGAACCCGGTACGCATGACCCTCGACGACGCCATAGCCCAGCTTGAATCCCGCATCGAACCCGGCCGCGCCGAAGGCATGGCCGAGTATCACAAGGTGCCCCGCCGCTACCTCGGCATCCCCAACCCGGCCATCAACGACCTCGCAACGGAATGGCGCCAGACCCTCACCGTCGACGAGCGCGTCACCCTCGCCCGCGACCTCTGGAACACCGATATCTTCGAGGCCCGCCTCGCCGCCGCCAAGCTCCTGACGCAGGCCCGAATCCGCCCCGACGATGCCGTCTGGGAACTGATCAAAAGCTGGCTCCCCGATCTCGACAGCTGGGCCATCGCCGATCACGCCATGGCCGCCGGGCAAAAGCGCCTCACCGCCGACCCTTCCCGCATAGACGAAGTGGAAACCTGGACGAAATCCGAGTCGCACTGGATCCGCCGCGCCGCGATGGTCATCACCCTGCCCTTCGCCCGCCAGAACAAGCCCAAGCCTCAGGAAAACGAAATCCGCGAGCGCGTCCTCGAATGGGCCGCGGCCTATGTGCGCGACCCCGACTGGTTCATACAGAAATCCGTGGCGTGGTGGCTGCGCGACCTCTCCAAGCACGACCCGGAACGCGTCCGCGCTTTCCTCAAGACCAACGCCACCCACATGAAACGCTTCGCCCGCCGCGAGGCCTCCAAGCATCTCGACGAAAACTTCGGCTAGAGCCTACTCGGTCCGGTACACCCGCACCTCCGGCAGCGACGTCAAATCCGCCTCCAGCAGACGCATCGCCGCCAGCGACAACCGGCTCCCCGCCCCCGGCTCGGCATCGAGCGGCAGCAGATCGACCGCCACCTTCGTCCCCTTCTCGGGAAACTCCACCCGGCCCCGCGCCTCCGCCTTGACCAGCGGCGTCTTCAGCCAGATCCCGGGCTCGCTCACCGCACCCAGCGAGGCGATCGTCACGCCAAGATCGGTCTCGCCCCCGGTACTCCCGGCATCGGCCACCGCCTTCTGCCGCTCCTCGTCGCTCGTGGTATACAGCGCATCCGCCGTATTCGCCCCCGCCGCCGGCACCGCCGCGTCGCTCGTGGCCTGCGCCTCCGCCGTCGCCGGCTCTTTCGGCGCGGAAAGCCCACCCTCGAACGCCCCGCACCCGGTCAGCGCCACACAGCCCAAGATCGCATATACCTGTTTCATGCCCCCAATCTAAGCCCCGTGCCCCTCCCCGGCAATCCAAAGAACAACCCTTGTGCCGGATTCCCCCACGGCATAGGTTCTAGCCTATGACAGCACCGCTCATAGACCCCTTTCAGCGCGCCATTTCCTACCTGCGCGTCTCCGTCACCGACCGCTGCGATTTCCGCTGCGTCTATTGCATGTCGGAAAACATGACCTTCCTGCCCAAGAAGGAACTGCTGACGCTGGAAGAGCTGGATCGCATGTGCTCCACCTTCGTCCGCCTCGGCGTTGAAAAGCTGCGCATCACCGGGGGCGAGCCGCTGGTGCGCCGCGACATCATGACGTTTTTCAACTCCATGACACGCCACCTCGACAGCGGAGACCTGCGCGAACTGACCCTCACCACCAACGGCTCGCAACTCGAACGCTTCGCCGATCAGCTTTATGCCGCCGGCATCCGCCGCGTGAACATCTCGCTCGACACGCTCGACGAGACGAAATTCGCCGACATCACCCGCTGGGGCCGCCTGCCACAGGTGATCCGCGGCATCGACGCCGCGCAAAAGGCCGGCCTCCGGGTCAAGATCAACACCGTGGCGCTGAAGGGCTTCAACGAGGATGAGCTGTTCACCCTCGTCCAATGGTGCGCCTCCCGCGACATGGATCTCACCTTCATCGAGGTCATGCCGATGGGCGATATCGGCAACGAGGACCGGCTCGACCAGTACTGGAAACTGACCGACCTCCGCGCCCGTCTGGCACAGGAATACACCCTCACCGACCTGCCCGAGCGCACCGGCGGCCCCGCCCGCTACGTCCGGCTCGAGGAAACCGGCCAAAAGATCGGCTTCATCACGCCGCTCACCCATAATTTCTGCGAAAGCTGCAATCGCGTTCGCCTCACCTGCACGGGCGAACTCTACATGTGCCTCGGCCAAGAGGACATGGCCGACCTGCGCGCGCCGCTCCGCAACAATCCGTCCGACGATGCCCCGCTCGAACAGGCAATCCGCAATGCCATCGCGCTCAAACCTAAGGGCCACGATTTCGACTATTCCCGTCAGGCGGTCGATGGCCGGATGTCCCGCCACATGAGCCACACCGGCGGCTGATGCAGGGCGCGCCCCTGCCCGTCTGGCTCTACCGTGTCGCCGCCAACCTCGTGGCGCCGCTGGCCTATCGCCGTGTCGCCGCCAAGCTCGACGCGCAGGGCACGCCTCCCGCCCGGCAAAAGGAACGCTGCGGCCGCGCCACCGCCGCGCGCCCCGAGGGGCGGCTCGTCTGGTTCCACGCGGCCTCCGTCGGCGAAAGCCTCTCGGTTCTCCGCGTGATCGAGCATCTGGGCAGGCTCCTCCCCGACACCTCCTTCCTGCTCACCTCCGGCACCGCCACCTCGGCCCAGATCGTCGCCAAGCGCCTGCCGCCCCGCACCCGGCATCAGTTCGCCCCGCTCGACGCCGCCCGCTTCCTCCGCCGCTTCCTCCGCCACTGGCACCCCGACGCGGCGATCTTCGTCGAAAGCGAACTCTGGCCCCAGATGCTCTCCCACACCCACGACGCGGGCATCCCGCTCGCCCTTATCAACGCCCGCATCTCCGACGGCTCGGCCAGAAACTGGAAACGCTTTCCGCAGACCGCCCGCCACCTGATGAACCATTTCCGCCTGATCCACTGCCAGGATCAGCGCACCGCCCAACACCTCCACGACCTCGGTCTCCCCCAGGCCGAAGCGGGGCAGAACCTCAAATCCCTCGCCGGCCCGGCCCCCTTTGACGCCGCCGCCCTCGCCGAACTGCAAACGAAAATCGGCAACCGCCCCCTCTGGCTCGCCAGTTCCACCCATCCCGGCGAAGACGAGCTCATGCTCGCCGCCCACCGATCCCTCCTGCAACGCCACCCCGACGCCCTCCTCATCCTCGTCCCCCGCCACCCCGAACGCGCCGAGGCCATCCTCACCCAGATCACCGACACGGGCCTCACCCCCGCCCGCCGCAGCACCGGCGATCCGCTCACCGACAAAACCCAGGTCTACCTCGCCGATACCCTCGGCGAGACCGGCCTCTGGTACGCCCTCTCGCCCCTCACCTGCCTCTGCGGCTCCTTCACGCCGGTGGGCGGCCACAACCCTTACGAGCCCGCCCATGCCGGCTCCGCCATCCTCCACGGCCCGCAATACGCCAATTTCGCCCCCGCCTATGCCGATCTCCACGCCGCCCGCGCCGCCCGTGAGGTCACCGACGCCACCATTCTTGCCGCCGAACTCGACACCCTCCTCTCCGATCCGGCCGCCCTCGACACCCTGCGCCGGAACGCCCGCACCTTCGCTACCGCCCAGACCGACGAGCTCGACGCGTTCGCCGAAACCCTTTGCAAGGCCCTCGCCCTGCGCTAGTCAGGCGCCACCCCAACCAAGGCGCCTCCCTTGCCAGAGCTCATCGTCACCAATTTCAACCCGAACTTCACCGGCGTCTCCGCCACTGCCGCCGGCGTCATCCGCCAGCAGGCCACCCGCTACGACATGGTCCTCGCCGGCCACCCCCTGCCGGGCTGCCCCGACCCCATAAGCCGCAAAGACGCCACCCGCCTCTCCCGCAGCAAGCCGGACAACCGCCCCTTCACCATCTGGCACGTCCGCCGCAATCCCGAGATGCGCGCGGCCCTCTGGGCCCGCGACGTCCTGCGCCTGCCAGTGAAAATCGTCTTCACCTCCGCCGCCATCCGCCGCCACTCGGCCTTCCCCCGCTGGCTGATCTCCCGCATGGATGCCGTGATCGCCACCACCGAAAAGGCCGCCAGTTTCGTCCCCCATGTCCGCGCCACCGTACCCCACGGCGTCGACACCACCCGCTTCACCCCCGCCGCCGACCGCGCCGCCGCATGGGCCGCGACCGGCTACCCGGGCACCAGTGGCATCGCCACCATCGGCCGCATCCGCCCCGAGAAAGGCACCGACCGCTTCGTCGACGCCATGATAAAGCTGCTGCCAGACCACCCCGGCCTCACCGCGCTGATCATCGGCCGCGCCGCCAAATCCGACGCCGCCTTCCTCGCCGGCCTCGAAAGCCGCATCGCCACAGCCGGCCTCTCCGACCGCATCCTCTTTCCCGGCGAAATCCCCCCCGACGACCTGCCCCCGCTCCTGCGCGCCCTCTCCGCCGTGGTTCAACTCCCCCGCTACGAAGGCTACGGAATGGCGCCGCTTGAAGGCATGGCCTCCGGCACCCCATTTGTCGCCACCGATCAGGGCTATTATCGAAGCTTCGCGGGCCAAGGCAGTTGCGGCCTCATCACCGAACCCGACACCGCCGCCGAAACCCTCGCCACCCTTCTCACCAACCCCAACCGCCACACGCAAATGGCCGCCGCCGCCCGCGCCGCCGCCGAAACCCACTACAGCATCGAAGGCGAAGCCCGCGCCATCGCCGCCGTCTACGACCAGCTCTGGTCAGAAACCTGACCCCAGCTTCTTCTGGCCAAAAATATCCCGGGGGCCGGCATTGTGCGCCATTGGTTCAAGCCCAATGGCGGCGGGGCTGGCCCCCACTCCGACGCTCACCTCAAAGCGGCATCCGCTGCTCAGCCACCCCGGCCCACCAGCTACACCCCGCCGGGATCGCCTCGTCGTTGAAGTTGTATTCCGGGTGATGCACCGCCGCCGTATCGCCGTTGCCCACAAGGATATAGGCCCCCGGTCTCTCTTCCAGCATGAAGGCGAAATCCTCGCCCCCCATCACCAGCGGCGCGTCATCGCATTGCCCGCTGACCGTCCGGGCCACCTCCGCCGCGAAATCCGTCTGCTCGGGATGGTTTACCATCACCGGGTAATTCCGCTCGTAATTCAGCGTGATCTTCCCCCCGAAGGCCGGCCCGAAACTCTCGCACAGCGCCTTGAGCCGCGCCTCCGCCAGATCGCGCATCTCTGCGCTCAGCGTCCGCACCGTTCCGATCATCTTCACCGAAGAGGGAATCACGTTGAACGTGTGCGACGAGGTCTCCATCGACGTCACCGACACCACAAGCTGCTCCGTCGGGTCGGCGTTGCGGCTCGCGATGCTCTGCACGGCGGTCAGCAGGTGCGCCGCCATCACCGAGGGGTCGACCGTCTCGTGCGGTTTCGCGGCATGCCCGCCCTTGCCCTCGACCAGTATCTCGATCTTGTCGGTGGCGGCAAAAAACGCGCCCGGCCGGATCGCGAACTGCCCCTGCGGCACGCCGGGCCAGTTATGCATCCCGTACACCTCCTGGATGCCGAACCGCTCCATCATGCCGTCATCGCACATTTCCTTGCCACCGCCCCCGCCTTCCTCGGCGGGCTGGAAGATCACCGCGACCGTGCCGTTGAAATTCCGCGTCTCGGCCAGGTAGCGCGCCGCCCCCAACAGCATTGCCGTATGCCCGTCATGCCCGCAGGCATGCATCGCGCCATCGGTCTTCGAGGCATAATCCAGCCCCGTCTGCTCATGAATGGGCAGAGCGTCCATATCCGCGCGCAGCCCGACCACCTTGCCGCTGTCCGATTTCTGCCCCCGGATGATGCCCACAACGCCGGTCCTCCCCAGCCCCGTCACCACCTCGTCACAGCCGAACGCCTCCAGCTTCTCGGCCACCAGCGCGCTGGTCCGATGCGTCTCGAACAGGATCTCCGGGTGCTGGTGGATATCCCGCCGCCATTCGGTGATCTCGTCATGCATTTCTGCAAAGCGGTTCTTCACAGGCATTTCAGTCGCTCCTTTTCCTCAATAACCGCTCTCCGACACCAGCACGACATGCCCCGGCTCCACCTCCTCGTAAACGGAGGGGCCCGGCTCGTAGCCCACATCGTGAATGGGGGACGGGATCGGTTTGAACTGCAAATCATCTTCCTTGTGGCGCCTTGCCGGGTCGGCCACCGGTACCGCCTTCAACAGCGCCTTGGTATAGGCATGCTGCGGGTTCTCGAACACCGCCGCCCGCGGCCCCCGCTCGACGATCCGGCCCAGATACATCACGCCAACATCGTGGCTCACCCGCTCCACCACCGCCATGTCATGGCTGATGAACAGGAACGAGAGGCCAAGCTCGGCCTGCAACTCCATCATCAGGTTCAGCACCTGCGCCTGCACGCTCACATCGAGCGCGCTCACCGCCTCGTCGGCCACGATCAGCTTGGGGTTCAGCGCCAGCGCCCGCGCAATCGCCACCCGCTGCCGCTGCCCGCCCGACAACTCGTGCGGATAGCGCCGCAGGAAACTGCGTGGCAACTCCACCCGGTCGAACAGCATCGCCACCCGGTCGTCCCGGTCCGAGGCGCTGCCGATGCCGAAATTCTTCATCGGCTCCATCACCTGGTCCGACAGCTTCATCTGCGGGTTGAGGCTCGCGAACGGGTCCTGAAACACCATCTGCATGTCCTGCCGCGCCCGGCGCAGATCTCCCGGCCCCAGCGCCATGATGTCCGTGCCGTCCAGCGTGATCTCCCCCCGGTCCGGCTCGATCAGCCGCAGGATCGACCGTCCCGCGGTCGACTTCCCGCAACCCGATTCCCCCACCAGCGACAGCGTCCGGCCCCGGTCCAGCTCGAAGGACAGGTCCTCCACCGCATGCACCTTCGCCACAGTCCGCCGGAGCAGCCCGCCCCGCACGGCGAACCGCGTCACCAGCCCCTTCACCGTCAGCAGCCGCTCATCGCTCCCAGGGATCGGCGCGATCTTCTGATCCGGAACGCCCAACAGCTTCATCGGCTCCGGCGCCGCCTTGCCCCGCATCTCGCCCAGCCGCGGCACGGCGGCCAGCAACGCCTTGGTATAGTCATGCTGCGGGTTGGCGAAAATCTCCTCGACCGGCCCTTCCTCGACCTTGTGCCCCCGGAACATCACCACCACCCGGTCGGCCATCTGCGCCACCACGGCCATGTCATGGGTGATGAACATCACCGCCGTCCCGGTCTCCCGCTTCAGCCGGTTCATCAGGGCAAGAATCTCCGCCTGGATCGTCACATCCAGCGCCGTGGTCGGCTCGTCGGCGATCAGCAGCTTGGGCTGGCACGCCAGCGCCATGGCGATCACCACCCGCTGGCGCATTCCGCCCGACAATTCATGCGGATACTGCCCCAGCCGTCGCTCCGGCTCCGGTATCCGCACCTCCCGCAACAGCTCCAACGCCCGCGCGCGCGCCGCCTTGCGGTCCATCTTCTTGTGCAGCCGCACCCCCTCGGTCAACTGCCGCCCGATAGTGAATACCGGGTTCAGCGCCGTCATCGGCTCCTGAAAGATCATCCCGATCTGGTTGCCCCGGATCGTCCGCATCAGGTTCTGCGGCATCTTCGCAAGGTCGATCTCCTCCCCCTTGCCCTCGTCGAAGATCAGCCGCCCGCCGGCAATCTCCCCGCCGCCGAACTCCACCAGCCGCATCAGCGAGAGCGACGACACCGACTTGCCGGAACCGGATTCGCCCACCACGCAGACCGTCTCGCCGGGGAACACCTCGAACGACACGTCCTCGACACCGGTAACCGGGCCATCGCGTGTCTGGAACTGCACCCGCAGATTCTCGATGCGGGCGACGGGGCGGTCGAGCATGGGGTCTCCTGTCCGGATGCGCTGGAGACGAAGCTAGTGAGGGTTCGGCGCAAGGTCAAACGTGCTGATCACCGGGGCCGCCCCGCGCCGGCAAAATTCTTCTTGCCTTCAAGTGGGCTTGAACTCCTACAAGAGAGGCCGAATCTCCACCAAGACCTGGAAGGCATCACATGCACGTCCTGACCATCCTCGATCACCCCAACCCCGAGTCTTTCAGCGCCGCCGTCGCCCGTCACTTCATGAACGGCGCCGCAGAGGCCGGCCATTCGGTCGAACTCTCCGATCTCCATGCCGAAGGGTTCGACCCCCGCTGGACCATGGCCGACATCACCGCCGACAATGGCGGCATCGCCCCGCCAGACGTGGCGCGCGAACAGAAACGGATCGAACGGGCCGATGCCATATGCCTCGTCTTCCCGCTCTACTGGTGGGGCATGCCCTCGATGACCAAGGGCTGGCTCGACCGTGTCTGGTCATGGGGCTGGGCCTATGATCAACTCGACGACCCGGAACAATCCTGTCAACGGCCCCGCTCGGGCGTTCTCCTCGTACCGGCGGCCGCGCGCTCGGACGAAGTGGAAGAGGAAGGTTATCTCGCCGCCATGCACACCGCATGGATGAAGGGAACCTTCGGCTATTTCGGCTTTTCCCCCCGCCGGCTCGAACTGCTCTACGGCTCGAAGGGCTCCCCGGAACGCAGGACAGCGCTTCTGCAAACAAGCTACCACGCCGGCCTGACACTGGCCTCGCCGCGCCAACCCTGACAAGCCGGGCCGACGCCCCCTGCCCCTCCCGCCACCTATTTCGCGCCGGGGCCTTCCGGCCTCCCCGCAGACGTGACAAGCTGCGCCCGACACGAGACCAGAACAGGATCCTGAAATGCCCCTATCCGACAACGTGAGAAACGCCATCGTCGACGCCGTCGAACAGGGGTTCACCGATCAGATCGAATTCACCAAGGCGCTGGTCCGCTTCCCCTCCACCCGCGGGCAGGAGCACGAGATCATGGCCTTCATCGCAGGCCAGCTCTCGGACCGCGGCTACGAGGTCGACCAGTTCGACATGGACCCGGCCGCGCTCGAAGCCCATGAAGGCGGCGGCAGGATCACGCCCGAGCACTCCACCGCCCCCATCGTCGTCGGCACCCACCAGCCGGCAAACGAGACGGGCCGCTCGCTCATCCTCCAATCGCATGTCGACGTGGTCCCCGCCGGCCCCGACAGCATGTGGCACCACCCGCCCTTCGAGCCGCATGTCGAGGGCGACTGGCTCTACGGCCGCGGCGGCGCCGACATGAAGGCCGGTCAGGCCCAGATCTTCTTCGCGATGGACGCGCTCCGCCGCGCGGGCTTCGCCCCGGCGGGCCGGGTCCACCTGCAAACCGTCGTCGAAGAGGAATCCACCGGCAATGGCGCGCTCATGACCTATCTGAAAGGCTACGACGCCGACGCCGTCCTGATCCCGGAACCGGAAGAGGAAATGCTGGTGCGCGCCAATGTCGGCACGCTCTGGTTTCAGGTCGAGGTACAGGGGAAACCGGTTCACGTGCGCGAAATGGGCAGCGGCGCCAACGCCATCGACGCCGCCTACCGCGTCATCGCCGCCCTGCGCGGTCTGGAGGAGGCGTGGAACGCCGAAAAGACCGATCACCGCTTCTTCGAGGAGCTCGATCACCCCATCAACCTCAACATCGGCAAGATCGAAGGTGGCGACTGGGCCTCCTCCGTGCCCTCATGGTGCCGCGTCGACTGCCGCATCGCCATCTATCCCGGCATGAAGGCCGCCGACGCCGCCCGCCAGATCGAAGACACGATCAGCGCCTTTGCCGCCGACGACCCCTACCTCTCGAATTCCCCGCCCACCGTCACCTTCAACGGCTTCTTCTCCGAAGGCTACACGCTCGATCCCGGCTCCGAGGCCGAGGCGGTCCTCGGCCGCGCCCACCACGCCGCGACGGGCGAAGACCTGCAAAGTTTCGTGACGCCCGGCTATCTCGACTGCCGCGTCTATCAACTCTACAACCGCATTCCCTCGCTCTGCTACGGGCCGATCTCGGAAAACATCCACGGCGTCGACGAACGGGTCAGCGTCGAATCGATCCGCCGCACCACCATCGCCATGGCGCTCTTCATCGCCGAATGGTGCGGGGTCGAGGCGATCGAGACATAGGCTGCCCGCGCCGCCCTACCGCGGCACCAGCATCGTCACACCCACCGCCGCCGCCCTTGCCAGCGCCGGGTCCAGCGACATCGGAATGTACTCCCCCCGTCGCCAGAGCTGGGCGAGGTCGTCATAATGCCGGCTCAGGAAATGCCCCGACTGACCCGTCGAGATGATGAACACGCTGCTGTCCGGGTCGGCGAAATCATACACCCCTCGAAACCCCGCCCCATGCACGTTCTCGAACGGATCCGGCCCCTGGCCACTCGTCCGCCCGCGCAGCAGGGTGTTGTCCCCGCCCGAGGTCGACTGCCGGATATTCACGAAATACCGCAGCAGCGGCACATCCCCCAGCACCTGGTGATCATGCGTCGCCTGATGCGCATCGCCCCAACGCAGGCTTTCCAGCGCGGTGCCATACCGCTCCCCGATCCACACCAGCGCATCGTCCAGTGCCAGCCGCGCGATATCGGTACAGCTTTCCTCCTGCGTCGACTGCCGGATATCGCACCATTCCGACGCGCCCTCGATATCGCGGTACACCCGTTCGATGAAGACCGGGTCGGGATGGGTGAACTCCGTCGCCAGCGGACCAAGATCGTCCTGGATCAGCCGCGTCATCAGCGCCCGCAGCCACGCGGCATAGATCAGCGGCTCCGGCAGATGCTCGTTCATCTCCCCGTTCCAGTTCGACAAAAGCTCCAGCGCCCGCTGCCTCTGCCGCGCCGGCGTGCCCTCCGGCGCCGCCTCCCCGGTGAACCACAGATCCCGCCCGATCAGCGGCAGCAATGACCGCGCGGTGAAACTCACCGTATCAAGCTGCGCCTCGATGAAACTGTCCCGCGTGTGCACCTCGCGCGACTGCATCAACCGCTGCCAGCGATGAATTCGCTGCGTATCGCCCCACTTGAAACTCACATGCGACGGGAACGGCCGGCTCACCGTCTTGTTGTTGGTATTGCCCAGCACGCCCCCCACCGGCGCCACGAACTCGGGGTTCGCCGAATAGGGCGTCATCGCCGGCCAGCGGTTCTCCCTGATCCACCCGCGCGAGGGCATCCGACCCTTCGTCTCGTGCCCCGGATCGCGGCGCGGCATGGCCCCGATCATCTTCATCGCGATGGTCTCGTCATCGGCCAGCATCAGGTTCTGCGACGGCGCCACATAGAACCGCCCGGCCTCCAGCGCCTCGTCCACATCCTGCGACTGCATCAGCCGCATCGCCGCGGTCATCGTCGTGTCGGCCCCCGACAGCGCCGTCCACGCGACCGAGGCCACATGCCCCGGCGGCGTCACCTCGGCGAGGTCGTAATGCGTCCCCGGCATCACCGGCCCGTTATCCGTCCACCGCAGCGTCAGCGTGATCGGATCACGGTCCTTGATCTCGATGATCGTGCTCTCGGTGCGGAATTCCTTGTACCCGTCGGGCGTCAGGTACTCGCTCGGGTTCTCGGGGTTCAGACGCTCGATATAAACATCCTGATCGTCCATGTAGGAGGAGGTCACCCCCCAGCCCAGCTTCTCGCTCCGCCCGGTCATCACCACCGGCACGCCGGGGATCGTCCCGCCGATCACCCCGCCGGTCGACAGCTCGATCCGCGCCAGATACCAGACCGCCGGCGCGGTGAACCCCAGATGCGGATCATTGGCCAGAAGCGTGCCGCCCGCGGCCGAGCGCGACGGCGCCGCCGCCCATGCGTTCGACGCCCCGGCAAAGGCGCGGCGGTTGAAGGGCGACAGCCGGTTCTTGGTGATATCCGCCTTCGCATAGCGCGGCGCATGATCCGTCAACTCGGGAAACAGTGCCGCATAATCCGGCAGCGCCGCAATCCCGCTGCCCGGCGCCAGCGGCATGATATCCTTCATCCGGTCGTCATCCTTCAGCGCCATCGAGGTGCGGGCAAACAGCACCTCCTCCTCAAGATGCGCCGACAACTGCACCGACAGAAGTTTCACGATGGCGATCGAATCGGCGGGCTGCCATGGCGAGATCGGGAACTGGAACAGGAACATCTCCGGCGCCCCGCGCCCCCGCGCCCGCTCGTTGATCTCGTTCAGCCGCGCGTTCACCCCGCGGCTATAGGCCCTCAGCGCCTCCTGCGTCCACGCATCCTGCACATGCACCGAATCCCGCGCCTGCCCGTACAGGTCGAACCGCCGCAGCACCTTGTCGATATCCGCGGTCTGGGTGCCGAACACCTCCGACAGCCGCCCCTGCACCGTGCGGCGCAGCATCACCATCTGCCACAGCCGGTCCTGCGCATGGGCATAGCCCAGCCCGTAGAACGTATCTAGGTCGGTGCCCCCGAACACATGCGGCACGTTGGAATGGTCCCGCACGATCTCGACCCGGCTGGACAGCCCGTCCACCGCCAGCGTCTTGTCATACTCCGGCAACGACCGCGACAGCAGGAAATAGATCACCGTGATCGCCAGCACGGCCAGCACGACCATCGCCCCGGCGATCCGAAAAAGCCATTTGAAGACCTGCGCCATGCTGCCCGGTTTCTCCTTGCATCTCGGGTCGGGATAGTCAGAAATCCGGGGCGAGACAATGGGAGGCGACAAGACGATGACAAAACTGGCATTCCTGGGCCTTGGCGTGATGGGCTACCCGATGGCGGGGCATCTGCAGGCGGCGGAGCACGAGGTCTGTGTCTACAACCGAACCACGTCGAAGGCGGAAAAATGGGTGGATCAGCATGGCGGCACACACGCCACTACCCCGCGCGAGGCGGCGGAGGGCGCCGATTTCGTGATGTCCTGCGTCGGCAACGATGACGACCTGCGCAGCGTGTGTTTGGGCGATGACGGGGCCTTTGCCGGTATGAAAAAGGGCGCCACCTTCGTCGATCACACCACCGTGTCGGCCAAGGTGACTGAGGAACTCTACGCCGCGGCCAAAGAGGCGGGCCTCGGCTATGTCGACGCGCCCATTTCCGGCGGTCAGGCCGGGGCCGAGAACGGCCAGCTCTCGATCATGTGCGGCGGCGACGAGGATGTCTACGCCGCGGCCGAGCCGATCATGAACACCTACGCCAAGCTCTGCCGCCGAATCGGCGGCTCGGGCGCCGGGCAGATGACGAAGATGGCCAACCAGATCGCCATCGCGGGGCTGGTGCAGGGCCTGTCGGAAGCCCTCCACTTCGCCGAGAAGGCCGGGCTCGACGGCCGCTCCGTGGTCGAGGTGATCAGTCAGGGCGCCGCCGGCTCGTGGCAGATGGCCAACCGCTACGAGACCATGCTCGACGACAAGTTCGACCACGGCTTCGCCGTCGACTGGATGCGCAAGGATCTGGGCATCTGCCTCGACACCGCCGACGAGAACGGCGCCTCGCTCCCGGTCACCGCGCTGGTCGACCAGTATTACAAGGACGTCCAGAAAATGGGCGGCGGCCGCTGGGACACGTCGAGCCTGTTCAAACGCCTGCGCAAGCTGGGCTGATCCACGGACAGGCCCGGCCGGGGGCGCCGCCGGCGCCCCTCACCCCTGCTCCATGGTCTCCGCATCGGCCACCTCGGCCGCGCAACTCGGCACGCCGTCGGTAAAGAAATCCTCCGGCACGTGCCGCACCTCGGTGACGATCACGTTCATCGCGTCATTCCACCGCATGTGCCGCTCCCAGACCAGCGCGCCTTCCGCGTCCACCTCCAGCAGCCGCCCGTGCTCGGATTCGGTCAAAAGCAAGTTGCCGTTGGACAGCACCTGGTGCTTGCCGCGCCGCCACGTGTAGAACGGCACCTCGTCGCTGCCTGCGAACTCTTCGGTCACCTTGCCGGTCCCCGGATCGACCCGCATGATCCGCGACCGCCCCGTGCCGGTGCCGTTGTCGAACACCGTGATCGTGCCGTCGGGCTGGAAATCCGGATCATGCTGCTTGAACCACGGCCCGTGCTGCCACCATTTCATCACCCCTGTATCCGGATCGACCACCGCCACGAGGTTCAACTCCCGCAGGCTGATCAGCACGTCGCCCGCCTCGAACATCGGAAAGGCCTCGGCCATCTCCGCCAGAAGCGGCTCGGCATCGTTGGGGTGGAACGGGTCATCCACGTATCGCACCCGCTCCCCCGCCTTCTCCGGCGTGACCGTGCGGATATCGAGATAGCCCTGCTGCGCCTTGTCATTGCCCCGCACGATGGTCTCGCGCAGATCGAGCGTCCTGACCTCCTCGCCGCTCTCCTCGTCCACCCACGAAATCAGCTCTTCCCGCCACGACAGCAGATGCCCCTCCCCGTCGCGCGCCAGCGAATGGTGGAACGCGGCAATATTGCTCCAGAGCGGCTGCCCGCAGGTATCCAGCCGCGCCAACACCTGCCCCGAATCGAACGTCACCGCGATCGAGCCGTCCTCGAACACCTCCATCCCGTGCAGCATGGTGTTCTGCGGCTTGTTCTGGCTGTCGATCTCGCCATAGGCCACGGGCCAGTGATGCACCTCTTCCCCTTGCGCATCATACATCCGCACCACGTGGAACGTGCCCTCCGGATCGGTGTTCAGCCCCGCGATCAGCGTATAGCCGCTCTCCATCCGCTCCGGCTGATGCGCCACGAATCCCCGCTCCGGGTCCGGCACCGCGCCGCTGTCGTCGGGCGCCACGATATGCCGCGTCGGCTCCAGCCCGATATCGTTGCGCCAGTTGTTCTTCACTTCCAGATAAGTGCGATGCGCCAGCCCGATCTGCGGCGCCGGGAACCAGCCCCACCACGACGACACCGTGCCGTAGACAACCCCCAGAACGGCGACGGACGCCGTGAACGCAACCGGGGCCATGCGTTCTGAAAATGGCCGCTTGCTCATGCGGTAGCTTCCCTTGCGATTTGCGCCGCCCCGGCGCCCACGGCCCGGCGGCAAAGACTGTCATGAAGCGCATCGGCCCGCGCCAGCAACTGCGGCTCGGCCTCCTCCAGCACCGGTACCGGCCCCGGCGCGCGGAACATCCCCGCCAGCCCCGCCACCTCGGCCGGGTCCGCCGCACCGACCGCCTCGGCCAACAGCGGCAGATGCACCCCCGGTGCGGCACAAAACGCATCATGGTCCAGAAACACCACGCCCCGCCCCGCCGTCGCCAGCACATGCTCATAGGCATCAATCCAGTAGCGCAGCCAGAAATCCGGCCCCGTCGCCGCCTCCGGCCCCGGCGCGCCATCGCGGAACGCAATCGGCCTGAGCGCCTCGCCGAACTCGAAATGCCCCACCCCTTCCATATAACGCCGCCCGAACGGCTCGCGCTTGTGCAGGTCCAGAAAACGCGCATGCTGCCGCATGAGCGAGGCCACATGCGCCCGCGGCTCCCTCACCGGAATCACAACCGCCGCATCCGGACAGATCGCGTCGATCAGCGGCAGCCGCGCGATATTGGCGTTGTTCTTCGACAGGTACCGCCGCGCCCCCGGCTTCGTCGCCACCACCTTGGCCATATGGGTGCGAAAATACTCGGCAAAACCCTGATCATAATCGCCCACATCCCACGGCAGGATCCGGTCCTGCCGGTAATGGTCCGCGTAAAACGCCATCCAGACCATTTCCTCGAACGCCTCCGGGCTCTCCCCCGACACTTCCAGCCCGTCGCCATGGGCCCGCTCCGCCTTGGTCGCACTTTGCTGGAACATCGGCCCGATCCGGCTCCAGAGCAGCGGCGACAGCGTGAACGGCATGTGCCGATAGGTGGCCGAGGCAAACTCCGGCAGCCCGGCCATGGCATTCAGCAGGATCGTCGTCCCCGCCCGCGGCAGCGAGGTCACGAAAACCGGCCTCCCCGCCCGCTCCGGGTCGATCCGGCGGCGGTAAAGCCGCGTCTCCAACGCGCCCAGCCGCTTCTGCCGCTCGGGCGAAGCAAAGGCGAAATTATGCAGCGCCTGCTCCATCGGGCCATAGGGCACCTCGTCCCGATCCGCCTCGCGGGCCTCCGGCGCGGCCTTGCGCCCCCCGATCCGGTCCAGCGCCAGCCACAACACCACGGCGCCCACGGTCGAGCCCAGCAAAAACGGCCAGCCCGAGGCCACGGCAATCACCGCCTCAATGGAATAGAACCTGGCCTGCGCCCCGCCCCAGACCACCGCCGCCGTGGCGCCAAGCGCGGCCACACCGATCCCGGCAATCGCAAGGAACAGCCCCAGCAACCTCACCGAGGCGCGCCGCACCTCCCGTTCCTTCTCGTCATCCGTCTTGTCGGGGTCGCTCATCACCCGCAGCGCGGTCTGCGCGGTCGACGCCACGCGCCGGGCCACCCTCTCGGCCCTCAGGATACGCAGAACGGCAATGAAGGCGATCAGCCCCAGCAGCAGCGCTGCAACGATCACTTGCTGCGCTCCACCGTGGGCTTGGCAGGCTCGGCCGGCTTCGACCGGTTCTTCATCATCCGCTTGAGCGGGTACCAGACGAACCCGATGATCGCGAGAACGATACCCGCAAACAGCGCGATCATCGTGCCGATCGCCGTCAGACCGGCGCCCGGCCCGACATAGGCCTGCGCAACGGCGGGAAGGAAAATGGCAGCGACCGCGATCGCGGCGGCGTGGCGGGTTTTCTTCGAAAGAAAATGCACTTGGGGCCTCATGGTTGAGTCGTGCATTTACATCTATTCTTCGATGCCCCCGGTCCAGCCCCGCCGTGCAGCCCCGCCCCCCTGCAAGCAGTTTCGCGCCGCATGCCGGGCATTTACCGGCGATTGTTTGCCTATTTTCCAGCCAAAAGCGGCGCCGTTCCCGCCACCTGCCACTTTTTCGGGCATGTCGCCGCGGGCCGCCTTAACCCTTTCGCCCACTCCGCGCCGCCGACCACGAACACCGACGCGATACCGACAAAATACCGACGTAATACCGACATTGGGTTTTCAACGATTTCAGCCGTTTACGCCTGTTAACGGGAAACAGCCAAGCACCGCCCGGAGCAGCCCGGAATTAACCGTTCCTAAAGCCCCAGCTTGTCCCGCATGAAGGCCAGCGCCACCGACAGCCCGTCGGGCGCGATCCCGTGCGCCGTGCCCTTCATGACATGCGCATAGACGTCCTTCCAGCCCGCCGCCTGCAGCGCCTCCGCCGCCTCGGGCAGCGATTGCGGCGGCACCACGTCATCCTGGTCCCCATGCACCAGCAACACCGGCGGCCGGCTTACCGCCTCATCCTTCAACAGATCCGGCGACAACAACCGCCCCGAGAAGGCCACGACCCCCGCGACCGCATCCTCACGCCGCGCCGCCACATGCAGCGCCATCATCGTGCCTTGGGAAAAGCCAAACAAAACAACCTGTTCCGGTAGAACGTCCTCGTCCACCATCAGCGCATCGAGGAACGCGTTCAGATCCTCCGCCGCCGCCATCAGCCCGCGCTCGGCCTCCTCCTCCGACGAGCCGTCGATCCACGGGATCGGGAACCATTGCAGCCCCGTGGGCATCATCGGGATCACCTCCGGCGCGTCCGGGGCCACGAAGAGCGTATCGGGCAGATGCTCGCCCAGCACGTCCGCCAGCCCCAAAAGATCGGCCCCGTTCGCACCATAGCCATGCAGGAACACCACGATCGACCGTGTCTCACCGGATTGCGGCCCCTTGCGGCCGGCCTTCAGAACGCGCGTCATCTGATCCCTTCCCTTTGTTTGTCCACCCGGTAGTAGGCCCACAAAAGCCGCGCCGCAACCGATCTCCACGGGCGCCACGCCTCGGCCATCGCCCTGAATTCCCTGTCCCTCGGCCGCTCGGGCAGGCCATAGAGCACCCGCGCCGCCTCCTGCAGCGCCAGATCGCCCGGCGCGAACACATCCGCGCGGCCAAGGCTGAACATCGCGTAGATCTCCGCCGTCCACACCCCGATGCCGGGCACCTCGGTCAGCGTCGCCACCACCTCCGCATCAGGTCTGGCCCGCAACCCCTTGAAATCAATCCGCGCCTCCGCCAGCGCCCTTGCATAGCGGATCTTCTGGCGGCTCAGCCCCACCGCCCGCAGATCCTCGTCGCCAGCCCACATGATCTTGCGCGGCCCGGTCAGCCCGGCCGCCTTCATCCGCCCCCAGATCGCGGCGGCCGAGGCGGTGCTCACCTGCTGGCTGACGATGGCGCTCAGAAGCTCCGCAAACCCGTCCGGCTTGCGCCTGAGCGGCAGCGGCCCGGTCAACTGCCGCGCATGCAGCATCCGCGGGCAGACACTTGCGAGGTAATCCGCCCCCTCTTCCACATCCGCCAGCGTTTCGATGATCCGCCCGGTCACAGGCCATCCACCCAGTCCAGCGCCTCCGCAACGCTCGCCACCTTAAGCGCATCGGGCTGCGGCGGCCGTACGATCATCGCCACTCGCACGCCCAGTTCCCGCGCCGCCACCAGCTTCGACATCGCCGCCGCCCCGCCCGCATTCTTAACAACCAGCCAGTCGACACCGAGATTTTGAAACAGCTCCCGCTCCTCCTCCACCGAAAACGGCGGACGCCCCACGAGAAACCTTCCGTTAACGAATGGAAACGGACGGTCCGGCGGGTCGATCTGGCGACAGATAAGCTGCGCATGACCCATATTGCCGAACCGCTCCAGAGTCTGCCGCCCGGTCGCGAGGAACACCACGGCGCCCTCCGGCACCAGGGCCGCGACATCCTCCTCGCGGGCAACCTCGGTCCAGAGATCGCCCGGTCCCGGCTCCCATTCCGGCCTTAGGATTTGAACATAAGAAATTGATTTTTCAAGACAAATACGCGACGTCCGTTCCGATATTCGATGCGCATAAGGATGCGTCGCATCCAGCACGGCCGTAATCCCTTCCGCCTCGAGATACCACGCAAACCCCTCATCGCCGCCGAACCCGCCAACCCGCGTCGGCAAGCCCATGGGCTTCGGCGCCCGCGTCGCCCCGGCCAGCGAGGCCACCGCCGGAATACCCTTTTCCGCCAAGGCCTTGGCCACCTCCTGCGCCTCGCCCGTGCCCGCAAGCAGCAACAGCCTCATACCCCGGCCCTCGCCAGAACCAAGCCCTGCCGGTCCGTCACCACCGTATCGGCCCTCACGCCCTCCGGCAGCATCGCCCGGACCTGTTCCAAGGCCGCATCAGCGACCCATTGCGCATAGCTTTCCCCGGTGTTTTCAAGGACCTGCAAGGCCGTGTTCATGTACGCCACATCCTCGTTCCCGAGCACCTCCGCCAACCCCCGGAAATCCACCTGGCTGCGCCCCGAATGCAGATCCCTTGCCCCCTGCGCAAGCTTGGTCATCTTGCCGATCCCGCCACCCACGGTCACCCATGGTACGGGATGTTTCGCGAGGTATTTCAACATGCCTCCGGCAAAATCCCCCATGTCCAGCATGGCATGATCCGGCAGCCCGTAAAGCTCCTGCACCGCCTTCTCGCTGCTCGCCCCGGTACACCCGGCCACATGGCTCAGACCCTGCGCACAGGCCACATCAATCCCCCGGTGAATCGAGGCAATCCAAGCCGCACAGGAAAATGGCCGCACGATCCCCGTCGTCCCCAGAATCGACAAGCCCCCCTTCACCCCCAGTCGCGGATTCCACGTCTTCTGCGCCAGCGCCGCCCCACCCGGTACAGAAACCTCGATCCGGATATCCGGCGCCCGTCCCAACTCGGCCGCCACCTCCCCCACCGCATCCTCCATCATCCGCCGCGGCACCGGGTTGATCGCCGGCTCCCCCGGCGGAATGGGCAGGCCCGGCATGGTCACCGTCCCCACGCCCTCACCGGCGGCAAAGACCACCCCGCCCTCCGACGCCGATACCCGCGCCCGGATCAACGCCCCGTGCGTCACGTCCGGATCGTCCCCCGCATCCTTCACCACCCCGGCCTCGCACCAGCCATCCCCCTCATCCCAATGGGAAATCTCGAATTCCGGCTGCTCGCCCTTCGGCAGCACGATCGTCACCCGGTCGGGCCGCCCCACCCCCCACAACCCCATCAGCGCCGCCCGCGTCGCAGCGGTGGCACAGGCGCCCGTGGTCCAGCCACGGCGCAAGGGTCTGTCGGGTTTGCGGGCCATGTCAGGGGCGGACTATAGGGATGCGGCATTTCAAGGCCAATCGGCAATTCACATGTCGCGGCCGGCCCCCAGACAGGTCGCAGCCGCCCTTTCCCGAAACCCAAACTCGGGGCATACAGGGACCATGACCGACTCGCTTCCCCTCCCCGGCGGCCCATGGCCCACGCTCGAACCCGGCTGGGTCTGGCTCTGCGGTGCCGGCCCCGGCGACCCCGGGCTGCTGACGCTGCATGCCGTCAACGCCCTGCGTCAGGCCGACGTGGTGATCTACGACGCGCTGGTCGAGCCCCGCATCCTCGACTGGGCCCCGCAAGCCGAACATGTCTACGCCGGCAAGCGCGGCGGCAAACCCTCGGCGGTGCAGCGCGACATCTCCCTCCGGCTGGTCGATCTGGCCTCCGAAGGCAAGCGCGTCCTGCGCCTCAAGGGCGGCGATCCCTTCGTCTTCGGCCGCGGCGGGGAAGAGGCGCAAACCCTCGTGCAGCATGGTGTTCCCATCCGCATCATCCCCGGCATCAGCGCCGGGATCGGCGGGCTAGCCTATGCCGGCATCCCCGTCACCCACCGTGACGTGAACCAGTCGGTGACCTTCGTCACCGGCCACGACCAGTCCGGCCTCACCCCCTCCTCGCTCAACTGGAAAGCCATTGCCGAGGGAAGCCAGGTGATCGTGATCTACATGGGCATGAAACATGTCGAACAGATCACCGGCGCGCTCATGGACGCCGGCCGCCCGGCCAGCGAACCCTGCGCCGTGGTCTGCGCGGCCACCACCGGCGACCAGAAAGTGCTGGAGACCACGCTGGGCGCCATGGCCGATGACATCGCCGCCAGCACGCTCGAGCCGCCCGCGATCCTCTGCGTGGGCCGCTCGGTCCTGATGCGGCAGGTGCTCGACTGGCAGGGCATGCTCGCGGGCGAGCGCCCGCGCAACCTCGACCCGCTGGGCCGCGGGCGCCCCGCCGAGGCGTCTTGAATGATTGCTATGCGGTTAGGGGGCGCTGCCCCCAACGTTGAAATTCCAATGGAATTTCAACGCCTCCCCCGGAGTATTTTTGGAAAGATGAAGGGCTTGGCGTGGGCAACGGCCTGATCCTCGCGGCGCCCTCCTCTGGCGCGGGCAAGACGACCGTGACGCTCGCGCTGCTGCGGTTGCTGGCGCGCGAAGGGGTGGCGGTGCGCGGGGCGAAATCGGGGCCGGATTACATCGATCCGAAGTTCCACGAGGCCGCCTGTGGCCAACCCTGCCTGAACCTCGACGCCTGGGCCATGTCGCCTGACCGCCTGAAGGCCTTGGCGGCGGGGGACGGGCTGCTGCTGACCGAGGGCGCGATGGGCCTCTTCGACGGCGCGCCCCCCGACGGGCGCGGCGCGGTGGCCGACCTGGCGCGTCTCCTAAGCCTTCCGGTGCTGCTGGTGGTCGATGCCGGCCGGATGGCAGGCTCGGTCGCGCCGCTGGTGGCGGGTTTCGCCGGGTTTGACCCAGCCGTGCAAGTGGCGGGCGTGATCCTCAACCGCGTGGGCAGCGACCGGCACGAGGCGATGCTGCGCCGCGCGCTGGCGCCGCTGGGGCTGCCGGTGCTGGCAGCCCTTCGTGGCGATGGCACGCTCGCCCAACCCTCCCGCCACCTCGGCCTCGTTCAGGCCGGGGAGCGCCCCGATCTCGACGCCTTTCTCGACCAAGCGGCCGATGCGCTCGCCACAACGCTCGACCGCGACGCATTGCGCGATATCGCCCGCCCCCTCCCGCGGCCGGAACCGGCCTCACCCCTTGCCCCGCCCGCACAGGTCATTGCCATCGCGCAGGACGAGGCCTTCGCCTTCGCCTATCCCCACATGCTGGCCGACTGGCGGGCGAAAGGCGCCGAAATCCGCCCCTTTTCGCCCCTCGCCGACGAGCCGGTCCCCGATGCCGGGTTCGTCTTCCTCCCCGGCGGCTACCCTGAACTGCACGCGGGCCGGATCGCATCGGCCGACCGCTTTCTGCAAAGCCTTAGACAGGCCGCGCAAACCACTGACATCTACGGAGAATGCGGCGGCTACATGGTGCTGGGCGACGGGCTGGTCGACGCAGATGGCCACCGCCACGCCTTGGCCGGGCTGCTGAGCGTCGAGACCTCCTTCGAGACCCGCCGCCTGCATCTCGGTTACCGCCGCCTCGCCCCGCTGGGCGGGCCCTTCACCGGGCCGCTCGCCGCCCACGAATTCCACTACGCCACCACCCTGAGCGAAACCGGCGACCCGCTCTTCCGCGCCTCTGACGCCGAGGGCACCGCCCTGCCCGACATGGGCCTGCGCCGCGGCCGCGTCTCCGGCAGCTTCGCCCATGTGATCGACGCAGACCCGACTGTGCGCTAGCGCCACTTGCAGCTTTCCGCCAACGCGGCTAGCAGACCCCCATGACCGACGCCGTCTTCCCCCATTCCGACAGCCGCGCCCGGCGCAACGTCACCGTGCTGGTGCTGGCACAGGCGGTGCTGGGCTCGCAGATGCCGATGATCTTCGTCGTGGGCGGGCTGGCCGGCCAGTCGCTGGCCAGCAACATCTGCTTCGCCACCCTGCCCATCTCGCTGATCGTGCTGGGCTCGATGCTTTCGGCCACGCCGCTCAGCTGGGCCATGCAGCGCTGGGGGCGGCGTGCGGGCTTCGTGATCGGCACCGCCGGCGGCGCCATCGGGGCGGCGATCGGGGCCTACGGGCTCTATCTCGGGTCCTTCCCGGTCTACCTGCTGGGCAGCCTCTTCACCGGGATCTACATGTCGGCGCAGGGCTTCTACCGCTTCGCCGCCGCCGACACCGCCAGCGATGCGTTCCGCCCGCGGGCCATCTCCTACGTGCTGGCCGGCGGGCTGATCAGCGCGGTGATCGGGCCGCAACTGGTCAAGCTGACGGCCGAGGCGATGGTGATTCCCTTCCTCGGCACCTATCTCGCGGTGATCGGCGTCAACGTGGTGGGCGTGCTGCTCTTTCTCTTCCTCGACATTCCCAAGCCCCCCGTGCCGGGCGACGACGCCCCCCGCGGCCGCTCGCGGATGGAGCTTCTGACCACCCCGCGCATCGCCGTGGCGGTGATCTGCGCCACCGTCTCCTATGCGCTGATGAACCTCGTCATGACCTCGACGCCGCTCGCCGTGGTGGGCTGCGGCTTTGCAACCGGCGATGCCGCCGACGTGGTCACCGGCCACGTGCTGGCGATGTTCGCCCCCTCCTTCTTCACCGGCCACCTGATCGCCCGATTCGGGGCGGAACGGATCATGGGGTTGGGCCTGCTGATCCTCGCCGGGGCGGGCGCGGTGGCGCTGCAGGGCGTCGCGCTGGAGAATTTCTTCATCGCCCTCATCCTGCTGGGCCTCGGCTGGAATTTCGGCTTCATCGGGGCGACCACGATGCTCGCCGCCTCGCACGAGCCGCATGAACGCGGGCGGATGCAGGGGCTCAACGACCTGATCGTCTTCGGCGGGGTGACGCTGGCCTCGCTTTCGTCGGGCGGTCTGATGAACTGCTCCGGCGGCACGCCCGAGGCCGGCTGGGCGCTCGTCAACCTCGCGATGATCCCCTGCCTGACACTGGCGGGCGGGGCGCTGATCTGGCTGATGTTCCGCCCGAAAGAGGCCTGACCGCTCGGCCCTCCCCCCGGCATCAGCTTTTCGTGATCCCGGGAACTTGAGCGCCCCGGCTGCGTTTCCTCCCAGTGTGCGCAACGCGCGGGGACAGAATGAAAATGCAACCAATCGAGCCTAGTCCGACCGGCCTTGGGCGGATTTGCGTCATCATGAACGGCAAATCGGGCCGCCGGGACACGGAAGATATCCCGGCTCAGATTCGCACTTCGTTAAGCGAACGCGCCCCGAACGCCGAGCTGCGCGTGCTCGACAGCGGGTCCGACCTCCTGCCCGCCACGCGCAGGGCGGTCGAGGAAGGGTTCGACACGATCGTCGCCGCCGGCGGCGACGGCACGGTCTCCGGCGTCGCCAGCGTCCTGCGCGGCACCGGCGTCACCATGGGCATCCTGCCGCTCGGCACCTTCAACTACTTTGCCCGGTCGCTCGACATTCCCACCGAGATTCCCGCCGCCATCGACCTGCTCTGCGACGGCGCGGCGCGGCCCGTCCGCATTGCCCGGATCAACGACCGGGTCTTCCTCAACAACGCCAGCCTCGGCGCCTACCCGGCCATCCTCAAGACGCGCGAGGATGTCTACCGCCGTTGGGGCCGCAGCCGCATCGCCGCCTATTGGTCGGTCCTTGTCACGCTGGTCACCCTGCGCCGCCCCCTCCGCGTCCGCATCGAGGCCGACGACAAGGTTCTCGAGCGCCGCACACCGCTGATCTTTGCCGTCAACAACGCCTTTCAGCTCAATCAGGTGGGCCTTCAGGGCGAGGACGAAATCGCCCGGGGCCGTCTCGCTCTCTTCATTGCTCCGGATACCAACCGCTGGGGCATGCTGTGCAACGCGCTGATGCTGGCCTTGGGCCTGGCCGAGCGCGAGAAGGAATTCGACTTCCTCGCCGCCGACCGCATCCGCATCATCAACAACGAACGCAAGCACGACATCGCCTGCGATGGCGAGCGCGACCGGATGCGCGCGCCCTATGACCTGCAGGTCATCGAGAACGAGCTGAAGGTCGTGGCCCCCCTGTCCCGCCAAAGCGACACGCGGTGAGACGCATCGCTCACCTGTCCGACCTGCATTTCGGCCGCGACCGGCCCGAATTGCTCGATCCGCTCGTCGAGGCGGTGAACGACCTTGCGCCCGACCTCGCCGCCATCTCCGGCGACCTGACCCAGCGCGCCCGCCCCGCCCAGTTCCGTGCCGCGCAGGAGTTCATCGACCGGCTCGAGGCGCCGGTTCTGGCCGTGCCGGGCAACCACGACGTGCCCCTGCACAACCTCTTCCTCCGCCTGCTCTGGCCGTGGCGGCAATACCGCAAATGGATCTCCCCCGACCTCGAGCCCGAGTTCCACGACGGCGAGATGATCGTGCTGGGCGTCAACACCGTCAACCCGATGGCGCATCAAAGCGGCTGGTTCACCCCCCGCGCACTCGACCGCGTCCGCAATGCCTTCAGCAACACCCGCGGCCGGCGGACCCGGATCGTGGTGGCGCATCACCCGCTGGAACACCTGCCCGGCGAAAAGAAAAAGCGCATGCGCGGCGCCGACGAAGCGATGGAGGAGCTGGCCCGGCTCAATGCCGATGTCGTCCTCTCGGGCCACCTGCACAGTTGGCGCGCCGATCCCTTCGCCGAGAAGCCGGGCCGCAACGCGGTGCTGCAGGTCCATGCCGGCACGGGGCTTTCGACCCGCCTGCGCGGGCAGGAGAACGACTTCAACCTGCTGGAAATCGAGGACGGTCTGATCGACGTCACCCGCTACGCCGCCACCGAGGGCGATCCTCGTTTCGCCATGGCCCAGACCCGCCGCTTCGTCATCCGCCCGCAGGGCTGGACCACGCACAAGGACACCTGACCGACCGTCACCACAACCCCGTCGCCGCCCGCGCCATCAGGGTCAACCGGCTGCGGAACGGCGCCGTATCGAGCGCCCCGTCGGCCACCCGGCCGGGCCTGTCCCTTGCCGTCTTCAGCACCGGCCCGACCTGCCACATCACCAGCATCGCCGGCCGCGCCGCTGGCGGGATCGTCCGCCGTGCCGCCCGCGCGCTGGCCAGATGGTCGAGCCCTTCTTCGGCCAGCGCCCGGATCGCCTGATGCGTGCCCTCCACCAGCGGAATCCGCCCCGCCTGCTCCAGCGCCGGCACCGCCCGCAGCCAGTTGGCCAGCCCCAGCGCATAGCCCGCCTCGCGCACCGTATCCTCCGGCACCTCGGCCAGCGACCGCGCCGCCGCCAGTAACAGGTTGGAGGAGGTCTTCCCGAGATACTCACGGAAATGCGCCAGATCCTCGAACGGCTCGCGATAGACATCCCACCGCCGCGCGGCGACCAATTCATCCAGCAGCTCCGCCCCGTCCGCGTCCACCACACCGCTCAACGGCGTCGCCACCTCGTGCCGCCGGACCGGCCCACCATCCCTGATCTCGCCCAGCACGTCACGCCACCATTGCAGGCGCATCTCCGCGATCATCGGCTCTTCCGTCACCCAAGGCGCGCGCGACACTTCGAGGTTGAAGGCATAGACCGGAAACAGCCTCTCCCGCGCCGGCACCGGCGCCGCCATCACCGCGCGGAACCTGTCGGGATCGCCACGGCGGACAAGGTCGGCACAGGCGATGACATCCTCATGCATCGCGCAGCAATTTCCACGCAATCGCGTCCAGCAGCGCCTCGAAGGAAGCATCGACGATGTTCGGGCTCACCCCCACGGTCGACCAGCGCCGGCCCGCGCCATCCTCGCTGTCGATGATCACGCGGGTCACCGCCTCGGTCCCCCCTTGGGTGATCCGCACCTTGAAATCCACCAGCCGCATGTCGTCGATCGCCGACTGGTACTTGCCCAGATCCTTGGCCAGCGCCTTGGCCAGCGCGTTGACCGGCCCCCGGTCAGAGCCCAGCTCGTCCATCGACTCCGAGACCGACAGCGTCTTCTGCCCGTCGATCTTGACCACCACCACGGCCTCGGAGAGCGAGACCATCTGGTCATACTTGTTCTTCCGCCGCTCGACCGTGACCTTGTAGCGCTTCACCTCGAAGAAGTCGGGCAAGCGCCCCAACTCCCGCCGCGCCAGCAACTCGAAACTCGCCTGCGCGCTGTCATAGGTATAGCCGCGATCCTCACGCTCCTTGATCTCGTCAAGGATGCGGGCCAGCGCCGGGTCGCCCGGCTCCACCTCCAGCCCCGCCTCGGCCAACCGCCGCCGCAAGTTCGACTGCCCGGCCTGGTTCGACATCGGGATGACGCGCGCATTTCCCACGGCGGCCGGGTCGATATGCTCGTAGGTCGTGGGGTCCTTCAGGATGGCCGAGGCATGCAGCCCCGCCTTGTGCGCAAAGGCCGAGGCGCCCACATAGGCCGACTGCCGCATCGGCACGCGGTTGAGAATCTCGTCCAACTGCCGGCTCGCCATGGTCAGCGTGGTCAGCGCCTCTTCCGTGACCCCGATATCATAGGCCGAGGCATAGGGCTCCTTTAGCAGCAGCGTCGGAATGAGCGAGGTGAGGTTGGCATTGCCGCACCGCTCGCCAAGCCCGTTCAGCGTGCCCTGGATCTGCCGCGCCCCCGCATCGACCGCCGCAAGGCTGCCCGCCACCGCGTTCTCGGTATCGTTATGGGTATGAATGCCCAGCCGCTCGCCGGGAATACCGGCGGCGATCACCGCGCCGGTAATGGTGAAAATCTCGGTCGGCAACGTGCCGCCATTGGTGTCGCACAGCACGATCCACCGCGCGCCCGCCTCATAGGCCGCCTTCAGCGCCTCCAGCGCATAATCCGGGTTCGACTTGTACCCGTCGAAGAAATGCTCCGCATCGAACAGCGCCTCGCGGCCCTGCTTCACGATATGCTCGACCGACCGGGCGATGTTCTCGGTGTTTTCCGCCAGCGTCACGCCCAGCGCTTTCTCGACATGAAAATCATGGGTCTTACCGACAAGGCAAACGGCTTTCGTGCCTGCGTTCAGCACCGCGGCGAGAACATCGTCATTCTCCGCACTCCGCCCCGCCCGCTTGGTCATGCCGAAAGCGGTCATGGTGGCCCGCGTCTCCGGCGCGGCATCGAAAAACGCGCTGTCGGTCGGGTTCGCGCCGGGCCAGCCCCCCTCGATGTAATCCACGCCCAGCGCATCCAGCGTCTCGGCAATCGCCTGCTTTTCCGGCGTCGAGAACTGCACCCCCTGCGTCTGCTGCCCGTCCCGCAGCGTGGTGTCGTAGAGATAGAGGCGCTCCCGGCTCATCGCGCCCCCTCCCCGCCCCGGCCCCCGAGCCGGGGCCTCACGGTGGTGGCGCCGAGGTCCCGGGTCAGGCCCGGGACGCGGTTTATATTGGCAGTGAAGGAGCTCATTCGAGACCCTCCAGTTTCGTGGGATCGAAGTTTGCCTGCGGCACAAGTTCCACAGCGTCCTTGCTCATCCGCACTTCGACACCAGCCGTGACCAAAATCGACTTCAGTCGATCTACTTCTGAGAAGTCCTTGGTTTTCAACGCCCGTGCACGCTCTGCTAACAACCGATCTGAATATATCGCCACGACACTCTCCCAAGCCGAAGGCAATCCCCAGCTCGGAACATCCACAAGGTCTATGCCCAAAAACTCAATAGAGCCTTTGAGTTCAGCTAGCATGTCATTTGCAGCCAGTTCGTATAGCCGCGCGATTGCCCTTGGGGTGTTCAAGTCGTTTGCCAATGCATCGACTACTTCTTGGTCGGGCTTGTCCGAGGGTTCAATGTCGAGTGTCTTGTTGTACCAGTTCCGCAAGGTTTTCGTGGCAGCTTCCGCCTTCGCCTCCGTCCAGTCCATCGGCTTGCGGTAATGCGTGCTCAAAAACACAAACCGGATCACCTCCCCCGGATAGCCCTGCTCCAGCAGATCATGCACGGTAAAGAAGTTGCCCAGCGACTTGGACATCTTCTTGCCCTCCACCTGCAGCATCTCGTTATGCATCCAGACGCGGGCGAACTCCCCCTCCGGGTGGGCACAGCAGGACTGCGCAATCTCGTTCTCATGATGCGGGAACATCAGGTCGTTGCCGCCCCCGTGAATGTCGAAGCTGTCGCCCAGCAATTCATAGGACATGGCCGAGCACTCGATATGCCAGCCGGGCCTCCCACGCCCCCACGGGCTCTCCCACCCCGGCAGGTCATCGCTCGACGGCTTCCACAACACGAAATCCATCGGGTTCCGCTTGTAGGGCGCCACTTCCACCCTTGCCCCCGCGATCATGTCATCGACCGACCGCCCCGACAGGTTGCCATATCGCTCTTTCCAGCTATCGACCGCGAACAACACATGCCCCTCCGCCTCGTAGGCATGCCCCTTCTCGATCAGCTCCCCGATCATCTCGATCATCTGCGGGATGAACTGCGTCGCCCGCGGCATCTGGTCCGGCTCCAGCGCCCCCAGCGCCCCCATGTCATCGAGGAACCACTGCGTCGTCTGCCCCGTCAGCCGGGCGATTTCGGCATTCAGGTCGCCACCCTCGCCCACGTTCTCCTTGGCCCGCGCGTTGATCTTGTCGTCCACGTCGGTGAAGTTGCGCACATAGGTCACATGCTCCGCCCCATAGACATGCCGCAACAGCCGATACAGCACGTCGAACACCACCACCGGCCGCGCATTGCCCAGATGCGCCCGGTCATAGACCGTGGGCCCACAGACATACATGCGCACGTTCTCCGGCTTAAGCGGCTCGAACCGCTCCTTCTTTCGCGTCTTCGTATTGTAGAGCGTGATCTCGGTCATAGGCCCCTCTTGCGCAGGCATGCGTTCCCCGCGGCGGGCTTATCAACTCGGTTTCGAATATGGAATAGAAGACCGGCCCGCCTGACTATGTCAGCGGGTAATGCAGCAAATGATGATGGTTGCGGTCGTCATGCGGCCGACCATATGAGGCCGCCCCCGGCCGGTCAAGCGGTTCCTGCACAGGCCTCCGCCCGCACCACCCGAGGCGCCACCTGCGCCCGGATGGTCAGCGCGATGCCTACCGCGATTACCGCCGCCCCGGCCCATGTGAGCGGCGCATAGACCTCGCCCAGGAATAGCGTCCCAGTCGCCAGCCCCACCGCCGCCGCGACATAGCCGATCTGGGACAGAAGCACCGGCCCGCCCGCCTTCTGCAGGGCAAAATACGCAGGGAAGGTCAGCCCCGCCACCAACGCCTGCCCCAGCACCAGCTCGGGCACTTCGCGCAGGTATTGCAGCGGCAGCTCTCCGGTCGTCACCACCTGAAGCCCGGCCAGCCCCGCCAGCGCGAAAAGATGGCTCCACACCGCCAGCGCCGCCGGATGCCCGTCCTCGGGCCAGTCGATCGTGCGGTACACGTTGCCCAGCGCGAGGATCACCGGCAGCGCGAAGGCGACCAGCGGCCAGAACAGCCCCTCGGCCCCGCCTGCACTGCCGCGCGTCAGCGCCACCACCGCCGCCCCGGCCAGCCCGAAGCCAATCCCGATCACGCCCAGCCGCGGCGGCGTCTTCAGCCCCGCCAGCGCCGTCACCCCCAGCGTCGCCACAGGCGACAGCGCGAACATCAGCCCGGCATAGCCGGCTCCGACCCGCGGTATCAGCAGGAACAGCAGTGCGTTGATCGCCGCAAAGCTCAGCAGCCCGGAAATGACCGTATAGCGCAGCATCCGCCCCCTCGGCACCACGAACCGTTTCTGCACCACCAGCGCCGGGATCATCAGCCCCGCCGCTCCGGCCGACACCACCATCGCCCACAGAAGCGGCGGCACGCCCGCCTGCGCGGCCAGCTTGCCGAGGGGAAGGTTCACCCCCAGCAACGCGCCCGTGTAAAGCAGGAGCCCGATGGCCCGCCCGTTTCCACCTGCCTCAACCATAATGCACCACCTCGAACTCGATCCCGTCGGGCCCGTCGAAATAGAACCGTTCGCCGGGTTCATAATTTGCATGGTTATGCGGCCTATACCCGGCCGCCTTCACCTTCGCCTCGGTGCCGCGCAGGTCGTCGACCACCACGCCCACGTGGTTCAGGCCGCCCACCCGGCCATAGGTCACGCCCATGGGTTCGAGCGGCGGTTTCGGGGCATAAAGCGCGAGATAGCTGTCCTCGTCGCCCACATGCACCGTAAACCCTCCGTTAAGGGCATCGCCTTGCCAGCGGATATGCCAGCCGAAAAGCTCGCACAGCTTTGCGGCGCTCGCCTTGGGGTCCGGGACGGTGATGTTCACATGTTCGATTTGCATGGGTCGTTCCTTCCAGTGTTGATTCTGTTCTGAAATCAACCTAATTCTTCAAGTAAACTTGAAGCCAATAGGGAAAATCTCCATGCCTTCCAGCACCTTGCGACAACGTGGTCTGACCATCGGCTATATCTCCGACCGCACCGGCCTCGCCCCTTCGGCCATCCGCTATTACGAGGACGAAGGGCTGGTCACCCCCGACCGCAACGACAGCGGCCACCGCCGCTATGACCGCTCCGACATCAGGCGGCTCTCCTTCGTGATGATCTCTCAAGGGCTGGGCTTCACCATCTCGGAAATCCGCGAGGCTCTCACCGACCTGCCCGAACACCGCACCCCCAACAAGGGCGACTGGGCCCGCATCTCCCGCCGCTTCGGCAAGGCGCTGGATGCCCGCATCGAACAGATGCAGGCGCTCCGCGCCCGGCTCGACGGCTGTATCGGCTGCGGCTGCCTCTCGCTGAAGACCTGCGCGCTCTACAACCCCAAGGACAAGGCCCGCATCCGCGGCCAGGGCCCCCGCTACGTGATGGGCGACCGCTCCGACGAGATCTGAACCGCTCCCGCCCGGGCTACCTGCTTGACTTGCCCTCTCGGCCCGGGCCATCTGGCGCCGCGAACGGGACTTCAGACAACGGGAGGCAGGCCATGCAACTGTCGCGCAGGATCACCGGGCTCACCGCCGGCGGCTCGGACGGGTGGGACGTGTATTACCGCGCCAATGACATGCTGAAGGCGGGCGAGCCTGTCATCCAGCTCACCATCGGCGAGCACGATATCGGCACCGACCGCAAGATCATCGACGCGATGCATGCCGCCGCCGTTGCCGGCCATGTCGGCTATTCCATGTTCAACGGCAATCTCAACCTGCGCGAGGCCGTGGCCAACCGTGTCGCCGCACGCACCGGCGTGCCCACCACCCCCGACAACGTGCTGGTCGTGCCCGGCGGTCAGGCCGGCCTCTTCGCCGCCCACCATGCCGCCTGCGACGAGGGCGACACCGCGCTCTATATCGACCCCTACTACGCCACCTACCCCGGCACGATCCGCGGCGTCGGCGCCAAGGCGCAACCCGTCTTCGCCCGCCCCGAGCGCAACTTCCAGCCCGACCCGGACGACATCGCCGCCGTAGCGCCGCAAGCAAAATCTCTACTCATCAACACGCCCAACAACCCCACCGGCGTCATCTATACGCGCGACACGATGGAGGGCATCGCGGGCGTCTGTCAGGACCATGACCTCTGGCTCATCTCCGACGAGGTCTATGACACGATGATCTGGCAGGGCCAGCATATCAGCCCGCGCACCCTGCCCGGCATGGCCGAGCGCACGCTCGTGGTGGGCTCGATGTCGAAAAGCCACGCCATGACCGGAAGCCGTATCGGCTGGATCGTCGGACCGGAAGACGCGATCGAGCATCTCGGCAACCTCTCGACCCACACCACCTATGGCGTCGCGGGTTTCGTACAGGAGGCCGCGACTTTCGCGCTCTCCCAGGGCGACGCCTTCGAGACCGGAATTTCCGAGCCCTTCCGCCGCCGCCGCGACCTCGTGATCGACATGCTCGACGGCCAGACCGCCGTGCGCGCCATCCCCGCCGATGGCGGCATGTTCGTGATGCTCGACGTGCGCGCCACCGGCCTCTCGGGCGAGGCCTTCGCCGACCGGCTGCTCACCGAACACCTTGTCGGCGTCATGCCCGGCGAAAGCTTCGGTGAAGCGGCAGCGGGCCATATCCGCGTGGCGCTCACCGTCGATGACGACCGGCTCGCCGGCGCGATTGGCCTGCTGATCGAACTCGCCACCGAACTGGCCGCCTGAACAGCCCCAATCGCCCCTTCAGGGTCTGAAAGCGACACAAGTCGCAATTGAGACAGACCCGACCGGGGAATCATGGTCCCCTTCTCCCACTTTCGGGAGGAGCTGGCCCATGTCGCCAAGCTGCAAGATCGCCCTTGTGATCTATACGATCGGCGCCGTGCGCGGGCTCGCCGCTCGTGGAAGGCCGGGACGGGTCTGAACGTCCCCAAGGCCCATTCCACGACAAGGATCAGAGACATGAAAGACAACCCCCCGCGCCGGACCGGTGGCCGCGCCGCCCGCCGTGCCAGCCGTGCCGCCCCGCTCGATGACGCCATCCGCCCCGTACGCCCCGGTATGGAATGCGACGCCCTCAAGGTGCTGTCACAGGCGGATATCCTGAAAATCCACAACGCCGCCCTTCAGGTGCTCGAAGAGATCGGCCTCGCCGACGCGCCGCAAAGCGGGGTCGACCACCTCACCCGCGCCGGCGCCATCCACGGGCCCGACGGGCGCATCCGCTTCCCCCGCGCGCTGGTCGAGGATACGGTGGCGCATGCCAACCGACAGATCACGCTCTACAGCCGCGACGGGGTGCATGACCTCGAACTCTCCGGCAAGCGCGTGCATTACGGCACCGCCGGCGCGGCGGTCAGCATGGTCGATGTCGAGGGCCGCAATTACCGCGACAGCACCGTGCAGGACCTGCACGACGCCGCCTGCATCACCGACCGGCTCGACAACATCCACTTCCTGCAGCGCCCGATGGTGGCCCGCGACATCCCCGATAACCGCGAGATGGACCTCAACACCGTCTATGCCTGCTGCTCCGGCACGACCAAGCATATCGGCACCTCCTTCTCCGACCCGGCCCACGTGGCCGAGGCGTTCGAGATGCTGCATCTCATCGCCGGGGGCGAGGCGGAATGGCGCGCCCGGCCCTTCGTCAGCAACTCCAACTGCTTCGTCGTCCCGCCGATGAAATTCGCCACCGAAGCCTGCCAGACGATGGAACTCTGCATCGAGGGCGGCATGCCCGTGCTGCTGCTCTCCGCCGGCATGGCGGGGGCCACCACGCCCTCCACCATCGCCGGAGCTATCGTGCAAGCGGTGGCCGAATGCCTCGCTGGGCTCGTCTATGTCAACGCCGTGCGCCCCGGCGCGCCTGCCATCTTCGGCACATGGCCCTTCGGCCTCGACCTGCGCAGTGGGGCGATGACCGGCGGGTCGGGCGAACAGGCGCTGCTCTCGGCGGGCTGCGCCCAGATGCACAAGTTCTACGGCGTCCCCGGCGGCGCGGTGGGCGGCATCACGGACGCCAAGCTGCCCGACATGCAGGCCGGGTGGGAGGCCATGTGCTCCAACGTTATGGCCGGGCTCTCGGGCCTCAACATGGTCTACGAGGCGGCGGGCATGCACGCCTCGCTCCTCGGCTTCTGCCACGAAAGCCTGATCCTCGGCGACGACCTCATCGGCCACGCCCTGCGCTGCGTGCGCGGGATCGAGGTGGATGACGAGACGCTGGCGGTCGAACAAATCCGCGAGGTTTGCCTCCAAAGCCCCGGCCACTATCTCGGCATGGGCCAGACACTGGCGCGGATGCAGTCGGACTATGTCTATCCATCAACCGGAGAGCGCATGTCGCCCAAGGAATGGGTCGAGAAGCACAGGCCCGACCTGAACCAGAGCGCGATCAAGCGGAAAGAGGCGATCCTCTCCGAACGCTCCGCCGCCCGGTTCGATCCGCTGACCGACAAGACCATCCGCGAGCGGTTTCGCATCCACCTCCCGGCCTGAGGGTCCGACTGACCCGAAAGCTCAAGGGCCGGGAACCTTCGCGTTACCGGCCCCGGCTACCCCGCCAGCCGCGCCAGCACCCCCTCGGTATCCACATCCGAAATCGCCCCCGCCACCCGGCCGCGCGGCGCCCCCAGCCGCGTCGCGGCATAAGCCTCCGCCACCGGCGCAGGCGCATTGCGGACCAACACCGCCGCCGTCAACAGCGAGGCGAGGCTCTCCACGTACCACCGCGCCTGCCCCTCGTCGGGCAGCTTCGGAAACCGCTCCATATGCGCCTTCAGCCCGGCATCGAACCGCGCATCCTGCCCCGCAGCCTTGCCCAACTCCTCCGAAAGCACCTCGCCCGCCTCGGGCGACTTGCGCAGCGTCCGCAGGATATCGAGGCAGATCACGTTGCCCGACCCCTCCCAGATCGAGTTGAGCGGCGCCTCGCGATAAAGCAACGGCATCGGCGTATCCTCGACATAGCCCATGCCGCCAAGGCACTCCATCGCCTCGTAGACCACGTTCGGGCACAGCTTGTTGCCAAGGAACTTGGCCAGCGCCACCCCCAGCCGGGCAAACGCCCGCTGCCCCTCGCCCTTGCCGTCAAAACTCCGCGCCACATGCATCCCCAGCGCCAGCGCCCCCTCCCAGTCGAGCGCCAGATCGGCCAGAACCGCCCGCATCAGCGGCTGATCGCTCAACTGCTTCTGAAACGCCGTCCGGTGCCGCACCCAGAACCACGCATGATCCAGCGCCGCCCGCATCAGCCCGGCCGGCGCCATCGCCGTATCCAGCCTTGTGTGATGCACCATCTCGATGATCGTGCGCACGCCCGCGCCTTCCTCGCCCAGCCGGTACGCCACCGCCCCCTCATACTCGATCTCGGCAGAGGCATTGGCCCGGTTGCCCAGCTTGTCCTTCAGCCGCTGAATACGGATAGCGTTCCGCCCCTCCTCCAGCCACCGGGGCACGAGAAAACAGGTCAGCCCCCCCTCGGCCTGCGCCAGCGTCAGGAACCCGTCCGACATCGGCGCCGAGCAGAACCACTTGTGCCCATGCAGCCGATACGCCCCGCCATCCGGCGTCGCCACCGTCGCATTCGCCCGCACGTCAGAGCCGCCCTGCTTCTCGGTCATCGCCATGCCCATCGTCGCCCCCGGCTTTCGCGCCAAGGGTCGGGCCGAGCCGTCATAGACCCGCGAGGTCAGCTTCGGCACCCAAGCCTGAAACAGCCCTTCATCAGCCCGCATGGCCGGCACCGCGGCATAGGTCATCGTCATCGGACAGCACACGCCCGGCTCGATCTGGCTGGTGAGATATACCATCGCCGCATGGGTGGCATGCCCGCCCGCGGCCCCTTCCCACGCGATCGCGGAATAGCCGGCCCCCACGCCCGCCTCCATCAGCCGATGGTAAGCGGGATGAAACCGCACCTCGTCCAGCCGCCGACCGCCCGCGTCGAACTGCACCAGCTCGGGCCCCTGCCGGTTGGCGACCCGCCCCGCCGCCTGCATCTCCTCCATCCCGATCGTGGCGCCGTACCCTGCCAGATGCACCGCATCCGCCCCCGCCGCCCCGGCATGGGTCTGCAACGCCGGATCGCTGGCCCAGAGGTCGATATCGCCCCGCGCGGGCGGCTGGTTCGTCACCTCATGCGTCGGCAGGTCGGAACGGGGCGGCAGATGTGGCATGAAAGACTCTCCTCACCGCTATTTCTAGCCCGCAAAACCTTGTGAACGAAAGGGGATTCACAAAGCGATTCGCCTGTGGCAGGATACACGCGACCGCCCGCAAAGAGGCGGCAGGAAAAGGCAGAGCAGACCCACATGTCCACCCGCAAACGTCCCGCCTTCGGCGCGCTCGTCTACTTCATGATCGCATTCGCGATGTGCGGCTATTTCACCTTTGCGGCCGTGCAGGGCGATTACGGCCTCTTCCGCCGGGCCGAGATCGTGGCCGAAGAACGCGCCCTTCAGGCCCAGCTCGACCAGATCGAGACCCAGGTCGCCCGGATGGAAAACCTCACCAAGCGCCTCTCGGACAAGTTTCTCGACCTCGACCTGCTCGACCAGCAGGCCCGCGACGTGCTCGGCATGATCCGCTCCGACGAGATCGTGATCCGCTAAGGCCCTCCGCCGGCCCTGCTCCCGCAACGTTCCCCCCGACAAGACGCCTTCCAAGCCTCCGCCACGGGCCTGCCTTGGCAGAGGCCCGCGCCACGTGCCCCTGCGGCAAATTCTCCCTCGCCACAAAGCCCGTTCTCATGTTATGGATAGTTTAACACTAAACTATATTGTGAGCGGAGGAGAACGCCACCCATGGCTGCCCGAAAATCCACAAAGAAACCAAATATTTCTGCTGACGAGCTCAAACAGTATTACCGCGACATGCTGCTGATCCGGCGATTCGAGGAAAAGGCCGGCCAGCTTTACGGCATGGGCCTCATAGGCGGGTTCTGTCACCTCTATATCGGTCAGGAAGCCGTCGTCGTCGGCCTCGAGGCCGCGGCCGAGGAAGGCGACAAGCGGGTCACCACCTACCGCGACCATGGCCACATGCTGGCCTGCGGCATGAACCCCGACGGCGTCATGGCCGAGCTCACCGGCCGCGAAGACGGCTATTCCAAGGGCAAGGGCGGGTCGATGCACATGTTCTCGACCGACAAGCATTTCTATGGCGGCCACGGCATCGTCGGGGCCAACGTGCCCCTCGGCGCCGGCCTCGCCTTCGCCGACAAGTACCTCGAGAACGGCCGCGTCACCTTCACCTATTTCGGCGACGGCGCCGCCAACCAGGGCCAAGTCTACGAGACCTTCAACATGGCCGCCATCTGGAAACTGCCGGTGATCTTCGTGATCGAGAACAACCAGTACGCCATGGGCACCTCGCAGAAACGCTCCACCTCCACCCCCGAACTCTACACCCGCGGCGAGGCTTTCGGCATTCCCGGCGAGGCGGTCGACGGGATGGACGTGCTGGCGGTCAAGGAGGCCGGGCAGAAAGCGGTCAAGCACTGCCGCGATGGCAAAGGCCCCTACATCCTCGAAATCAAGACCTACCGCTACCGCGGCCACTCCATGTCGGACCCCGCCAAGTACCGCACCCGCGAGGAGGTGCAGAAGATCCGCGAAGAGAAAGACGCCATCGAACACGTGCGCGACCTGCTTCTGGCCGGCGACCATGCCACCGAGGAGGATCTCAAGGCGATCGACAAGGAGATCAAGGGCATCGTCAACGCCTCCGCCGATTTCGCCAAGGACAGCCCCGAGCCGGAAACCAAAGAACTCTGGACCGACATCGTAACCGACGTCGCCCCGCAGAACGCGTGAGAAGGAGATAAGCAAGATGGCAACCGAAATTCTCATGCCCGCCCTGTCGCCGACAATGGAAGAAGGCACGCTGGCCAAATGGCTGGTCAAGGAAGGCGATGAAGTGAAATCCGGCGATATCCTCGCCGAGATCGAAACCGACAAGGCCACGATGGAATTCGAGGCGGTCGACGAAGGCACGATCGGCAAGATCCTGATCGGCGACGGCACCGAGGGCGTCAAGGTCAACACCCCCATCGCCGTGATGCTCGAAGAAGGCGAAGACGCCTCCGACATCGAAAGCGCGTCCTCCCCGGCGGCTCCGGCCGACGCCGAAGAAGAGGAAAAGGACGACACCAAGAGCGAGGAGAAAGCCCCGGCCAAAGCCGCCCCCGCCGCGCCCGAACCCGATGCCAGCCCCGACTGGCCCGAGGACACCGAGACGAAGTCGATCACCGTGCGCGAGGCCATCAACACCGCCATCGCCGAGGAGATGCGCCGCGACGACACCGTCTTCATCATGGGCGAGGAGGTGGCCGAGTATCAGGGCGCCTACAAGATCACCCAAGGCCTGCTCGACGAGTTCGGCGCCAAGCGCGTGGTCGACACGCCGATCACCGAGCACGGCTTTGCCGGTATCGGCGTCGGCGCCTCCTGGGGCGGGCTGCGGCCCATCGTCGAGTTCATGACCTTCAACTTCGCCATGCAGGCGATCGACCAGATCATCAACTCCGCCGCCAAGACGCTCTACATGTCCGGCGGGCAGATGGGCTCTCCCATCGTGTTCCGCGGCCCCAACGGCGCGGCCGCCCGCGTCGCCGCCCAGCACAGCCAGGACTATGCCGCCTGGTACGCACAGGTCCCCGGCCTGCGCGTGGTGCAGCCCTACTCGGCCTCCGACGCCAAGGGCCTGCTGAAAACCGCCATCCGCGATCCCAACCCGGTGATCTTCCTCGAAAACGAAATCCTCTACGGCAAAAGCTTCGAGGTGCCGGTGCTGGATGATTTCACCATCCCCTTCGGGAAGGCCCGCATCGAACGGTCGGGCGAGGATGTCACCATCGTCAGCTTCGGCATCGGCATGACCTACGCCATGGAAGCCGCCGAGAAGCTGGCCGAGGACGGCATCAACGCCGAGGTCATCAACCTGCGCACCCTGCGCCCGCTCGACTATGACACCGTGATCAAGTCGGTCATGAAGACCAACCGCTGCGTCACCGTCGAGGAAGGCTGGCCCGTTGCCTCCATCGGCAACCACATCTCGGCAACGTTGATGGAACGCGCCTTCGACTATCTCGACGCGCCGGTCATCAACTGCACCGGCAAGGACGTGCCGATGCCCTATGCCGCCAACCTCGAAAAGCTGGCCCTGACCTCGACCGCCGAAGTGCTCGAGGCGGTCAAGCAAGTGACCTACCGGTAAGGAGATCAAAGAATGCCTACCGAAATTCTCATGCCCGCCCTGTCTCCGACCATGGAAGAGGGCACGCTGGCCAAATGGCTGGTCAAGGAAGGTGACACGGTCAACGCGGGCGACCTGCTGGCCGAGATCGAGACCGACAAGGCGACAATGGAGTTCGAAGCCGTCGACGAAGGCACGATCGGCAGGATCCTGATCGAGGACGGCACCGAAGGGGTGAAAGTGAACACCCCCATCGCGGTGCTTCTGGAAGAGGGCGAGGACGCCTCCGACATCGACAGCGACGCCTCCGCCCCGAAATCCGAACCCTCCGGCGGCGGCAGTTCCGGTGAGGAGAAAGCCGAGAAACCCGCCGCCACGCCCGAGGGCGGCGGTGGCGGCGCGCCTGAGGCCAAACCCGACACCCCTGCCCCGGCCGCGCCGAAAGACGACAAGGGCGAGCGCATCTTCGCCTCGCCGCTCGCCCGCCGGATCGCCGTGCAAAAAGGCCTCGACCTCGGCCGGATCAAGGGCTCCGGTCCCCATGGCCGCATCGTCAAGGCCGACGTGGAAGGCGCCAAAGCCGGCGCCGCCCCCGCCAAGGCGGAAGAGAAACCGGCAGCCGCAGCCCCGGCTGCCGCCCCGGCCGGCCCCTCCGCCGATGCCGTGGCCGCCATGTACGAGGGCCGCGAGTACGAAGAGGTCAAACTGGACGGCATGCGCAAGACCATTGCCGCCCGCCTGACCGAGGCCAAGCAGACCATCCCGCATTTCTACCTGCGCCGGGACATCAAGCTCGACGCCCTGCTGAAATTCCGCAGCCAGCTCAACAAGCAGCTTGAGGGCCGGGGCGTCAAACTGTCGGTCAACGACTTCATCATCAAGGCCTCAGCGCTCGCCCTCCAGGCGGTGCCGGAGGCCAACGCCGTCTGGGCGGGCGACCGGGTGCTGAAGATGAAAGCCTCCGACGTGGCCGTCGCCGTGGCCATCGAGGGCGGGCTCTTCACGCCGGTGCTGAAAGACTCTGACATGAAGTCGCTCTCCACCCTCTCAGCCGAGATGAAAGACCTCGCCGCCCGCGCCCGCGAGCGCAAGCTCGCCCCACAGGAATACCAGGGCGGCAGTCTCGCCATCTCCAACCTCGGCATGTTCGGCATCGACAATTTCGACGCCGTCATCAACCCGCCCCATGGCGGCATTCTGGCGGTCGGCGCTGGCGTGAAAAAGCCGGTGGTGGGCGAAGACGGTGAACTGACCGTGGCGACGATAATGTCCGTCACCCTCTCGGTCGATCACAGAGTCATCGACGGCGCGCTCGGCGCCCAGCTTCTGGAACAGATCGTCCAGAACCTCGAAAACCCAATGGTCATGCTGGCCTGATCCGGCCCTGTCATCTCCCCCCGCCAACAGGCGGGGGGCTGACGAAATCGTGACCGCAAACTGATGCGCCGCGGCCACCCCCGGCGGACAAAACGCGCCCTTCTATCGACTTCCCCCCCCGCCGACACTAGCTTGCCCGGAAAGTGCCAACGACGATTGGATTCCGTGTACATGATCTCGACCGCCAAACGGTTTGCCGCCGTTCCGCTCCTCCTGCTTGCCATGGGCTGTGTCGAAGCCCCCAACGATGCCCGTGCGCCCGTCACCTCGGCCAGCTTCTCGGACAACGTGAACACCCTCGCCCCCGGAAGCGGCACCTCGGCAACCGGCACGATCACCGAAACCGAGACGGCAACCGGCACCCGCAAGGTGCGCACCGTCCCGCCGCCCAAGCTGTTCGATCAGGCCTTCCGCGATGCCTCGGCCCAGAAACACGCCGCCGATATCGCGAAGCTGCGTCAGGCCTTCCTCAACCTCGGCCCCGGCGTCGACCCCGAGGAAGCGGCCCGCGCCGCGCGCGTCGTCTACACCTATGTCGACCAGCTCGTCATCGAGTACCAGATCGAGGACAGCAGCCCGCTAGCCCATAACACCAAGGTGAATTTCGGTCAGAAGCCCCGCGGCCTCTGCTGGCACTGGGCGCATGACCTCGACATCCGCCTGCAGATGGAGCGGTTCAAGACCCTCGAAATCCACCGCGCCATCGCCAATTACAACAACCTCCGGCTCGAGCATTCGACCACCATCCTCGGCCGCCGCGGCGACCGTATGGAAGACAGCATCGTGCTCGACCCGTGGCGCAACGCGGGCGAGCTGTTCTGGGAAATCGTCCGCAAGGATACCCGCTATAACTGGACCCCGCGCGACGAGGTGTTCGCCTACAAGCGCGCCCAGAAGAAGCGCGATGCCGAGGAAGAAGAGTTCAACTCTCCGATCTGACCGCCTATCGAAACGCCAGAAACAGCAAAGCCCCGGAACATCTCCGGGGCTTTTCGTTTTTACACGGGTTACAAGCGTCGCCGTCTCAGCGCACGCCCAGCAACTGATCCATGTTGACCGACGGCTGGTCACAGCCCGCCTCGCCCACGATCTTCGCCGGCACGCCGGCCACGGTCTTGCAAGGCGGCACTTCCTGCAACACCACCGACCCGGCGGCGATCCGGCTGCAATGGCCGATCTTGATGTTGCCCAGAACCTTGGCCCCCGCCCCGATCAGCACACCGTCGCCGATCTTGGGATGCCGGTCCTGCTCTTCCTTGCCGGTCCCGCCCAGCGTGACCGAGTGCAGCATCGACACGTTGTCGCCCACCACCGCCGTCTCGCCGATGACGATGGAATGGGCGTGGTCGATCATGATTCCCTTGCCGATCCGCGCGGCCGGGTGAATATCCACCCCGAAGACCTCTGACGCGCGCATCTGGAAAAACCGCGCCAGATCGCGCCGGCCCTTCCGCCATAGCCAATGCCCTACGCGATACGCCTGGATTGCCTGAAAGCCCTTGAAGAACATCATCGGCAAAAGGAACCGGTCACAAGCCGGGTCACGGTCATAGACCGCCACGATATCCGCCCGCGCCGCCATCCCGAGGCTGTCGTCGTCCACATAGGCCATGTCACAGATTTCCCGCAGGATCTGCTCGGACATCTCGTTCGAGGTCAGCTTCATCGACACCCTGTAGGCCAAGGCCGATTCCAGCGTCTTGTGGTGCATGATGGACGAATGCACGACCCCGCCCAAAAGCGGTTCATGCTCGACGGACTCTTCGGCCTCGGACCGGATCCGGGCCCAGACCGGGTCGAGCTCGGCCAGTTTGGTACGGGTTTCAGCCATGTCATTGCTCCTCATGGGCATGCCGAACTATACCATTTAGGGACGGCGTGTAAAATGCAAAGGCGTGATGGGAGCTTTCACGAGAATGAATGACGAAAGCCTGCAGCCATTCCGCGACCTGATCGCCGCCCGCCTCGCCGAGCTCGACGCCGAGGACGAGATGGGCGAGGCCGGTCAGGCCACGGTCGAGCTAGACCAACAGGCGGTGGGCCGGCTCAGCCGCATGGACGCGCTGCAGAACCAGGCCATGTCCAAGGCGACAGGCGCCCGCCGCAAGACCGAACGTGCCCGGCTGCAAGCGGCCCTCGCCCGCATGGACGAGGACGAATTCGGCTATTGCGAGGAGTGCGGCGACGCCATCGCCCCCGCCCGCCTCCGCCTCGACCCCGCCGCCACCCGCTGCGTCGACTGCGCCAGCGGCTAGAGTCCTTCTAACCCGGCCTCGCTCCGCTGTAGGGTGGGTGCCAACCCACCGACCTGTCACGGGATCGAAGGTGGGTTCGCACCCACCCTACGGCACCGTCCCGGCCCCCGAGCCGGGACCTCGCACCGGGCAGAGGCCCCGGGTCAAGCCCGGGGCGGGTAACAGAACCAATTCCGGTAGGGTGGGTGCCAACCCACCTTCGGGACGGTAAACGCGAGCGATGGGTTCGCACCCACCCTACGCCACCAACCCCAACGCCGCGAACCGCCCGGCGCCTACCAGAGCCGAGACCTGCGCCACCCGCAATTCGAACGCTCCCGCAAGCCCGTCCGCCGCCTGCGCCCCCGCCGTGTAGGTCCAGACCGGCACGCTCACCATCTCCTCGCGCAGCACACTCTCCCCCTGCACGACCCGCACGATATACCGCTCCGCCTCCTCGCCCAGCGGCACCTCCGGCGTCTCCCACCGGTCGCCCCCGATCCGCGTCCGCCGCACCCAGCCGAACACCATATCCGCCCCCGGCGCCTCGCTCACCTCCAGATGCACCGGGCTCAACGGCCGCAGCCCCGCCCCCTCGAAGGCCAGCACCGTATGGACGTAAGCCGCATCATCCACCGGCCGGCTCGCCGGCCCCACCCGGTAATGCCGCGCCTGCCCGACCTGCCCCTCGGTCAGCCCGATCTGCCGCGGCGTCCCGTCCAGCCGCACCACGAACGCCCCCGCCGGCCAGACCGCATCGACCTCCGTCCCCAACTGCCCCCGCAGCCGGTGCCCGATCTCGTAGGTATCCACATCCACCAGCGCCGCGTCGCGAAACTGGAACAGCTCCCAGCCTCCCGGACTGCCATCCCCGATGGCACAAAGGTTCGCCCCCGACAGCAACCGCTCGCCCCCCACATTCTCCAGACCGCCATGCAGCATCCGCACCCTGAGCGCCGGCCCCCGGTCGAACACCCCCGCCGGCGCCGGCAGCAGGGCATTTTCCGTCACCCCGATCGGCGTCCGCGCCTCCAAGACCTGATCAAGCCGGAAATCCTCGCCCCTGTCCGCCACGTAGACCGCCGCCGACCCCGGCCACGGCCGCGCCGTCACCGCCACATGCGGCGCGTGCGGAACCTCCTCGCCGGTCATCAGCGGAAGGTCGAGGAAGAACGGCACCACCGGCGCCGGTGCATCGAACCCCCTGAGCGGCCCCACCTCCGGCTTGACCAGCACCGGCCGGTAGCTCTCCGGCTCGATCCGGATCGCCTCCAGCTTCTGCGCATGGGCCAGCATCTCGACCCGGTCGACCCGGAAATGCCCCTGCCCGCCTTCCTCGGGCAACGCAATCACGTCCCCCGCGCCCACCACCAGCCTTGACCGCGGCAAAGTCAGCCGCACCGTATCCGTCGCCACCCGCGATTCCGACAGCCACCGCTCCACCGTCTGCCGCCCCTCGGCGCGGGTCATCGCCAGCGGAATCTCCGAGGTCGACACCGTCGCGTCATCCTCGCCCAGCACCGCCTCCTCCGAGATCACGTCGTAATCCGCCCCCCGCCTCGATGAATCGCAGCCTGACCCGGCCCGCCAGTTCCACCTCGCTGCCGCGCACCTCCTCGATCGCACCGTCGCGCTCATCGTCCCGCACCACCTGATCGACATCGACCACGTGATCGGCCAGCCCGTCCCGCTGCCGGAACACCAGCTTGCCCCCGCGCTCCACCGCGTCGAACCCATAGCGCAGCGCCAGCGGCTGCAACGCCGCCCTCGCCTCGGCCACCTGCTCCACCAGATAGCCGCGCACATGCCCGTGCAGCCCGCCCGTCTCGCAATCCTCCAGCCCCGCCCGGCCACAGACCTCCTCCACCACCGAGGCCAGCCGCCACGCCGTCACCCGCCCGGTGATCCAGTGACCCCGCAGGTAATTCTCCCCGTCCGCCCAGCGCTCCGCATCATTGGGAAAAAACGGATAGGGCCGCGCATCCCATGCCCAGGCATAGGCGTGGTCCATATCCACCATCGGCTCGCCGTATGTCTCCGACACGGGGTTGTTCGCCGGGTCCCGCCAATACCCCGCCATCGCCCGCAAATACTGGAACTGGATCAGCTCATCCTGCTGCCCGTTGGAATAATGCGGCACCGCACTTTCCGACGATTTCGCATCGAGAAACTTGTTGGGCTGGTTCGTCCCCTTGTCGATCGCGGCACAGCCATACTCATCCGCCCACGCACAATCGAACTGCGGCCCCCGCAAGCTCTCCGGCTCGCTGGCCGAGAACACCTGCGCCACCGCCCCGTTGGGCCAGACCAGCCGCCGCCTTGTCGCCTGCCATTCGGGCCGCCGGTCGGGCGGCGAACAGGCCAGTATTCCGCTCTCGCCGAACACCATCACGTCGCGCGCCTGATCCACCGTCTCGGCCATCAGCGCCACCCGCCTGCACCGCCCCTTGTCGAGCGGCTTCGCGCCTTCCACCTGCGCCCGCACCCATTCGGCCCCGGCGCGGGTTTTGCCCGCCCCGCGCCCGCCCATCGCGACCCACGCCCGCCAATCGCCTTCGGGCGGCACCTGATGCGCCATCGCCCAGAATTCGAACAGGTAAGGCAGCGCCAGAATCTCCCCCTCGCTCAAACCGTCGAGAAACTCAGCCTGCGCCGCTTCCCCTTCCGAGACGAGCCAGCCGGCCCCGGATAGACTCTCTGGCTTCGTCGAAATCGAGGGCGTAATCCCGTACGATCCCTCTGTCTTCTGCTTTGAATTTTGCAAATTGCGCCTCCGCTTCCAGTGCAAGTTTCAACCAGTGCCGGATATCGGCCGTAACCTTCGAGGCATCCCCGATGCCGCTCAGGTCGCCATCCCTGATCCGTGCGTGAATGACCTCCAGTTCGCCCCGCATCTCCGCCATCTGGCGTTCGATCAGGCCGACCGAGGCCGTCAGGCCCGAAGGCCCGTCGTCCCGTGTTATCAGAATCATGTTTCACCGCTCGCAAGGCGCGCTCATGTCCGGGCGGGCGACGCTCTCGGCCTGTCACCGGCCGCTTTCACCCCGGTCCCCCTGACCCATCGGCGCGCAAACACAACCTATACTTGTGCGATACGCAAATGTCAACAAAAAGCGCCTGAGCCATGCAACCCAAGCGCCCGTAATACTTATATTTTCTTAAGAATTCAGCAGCAGCCGGGCGCGCCCGCGCGCCCGGCCCGGCCCGGCTACTGGCTCTGCCGCTGGGCCTCGATCTCGCGCCAGCGGGCGACGTTCCGGTTATGCTCGTCCAGCGTCTCGGCAAAGGCATGCCCGCCCGAGCCATCGGCCACGAAGAACACGTAATCCGTCTCCGCCGGCTGCACCGCGGCCATCAGGCTCGCCTCGCCCGGATTGGCGATCGGCGTCGGCGGCAATCCTTGAATCACATAGGTATTGTAAGGCGTTGCCTGCCGAAGCTCACTCTGCCTGAGCCCCCGGCCCAGCGTGCCCTCGCCATTGGTGATGCCATAGATCACCGTCGGGTCGGTCTGAAGCCGCATCCCCCGCCGCAGCCGGTTCACGAACACGCTCGCCACCTGCCCGCGCTCGTCCGGCACGCCGGTCTCCTTCTCGATGATCGAGGCAAGGATCAGCACGTCCGACGGGTCCTCCAGCGGCAGGTCATCGTCCCGCGCCTCCCACGCCGCCGCCAGCCGCGCCGCCTGAATCTCCTTCATCCGGTCCAGCAGCTCCGCGCGCACGTCACCGCGCTCCACCTCGTAGCCATAGGGCGCAAGGCTGCCTTCCGGCGGCACGCCCTCGATATCGCCCTCCATCACCTCCACCGCGTTCAGCGCGGTCACGATCTGCCAGCTGGTCACGCCCTCGGCGATGTTGATCCGGAACCGCGTGTCATCCTGCGCCACGACCTCGGTATATTCCCCCGGCTTCTCCCCCTCGGCCAGCAGGTCGAACTCCACCACCTCGCGATAGGCCTCCGTCGCCGGGTCCAGCTCACGCACCTGCGCCTGAACCTGCGTCACCCCGATCCGGTAGACCACCTCCGTGCCACAGGTGCTCGCCCCGCCACGGGTGATGATATCCGTCACCTCCGCCATGGTGGCCCCCTCGGGGATCAGCCAGCTCCCGGCCTTCAGCAAACCGTCCTTGCCGGTGTAATCCGCCCCGATCCGGAAGATCGTGCTGCTGCTCACCGCGCCCCGCTCCTCGAGGTCCTGCGACACCCGCCGCATGTTGCTGCCCCGATCCACCCGCAGACAGATCGAGCCCTCCAGCGGGCCCGCCGAATTGAACTCGTTCTGCCCCCACAGGATCACCCCCGCGACAAGGAACACCAGAACGACAAGGAACGTCAGGAAATTCGACGCAATGTTCCGCCACATCAGCGCGGCGCTCCCATCACGACCGACGCGTTGGTGCCGCCAAAGCCAAAGCTGTTCGACATCACCACGCTGATCTTCCGCTCCCGCTTGGCATTGGGCGCAAGGTCAAGCGGCGTCTCCACCGCCGGGTTATCAAGGTTGATCGTCGGCGGCGCCACCTGGTCGCGGATGGCGAGAATCGAGAAGATCGCCTCGATCGCCCCCGCGGCCCCCAGAAGGTGCCCGGTCGACGACTTGGTCGAGCTCATCGTCGCACTTCCGGCCGCATCGCCCAACAGCCGCTCCACCGCCTTCAGCTCGATCGTGTCGGCCATGGTCGAGGTGCCGTGCGCGTTGATGTAATCCACCTCCGACGGCTCCAGCCCGCCATTGCGCAGCGCCGCCTGCATCGCCCGGAACCCGCCATCACCGTCCTCGCTCGGCGCGGTGATGTGATAGGCATCGCCCGACAACCCATAGCCCAGAACCTCGGCATAGATCTTCGCGCCCCGCGCCTTGGCGTGCTCGTAATCCTCAAGCACCACCACGCCCGCGCCCTCACCCATGACGAAGCCGTCGCGGTCCACGTCATAGGGGCGGCTCGCGGCCTTGGGGTCGTCCTCGCGCTTGGTCGACAGCGCCTTGCAGGCGTTGAACCCGGCAATCCCGATCTCGCAGATGGCCGATTCCGCCCCGCCCGCGATCATCACCTCGGCATCGCCATGCTGAATGAGCCGCGCGGCATCGCCGATGGCATGCGCGCCCGTCGAACAGGCGGTCACCACCGAATGGTTCGGCCCCTTGAAGCCATAGCGAATGCCCACCTGCCCGCTGACAAGGTTGATCAGCGCGCCGGGAATGAAGAAGGGCGACACCCGCTTGGGCCCCTTCTCATGCATCAGAAGCGTGGTCTGCTCGATCGACCGCAGCCCGCCGATGCCCGATCCGATCATCACGCCCGTCCGCAGCCGGCTTTCCTCGTCCTCGGGCGTCCAGCCCGCATCCTTCACCGCCTGATCGGCGGCGGCCATCCCGTACAGGATGAAATCGTCGACCTTCCGCTGCTCCTTGGGCTCGAGATAGCTGTCGGGGTTGAACGTCCCGTCGCTCCCGTCGCCATAGGGCACCTCGCAGGCATATTTGGTGATCACCCGGCTGGCATCGAATTTCTGGATCAGGCCGGCCCCGGACTGTCCGTCCAGTATGCGCTTCCAGCTTTCCTCGACCCCATCCGCCAGAGGCGTAACCAGTCCCAGACCTGTGACGACGACACGACGCATACCTATGCCCTTTCTCAACTCTGTCCGCTGCTCATACCGTGCCTTGCCCCCAAGGGGCAAGCCCAACGAAAAAGGGGCGCCCGCGTCGGCGCCCCTCCGTTTTCCCTATCCCCGGCGCTACTGGAATTCCGCCACGGGCTCGCCCTCGGCGGCGGCAATCTCCAGCGCCCGGCCAAGGTCCACGTCCTTGGAAAGCAGCGCCCGCCCGATCAGCGTGCCGGCAATGTTGGGGATGTATTTCAGCCGCGCCACGTCATCCGCGCTGCGCACCGTGCCCCGCGCGATCACGTTGTGCCGGGTCTGCTTGGCCAGCCCCGAGATCACGCCGAGGCTGCCATCGGTATCCTCGATATCGGCGTCGATATCGGTCACGATGATCCCGGCCAGCGGCGCCTCCTCGAAGGCCGCGACATAGGTCTCCGGCACGAACGCGCTGCGCGTCCGCCAGCCCTCGGTCATCACCGAGCCGTCGAAGATATCCACGGCCAGCACGATCTGGTCCGGGTGGTACTTCGCCAACTCCTTCACAAGGTCGGGGTCACGCGCCGCCATCGTGCCGATCACGATCCGCCCGGCGCCCTTGTCGATCCAGCGATGCACCCCGTCGCGCGAGCGGAACCCGCCGCCAAGCTGCACGGGAATGCCCGCGGCCCGGATGATCTGCTCCAGCAACTCGTTGTTGTCGCCGTCCCCGGCCAGCGCGTTGATATCGGTGACATGCACCCACGACGCCCCGGCGGCGGCAAAGCCCTTGACCGTCTCGATCGGGTCCACATGCCAGATCACCGGCTCCTCCAGCCGCCCGCGCGTCAGCGAAACGACCTTGCCGTTATACAATTCGAGAGTGGGATAAATTATCATGATTTCAGCCCTTTTGATTCGGCTTGCCCCCGCACACGCCAGCGGTCGCCGGGCAAGATGAAGTCTACGTGAAAACGGGTATATCTTCAAATCGGCATGATGAGCGCCATAAGCGGCCTCCCACCGCCAGATAGCGCCCCCGCGGCCCCGGTCCAGCCCGGCCAGCCCTCTAATCGCACCGGCCCATGCAAAAGGCCCCCGCCGTTCCGGGCGGGGGCCTGCAATCCTGTGGTCGGTTCAGCGTGGCTTACTGGGCTTCGCTGATGAACTTGACCGCGTCGCCGAAGGTCTGGATCGTTTCGGCGGCGTCATCGGGAATCTCGATGCCGAATTCTTCTTCAAAGGCCATGACCAATTCGACCGTGTCGAGGCTGTCCGCGCCCAGATCGTCGATGAAGGAAGCGTTCTCCGTCACCTTGTCCTCTTCCACGCCAAGGTGCTCGACAACGATCTTCTTCACGCGGTCTGCGATATCGCTCATGTTTTCGTTCCTCATCTTGTCTCGGGCACTCTGGCCCGTTTTCCGCCCCTGCCCGCACCGGGAAGCGGCCTTAGGTTATGCCCCTACGGGCGGTTCAATCAACCCGTCGAAAACGGGCATCGGCCGGCAGCGCATCTGCCCGCCCCCGGTTCGAAACTGCGCCGCCTATAGCACATGGTGCGCGATTGGCAAATGTTTTCCCGAACTGGGGTTTACCGCGGAATTTACAAGGCATCACGCCCTAAATCATGGCCATTCCGCCGTTCACATGCAAGGTCGCACCGGTGACATATCCGGCCTCCGGACTGGCCAGATATAGCACCGCCGCGGCGATTTCCTCGGGCGTGCCCATGCGCGCGGCGGGAATCTGCGTATTGATCGCCTCTTTCTGCGCATCCGACAGCTTGTCGGTCATCGCCGTGGCAATGAAACCGGGCGCCACGGCATTGGCGGTAATCCCCCGGCTGGCCACCTCGTGGGCGATCGACTTCGTCATCCCCACCATCCCGGCCTTCGAGGCGGCATAGTTCACCTGCCCCGCATTGCCCGTGGTGCCCACGACCGAGCTGATATTGACGATCCGGCCCCAGCGCGCCTTCATCATCGGCCGCACCACCGCCCGGCACAGCCGCATCGTCGCGGTCAGGTTCACATCCAGCACCGTCTGCCAGTCCTCGTCCGACATCCGCATGAAAAGCTGGTCGCGCGTGACACCCGCGTTGTTCACCAGAATATCAAGGCCGCCCATCGCCTCGATGGCCTGCTTGGGCAGCGAATCAACCGCCGCCGCATCACTAAGGTTGCAGGGCAGCACATGCGCCCGCTCGCGCAGCTCGCCCGCCAGCGCCTCCAGCGGCTCGACCCGCGTACCGCTCAGGCCCACGGTCGCGCCCGCCCCGTGCAGCGCCTTGGCAATCGCCCCGCCGATCCCGCCGGACGCCCCGGTCACCAGCGCATATTTTCCCGTCAGATCAAACATCTACAGCTCCCTGTTCATCCATTGACTCGGGCCTCAGCCCCGCAAGCTCTCCGCCGCCGCCGTCACATCCGCCGGCGCCCCCACGGCGCGGCACGCGATCTCCCGGTCGATCCGCCGGATCATCCCGCTCAGCGCCTTCCCGGCACCGATCTCCCAGACCTCGCTCACACCCTCGCGGCTCATGAACTCCACCGACTCGCGCCACCGGACAGAGCCCGTCACCTGCTCCACCAGAAGCGCCCGGATCTCGTCCGGGTCGCTCACGGCGCCCGCCCGCACATTGGCCACCAGCGGCACCTTGGGCGCGGCAATCTCCACCCCCGCCAGCGCCTCTTCCATCACCTTCGCCGCAGGCTCCATCAGCGCACAATGGAACGGCGCGCTCACCGGCAACAGCATGGCCCGCTTCGCACCCCGCTCCTTGGCCATTTCCACGGCCCGCTCGACCGCTTCCTTGTGCCCGGAAATCACCACCTGGCTCGGATCGTTGTCATTCGCCGCCTGCAGCACCTGCCCTTGGGCCGCATCCGCCGCCAGCGCCTTGGCACCCTCAAGGTCCATGCCCAGCAACGCCGCCATCGCGCCCACGCCCACCGGCACCGCCTCCTGCATCGCGCGCCCGCGCGTCCGCAACAACCTTGCCGTGTCCGCCACGCTCAAAGCCCCCGCCGCCGCCAAGGCCGAATACTCGCCCAGCGAATGCCCGGCCACCATGCCAGCCGCCTCCACGCTCACGCCCTCGGCCTCCAGCGCCCGCATCGCCGCCAGCGACGTGGCCATCAGCGCCGGCTGCGCGTTCTGCGTCAGGGTCAGCTCATCCGCCTCCCCCTCCCAGATCAGCGCGCTCAGCTTCTCGCCCAGCGCCTCGTTCACCTCGTCGAAAACCGCCTGCGCCGCCGGATAGGCCTCGGCCAGTTCGCGGCCCATGCCAATGCTCTGCGCGCCCTGCCCGGGAAAAACGAATGCTCGGCTCATATGCTCAATCCCCTCCAAATCGTGCCCCCCGATACCGTGCCCGCCGGGCAGAGGCAACGCCCCTCACCCCGTGCACCGGAACTGTGCGCCGATTCCGGTTGTGCTGTCACCCGGCTCGTCTACCTTCTGCCGAAACGCCAATCGGATACCGGACACCCATGCCCTACGCCAACACCCCCCAAAGCTACGGCGCCATCGCCAAGGGCTTCCACTGGCTCACCGCGCTCCTGATCCTGACGATCATCCCCCTCGGGCTGATCGCCAACGACCTCGCCCACGCGGTCCGCAACCCCGACATCGCCACGACCGAGGCCGACACCGCCCGCGCGGCGCTCCTCTTCTCACTGCACAAGACGATCGGCGTCACCATCTTCTTCGTGGCCCTCCTGCGCATCCTCTGGGCCGTCTCCCACCCCCACCCGAGGCTCCTCAACGGCGACAAACCGGCCGAGGCGTGGCTCGCGTCATCCATCCACTGGCTGCTCTACGGCTCCCTCCTTCTCGTCCCCCTCTCCGGCTGGGTCCACCACGCCGCCACCACGGGCTTCGCCCCCATCTGGTGGCCCTTCGGCCAGACCCTCCCCTTCGTCCCCAAAGATGAAAGCGTGGCCGAGATCAGCGCCACCCTCCACTACATCCTGCAATGGGTACTCATCGGCGCCCTCGCCCTCCACGTGGCCGGCGCGCTCAAGCACCACGTCATCGACCGCGACGCCACCCTGCGCCGCATGCTCCCCGGCCACACCACGGCCACCCCCACCGAACGCCAGCCGGGCCACGCCCTGCCCCTCTTCACCGCCCTCATCGTCTGGGCGGCCGCCATCGGCGGCGGCGCGGCGATCGGCCTCTTCTCCCACAGCCCCGCACAGGCCACCGGCCCGGCCCTCGCCGAGGTGGAAAGCGACTGGCAGGTGCAGGAGGGCACCCTGAACATCACCGTCTCCCAAATGGGCTCCGAGGTCTCCGGCAGCTTCGCCGACTGGACCGCTGAAATCGCCTATACCGAGGAACCGGATGCCGAGGGCAAGCACGGCGACGTCACCGTCACCATCTCCATCCCCTCCCTCACATTGGGCTCCGTCACCGATCAGGCCATGGGCCCCGACTATTTCGCCGCTGAAACCCACCCCACGGCCACCTTCTCCGCCGATATCCTCTCGCAGGACGACGGTCACGTCGCCGACGGCACGCTGACCATCAAGGACCAGTCGGTGCCGGTCGAAATGCCCTTCACCCTCACCATCGACGGCGACACCGCCACCGCCAGTGGCGCCCTCACCGTCGACCGGCGCGATTTCAACATCGGCCTCGGCACCAAGGACGAAGGCACGCTCGGCTTCACCGTCGACATCTCCTTCGAGCTCACCGCCAAACGCCCGTGACCCCGGCGCAGGTGGTCATGCTCTCCCGCGGCATCCCCCCTCGCACATGGTATGAGAAGAAACAGGCCCGCCGCTCCACGCTGGTCAATGGCGGCATCTGGCTGGGCCTGCTCATCGCGCGCGCGGTGCTGCTCTGGCCCGGTAACGGGCTAAGGCCACCCGCCCGGAATCAAGGTGCGCCAAAGGCGCACCGCCGGGCAGCGCCCGTCCGCCCCCCGGGCGGGCGCTTCTGCACAGGCACCATGCAGAGCTATCGTCAGAGGTGCGCGGCACCATAAATCAACCAACACACCCTCAGGCGCGCCCACCCGCGGACGGGCACCGCCCGGCGAACCACCCCAACCGAAACAAAAAAGGCCGCCAGATCTCCCCGGCGGCCCCTTCAATTCTCTAAACCGACAGGCTCACTCCGCCTTGCCGGCCTCGATCGAGATCATCACCTGAACCTCGTCGCTGATCGCCGGCGCGAACTTGTCCAGGCCGTAATCCGACCGCAGAACCGTGGCCGTCGCATCGAAACCGACCCAGTCCTTGTTCTGCATCGGATGCGTCCCCGCCTGGTTCAGCGTGGCATCCAGCACGACTTCCTGCGTGGTGTCGCCGATGGTCAGGTCGCCGGTGATCTTCGCGGTGTCCTCGCCCGTCACCTCGATACCGGTCGAGGTGAAGGTGATCATGTCGCCCTCTTCGGCGCCGAAGAAATCATCCGACATGAAATGCTCGAACCGCTCTTCCCAGCCGGTCAGCATCGAGCGCACCGGCATCGACACCTCCACCGACGAATTCGCCGGGTCTTCCTGGTCGAACATGATCTCGCCCTCGAAGCCCGAGAACATGCCGTAGGTGGTCGAGTACCCGAGATGCTCGTAGGTGAACACCACCTGGCTGTGGCTCGAATCGAGGTCGTATTGCACGGGGGCGGCAACGGCGCCGGTGGCCGCGAAGGCCAGAGCTGCGGCCATCAGTGTCGTCTTCATTGTGTAACTCCTGTTACGATGTGGCAGGTCAGTCGTATGCCATACGGTAACGGTTGTGCGCTATGGATCAATCCGGCGGTTATCAACAGATCGTGTGGAGAAACGAACACTCACCCGAACACCCCGCTTTCTTCAAAGAGACCTCAGCGAAACATTGAGGATTCTTCTGGTTGTCTTAGCCTGCTATGGTTGGCCATGAGACAGAGCTTCACAACCCAGCCCGCCCTTTTCGCTCCGCATGAGCTGTTCGAGCATCCCGCG
>Ga0310345_10000075_pt1 | contig 221479 bp, 209 predicted proteins | sample HC15DNA20500_MG_FD_204667 | JGI IMG/M metagenome (GOLD analysis project Ga0310345, IMG submission 204667) | Marine microbial communities from station ALOHA, North Pacific Subtropical Gyre - HC15-DNA-20-500_MG | ecosystem: Environmental > Aquatic > Marine > Oceanic | place: Pacific Ocean... | reverse complement strand
CTGGGCGGCATGGTCTACAAGGGTTCGGTGCGCGTGGGCGGCGACAAGTTCGACGAGGCGATCGTCAACTACATCCGCCGCAACTACGGCATGCTGATCGGCGAGCAGACCGCCGAAGCGATCAAGAAGGAAATCGGCTCGGCCTTCCCGGGTTCGGAAGTCCGCGAAATGGAAGTCAAGGGCCGCAACCTGTCCGAAGGCATTCCGCGCGCGTTCACGGTGTCGTCGAACGAAATCCTCGAAGCGCTGACCGATCCGCTGAACCAGATCGTCTCGGCCGTGAAGATCGCGCTGGAACAGACCCCGCCGGAACTGGGCGCCGACATCGCCGAGCGCGGCATGATGCTGACCGGCGGCGGCGCGCTGCTGCGTGACCTGGACCGTCTGCTGGCCGAGGAAACCGGCCTGCCGGTGCTGGTGGCCGAAGACCCGCTGACCTGCGTGGTGCGCGGCTCCGGCATGGCGCTGGAGCGTATGGACAAGCTCGGCAGCATCTTCTCGTACGAGTAATGCAACCGGACCCGGCAACGTGGTGAGTCGCGTCGCCGGATCCTCCTCCATCTTGAACGTTTTCTCCGCCAGCCCGGCCCGCCCCGTCCCGCAAGGGACGGGGCGTCGCGCTGGCGGATTGGCATCGCCTGCGCACGGGTAAATGGATTACTCTCCACCGCCGCTCTTCAAGCAAGGCACGTCCGCCGTTGCGCGTCTGGTTATCTTCGTGACGATCGCGCTGGTGCTGCTGATCGTCGACGCGCGCTTTGACGCCATGCGCAACGTGCGCCAGGTGGCTGCCACCGTGCTGATGCCGGTGGAGCGTCTGGTGCTGGTGCCGCGCGACGCCATCCGTGGCGTCTTCGACTATGCCCAGTCTTCCGTCGAACTGGCCAACGAGAACCGCGAACTGCGGCGTGCGGCGCTCGAACAGGCCAACGCCTCGGTACGCCAGGCCCAGCTCGAATCCGAGAACAACCAGCTTCGCAAGCTGCTGAACCTGACGCAGCAATCGACCACGCCGGTGACCCCGGCGGAAATCCTCTACGACGCCCGGGACCCTTACAGCCAGCGCATCGTGATTGACCGCGGCAGCATGCAGGGCCTGCGCGCTGGCTATCCGGTCATCGACGAGCGCGGCGTGATCGGCCAGGTGACGCGCGTTTCCCCGTTCCAGTCGGAAGTCACGTTGCTGACCGACAAGGAACAGGCGATCCCGGTCCAGGTGGTGCGCAACGGTCTGCGCAGCGTGGCCTTCGGCGGCTCACGCGCCGGTCTGCTGGACCTGCGCTTCATGGCGGCATCGGCCGATCTGCAGCAGGGCGACCTGCTGGTGACGTCGGGCCTCGATGGCACCTATCCGCCTGGCCTGCCAGTGGCGAAGATCGTCCAGATCGAACGCAAAGCCGATACGGCGTTCTCCCGCGTGTATTGCGAGCCCGTGGCCGGTGTGCGTTCGCATCGCCAGCTGCTGGTGGTGCGCTATGAGTCGGGCCTTGCCCCGCGCCCGCCGGAGGCAGCCACGTCGCAGAAGGCCGAGCGCGGCGCGCGGTCGGCGGCGGCACGCGCTGGCGCCGAGCAGAAGGCAGACAAGGCGGCCACGCCGGCCGACAAGCCCGCGGACACGCCCACGGCCGCGCCGGCGCAGAAACCCTCGGAGCCCGCACGGTGACGACATCCCAATACCTGCTGCGCCCGGTCAATCCCGCGTTCATCGCGCTGACCTTCGTGCTGGCGTTCCTGATCAACCTGATGCCCTGGGGCGAGACGCTCTGGATCCCGGACGTCGTGGCGCTGGTGCTGGTGTTCTGGAACATCCACCAGCCGCGCAAGGTCGGCATGGGCGTGGCGTTCCTGCTGGGTTTGCTGATGGACGTGCATGACGCCCGCCTGCTTGGCGAACATGCGCTTGCCTACACGCTGCTGGCCTACTTCGCGATCACGATCCACCGCCGCGTGCTGTGGTTTTCGGTCTACGCGCAGGCGCTGCATGTGCTGCCGTTGTTGTTCATCGCGCACGCGGTGCCGGTGGTTATCCGCCTGGCCATGGGCGCGCCGCTGCCCGGCTGGCAACTGCTGCTGGCCCCGGTGATCGAGGCGGTGCTGTGGCCGATGGCCACCAGCCTGCTGCTGGCGCCGCAACGCAGATCGAACGAAGTCGATGAGACGCGTCCGATCTAGTCCCAATCCCTGACGCGCTCACCACGCCGCCCGCAGTACCGCCATGACCGAAATTCGCAACGTCGAACTGGAAATCGGCCGCTTCCGCATCCGCGTGGCGGCCGCCGCCCTGTTCACGGTCGTCTGCTTTGGCCTGCTGTTCTCCCGCTTTCTGTGGCTGCAGTGGTACAAGCACGACCAGTACTCGGCCAAGGCCGAGGACAACCGCATCTCCGTGGCGCCGATCGAGCCGAACCGCGGCATCATCATGGACCGCAACGGGGTGGTGCTGGCGCGCAACTACTCCGCGTACACGCTTGAAATCACGCCGTCCAAGCTGACCGACACGCTCGACAACACAATCGAGGAGCTGGCCACGCTCGTCGATATCCAACCGCGCGACCGTCGCCGCTTCAAGCGGCTGCTGGAGGAGTCGCGCAGCTTCGAAAGCCTGCCGATACGCAGCCAGCTTACCGACGAGGAAGTGGCCCGGTTCTCGGCGCAGCGCTTTCGCTTTCCAGGCGTCGACGTGCGCGCGCGGTTGTTCCGCCAGTATCCGATGGGCGAAGCGGCCAGCCACGTGGTCGGCTACCTGGGTCGCATCTCGCAGCGTGACCAGGAGCGGATCGAGGCCATGGACGAGGCCAACGACGCCGCCGATGGCGACAAGTACGATCCGCGCAAGGACGCCGACAACTACAAGGGCTCCAACTACATCGGCAAGATCGGGCTGGAACAGAGCTACGAGACCGAGCTGCACGGCCTGACGGGCTTCGAGGAGGTGGAGGTCAGCGCGGGTGGGCGGCCGATTCGCACCCTGTCCACGTCGCCGGCCACGCCGGGCAACAACCTGATCCTGTCGCTCGACATCCGCCTGCAGCAACTGGCCGAGCAGCTGTTCGGCGACCGTCGTGGCGCGCTGGTGGCGATCGAGCCCGAAACGGGCGACATCCTGGCCTTCGTGTCCAAGCCGACCTTCGATCCGAACCTGTTCGTCGAAGGCATCGACTCCAAGACCTGGGACGAACTGAACACCTCGCCCGACAAGCCGCTGCTGAACCGACCGTTGCGTGGCACCTATCCGCCGGGCTCGACGTACAAGCCGTTCATGGCGCTGGCCGCGCTGACCACGGGCAAGCGCACCGCCGCCTGGGGGATGCACGATCCGGGGTTCTTCACGCTTGGCAATCACACGTTCCGCGACGACAAGCCCGGCGGCCACGGCTGGGTGGACATGCAGGCGTCGATCGTGCAGTCGTGCGATACCTATTACTACATGCTGGCGCGTGACATGGGCGTCAACGCGATCCACGATTTCATGAAGCCGCTCGGCTTCGGCCAGGTCACTGGCATCGATATCGAGGGCGAAAACCGCGGCATCCTGCCGTCCACGGACTGGAAGCGGAAGGCGTACCGCCGCCCCGAGCAGCAGAAGTGGTATGACGGCGAAACCATTTCGCTGGGCATCGGGCAGGGCTACAACAGCTTCACGATCCTGCAGTTGGCCAACGCGGTGTCGATCCTGGTCAACAACGGCGTGGCGATGAAGCCCCACCTGGTCAAGGCGGTGGAGGATTCGGTCTCGCGCAAGCGCACGCTGACCGTGCCCAAGGAAAGCTATCGCATCCCGCTCAAGCAGGGCGATATCGACGTGATCAAGCGTGCGATGGTTGCCGTGACGCACTCCGGTACCGCCGCACGGGTGTTCGCCGGCGCTGCCTACGAGTCGGCCGGCAAGACCGGTACGGCGCAGACCTACACGCTGGGCAAGAACGAGAAGTACAACCACCACGCGCTGGACGAGCGCAAGCGCGATCACTCGCTCTACACCGCGTTCGCCCCGGCCGATCATCCGAAGATCGCGCTGGCACTGATCGTCGAGAACGCGGGTTTCGGCGCCGCCGTGGCCGCGCCGATCGCGCGCAAGGTGATGGACTACTACCTGCTGGGCAAGTGGCCGGAGGAACTGGCCGCGACGGCCCCGCCGCCTGCGGAGCGCGAGCGCGCTGGCGGCAAGCCGCCCGTCGATACGCCGAGCGTGTTCACGACCGGCCAGACTGCCAATGCCGCCAGTTCCACGGTGATGCAGACGGCACCGGCCGCCGCGTCGGATGCCGCGACGGGCGCCGCCAATGCCGCAGGCGCGAGCGCGGCGGGGGCTTCCGCATCGGTGCCGGCGGCACGGTCGGCATCCGACACGATTGCCAGCCAGCTCGACCCGAATGCCATCGCCCCGGCCTCGGCCGAAGTGACGCTCGATGCGCGGATGCTGCAGGCGCTTGGCCACAGCAAGCCAGCACCGACGCCACCCGCCACGCCGTCGCGCGCAACGCCCGCCTCGGCCCCGGCACCCGCCAAGCCGAAGACGCAGCCCGCCCGGCCCAAGCCCGCCAATGTCGCGGGCCCGGCCTCGGGCTCGGCGGCCCGCAACAACGTTTCAGAGTAACAAGGAGACGCGCATGGACCGACGCCGCGTCGTATCGATCATCAAGTCTGCCCTGACCGGCTTCGACAAGCCGCTGGCCTTGATCGTCTTTCTGCTGTTCGCCACCGGCATCATCGCGCTGTACTCGGCCGCGATCGACATGCCGGGCCGGGTCGAGGACCAGCTGCGCAATATCCTGCTGTCGTATGTGGTGATGCTGGTGATCGCTTACATGCCGACCCAGCTGTTGATGCGGGTTGCCGTGCCGCTCTACACCGTGGGGGTAGCGCTGCTGATCGCCGTGGCGATGTTCGGCCTGATCCGCAAGGGCGCGCGGCGCTGGCTGAATGTGGGGATGGTGATTCAGCCCTCCGAGATCATGAAGATCGCGATGCCACTGATGCTGGCGTGGTACTTCCAGAAGCGCGAGGGGGTGATCAAATGGTTCGACTTCGTCGTGGCGCTGATCATGCTCGGTATTCCGGTCGGCCTGATCGCCAAGCAGCCTGACCTGGGCACCGCGCTGCTGGTGCTGGCCGCCGGCATCTACGTGATCTACTTCGCGGGCCTGACGTGGAAGATCATCCTGCCGATTCTCGGTGCGGGCGTGGTGGTGATCACGCTGATCGTGACTTACCAGAACCAGATCTGTGCGCCGGGCGTGAACTGGCCGATCCTGCACGACTACCAGCAGCACCGTGTCTGCACGCTGCTCGACCCGACCACTGATCCGCTCGGCAAGGGCTTCCACACGATCCAGTCGATCATCGCGATTGGCTCGGGCGGGGTGACCGGCAAGGGCTGGCTCAAGGGCACGCAGACGCACCTCGAATTCATCCCCGAGAAGCACACCGACTTCATTTTCGCCGTGTTCTCCGAGGAGTTCGGGCTGATCGGCAATGCGGTGCTACTGGTCCTGTACCTGCTGCTGATCTTCCGCGGGCTCTATATCGCGGCGAACGCGCCAACGCTGTTCTCGCGTCTGCTGGCCGGCTCCATCACGCTGATCTTCTTCACCTACGCCTTCGTGAACATGGGCATGGTGAGCGGGATCCTGCCGGTGGTGGGCGTGCCGCTGCCGCTGATGAGCTACGGGGGAACCGCGCTGGTGACGCTGGGAATGGGCATCGGCATTCTGATGAGCATTTCCAGACAGAAACGGTTAATACAAACGTAGTGGATGGCGTCTTTGCTACACTGCCATCCAAAATTTGTTCCGGTGGAAGCCCATGAACGCACAAGACGTTGCCGCTTATCTGCAGAGCCATCCGCAGTTTTTCGAAGATCACGCCGAACTGCTGGCGACGGTGCAACTGACCAGCCCACACAGCCATCGGGCGGTGTCGCTGCAGGAGCGCCAGATGGAAATCCTGCGCGAGAAGAACAAGGGTCTGGAACTCAAGCTGGCCGATCTCGTTCGGCACGGCCACGAGAACGATCGCACGCAGCAGCGTATGCATGACTGGCAGATGCGCCTGCTGGCCGAGGCCGATTCCCACGCGCTGCCCTATGCGGTGCGTGACGGCCTGCAGCAGGTGTTCGACGTGCCCGCCGTGGGGCTGCGCCTGTGGACCGTTGGTGAGACCTATGCCCACATGGAAGTGGCGCAGGGTGCCAGCGATGACCTGCGCCTGTTCGCCGAAGGCCTGCGCGCGCCGTTCTGCGGCGCGAACGCCGGTTTCGAGGCCGCTCAACTGCTGGAGCGCGACGACGTCGCATCGCTGGCGATGGTGGCGCTGCGCGTGCCGGCCAAGCCCGACGAGGACGGCCCGGGCGCGGCGTTCGGCCTGCTGGTGCTGGGCTCGCCCGACGCGCGCCGCTTCCATGAAGGCATGGGCACCGCCTATCTGGCCCAGATTGGCGAAGTCGCCGGCGCGGCGCTGAATCGCCTGCGCGACTAAGCGGGGCAAACACTCCCCCATGCGCACGCGCCAGCCGGCACGCAACAGGGCCCATGCGGTCGCTGGGGCCGATGAGGCCGATGAGGCCGATGAGGCGTCGGCCGAGAGGCCGGCCCCAGACCCGCTGGTGGTGCGCTATCTCGACTGGCTGGCCACGAGCCGAAAGCTCGCCGCGCACACGCTGACCAGCTACGGGCACGATCTGTCCGTGTTGCAGTCGCAAGCCATTCGCCTGGCGCCCGGCGTGGCGTTGCTGGCGCTGGAGACCCGCCACATTCGTTCGTTTGCGGCGCGGCTGCATGGCAATGGCCTGTCTGCCCGCACCATCGCACGCACGCTGTCGGCGTGGCGCGGCTTCTATCTCTGGGCGGCGCGGCATGGTCACGGCGTACAGTCCAATCCCGTCGACGGCGTGCGCGCGCCCAAGCGTGGCAGGCCGCTGCCCAAGGCGCTCTCGGTCGAACATGCGGTGGCGCTGGTCGCCCATCGCCAGGACGACACCAACGAATCGCTACGTGATCAGGCTGTCTTTGAGCTGTTCTATTCGAGCGGCCTGCGGCTGTCGGAGCTGATCCAGCTCGACGTCCGCTATACCGAGGACGGCGACTATCGCTCGTCCGGCTGGCTCGATCTCGATGGCGCCGAAGTGACCGTGCTCGGCAAGGGTTCGCGCCGGCGCACCGTGCCGGTGGGCAGCAAGGCGATCCAGGCGCTGAAAGCCTGGATTCACGTGCGCGAGGCGATGTTGCGGCCCGGCGCGCTGCCCGAGGATGCCCACGCGCTGTTTCTTGGCACGCGCGGCCGGCGGTTGCCGATCAGCACGGTGCAGCAGCGCATCAAACGCCAGGCGCTGGCCGCAGGGGTGCCCAGCGATGTTCATCCGCACATGCTGCGCCACTCGTTCGCCACGCATATGCTGCAGTCGTCGGGCGACCTGCGGGCGGTGCAGGAAATGCTGGGCCACGCCAGCATCTCCACCACGCAGATCTACACCTCGCTCGATTTCCAGCACCTGGCCAAGGTCTACGATCAGGCCCATCCGCGCGCCGGTCGGGCAAGCAAGCCGCCCAAGGCATCCAGCGTGAAACCCGGCAAGTCGGACGAATCGGACGAGTTGGCCGAGCCGGACGATTCAGGCGAAGACTAGTTCCACTGCGAGAGGATGTTGCGGAATCGCTCCATCTCGGGCAGCAGCCAGTGCCGGAAGGCCTGGACTTTGGGCGTCTCCAGACTGGTATGCGTGCAGACGAAGTGGAGCAGCCACGGGCACGGAATGCTGACGTCGAACAATCGCACCACCCGGCCGGACAGCAGGTCGTTGTAGGCCAGCGACGAGCGGATCAGTGCCACGCCCTGTCCCTCGGCCGCAGCCTGCAGCAGCAGCGACGAATCCTGCAGCAGCAGGCCCTTCATCGGCTCGGGCCAGTCGAGCCCGGCCGCTTCGAACCACGGTTTCCACGGATCGCCTTCACCCCGCAGCAACGGCATGCCGGCCATGTGGGCCGGTTGCTCGGGCAGGCGGCCGCCGTTGTAGTTCGGGCTGCAGACGGGGAAGAACACATCGTCGAGCAGCCGCTCCACGTAGAGGCCCGGGTAGTGGCCGGTGCCCATGCGCAGCGCGATATCGACCTCCTCGCTGGCGAAGTCGACGAGCGAGTTCGACGACAGCAGTTCGACGTCCAGTTCCGGATGCTGCTCGATGAAGCTGCCGATGCGGGGCGTCAGCCAGCGCGCGGCAAAGGACGGCATGGTGCTGATGGTCAGGCGCTTGTCGCGATTGCCGGCCTGCAGCACGCGCGTGGCATCGGCGATTTGCAACAGCGCGTCACGCACGCGCTCGGCATAGAGACGCCCGTTGGTGGTCAGCATCACGCGCTTGCCCCGGCGCTCGAACAGTTGCTGCCCCAGTTCCTCCTCCAGCGCGCGAATCTGGTGGCTGACCGCGCCGTGCGTGACGAACAATTCGGTGGCGGCCCGCGAAAAGCTCTCGTGGCGCGCCGCGGCCTCGAAGGTGCGCAGCGCGGCCAGCGCGGGCAGGCGCGGAAACTCGCGCTTCCAGCTACGCGGTTCGTCGGGATTCCAGGCTCCGGTCCAGACCATGGTGCTCTCGGCTATGTGAGGTTGGCTAACAAGACACAAGAATATATATCGTTTTGATAGTGGCAGGGCAATCACTAGAATTCACTTCACCGGACACCGCTGAATGCAATGAATAACTGGCCCGGTCCAAATGCCAAGCCAGTTTCTGGACCCCCGCCAAGACAGCTGGAATCCGGACTCACGGAGAGTCATCATGAAAGCCCTGCTCACAACGACCGTCTTCACCCTCGCCCCCGGGGAAGTCACCGCGCTGTCGCTGCACGCGGCACAGCGCCTGTTCGTGGAAGATGCGAAAGGCATGGATGTATGGGTGACCCGCGAAAACGACTCGGAGGATTACTGGCTGCGCTGTGGTTCGAGCCTGATGCTCCGGCGCGGCGATGAGATCGTGCTCAGCGTGGACCCGCGTGCCGCCGGCACGGTACGGTTGGCGCTGATCGCCGAAGCGCGCCGTCCGGCGCTGACGCTGGCCGATGTGCCGCATCTTGCATATCGCGCCGTAAAGCGGCTGGTTCGAGGCACGGAGTGGACGCCCGCGGAAGACAAGATCACCGCCTCCTGATGCCGATGGGGCGGTGCCGGAGCGGCGGCTTAGAATTGTCTGGCCGCCGCGCGACGAACGCTGAACACCGGTATGACGAAGCAAATCGGGTCGGCCCGCGCTCTGCGTAGGCCGGCCCTTTTCGTTACACTCTTGCCCATGCATCCGATTCACGTCATCGACCGGGGCCGCCAGCCGTATCAGCCCTGTTTCGACGCCATGCGGGACTTCACCGCCACCCGCACGTCCGAGACGCCCGACCAGATCTGGCTGGTCGAGCATCCGCCGGTCTACACGCTTGGCCAGGCCGGCGATCCCGCGCATCTGCTCGCCCCCGACGCCACGATCCCGGTCGTGCAGATCGATCGTGGCGGCCAGATCACATACCACGGACCGGGACAGGTCGTGGCCTACCTGCTGCTCGATTTGCGCCGGCGTCACCTGATGGTGCGCGAGCTCGTGCACGATATCGAGCAGGCGGTGCTGGACACGCTCGCGGCGTATAATCTCGCAGCCGAACGCAAGGCCGGCGCCCCGGGCATCTACCTGTCCGACGGTACGCACCAGGGTGCCAAGATCGCCGCGCTTGGTCTCAAGATCCGCAACGGTTGCAGCTATCACGGCGTCAGCCTTAACGTGCAGATGGACCTGTCACCGTTCCTGCGCATCAATCCCTGCGGTTATGCCGGACTGGAAACGGTCGACATGGCTACCGCGGGCGCCGCCTTCACGGTGGCGGACGATGCCGGCGGCACGGTGCATCGGCCCGTCACCGCGACACAACAACCCGAAATCGCACAACGCCTGGCGGCGGCCCTGTGCGAGGTACTGGCAGCACGCGAAGCGCGTGCCCCGGTACCGGGACAAGCCGCTGCCGAGGCCGCCTGAGCATGGCTAGCCCGGCCCGAATCACAGCCTATATTTACAGCCTACATTGCACGCTGACGCGCGTGCGGAGAACAGTATGAGCGACGCCCCGATCGCCACGTCCAGCGAAGTCACGCAATCCCCTGCCGACTACGATCCGACCAAGAAGCAGAAGTCGGCCGAGAAGACCGCTCGCATCCCCATCAAGATCGTGCCGGCGGAAAAGCTCAAGAAGCCGGACTGGATTCGCGTCAAGGCTGCCACTGGCAATTCGCGCTTCTACGAGATCAAGGACATCCTGCGCGCCAACAATCTCGTGACCGTGTGCGAGGAAGCCAGCTGCCCGAACATCGGTGAATGCTTCGGCAAGGGCACGGCCACGTTCATGATCATGGGTGACAAGTGCACGCGTCGCTGCCCGTTCTGCGACGTGGGCCACGGCCGCCCGGACCCGCTCGACGTGAACGAGCCCGGCAACCTGGCGCGCACGATCGCCCAGCTCAAGCTCAACTACGTGGTGATCACCAGCGTCGACCGCGACGACCTGCGTGACGGTGGCGCCCAGCACTACGTCGACTGCATCTCGCAAACGCGCGAGCTGTCGCCGAACACGCGTATCGAAGTCCTGGTGCCGGACTTCCGCGGCCGCCTGGACCGCGCGCTGGACATCCTGCAGGCATGCCCGCCCGACGTGATGAACCACAACATGGAAACCGTGCCGCGCCTGTACAAGCAGGCCCGCCCCGGCGCTGATTACGCGCATTCGCTGAAGCTGCTGCAGGATTTCAAGCGCCGCAACCCCAATGTGCCGACCAAGTCGGGACTGATGGTGGGTCTGGGCGAAACTGACGAGGAAATCCTCGAAGTCATGCGCGACATGCGCGCCCACGACATCGACATGCTGACGATCGGCCAGTACCTGGCGCCGTCGAATCACCACCTGCCGGTTACGCGCTACGTCCACCCGGACACCTTCAAGATGTTCGAAGAAGAGGCGTACAAGATGGGCTTCACCCACGCCGCCGTCGGCGCAATGGTCCGCAGCTCGTATCACGCTGATCAGCAGGCGCATCAGGCGGGGTTTGCCTGATCGATCGACGTTTTCTTGCGCGTCACGAAAAGCGGCCGGATTCTCCGGCCGCTTTTTTTTGCGCCGTACGTCTCCACACCCTTTCAGCAGTCTTTCCATTGAGGTGATGTGTGAATCTCTTTTGCATCTTCTTGGCGTGTTCTTGTCGCTAACGGTGCATAACTACTTAGGGTCAACACCGAGTGCCGTGCACGGGTAAGTTTCGATACCATGAATTTATCGATAAATCGTCGATGAAATTCGATTGAGTCGCGTCGGCTTCATCGGCGAGTCAGCACCGTGGTCTTGTGGCGCCTACACTGCCTGAGACTGCGGGCTGCAGTTACCTCGCGAGTTCCAAATGCCTCAATGCACTGTCCATCGTCTGGCTGAACAGGCGCTGCTTTACAGCGTCGAGCCGCCGGCGTCGCTCGATGTCCAGCGACGTATCTGGGCGATGGCCGCGCGCGCAGCAGACTGGCGGGGCGTGGTCGACGTGGTGCCGGGCATGAACAACCTCACCGTGACCTTCGATGGCACGGCGGACGTGGCAGCGCTGGAGCGCAACCTGAAGCTCGCCTGGGCTTCGGGAGAGGCACGCAATGCGACGGGCAGGCTCGTGGAAGTCCCGGTCCGCTACGGCGGCGAGTTCGGGCCCGATCTGGCCGATGTGGCCGCCCACACGGGCCTGACACCCGCGGAGGTCGTGCGGCGCCATGCCGCTGGCGAGTACGTGGTCTATTTCCTTGGGTTCCAGCCCGGCTTTACCTACATGGGCGGGCTTGCGCCCGAATTGGCCACGCCGCGCCGCCGCGAGCCGCGTCTGGCCGTGCCCGCCGGCGCGGTGGGTATTGGTGGCGAGCAGACCGGCATCTACCCGGCCGTGCTGCCGGGCGGCTGGCAACTGATCGGGCGTACCGACGCCCAGCTATTCGTGGCTGATCGCGATCCGCCGTCGTTGTTCGCGCCCGGCGATACCGTGCGTTTCGTTGCCGAGGAGATCCTGCTGTGATCGAGATCATTCGACCTGGCGCGCAGGCATCGGTGCAGGACCTCGGTCGTGTGGGTTTTCGCCGCTTCGGCGTGGGCCGCTCGGGCGCGGCTGACGACCTGGCGCTGCGCGTGGGCAATCGCCTGCTTGGCAACGATCCCGGCGCGGCGGCGATCGAGTTCACACTGGGCCGCGCCGCCGTGCGTTTCGAGGCCGACATGCGCGTGGCGCTGACGGGCGCCGAATGCAGCGCGAATCTTGACGGTGTCCCGGTCTGGTCGTGGCACGCGTTCGACGTGCGCCGTGGCGAGACGCTCACGCTGCCGTCGCCGCGCGGCGGCACGCGCACCTATCTCTGCGTGGCCGGTGGCATCGACGTGCCCCTGGTCATGAATTCGCGCAGCACCGATCTCAAGTCCGGCTTTGGCGGCTTTGAAGGCCGCGTGTTGCGTGACGGCGATCGCGTGCCCGTAGGCCGGCCCGGCATCGAGCAGGCGCAGGACTGGGTGGGCGTGGCCGCGCCGGGTTGGGCGCTGCCCGGGCAAGACGGTGGCAATGCCATCGCCATCCGCCTGCTGCCCGGCCCCGAGTACGCCGACTTCGAGCCGGCGTCGCAAGCCGCGCTATGGCAGTCCGAATGGACCATCACGCCGCAAAGCAACCGCATGGGCCTGCGTCTGCAAGGTCCCGCATTGGCACGCCGAGCCGAGCGCTCGGCCGACCTGCTGTCGCACGGCGTGGTGCCGGGCGTGATGCAGGTGCCGCCGTCAGGCCAGCCTATCGCCCTGATGAGCGATGCGCAGACCACGGGCGGCTATCCGAAGATCGGCACTGTAATTGGCGCGGACCTGTGGCGACTGGCGCAGGTGCCGCTGGGCGCGACGGTGCGCTTCCGCCAGGTCACGCTCGAGGAAGCCGCCGCCGCGCAGGCCGAGGTGGACCGCTACCTGCGCCAGATCGACCAGGCACTGGCATGGCAGCGCGACGGCATGCAGATCGCAGCACGGCGCCGCGCGACCACGCGCTTTGTCGCCTGAACGCCCAGACGACGCAACGAACAACGAACTCTGCCCCTACATATCCCCGGAGGACGCACATGCAAATCGATCTGAATGCCGACCTCGGCGAAGGCTGCGGCAACGACGAAGCCCTGCTGGCGCTGATCAGCTCCGCCAACATCGCCTGCGGCTGGCACGCGGGCGATGCCGCCACGATGCTGCAAACCGTGAAATGGGCGTTGGCCAACGAGGTGTCGATCGGCGCGCATCCGAGCTTTCCGGATCGCGAGAACTTCGGCCGCACCGAGATGCAGCGCGATCCCGAGGCGGTCTATGCCGATGTGCTGTACCAGATCGGCGCGCTCGATGCGATGGTGCGCGCGCAGGGCGGCGAACTCGCCCACGTGAAGCCGCATGGCGCGCTCTACAACATGGCCGTGCGCGACGCAAAGCTGTGCGAGGCGATCGTGCGCGCCGTGCGTGACTACGACTCCGACCTGGTCTTCTTTGGCCTGGCCAACAGCCAGATGATCGACATCGCGCGCGCGGCGGGCCTGCGCGTGAAAGAAGAAGTCTTCGCCGACCGTGGCTACAACCCCGATGGCACGCTGGTCAAGCGTGGCACGCCGGGCGCGCTGCACGAGGACGAGGAAGTGGCCCTGAACCAGACGCTGTCGATGATCCGCGACAAGCAGGTGCGCGCGATCGATGGCACCTGGGTACCGATTCGCGCCGAAACCGTGTGTCTGCACGGCGACGGTGCTCACGCGCTTGCCTTCGCGCGCCGCATCCGGGAACGGCTCGGCGCGGAAGGCATTGCCATCCGTGCCGGCAACTGACGGGCCATCACGACAGGCTCACTCACGCGCTGGTTTTGCTCCCCCCAAACCTTATCCGGTGCACTCCATGGAAACCGCACTCAATCTTTGGCCCCTGCTAGGGGTCGGCGTCATCATCCTTGGCTTTGTTCTGCGGTTCAATCCCATGATGGTGGTGGCCGCGGCTGCTATCGTCACCGGATTGGCCGCGTCGATGCCTGTCATGCAGATCTTCACGGCGATCGGCACGGCATTCGTCAAGGCGCGCAACCTGCCGCTGATCATCCTGCTGCCGCTGGCGGTGATCGGCCTGCTCGAGCGTCATGGGCTGCGCGAGCATGCCCAGGCGTGGATCTCGCGAATCGCATCGGCTACCGTTGGCCGCCTGCTGATCGTCTACCTGGGTGTGCGTGAACTCACCGCTGCGGTGGGGCTGACGAGCCTGGGCGGCCATCCGCAGATGGTGCGCCCGCTGCTGGCGCCGATGGCCGAAGGCGCGGCCGAGAACCGGTTCGGTCATCTGCCCGAACCGGTGCGCCAACGCATCCTGGCGTTCTGTGCCGCAACCGACAACGTTGGCCTGTTCTTCGGTGAGGACATCTTTGTGGCCTTCGGCGCCATCGCGCTGATGCACACGTTCCTGCTGTCATCGAACATCGACGTCGAGCCGCTGCACATCGCCGTCTGGGGCATCCCCACCGCCATCTGCGCGTTCCTGATCCATGCCGTGCGCCTGAAGCGCCTCGATGGCTGGCTCGAGCGCGAACTCGGTGGCAAGCAAGCCGCCGGCACGCCGGCCACTGCTGTAGCCAACGCAGCGAAAGGGGAGTAAGCCATGATTGTCTCGATCGACTATCTCTACTGGCTGGCCGGCTTCGTCCTGCTGATCACGGCCCTGATGACGTTCACGGACAAGACGCACCCGCGTCGGCTGTCCACGGGGCTGTTCTGGCTGCTGTACGCGGTCATCTTTCTCGTCGGCGACAAGATCCCGCCCGCGATTGTTGGCGTGGGCGCGGTGGTGATGGCGCTGATCGCCGGATTCGGCGGCGTGGGGCAGGGCAAGCATGGCAGCCTGCCCGACGAAGAGCGTCGCGCCAGCGCGCGCCGCCTGGGCAACAAGCTGTTCATTCCCGCGCTGCTGATCCCGCTGGTCACGGTGCTCGGTACCGTGCTGTTCAAGGATGTGAAGATCGCCGGACTGGCGCTGCTCGATCCGAAGAACGTCACGTTCGTGTCGCTGGGCATCGGCTGTATCGTCTCGCTGATCGTGGTCTGCTGGCTCACACGCGACACGGTGACGCAAAGCATGCGTGAATCGCGTCGCCTGATCGAATCGCTTGGCTGGGCGCTGGTGCTGCCGCAGATGCTGGCGATGCTGGGTCTGGTGTTTGCCGATGCCGGCGTGGGCAAGGCCGTGGCGCACCTGACCACGGCGTACATCAACATGGACTACAAGCTCGTGGCCGTGGCGGTGTACTGCGTGGGCATGGCGCTGTTCACGATCATCATGGGCAACGGCTTTGCCGCGTTCCCGGTGATGACCGGTGGTGTTGGCGTGCCGATCCTGGTCGGCATGTTCAATGCGAACCCGGCCGTGATGGCGGCGATCGGCATGTTCTCCGGCTATTGCGGCACGCTGATGACGCCGATGGCAGCGAACTTCAACATCGTGCCTGCCGCGTTGCTGGAACTGGAAGACAAGAACGCCGTGATCCGCGCGCAGGTGCCTACCGCGCTGTGCATCCTGGTGGCCAATATCATCCTGCTGTACTTCCTGATGTAACCGGAGCCTGACCATGACCACCCGTACTGTCCTGCTGACCGGCTTCGAGCCGTTCGAGAACGAACCGGTGAATCCGTCCTGGGAGGCGGTGCGGGCGCTCGATGGCGAGCGCGTGGGCGATGCCTTGATCGTTGCGCGGCAGTTGCCCTGCGTCTTCGGCAAGGCCATTGAGGCAATGGACGCGCTGGTCGATACGCTACGCCCTGACGTGGTGATCGCCGTCGGGCAGGCCGGCGGCCGCACCGAGCTGTCGATCGAGCGCGTGGCGATCAATGTCGACGATGCCCGCATTGCCGACAACGCCGGAGCCCAGCCGATCGACGCGCCGATCGCCAAGGATGGCCCGGTCGCGTATTTCTCGACCCTGCCGATCAAGGCGATCGTGCGCGACATGCGCGCGGCCGGCGTGCCTGCGATGGTCTCGCAGACCGCAGGTACCTTCGTCTGCAACCATGTCTTCTATGGGCTGATGCACGTGCTTGCCCATCGCAAGACGGGCAGCACCGCGACCACGCGCGGGGGATTCATCCACATTCCCTATCTGCCTGAACAGGCCGCACGCCATCCGGGGGCGCCGAGCCTCGCACTCGATACGCTGATCGCGGGGTTGCGCGTGGCGGTGGCCACGTCGCTATCGACGGACGCGGATATTCGCGAGGGCGGCGGGCAACTGCACTAGCAGGAGCGGAGCGGCCTCAGGATTGCGGCCGCTTCGATTCCTGCTGCGCTTCCGTCGCGGCCGCCACCGCGCGCTCGGTGGCGCGGCGCCTCGCGCGCCGCACCAGCCGGCGTCGCACGCTGGCCTGCTCGAATCGCCAGATGATGTAGAAGAACGCCAGGAGCGGCCATAGCCAGCCCAGCCATTGCGCGAGGCTGTTGAAATGGATAAAGCGGCCCATGCGCCAGCCTTGCTCCGAAATCCAAGCGTACGGGTTCGACGGCAGCACGTTGGTCAGCACGATCAGCGTCGCCAGCGCCAGCGTGGCGAGGATCGCCCGCAGCCAGCGTGGCAGGCGCAACAGCAGCACCAGCACCAGCGAACTCGTCAGCAGCGCGAAGCGCCCCCCCTCGGACAGCCAGTTGAAGGCGTTGTCGTCCGGGAACTGCAGCTCGGCTACCGCGGCCTTGATGATGAGCGCGGCAGTCAGCAGGCCCGCCAGGATGCGCAGCATCGGCGCGGTGCGCCGCATGGCGATCGAGGCGAACAGGCCGGTGCCGATCCAGCTCGATGCTGTGACCATCGTCTCCAGCATCAACTGGCCCTGCATATCGTCAGGGCGCAGACCGATGTTGTCCTGCCATGCGATCAGCGCAGGGAAGTAGGCCTGCACCAGCTCCATCGGCCACGAGTCCGGGTCGGTCAGCCATTCCCGCACGATCCCGCCCATGCCGAACAGATGCTCCTGCGGGAAGATCTGCGCGAACGGCCAGAGCAGGATCAGGATGATCGCGAAGCTCGCGTACGGCTCGAACCACGCGTAGCGCAGTCGCGTCAGGGTGCCGCGGTCCACCAGCGCACTGGTGAACGGCGCCACCACGGCCGCGCCGAGCAGTGAGCCCAGCGCATTCGTGATCAGGTCAATGTTCGAGGAGATGCGCGTTGGCAGCCAGGTCTGCAGCGCCTCCATCGAGCCGGACAGCAGCGCGCCGGCCACCAGCGCGATCAGCGTGGCCCGCGCGCCGGACACGCGCGGATGCAGAGACAGCACAACGAGCGCGCCGAACGGGCAGTAGCCGAGCACATTGGTCAGCAGATCGAACTCGGTGATGTAGCGCGGCTTCGGCGCGGTCAGGAAGGCGAATGCCGAGACGCCGTTGTTGACCCATCCGGTGAACGGATAGAGGCTCGCGTACACCACGAGCAGTGTGAAGCAGAGCAGGCCCACGCGCGCCACCGGCGAGTGACGCGGCAGCAGCGCGACTTCGAGTTCGGACTGGCGCGTGTCCTCCGGTTGGCTCCGCTGCGGCTCCGGAGGCTCTGGGGAGTGGGGAGAGGGCGGGGGCGTTGCCTGTGCCATGACTACGGTAGGACGTCGAACGATGTGACCGACACGGCTACCACTCTACGCTCATCGGCGCTGCGGGGCCGGCGGCGCGGTCGATGCCTGCGCGCCATCGAGCGGGAGCGTCGCGGTCCAGTCTAGGATCGCGGCGATCACGGCATCGACGCTGGTCGAAAGTGCCTTGACGCCACCCTGGCCGTCCGCGCTTGGCGCCGGCTGTTCGGCGACGAACGTTTTCTGTCCGATCAAGCCCTTGTGGTAGACCGTGGCGCGGGCTCGAACCACGCCGCGGCTGCTGGTCGGGGAGTCGAAGACCTGTTCGAAGGCGAGCAGATCAACCTTGAGCGCCGGGATCGTCGTATCGCCCGACCATGACAGCGGGCCGCGAGCGGCCACAGCGTCGCGGAGGCGATCGTTGAACAGGTGCTGCGGGGAGTCTACCCAACGCTGCGTCGAGTACGCCTGCAGTCGCTGTGCCTGCGTGTACTGGAGCCGGTAGTAGATGCCGCTGCCGTCCATCCAGATCGGCCCGTCGGTCTGCGTGATGCGCAGCTTTGGCAACGGTGCCGGCGGCTGAGATGGCGCCGCTGCCAGCGGGCCGAAATCATAGGTGGTCGAAGGCGGCTGCGAGGACAGCACGCTGCAACCCGACAGCGCGATCAGCAGGCCCAGCGCGGTGAATCGGAGAGCGGAGGCGATGGTCATGGTGAATTTCCGTCGAGTTACCGTCAAATGTGGGGCCCTGCGGATCAGGGCGCCTTGAAACCCGGCTCGCCCGGGCCAGGCGTGAGCGATGGTCCACCGAACAGCACGCTGCTTGGCTTGTCGTTGAACTGGCTAGCGGCGCGGTCGATGCTGCGCACCGCCTGGCGTGACTCGCGTGCCAGTCCGTTGATCTGTGGCAGCGTTTCCTGATTCACGATAGTGGTGGTGGACTGTACTGAATCGGCAGCCACCTGCAGGTCGTTGCCAACGCGGTTGACCGTGCGCATGACCGTGCCGTCGGGGTTGCCGATCTCATCGGTCAGCCGCTTCGTCGACACCAGCGCTGCGTTCAGGTTGTCCACGGCCTTGGGCAGCTTCTCGGCGGCCGGCTGCAGGGTCGACTTCAGATGCGAGTAGTCGTCTGCGGTCTTGTGCACGGCCCGGATGGCCGCCATCAACTCGTCGCGGTTGGCGGGCTGGAACATGCTGTCGAGCGATGCCATCAGTGTTTCGGCCTGCGTCAGCAGTGAATCGCCGCGCTTTTCCAGTTCCTCGAAGAAACCGGGCCGCATCACGATGCGCGCGGGCTCGCGTGCCGACGTCTTCAACGGCGGCGAGCTCGTCGTGTCGCCCTCCGTGCGCTCGGAATCGTCGAGCTGCACGTAGGCAATGCCGGTCACGCCCTGAAAGCCTAGCGTGGCATACGTGGTGCGCGTGATTGGCGTGTCATGGTTGATGCTGATACGGACGATGATCTGGCCCGGCACCTGCGGATCGAACTTGATCGACAAGACCTTGCCGACCTCGAGTCCGCGATATTTCACGTCGGCCTGCGGCCCCAGTCCGTTCACCGTCGATCGCGTGATCAGGTCGTACGGCACGCGCACGGTGTGATCGCTGCTGAACCAGAACAGCGAAACGGAAACCAGGATGGCAAGGCCGATGGTGAACACGCCGGCCAGGAAGGCGTTTGACTTGTTTTCCATCAGACTTCTCCAGGATGCGCGTCCGGCGCGCCGGGGCCCTTGGGAGCCGGCAGCGCCTGGAGCGCGCGCTGGGCGCGTTCGCCCAGGAAATATTCGCGAATGAATGGGTGGTCGACCTTGATCACCTCGGGAATTGGCGCAGCGGCCAGCACTCGATGGTCGGCCAGCACGGCCACGCGATCGGACAGCGCCACCAGCGTGTCGAGGTCGTGCGTGATCATGACCACGGTCAGGCCGAGCTCACGGCGCAGTTCGCGGATCAGGGCCACATAGTCGTCCGAGGCCATCGGGTCGAGGCCGGCGGTCGGCTCGTCCAGAAACACCAGCTCGGGTTCCAGCGCCAGCGCGCGGGCCAGCCCGACGCGCTTGATCATGCCGCCGGACAGGTCGGACGGCATCTTGTCGGCGTCCTTGGCGGAGAGCCCCACCAGTTGCAGCTTGAGCAGCGATGCCCGGCAGATGAGATCGTCCGGCAGCGCGCGCATTTCGCGCAGCGGCAGCGCGACATTGTCGATCACCGACAGCGCGGAGAACAGCGCGCCACGCTGGAACTGCAGCCCCCAGCGGCTGCGCAGGGCCTGCAACTGGTCAGCGGACAGTTCCGCGGGATTCTCACCGAAGACCCGGATCGTGCCCGAGGTCGGACGGTCCAGGCCGACGATCTGGCGCAGCAGCACGGTCTTGCCCGAGCCAGACCCGCCAACGATCGACAGCACCTCGCCGCGATAGACCTCGAGGTTCAGATCCTTGTGAACCACGTTGTCGCCGAAGCGCTTCTCGAGGTTGCGCACCTCGATGATCGTCTCGCGCGGGGTGCCGCGCTCAATGGTTGGACTCATATGCCGATGTCCTTGAACAGGATCGCGAACACGGCGTCGGCGATGATGACCACGGTGATCGACGTCACCACCGACGCGGTCGTGCCCTGGCCCAGGCTCTGCGTATTGGGTTTGACGCGCAGGCCGAAGTGGCAGGCTGTCAGCGCGATCAGCATGCCGAAGACCACGCCCTTGCACAGGCCGAACCACAGGTTGGCAACCGGCACGGCATCGGGCAACTGGCGCAGGAAGTACACGTAGCTGATGTCGAGCTGCAGGCGCGCGGCGACCATGCCGCCGAACAGCGCCAGCAGGTCGGTCCAGGCGACGAGCAGTGGCATGGAGATGGCCAGTGCGATCACGCGCGGCATGACCAGCCGGAAGCCATGGGAAATCCCCATCACGGACATCGCGTCGAGTTCCTCGGTCACCCGCATCACGCCGATCTGCGCGGTGATGGCCGAGCCGGAGCGGCCGGCGATCAGGATCGCGGCCAGCACCGGACCGAGCTCGCGGATAACGGCCATGCCGAGAATATTGACGATGAACGTGCTGGCGCCAAATATCCGCAACTGATTGGCCGACAGGTAGGACAGCACGATGCCGATCAGGAAGGCGACCAGCGCCGTGATGCCGAGCGCCTTGTAGCCGACGTTGTAGATATTCGCGGAGATTTCGCGCCAGGGGCCGCGATGCGGCGCGCGCAGGAAGCGCAGCAGGTCGAATACCAGTTGCCCGAGCATCGTGACGCCGACGCCGAGCTGGGCCAGAAACGACAGCACGCTCGCACCGACGATCGTCACCGGGTTGAAGCGTTCGACCATGTGCTTCTTCCATCCCTCGGTGCGCAGGCCGGCGATGCGCGCGAACACGCGCTTCTGGCCGTCATTGAGCGACACGTTGTCAGGCATGTGGCCATTCCAGGCCTGCCAGATCAGTTGTGCGCCGATATGGTCGAGGCGCGTGATGCCATCGAGGGACCACTCGGCGTGGCGCGGCGCCTCGGACAGTTCGTGCAGTTGCGCGCGCAGGCCACGTGCTTCATGGCATCCGGCTAGCGCAACGGCCGTCCACTCTCCCTGCAACTGCACGCGGAAGTCGGTGTCCTGGCGCGATATCTCAATGACGGGTGTCGGCTGGCGTTCCAAATGAGGCTGATGTGATGGGCGAGTCTCGATTCTATGCTACTGGCCGCCCGCATGGCGATCAGACACCTTCTGACACGGTGGCGGCTACAATCTCGCCAGACCGCGCCGCGCGGGTTTGATTCCCTGAAATTCCCCGAATTTCGAGTTCCTTGCTTTCGACATGTCAGAAGCCCCCGACCGTTCCCCATCCGCCCCCGACTGGCGCATCGATGCCGATTCCCTGCATCGCGAGCTTGGAGCGGGTGCCGCGCACGCCTGGGCCGTCGAGGTGGTCGAGGAAACCGGCTCGACCAATGCCGACCTGACCCTGGCTTGCCGTGCCGCGCCATGGTCGGACGATGCGTGCAGCGTGCGGGTGGCCTATCGCCAGACAGCGGGCCGTGGCCGGCATGGCCGCCCGTGGCGGGGGCAAGCTGGCCTGACTTTCTCGGTGGCGATGCCGCTGGCGCTGGCGCCAGCGCGCCTGAGCGGACTGAGTCTTGCCGTCGGACTGGCGCTGGCCGAGGCGCTGGAGGACGTGGACGCGGCGCTTGGCGCGCGCGTTGGCCTGAAATGGCCGAACGATCTCCAGATCGACGGCCGCAAGCTGTCGGGCATCCTGATCGAATCGGTACCTGCCGGGCCGGAGCGGGTCTGGGCCGTGATCGGCATTGGCCTGAATCTGGTGCGTGACCCGGAGATGGAAGCCGCCCTGGGCCGCGATCTGGCTGGCGTGGCCGAGGCCATGACGACGTTCGATCCGCAACGGGACCCGACGCGCATCCTGGCTGCGATCGCGAACCGGTTGGCGCGGATGCGCGAGGCATTCCTGGTGGATGGCTTCGCGCCGATGGCGTCGCGCTGGTCTGCGCGGGATGCATTCCGCGATGAGCCGGTGCGCCTGCTGCACGATGGCGTGGTGCAGGCCGAAGGGCTGGCGCGTGGCGTGGATGGCGAAGGCTACCTGCTGCTGCACACGCCCGAGGGGCTGCAGCGCATCGCCAGTGGCGAAGTCTCGCTGCGCGGAGCCGGTGCATGAGTCGGCTCCTGATCGACATCGGCAACACACGCCTCAAATGGGCGTGGTGCGATGACGCGCCCGTGGCTGCGGAGCATGTCGTCGAGGGTGGCGCGGTTCTGCCCTCGCCTTGGCGACACGGCGGCGCGGCGGCGCACGCCGTGCCGGCGGAACGCTCGGCGCTGGTCGGCACATGGCGGCAACTCGCCGCCGGGACCACGCCCGAGATCTGGATCGCCAACGTGGCCGGCCCGACCATCGCGGCGGCCATGGAAGCCGTGATGGAAGACGCATTTGGCGCGGTGTCGCCACATTGGGTACGTACCACGGCCGCGCACGGCGACCTCGTCAACGGCTATCGCGAGCCCACGCAGCTTGGCGTGGACCGCTGGGTCGGCAGTATCGGCGCGCACCGGTGGTTGCCCGGCGAGACCCTGCTGATCGTGACGGCGGGCACGGCCACCACACTCGATATCGTCACGGCCACGGCGGATGGCGCCCGCTTCGAGGGCGGGCTGATCCTGCCCGGCCTCGAACTGATGCTCGGCACGCTGGCCCGCAATACTGCGCAATTGCCTGAACTCGATGTGCTCGACACCGGCGCGGGCGCCGAACGAGCCGTTCGGGCGTTGGGCGCGGACAACACTCACGATGCGATCGCGGCTGGCTGTCTGGCCGCGCAGGCCGGTGCCATCGAGCGTTCCTGGCGTGCGCTCGCGGGACGCGGCCCGGTCCGCTGCCTGCTCTCGGGCGGCGCGCGGCACGCGGTGGCTGGCGCGCTCGCGATGCCGTTCGAGATGCACGATAATCTCGTGCTGCTCGGGTTGCACGCCATGGCGCTGCCTGCCTGACATACCTGCGCAACCCCTATCCGTCGCCTGTCATTCGTCACCATGCTCCGCAAAGGTTTCAACGCCCTGCTGCTGATCCTGCTGCTCGTCAACCTTTGGCTTGCGGCGGCCGTGGCCGGCAAGTTCGGCCCGGAGCCACTGGCCGGGTGGGCAGAAAGCCCGCGCGAGCCGCAACGCCTGGGGCAACAGGCGCGGGTGGAGCGGATGCAGATCCAGCCGCCGAGGGCGGCGGCGGCCGCAGAGGAGGCAGTGGATCCGGCATCGTCCCCGGCCGTGCCACGCGCGGCCCAGCCGGCGGCCATCTCCAGCACCGCGCGGACATCCGCCGATAGTTGCATGGAGGTGGGCGGCTTCACGGCGCAGAACGTGCAGCGCGCGATCGAGGACCTGAAGGCGATTGCCGTGACCGCACCCCTGCCGATGGAGCAGTTCGAGCGATCGGAGCAGGTGCGGTGGTGGGTTCATCTGCCGGCCCAGCCGACGCGCGAGAACGCCGATCGAAAGCTGGCGGAGCTGCGTCGCCGCAAGGTCACCGACGTATCGGTGGTGGCGGGCGAGAATCCCGAGTCGTACACGGTTTCGCTCGGACTGTTCCGTGACCGCGAGCGTGCCGACAAATTCCTGGAAGTGTTGCGCGGGCAGGGCGTGCGCACCGCGCAGATCAGCGATGCGCCGAGAGCGATCGCGCGGCAGTGGCTGCGCGTGGCGCACGCCGACGATGCCGTGCGCGCGCGGATGGACGAAGTGAGGCTGCGCTATGGCGGCGATGTGCTGCAGGACTGCCGCCCGGTGACCCAGGCGCGCGGCGAGCCAGTCGCGGCGCGCGCCGAGGGTTAAGAGGTGGTTTCAAAATGAAGCGAAGCGGTTCTGGCTGGACGCGGGGCCGCAGACAGTACCAGTCGTACGGCAAGGCCCTGCAACGACGCCAGAGTCTTTCTGAAACGGCTTCTAAATGCCGGCTCAGCCGCCGCGTACCTTCGTCAGCAGCTTGGTGGTCGAGCGGTCGTGCAGGAACTGGATCGCGTACGCCTGTCCGCCCCAGCTACGCACCAGCCGCGTTTCCTCCAGCGTGTCGATGTCGTAGTCGCCGCCCTTCACATAAACGTCCGGCCGCACCAGCCGGATCAGTTCCACCGGTGTCTTCTCGCGGAACATCGCCACCAGATCCACAGACGCAAGCGCGGCCAGCAGCGCCATGCGGTCGGCATCGTGATTGAGCGGGCGGTCGTCGCCCTTGCCGAGCATCTTCACCGAAGCGTCGCTGTTCACCCCGACCACCAGGCTGGCGCCCATCGCGCGCGCCTGCGCCAGATACGTGGCGTGGCCGCGGTGGAGGATGTCGAACACGCCGTTGGTGAAGACCAGCGGGCGCGGCAGCTTTGCCACTGCGGCGTGCAGGGCCGCGACATCGTCGGCGGGGACCAGCTTGGATTCGAAGGCGGGTGCGTTCATGGGTCGTGGAGAAAGAAAAACCCCATCGTATCCGATGGGGTTTGGCATGTTCAGGCGCTCAAGCGGGGTCGGAACACTCAGGCCTGGGCAGGCTGGGCACCGCCGCCCTGCAGGCTGACGTTCAGTTCCTTGCGGTAGCGGTTCAGGTCCTGCACCGTGTCGAACGTGCGCTCGAACAGCAGCGACATGTTGTGCAGAATCCGCTCGATGACCTTCTTTTCCCAGATCTCGTCGAAGCGGATCTGTTCGTCGAGCCAGTGCTCGAGCCAGTCCGGATCGGGCAGGCGGGACTGCACCGTGTCGTTCGGGAACAGCGCCTTGTTCACGTGCAGGTTGGTCGGGTGCAGCGGCTTTTCCGTGCGACGGGCCGACGCCATCAGCACGCCGATCTTGGCGAACGCGGCACGCGCGTTGTCGCCAAACTGGTTCAGGTACTTCTTCATGTAGCGCAGGTAGGCGCCGCCATGGCGTGCCTCGTCCTGCGACAGCGTGCGGTAGATATGCTTGATCACCGGTTCCGAGTGCCATTCGGCGGCACGGCGGTACCAGTGGTTCAGGCGAATCTCGCCGCAGAAATGCAGCATCAACGTTTCCAGCGGCGGAGCCGGATCGAACTCGAAGCGCACGGCGTGCAGCTCTTCCTCGGTCGGCACCAGGTCCGGACGGAAACGGCGCAGGTACTCCATCAGCACCAGCGAGTGCTTCTGTTCCTCGAAGAACCAGATGCTCATGAACGCCGAAAAGTCGGAGTCGTGGCGGTTGTCGCGCAGGAACATCTCCGTGGCGGGCAGGGCCGACCATTCGGTGATGGCATTCATGCGGATGGTTTTCGCCTGGTCGTCAGTGAGCAGGCTGGCGTCGAAGGTATCCCAGGGGATGTCCTTGTCCATATGCCAGCGGACCGCCTCCAACGATTTGAACAGTTCGGGGTAGAGCATGCTAAGCCTTTGAAATTACGGGCGGATTCTACCAGACAAGAATTATTCTCGAATGATTTCTCTACTCCGTTGTAGCCCGGATCGTAGCGATTTCAATCGGATTGCCGCTTGTTGTCGCAAAAAGTGGCGCTATTGCGACACTTCTGTCACTTCTTTTTTGACCGGCGTGGTTTCCGGCACCACACCATAGAGGAAAGCGGCGATCTGGTCGCCCTGGGCGGCCGCGTCACGTTCGCCCAGCGCCAGCAAGGCCTGGGTGAACTCGGGTTCGAACAACAGATAGCTCGCGAACGCGGCGCCGCGCGCCTCGGTGCCGCCCAGTGGCGACAGGAACGCGCGCACGGTGCGTGGCAGGCGATTCAGGTGCTCGGCCGCGATGGCCTCGATCGGCTCGCTGGGTGAAATCGTCATGACCTGCACTGGGCGCCAGCCTTCGGTGTCGTTGGCCATCTCGGGCATCCGCGACAGCAGCCGGTTGATGTGCATGAGTCGCTCGATGTCGGCCTGCAGGCCATCCAGGAAGATGCTGGCCAGGGCCTGGCCGCCAACCTGCGCCAGCGACGGATAGCCGCCTGATGGCACGGTATCGAACCAGCCGGCCCGCTGGCGCGACGCGGCGCCGATGGCCAGGATGCGCGACGCGCCAAGGTGAATCGCGGGCGATAGCGGCGACATCTGCCGCATCGTGCCGTCGCCGAACCATTCGTGATGGCCTTCGAGTTCGAGCGGTATGGCCGGGAACAGGAACGGAATCGAGGCCGATGCCAGCAGGTGATCGACGCCAATCGCGGACTCCACGGCCATGCGCTGGCTGCGTTGCCATCCGTGGATACGGCGGTGAGACTGATAGAACGTGACATGGCGGCCGGTGCTGTACGACAGCGCCGTGACCGCGAAGGCTTGCAGTACGCCGGCGTCCAGACTGGCCTGGACGCGCTCCGGCTCGAACAGCTCGGTCAGGAAGCTGCCGAGCGGCGCATTGTCGAACAGCGCGCGTGGCGATGACCGCCGCGTGACCCAGCCGAAGGCCAGCGAGGACAGCCATCGCGCGCCGGAAACGCCCACGCGCAGCACGTCGGTCCGGTAGACGTCGTCGGCGTGCAGGCTGTGCCAGAGCGCTGACAGCTTGTCCGTGGCCGCGCGGAAGTCGGCGGCGCCGACCGCCAGGCCCGCGCCATTGATCGCACCCGCGGATGTCCCGGCGATGATGCCGAACGGCAGCGGGCAATGCGCCAGCCCAAGACGTGCGGCGATCTTCGCGATGCCGGACAGCACACCGGCCTGGTACGCGGCCCGCGCGCCACCGCCCATCATCACCAGAGCGGTGCTCTGGCGCTGGCGGGCGCGGGCCGAAGCCTCCGCCGAATGTGCGGAGAGCGCGCTCACTCGAACGTGTCCTCCGGCGTGCCGGGCGCGGGTGGGGTCTGAGGCTTGGCCGTTGATTTCCCGGCCGGTGCCTTTCGGGCTGCGGGTTTCTTTGCAGACGACTTGCCCGATGTCTTCGCCGCTGGCTTTGTCGCCGATTTTGCGGATTTCCTGGCTACGGTCTTTGTTCCCGCCTTCTTCGTCCCGGACGTCTTCGCCCCCTTGGGCGTAGGGCCGGACTTGTTATCGCCGGCGCTCGTGGCGCTCTTGGTGCTCGTAGCAGACTCGCTGCCTGCCGGGCCGACGCTGAAGCCACCAAGGTTGCTGAACGGCGTGACATTGGCCGCCGCTGCCGCGCTGCTGGCGATCTGGTTGAACTGTTGCTGCATCAGGTCCCACCACAGCGATGCATTGGGCGGCACCGGGGCGGGTCCGGTGGAAGTGGCCGAGGCTTCGGCACCAGCTTCGGGGCCGGATTCGGGCGGCGCGTCGATGTCGTCATCGGCGGGCTCGTCATTTTCCGCATCGGCTTGTGCTTCCGAGACCGTCTTGCCGGTGCCGTACTCGTGATGCGGCGCGGCGCTCGGCGCGCTGGCGGCGCGCGCCACGTTTTCCATCGCGCTCTGCATGGCATCGGGGGAGAGCGCGCTGCCAAACGTCTGCAGCGCCACCAGCGTGGCGCGTTGCACTTCAAGGCCCTGGATGGTCGTGCGCAACAGGCTCGAGTTGAGCTGCAGCCAGCTTTCCACTGCCTTGAGGTCGTGAATCCGCTTGTCGATGCCCTCGAGATCCATCGGGGGCGTCATCGCGCTCAGGCCGGGCATCAGCCCGCTGGGCATTCCGCTGCCGGAAGCCCAGAGCTTGCGAAGGAACTCGTAGCTGTTGGTGAAATCGGGTAACTGTCCGAACATGGTCGCGCAACTCCGTCTGACATGGTCGTCCCGAACCGTGAGCAGGACGATCGGTTACTTGAATTCGGGCGGCCGCTTCTGACGCAGGCTCGCCATGCCTTCGTGCACGTCGGGGCCGGCAAAGCCCATGAATTCGAGCGCCAGCGAGGTATCGAACGCGGGTCCGGCCATACGCAGCCAGTTGTTGAGCGCGTACTTGGTCCAGCGGATGGCGGTCTGCGATCCGGCCGCAAGCCGGTTGGCCACCTCGAACGCTTTCGCGACCAGTTCGTCTTCCTCCACCGCCAGCGACACCAGGCCGATCCGCTCGGCTTCCTCGCCGCTGACCGACTCGCACAGCATCAGATAGTACTTGGCCTTGGCCATTCCGCACAGCAACGGCCAGACGATGGCGGCATGATCGCCGGCGGCCACACCCAGCCGGGTATGGCCATCCACGATGCGCGCGGTCTTTGCCGCGATCGAGATATCGGCCAGCAGCCCGGCTACCAGCCCCGCGCCAACGGCCGGGCCATGCATCGCGGAGACGATCGGCTTGTCGCAGTTGATGACGTTGTAGACCAGGTCACGTGCCTCATGCCAGACGCGGGTGCGCGTCTCGAAATCATTGGCCATCTCCTCGACCAGCCCGAGGTCGCCGCCGGCCGAGAAGCCCTTGCCTTCGCCACGGATCAGCGCCACGCGGATTTCGGGTTCTGCCGAAATATCACGCCAGATCTCGGCCAGTTCGCGGTGCATGGAGGCGTCGGCGGTGGCCAGTTTCTGGTTGGCCGATTGGGCCGCGCCCATGATCACCTCGAGGATGGGGCCGTGGCGGCGCAGGGTCAGGGCGCGATAGCGCGCCAGGCGCGGGGGCAGGGTATTGGCGTCGGAAGTGGTCATTTGGGCGGGTATCGAAGAAGTTTCGGGCCGCCGGGCAGGGGACTGGATGTCCGAAAGAGGCGAAGGAGCGCGAAGGGACGCAAGGAAGACGCGTCGAATGCAATTCCCCGACCGGCTGGTCGGGGAATTATAGGCCCAGGAACGCCTGGCGCGGCAAGGCTTGCGTGCCTTAGAGGCGCTATCAAAAAGATTCTGGCGTTGTTGCGCGGCCTTGGCCAGTCCACTTGTACTGTCTGCGGCCGCGCCCTTGCAGGGCGCGCATGTGCTCGCAGGCACGTGCCGTTCCGCAGGCGGCTCGCATACGAGCCGAAACCCCTGCTTCACCCTAGCCAGAACCGCTTCGCTTCATTTTGATAGCGCCTCTTATGGGCCGGTGCCCGTTATGGCGCGGCCACCACCTGGTCGATTGCGCCGAAGATCGACTTGTGTTCGGCGTCGAACATCTCGATACGGACGGCATCGCCGTACTTCATGAACTCGGTCTCGGGCTTGCCGCTGTCGATCGTCTCGATCATGCGTTTTTCGGCGATGCAGCAGTACCCCTTGCTGCGATCGACGTTCGAAATCGTGCCCGAGCCGACGATGCTGCCCGCGCGCACGTTGCGCGTCCTGCAGATGTGGGCAATCAGCTGGCCGAAGTCGAACACCATATCGGTGCCGCAGTCGGGCGAGCCCACCTTCTTGCTGTTCCAGTGGACCACCATCGGGCGATGCACGCGGCGCTCGCGCCAGGCGTCGCCGAGTTCGTCCGGCGTGACCGCCACCGGCGAAAACGCCGTGGCCGGCTTGCTCTGGAAGAAGCCGAAGCCTTTGCCGAGTTCGGCCGGGATCAGGTTGCGTAGCGAAACATCGTTGGCCAGCATCACCAGCCGGATGGCCTCCCCGGCCTGGTCGGGGGTGGCGCCCATGCGCACGTCGCCGGTGATCACGGCCACTTCGGCCTCGAAATCGATGCCGAAGGCCTCGCTGGCGCAGACGATGTCGTCCTGCGGGCCGATGAAGTCGTCGGAGCCGCCCTGGTACATCAGCGGGTCGGTCCAGAACTCGGGTGGCATCTCGGCGCCGCGCGCCTTGCGTACCAGTTCCACGTGGTTCACGTAGGCCGAGCCGTCGGCCCACTGGTACGCGCGCGGCAGCGGCGCCATGCAGTCCTTGGTCTGGAACGGGAACGGGTGGCGTGACCGGCCGGCGTTCAGCGCGTCATACAGGTCCTGGAGCTGCGGCGCGTAGAAGGCCCAGTCGTCGAGCACAGTCTGGAGCTTGCCTGCGATATCGGTGGCGAAGTGCGCGGTTTTCAAGTCGCGCGAGACAACGACGAGCTGGCCGTCGCGCGAACCATCCTTCAGGGTGGCGAGTTTCATGCGGAGTCGAACATAGGCAAATCGGATGGGCCACAGTCTACCGGAGCGGCGCGGGCGCACCGTATAGAATGGCCGGCAATACCGATACGCTTGCCAGGAACGCATGACCGCAGCCGAAGACGACGATACCCGGGACGATATTGCCGATGACACCAGGCGTGCCGGCATCCAGTCCATCGAGGTGGGATTCCGGCTGCTGCAGGCGCTGGCCGCGTCGCCGCGCGCGATGATGCTGCGCGACCTGGCCGCGGCGGCGGACATGAGTCCGGCCAAGGCGCACCGCTATCTGGTCAGCTTCCAGCGGCTGGGCGCCGTGACGCAGGACGCCGTGAGCCAGCGCTACGACCTTGGCCCGTTCGCGCTGCAGCTTGGCCTGGCCGGGCTGAACCGGCTTGACCCGGTGCGCAAGGCGCGCCCGATCCTGTCGCAGCTGCGTGACGAGATCGACCAGACGGCCGGTATCGCCGTGTGGGGCAACCACGGGCCGACCATCGTCCACTGGGAGGAATCGAGCCAGCCGGTCAGCGCCAGCCTGCGGCTCGGTGACGTCATGCCGATGCTTAACTCGGCCACGGGCCGCCTTTATGGGGCTTATCTGTCGCGCCGCCAGACGCTGCCGCTGATCGAGCGGGAACTGGCCACGCGTGGCACCGTCCCACTGCCTGACATGCCGGTATCGCTGGACGAATATGACGCGATCTGCGCGGACGTGCGAGAGCACGGCGCGGCACGCACGCGCGGCGGGGTGTTGCCGGGCATCAATGCGATCTCCACGCCCGTGTTCGACGCGAATGGCCATCTGGCGATGGCGCTGATCGTGCTCGGCGCGCAGAGCGTATTCGATGCAGAATGGGGCGGTATGGTGGATCGGCGCGTGCGCGATATCGCCCGGCAAATCTCTTCGGAACTCGGTTACCTTGACGGCAGCCAACGGGCCGGACAAACCGGTCAAACCTCGTAGTCGGTCGCGGGGCGGCATGCTGAGCTGGTGGCAGCGCCGTCGCAGATGGATTGTGGTCATTCTGTTGGTGGTGGCCGCCCATTTGCTGGCGCTGCTGCGTCTGGTTCATGCGCCGGCGCCGAGCCTGCCCGATATCGAGCCGAGCCCTACGCTCAGCGCCATCCTGCTGCCGCCGCCCAAGCCACCGGCTCCGCCGGCGCCTCCTCCGCCCGTGCCCGCGCCACGACCGGCGCCGCAACCGCCAGCCCCTTCAGCACCCCCAAAACCTGCGCCACCGGAGTCCGCGCCGGCACTCGCCACGGCGGAAAGCGGCCAGACCGCGGCAACCACCGGATCAGGCGGAGAGGGATCGGCGGCGGCCGCGCCGCCCGCAGTGACGCCGGCAACCCCAGCCGCCCCACCGAGCCCGCCCGCGCCCAGGTACGACGCACCGCCGTCGGTGGTGCTGCGCTACGCCAGTTTCGTCAACGGCGTGCAGAACCCCGATGGCCGGATCACGTGGCAGCAGGACGGTCAGCACTACCGGCTGGCGGTGGAAACCCGCGTGCTCTGGTTCCGCTTCGCGTTCCAGAGCACGGGCGACATAAGCGACGGGGGATTGAATCCCACCCGTTACGAGGAAGCCCGGCGCAGCAAGGTCGAAGTCGCCCGCTTTGATCGCACGGCAGGCACAGTGGTGTTTGAAACGCGTGGCGGACAGGTGCCAATGCCGTCAGCATTCCAGGACCGCTTCAGCGTGTTCCTGCAACTGGTTGGGTGGGCGCGGGGCGATCCGCAGCGCTACGCGACCCCGGGCGTGACGGAGACGTTCAACGTGTCCGACACGCGGGAAGTGGAAGTCATGCAGGTGCAGTACGTTGGCGAACAGGACATTGATATCGGTATCGACAGGGTGCGCACGAAGCACTTCGTGCGCCTGCCGCGCCACCCGAACGACAAACGCAAGGTGGAAATCTGGCTGGCGCCGTCCCTGAACTGGATGCCGGCGCGTCTGCGTCAGACGGAGCCTGATGGCACTCAGATCGATCTCGTCTATCGTAGTAGTGAGACACATTGACGAATGCGCCTTGGGAGCCGGTGGGTGGCGCCATGACCGTACGGAGACTGACATATGTCTGACACTTCCGCATCGACCGCGTCGCAAACGAACCGGCTTCAGGTCGGGGATGTGCATTTGCAAGTGCGCGTCGATGGTGCCGAAGGCCCTTGGGTGATCCTGGCCCATGCGCTCGGTGCGAATCTGACTTTGTGGGATGACACCGCGCGGCACCTTGCCGCACGCTATCGCGTGCTGCGTTTCGACATGCGGGGCCATGGTGGTAGCGATGCGCCGGTGGGCGCCTACACCATGGCGCGGCTGGCCGACGACGTGGTGGCGCTGATGGACGAACTCGATATCGCGCAGGCCCACTTCTGTGGGGTGTCGGTGGGCGGCATGGTGGCGCAGACGTTGGGCGTGCGCCATCCGGAGCGGCTGTTGTCGCTGACGCTGGTGGACACGATTCACCACACGCCGCTGGAAGCCCGGGCGATGTGGGCCGACCGGATCGGACAGGTGGAAGCGCATGGCATGCGCGGGACCGTCGAGTCGACGTTGAATCGGTGGCTGACCGCACCGTTCCGCGAGCGGCACCCAGAAATCGTCGAGAGAATCAGGAAAATGTTGCTGGAAACACCGGTGCGCGGCTATGTTGGTGTAGCGCAGGCGATCGAAGCCTTCGATCTGGCCCGCGCGATCTCCCGGATTCACTGTCCGACGCTGGTGGTGGTCGGCGACAAGGACGAGGGCTCGCCGGTGTCGATCGCCGAAGCCATCGCCAATGAGATTCACGGTTCAAGGCTGGAAGTGCTGCCGGACGCGGCGCACCTGTCATTCATCGAACAACCGGAACGCTTCCATGCGATCTTCGACGCGTTCCTGGGACACGCGGCTTGTGGCGGCCAGTGTGATATTCCGTAACGCCATTGGAAATATCGCAACACAGTAGTGCACGGCGCTCAAGAAACTTGCAGGCTGCGCCGATGCCCAATGTAAGAGGGCAGCAATGGCACGACAAGGTCCGCCCGGTCGTACAACTTGAATTACGGGCGACTACCCTCAGCTTGGAGAGGAAATCGCGTCAATTCCACAGGCCTTGTGCCGGGAGCGCAGCAATGCGCGGAGTTGCCGCTAACTATGCCAGGAGGAAAGTGCGATGCAAATGATCTACAACAGCGACAATTACTGCATTGTCGAGTTTGGAGCAGACGTCGAGCATGCGACCCTTGCCTCGGGCGGTTACGAGATCGTCGACAAGAATCTGAAACGCGAAATTTTCCTCGGTGGCCTGATGGCCGAGACCTTCCGCGCCGATGTGACGCGTTTGATCGAGAGCGAACCCTCCGTGGAAGAAGTCGACGAGTTTCTCGGCAAATTCGATACGGTGATGAACAACCCGCTGGTCATGCACTGACCACTGGCGCGTCGCATCACACCGGGAGGCGCGGCAGCGGTAGACCGTTTGTCCGCTTCCAAAAACAAACGCCCGCTTATGCGGGCGTTACTGTCTTCTCAGAAGTCGCGAAATCAGATCAATACTGTTCCCAGGGTAGCCCGTCGTGACGCCAGCCGTTGACCGTGTTGCGATGGCGCTGGGCGTCGAGGTCGCCTTCGAATCCATGCAGTACGCAGTAGATAGTGGCGAATCCGGCGCCTTCCAGCGCGCGAGCGGCTGCGGACGACCGGTTGCCGCTGCGGCAGATCAGCACGACCGGGCGGGCCGAGGCTTGCCCGGCCAGTTTTTTTACCGCCTGCACGAAGTGCGGATTGACTTCCCAGTCGGGGCCGTCGTTCCAGGGAACGTTGTGCGCCCCGCGGGGATGACCGACGAACAGGTATTCCATCTCGCTGCGGCAGTCGATGAACAGTGCATCGGGCTCGCCTTCGAGCAAGGTCCGGGCGTCGTTGGGGCTGAGGGTTTGCATGGTGCGGATAAGCGTGACGAATGCGTCTCTCAGTGTAGGCGCGCGGCCGGTTGCTGACAACTGGCCCAACACCCGGGCCGACACCCGGGCCGACACCCGGCCATCAAAGTGGCAGGGCAAGTCCCTGACCGCCGCAATGCCTTGATCTACCTGATAAAATCGCCGGTTCTGAATTGTCACAAACTGCGCGGCTCCGCCGTCGCATCGAAGATCGAGCCCCACCATGAGCGCCGCCCAATCCCAACCACGCCCCTACACCCGGGCCGCCAGCCTGCCGAAGCTGCTGCGCAACCGCATTCTGATTCTCGACGGCGCGATGGGCACGATGATCCAGCGTTACAAGCTCACGGAAGCTGACTATCGGGGCACGCGCTTCGCTGACCATCGGATCGACGTGAAGGGCAATAACGAATTGCTGCTCCTGACCCGTCCGCAGGTCATCACGGAGATTCACGAGCAGTACCTGGCCGCCGGTGCCGATCTGATCGAGACGAACACGTTCGGCGCCACGCGCGTGGCGCAGGAAGACTACAAGATGGCCGACCTCGCGTACGAGATGAACGTCGAGGCCGCCCGCCTGGCGCGCGCCGCGTGCGACAAGTACAGCACGCTGGACAAGCCGCGCTTCGTGGCCGGCGCGTTCGGTCCGACGCCGAAGACAGCCAGCATCAGCCCGGATGTCAACGACCCGGGCGCGCGCAACGTCACCTTCGAGGAACTGCGCGATTCGTACTACGAACAGGGCAAGGCCCTGCTCGAAGGCGGGGCCGATGTGTTTCTGGTCGAGACAATTTTCGACACGCTCAACGCCAAGGCCGCGCTGTTCGCGATCGACCAGTTGTTCGAGGACACCGGCGAGCGCGTGCCGGTGATGATCTCGGGCACCGTGACCGATGCCTCGGGCCGCATTCTCTCCGGTCAGACCGTGGAGGCGTTCTGGAACAGCCTGCGCCACGCGAAGCCCGTCACATTCGGCCTGAACTGCGCGCTTGGCGCTACGCTGATGCGCCCGTACATCGCCGAACTGGCCAAGGTGTGCGATGCCGCGGTGTCGTGCTACCCGAACGCCGGCCTGCCCAATCCGATGAGCGACACCGGCTTTGATGAAACGCCCGAGGTGACCTCCGCGCTGGTGGAGGAGTTCGCGGCATCCGGCCTGGTGAACCTGGTGGGCGGCTGCTGTGGCACCACGCCCGATCACATCGCTGCCATCGCCAAGAGCGTGGCCAACAAGACGCCACGCGCCTGGCCCGGCCAGTATCGCGAAGACACCGCACAATCGGCCGCCTGAAGCCATCGCACGCAAGAGAACAGAAATCATGAGCCAGCAAAACCTGCCCCCGCGTCCGATGCGCCTGTCCGGTCTGGAACCGTTCACGATCGACGACGACACGCTGTTCGTCAACGTTGGCGAGCGTACCAACGTCACCGGTTCGAAGGCATTCGCCCGCATGATCCTGAACGGCCAGTTCGACGAAGCCCTGGCGGTGGCCCGCCAGCAGGTGGAGAACGGCGCGCAGATCATCGACATCAACATGGACGAGGCGATGCTCGATTCGAAGGCGGCGATGGTGCGCTTCCTGAATCTGATCGCGTCTGAGCCGGACATCGCGCGCGTGCCGATCATGATCGATTCGTCGAAGTGGGACGTGATCGAGGCGGGCCTGCGCTGCGTGCAGGGCAAGGCCGTGGTGAACTCGATCTCGCTCAAGGAAGGCGAGGAGCAGTTCCGCCACCACGCCACGCAGATCCGCCGTTATGGCGCGGCCAGCGTGGTGATGGCATTCGACGAGAAGGGCCAGGCGGACACGTTCGAGCGCAAGACCGAGATCTGCAAGCGCAGCTACGACTTCCTCGTAAACGAAGTGGGCTTCCCGCCCGAGGACATCATCTTCGATCCGAACATCTTCGCGGTGGCCACCGGTATCGAGGAGCACAACAACTACGCGGTGGACTTCATCGAAGCCACGCGCTGGATCAAGCAGAACCTGCCGTACGCCAAGGTCAGCGGCGGGGTGTCGAACGTGTCGTTCTCGTTCCGCGGCAACGACGTGGTGCGCGAGGCGATCCACACCGTGTTCCTGTACCACGCGATCGCGGCGGGCATGGACATGGGCATCGTCAACGCTGGCCAGCTGGGCGTGTATGACCAGCTCGACCCGGAATTGCGCGAGCGTGTGGAAGACGTGGTGCTGAACCGTCGCGACGACGCCACCGATCGCCTGCTGGAGATCGCCGACCGCTTCAAGGGCGGTGGCACGAAGCGGGAAGAGAACCTGGCCTGGCGTGGCACGCCCGAGCAACCGGTGCCAGTGGGTGATCGCCTGGCGCATGCGCTGGTGCACGGCATCACCACGTTCATCGTCGAGGACACCGAGGAAGTGCGCCAGCAGATCGCGGCGCGCGGTGGCCGCCCCATCGAGGTGATCGAGGGGCCGCTGATGGATGGCATGAACATTGTTGGCGACCTGTTTGGCGCGGGCAAGATGTTCCTGCCGCAGGTGGTGAAGAGCGCCCGCGTGATGAAGCAGGCCGTGGCACATCTGCTGCCGTTCATCGAGGAAGAAAAGCGCCTGGTGGCCGAGGCCGGCGGCGACGTGCGCGCGCGCGGCAAGATCGTGATCGCCACCGTGAAGGGCGACGTGCACGACATCGGCAAGAACATCGTGTCGGTGGTGCTCCAGTGCAACAACTTCGAAGTGGTCAACATGGGCGTGATGGTGCCGTGCAACGAGATCCTGGCGCGCGCCAAGGTCGAGGGGGCGGACATCGTCGGGCTGTCCGGCCTGATCACACCGTCGCTCGAGGAAATGGCCTACGTTGCCTCGGAGATGCAGCGCGACGACTACTTCCGCGTGAAGAAGATTCCGCTGCTGATCGGCGGTGCCACTACATCGCGCGTGCATACCGCGGTCAAGATCGCGCCGAACTATGAAGGCCCGGTGGTCTATGTGCCCGATGCCTCGCGCTCGGTCAGCGTGGCGTCGAATCTCTTGTCTGACGAAGGCGCGGCGAAGTACCTGGACGAGCTGAAGTCCGACTACGACCGCATTCGCACGCAGCACGCCAACAAGAAGGCCACGCCGATGGTGTCGCTGGCGCAGGCGCGCGCCAACAAGACGCAGATCGACTGGAGCACCTATGTGCCGCCGAAGCCGAAGTTCATCGGCCGCCGCCTGTTCCGCAACTACGATCTGTCCGAACTGGCCAACTACATCGACTGGGGGCCGTTCTTCCAGACCTGGGATCTGGCCGGCAAATTCCCGGACATCCTCAACGACGAGATCGTCGGCGAATCGGCGCGACGCGTCTTCTCGGATGGCAAGAGCATGCTGGCTCGCCTGATCCAGGGACGCTGGCTGACGGCCAACGGCGTGATGGCGCTGCTGCCGGCCAATACGGTCAATGACGACGACATCGAGATCTATACCGACGAGTCGCGCAGCAAGGTCGCGCTGACCTGGAACAACCTGCGCCAGCAGAGCGAGCGTCCGGTGGTGGATGGCGTGCGTCGCCCGAACCGCTGCCTGGCCGATTTCATCGCGCCGAAGTCGAGCGGCGTGGCCGACTACATTGGCCTGTTCGCGGTCACGGCGGGGATTGGCGTGGACAAGAAGGAGGCGCAGTTCGAGGCCGACCACGACGACTACAGCGCCATCATGCTCAAGGCGCTGGCCGATCGTCTGGCCGAGGCGTTCGCCGAATGCCTGCACGAGCGCGTGCGCAAGGATCTCTGGGGCTACGACGCCGCGGAGTCGCTGAGCAATGATCAGCTCGTCGCCGAAGCGTATCGCGGTATTCGTCCGGCACCCGGCTATCCGGCTTGCCCGGAGCACACGGTCAAGGCGCCGATGTTCACGTTCCTCGATGCTGCCGATATCGGCATGGGCATCACCGAGGCGCTGGCCATGACGCCGGCGGCATCGGTGAGCGGCTTCTACCTGTCGCATCCGGACTCGACCTACTTCAGCATCGGCAAGATCGGTCAGGACCAGCTCGACGATATGGTGGCCCGTCGCGGTGAGGACCGTCTTACGCTCGAACGCGCACTGGCGCCGAACCTGTAGAAGCTGTAACCAGGTGCAAGAGCCGGGATGCCGCGCGCGCGTGGCATCCCGGCTTTTTTCATACTCGGCGTCAGCCGTTGATGGTTGGGGGCAGGCCCGCGATGCCCTCGCATGGCGCGCTGTGCCGAATCGCGTCGAATCGTGCCGATTTGTAGCGGCAATGTCCTCACCTCTGCTTACAGGGCATTACAAGTCCTCACAGAAGCGAGTGGAGCGAGTCCATAGACTGGGCCTCAGTTCACGTGACACCGCGTGAATGCCGCGGCGAATGTTTCGCTGCGGGGCATTCCAGTAAAGGAGTCTTCCATGAACAAGCTGCTGATCTCGCTGTCCGCCCTGTCGATTGCCGCCGCCTCGTCGCTTGCGATGGCGCAAGGCACTGGAGCCACCGCCGGAAGTGCCGGCACACAGGCCGGCGTCGGTGCCGCGGTGAACGCACCGTCCCTGCAAACCGGCACCGGCGCATCGGTCAACGCTTCCGGTGGTGCGGTGACGCCTGGGGCCTCGGCCGACGGCGGTACCGGCGCCCAGATGGACGTGCCGAAGGGCCATCAGGGCAAGCAAGCCAAGGGCAAATCCAAGAAGGGCGAAACCAGCGAATCCAGTGCCAGCGCGGGTGGTCAGGCCGGTACGAAGATGCAGTAATCCTGTCAGGTGCCGGGGCGGGCCCCTCCAGACTGCCCCAGCTCCCACTGTCGACAGACCGCGACAGACCTCGACAAACCGGCAACGGGCGCCTTGTGCGCCCGTTGTGCATTTCCGACAGCGCGCGTGGGGGCAGGTATCCTTCCGGACATGTCAGCCTGAGACTGACATATTTGGCCGCGCGGCAGCACTACAATGCAAAAAAGCCGGCCCGGTCCATCCATCCGAAGCCGGGCCATCCTTCACCGTGGAGACACAGATGATTCGCGTCCTGATCGCCGACGATCACGAGATCGTGCGTGCAGGTCTGCGCCAGTTCATTGCCGAGGAGCCTGACATCGAGGTGACGGGCGAAGCTGGCAGCGGCGACGAAGTGATGGCGCAGTTGCGCGACCGCGAGTTCGACGTGCTCGTGCTCGACATTTCCATGCCGGATCGGAATGGCATCGACGTGCTGAAGCTGATCCGACAGAGACTGCCTGCCTTGCCTGTGCTGATCCTGTCGACCTATCCGGAAGACCAGTACGCCATCAATCTGATACGTGCGGGAGCATCCGGTTACCTGACCAAGGAGTCGGCGCCGGACGACCTCGTCAAGGCGATCCGCACCGTTGCCCAGGGACGACGTTACGTGAGCCCGACCGTGGCCGACCTGCTGATCGGCGGACTGGACAAGCCCACCGATCAGCCCGTGCACCGCACGCTCTCCGAGCGCGAGTTCCAGATCTTCTGCAAGCTGTCGCGCGGGCAATCCGTCTCGGTCATCGCTGACGAACTGTTCCTGAGCGTCAAGACGGTGAGTACCTATCGTTCACGCATCCTGGAGAAGATGGGGATGAAGACTAATGCCGATCTGACGTACTACGCCATCAAGAACGGCCTGGTGGAGTAAAAGGCGCTATCAAAAAGATTCTGGCGTCGTTGCGGGGCGCGCATGTGCTTGCAGGCACATGCCGTTCTGCAGGCGGCTCGCATACGAGCCGAAACCCCTGCTTCACCCTGGCCAGAACCGCTTCGCTTCATTTTGATAGCGCCTCCAAGCAGGCTTCCATAAATCGCTCAATTCTCGGAACCATCATCGCACCATGCCGGAGCAGCCCACTGCCTCCATACCCCGACCACTGCGCGTCCTCCTGATCGAGGACTCGGCCGTGATTCGGAGCATGTTGATGGAGTACCTGACCGCGTTTCCGTTCGTGGAAGCCGTGGATTGGGCCGATACAGAAAGCAAGGCGGTGGGGCTGGCCGCAGCCGGGGCCTATCACGTGGCGATCGTCGATCTGCAACTGCGTCAGGGCAATGGCATCAATGTGCTGCGCGAGATGCAGAAGGCGCGGTTCCCGGGCATCCGCATCGTCTACACGAACCATGCGCAGGTATCGATGTACCGGCGCCAGTGCGCCGAAGCCGGCGCGGACTATTTCTTCGACAAGTCACTCGAAATGGAACAGGTGTTCCGGGTGATCGAGGACTACGCGATGTCGACGCCCTGACGTCGACGTTCATTCCTGCGTCACCTGTTCCGGTGCCCTTGGATCGGCGCCTTCATATCTTCCCCTCACTCGGCCGGCTCTTCCTGCGCCAGCACCGCCGCGGTCAGCGGCACCTCGATCCCGATCGTCACACCGTGTCCCGGCGAGGAATCCACCTGCATCGTGCCGCCCAGCGCCAGTACGCGCTGCTCCATGCCGAGCAGGCCGTGATGGCCGGCAATGCTGCCAGCGTCGAAATCGGGCGGCAGGCCACGGCCGTCGTCGCGCACGGTCAGCACCAGATGTTCGGTCGTGCACGCCAGGGTTACTGACACCTGCTTGGCCTCGGCGTACTTGCTGGCATTCGTCAGCGATTCCTGCACGATGCGGTACAGCGCGATGGCCGCAGGGTCATTCAGTCTTGGCAGCGTCTCGGGCAGGTCCAGCGCGGTATCCCACTGGTTGCGCGTGCCGACGTCCTCCACCAGCTGCACGATGGCCTCGCGCAGGCCCAGGTTCAGCAGCACGGTCGGACGCAGGTCCTCGATCAGTTGCCGCTTGATCTGAATGGCCTGGTCCGCGTGCTGCATCACGCGCGTCAGCTTGTCGCGCGCCTCCGGATGCGTGTCTTGCACGCGCATCCGCACCCAGTGCAGATCCAGCTTGATGGCGGTGAGGATGGCGCCGAGTTCGTCGTGCAGCTCGCGCGCCAGGCGCGTCTTCTCGTCTTCGGTCACGCGTTGCAGGTGAGCGGCCAGGGCGGACAACTGGCGCGTGCGGGCGCGCACCTTGCGGTCGAGCCGCGCGCTTTCCTCTTCCAGTTCGGCCCGGGTGGCATCGGCCATCGCCATGCGGCGCGCGTGGCCCATGCCGAGCGTCACCATCAATGCGATGTTGATGGCCGTGAGCAGCCCAATGCCGTAGCGCGACAGTTGCAGGTCATGCTCGGCCGCTTCGAGATTGTGCGTGACCGTGCCCGACTCGCGCACCTGCAGATGCTCGAGACCGCGCCGGGCATTCTCCATGGTCTGCTTGCCGAAGTCGGTGCGAACCATGTCGAGCGCCACGTCGAAGTCGCGCTTGCCGTAGACCAGCGTCAGTGCCATCTCGTTGAGTTTGCGCGTCACGAACTGGGATGCCTCGCCGAATTGACGCAGGCCTTCCGGATCGTCCGCGTAGTGCTGGCGGATGCGCGACATCAGTTCGTTGATGCGCGGCAGCGCCTTGTAGTACGGGTCGAGGTAGCTGTCTTTTCCGGTCAGCAGGAAGCCGCGCTGGCCGCCCTCGGCATTGACGAGTTCGCCGATCAGGTCGCCCAGGTCGTTCTGAAGCTGCTGCGAACGGATTGCCTCGGTGTATCCCTCGCGCAGGCGCTGGTTGCCGGTCTCGGATGCGATCAGTACGGCCAGCGTCAGCATGATGCCGCTGACCAGCAGCAGTGTGTTTCGCACGAGTAGGGAATGCTTGGCCATTGAGAATTACCGGTTAGAAGACCGTTTCCAGGTGCGCGGCGGCCCGATGGGCGACCATCGCATCACATTGAGGGGGCGGGGTCAATCGTAGCCGTGGCCCGGCCGGTCTCGCACCCGGTGTGGCGCGCGGTGCGCTGTAGGACTTGGCTGACATGGGAATCGGTCTGGATTCGGTGCCTGCTCTGGCGAGCGAACCCTACGATGAGGCTATGAGCTTGCGCGCCGTGGTGCAAGCCGGACGCGCCACTTTCGGCGTGCCCATCATCCGAGGGAGGCTGGACATGCTGTACTACGCACTCGTCTTCTTTATTGTTGCCCTGATCGCGGCGATCTTCGGATTCGGCGGCATTGCCGCCGGCGCGGTAGAAATTGCCAAGATCCTGTTCTTGATATTCCTGGTGGTGGCAATCGTAACGTTTGTAATGGGCCTGGTCCGCCGACGGTAAGTCGCCCCACGTCCGGAAACAGGAGATCCCATGCTCACGCAAAACCCCAAGGTTCGCAAGGAAATCAACCACCTGCACGACAGCGCTGACGCAGCGGTCCGGCAGATCCGCCATGCCGCGCGCGACACCCGCGACGCGGCACGCGATGCCGCCGGCCCGGTGTCGGAGGACGTCAAGGCATTGATCGGGCAGCTTCAGCAAACGATCGACGTGCTGGCGCGTGAGGGTTCGGCGGAAAGCCTGGCGGCGGGGCGCCGACTGCGTGACCGTGCGCAGGATCTGGCCGAACGGCTGCGCGAGCGTGGCCGGGACGGCGTGGACTGGGCGCGTGTGCATGTTGACGATGCCGTCGACCACGGCCGTCAGCGCGTGGTGGAATCCCCGCTGATGGCGGTGGGGATTGCCGCGCTGGTTGGCGCGTTCGTCGGCCTGCTGCTGGCCGGCGGCCGACGTAGCGACGACTAAGAAGCTGTTTCAAAGCGATTCTGGCGTCGTTCCGCAGGTGGCTCGCAAGCGAGCCGAAACTCCTGCTTCACCCTGGCCAGAACCGCTTCGCTTCATGTTGAAGCTGCTTCCAAGGAAACGAAGCCGGAAGGCGCGCGGCAGGCCGCTGCCGCGCGCTTTTCCGCAGTAACCCCCCTTCCCGGATACCAATCCCTGGTCCGGGTCGCCCGGTCGCCCTGCGGCAGCCGGGCGCTTTTTCGTGTGCGACGACCGGATGTCGCAGAACCTTTCAAACGGCTTTCTGGGGCAGGGCGTGTGGAGACCGGCGGCACGGTGTCGCCGGACGAAGGTGGAGCAGGGCGCCAGCGATGGTGGCGCCCCGAGGGGGCGTCAGTGGGTCAGACGCCCCACATCACATCCGCGCCTTCCTTGACGGACTCACGCAGCATGTCGAGGAACGGATAGGCGCGCTGGCCCAGATGGAGCGGTTCCTCTTCGCGCTCGTCATCCTTGCCGGGGTGGACGGTGGCTTCGGCCGGGTGGACTTTCTTGGCGTCCTGGACGGCGGCTTCGAGCTTTCGGATTGCCGCCGGCATTTCGTCGGCCTTGATCACCCCGCGCTCGCCCAGATGCTTGCCGATGATGCCAAGCAGCGTAATGGCAAGATCCTTCATCATGATCAGGTCTTGCGCCGCGTGGGATTTGAAGGTGATCAACATAGTGGTTCCTTTCACGAGTGGCGGTGTCTGGCGCAGGGCGTACAGGCCATCCGCATGATGTCAGCATAGCACCTGATAAAATTCCGCGTTTCCCGATTTCCACTGCCGGTCACGCGGCGCGGCGTTCACTTGCCGACGCATGGCCGGAAGCACCCCAGCCTCAGGGCCCAGATATCCATGCTGCCTGTTCAGACCTCCCAACTTGCCGCCGCGTTCACGGATGCCGTGCGTGCGCTCGCCCCCGCCGATGCCAACCTGCCCGCGGTGACATTCGAGCGACCCAAGGCGGCCGCCCACGGCGACCTGGCCTGCAACATCGCCATGCAGGTGGCCAAGTCGCTCAAGACCAATCCGCGCGAACTGGCGCAGAAGGTCGTCGACGCAGTCAAGGCCGATCCGCGCGCGACCGCGCTCGTGGCCGCGCTTGAGATCGCCGGCCCGGGCTTCATCAACCTGCGCCTGAGCCCCGAGGCCCGCGCGGAAGTCCTGCGTGCCGTGCTGGCCGATGGCGACCGCTACGGCGCGCGTCCGGTCGGCGAGCATGGCCAGGTGCTGGTGGAGTTCGTCTCGGCCAACCCGACCGGGCCGCTGCACGTGGGCCACGGCCGCCAGGCCGCGCTGGGCGATGCGCTGGCGAACCTGCTGGCCTGGCAGGGCTGGTCGGTCCATCGCGAGTTCTACTACAACGACGCCGGCGTGCAGATCCATACGCTGGCCATCTCGGTACAGGCCCGCGCGCGCGGCCTGAAGCCAGGTGACGCCGGCTGGCCCGAGTCCGCCTACAACGGTGACTACATCGCCGATATCGCGGCCGATTTCCTGGCCGGCAAGACCGTGTCCGCCTCGGACGGCGAGCCGGTGACTGCCTCGGGCAACATCGAGGATCTGGAGTCGATCCGCAAGTTCGCGGTGACCTACCTGCGCAATGAGCAGGACATCGACCTGCAGGCGTTTGGCGTCAAGTTCGACCGGTACTACCTGGAATCATCGCTGTACAGCGATGGCCGCGTGGAAGCCGCCGTGCAGTCGCTGATCGCCAAGGGCAAGACGTACGAGAGCGAAGGCGCGCTGTGGCTGCGCACCACCGACGACGGCGACGACAAGGACCGCGTCATGAAGAAGGGCGACGGCACGTACACGTACTTCGTGCCGGACGTGGCGTACCACACCACCAAGTGGGAACGCGGCTTCTCGAAGGTCATCAACGTGCAGGGCAGCGACCACCACGGCACCATCGCCCGCGTGCGTGCCGGCCTGCAGGGCCTGGACATCGGCATTCCGCAGGGCTACCCCGACTACGTGCTGCACAAGATGGTCACCGTCATGAAGAACGGCGAGGAGGTGAAGATCTCCAAGCGCGCTGGCTCGTACGTGACCGTGCGCGACCTGATCGAATGGAGCAACGGCGGCGAAGAGACGATCCGCGGTTGCCTGGAAGCAGGCGTGGCCGACTGGCCCGCGCACTTCACGCGCGGCCGCGACGCGGTGCGCTTCTTCCTGTTGTCGCGCAAGGCCGACACCGAGTTCGTGTTCGACGTGGACCTGGCGCTGAAGCAGAACGACGAGAACCCGGTGTACTACGTCCAGTACGCGCACGCCCGCATCTGCTCGATTTTCGAGGCCTGGGGCGGCGCGGACTGGGAAGCGCGGCTGGGCGAGCTGGCCAGCGTGGACCTGGCCGCCGTGACGGCTGCTGACGTGAGCCCGCAGGCGATCGCGCTGGGCCGCCGTCTGGCCGAGTTCCCCGACATGCTGGCCGCTGCCTCCAGCGAACTGGCCCCGCACGCCGTGGCCTTCTACCTGCGCGACCTGGCTGGCGATTTCCACGCGTTCTACAACGCCGACCGCGTTCTGGTGGACGACGAGACGGTCAAGCGCGCGCGGCTGGCGCTGCTGGCCGCCACGCGCCAGGTGCTCAAGAACGGCCTGGCGGTGATCGGTGTTTCGGCACCGCAGCGCATGGACCGCGAAGCGGCTCCGGCCTGATCGTGGTAGGGGTGGTGGGTTGACGCACCACCCGCCAGCCCATGGCATCGGCGGCCGGCAGTCGACAATTTGCGACGAATCTGAAGCCGTGCGTCATGGGTCTGGCTCTATAATCCCCGGCATCACCGAAGAGGACTTCATGCAACAGATTGCCAAGCGCGCCCCGCGCACCGTCCGCCATACCAAGACGCAGCGTGGCGGCACGTTCCTGGGCCTAGTGCTCGGGTTGATCGTCGGCCTGGCCATTGCCGTGGTGGTGGCGCTGTACATCACCAAGTCTCCTGCGCCGTTCCAGCAGAAGGGCGGCAGTAGTGCCCCGGCCCCGCGTCCCAGCGAGCCTGGCAATGTGGTCAGCACCTTGCCGAGCCCGACGCAACAGGCGCAGCAGCCCGAGGAGCCGTCGGACCCGAACCGGCCGCTCTGGAGCAAGACGCCGGCCAAGCCGGTGGGCCAGCCCGAACAGGCGCAGCCCGGCCAGCCCGCGCCGCAGCCCCCGGTGGCGACCACCCGTCCGGCCGATGCCGGCACCAGCGCCGCAGCCAGCTCCACCGTTGCCGGCAAGACCCCGGAGAAGCCTGCCGCGCGCCCGGCCGAGAAGCCGGTGGCCGACCCGATCGCGGAGATTGCCCAGGCCGATGCCAACAAGGTGGGATACCTGCTGCAGGTAGGGGCGTTCCGGTCGCAGGATGACGCCGATCGTCAGAAAGCCAACCTGGCCATGCAGGGTTTCGAGGCCAAGGTGACGGATCGCGATGTCAACGGCGTGAAGATGTATCGCGTTCGACTGGGACCGTTCAACCGCATCGACGACATGAACCGCGCACGTGACCGCCTGCAATCGGCCGGTTTCGAAGCCTCGGTGATCCGCTTTACCAAGCAGTAACAGGTTCGCGGCGGCAGGCGGTGAACCGCGCGCCGCCGCCGTGGTCATAGCCTGAGATCCGGGGCCCGGCCGGGCGCTGGACAACGCAATCCGCTGCTTCGCTGTACCCTTGCATACCCTCGATAAACCGGAAGGCCCTTCGAACATGAAGAAAATCGCCGCACTGCTTGCCACCGTTGCCGCTGTCAGCGGCCTGCTGATGACCGCGCCCGCCGCCATGGCCGCGCCGACGGAAGGCAAGGACTACACGGTCCTGAAATCGCCGCAGCCCGTGCCGGCCGGCAAGATCGAGGTGACCGAGTTCTTCTGGTACGGCTGCCCGCACTGCTACGACTTCGAGCCCGAGCTCGAGGCGTGGGTCAAGAAGCAGGGCAAGGACGTGGTGTTCAAGCGCGTGCCGGTGGCGTTCCGCGACGACCTGCTGCCCCACACGAAGATCTTCTATGCGCTGGAAGCCATGGGCAAGCTGGACGCGATGCACACCAAGGTGTTCGACGCGATCCACAAGCAGCGCAAGCGCATGCTGACCACCGACGAAATCGCCGATTTCATGGCCCAGAACGGCATCGACAAGAAGCAGTGGCTGGACACCTACAACTCGTTCTCGGTGACCACCAACTCGCAACGTGCCAACAAGATCGCCGACGCCTACAAGATCGACGGCGTGCCGACCGTGGTGGTGCAGGGCAAGTACGAGACCTCGCCTTCGATCGCAGGCACCAAGGCTGGCGCCATCCAGGCCATGGACTTCCTGGTCACGGGCGTGCGCGACAAGAAGCTCTGATCGCCGCGACTTGACCGACGACGGCCCGGCGTACCATGTGGTGCGCCGGGCCGTTCTGCTTTGGAATCTCCGACTTCGCTATATTGACGCGATGCAACCACAGAAAATCTTTATCACCGGCGCCTCCAGCGGCATTGGCCAGGCGCTGGCACGCGCGTACGCGGAGCAGGGCGCCACGCTTGGCCTGGTCGGCCGGCGCGAGGATGCGCTCAGGGCGTTCGCGGGCACGCTGCCCAATCCCGACGCCGTGCGCGTCTATGCCGTGGACGTTCGCGATGTCGACGCCATGGGGGCCGCGGCCGCCGATTTCCTTGCGAACGTGGGCTGTCCCGACGTCGTGATCGCCAACGCGGGCGTCTCGGTGGGTACGGTGGCCAGCGAGCGCGAGGATCTGGAGGTGTTCCGCACGGTCATGGACACCAACTGGTTCGGCACGCTGACTACGTTTCAGCCGTTCCTCGGGCCGATGCGCGAGCAGCCACCCGGACCCGACGGATGGCGTGGCACGCTGGTCGGCATCGCCAGCGTGGCCGGGGTGCGGGGATTGCCCGGCGGCGGGGCCTACAGTGCATCGAAATCGGCGGTGATCAAGCTGCTGGAGAGCCTGCGACTCGAACAGGCGCACGAGAAGATTCGCGTGGTGACGATTGCACCGGGTTACATCCGCACGCCAATGACGTCGCACAACCCGTACCGGATGCCATTCCTGATGGATGCCGAGGTGTTCGCCCAAAAAGCTGTGCGGCGAATTGCCGCAGGCAGCCGCTTCGCGGTGATCCCCTGGCAGATGGGTGTTGTGGCTTCGCTGCTGCACCTGATGCCGCGCTGGCTTTACGACGCGCTGTTCGCGCGCGCGCCGCGCAAGCCGCGCCGCCCCCGGGACGCATGATGTGGACCGACGCAGGCGGGCAGGTACATGAGGCGGCATCCGGCGATGTCCGTATCGCATCGCTCGTGCCATCGATCACCGAACTGCTGTTCGATCTCGGCTTGGCTGACCAGCTTGTGGCGCGTACCGGCTTCTGCATTCATCCGGAGCCGGCAGTGCGCGCCGTTGCCAAGGTCGGCGGCACCAAGGATGTGAAGCTCGATCGCCTGCGCGCACGGGCTCCGACGCACGTGGTGGTCAATATCGATGAAAACCGTCGGGAGACCGTCGACGAAATCCGCACCTTCGTGCCGCACGTGATCGTCACCCATCCGTGTGCGCCAGAAGACAACTTCGCGCTTTACCGGCTGCTGGGCGGCATCTTCGGCCGCCGGCCGCAAGCCGAAGCGCTGGTGGGGCAGTTACGCGGTGAACTCGATGCCATCCAGGCGCAAACCTGGCCGGCCCGGCGCGTGCTCTATGCGATCTGGCAAGACCCCTGGATGACGGTGTCGCGCGCGACCTATATCAGCCGGATGCTGGCGCTGGTGAACTGGGCGACGTGGCCCGATGACGCAGATACGTCGGACACGCCGGCCGCCTGCGTTGACGGCGACTGCAGCCGCCCGAACGCGCCGGGCGAGCGCTATCCGACCTTCCGCTGGAGCGACGCGCTAGTGCGCGAGCTGGATGCCGTGCTGTTGTCGACCGAACCCTATCGCTTTACCGAGGATCATGCCGATGCGCTGGAGCGGCAGATCGGCAAGCCGGTATTGCTGGTCGATGGAGAGATGCTGTCGTGGTACGGCAGCCGCGCCGTGGCCGGCGCGCGCTACCTCAGGTCATTGGCCCAGGGCTTCTGATCAGCCCGCCTTCTTGAACCGGATCACCCCGTCGTCACCTACCACGCGCACCAGCTCGCCGCGGTGCCACAGCGCGTGCAGGTGGGCCAGCGCCTCGCCGATCGCAAACGTGAGCTGGTGAATGTCGAACTGGCGACGGAAGATCACGCTGACGATGTCGTGCGCGTTGCAGGGCTTTTCCGCGCACGCGGCCAGCGTTTCGGCCAGACGATCGACGTGGTGTTCGCGAAGCTGGTTGATGCGAGTGTGAAGATTGCGGAACGGACGACCGTGCGACGGCAGGATCAGCACATCCTTCGGCAGGCCTTCGTACTTGCTGAGCGAGTCCAGGTAGAGCTGCAGCGGATTGGCTTCCGGCTCCATGTCGAACACGCTGACGTTGGTCGAGATACGCGGCAGCACCATGTCGCCGGAAATCAGCACGTTGGTGGCCGGGTTGAACAACGCAACGTGCTCCGGCGCATGGCCGTAACCGGTGATCACGCGCCACGACGCGGTGGCCGGGTCCGCCCCGATCTTGACCGTGTCGCCATCCATCAGTCTGCGGTACTGGGTGGGCAGGTCTGGCACCAGCGACGGGTAGTAGCTCTTGCGGGCCCGCAGCTTTTCGAGGTTGTCGGGATCGACCATGCCGTGACGGGCGAAGTGGCTGGCCGCGAAGTCGCCGCCCGCGTTCGAGCCGACGCCCGAGCCGCCGGCCATCACGCGCGCCGACATGTAGTCACCCAGGCTCATCCACAGCCGCACATCCCAGTGCTTGCAGAGCCAGTGCGCCAGGCCGACGTGGTCGGGGTGGCAGTGCGTGACCAGCACGCGCAGCACGGGCAGGCCTTCGAGTTCGTTGGCGAAAATGGTTTCCCAGTGCGCCTTGATGGTGTCGTTGGTGATGCCGCAGTCCACGATCGTCCAGCCGTCGCGCCCGTCGATGCGGTCACGCAGCAGCCAGAGGTTGATGTGGTCCAGCGCGAACGGTAGCGGCATGCGCAGCCAGTACACGCCAGGTGCGACTTCCTGCCGGGTGCCCGGTTCGGGCATGGTTTCGCCAAACGGGTATTGGAGCTGGTGTTCGAGTGCGTTCATGGGGCTGTCTCTGGTCGTTATAAGGCGCTAGACTTGACGCTAACGTTAACGTCAATTCGCTCTGCTTGTTCGTCATCTTAGACGAAAACTTGATTGCGCAACGAACGATCGTTCACTTTTTCCGGACGCACCATGTCGGCTCAGCCAACAACCGTTACCTACACGATTACCGAACTCGCGCGCGAGTTCGACATTACACCGCGCGCGATACGATTCTACGAGGACCAGGGCCTGCTGGCGCCTGATCGCGAAGGGCCGAGCGGCCGGCGGCGTGTCTACAACAACCGTGAGCGCACCCGGTTGAAGCTGACGCTGCGTGGCAAGAGGTTAGGGCTTACTCTCAATGAGATCCGCGAAATTCTGGATCTGTACGAGTCTCCGCGCGATACCGCTCCCCAACTCGAGCGCTTCCTGCATCTCCTGGCCGGCCACCGTGGCACGCTTGAGCGCCAGTTGGAAGACCTGCAGGCGCAGCTTGCCGAGATCGATCAGCACGAGCGTCAGTGCCAGGCGCTGCTGGCTGCCCAACATGCGAAGAACGCGGGCAACAAGACTCCCACAGCCTGAGATTGCCGCCCCGGCGGCACACCATACGACTTCTAATTGACGTTTACGTAAACGTCAATAAAATAGCCGACACCGACCTCATCGAACCCATCGAACCAACAGGAGACACCACCATGACCGAACTACCCGGCCTGAAATTCGACCTTGGCGAAGACATCGAGATGCTGCGCGAATCGGTGCGCAACTGGGCGCAGGGCGAACTGGCACCGCGCGCCGCGGAGATCGACCGGACCGACCAGTTTCCGATGGATGCCTGGCGGAAGATGGGCGACCTGGGCGTGCTGGGCATCACGGTGGCCGAGGAGTACGGCGGCGCCAACATGGGCTACCTGGCCCATATGATCGCGATGGAGGAAATCAGCCGCGCGTCGGCGTCGGTCGGCTTGTCGTACGGCGCCCATTCGAACCTGTGCGTGAACCAGATCCACCGCAACGGCACGGCGGCCCAGAAGGCGAAGTACCTGCCGAAGCTGGTTTCGGGCGAATGGATCGGCGCGCTGGCCATGAGCGAGCCGAACGCCGGATCGGACGTGGTCAGCATGAAGCTGCGCGCCGATTTCAAGGGCGACCGCTACGTGCTCAACGGCACCAAGATGTGGATCACGAACGGGCCGGACTGCGACGTGCTGGTGGTCTACGCCAAGACCGAGCCGGACCTGGGCGCGCGCGGCATGACCGCCTTCATCGTCGAGAAGGGCATGAAGGGCTTCTCGGTGGCCCAGAAGCTGGACAAGCTCGGCATGCGCGGTTCGCACACTGGCGAACTGGTGTTCCAGGACGTGGAAGTGCCGGTCGAGAACATCCTCGGGGCCGAGAATGGTGGCGCCAAGGTGCTGATGAGCGGCCTGGACTACGAGCGCGCCGTGCTGTCGGGCGGCCCGGTCGGCATCATGCAGGCTTGCATGGACGTGATCACGCCGTACATCCATGATCGCAAGCAGTTTGGCCAGAGCATTGGCGAGTTCCAGCTGATCCAGGGCAAGGTGGCCGACATGTACACCACGCTGCAGGCCGCGCGCAGCTATCTGTACACCGTGGGCAAGAACCTGGACTCGCTGGGCACGGACCACGTGCGCCAGGTCCGCAAGGACTGCGCCGCAGTGATTCTGTACACGGCAGAGAAGGCCACGTGGATGGCAGGTGAGTCGGTGCAGATCCTGGGCGGTAACGGCTACATCAACGAATATCCGGTCGGCCGCCTGTGGCGTGATGCCAAGCTGTACGAGATTGGTGCGGGCACTTCGGAGATCCGCCGCATGCTGATTGGCCGCGAATTGTTCTCCGAAACGATGTAATCCGCTCAGTCGACAGAAAAGTGCTTCATGAGGCGTTCGGCGCCGCCATTGGGCCGGCACCGAACGCCTTTACAATCTCAACATCGCCGCCTGCCCGATTCTCACAGTCTTCGAGCCCTCCGAGCCATGTCCCACTTCCCCAAGCTGCTCTCGTCGCAGATTGCCTACGATGTGGCACGGACCATGCTGGATGGCTTCGACAAGCACTACCGGCTGTTCCGCGAAGTCAGCATCGAGGCCAAGGCGCGCTTCGAGGCCGGTGACTGGCATGGCCTGCAGCAACTGCAGCGGGACCGCATCGCGTTCTACAACCAGCGCGTGCACGAAACCATCGTGACGCTCCAGGACGAGTACGACGCGGAGGACATCGAGGACGAGATCTGGCAGCAAATCAAGCTGCACTACATCGGCCTGCTGACGAACCATCACCAGCCCGAACTGGCCGAGACGTTCTTCAACTCGGTCTTTACGCGGATCCAGCACCGCTCGTACTTCAACAACGATTTCATCTTCGTGCGCCCCGCGATCTCGACCGAGTACATCGAGAACGAGGAGTCACCGATCAAGCCGACCTACCGCGCCTACTACCCGGGCAGCCGCGAGGGCATGGCGGCTTGCTTCGAGCGGATCGTGAACAACTTTCAGCTCGAGCGTCCGTTCGAGGATCTCAAGCGGGATGCCGGCTATGTGGCCCGCGCGATCACCGAGCACTTCGGCGAATTCCGCATTGCGCCGAATTTCCAGGTGCATACGCTGTCGTCGCTGTTCTTCCGCAACAAGACCGCATTCGTCATTGGCCGCGTGATCAACGGCGACCATACCTATCCACTGGTGGTGCCGATCATTCACGCGGCATCGGGCAAGCTCGTGCTGGACACTGTGCTGCTGCACCGGGAGCAGATCCTGATCCTGTTCTCGTTCGCGCACGCCTACTTCATGGTCGACATGGAGATCCCGTCGGCCTACGTGACCTTCCTGCGAGACCTCCTGCCGCGCAAGTCGCGCGCGGAGATCTATACCTCGCTGGGTTTGCAGAAGCAGGGCAAGAACCTGTTCTATCGCGACTTCCTGCATCATCTGCAGCATTCGTCGGACAAATTCATCAGCGCGCCGGGCATCAAGGGGCTGGTGATGCTGGTGTTCACGCTGCCGTCGTTCCCATACGTGTTCAAGGTGATCCGCGATTTCTTCCCGGCGCCGAAGGAGACCACGCGCGAACTGGTGAAATCGAAATACCAGCTCGTCAAGCAGCATGACCGCGTGGGCCGCATGGCCGATACGCTCGAGTACTCCGATGTGGCGTTCCCGCTGTCCCGCTTCGACGACGCGCTGGTGCGCGAGCTGAAGCAGCACGCGCCGTCGATGATCGAGTACCAGCGCAGCAAGCAGGGCGAGGACGAGATCGTCGTGCGCCATGTCTATATCGAACGCCGCATGACGCCGCTGAACATCTGGCTTCAGGAGGGAACGGACGAGCAGGTGGATCACGGCATCCTCGAATACGGCAACGCCGTCAAGGAACTGATCGCCGCGAACATCTTCCCCGGCGACATGCTTTACAAGAATTTCGGCGTAACCCGCCACGGCCGCGTGGTCTTCTACGACTACGACGAGATCGAGTATCTGACCGACTGCAACGTCCGCCGCGTGCCCGCCCCGCGCAACGAGGAAGAGGAAATGTCCGGCGAGGTGTGGTACACCGTACGTCCGCACGACATTTTCCCGGAGACCTACGGCACATTCCTGCTGGGCGATCCGCGTGTGCGCGCCGCTTTCATGCGGCATCACCCCGATTTCTTTGACGCTGCGATGTGGCAGCACCACAAAGACCGGCTCCTGGCCGGCCATGTCCATGACTTTTTTGCGTACCACAGCCAAGAACGCTTCATCCACCGCTACGGGTCCGGCGCAACCGGCCCCGCAACTGAAGAACCAAGGAGGGCAGCATGAGTGACGCCATCGCCCAGCTGTTCCGCAACAACCGCGAATGGGTAGACCGCGTCAACGCGGAAGACCCGGCCTTCTTCACGCGCCTGGCCAACCAGCAGGCCCCCGAGTACCTGTGGATCGGTTGTTCCGATTCGCGCGTGCCGGCTAACCAGATTCTTGGCCTGGCGCCGGGCGAGGTCTTCGTCCATCGCAATATCGCCAACGTGATTTCGCACAGCGATCTGAATGCGCTGTCGGTGCTGCAGTTCGCCGTTGATGTGCTCAAGGTTCGCCACGTCACCGTGGTGGGCCACTACGGCTGCGGCGGCGTGAAGGTGGCGCTCAAGCGCGAGCGTGTCGGCCTGGCCGACAACTGGCTGCGCCACGTGCAGGATGTGGCCGACAAGCACGCGGGCTATCTGGGCACCGTGCTGCGCGAGGACGACGCGCATACCCGCCTGTGCGAGCTGAACGTGATCGAGCAGGTCAACAACGTCTGCCAGACCACCGTGCTCCAGGATGCCTGGGCGCGCGGTCAGGCCGTCACGGTGCATGGCTGGGTCTACGGTGTGTCCGACGGTCTGCTGCGCGATCTCGGCATGGCCGCCAGCAACAACGACGAACTGCACGCGCAGATTGCAGCCGCACTGCGCCAGTACGGCGATCCGCCACAAGCATCGATTCGCTGATTTCAACCCACGAAGCTCCACCCCTGCTTCAGGAGACAGACATGCAGAAGGACCCAGTCGTTATCGTTTCCGCGGTGCGTACCCCGATGGGTGCGTTCCAGAGTGAACTGAGCAGTCTGATGGCGCCGCAGCTTGGCGCCGCCGCGATACGCGCGGCGGTCGAGCGCGCGGGCATCAAGCCTGAGCAGGTGGAGGAGGTGGTGTTCGGCTGCGTGCTGCCAGCCGGACAGGGGCAGGCGCCCGCCCGGCAGGCCGCGCTTGGCGCGGGCCTGCCGCTCGACGTGGCGTGTACCACCGTCAACAAGATGTGCGGCTCCGGCATGCGTGCGGCGATGAGCGTCTACGACGGCCTGCTGGCCGGATCGTTCGATATCGCCGTGGCCGGCGGCATGGAAAGCATGACCAACGCGCCATACCTGGTGCCGAAGGCGCGTGGTGGCTATCGCATCGGCCACGGCATGATCTACGACCACATGATGCTGGACGGCCTGGAAGATGCGTACGACAAGGGCCGGGCCATGGGCACCTTCGGCGAGGACTGCGCCGCCAAGTACCACTTCACGCGCGAACAGCAGGATGCGTTCGCGATGGAGTCGGTGCGCCGCGCCCAGCGTGCCACCGAGCAGGGCGACTTCCGCTGGGAGATCGTGCCGGTGACGGTGTCGGGCAAGGGTGGCGATACCGTCATCGACACCGATGAGGGGCCGCGCCGCATCAAGGTCGACAAGATCCCGTCGCTGAAGCCGGCGTTTGCCAAGGACGGCACGATCACCGCCGCGTCGTCGTCGTCGATCAATGACGGCGCCTCGGCGCTGGTGATGATGCGCGAATCCACCGCGAAATCGCTCGGGTTGCAGCCAATCGCCCGAATGCTCGGTCATACGTCCCACGCGCAGGCGCCGGGCTGGTTCACCACCGCGCCGGTGGAGGCCATCGCCAAGCTGTATCGCAAGCTCGACTGGACCACCGGCAGCGTCGATCTGTTCGAAATCAACGAGGCCTTTGCCGTGGTGCCGATGGCCGCGATGCACGATCTCGACATTCCGCGCGACAAGGTCAACATCCACGGCGGCGCATGTGCGCTGGGCCATCCGATCGGCGCTTCCGGCGCACGTATCATGACCACGCTGATCGGCGCGTTGCGCAAGACCGGCGGCAAGCGCGGCGTGGCCAGCCTCTGCATCGGCGGCGGCGAAGCCACGGCGGTCGGCATCGAACTCTACTGACGTTACTGACTTTCCCGACGCACTCGCAACCATCCACAGGAGGCTGACCATGCCCACCGTTCTCGTCCTCGGCGCCTCGCGCGGCCTGGGTCTCGAATTTGTCCGGCAGTACCGCGCCGATGGCTGGCGCGTCATCGCCGCCGCGCGTAGCGACGAGGGCGTTGATGCGCTCACGGCGCTCGGCGCGGAAGCGCACAAGCTCGACCTGACCGACGCGGCCGCCGTGGCGGGGCTCGCCTGGAAGCTCGATGGCGAGACGCTGGATGTGGCGATCTACAACGCCGGCGTGATCGGCCCGCGTTCGGAAACGGCGGAGCCGGTGACCCGCGAGGAATTCGACGCGGTGATGCACACCAACGTGCTCGGTCCGATGATGGCGCTGCCGGTGCTGCTGCCGTTCGTCGAATCCGGCAATCACGGCCGCGGTGGCGTGCTGGCAGTGCTGTCGTCGCGCATGGGCAGCATCGGCGCGATGGACAGCAACCGTAGCTGGCTCTATCGCGTGAGCAAGGCATCGGTGAACGCCGCGCTGAAGTCCGTTTCGCTCGATGCGCGCCATGCGATCTGCGTGGCACTGCATCCGGGCTGGGTCCAGACCGACATGGGTGGCGCGAAGGCCGACCTCACGCCGCAGCAGAGCGTGACGGGTATGCGCCGCGTGCTGGCCGGCGTAGCGCGTCACGATAACGGCAGCTTCCACAACTACGACGGTACGTCGATTCCCTGGTAAGAGACCCGGTACAACATGCTGCTGACCCCTGAACAGGAAATGATCCGTGACGCCGTGCGGCAGTTCGCGCAGGATGTCATCGCACCGCAGGCCGCCCGATGGGATCGCGACAAGACGTTCCCGAAGGACGTGCACAAGGAGCTGGCGCGTCTGGGTGCCTGCGGCGTGGCCGTGCCCGAAGCCCTTGGCGGCGCCGGGCTCGACTATCTGTCGCTCGCGCTGATCCTGGAAGAGATCGCGGCCGGAGATGGCGGCACCTCCACCGTCATCAGCGTCAACAACTGCCCGGTGTGCAGCATGTTGATGGCCTTCGCCAGCGATGCGCAGAAGCAGCAGTGGCTGGTGCCGCTGGCGCAAGGTGACATGCTCGGCGCGTTCTGCCTGACCGAGCCGCACGTCGGTTCCGACGCATCGGCGCTGCGCACCACGGCCACGCGCGATGGCGACCACTACGTGCTCAACGGTGTGAAGCAGTTCATCACCAGTGGCAAACATGCCGACGTGGCGATCGTGATGGCCGTGACCGACAAGGCCGCGGGCAAGCGCGGCATCAGCGCGTTCCTGGTGCCGACGTCAACCCCCGGCTATATCGTCGCGCGTCTGGAGGAAAAGCTGGGCCAGCATTCTTCCGACACCGCGCAGATCGTGTTCGAGAACTGCCGGATTCCGGCCGCGAACATGCTTGGCGAGGAGGGCGCGGGCTACAAGATGGCGCTCTCCGGTCTCGAAGGCGGTCGCATCGGTATCGCGTCGCAAAGCATCGGCATGGCGCGCGCGGCATTCGAGGCGGCGCTGGCCTACGCCAAGGAGCGCGAGAGCTTCGGGCAGCCGCTATTCCAGCACCAGGCCGTGCAGTTCCGGCTTGCCGATATGGCGACGCAGATCGATGTGGCGCGCCAGATGGTGTGGCATGCCGCATCGCTCAAGGATGCCGGCCGGCCCTGCCTGAAGGAAGCGGCCATGGCCAAGCTGTTCGCCAGCGAGATGGCGGAGCGGGTATGCTCGGATGCCATCCAGGTGTTCGGCGGCTACGGCTACGTGACCGATTTCCCCGTCGAGCGCATCTATCGCGATGTGCGCGTGTGCCAGATCTATGAAGGGACCAGCGATATCCAGAAGATCCTGATCGCCCGCGCGCTTGGCTGACAGGCATCTCGAATACGAATACGAACACGAATATCCGCACTTTCCTCAACCGTTGTCTGTGAACCGGAGCCTTTGCGATGACCGCCCCCATCGACTTCTACTTCGATTTCTCCTCGCCCTATGGCTACTTCGCCAGCACGCGCATCGACGATATTGCCCAGAAGTACGGCCGCTATGTGATCTGGCATCCGATCCTGCTCGGCGTGGTGTTCAAGACAACCGGCTCGTCGCCGCTTCCCAGCATTCCGCTCAAGGGTGATTACTGCTGGCGTGATTTCGAGCGGACCTCGGAATTCAACCATATCGACTACAAGCGGCCCACGCATTTCCCACTGCCGACGCAACATGCAGCGCGCGCGATGCTATGGCTGCAGAACAACCACGGTGCGGATGTGGCCACGGCGTTTGCCAAGGCCGTGTATCGCGCGCTGTTTGTCGACGACATCAACATTGCCGAACCCGCCGAGCTGGCGAAGCTGGCCGAACCGCTCGGCGTCGACCCGATCGCCATGAATGAAGGCGCCAACAACTACCAGATCAAGGACCAGCTCAAGGCCGAGATCGACGTGGCGATGGCCAAGGGCGTGTTCGGCTCGCCGTTCGTGATCGTCGACGGCGAACCGTTCTGGGGCTTCGACCGCTTCGACCAGGTCGAGGCCTATCTGAAGAGCCGGCGGCAGACCGAACTGCGCGCCGTCGGCGGTAACGAACTCAACAAGGAAAAGAAACCCGCATGACCGCAGCAAACCAGGCCGCACGCTTCGATTGCGTGATTTTCGATTGTGACGGCGTGCTCGTCGATAGCGAACCGATCGTGCATCGCGTGCTCAATCGCGTGCTGAACGAGATTGGCATCGAGATCACGCTCGAGGAATCCATGAAGTGGTTCCTCGGACGCGCGGTGCGTGACGAGCTTGGCAATATCGAGGCGCGCCTGGGCAAGCCATTGCCCAGGAATTTCCTGTCCGAGTGGTTCGTGCGTCGCGACGCGGCGCTCATCGAGGAACTGGAAGCCGTGCCGCACGTCCGTCAGGCGATCGAAGCCATCAAGGCACGTGGCCTGCCGGTGTGCGTGGCGTCCGGCGCCGACCGCATCAAGGTCAAGCTGCAGTTGAACCACACGAAGCTGGTGGAACTGTTCACCGACGATGCCGCGCGCGAGCACATCTTCTCGGCCACCGAGGTGGAGCACAGCAAGCCCGCGCCCGATGTGTACCTGCTGGCCGCGCGCACAATGGGCGTCGATCCGTCGCGCTGCGCGGTGATCGAGGACAGTCCCACCGGCGCCACGGCGGGCGTCGCTGCCGGCATGACGGTGTTTGGCTACGCCGCGAGCACCAACGCCGACGCCTTGCGCGCGGTCGGCGTGACGACGATCTTCACTGACATGCGCCAGTTGCCGGGGCTGATCGGATGACGAACAAGCGTCGGGCCGGCGCAGGCCCGGCACCGTGCCCCTGCGGCAACGGCGCCTACGACACGTGCTGCGGCCGCTTCCATCGCGGCGAGGCATCGCCACCCACGGCGGAGGCGCTGATGCGGTCGCGTTACAGCGCCTATGTGCTGGGTGACGCGAGCTGGCTGCGCCAGACCTGGCACGCGTCGACCTGCCCGCAGGACCTCTCGGCCGATCCCGGCACGAACTGGCTCGGGCTGACCGTGAAGTCCCACGCGCAGCAGGACGCCACGCATGCCACAGTCGAGTTCGTCGCACGCTACAAGGTGGGTGGCCGCGCGCACCGGCTGCATGAGCTGAGCCGTTTTGTATTCGAGTCGCGTGAGCCGGGCGAAGCGTCGCGCTGGCTCTACGTGGATGGTGACCTGCACGAACCGGCTTGACCGGCGCTGCAATGCATCCTGGCGAATTGCGCCAGTAACGTTTTCTGAAGAAGGTTGGTTGTGAAGTCTCGCGTCGTCTCCTCCATCTGCGGCATCGCAGCCGCGCTCGCTGGCCTGATCTGGTGCGCGACGGCCATCGCTCAGGTGGCTCTGCCCGCGCATACGATCGAGCAGGTCGTGATGGTGCCGAAGGTCGGCGCGGAGGACACGGTGGATCTGGAAACGACGATCTTCCGGCCACCCGGCGAAGGACGCCGGCCGCTCGTGGTGATCAACCACGGCAAGACGCCGGGCAAACCGGCGTTTCAGCGGCGCGCGCGCTTTGCCGCGCAGACCGCCGAATTCGTGCGGCGCGGTTTCGTGGTGGCGCTGCCGATGCGGCAAGGCTTTTCGAAGTCTGGCGGCAAGTACGTCGGCGGAAGCTGCGATGTCGGCGCGAACGGCATGGCGCAGGCCGAGGATGTGATCGCCGCGCTCGATTACCTCGTGGAGCAGCCCTACGTGGACCCGACGCGCATCGTCGTCATTGGCCAGTCGTTTGGCGGCCTGTCGACCATGGCGCTGTCCACGATCGGCTATCCGGGCGTGGTCGGCGTGATCAACTTCGCCGGCGGGCTGCGCAATGAAAGCTGCAGCGGATGGGAAAACAACCTGGTCGATGTGTTCGGCGACTACGGCCGCGGCGCGCGCTATCCGTCGCTCTGGATCTATGGCGACAACGACCGCTTCTGGCCGTGGCCGTTGCCGGAGCGGATGTTCAACAGCTACAAGGCCAACGTGAGCGGCGCGGCAAAGGACACGCGCTTTGTCGACGTCGGCGAGTTCGATGGCGATTCGCACCAGCTTTTCAGCGACAGCGCGGGCATCGCCGTATGGCTGCCAGAGGTGGAAGCCTTCTTCCGCGACCACGGCCTGCCTTTCGACGTGCAGCCGCCGGAGTCCGAGCCCGTCACGCGTGGCGTGACCAGCAACCGGCGCCAGAAATCCTGAGTTGGCCGGATTCGACGGAATTCGGCCCCGTCCATTACACATCCGTTTCTCGGAGGAGACATGCAATTCACCACGCTTACGGTTACCGCTGAACGTCACGTCGCGACGGTCACGCTCAATCGGCCCGACGTCCGCAACGCATTCAACGAGACGGTCATCGCGGAACTGACCGGCGCGTTCCGTGCGCTTGGCGATACGCCCGACGTGCGTGCGATCGTGCTGGCGGGTAACGGCCCGGCCTTCTGTGCCGGCGCGGACCTGAACTGGATGAAGAAGATGGCCGGTTACTCGAATGACGAGAACCGCGCCGACGCGCTGACGCTGGCGCAGATGCTGCACACGATCTGGTCCTGCCCGAAGCCCGTGATCGCGCGTGTGCACGGCGATACCTATGCCGGTGGCGTGGGTCTGGTGGCGGCGTGCGATGTGGCGGTAGCGGCCGAGGGCGTGAACTTCTGCCTGTCCGAAGCGCGCCTGGGCCTGTTGCCGGCGACGATCAGCCCGTATGTGATTCGCGCGATGGGCGAACAGGCCGCGCGCCGCTACTTCATCACCGCCGAGCGGTTCGATGCGGCGGAAGCGCTGCGCATCGGCTTCGTCCATGCCACGGTGCCGGCAGCGGGGCTCGACGCCAAGGTGGCCGAACTGGCCGCGGCGCTGGTCGGCAACAGCCCGAATGCCGTGCGCGAAAGCAAGCGGCTGGTGCAGGACGTGGCCGGCCGCGCCATCGACAAGGACCTGCTGACCGATACCGCGGACCGGATCGCGGTCATCCGCGCGTCGGAGGAGGGCCGCGAAGGCGTGCGTTCGTTCCTGGAAAAGCGCGCGCCTGCGTGGAAGCCGCAGTAACGGCAATCGGGCGCCAGCCCTCTCGCGCTTGCGGGAGGGTGCGGCCCCGCCACATCGAGAGATTTTTTTTGTAGCGCGTTAGCCGATGTTATCGGCGCGTAGCAGGTAGCAGGGCGAAGTGCACGGCACTGCGGGCGACAAGATCGTCCAACGTCTGTGAAATTGCACTCAACTGGCTGAGTGCGGCCGGTTTGCCAATCCGGCGGGGACCTTCCTACCATGAGCTTCCCACATCCGGCCGTGCGTGATGCGCGGGCGGACACTCATAGGAGAGTCCCTTTGACACATCCTGTCCTCGATTCCGGAGGCGGTGACACGTCGCTCGCGGCACGCAGCCAGCGCGCCGTGTGGCATCCGTGCACGCGCCTGCGTCCCGACGCCAGCGCCAACGAGCCGCCGCTCGCCATCGCACGTGGCGAAGGGCCCTGGCTGATCGACGCTGGCGACAAGCGCTACTTCGATGCCATCAGCTCCTGGTGGGTCAATCTGTTCGGCCATGCCAACCCGGCCATCAACGCCGCCATCGGCGAACAACTGCAGACACTGGAACACGTGATGCTGGCCGGCTGCACGCACGCACCGGCCGTGGAACTGGCCGAGCGGCTGACGGCGCTTACCGGTGGCGCGCTCGGCAACGCGTTCTATGCGTCTGATGGCGCCTCTGCCGTCGAGATCGCGCTCAAGATGAGCTTCCACTACTGGCGCAACACCGGCCTCACGGCCAAGCGCGAGTTTGTCTGTCTGCGCCATGGCTATCACGGCGAAACCGTGGGCGCACTGGCCGTGACCGACGTGGAGATCTTCCGCGATGCCTACGATCCGCTGACGCGCCGCGCCCACGTGGTGATGTCTCCCGATGCACGCCAGGCCGCGCGCGGTGAATCCGCCGCCGATGTGGCCACCCGGGCGCTGGCTGAACTCGAAGCACTGCTGCGCGAGCGTGCCGGCCAGATCGCGGCGCTGATCGTCGAGCCGCTGGTGCAGGGCGCGGCTGGCATGGCGATGTACGACCCGTCATATCTCGAAGGCGCGCGCGCGTTGTGCGATCGCTATCGCGTGCACCTGATCGCCGACGAGATCGCCGTGGGCTGTGGCCGCACCGGCACGTTCTTCGCCTGGGAGCAGGCACGCGGCGGCGACGCCGTGCCCGCGCATGCCTGGCCGGATTTCCTGTGTCTGTCGAAGGGCATTACCGGCGGCTACCTGCCGCTGTCGCTGGTGCTGTCGCGTCCCGAGATCCAGCGTGCGTTCGTGGCCGACGATATCGCGCGCAGCTTCCTGCATTCGCATTCGTACACGGGCAATCCGCTGGCCTGCCGGGCCGCGCTGGCCACGCTGGACCTGTTCGAATCCGAAGACGCGCTCGCCAGCAACCGTGAGCGCGCGCAATGGCTTGGCACGGCGATGGCCGGTATTGCCGCCGACCCGCGCGTCAGCCACGTGCGCCAGCGCGGCATGATCTGGGCCGCCGACATCGACCCGCAGGCAGCGGGGGCGAACTTTGCCGGACGCTTCCATCTGGCCGCGCGCGAACGCGGCGTGCTGGCGCGCCCGATCGGGCACACGCTCTACGTGATGCCGCCGTATGTTTTCGATGCCGGGCTGGCCAACTGGCTCGGTGAACAATTGCTGGACACGCTGCAGGCAGTGCTCGATCCGGCGGAGGAGGCACGCCATGTTGCTTGATCACCTGAAACGCGTGGCCGCGGAACGCGAAGCCCAGTCGCTGACGCGCCGTCGCCGCATTGCTCACACGGCCTGCGCGCCGCACCAGTCGGTGGGCGGGATCGACGCCACACCCACGCCGCTGCTCACGTTCTGCAGCAACGACTACCTGGGCCTGGCCAATCACGGCTCGATCGCGCACGCGCTGGCCGAAGGCGCGCATCGCTACGGTGCGGGCAGCGGGGCATCGCACCTGGTCAGCGGGCATTCGCTGGCGCATGCGCAGCTCGAGCGCGAACTGGCGCGCTGGCTGGCGCCATACATCCCGCAGGCGCAGGCGCTGTATTTCTGCACCGGCTACATGGCGAACCTGGCGGTGCTGACGTCGCTCGGCGCGGCGGGTGCGACGCTGTTCTGCGAATCGCTCAACCATGCCTCGCTGATCGACGGCGCGCGTCTGGCACGTGCCGATGTCCAGCGCTACCCACATGGTGATACCGGGGCGCTTGACGCGCTGCTGGCGGCCAGCACGACTGCCTTGAAGCTGATCGTGACCGATAGCGTCTTCAGCATGGATGGCGATATCGCGCCGCTGGCGGCGCTGCTGGAAGTCGCCGATCGCCATGATGCATGGATCATCGTCGACGACGCGCACGGCTTTGGCGTGCTCGGCGAGAACGGCCATGGCGTGTTCGAACACCTGGGCCTGCGTTCGGAGCGGCTGATCTACATCGGCACGCTCGGCAAGGCCGCTGGCGTGGCGGGCGCATTCGTCGCCGCGCACGAGACGATCGTCGAACACCTGATCAACACGGCGCGCCCGTACATCTACACCACGGCAGCACCGCCAGCGGTGGCCCACGCGTTGCTGACGAGCCTGGAAATCATCGCCGGCGAGGAGGGCCGCTCCCGCCGGGCGCATCTGGCCGGGCTGATCGCGCAACTGCGCGTGGGGCTCGCGGTGCTGGCCGCCCAGGCGGGGTGGTCGCTCGGTGAGAGCGAGACCGCTATCCAGCCGCTGATCGTTGGCGACAATGCCGCCGCGCTGGCGCTGTCGGCCGCGCTCGAAGCCGAAGGCATTCGCGTTGGGGCGATTCGCCCGCCGACGGTGCCTGCCGGTACCGCGCGGCTGCGCATCACGCTGTCGGCATCGCATTCGGCAGCCGACGTGACGCGGCTGCTGGAGGCCATCGCGCGCGCCGTGCCTCAACTGCACAAGGAGGCCGCATGACCGGCATCGCCGACCGGCCAGAACGCTTCGCCTGCTTTATCACCGGTACCGATACTGGCGTGGGCAAGACGCATGCGACCGCCACGCTGCTGCACGCGCTGCATGGCGCGGGTTACAGCACGGTGGGCATGAAGCCCATCGCCGCGGGCGGAGAATGGCTCGACGACCAGTGGCAGAACGACGACGTCGATCAGCTTCGCGCGGCCGGCTCGGTGATCGTGCCGCAGGAAGAGATGTGCCCGTTCTTCTTTCGCACGCCGGTATCGCCGCACCTGGCCGCCGCGCTGGAAGGCGCGCGCATTACGCCCGAGCCGATCCGCGATGCATTCGAGTCGTTGCGCCAGCACGCCGAGGCCGTGGTGGTCGAAGGTGTGGGCGGCTTCATCGTGCCGCTCGACATGGGCGCCGCGCGCTGGAACACGGCGGACCTGGCCGTGATGCTCGACCTGCCGGTGATCATGGTGGTCGGCATCCGCCTGGGTTGCCTCAGTCACGCCATGGTGACCGCCGAAGCGATTCGCGCGCGCGGTCTCAGGCTGGCAGGCTGGATCGCCAACCGTATCGACCCCGACATGCTGCTGCCGAGCGAGAACATCGTCACGCTGCAGGATGCGCTCGAAGTACCGCTGCTGGGCGAACTGCCGTGGCAGGTCGCGCCCGCCGTGGCAGCCCAGTACCTCGACCTCGCGCCGCTGCTATCGGCCGCGCCATCCGTTGTTCCCCATCACAGTGCCGCGACGCCTCGCGCGTGAAGTGGCCAAGCCGAATCCACTACCGAACCCCATACCGATCATGACGCAACAAGCCAACCAGACCGTCGCCACCATTTCCGCCGAAGCCCTGCGCCAGTCGGCCCGCAATATCGCGGCCGCCGCGCCGAAGGAGGGCGATGCATGGCGTGTCGACGATGTCGCCGCACTGTTCGCACTGCCGTTCAACGACCTGCTGTTCCGCGCCCAGCAAGTGCATCGCGAGCACTTCGATGCCAACACCGTGCAGCTTTCCACGCTGCTGTCGATCAAGACCGGTGGTTGCGAGGAGGACTGCGGCTACTGCCCGCAGAGCGCCCACCACGATGCGGGCGTGAAGGCCGAGAAGTTGATGGACCTGGAGGCCGTGCTCGACGCCGCCAAGGCGGCCAAGGCCAACGGCGCCACGCGCTTCTGCATGGGCGCGGCCTGGCGCGAGCCGAAGGAGCGTCACCTCGAGCCCGTGATCGACATGGTGCGCGAGGTCAAGGCGATGGGCCTGGAAACCTGCGTGACACTGGGGATGCTCAAGGCCGAGCAGGCGCAGCGTCTGAAGGACGCGGGCCTCGACTACTACAACCACAACCTCGATACCTCGCCCGAGTTCTACGGCAAGATCATCACCACACGCACGTACCAGGATCGCCTGGACACCATCGGCCATGTGCGCGAAGCCGGCATCAACGTCTGCTGTGGCGGCATCGTTGGCATGGGCGAAGCCCGTGAGGCGCGTGCCGGCCTGATCGCACAACTGGCCAATATGGACCCGTACCCGGAGTCGGTGCCCATCAACAACCTGGTGCAGGTGGAAGGCACGCCGCTGGCGGGTACCGAGGCGCTGGACCCGTTCGAGTTTGTCCGCACGATCGCGGTGGCCCGTATCACGATGCCGCGCGCGATGGTGCGCCTGTCCGCCGGCCGTGAGGCCATGGATGAGGCGCTGCAGGCACTGTGCTTTATGGCGGGCGCGAACTCGATCTTCTACGGCGAGAAGCTGCTGACCACCGGCAATCCCCAGGCTGACCGTGACCGCGCGCTGCTGGCGCGTCTGGATATCCGCGCCGAAGGCTACGCGGGGTAAGCCGTCCTGGCGCCTGTTTCCCACAACGTGGGAAACAGGTGCCTCCCATCGATCCGCTATGCGGAACGCGCTTCCGCAATCCAACCGCTGACCCGCGACCTCTGCCAAAATACTTCATCCCATCCCCCAAAAAGAAAACTGGAGTCGAGATGAAGTTGCAGCTGTACGTGCCGGATGGCCGCTATGCCCCGTGGATCGATGGTTTTGCCGAAGTACTGCCGGAAGCGCAGTGCGTGACCTGGGAAGACAGCCAGGGCCAGTCCGTGGACTACGCAGTGGTGTGGCGTCCGCCGGTGGAAATGCTGAGCGGCCGTACCGATCTCAAGGCCATCTTCAATCTCGGCGCCGGTGTGGACGGCATCCTGAAGCTGAATGCCCAGCATCCCGACGCCCTGCCGGCCGGCGTGCCGATCGTCCGGCTCGATGACGCCGGCATGGCGGCCCAGATGGCCGAGTACGTCACGGCCGCCGCGCTGCGTTACTTCCGCCGGCTCGATGTGTACGACGCGCAGGAACGCGCCGGCACGTGGAAATTCCAGAAACCGCATCGTCGTGCCGATTTCACGATCGGCGTGATGGGCGTTGGCACGCTCGGTGCCCATATCGCCCGCACGCTGGCTGGCTTCGGCTTCCCGGTGCGCGGATGGAGCCGCTCGCCGAAGGCGGTGGACGGCGTGCAATCGTTCCACGGTGAAGACGGGCAGGCCGCCTTCCTTGATGGCTTGTGCGTGCTGGTCAACGTGTTGCCGCTGACGCCCGAGACCCAGGACATTATCGACACGGGCCTGCTGCATCGCCTGGCGCACGGCGCCTACCTGATCAATGTGGCGCGTGGCCAGCACCTCGTGGAAGAGGATCTGCTCGCCGCCGTGCGTGAAGGACAGATCGCGGGTGCCACGCTTGACGTGTTCCGCACAGAGCCGCTGCCTGCCGATCATCCATACTGGCAGGAGCCGCGCATCACGATCACACCGCATATCTCGGCGCTGACGCTGCGCGAGGACAGCATTGCGCAGATCGCCGGCAAGATTCGCCTGCTTGAGTCGGGCAAGCCGATCGCCGGCGTGGTGGACCTGCTGCGCGGCTACTAGACCGCGACGCGCCCAGACAAAGGAGACACGATCCATGAGCGAGAGCCCCACGCTTCCCGATGCCGCGCAACGCGTGGCCGATCTGTTGGTCGGCATCGGCCACGACCGCCCCGTGGTAATGCTGCCGGCCACCGGCAAGACCTCGGCGGAAGCGGCCGCCGGTCTGGGCTGCACCGTGGCCGAGATCGCGAAGTCCATCATCTTCCGCCGCGTGGAAGACGATGTGCCGGTGCTGGTGATCGCCAGCGGCAGCAACCGCGTCGACGAGGCCAAGGTGGCGGCACGCGTGGGCGCGCTGGGCAAGGCCGACGCCAAGTTCGTGCGCGAGAAGACCGGCTACGCGATTGGCGGTGTCTGCCCGATCGGGCACGCCGTCGCACCCGTGATGTTGCTCGATCAGGACCTGTTCCAGTACGACAGCGTGTGGGCAGCCGCGGGACATCCGCATGCGGTCTTCAACCTGACGCCGCAACAGCTTCAGGCGATGACCGGAGCGGAAGTCGCGGACGTGGCCCAGGTGACTTCGGCATGACCGCCGCGCAACGCCGTCTGCTGGCCGATCTGGTGCGTGGCGCTGCCGCGGCACAGATCGTCGCGCCGGTGCCGTCGCCCTGCCGCAACGTCTGCAAGATGGACGCGGCCAGCGGCTATTGCGAAGGCTGCCTGCGCACGATTCCGGAGATCGCGGGTTGGTCGAAGGCCGATGACGAGGAACGCCGCCGCATCTGGGCCCTGCTGCCCGAGCGCGTGCCGCGTCTGTGCGCCGCGGGGAGCGAAGCATGAGCACGCCTCCGTTGCTGCCATCGACGATGCGCGTGTTCGAGCGCGGCTGGCTATCGGCAAACAACATTCTGTTCATTGACGATGCCGCCCGGGAGTCGGCGCTCGTCGATACGGGCTACGTCACACACGCAGCGCAGACCGAGGCGCTCGTGGCGGCGGCGCTCGATGGCCGGCCGCTGACTCATATCATCAATACGCATCTGCACTCCGACCATTGCGGCGGTAACGCGGCATTGCAGGCACGCTGGCAGCCCCGCACGGCGATTCCGGCGGCGGAGGCCGCGGCGGTCGCGTCCTGGGACCATGTCGCGCTGTCGTTCGATGCCACGGGTCAGCAGTGCGCACGCTTCGGCTTCGATGCCGTGCTGCAGGATGGGGGCCGTCTGCGGCTCGGCGGAATCGATTGGGACGTGGTGGCTGCTCCGGGCCATGATCCACACGCGGTGATGCTGTTCGCGCCGTCGCACGGCATTCTGATTTCAGGCGATGCGCTCTGGGAACGCGGCTTCGGCGTGATCTTTCCGGAGCTCGATGGCGAAAGCGGCTTCGTCGAGCAGGCCGCCGTGCTCGACCGCATCGCGGCGCTTGATGCGCGCATCGTGATCCCCGGACACGGGCGGCCGTTTGACGATGCGAAAGGCGCCATCTCGCACGCCAGAAGCCGGCTCGACTACCTGCAAGCCGACGGCGCGCGCAATGCCATCCACGCCGTGCGCGTGCTTGTGAAATTCAAGCTGCTGGAACTGCAGACGGTTTCGCGCGAGGCGCTGTTCGCATGGATGCGCGACACACCGCTGATGCAGCGCATTCACGCGCGCTTCATGGCGGCGCAATCCATCGAGGATGTGTTCGACCAGACGTTGCGCGCGCTGGCCAAGGCGGGTGCGCTGACGACCGAAGGCGATCAGGTCCGCAACCAGGACTGAGAATGCAGCCGCTGCGGGGCAAGGACTTCCTGTTGCGACCGTTCCGCGCCAGCGACGTGGACCCGTTCGTTGCCGCCGTGCGGGAGTCGATGGGCACCGTGGGCGCGTGGATGCCATGGGCCCACCCGGACTACAACACGCTCGATGCGCAGGAGTGGTTCGCGCGCTGCGCGACGTGCATGGACGAGGGCACCGCGTATGACGTCGGCGTGTTCTCGGCCGACGGGCGCACGCTGTACGGTGGCGTGGCCATCAACCAGATCCGTCGCGAGGACAACCTTGGCAATCTCGGTTACTGGATTCGCCAGAGCCATCAGCGGCAGGGCCTGGCGTCGGGCGCGGCAACGATGATGGCTTGCCACGGATTCCACGCGCTGGGCCTCACGCGGATCGAGATCGTGGCAGCCGAGACCAACCTCGCAAGCCGCGGCGTCGCCGAGAAGATCGGTGCAGCGTTCGAATGCATCGCCCGCAACCGCCTGATCCTGGGCGGCCGGCCCGTGGCGGCCGCCGTGTATTCGCTCGTGCCCGAGTCATTTGATTTCGGCCGATAGCCGTCGTTATGCGCGCCCCTCCCCCGTGCGCGGGAGAGGGGCGCTTCCAGATCGTCAGAACATCGTCCGCATTCCGATCTTGACACTGCGACCCGGCAGCGGCGCGATGTCGCGCAGGATCGACGTGGCGCTGCGGGCTTCCGTATTGGTCAGGTTGTCGCCGCGGAGGTAGAGCAGCGTCTGGGTACCCGACACCTTGAGCTTGTATGTCAGCGATACGCCCAGCATCGTGTATGCGTCGGTCGGCGTGTCGCCGGTCGGCACGCGGGTCTGGCGCGCGTTCCAGTCCACATTGATGCGCGCGCCCCACGGGCCGGCCGCATAGACCAGCGATCCACCCAGGCGCAGCGGTGCCAGTCGCGGCAGCGGCTCGCCGTTGTTGCGGTTTTCGCCATGCACGTAGTCGGCGCGGGCCTCGAAGTCGAGGGTGTCGCCGGTGGTCAGCATCTTCTGCAGCAGGCGCGTCTTGCCTTCCGCCTCGAAGCCATACAGCGTGGCCGGCACGCCCGCGTATTGCAGGACAGGCAGCGCGCCGTCGCTGCCGGCCGTCACCACATTGCCTTCGGCATCGCGGAACGTGCCCGTGTTCAGCAGCGCAAGGTAGTTCTGGAAGCGGCTGTAGTAGCCCGACACGCTGCCGCTATGATCCCCTTGCTTGAAGCGCATGCCGAGGTCGATCGACGTGGCGCGTTCCTTGTTCGCATTCGGGTCGCCGATTTCGTAGGCGTTGGTGGCCAGGTGCGGACCGTTGGCGTACAGCTCGTAGAACGTTGGCGCGCGCTCGGTGTACGACAGGTTCGACGTGACGGTCCAGATCGGATTGAGCTTGTACAGCAGCCCGGCCGACGCGCTGCCCGCGTTGAAGCTGCGGTTGTCGTCGGTGAAGCGATCGTTGCCGTTGGCGCTGGCCTTGACGCTGCTGTGGTCGATGCGGCCGCCAAGGTTGAGCTTGAGATCACCCGACGAAATCAGCGGCAGTTCCTCGAAGACGAAGAGCGCGGCGTTGTCGGTGGTGGTGCTCGGGACGAAGGCTTCCTCCCCCAGCGCCGAGAAATCGGAATGGCCGAACTGCGTGCCGATCACGCCGCTCATGTTCCCGATCTTGCCGTGCGTGGCCTCGATGCGCGTATCCCAGCCACGGTTCTTGAACGTCGTGCCGGTCACGCCGTTTTCGAGTTCGCGGTGTTCGTAGTCGGTGTAGTTGAAGCTGCCCTTCACCGATTCGATGATGCCGTTGGTATTGCCGGCCAGATTGCGCGCCTCGCCCGCCAGGCCGATGCGGTCCTGTCGCATCTTGATGCGGGCGTCGGCCTCGGCCGGGGTGCCGTAATCGTTGCGGTAGGTCGAGTAGTTGGCGCCGAGGAAACCGTCCGCCCAGGTGTAGGAGCCGCCCATCGAGCCGCCTTCCTGATGGGAGCTCGTATTCGGCAGCGTGCCGTAGGCCTCGCTCTCTCCTGCGGGCAGCGGCTGCGTGGCACGCAGGTTGGCGCTGCGCGCGAATCCGGGAATGCGCAGGTCGCTGGTCTGGCGGACAAAGGCGTCGGCGTGCACGGCGAAAGTGCCATTGCCCGCTTCCAGCAGGCCGCTGGCGTTGCGCCCCTTGTCACCACCGATCGTGCCACTGACATCGGCCGCGCCGGATACCCCGGTGACGGGGTCGCGCGGGATGCGGTTGTCGATCACATTGACCACGCCGCCCAGTGCATTGCCGCCGTACATCAGCGCCGCGGGGCCGCGCACCACTTCCACTTTCTCGGCAACCAGCGGGTCGATCGGCACCGCGTGGTCATAGGACAGCGACGATGCGTCGAGCGTGGAGCCGCCGCTCTGCAGCAACTTGATGCGGTCGCCATCGAGGCCGCGGATGGAAGGACGGCTCGCGTTCGGACCGAAGTAGGTGGAGGTGACGCCGGGCATGCCGTTCAGCGTCTCGCCAAGCGTGCTGGTCTGGCGCACGGTCAGCGCGTCGCCACCGAGCGTGGAGACGGGCGCGACCATCTCGTTCAGGTCGCTGCCGAGCGGATTGGCCGTGACCACCACTTCCTTCAGCGTTTGCGGTTGCGTTTGCGGCGCGGCCGGCGCGGCTGCAGCGTTGTCCTGGGCCATCGCGTGCGAGGCAGCGCCGGAAGTGACGATCAGGGCGGCAAGCGCCGCCAGCGGGGTGCGACGCACCGCCGGAATACGGGTGTTGTTCGAGAACATGGCTCGCGATTTTCGTTTTCGTTCATGCGTGCGCGGTGCTGCGCGGGCGAGATGCCCGGCACCGCGCCGTGAGGCAGGCGCGAGCGCGCGGCAAGATACCGCGCTCCCGGCCAATCAGGCGAAAGCGAATGCGGCCGGTGGGGCGCGCGAGCGGAATGGTTGCGCGGACGGCAGGTCCGGCCAGCGCCAGGCCAGGTTGGCCGGCTTGACCGGCTTGCCGAAGGCGAGCAGCGGCAGATGGAAGCTGCCGACGTGAATGTCGGCCACGGTTGCGCCGTCGAACAGCACGCAGGAGTGAAGGCCGAGCTTCAGGGAAAACGGTTCGGTGTGCGTTGCATCGTCGGACGTCACCGTCAGCGCCGGCTGCGAGGCGTTGGGCAGGCCACCATGCAACACGCGGTGGACCAGACCCGCGTGCTGGGCGAGCAGCAGGCAAGCGACCAGCCACAGCACGGCCCAGAGGCTCGGGCCGCGCGCGCGCAAGCGAGAGAGGGTGCAGGGCTCAGTGCGCATGTCCGCAATCGCACGGCCCGTCGCCATGATCGTGGTCGTGGCCGTGATCATGGTCGTGGTCGTCATCGAACGCGTTACCCCAGTCGGGGAACGGATCGGGGTAGGCCGCCCACGCCTCGGGGCCGGCGGCCATTTCGTCGTCGGTCAGCAGGCACGCATCGAGTTGCGCTTCGAGCGCGTGCGCGTCGAGATCCAGGCCGATCAGCACCAGTTCCTGGCGACGGTCGCCGTACTCTGCGGGCAGGCCGTCCTCGATCAGGTCGGCCTCGATGGCGGCGCGTGCCGGACCTTCGGGCGGCCACTCCTCGGCGTCGATCGCTGCCCACCATGCACCGGCGGCGCCGGGACGGCACACGCCGCCTGCCTGGCTCCAGTCGCCGGCGATGTCCATGCGGCTGGCGAGCCAGAACAGGCCTTTCGAACGCAGCACGTCGCCATGCTCGCGCATCCATTCGGTATGGATCAGGTCCGCGAAACGCTGCGGGTGAAACGGGCGGCGCCGGCGGTAGACCAGCGTCGACACGCCGGCGGCATCGGGCACCGTATCGCCCTGCAGCGCGGCTTGCCAGCCGGCGGCGTTGGGTGTGGCGTCGATGTCGAAGCGTCCGGTGCCCAGCACGCGCGCGGCGGGCACCTGGCCGTGGCTCGCATCGACGATGTCGGCGCGCGGATTGAGCGCATGGAGCATCACGTGCAGGCGCCCAAGCTGGCCGGCATCGACGAGGTCGATCTTGTTGACGACGAGGACGTCGCATACCTCGACCTGGTCGATCAGCACGTCGACGACCGTGCGGTCGTCGTCATCGTGCGCGGCCAGCCCGCGGGCCGACAGGAAGTCGGCGTCGTGGTAGTCCTGCAGGAAGCGGCTGGCGTCGATCACCGTGACCAGCGTGTCGAGGTGCGCCACGCTGGTGGTCTCGCCGTGCTCGTCCTCGAAGGCGAAGCCCTCGGCCAGGCCCAGCGGTTCATCGGTGGCGCCGGCTTCGATCACCACATGGTCGTACTGGCCGGTCTGGGCCAGCCGTTCGACTTCGGCAAGCAGGTCGCCATGGCTGTCGACCACGGCCACGCGCGCGCCGGCCTGGGCTTCCAGGTGGCGCAGCACGGTGGTCTTGCCGGCGCCGGTAAAACCGGACAGCACGGTGACGGGCAGACGAACGGCCATGATGATCGATGTTGATGCAACAAAGTTGCGACTGTAGCAGAAAGCCTGTCCCGGGGACAGGCGGTCATTCTGAAATCATTCTGCAATGGTAGTGTCGCAATCGTTACACCATCAAGGCAAATACGACTCCGGAAAAGAAAAAGCGGCCCGGATCACCGGGCCGCCGAGTTTTCCGCCTCTCGAAGGATCGAATCAGTCCCCGAACAGCTTTTGGCGCAGTTCGCGGCGCTGTTGCGCTTCCAGCGACAGCGTGGCGGTCGGACGGGCCAGCAGGCGCGGCACGCCGATCGGCTCGCCTGTTTCTTCGCACCAGCCATAGTCGCCGGATTCGATGCGCTGCAGCGATTGCTCGACCTTCTTCAGCAGCTTGCGCTCGCGGTCGCGCGTGCGCAGTTCCAGGGCGTGTTCTTCCTCGATCGTGGCGCGGTCGGCCGGATCCGGCACGATGACCGTTTCGCGCAGGTGTTCCGTCGTCTGGTCCGCATTCTTGAGGATTTCGTCGCGAAGCTGCTCAAGGCGATTTTTGAAGAAGGCGAGTTGCGCCTCGTTCATGTAATCCTTGTCGCTCATCTTCAGGATTTCAGCTTCAGTCAGAAGTTTGTTGCTGCTCATGGTCCCTGCTGATTCTCTTGTTGATGCGACCGGCGGCGTCGTCGTCCGCTCGGGTGCAGTGGCCGTCCGCTTGCGCGGGGCGGCTGTTTCACTCTGGCTGGCTGCAGTCTTGCTGCTTCGCGTGCCTCCCTTGGCCTCGCCCGCATCGGCGTGCGCCGCCGTACTGCCGCGAGGAGCTGGCGTCGCCTTTGCAGGCGCTGCCTTGCGCGTCTCCACCGCAGCGCTACCAGTCTTGCTGCGGCTTTCCTTCGTCTTTGTTGCGGCTGTCATGGGGACACCTCTCTACGCGTCGAAGAGTGACGGCGCATTGTCGAGGCGACCCCAGGCGGAGGGCGGTCTCCGCACAAAGCCCACGACCGCGCCTGCTGGCGGCCCCGCCTCATGCTGACGACGACTGCCGCCCTGCGGATACGGATGCGGCCAAAACGTGCGCCGTCCGTATCAAATCCGGCCTATTGTACTTGAACAACTTTCCGGTAGATATGGGAGAAAACCGGACAAAAGCCACGAGTTTTCCCTGTACCCCCTTTCGGGAGGGATTATCGGGCCGGATTTACGCAAGTGTCTGATGATGCACTAAACGCAAAGTCAGGCGAGGCAGGCCGTCAGTCCCTTCAGAATTGCGTCACGTGGCAGGTCCACGCCAATGAAGACCATCTTCGTGCACGGTTGTTCATCTTCCCACTTGGCGCCGATATCGCTGCCCATGAGCTGGTGCACGCCCTGGAACACCACCTTGCGGTCCACGCCTTCCATATAGAGCACGCCCTTGTAGCGCAGCAGCTTCTCGCCATACACGGACAGGATGCCTGACAGGAATTCCTCGAGCTTGCCGTAATGGAACGGCTTGTCGCTGCGGAAGACGAACGACGCGATCCGGTCGGTGTGGTGGTGATGGTGGTGGTGGTCGTGCGCGTGGCCGTGCCCATGATCGTGGCCATGTTCATGGCCGTGGTCGTGACCGCAATCGGCGCCGCAGTGTTCGCCGTGCTCGTGGTCATGGTCATGTTCGTGCTCGTCGGCGCGCAGGAAATCGGGGTCGATCTCGAGCTTTTCGTTCAGGTTGAAGCCGCGCAGGTCGAAGATCAGGTCGATCGGCGCTTCGCCGAAGTGCGCGGCGTTGATCGGCGCGCGCGGGTTCATGTGCAGCAGGCGATGACGCAGATCCGCCACCTCGGCTTCGCTCACCAGGTCGGCCTTGGTGATGAAGATCGCGTCGGCAAAGCCCACCTGGCGCTGTGCTTCTTCCTGCTTGTCGAGCTGCAGGTTGGCGTGCTTGGCGTCGACCAGCGTGATCACGGCGTCCAGCAGGTAGCGCGAGGCGATTTCCTCGTCCATGAAGAACGTCTGCGCCACCGGGCCCGGATTGGCCACGCCCGTGGTTTCGATCACCACGCGATCGAACGCGATCTTGCCCTCATCGCGCTGGGTGACCAGATCGGAAAGCGCCTGCACCAGATCGCCGCGGATCGTGCAGCAAATGCAGCCGTTGCTCATCTGCACGATCTGCTCGCGGCCGTCCTGCACCAGGATCTCGTTGTCGATGTTTTCTTCGCCGAACTCGTTTTCGATCACGGCGATCTTCATGCCGTGCTGCTCGTTGAGGATACGCTTGAGCAGCGTGGTCTTGCCGCTGCCGAGGAAGCCGGTAAGGATCGTGACCGGAATCAGTTTGGACATGTTGTTGTACTCCGAGAAAAGGTCTCGCCGTCGAAAGGTGTCTGGATGTGTCAGTGCGCGGATGCGTCGCCGTGCGATCGGCCGCATTCGGCGCAGATGCCGTTGACCGTCAGTTCCACATGTTCGATCGCAAATCCGTTGGGTACCCGGGGGGCCACGGATTTCCCGGCCGACTCCAGGCAGAACGTGCGATCGCAGCGTGTGCAGTGAAAGTGGCTGTGCTGTCGATGGACTTCAGCGCGCGCCGCTTCGTGCTCCACAAGCGAGAAGCGGAACACGCGGTCGCTGCCGGCGCGTTTCTGTGCCAGGCCCTGGTCCACCAGCCAGTCCAGCACGCGGTACACGGTCACGCGGTCCACGTCGCCTTCGGCCGGCAGGTGATCGATCACGGCCTGGTGGGTGAGTGGCTCGGGTGCTTCGATCAGGCAGGCCAGAATTGCCAGGCGCGGTTGCGTCACACGTGCGCCAAGCTGGCGCAGACGCAATTGCGCCGCGGCCAGCGGATCTCCGGGCATGACTGCGTCATCGGACGCAGCCGCATGTGGGGTGGTGCGTGTCATGCGAAGGATTTAACCATAGGCCCCTACCCGATGCAATTCAGTTGCACCAGCAGGGTCTTCGAGACGGCGGTGCGCCGGGATTCCGCCTATGATCGGCACAAAGCGCCAAAAAAGGCGCCCGGAGACAAAGTCATGCAGAACGATGCCAGTGCGTTGCTGTTTCCCAATTTCGAGTGGTTCCGGCTGAAGGTGGACGAGGTGGAGATCGCTGGCGTGCGTGGTGGCTCCGGCCCGCCGCTGCTGTTGCTGCACGGGTTTCCGCAAAGCCACCTGATCTGGCACAAGGTGGCCCCGGCGCTGGCCGACCGCTTCACGGTGATTGCCACCGACCTGCGCGGATATGGCAGCAGCAGCGCGCCACCGGCCAGCCCTGGGCACGAGGCCTACAGCAAGCGCGAGATGGCGCGGGACCAGGTGGAGGTCATGCGCCAGCTCGGTTTTTCCCGTTTCGCGCTGTGCGCCCACGACCGTGGCGCGCGTGTGGCGCATCGGCTCTGCATCGACCACCCCGAGGCGGTCAGCCGCGCGATGCTGCTCGATATTGCGCCGACGCTGGCGATGTACGAGGCCACCAGCATGGCCTTTGCCGCCGCCTACTGGCACTGGTTCTTCCTGATTCAGCCGGCGCCGTTTCCGGAAACCTTGATCAACGCCGAGCCCGCGTTCTTCATCGACAAGCTGCTGGGCTTGCGCCACGCCGGCCCGAGCCCATTCGCCCCCGATGCGATGGCTGCGTATGTCGCCGCGATGCAGGACCCGGCGCGCGTCCATGCGATGTGCGAGGACTATCGCGCCGCCGCTACCATCGATCTGGACCACGACCGCGCCGACCGCGAGGCCGGGCGCAAGCTGGCCATGCCCGTACGCGTGCTATGGGGCGAACACGGCGTGGTGGCGCGCTGCTTCGAGCCGCTGGCGCTCTGGCAGGCCCTGGGCGACGCAGTCAGCGGCGCGACGTTGCCGTGTGGCCACTATGTTCCGGAAGAGGTGCCCGAGCCGCTGCTTGAGGAAATGCTCGAATTCTTCCGCTAGATGATAGTGGATCACATTCTCACGGGTTAGCCCCTATACCTCGCAATTGTCCGGGGTTGCTAACATCCACCTCCGGCTCCGCCTGTCGGCGGGGTTCGCTGCCGCTTATCACCACTTACATAGATAGATGCCGATGGTCATCGTGGCGATTCCACCCGGATCGCCACGTTCGGGCGTGCCATGAAGACTGGCCTGCCCGGCGGCATACGCGGCATTGGTACGGGGTATAGAGGGAATCAGGAGAGACGTATATGAAACGAGTTGCATTGAAATTCGCGGCCGTGCTGGCTGTTGCCGGCGTGGGCGTTTTCTCGGGAGCGCAGGCGGAGGAATATCCGGCCGGCAAGCCTGTGCAGGCGGTAGTGCCGTTTGCTGCTGGCGGCCCGACCGACAAGGTCGCGCGTGAACTGACGATGGTGATGTCCAAGCACCTGGGCACCACGATCGTGATCGAAAACCTGGGTGGCGCTGGCGGCACGATCGGCGCGAAGAAGGTGGCTCAGTCCAAGGGTGACGGCTACACGATCCTGATTCACCACATCGGCATGTCCACCGCCCCGGCGCTGTACCGCAACCTGGGCTTCGATCCGCTCAAGGACTTCGAGATGGTCGGCGAGATCGCCGACGTGCCGATGGTGCTGGTGGGTAACAAGCAACTGCCGCCGGCCAGCTTCAAGGAACTGGTGCCGTACATCAAGGCCAATTCCAGCAAGCTGTCGCTGGCCAACGCCGGTATCGGCTCGGCCTCGCACCTGTGCGGCCTGCTGTTCCAGAGCGCAATCCAGACCGAACTGACCACCGTGCCGTACAAGGGTACTGCTCCGGCACTGACCGACATCCTCGGCGGCCAGGTGAACCTGATGTGCGACCAGACCACCAACATCGCCGGCCAGCTCAAGGCGGGCGCGCTCAAGCCGTACGCGGCAATGCAGCCGCGTCGCGTCGAAGCGTTCAAGGACATCCCGACCGCCGCCGAGCAGGGCCTGCCGGGTGTGGAGGTGAAGATCTGGCACGCGATGTACGCACCGAAGGGCACGCCGAAGCCGGTGATCGACAAGCTGTCGGCCGCGCTGCAGAAGTCGGTGGCCGACCCGAACTTCCGCGCCAAGATGGCTGAACTCGGTGCCGAGGCCGTGCCGGCCCAGCGCGCCACGCCGGATTCGCTGCGCCCGTTCCTGGCGTCGGAAATCAACAAGTGGACGCCGGTGATCAAGAAGGCGGGTGTCTACGCGGACTGATCGGCAATCGCTGCTCCGTGCCGCAAAGGCCACGCGTATCGCGTGGCCTTTTTTATTGTCCGTCCCGTCCGCAGATAGGGATGGCGGCGGGAAAACGGGCGATTTCCTATATTGGAGAACCGTATCGGCGCCGGGCTCTTGAAAGCGGCTGAGCCGACGCCACCTACGCGGCTGACACCTATCACGGAAGGCACCATGGAACAGTATCACGGCACCACCATCGTCAGCGTCCGCCGCGGCAATCAGGTCGCACTGGGCGGTGACGGCCAGGTCACGCTGGGCAATATCGTGATGAAGGGCACCGCGCGCAAGGTACGCCGCATCTACAACGGCAAGGTGCTGGTCGGGTTTGCCGGCAGCACGGCCGATGCTTTCTCACTGCTCGACCGCTTCGAAGCCAAGCTCGAGAAGTACCAGGGCAACCTGACCCGCGCCGCGGTGGATCTCGCCAAGGACTGGCGCTCGGATCGCGCGCTGCGCCGCCTGGAAGCCATGCTGATCACGGCAGACAAGGACACCACGCTGGTCATCACTGGCAACGGTGATGTGCTCGACCCCGAAGGCGGCATCGCCGCGATCGGCTCGGGTGGCGCCTACGCGCAGTCCGCGGCCAAGGCACTCGTGGAGAACACGGAGCTGCCGCCGAAGGACGTGGTCGAAAAGGCCCTGACCATCGCGGGCGAGCTCTGCATCTACACGAACACCAATTTCGTTATCGAAACCCTCGACTGACGCGCTGAACGGATTCCCATGTCGCACACCATGACCCCGTCGGAAATCGTTTCCGAACTCGACAAGCACATCATCGGCCAGAACAAGGCCAAGAAGGCCGTGGCCGTGGCGCTGCGCAACCGCTGGCGCCGCCAGCAGGTGGCAGAGCCGCTGCGCCAGGAAATCACGCCGAAGAACATCCTGATGATCGGGCCGACTGGCGTCGGCAAGACCGAAATCGCGCGCCGTCTGGCCAAGCTGGCCGATGCGCCGTTCATCAAGATCGAGGCAACCAAGTTCACTGAAGTCGGCTACGTCGGCCGCGACGTGGACACGATCGTGCGTGATCTGGCCGAAATGGCCGTCAAGCAGACGCGCGAATCGGAAATGAAGAAGGTGCGCACCAAGGCCGAGGAAGCAGCCGAGGACCGCCTGCTGGACGTGCTGCTGCCGCCGCCGCGCGACATCGGCTTTGCCCAGCACGAGGAGAAGGACTCGAACACGCGCCAGGTCTTCCGCAAGAAACTGCGCGAGGGCGAGCTCGACGAGAAGGACATCGAGCTCGAGGTCTCCGCCGGGATGCCGAACATGGACATCATGGGTCCCCCGGGCATGGAAGACATGACCGAGCAGATCCGCTCGATGTTCGCGGGTCTGGGCCAGGGCAAGAAGGCGCGCCGCAAGATGAAGGTCAAGGACGCATTCAAGCTGCTGATCGATGAAGAGGCCGCCAAGCTCGTCAATGAAGAAGAGCTCAAGCACAAGGCCATCGCCAACGTCGAACAGAACGGCATCGTGTTCCTGGACGAGATCGACAAGATCGCCAGCCGCAGCGAAGTGGGCGGCGGCGAAGTGTCGCGCCAGGGCGTGCAGCGAGACCTGCTGCCGCTGGTCGAAGGCACCACGGTGAACACGAAGTACGGGATGATCAAGACCGACCACATCCTGTTCATCGCGTCCGGCGCGTTCCATCTGTCGAAGCCGAGTGACCTGATTCCGGAACTGCAGGGTCGCTTCCCGATCCGCGTGGAACTCGAATCGCTGTCGGTGCAGGACTTCGAGGCCATCCTCACGCAGACCGATGCCAGCCTGACCAAGCAGTACCAGGCGCTGCTGAAGACCGAGGAAGTGGAGCTGCAGTTCTCGCCGGATGGCATCCGCCGCCTGGCCGAGATCGCGTTCTCGGTCAACGAGAAGGTCGAGAACATCGGCGCGCGTCGTCTGTACACAGTGATGGAGCGCCTGCTCGAGGACCTGTCGTTCCACGCAACGAAGTCGTCGGGGGAAACCGTGACAGTCGATGCGGCATACGTCGATGCGCGCCTGGGTGACCTGGCGGGCAACGAGGATCTGTCGCGCTACGTGCTGTAACGCGGGCCGAAGCCTGAAAGTAAAAGAGCCGGGTTGAACTGACCCCGTAAAGTTGGACGGGTAAGTTATGCGGCCAAGGGCTGAGTCCTGTATTGCACAGGACTCAGCCCTTTTAGCTTGAGCTTGATGCGGTCGTGATTGTAATAGTGGATGTATTCGGCAATGCCGTGACGCAGTTGATCGACATCGGCGAAGCGTTCTAGCCGGAAGCATTCTGACTTGAGCGTGCCGAAGAAACTCTCCATCGACGCGTTGTCCAGACAGTTGCCCTTGCGGGACATGCTCTGGCGCAGCCCCCGCGAGGCCAGTTTGCTGCGATACGCTGCCATTTGATAGGCCCAGCCTTGATCCGAGTGCAGCATTGGCGTCTCGCCCGGGCGCAGCTTTCGCAGCGCCTTGTCGAGCATTTCTCGGATCAGCGTGTAGTCAGGCCGCTCACTGGTTTGCCAGGCGATGATCTCCCCGTTGTACAGGTCGAGGACGGGCGACAGGTATAGCTTCTTGCCGCCAACGTTGAACTCCGTCACGTCCGTTACCCACTTCTCGTTCGGCTTGCTCGCCTCAAACTCGCGTTGTAGCAAATTGGGGGCGACCTGCCCGACTTGCCCGCAGTAAGAGCGGTATCTCTTTGGCCGCACGAGCGACTTCAACTGCAGCTCCGACATCAGTCGTTGTATGGTCTTGTGATTCACCAACGTCCCTGCCTGACGTAGCGTCGCCGTGATCCGGCGATAGCCATATCGGCCCTTGTGCTGGGCATAGATCTGCTGAATGCGCTCCTTGAGCTCGCCGTAGCGATCCTCTGCCTGGCTGGCCGCCATCTGGTAGTAGTACGTGCTGCGCGCGAGGTTCGCGGCGTTGAGCAACATCGACAGCGAATGATGCTCGCGCAGCGCGCTCACGACTCGCGCCTTTTCTTTGGCGCCGCTTGCTCCTTGGCCCGGAGCAGGGCATCCAACTTTTTTAGGTACGCCACCTCCGCGCGCAGGTATTCGATTTCCTTGAGCAAGTCTTCGCGTGAGCGCTCGTCCTGAGTGGGCTCGGGGGTAGATTGGGGCGGCTGTTTGGGCTGGGTCAATTTGGGTGGCCGGCCTTTGCGGCGCGGCTTGAGGGCTTCGAAACCGCCCTCATGATACTGGCGCTCCCAGCGGCTGATCCCGCCCGCGTCACGAAGATCGAACAGCGCGCTCACCTGTCGATAGGACAACTCGTCGCGCCACATGCGTCGCAGCACCTTCAGCTTGAACTCGGCGCTGTACGCTTCATGCTTCCGGCGCAGCCCAGATTCCCCATGATGCTCCCACGCGCCGATCCACCGCTGGAGCACCGCACGGCCCACACCGTACTTCTGACTTAGCGCCCGCGTCCCGCCTCCGTCCGTCAAATACTCCTGAACTACTCCGCGCTTAAATGCCTCGTCGTACTTCGTCATGAAAAACACCCCAAAGGTTGGATGGGTGTCCAACTTTTGGGGTGCAGTTCAGGTGACCGGCTCTTTTCGCTTGGGGTGGCGTCGGACGCCCGGTTGCTCAGTGCGAGTGCACGTGGCCGCCGGCAGGTGGCAACACCTCAAGCTCCGCTGCCGGGGTCTTCAGGTCCCGGGTGGTCTGCCCATCGGCGGGAATCTGGGTCCATTCGGACTTGCCGCTCTCGCATTCCTGCAGCACCGGGAAGTAGAGCTTGCCGCCTTGTTCGGGCAGCTTCATCAGCATGCGGAACTCGTCGAAGTGTTCGTCGGCGAGCGTGTTGCCGAACCACCGGATCGTATGCACGTCCTCGTCGATGGTCTTGCCATGCGAGGTATAGGGCTTGGCGAGCTTCGCCCGTTTGATCTCGAGTTGCCAGCCCGGCTTCGGTTGCGGATGCACGCCCTGCACGCCATCTGGGATCGTCACCGTTACCGCGCGCGTCGCGCTGCCGTTGCAGCCATGGCCGACCAGCAGCGTGCCCTTGTAGTAGCTGCCCGCGGGCGCCTGCTTCTGCTCGAAAACGATATGGGCCGAAGCCATGGGGGCGGCAATGATAAGCAACGATGCCAGCAGGGTGCGGATGTTCATGGGGAAAGGTCGGAATGGCGAGCCGTGATAGCGCGCCAGTCTAGCGCCAAAGCGCGTTCGCACCGTGCGACCTGGTGACGCAGCGCATGGCGTGAGGGCGTTCACGTCCTCGGCTGGGCGTTGATGTCAGCGCGATGTATTGCCTCTGCTCACGCCGGTAAGGTTGGTAAGCATTGGTAAGCACACTGGCGCGGTCCTATCGGGAAATGAGACCCTTGCGCATCTTGATGGTCCTGGGAGTCTGCCCATGTCGCAGAACATTTCGCGAACCCCCTTTTTCCATCGCAACCAGGTGCGCAAGCGCCGAGTGGCGATGGCCACTGTTGGCGTCATGGCCGGCATTACCGCGGCAACGTTGTTCCTGTGTGTTCGTCCGACGATGGCGCAGCAGGGTGTCGCCGCATTGCCGGTGACAGATTCGGCCCACGCCGATCAGCCCGAACGTCGCGCCATGCACGAAGGCCAGGCCGCGGTGGCGGCCCTGGCGATGGCGTCCGGCGCGATGGTGACGCTGGCCGATCGCCATGCGACCGATGCCGTGCGCATTGCCGATGCGTCTGCGTCGACGGATGCCGACGATCTTGGTTGGGACTACGTCCAGTTGCGCCTGTAAGCCAGTGCGATGGCTGCGCGGCTGGCGCGAGCCGGCCGGATTCAGCGTGAAACCGGCCGCTTGCCCAGCTTGCGCTGCAAGGTGCGCCGATGCATGTTCAGCGCGCGCGCCGTGGCCGAGATATTGCCCCCATGCTCGGTGAGCACACGTTGAATATGCTCCCATTCGAGCCGTGCCACCGATAGCGGCACCGGTTCCTCCAGCGCGGCCTCGGCCGCATCCTCGGAAACACCCGCCATCAGCGCGGTCAGGATCGAGTCGACATTGGCCGGCTTGGCCAGATACTCGTCAGCCCCTTGTTTGACCGCGGCCACGGCCGTGGCGATGCTTGCGTAGCCGGTCAGCACCAGGATGCGCGCATCGGGCAACGCCGCGCGCAGCGGCGCCACCAGATGCAATCCCGATTCCGACGCTGACGTGCCGCCCGACTCCGGCGGCGGTCCAAGATGCAGATCCAGCGTGACGTAGGCGAATGGTGTCCTGCCGGCCAGGGCCAGCGCTTCGGCGCCGTTATGGGCGACCTGCACAGCATAGCCGCGGCGCGTGAGGGCGCGGGCCAGGGTGCCGGAAAATACTTCGTCGTCATCGATGACGAGGAAGGGCATGGCGTCGTTGGAGGCGGTGACGTCGGTCATCACGGTTGGAAGTCGGGTTGTGCGGCGATGGCGCGTTCGGATGCGGCCGTGAGCGGAAGGCGAAGTTCGAGCACCGTGCCCCCCGCCGGATTGTCATGCCACGAGATCTGGCCACCGAGCTGGCGCGCGGCGCTCTGCGCGAGGTACAGGCCGATGCCCTGGCCACCATGGGCGCTGGCCACCGGCGATTCGCCCAGCCTTGCGCGCAGCCCCGGCGGAAGGCCGTGGCCGTGATCGGTGACGCGGTACACCAGCGCATCCGCCTCGCGCGCGATGTCCAGCCGCAGCGGCGGCCCCTGGCGATGGTCGTGCCCGGCGGCCTGCTGGCTGCGCGCGGCATTGTCGAGCGCGATCGTCAGGATCTGGCTGATGCGTGCCGTGTCCACGGCCTGCGCGGCCGCATCGGGCGCGGCACTGGCCTGCAGGCTTGCCTGCGGATGACGCAGTTGCCAGCGTTCGACGAACGGCGCCAGCCACGCATCGATCCGCTGCGGTGCCAGTGTTTCATGGTCGGCGCGCAGCCGGGCCAGGATCGAACGGCAGAGTTCGAGCTGCTGCTCCATCGTGCGGAGGTCGGCCTGGTAGTCGGCCACCGGTGTGTCGCTGCGATTCGTGTTCTCGGCATCGGCACGCAGTTCCCCGGCGATCACGGCCAGCGTGGCCAGAGGGGTGCCGATCTCGTGCGCCACGGCGGCGGCCTGGTCGTTGAGCGCCTCCACGCGCGCCTCGCGCAGCAGCAGCTCGCGTGCCTCGTTCAGTTGCGCGTCGCGCTGGCGCAGCGCGTTGGACAGCCGCGCCACGAAGAACGCGATCATCACCGCACTGGCCACAAAGTTGAGCCACATCCCGGCCAGGTGATAGTTCACCGCGTTGTCGGGGTTGTGCAGATCGAGCGGTATGTACTCGAGCAGCAGCATCGAATAGCAGGCCAGCGCGTACGCCGCGAGCGTTACCACCAGCCGCCACGGCAGGATGGCCGAGGCAATCGCCAGTCCGGGCAGGTAGAACGACACGAATGGATTGGTTGCGCCGCCCGTGTAGAACAAGATGGCCGACAGCGCGGTCAGGTCGACCATCATCTGCACCATCAGCTCGGCGTCGGACGGCACCGTGCCGTGGCGCGTGTGCCAGTGCAGGCGCGCCACGGTGAACACGTTGAACACGGTCTGAACGGCGAACAGGAACAGCAGCGGCTTGTAGGGCAGGGCGATGCCGGCCAGCGACTCGCATGACACCAGCAGCATGGCCTGGCCTGCCAGCAGCGCCCAGCGCAGCCAGCTAAGGCGGCGCAGGCTCACCAGGCTGTGACGCTGCGGCGCCGTGCCGATGGGCGGGGCGACGGAGGGCGGTAGGGTGGACATGACGATCGGGGGATGCATGGCGCGAGTGTAGCAATGCCGCGGATCGGCGCTTGCAACGTGCGACACAGTGCCGCATTCTGAACGGCGGGCGGCGCTGCCAGACTGCGAGGTTCAGATCGCGGCAAGACACGCGGGGTGCCGCGTGATCTAATGACCGCCCTCAACACCCAATTCGTGCTGAATCGTGGAGATGTTCCCTATGCAAGCCAAGTTCCGCGCGGCCCGCGCCGCATCGATCGCAACCCTCGCCCTGGCCGGTCTGCTGGCCAGCGCCCAGGCCATGGCGCAAGTCGACGTCAGCGACGCCTGGGTGCGCGGCACCGTGCCGGCGCAGACCGCATCTGGCGCATTCATGACGCTGCACGCGCATCAGGACGCCAAGCTGGTCGGCGTGTCGTCGCCGGTGGGCACCGCCGAACTGCATGAAATGAAGATGGAAAACAACGTCATGCGGATGCGCCAGATCCCCTCGCTGGATCTGCCGAAGATGCAGGACGTGCAACTGAAGCCGGGCGGCTATCACGTGATGCTGATGGGCCTGAAGCAGCAGCTCAAGGCGGGCGACACGGTGCCCATCACGCTGAAGTTCGAGCAGAACGGCAAGGTGATCGAGCAGCAGGTGAACGCGCAGGTTCGCGACATGACCGCTTCCGCGCAGGGTGGCGGCCACGGCGATCACAAGCACTGAAGCACTGAAGCGCTGATTTCCGGTGCTGATCCGGGTACGTTGAGCGTCGGCACCGGACCCCGCGTCAGGGGTCATCGGACCGGGTGGTCAGCCGCGCAGGCTGATCGCGTCCGAGCTTTCCGCTTCCGGCGCGACCGCTTGCAGTACCCGTTCGCGCAGCCAGGTCAGTCCCGGGTCCGCATCGGCCTTCGCCGGCCAGATCATGCAGAACGCGAAGCCGGGGATCGTGAACGGCGCCTCGAAGATCGCCAGACGGTCGTCTGCCAGCGCTTCCAGCGAGCGGCGCGCGGTGGTGAGGACCATGTTGGTGCCAAGGATCAGGCCGGGCGCCACGCTCCAGTGCGGCACGGTGCAGGCGATCTTGCGTCGCCCGCCCAGTCGGGTCACGGCCGCGTCGATGGCGTCCCCGCGCTCGGTGGCTGCGGTCACCAGCACGTGCGAGCGCGCCAGATAGGCCACGTGATCTAGCCGGCCCGTGTCGCGTACCGTTGCGGCGTCCACGGCACATGCAAAATCGTCGTCAAACAGCACGGCGGTGCGCACGCCTTCCGGCTCGAACGCGAAGGCGCCGAATGCCAGATCGATCTGGCCATCCGCCACCTGGGCGGTCATCGTTTCCAGGCTGCCCTGCGTGACGGTGAGGTCGATATTGGGCGCGGCCTTGCGCACCGTGCGCAGCAGGCGCGGCAACACCACCAGCGAACCATAGTCGGACATCGCCAGCTTGAATGTGCGCCGGGCCGTGGCGGGCTGAAAGCCTCCGGGCCCCAGCAGGATGCGGACCTGCGCGAGCGCCTCGGCCAGCGGTGCGGCCAGTTCGTGGGCGCGCGCGGTCAGCACCAGGCCGCCCTGGCCGCGTACCAGCAAGGGATCGTCGAGCAACTGGCGCAGCCGCGCCAGCGAGTGGCTCACGGCGGGCTGACTGAGCTGCAGGCGCAGTGCGGCGCGCGAAATATGGCGTTCCGCCAGCAGCGCTTCCAGCACCACCAGAAGGTTGAGGTCGATTCCACGAAGGCTATTCATGCCGCGAATGTTAAACCGAACTTGGGGTGTTTGGGCATTCGCTGCTCTAAAAATTCAATCTGGAGCAACGGCGTCCTGAGGGACGTCGTCCTGCCGCTGCCGAAGGCAGGTCGGACACAGGCAATGCTGGCCCGCCACGATCGTGCGCGACGGCAGCAACGGCAGGCTGGCGCACCAGCATTCGGGCAGCCCGGCCACGTAGCCACAGACGAACGCGGTGCCGCAACGGCTGCAATGTTCGACCGGGCGCAACTGGCCTGTCTGGATTGTCGACGGATCGGTCATCGTATGCCACTCATCCGGATTGCAATGTGGTCGCGGGTTTCTTGTAAAATCGGCGCCTGCCGTGGCCGGATAGCGCACCCGGGGGGATCCCTGTGACGCGCTGCTTCCCAGACGGCTATTGCCGCAACGCCGGCCTCGCGCGTCCTTTGCCTGTCCGGCGGACGATTAGTCATGATACCTGCTCCACATCACACGGAATGTCCAAAGCCATGAACGCTGACAATCCTGAGCCTGCGACCAAGTCGGTTGCGGCCATCGCTCCCTCCCTCAAGGCTGAAATCCTTGCCGAGGCGCTGCCTTATATCCGGAAGTTCCACGGCAAGACCATCGTGGTCAAGTACGGTGGCAACGCGATGACGGAAGAGAAACTCAAGCACGGATTCGCGCGCGACGTGATCCTGCTGAAGCTCGTCGGCATGAACCCGGTGGTCGTGCACGGCGGTGGCCCGCAGATCGACGAGGCGCTCAAGAAGGTCGGCAAGGTCGGCACGTTCATCCAGGGGATGCGCGTGACGGACGAAGAGACGATGGAAGTGGTCGAATGGGTGCTCGGCGGCGAAGTCCAGCAGGACATCGTCATGCTGATCAATCAGTACGGCGGCCAGGCCGTGGGCCTGACCGGCAAGGACGGCGGCCTGATCCGCGCCAAGCGTCTGCAGATGCCGGACCGCGAGAACCCGGGCACCTTCATCGACATCGGCTACGTGGGCGATATCGAGGCGATCAACCCGGCCGTGGTGAAGGCGCTGCAGGACGATGCCTTCATCCCCGTGATCTCGCCGATCGGTTTCTCCGACGATGGCCAGGCCTACAACATCAACGCCGATGTGGTGGCTGGCAAGATGGCCGAGATCCTCAAGGCCGAGAAGCTCGTCATGATGACGAACATCCCGGGCGTGATGGACAAGAAGGGCAACCTGCTGACCGACCTGTCCGCGCGCGAGATCGAGGAACTGTTCGCCGACGGCACGATCTCGGGCGGCATGCTGCCGAAGATCTCGTCGGCGCTCGACGCAGCCAAGAGTGGTGTGCACTCGGTGCACATCATCGACGGCCGCATCGAACACTCGCTGCTGCTCGAAATCCTGACCGAACAGGCCTTCGGCACGATGATCCGCTCGCACTGAGCGCGTCGTACGGGAATCCGCCGCGTGCGGGTTCCCGCCTCTTCCTCCATCTCCAGTTACCCGCGTGTTCATTCGTCAGCCCACTCAGCGTCGCGGCTTAGAACGCGCTCGCCTGCTTTCTACCCACCGGCCGCGGCGTCATCTGGTCCGCGGCGCGGCCGGCAACACGTCTGGCGACACCGTCTGGCTGTTCGATCTCGACAACACGCTGCACGATGCCTCGCACGCCATCTTTCCGGCGATCAACCGACTGATGACGGCCTACGTGGCGCGTGTGCTCGGCTGCGATGACGCTACGGCCAGCCGGGTGCGCGTCGACTACTGGCAGCGCTACGGCGCCACGCTGCTCGGCATGGTCCGCCACCATCAGGTCGATCCGGCGGACTTCCTGCGCGCCGCGCATGATTTCCCCGAGCTGGCGGACATGGTGCGCGTGCGACGAGGTCTGGTGGCCGCGCTGCGCCAGCTGCCGGGTCGGAAGATCCTGGTCACGAACGCACCGAGCAACTACGCGCGCTGCGTGATGGCGATCGCCGGCATCGATCGATGCTTCGAGCGGGTCGTGGCCATCGAGGACATGTGGGTACACGGACATCTGCGTCCGAAGCCGGACCGCCGCATGCTGCTGCGCTTGCTGGCGCAGATCGGCGTGGCGCCGCACCGGGCGGTGCTGGTGGAAGATACGCTGTCGCACCTCAAGCACTATGCGGGTTTGGGTATCCGCAGGGCCTGGGTGACCGGCTATCTGCGCACGATCGCGCCGTCACGGCCGCACGTGGTGGTGCCGGCTCAGGATGCCAGCGTGCCCGGCGCGGCGCGTGACGCGGTCACGCGCTCGACGCTGGCCGCCGAAGACCGCCAGCGCGTGGCGCATCTGGCGCAGGAACGGTCGGTGACGCTGGTGGCGGCCGAGAGCCAGGACCCCACCCGTGCGGCAACCACGCCACAGTCGCAGCCCGATCATTTGCCGCGTGTGCGGGCACGCGTGACGAATCGGCCCGGCTATGTGGACATAAAAGTACAATCGATGCATCAACTCCTACGACGAATGTGGAGAACCGGGTCATGACTCAAACCATTTCAAGCCAGGCAGAGGCGGACACGCCCGCTGGCCACTCGCCGGAAGCGGCGCCCGCGCGCAAGCGTCCGCGCCCGGGTGAACGCCGTATCCAGATCCTCCAGACACTGGCAGGGATGCTCGAACATCCGCGCGGGGAAAAGATCACCACCGCGGCGCTGGCTGCGAAGCTCTCGGTATCCGAGGCCGCGCTGTACCGGCACTTCGCCAGCAAGGCGCAGATGTTCGAAGGCCTGATTGGCTTCATCGAGCAGACCGTCTTCGGCCTGATCAATCAGATCACCACGCAGGAAGAGCATGGGCTGCGCCAGGCGCAGGCGATCGTGCGCATGCTGCTGTCGTTCGCCGAGAAGAACCCCGGCATGACGCGCGTGCTGACTGGCGAGGCACTCGTCGGCGAACACGAGCGCTTGCAGGAGCGCATCAACCAGATGATCGACCGCATCGAGGCGTCGCTGCGTCAGTGTCTGAAGGTGGCCGTCAGCCAGGCGGCGTTTCCGCCCGATGCCGATGTTCCGTTGCGCGTGGCGCTGATCACGGCGGCCGTGCAGGGGCACTGGCACCGCTTCGTGAAGAGCGGTTTCCGCAAGGCGCCGACCGAGAATATCGACGCGCAACTGCGCATCCTGCTGGGCTGATCCGAACAGGAGCAGGCACAAAAAACGGTTTGCACTATAATGTGCGGGTCGCGCCGATTTGATGACTGGCTTGCGGGCGCGCGGCGATGGGAAGGGAAATCTTCCGGTTGCCAATATAAATGCGGCTAAAGAGGTTGGGTCGGTGCCTCGCGGAAGATTCATGCATGGCACCGGCACGCGGGACACCGCGAACGCCCGACTTGGCTGCGAAGCATCACACGCACTGCCAGTCGGGTTTTTTTATGCCTGCCTCAATCGCGGGCCCCGCTCATGACCGATGTCGCTCCTCCCGCTGGTGTGCTCGACGTGCCGACCGATTCCGTCGGTGTCGTTACGCCCCAGCGCATGCATTTTTCGGAGCCGCTGCAGCTCCGCAACGGCAGCCAGATCGCCGACTACGACCTGATGGTCGAAACCTACGGCACGCTGAACGCCGCGCGGACCAATGCCGTGCTGGTCTGTCACGCGCTCAACGCCTCGCACCACGTCGCCGGCATTGCCGCGGACAATCCGCGCGATATCGGCTGGTGGGACAACATGGTGGGCCCCGGCAAGCCGCTCGACACCAACCGCTTCTTCGTGATCGGCGTGAACAACCTCGGTTCGTGCTTCGGATCGACCGGACCGATGAGCACCAATCCGTCGACCGGGGCGCCGTATGGTGCGTTGTTCCCGGTGGTGACGGTGGAAGACTGGGTCAACGCGCAGGCGCGCGTGGCTGACATATTCGGCATTCAGCAGTTCGCCGCCGTGATGGGCGGCAGCCTTGGCGGCATGCAGGCGCTGGCCTGGAGCCTGATGTATCCGGAGCGGCTGCGCCACTGTATCGTGGTGGCTTCCACGCCGAAGCTGTCCGCGCAGAACATCGCGTTCAACGAGGTCGCGCGCAGTTCCATCCTGTCGGACCCGGATTTCCACGGCGGCAACTACTACGCGCACAACGTCAAGCCGAAGCGCGGCCTGCGCGTGGCGCGGATGATCGGCCATATCACCTATCTGTCCGACGAGGACATGGCCGAGAAGTTTGGCCGCTCGCTGAAGGCCGAGGACATCCGCTTCTCGTTTGACGTCGAGTTCCAGGTGGAAAGCTACCTGCGTTACCAGGGCGACAAGTTCGCCGAGTACTTCGACGCGAATACCTACCTGCTGATCACGCGCGCGCTCGACTACTTCGATCCGGCGCTGGCCCACGGCGGCGACCTGACGCGCGCCATGGCGCAGACGCAGGCCGGTTTCCTGGTGGTCAGCTTCACCACGGACTGGCGCTTCGCGCCGAACCGCAGCCGCGAGATCGTCAAGGCGCTGCTCGACAACAAGCGACCGGTGTCGTACGCGGAGATCGACGCGCCGCACGGCCACGACGCCTTCCTGCTCGACGACGCCCGCTATCACAACCTGATGCGCGCCTACTACGACCGCATCGCAGAGGAGATCGGCGCATGAACGCGGCTTCCAATCCGAATATCCTCGCGCTGCGTCCGGACTTCCGCGCTATCGCGCGCTGGATCGAACCGAACTCCACTGTGCTCGACGCCGGCTGCGGCGACGGCAGCCTGCTGCGCGTGCTGCAGGACGAACTGGACGTTCAGGCCTACGGCATCGAGATCCGCGATGAAGAGGTGCTGGCCTGCGCTCAGAAGGGTGTGCATGTCATCCAGCAGAACCTGGAAGGGGGGCTGGCGCTGTTCGAGGACCAGAGCTTTGACACGGTGATCCTGTCGCAGACGCTGCAGACCATCCACAACACGGCCCAGGTGCTGCGCGACACCCTGCGCGTGGGCCGCGAGTGCATCGTCTCGTTCCCGAACTTCGGCTACTGGCCGCACCGGCTGTCGGTGTTTCGTGGCCGGATGCCGGTGTCCGAGTCGCTGCCGTACCAGTGGTACAACACGCCGAACGTGCGTGTGCTGACGATCAGCGATTTCGAGGCGCTGGCGCCCAAGGTGGGCTTGCGCGTGCTCGATCGCGTGGTGATGCACGAGGGTGTGACGGTGAACTGGGGCGTCAACTGGCGCGGCAGCCTGGCGGTGTACCGGGTCTGCGCGGTCTGATGGGGTATCGGTCCGGCGAGTCGATAGCTTGACGCAAGCCTCTGGCAGGCATACCGTACGCGAGTTACCGAACGATCGTACTATTTCCTGCCATGACGCAAGCGCCCCTGCATCCACTCGATCAAGCACTGAAGCTCGAACCCGCTGGCGAACATCGCTATGTGGGCCATACCAGCCAGGCCTACTGGAATATGATCGGCCCGTTCGGCGGCGCCACTGCGGCAGTGATGCTGCAGGCCGCCCTGGTGCATCCGGAGCGCCTGGGCGACCCGATCGCGCTCACCGTCAACTTTGCGGGGCCGATCGGGGAGGGTGAGTTCGAGGTCGAGGCGCGTCCGTCGCGCACCAATCGCTCGACCCAGCACTGGCATCTGGAACTGCGCCAGAACGGCGAGGTGACGACCACCGGCAGCGCCGTGTTTGCCGTGCGTCGCCAAACCTGGAATTCGGGTGAAGCCGTGATGCCGCTGGTGCCCGCCGCCGAATCGCTGCCGGTCATGAGTGGTTTCGCGCCGGTGAAGTGGCTGGGCAGCTACGACATTCGGGCAGTCCGCGGCGCCAAGCCGACCACGGCCCCCGGGACCGAGAACCCTGACAGCCTGTCCCAGTTCTGGATTCGGGACGAACCGGCACGCACGCCCGACTATGCGTCGATGGCGGCATGGTGCGACGCGTTCTATCCGCGCATCTTCCTCAAGCGCGCGGGCTTCGTGCCGGCGGGCACGGTATCCCTGACCACATATTTCCATGCCGATGCCGCCACGCTGGCGGCAGTTGGGGGCAGCCATGTGCTGGGCTGCGCGCAGGCGCGCGTGTTCCGCCAGGGCTTCTTCGACCAGAGCGCGGAGATCTGGAGCGCGAGCGGCGAATTGCTCGCCACCTCGCACCAGATCGTCTACTACAAGGAATAAGTTACGCCGGGCGCGGCACCGCAGGTTCGGTCGGTTCCCGCGCCTGCGCTTCATAGCGGTGGACGGTGTTGCGCATGGCCCAGAGCAGCGCAACGCCGGGCACGGCCGCGATGACGGTGCCGAGGTAGAACGGCGCCCATCCCCAGGCTTCGACCATGTAGCCGGAGGTCGGCCCCACGTAGACGCGCCCGATCGACGCCAGCGCAGATAGCAGCGCGTACTGGGTGGCCGAGAATGACCGGTTGCACAGCGTCATCAGCAGCGCCACGAAGGCCGCGGTGCCCATGCCGCCGCAGAGGTTTTCGACGGCGATCGTCGCACCCATTGTCCACAGGTGCGGCGGCGTGACGGACAGGATCCAGTAGCCCAGATTCGACACGCCCTGCAGGATGCCGAACAGCATCAGCGAACGGTACAGGCCCAGGCGCACCATCAGCGAACCGCCGAACAGCGCGCCGATGATCGTCGCGGCCAGCCCCAGCGTCTTGTTGACGATGCCGACCTCGCCCGGATCGAAGCCCAGGCCGCGAATCAGGAACGTGGTCGACAGGCTGCCCGCGAAGGCGTCACCGAGCTTGTACAGCACGATCAGCAGCAGGAGCCACCACGCGCCCTGGCGGCCAAAGAAATCGCGCAGCGGCCCGACCACCGCTTCTTCCAGCGAGCGCGGCGCGCGCGCCGGGACGTCCGGCTCCGGCGCCCAGATCAGCGTGACCAGCCCAACGCTCATCAGCGCCGCCATCAGCAGGTACATGTGTGGCCACCCCAGCACGCGGTCGGCCAGATAGAGCGCCAGCCCTCCCGACACCAGCATCGCCAGCCGGTAGCCGAGCACCTTGACCGCCGCGCCGGCGCCGCGCTCGGTCGGGCGCAGCACGTCGGTGCTGTAGGCATCGAACACGATGTCCTGTGAAGCCGACAGGAAGGCGACCAGTGTGGCCAGCGCGGCCAGCGCCCACAGTGCCTCGTGGGGCGGACAAAACGCCATCGCCGCGATGCTGCCCACCAGCCCGAGCTGCGTGACCAGCAGCCAACCGCGCCGACGGCCCAGTAGCGGCGGCGTGAAGCGGTCCATCAGAGGGGCCCAGAGGAACTTGAAGATATAGGCCTGGCCGACCAGCGAGAAAAAGCCGATCGTCTTGATGTCCAGCCCTTCGACCGTCATCCACGCCTGCAGCGTGCCCGAGGTCAGCGCCAGGGGGAGTCCGGAGGCAAAACCGAGCGTCAGCATGGCCCCGATGCGGCGATTGCGGAAGATGTCGAGATAGTCTTGAAAAGTCATGATGGCGAGGACGGCGCGCGGCTGGCTGTGTATTATTGCATCACCAATTCCGCGCCCCCGAACAAGTCGAAACTTTCTACCCAGCGAGCCCTGCCTTGAACCCGAACGTGTCCGACACATCGTGCCGGTTGCGCCAGCAGGCCGTGGCCGCAGCCTTCGTACTGGCTGCCGCGCTGGGCGTCGCGCATCCGCTTCCCGCGCGGGCGCAGGGAGTTGCCGTGGTTTCCGCGCCCGAAGATGGCGTGCGGGTCGATCGCCGCTATTCGAAAGTGCGGGAAATCGTGCCGATGGAGGTGATCGACCAGCAGGCGGCGCGCGAGTACGAACAGGTCAAGCAGGAAGCGATCGCCAAGCACACGCTGGTCGACGAAGACGATCCGCAGGTGAAGCGCCTGCGCGAGATCGGCATCCGGCTGCTGCCGCAGACCGTGCTCTGGAATCCGCGCGCCGGGCGCTGGGCCTGGGAAATCAACCTGATCCGGTCCAAGCAGGTCAACGCCTTCTGCATGCCTGGCGGCAAGATGGCCGTCTATTCCGGCCTGCTTGATGAGCTCAATCTGACCGACGACGAAGTGGCCATGGTCATGGGCCACGAGATCTCGCACGCATTGGAAGAACACGCCCGCCAGCGCGCGGCGCAGGCCGAGATCTCGAACCTGGGCGCGAACGTGGTGTCGCAGCTGACCGGCTTCGGTAACCTCGGCAATATGGATATCGGCTCCAATGCCAAGATGCTGTCGCTGCGCTTTTCGCGCCAGGAAGAGACCGAAGCCGACCTGATCGGCATGGATATCGCCGCGCGCGCCGGGTATGACCCCCGCGCGGCCATCACGCTCTGGCAGAAGATGGGCGCAGTGCTCAAGGCCGGCGACGAGTTCACCTCGACCCATCCGTCCGGCCGCAGCCGGATCGCCGTGCTTCAGGCGCATATGAATGAAGTGCTGCCGCTCTATGCCAAGGCCATGAACATGCCGATGGAGAAGCTGCCGCCTTACAAGGCCAATATGGCTGACCTGCACGACGCACCGGTCGACGCGGGCGACGAGGATCTCCAGCATCCGCTGAAAAAGTAGGGACGGTGGCCCGGACGGGCGAAAAAAAACCGGCTCAGGTCGAGCCGGTTTTTCTTTTGAAGCGGGCGAGACGTCAGGCAACGAGCCCCGTGGCTTCGTCGGCGCCGATATGGACGTTCATGCATTGCACGGCCGCACCGGCCGCGCCCTTGCCGAGGTTGTCCAGGCGCGCCACCAGGTTCAGGCGGTCTTCGTTGCCGAAGACAAACAGGTCCACGCGGTTGGTGTCGTTGTTCGCCTGGACGTCGAAGAAGCCGTTGTCCAGATTGGCGTCGCTGTTGAACGGATGGACGCGCACGAACTGCTCGCCTTCGTAGTGCTTGCGGTAGATGTCGAGGATGGCTTGCGCATCGGCCTTGCGCGACAGCAGCCCCGGATACACCGGCACCGTCACGGCCAGACCCTTCAGGAAGTTGCCGACGATCGGGTTGAAGATCGGCGCCTGCGACAGGCCGGTCTGCACACGCATTTCCGGCAGGTGCTTGTGCGCCAGACCCAGCGCGTACGGGCGCGGGCTCATCAGCTTCGGATTTCCGCCGGCTTCGAACTCCGCGATCATCGACTTGCCGCCGCCGCTGTAACCGGTCAGCGAGAACGCCGAAGCCGGATAGTCGGCAGGCATCAGGCCGGCTTCCACCAGCGGACGCACGGCCAGCACGAACGCGCTGGCGTGGCAGCCTGGCACGGCGATGCGCTTGCTGCCGCGCACCTTCTCGCGCTGGCCACGGGTCAGTTCCGGCAGGCCGTAGGCCCAGTTGTCAGCCGTGCGGAACGCCGTGCTGGCGTCTATCACGCAGGTGTTGGGGTTGGTCACCAGCGACACGGCCTCGCGCGAGGCCACGTCCGGCAGGCACAGGAAAGAGACGTCCGAGGCGTTCAGGAATCGTGCTCGCTCCTGCGGGTCCTTGCGCTTGTCATCGGCAATGCGCAGCAGTTCCACATCGGTGCGACCCGAGAGATAGTCAAGCAGCCGGAGACCGGTAGTGCCTTCCTGACCATCGACGAACACTTTGAAAACCATGGCGGACTCACTCTGAAAAATGCGAAAAGTCTCGCGTCCTTGGGGGCGGAGAACCAGCATTGTAACGAGGTTGGGTGTCCGGTGCAGGGTTTACGCGAGAGTGGCGGCCGCTGCCATCCGATCAGGCGGCTGAAGCTGCGGGACCGTCACCCGAACCTGCTCGACGAGATGCGCGCCATCTGAAGGCGGACGGCACCCCCGGCGTTGCGCCGGGGGATGCGCACATCACAACGGAAAATCGTAATCGATCGACAGCGGGGCGTGGTCGCTGAACTTCTCGTCCTTGTAGATCGACGTAGCCCTGGCGGTAGCCGCGATCTTCGCCGTGGTCAGGTGGTAATCGATGCGCCACCCAACGTTCTTCGCGTATGCCTGACCACGGTTGCTCCACCATGTGTACTGTTCGGGGCGCGGGTCGAGCTGGCGGAATACGTCGACATAGCCGTGGTTGTCGAACAGTTCGCCGATCCAGGCGCGCTCTTCGGGCAGGAAACCGGAGTTCTTCAGGTTGCCCTTCCAGTTCTTGATGTCAATTTCCTTGTGGGCGATGTTCACGTCACCGCACAGCACGATCTCGCGGCCGCTGGCTTTCAGTTCCAGCAGGTGCGGCAGGAAGGCTTCCATAAAGCGGAACTTGGCCAGCTGGCGCTCCTCGGAGCTTGAGCCGGAAGGCACGTAGACCGAGATCACGGCGAGGTGCGGATACTGCACTTCCACGTAGCGGCCCTCGGCGTCGAACTCATCATTGCCGAAGCCGATAATCACGCGCTCCGGCTTGTGGCGGGTATAGAGGCCCACGCCGCTGTAGCCCTTTTTCTCGGCATAGTGGAAGTAGCCGTGATAGCCGTGTGGCGCCAGGAACGCCTCGGTCATGTCGGCTTCCTGGGCCTTGAGTTCCTGAACGCAGACCATGTCCGCTTCCTGCTTGCCCATCCACTCGAAGAAGCCCTTCTTGGAGGCGGAGCGGATGCCGTTGAGGTTGGCGCTGATAATCCGTAACATCTCGGGAAATTTTGAATTCAGAGAGAAAAGATGACGCAGCAGACGACGCCGGACGACCTCAGCCAGTCCTTCATCCGCTTTGCACTGGACGCAGGCGTGCTGTCCTTCGGCGAGTTCGTGACCAAGGCTGGCCGCAAGTCGCCGTACTTCTTCAACGCCGGTCTGTTCAACCAGGGCGCGATGCTGGGCCAGGTGGCGCAATTCTACGCGAAGACCCTGCTGGAATCGGGCGTGCAGTTCGACGTGCTGTTCGGGCCGGCCTACAAGGGCATCACTCTGGCCTCCGCCACGGCGGTGGCGCTGGCCGGCATGGGACGTGACGTCGGCTTCTCCTACAACCGCAAGGAAGCGAAGGACCATGGCGAAGGTGGCACGCTGGTCGGCGCCAAGCTCCAGGGCAAGGTCGTGATCATCGACGACGTGATCTCCGCCGGTACCTCGGTGCGCGAGTCGATGCAGCTGATTCGCGCCGCGGGCGCCGAGCCTGCCGCCGTGCTGATCGCGCTGGACCGCATGGAAAAGAGCGGCACGGCCGACAACATCGGCACGCATTCGGCGGTGCAGGATGTGCAGCGCGAATACGGCATTCCGGTGATCGCGATTGCCACGCTCAAGGACCTGCTGGCGTATCTGGATGCGTCGAAAGACCCGTCACTCGGGAACTCCCGGGAGGCTGTGGCAGCCTATCGTCAGAAGTACGGCGTCTGACAACGAACACGGCCCCGGATGGGGCCGTTTCTTTTTGGGAGCATGGCGTGGCGGTCAAGCGGCGAAACAAGGAAGCGATCCAAAGGGAAATCGGCGAACAGGGTGGTCCGCCGCAGGATTCATCGTCACAGGCCACACCGGAGCGGGCGAAACGCGGCGCCAGTGGGCGCGGCTCGGCGCTCAGCGAGCATTGCGGCCAGCCGGTCGAGCCCGGGGACGGGCCGCCGCATGAGGCCTATGCGATCCGCGCGCTGGTGCTGCAGGGCGGTGGCGCGCTTGGTTCCTATCAGGCCGGTGTCTACCAGGGGCTGGCCGAAGGGGGCATCCATCCCAACTGGGTCGCGGGTATCTCGATCGGCGCGCTCAACGCCGCCGTCATCGCCGGCAATCCTCCCGAGACGCGCGTGGCGCAACTGCGCGCGTTCTGGGAATACATCTGTGCCCAGCCGTGGCTGCCCGGGCTGCCGCTGGAGATGCTCAGCGACTCCGCGCCGACGTGGCCCGAGCCGATGCGAATCTGGTTCGACAGCTTCAACGCCGCGCGTGCGATCGTGGAGGGGCAACGCGGCTTCTTCTCGCCGCGCGCGGTGACCGACCTCTGGGCGCATTTCGAAGACCCTACGCGGGTCAGCTACTACGACACCGCGCCTTTGAAATCCACGCTCGAGCGGTTCGCCGATTTCGACCGGATCAATCATCCGAAGGGGATGCGCGTGTCGGTGGGCGCCGTCAATGTCCACACGGGCAACTTCGCCTACTTCGACAACACGCGCACCACGCTGCGTCCCGAGCATTTCATGGCGTCGGGCGCGCTGCCGCCGGGATTCCCGGCGATCGAGATCGATGGCGAGTACTACTGGGACGGCGGGCTCGTATCGAACACGCCCCTGCAAGAGGTGCTGACCGCCCAGCCGCGACGCGATGCGCTGATTTTCCAGGTGGACCTGTGGAGCGCCCGTGGCGGGCTGCCGCACAATCTGCAGGACGTGGTCGAGCGCCAGAAAGACATCCAGTATTCCAGCCGCACGCGGGCCATCACCGACTACATGCGCGAGCAGCAGAACTATCGCCGGATGCTTGGCGAAGTGCTGGCGCTGGTGCCACAGTCAAAGCGCAACGACCCCTGGTATCAGCGGGCGGCGGACCATGCCTGCGACGCACGGCGCAACGTGATTCAACTGATCTATCGTGACAAGTCGTTCGAGGGCAGCGCGAAGGATTACCAGTTCGGCGTGCTGACGATGCACGAGCATTGGGCCAGCGGCCTCGAGGACATTCGCGAAACGCTCAAGCACCCGAAGTGGCTGGCCATGCCGGGGCCGGACCGCCCGTTCGTTACCCACGACGTGCATCGCGGCAACGGCGGCAACGACTGATCCGGTCGCCTATTCCACGGTCACTTTCGCCAGCTCGGGCTTGGGCGGTGGATAGCTTGGCTTGAGTTTGCGGAACACGTCCGCAAGGATCTCCGCGACCATCAGGTTGCGGTGGCTTTTCGAGTCCGCGGGCACGATGTACCAGGGACACGCCGGCGTGGCCGTGGCGGCGATCGCGGCCTCGTAGCGCTGCTGGTACTCCTTCCAGTATTTGCGCTCGGCCAGGTCCTGCATGTCGAACTTCCAGTGCTTCTGCGGATCGGCGATGCGGTCTTCGAGTCGCCGCTTCTGCTCGGCTTTCGAAATGTGCAGGAAGCATTTGACGATCGTCGTCCCGGTCTCCGTCAACATCTCCTCGAACGCGCGGATCTGGCGGAAGCGACGCTCGCACTCTTCGTCGTCGATCCAGTCATGCACGCGCGTGATCAGCACGTCTTCATAGTGGCTACGGTTGAAGATGGCGATCTCGCCCTGGCGCGGTACCTGCAGGTGCACACGCCACAGATAGTCGCGCGCCAGTTCCTCCGCCGTAGGGGCCTTGAAGCTGGCGACACGCACGCCTAATGGGTCGAAATTCCGGAAGACGGAGCGCACGGTGCCGTCCTTGCCGCTGGTGTCCATGCCCTGCAGGATGAACAGCAGCTTGCGGCGGTGCTCGGCGTAGAAAACGTCCTGCTCCGCATCGAGTCGTGCCGACAGGTCGGCAACATGCGCAACGTCAGCGTCTTTTTCCCCCAGGGAGAACGGCTTGCTCTCCGGGTCGAAGGCGGCAAGCTTGAACCCCTTGCCTGAGGTGATGCAGAAATCGTCCAGCTTCATTGGTGCTCCCGAAGACGGGACCGGGCCGGCCCCGCGTGTCTGCGAGCCTCAATGGTCAGGCAGGCAGCGTCGAGAGGTCAATAGTGCCTTCGAACACGGTCGTCGCGGGGCCCGTCATCTGCACGGGCTGGCCTGCGCCCTGCCACGCGATGGTCAGGTCGCCGCCGTGGGTGTGCACCCTGACCGGAGAGTCCAGCAAGCCGCGGCGGATGCCGGCCACCACGGCCGCGCAGGCGCCCGTGCCGCATGCCAGCGTTTCGCCCGCGCCGCGTTCGAACACGCGCAGCCGCACCGTGTTGCGGTCGACGATCTGCATGAATCCGGCATTGACCCGGTTCGGGAACGACTTGTGGTGCTCGATCACCGGGCCGTCCTGAAGCACCGGGAATGTCTCCACGTCGTCCACGATCTGCACCGCGTGCGGATTGCCCATCGACACGGCTGAGATCCACTCGATGCGGCCGTTGACTTCGAGGCCGTAGAGCGTGTCCTGGGCTTCGGCGCGTGTCGGCAGGCCGTCGGCGATGAATGGCACGCGGGCGGGCGTGAGTTCGGGCTCGCCCATGTCCACTGTCACCTGACCGTCGTCCTGCAGCTTCAGCGTGATGACGCCGTTCATGACTTCCACGCGAACCGACTGCTTGTCGGTCATGCCACGGTCCGTGACGAAGCGGACGAAGCAACGGGCGCCGTTGCCGCAGTGTTCGACTTCGCCGCCGTCCGCGTTGACGATCCGGTAGCGGAAATCCACATCGTCGCGCGAGGATTTTTCAACGATCAGGATCTGGTCGGCGCCGATGCCGAAATGGCGATTTGCCAGCGCGCGCCATTGCGCGTCGGTCAGATCGAGCTTCTGGTGAATGCCGTCCAGCACGATGAAATCGTTGCCGGCGCCGTGCATCTTGGTGAACTGGAGTTTCATGTCCGGAATTGTAATCAGTAGATGTCAGGTTCGCCGGGCGGGCGGTGCTTGAAGCGTTTATGCACCCAGTAGTAGTCGGGCACGCGCGGACGGATGGCGTCCTCGAAGAACGCGTTCATGCGCCGTGTGTCGTCGGTGACGCTTTCGCCGGGATAGTCGTCCCAAGGCGGCAGGATGTGCAGGACATACCCCTTGTAGTCCGGCAACTGCTCGGTGTAGATGGGTACGACCTTGGCGCCCGCAAGCCGGGCCAGCCGGGAGACCGATGTCAGGGTCAGCGCCTCCACGCCGAAGAACGGCACGAACTCGGAGTCGCGCTCGCCGAAGTCCATGTCGGAGATCAGCTGCAGGGCCTCGCCTTTCTTCAGCACGCGGAGGATGTTGCGCACGCTGTCGTTGCGCGAAATCATGTTGGCGCCGAAGCGGCCGCGCGCGACCTTCAGGAAGTCATCGAACAGCGCGTTCTTCTGCACCGTGTAGAGCGAGGCGCCCGATCGGCCCACGGTGTCGCGCAGGTGCATCGTCAGGCGAATCGCGCCGGCTTCCAGGCCGGACAGGTGCAGTGTCACCAGGATATGGGGCGAGCCGTCGAGCGAGGGCAGGTCGCCCTGGTCGTTGATCTGCACCAGCTGGCGCATCTTTTTCTCGTTGCAGGTCCAGAAGATGCCGCCCTCGGCAAAGCTGCGGAAGACCTTGCGGTAGGTCTCGCGCGACATCGCCTCGATTTCCGCATCGGTCTTGTCCGGGAAGCACAGCCGAAGGTTGGCCCGCACCACTTCGCGGCGCGGGTTTGGGATCATGAACAGAATGCTGCCTAGCGCCTCGCCGAAGCGGGCCACGAACGGGTAGGGGAGTTTGCCCAGCACCGTCAGCAGACCGATGCCGAGCCACGTGAAGATCCGGCTCATTGAATGTTGTTGGTAGTGGCCTGTGCAGCGGCACGTGTAGTGGCCTGTGTGGTGGCGAGCGTGTCCGGCGGCAATTCCGCGCCGGTTGGACACTTGTAGCGGTTATACCCCCACAGGTACTGGGTCGGGTCGATAGTGATCAAGTCTTCGATAGCCGCATTGATCACGGCCGACGCCGCAGCGGGATCTTCGGGCAACATCCCGCCATCGCTCAGGATACGCAGGTGGCCGCGATAGCCCGCGCCCTTCGGCAGTCGTTCGGCATAGACCATCACCACCGGGGCCTTCGTCAGTTGCTGCAGCCGGTGCACCAGCGTCATCGAATAGGCCGGCTTGCCGAAGAACGGCGCCCAGGTGCCCTCGCCGCCGCTTGGCACCTGATCCGGCAGGATGCCGACCGCTTCGCCGCGCTTCAGGGCCTTGACCAGCATCCGCACGCCGCGTGGATTGGCCGGGGCCATCGCCATGTTGGGCCGGCTGCGCATCTGTTCGACGAACTCGCGCAACCATGCCTGGTGCGGCGGCTTGAACATCGCGGTGACGCGGCGCAGGCGCGCGTACGACTGGGGCAGCACCTCGAAGCAGCCCAGATGCGGCGTCAGGACGATCACACCGTTGCCGGCCGCCTCCAGGCGCGCCAGTTCCGGCCAGAGATGATCGTCGAAGTTGTCCGTGCGGACCGTGATGGACTTGCGGCTCCAGAAGTACGGCATTTCCATGATCAGCCGGCCCGAGTGGCGCGCGGCTTCCGCCAGCATGGCGTCGGATGCATCCGGATAGGCGTGGCGGAAGTTCTCCTCCAGTCTGCGTCCATAGCGGCCTGGCAGCCGTGCCGCCAGCAGTCCCAGGGCGCCGCCGATCGCGTGGAGCGCGCGCAGTGGTAAGCGGGAAATCAGCCAGAAAATAAATGTCATGACGCCGTCAGGGCTAAATTCGGCAGCGTGCCGGCCGAGAATAACAGTATCGGGTTCGCGTCGGCCGCCGCCTGTGGCATACCCAACATGGCACGCTGCAGCGAGGCCGGCAGGCGCGTATAATAGCCTGCATCGCCGAGTTAACTGACAACTTGCGGGGCGATGCCGCTCTACCCGAGGGGCTTGAAAATACCGCTAAAGCGTCGCCGCATCGTTTCCCGAGGCTGGCACGCAATAGCCAACTTGGAGAAACCAGATCGTGTCGAACGATTTCCTCTTTACTTCGGAATCTGTCTCCGAAGGCCATCCCGATAAAGTAGCCGACCAGATTTCGGATGCTGTCCTGGACGCGATCCTTGCCCAGGACAAGTACGCCCGCGTGGCGGCCGAGACGCTTTGCAATACGGGACTTGTCGTGCTGGCGGGTGAAATCACCACGACTGCCAACGTCGACTACATCCAGGTCGCGCGCGAAACCATCAAGCGCATCGGTTACGACAACACCGAGTACGGCATCGACTACAAGGGCTGCGCCGTGCTGGTGGCCTACGACAAGCAATCGCCCGATATCGCCCAGGGCGTCGACCGCGCGTCGGACGACTACCTGAACCAGGGCGCTGGCGACCAGGGCCTGATGTTCGGCTATGCCTGCGACGAAACGCCGGAACTGATGCCGTTCCCGATTTACTACTCGCACCGCCTGGTGGAGCGCCAGTCGCTGCTGCGCCGTGACGGCCGCCTGCCCTGGCTGCGTCCCGACGCCAAGTCGCAGGTGACCGTGCGCTACGTGGATGGCCGTCCGCACAGCGTGGATACCGTGGTGCTGTCGACCCAGCATGCGCCGGACATCTCGCAGGCCCAGATCCGTGAAGCCGTGATCGAAGAGATCATCAAGCCGGTGCTGCCGGCCGAGATGCTCAAGGAAACCAAGTACCTGGTGAACCCGACCGGCCGTTTCGTGATCGGTGGCCCGCAAGGCGATTGCGGCCTCACCGGCCGCAAGATCATCGTCGATACCTACGGTGGCGCTTCGCCGCACGGTGGCGGTGCGTTCTCGGGCAAGGATCCGTCGAAGGTGGACCGTTCGGCCGCCTACGCCGCCCGCTACGTGGCCAAGAACGTCGTGGCCGCCGGCCTGGCGCGCCAGTGCCAGGTGCAGGTCAGCTACGCGATCGGCGTGGCCCGCCCGATCAACGTGACCGTGTACACCGAAGGCACCGGCAAGATCTCCGACGAGAAGATCGCCGCGCTGGTTCAGGAGCATTTCGACCTGCGTCCGAAGGGCATCGTCCAGATGCTGGACCTGCTGCGTCCGATCTACGAGAAGACTGCCGCCTACGGCCACTTCGGCCGCGAGGAGCCGGAGTTCTCGTGGGAAGCCACGGACAAGGCCGCGATTCTGCGCGCTGCCGCCGGCCTGTAAGCGCCTGCTGCTGCGTCCGGGCGTTCTGCCGGATCAAGACCCCGCCGGTCCTTCGGGAGCGCGCGGGGTTTTTTGTTGATCTTGTTGCACAAGACCTCGGGCACAGTAGGGGTAAAATCCGGTCCAAACCGAACTTAATGGAATGGCTATGTCTCTGGATCTGATCCGTACTCAGCCCTACACCGACTGGTCGCCCGAAGTCTCGCCGGAGACGCAGGCGACGCTGCGCCGTGAACTGGAACAAGGCGCCGTGCTGTATTTCCCGAACCTGCATTTCCGCTTTGCGCCGGGAGAAGAGCGTTTTCTCGATAGCCGCTACTCGGATGGCAAGTCGAAGAACATCAACCTGCGTGCCAACGAAGGCGCCGTGCGCGGCGCGGCGGGTACCCAGCAGGACCTGACCGATCTCTACAACCTGATCCGCCGGTACGCCGAATCGACCGAGTCGCTGATCCACGCGCTGTTCCCCGAGTACGGGCCGCACATGACGCGCGCGGGTACCTCGCTGCGGCCGAGCGAGATCGCCGGACGCCCGGTGAGCTGGCGCAAGGACGATACGCGCCTGCACGTCGATGCGTTCCCTTCGAATCCGCTGCTTGGCAAGCGCCTGCTGCGCGTGTTCCACAACATCGATCCGGAGGCACCGCGCGTCTGGCGCGTGGGCGAGCCATTCGCAGATTTCGCGGGCCACTTCGTGCCGAAGACCCACGGGATGTGGCCCGGCCAATCCTGGCTGATGAAGACCCTGCACATCACCAAGCGCGCGCGCAGCGAGTACGACCATCGCATGCTGCAGCTGCATGATCTGGCCAAGGCCGATCTCGACTACCAGAAGTCGGTGCCGCAACAGGAATTCCAGTTCCCGCCGGGTTCGACCTGGATCGTGTTCAGCGACCAGCTTCTCCATGCGGCCATGCGCGGCAAGGCCATGATGGAACAGACCATCTACCTGGACCCCGCCGCCATTGGTGACCGCACGCACTCGCCCGAGGCTGTGTTGTCGAAGATGCTGGGCAAGCCGATGCTGGCGGCTTGAAGGTGGGAAATACGCCCGTTCCCGTAGCGCGGGAGCCGGGCGTTGTCAGCGCAGCAGCAGCTTCAACATCGACTCGAACCGCTTGCCGTAGGGCGGCTTGAGCAGTCCGGCGCCATTGAGGCCGGCCTGATGGAAGATCGGCTTGAGCTTCGAGAACGTCTCGAAGCCGGCCTTGCCGTGATAGACGCCCATGCCGCTCGGGCCGACGCCGCCAAATGGCAGGTCGTCCTGGGCGATATGGAATAGCGTGTCGTTGACGGTCACGCCGCCGGCTACGGTCTGGCGCATCACACGGTCCACCACATCCCCCGACTTATCGAACACATAAAGCGCCAGTGGGCGCGGGCGCGCGTTCACGAAGCCGATCGCGTCCTCGATGCTGCGATACGTCACCACGGGCAGTACCGGCCCGAAGATTTCCTCCTGCATCGCCATCACGTTGTCCGGCACATCCGTCAGCAGCACCGGCGGCAGGCGGCGCGCGGCGGCGTCCGGCGTAGCATCGGTCAGCGGCACTGCCTGCGCCCCCGCCGCGGTGGCGGCGGCGATCATCGACTCCAGCCGGTCGAAGTGACGTGGGCTGATGATGCTGGTGTAGTCGGGGTTGCGCGCGATATCGGGATAAAGCCGGCTGACGCAGCGGCGAGCCGTCTCGGCGAAGCGGTCGCGTTGGTCGGCTTGCACCAGCACGTAGTCGGGCGCGATGCAGGTCTGGCCCGCGTTCAGCAGCTTGCCCACCAGGATCCGCTCCACGGCCCGCTCGAAATCGGCATGCGGCCCGATGATCGCGGGTGACTTGCCGCCCAGTTCCAGCGTGACCGGCGTGAGGTTCGCCGCAGCGGCCCGCATCACATGGTGGCCGACATTGGTTGAGCCCGTGAACAGCAGGTGGTCGAACGGCAGGGTGCTGAAGGCGGCGGCCACTTCGGCGTCGCCGTTGATCACGGCCACCTCGTCGGGCGCGAAGGCCGCCTGCACCAGTTGCGCGAACAATGCGGAGAAACGTGGCGTGTACTCCGACAGCTTGACCATCGCGCGATTGCCGGCCGCCAGCGCGCCGGTCAGCGGTCCGATGGTCAGATACAGTGGGTAGTTCCATGGCACCACGATGCCGACCACGCCAAGCGGCTGCGGCATCAGGCGCGAGCGGCCAGGCTTGAACCAGAGGCCGGTGCTGGCGCGGCGCACACGCATCCAGCGCTTGCCGTGCCGCAATGCGTCATCGATCCCGGCCACGCTCGGGAAGATTTCCAGCAGCGCGGTCTCCTGCCGCGGACGATTGGTGAAGTCCGCGCTGATGGCTGCGGAGATGGCTTCGTGATTGGCCTGCACGAGCCTGCGCAAGCGGCGCAGCCGGTCGGCCCGCACATCCCATGGCGGTGTCTGGTCGTGCCGCGAGGCTGCGCGCATTGCATCAAACAAGGACGACATGGCGGGCACTTCTCTCATTGGCGGTCTCCTTCTGGGACACGGTTTGGTTCCGGGGCGGGGCGGCAGCCCGCAGGCCATTGACGATTGACCATCGGCCACCATAAGCCAGCCGCGCGGTTATCGCAATGGAGGGTGACTACCAAACGCCGCGCGGCGGCCGGGTTGGGCGAAGTGGCATCGCCGCGCTTCACGGCTCCCCGCGCCAGCGCCTACACTGGATTTTCGCGACACGCGTCCGCTGGGGACTGGCAGTACGGACACCGACACGCGAGGAGACAGATGGAAGCGACCTTTGACTATCTCGTCGTGGGCGCCGGCTCGGCCGGCTGCGCGCTGGCCGGGCGGCTGGCCGACAGTGGCAACGACAGTATCGCGCTGCTCGAGGCAGGCGGCCACGATCACCATGTGCTGGTACGCACACCCGCCGCGGGCGCTGCGTTCCTGCCACGGGCCGGCTCGCGCAATGTCGGATACCGAACCGTCCCGCAGGAAGGGCTGGACGGCAGGCGAGTCAGCCTGCCGGGTGGACGCGGCCTCGGCGGCTCATCCTTGATCTCCGCCATGATCTACACGCGCGGCCGCCCGGCCGACTACGACGCCTGGGCCGATGCCGGCTGCGACGGCTGGTCGTGGGTCGACGTGCTGCCGTATTTCCGCCGCGCCGAGTGCAACGCGCGTCTGGCCGGCGAGGACGACGATCCGCTTCACGGTGGCACCGGGCCGCTGCACGTCAGTGACCTGCGTTCGCCGAACCCGTTCGCGCACCATTTCATCGACGCAGCACAGCGTGCCGGCATCGTGCGCAACGGCGACTTCAACGGCGATGAGCAGGAAGGCGTGGGCTGGTATCAGGTGACCCAGCACAACGGCGAGCGATGGAATGCCGCGCGCGCCTATCTGCACGGCGGCAATGCCCGCAACCGGACCAGCAACGGCGGACGCAGCCACCTGCACGTGCTGACGGGGGCGCACGTGCTGCGCGTGCTGTTCGAACGCAGGCGCGCGGTGGGTGTCGTTGCGTGGCGCGACGGCAAGGAACTGGAAATCCGCGCGCGTCGGGAGGTGATCCTTGCTGCAGGCGCGTTCGGGTCTCCGCAATTACTGATGGCCTCCGGCGTGGGGCCGATGATGCATCTGCGCGAGCTTGGCGTTCCCGTGGTCCACGACCTGCCAGGCGTTGGCGCCAATCTGCAGGATCACGTGGATGTCTCGGTGCAACGACGCGTGCGTGCGTCCGAACTGTTCGGCATCTCGCTGGGCAGCGCCTTCCGACTGATTGGCGAAAGCCTGCGCTATCGGCGCGAGCGATCGGGCATGCTGACATCGAACTTGGCCGAAGCAGGCGCCTTCGTGCGCAGCCGCGCCGGGCTGGCCGAGCCCGACCTGCAATTGAGTTTCGTGGTGGGGCTCGTCGACGACGAGACGCGCCGCCTGCGCCTGGGGCACGGCTACGCGTGCCATGCCAGCGTGCTGCGCCCGCGCAGCCGTGGCGCGGTGCGGCTGGCGTCGCCGGACCCGCGCAAGGCGCCGCTGATCGATCCGCATTATCTGTCGGATCCGCAGGACATGGATGCCCTGCTCGACGGGTTGCGTATCGCGCGGCGTATCCTGGCGCAGGCGCCGCTTGCGGCATTCGGCGGGCAGGATCTGCGGCTGAGCCAACTGCGTGACGACGGCGGCAATGACGAAGCCGCACGGGCCTGGATTCGCGCGCACGCGCAATCGGCCTGTCAGCCGGTAGGCACCTGTCGCATGGGCATGGACCCGCTGGCGGTAGTGGACCCTCAACTGCGCGTGCGCGGCATCGAGGGCCTGCGGGTGGTGGATGCTTCGATCATGCCGACGCTGATCGGCGGTGACACAAACGCGCCGGCAATCATGATCGGCGAGCGCGCCCACGACCTGATTCGCTACGCGCCGCATGTGACGTTGCGGATTCTCGAAACCGTGGTGGCCGATTGACGCACGCCGCCGCGTTGGCGGCGTGCCGGGTGACCACTGCAGACGGCGTACTCAGACGCTCATCCTGAACTGGCCTACCATCTCGCGCAGCTTGCTGGCTTGCTCGTCCAGCGACTGCGCGGCGGCGGCGGCTTCTTCGACCAGCGCCGCGTTCTGCTGCGTAACCTGGTCCATCTGGCCCACTGCGTGTCCCACCTGCTCGATGCCAGTGCTTTGCTCCTGCGAGGCCGCCGAGATCTCCGTGATGATGTCCGATACACGTTTCACGGCTTGCTGGATTTCGGTCATCGTACTGCCCACGTCATGCGCCTGCTCGGAGCCGGCACGCACGGTTTCCGCCGAGGCTTCGATCAGATCCTTGATTTCCTTGGCAGCGCTGGAAGACCGTTGCGCCAGGCTGCGCACTTCGCCCGCCACCACGGCGAAACCGCGGCCCTGTTCTCCGGCGCGCGCTGCCTCCACGGCGGCATTGAGCGCGAGGATGTTGGTCTGGAACGCAATGCCTTCGATCATGTTCGTGATCTCGGCGATGCGCCCGGAACTGGTGCTGATCGCGCCCATCGTCTCCACCATCTGGTTGACCGCCTGGTTGCCTTCATCGGCCACCTGCGCGGCGTTGCTGGCCAGCGACGATGCCTGCTGGGCGTTGTCGGCGTTCTGGCGGACAGTCGTGCTCAATTGCTCCATGCTCGAGGCGGTCTCCTCGAGCGAGGCCGCCTGTTGTTCCGTGCGTGAGGACAGGTCGGTGTTCCCGGCGGCAATCTGCGCGGCCGCGACACCGACCGAATCGGTCGATCGACGTACGTCGCGCAACATATTCGCCACGCGCTCGATCAGCGTGTTGAAGGATTGCGCGGTCAGGCCGATTTCGTCGAGCCTGTCCACGACGGCACGATGATCGAGGTCGAGTGTTCGGCTGACGTACTCGAGCGAGCCCTGGATCTGCGCCAGGCTGCCTCGGATCCGCCGGAACAGCATCAGCGCCATGATCGCCGTGAGGGCGAGGGTAATGACGATCACGCTCAGGGAAATGCTGACAGACCGTGCATGTTGGGCCTTGTTGTTGTCCACGGCGATCCCGCCCTGCTTGGTGTTGTATTCAAGGTGCTCGGCCACCGCCTTACGCAGCGCCAGGGAGGCCTTGAACAGTTCGCCGGCCGTCAGCATCTGCTTCGCGCCGGCATAGTCGCCAGTACGGGAGCGCTCGAAGAAAGCCGGGATCTGGTCGCGATAGTGTTTGACCGCGGCGCGATCGGCCGCAAGCATTGTGCGGTCCGTCTCGTCCGAGACGTTATCGTGCGCGTACTTGTCGATCATCCTGTCAAAGCGCTTGCTGGCTTCGTCGAATTGTTGCTCGATCTCGGCCAGACCCTTGGCATCCTCGCTGAGGCCGTGGCGATACAACTCGATACGCATTGCGGCGACCGATTCGGCGACGGTATTCAGGTCATGCACGCTGCCTAGCGTGTTGTCGTTGAAGTACTCGAGGCGTTTCTCCGATTCGTTCATTTGCCAGATGCCGCCGATGCCGACAAAGAGCAGCGCGAGCAGTGCAATGGAGAGCGTAAGTAACAGACGTTTGCTGATAGTCATGGGGCTATTCGACGCACGCCGCAAGGCATGCGTCGTCCGTTGGGTGACTTGGATTTCGCAGCGGGCCGACTGCCCGTCACCTCAACGTTTACGGAGTGCACGCTTCCCCATGAAGATGAGTGAATTGCGGCACATCAACTTTCGTGCGATCTCTCCGCACGGACTGTCGTTGCTTTTCGGTGGCCTCAGGCGGGCCAGGCGCGTGCCGCGATGCGTGCCAGCGTGCTGGAGTCGGCGTCGAGCGTGCCGAACACGCGGCCGTGCTGGCGGCCAAGCCGGCTTGCAACGAATAGCGCCGCCGATTCGGCATTGCCGTGCGCGATCATCAGCGCCGCCTGTGCCGTCAGCACCAGTCCTTGCGCAAAACGTCGCGCGCTGGTTTCGAGCTGTTCAGCGGGCTCTCGCAGCATCGCCTGCAGCGACGCCAGCTCCGCGCGCACGGCGGCGTCACCATTCGACAGCCGCGCCAGATCCTGCAGGATGCGCGCGCCATCGCCAGGATCGCGCTGGAGCGCGCGCAGGACATCCAGGCACATGATGTTGCCCGAGCCTTCCCAGATCGAGTTGACCGGCGCTTCGCGATACAGCCGCGCCATCGGGCCGTCCTCCACGTAGCCGTTGCCGCCCCAGACCTCCATCGTCTCCCCGGTGGCCTCCAGCGCGCGCTTGCAGATCCAGAATTTGGCCGCCGGGGTCATCACGCGCTTCCAGGCGGCGGCCAGCGGATCGTCGTCGGCATGTTCGAAGGCATGAGCCAGCGCCATCATCATCAGTGTGGCGGCCTCGGATTCGAGCGTCAGGTCGGCCAGCACGTTGCGCATCAGCGGCTGGTCCGCCAGCAGCCTGCCGAACGCCATGCGGTGCCGCGCATGGTGGAGCGCCTGCACCAGACCGGCCCGCAGCAGCGCCGCGCTGCCGATCACGCAGTCGAGCCGCGTGTTGGTGGCCATCTCGATGATCGTGGGGATGCCCCGGCCTTCCTCGCCGATCAGGATGCCGGTGGTGCCGCGGAACTCGACTTCGCTGCTCGAGTTGGAGCGGTTGCCGAGCTTGTCCTTGAGCCGCTGGATCTGGACTGGATTCTTGCTGCCGTCGTCGCGGAAGCGTGGCACGAAGAAGCACGATAGTGGCCCGTCGGCCGCGCCCATGCGGGCGACCACCAGATGCGCGTCGCACATCGGCGCCGAGAAAAACCACTTGTGGCCCGTCAGCGCGTATTCGGCGCCCCGGCCGTCGCCGCGCACGGGCAGCGCCACCGTGGTGTTGGCGCGCACGTCAGAGCCACCCTGTTTCTCGGTCATGCCCATGCCGATCATCACGGCGGTCTTGTCGCGCCACAGCAGGTCGCGCGCATCGTGTTCGGTAGCGTAGAGGCGCGGTTCGAGATCGCGGAACAACGCGGGTTCCTTGCGCAGGACCGGAATACTTGCGAGCGTCATCGTGGTGGGACACAGCGAGCCGGATTCAACCTGGGCCTGCAGGAAGTAGCCCACCGTGCGCGCGGCCCAGACGCCGGGGCGTGGCTGGGCGAAGGGCAGGGCCTGGAGTTGCTGGCTGCGCAGCAGCGTCAGCAGGTTGTGCCACGATGGGTGGAATTCCACCTGGTCGATCCGCTCGCCAGTGCGGCTGTGCGTGTGCAGCTCGGGGATGAATCGGTTGGCGTCCGCGGCCCATGCCTGCACCTCCGGATCGCCCAGCCGCGCGCCGAATGCGGCGAGCGTATCGGCGTGCCACGCGCCGCCCAGGCGATCCAGCGCGGCACGCAGGCCGGGGTCCGACTCGAACAGGTTGTAGTGCGCCAGATCGGGCACCTGGTTGAACACCGTATGGGTTTGCGCACTGCCGGCATCGGGAAAGGATGTGGCGTCCATGGCATCTCCTGCGTGCGGAATTCGATCGAGGGGGCGGCCTGATGCGGTTCATGGTACGGCAACAACGGCGCGCGCAACACTGCCGAATCCCGCCACAAGACCCGTCAGCCTGCTTGCATCCGCCGTTATCGTGCACCGCAACATGTCGATTCCGATACTGTGACGCATGACAGATGCAACCGATCTTTGGCTGGCGTCAGGCAGGGGCTTGTGCTTAAATTCACCCCGTTGGATGAAACAGGGGTGCCGTTCGGATGGGCCGGGCGGCTGAGAGAGTCCCTTCGAACCCGATCCGGCTAGTACCGGCGTGGGAAGTTTCAAATAGAACCGAATTGCTCTAGTCCCGCGGATTTCCACTTTGATCCGCACAAACGGGACACCGCCGCTGGCCATGCCGCGCGACGGACCTCACAGGGCTCCTGGTTTCGTCCATCCCCGCATGAGAGAGGACGATACCCATGGCCCGTACTGCCCCCGCTGCTTCGTTTGAATCGCTCGAAAGCGATCTCGACCAGAAATTCGCCTATCCGGCTTCCAGCAAGACCTATATCACCGGCAGCCGGCCGGACATCCGCGTGCCGCTGCGCACGATCCTGCAGACCGCCACGCGCACCGAGAAGGGCGAGATGGCGAACCCGCCGATTCCCGTCTACGACACCTCGGGCCCGTACAGCGATCCGGACGTGCATATCGACCTGAAGGCCGGCCTGCCGCCCGTCCGCGCCAAGTGGATCGAAGAGCGCAACGACACCGAGGTGCTGACTGGCCTGTCGTCGGAGTATGGCCTGGCACGCGCCAATGACCCTGCCACGGCACACCTGCGCTTCGCGCAACTGACGAACCCGCGCCGCGCCAAGGCCGGCGCGAACGTGTCGCAGATGCACTACGCACGCAAGGGCATCATCACGCCCGAAATGGAATACGTGGCGCTGCGCGAATCGCTGAACCTGCAGGCGCTCTACGACAAGCCCGAGTACAAGGCGCTGCTGCGACAGCATCCGGGCAACGCCCTGGGCGCCGCTCTGCCGCTGCGTCCGGAAGATATGACGCCGGAGTTCGTACGCCGCGAAGTGGCTGCCGGCCGCGCCATCATCCCGGCCAACATCAACCACACGGAACTGGAGCCGATGGCGATCGGCCGCAACTTCCGCGTCAAGATCAACGGCAACCTGGGCAATTCGGCGGTGACGTCGTCGCTGGCCGAGGAAGTGGAAAAGATGGTGTGGTCGATCCGCTGGGGCGCCGACACCATCATGGATCTGTCCACCGGCAAGCACATCCACGAAACGCGCGAGTGGATCCTGCGCAACTCGCCGGTGCCTATCGGCACGGTGCCCATCTACCAGGCGCTGGACAAGACCGGCGGTATCGCCGAGGACCTGACCTGGGAAATGTTCCGCGACACGCTGATCGAGCAGGCGGAGCAGGGCGTGGACTACTTCACGATCCACGCCGGCGTGCTGCTGCGCTACGTGCCGATGACGGCCGACCGCGTGACCGGCATCGTCTCGCGCGGTGGTTCGATCATGGCCAAGTGGTGTCTGGCGCACCACAAGGAAAACTTCCTGTACACGCACTTCGACGAGATCTGCGAAATCATGAAGGCGTACGACGTGTCGTTCAGCCTGGGTGATGGTCTGCGTCCGGGCTGTATCGCCGATTCGAACGATGACGCCCAGTTCGGCGAACTGCGCACGCTTGGCGAACTGACCGCCAAGGCGTGGGAGCACGACGTGCAGGTGATGATCGAAGGCCCGGGCCACGTGCCGCTGCAGCGCATCCAGGCCAACATGGACGAAGAGCTCAAGCACTGCTACGAAGCGCCGTTCTACACGCTGGGACCGCTGGTCACCGACATCGCGCCGGGCTATGACCACATCACCAGCGGCATTGGCGCCGCCAACATCGGCTGGATGGGCACCGCGATGCTGTGCTACGTCACGCCGAAGGAGCATCTGGGCCTGCCGGACAAGGAAGACGTGCGCGAGGGCATCATCACGTACAAGATTGCCGCGCACGCCGCCGATCTGGCCAAGGGCTGGCCCGGCGCGCAGCTCCGCGACAACGCGCTGTCCAAGGCGCGCTTCGAGTTCCGCTGGGAAGACCAGTTCAACCTCGGTCTCGATCCCGAGCGCGCGCGTTCGTTCCACGACGCCACGCTGCCGGCCGAAGGCGCCAAGATTGCCCACTTCTGCTCGATGTGCGGCCCGAAGTTCTGCTCGATGAAGATCACGCAGGAAGTGCGCGACTACGCGGCATCGTTGCCGGAAGCCGAACGCGGAATGCAGGAGAAGTCGATCGAGTTCGTGAAGACGGGCTCGAAGATCTACTCGTAAGCCGCTATCTGCGCCGACGTGCAGACGGGTGCGGCCCTTGTGGCCGCGCCCGGCAGTATCCGCAGTACCCGTAGCATCTGAGTCCCGCGCGCGGCGCCCCCACGCGGCGCGGCGGTATTCACCCAACCGGAGGCCGGACGGCACATACCTTTCTCATGCCGCCGGCAAACAATCTCATGACAGCAGTACAGTCCTTCGATGTCGCCATCCTCGGTGCCGGCCTGGCCGGGCGGTTATCCGCCTGGCAGCTCGTGCGCGCCGGCGCCCGCGTGGCGCTGATCGAGCGTGGCGGACCCGATGGCAGCGGCTCGGCCGCGCATGTGGCGGCGGCCATGCTGGCGCCGCTGGCCGAATCGGCGATTGCCGAGCGCCGCATCGTCGATCTCGGCATGGTCAGCGTCGATCTCTGGCGTACCTGGATTGGCGAGTTGCCAGAGCCCGTGTTCTTCCAGGAGGACGGCACGCTGGTGGTCTGGCATGCGCGTGACCGCAGCGAGGTGTCGCTGTTCACGGGGCGTATGCGTGCCGTGGCGCCGCCCGATCTGGTGCAGCAACGCCTGCGCGCGCTCGACGGCGAAGGCGTGGGCCAGATCGAGCCGGCCCTGGCAGGGCGCTTTCCGCAAGGCCTGCTGCTGCAGGGCGAAGGGCAGCTCGACAACCGAGGCGCGCTGCACGCGCTGCTGAGCTGCGCCGTGACGGAGGGCTTGCACTGCGTCTGGGAGGCCGGTGACATCGATGCCGACGCCTTGCCCGCGCTGGGTATTCGCGCCGGCGTGGTGCTCGACTGTCGTGGCCTGGGCGCGCGCGCTGCGTGGACCAATGCGTCCGTGGGCGGCGAGACCGCGCTGCCGGGCCTGCGCGGCCTGCGTGGCGAAGTGGTGCGCGTCCACGCGCCGGATGTAAAGCTGCATCGCCCGGTGCGACTGCTGCATCCGCGCTACCCGATCTATATCGCGCCGAAGCCGAACGATCTCTACGTGATCGGCGCGACGGAACTCGAAAGCGAGGACGAATCGCCAATGAGCGTGCGTTCCGCGCTCGAACTGCTCTCGGCCGCGCATTCGCTGCATCCGGCGTTCGGCGAGGCGCGCGTGCTCGAACTCAATGTCCAGCGCCGGCCAACCCGCCCCGACCATCTGCCGGCGATTCGCGTCGACCAGCAGGCACGCGTCGTGCGCGTCAACGGTCTCTATCGGCATGGCTGGCTGATCGCGCCGGCCGTGACGGAGGCCGCGTGTGCCGTCGTGCGCGCGATGCTCGGTGGTGACCCCGCCGCGCACGCGGTGCCCGCCGCGTTGCGCTGGCCCGGCATGATCGAAGCCGTGCAGGAGCGTGGCAGCGCGATGCTATCGGCCGGGGCCGGGGCCGGGGCCGGCAGCGGCCTGCTGCACTAATCAGACAGACACCATGGAAATCCTGCTCAATGGCCGACCGATCGAGTTGCCCGAAGCCGCCACGCTGGCGGACGCGGTGACGGCGGCGGCCATCGCGCCGCCGTTCGCCGCCGCGGTGAACGGCCAGTTCGTCCCGCGCACCCGCCATGCGGCCACGCCGCTGGCCGCGGGCGACCAGATCGATCTCGTGCAACCCGTGACGGGAGGCTAAGTCCCTTATGACATTCGAACCAACTGAAACCCTGCGCGACCCGTTCGTGCTGTACGGGGAATCGTTTGCGTCGCGCCTGCTGCTCGGCACGGCACGTTACCCGTCCCCCGCCACGCTGCAGGCGGCCGTGGAAGCCTCGCGTCCGGCCATGATCACGGTGGCGCTGCGCCGTCAGACCGCCGTGGGCAGCGGTGATGGCCAGACGCTCGGCGGCGAGACCTTCTGGCAGATGCTGCGCACGCTGGGCGTGCCGGTGCTGCCCAATACCGCCGGCTGTTTCACGGCGCAGGAAGTGATCACCACGGCGATGATGGCCCGCGAGGTATTCGAGACCGACTGGATCAAGCTGGAACTGATCGGCGACGACTACACGCTGCAGCCCGACACGCTCAACATGCCTGCCGTGGCCGAAACGCTGGTCAAGGAAGGCTTCAAGGTGCTGCCGTACTGCACCGAGGACCTCGTGCTGTGTCGCCGCCTGCTCGACGTCGGTTGCCAGGCGCTGATGCCGTGGGCTGCTCCGATCGGCACAGGCCGTGGCGCGGTGAACCCGCACGCGATGCGCACGCTGCGTGACCGTCTGCCCGACACCCCGCTGATCGTCGATGCCGGCCTCGGCCTGCCGTCGCACGCGGCGCAGGTGCTGGAGTGGGGCTACGACGGCGTGCTGCTCAATACGGCCGTGGCCCAGTCCGCGTATCCGGTGAACATGGCGCGCGCGTTCGCGCTGGCCGTGGAAGCCGGGCGCACCGCCTACCTGGCCGGCCCGATGCCAGAGCGCGAGGTGGCCCAGGCCAGCACGCCCGTGGTGGGGATGCCGTTCTGGCACGCCGAAGGCGCGGAGGACCGCGCATGACACGTCAGGGTGTTGCCGCGGCCATCGACGCCGCGCTGTTCGATGACTTGATGGCGCGTTACGCCGCGATGTTCGGCCGTGACGAAACGCCATGGCGCATCTGGTCGGCGGCGAATGCTCCCGCCGCGCTCGATCGCCATGACGTGGTGCTGTCCGATGGCGAGGCCACCGGGGATCTGATCGATCGGGTGGTGGTCGCCGATGCGGTGCTGATCGAATCGGAGCGCGAAGGCGGCCGCTGGATCGACACCGTGCGCTCACCGATGGGTACCTGGGTGCTCGACGTGCGGGCCGACGACGACACGCCGCATTCGCCCGCGTTCGTGGCCGTGCTGCGCGCCGCGTTGTCGCTGCACTTTCCGGCGCACGACGCCCTGTGCATCGCCCGCGCCTGGCAGCCGGGCGCCACGGCCTGGCCGAACGAATTCGCGCGCTTTCCGCAGGTGCGACATGCGGCGCTGGTGCCGCCGGGCCAGACCGCGCAGCCCTTCGCGCCTTGTCCGCCCGATCTCGGTCTCTATGCCGTGATGCCCAGCGCGGCATGGATCGAGACGCTCGTGCCGCTGGCCGTGCCGACCGTGCAGCTGCGCTTCAAGTCTGACGATGGCGATGCGGTGAAGCATGAAGTGGCGCGCGCGGCGAAGGCCGCCAAGGGTTCGCAGTCGCGCCTGTTCATCAACGATCACTGGCGTGTGGCGATCGATCACCACGCAGCTTGCGGTGGCGACAGCGGCATCTACGGGATTCATCTCGGGCAGGAGGATCTGGACGACGCCGACCTCGACGCGATCCGCACGTCGGGCCTGCGCCTCGGGGTGTCCACGCACGGCTACGCGGAAATGCTGCGCGTGGCCGCGATCTCGCCGAGCTACCTCGCGCTTGGCGCGATCTTCCCGACCACCACCAAGGTCATGCCGACCCAGCCGCAGGGCATGGGCCGCTTCCAGTCCTACGTGGCGTTGATGCAGCCTGTGATCCCGTCGCTGGTCGGCATCGGCGGGGTGAACGCAGGCAACATGGGGGAAGTGCTGGCGGTGGGCGTCGGCAGCGCCGCCGTGGTGCGGGCGATCACGGAAGCCAGCGATGTGCCGGCGGCGGTGGCGGGGCTCAACGCCTTGTTTGCCTGATCCGGACGTAGACTTTGGGCGCTGACCGGCCAGCCCGGCTGGTGGCGCCCGGCAATTGCGCATATCCTCTTTGGCTCACCATTAAAGGACTGAGGTTCCGCACTACGGAACGGAACCCTGCAGAGAGGAAACAGCAGTGAACGAGATCATCCCCGCCGCACCGGGCACCCCCGACAAGCCTTACTTCGGCATTGACATTCCGTTGATGCGCCTGCTGGGTCTGCAGCCCGTGCATATGGAAGAGGGTCTGTGCCGCACGCGTCTGCCGGCCAATCCCAACGTGGTGAACAGCCGGGGCGATGTGCATGGCGGCACCCTGATGGCGGTGCTCGACTTCACGCTGAGCGGTGCGGCACGGTCTCATGCCCCGCTGGAGACCGGCGTCATCACGATCGACATGTCCACGCATTTCCTGTCCGCCGCACGCGGCGAACTGACGTTCGAGGCGCGCATCATGCGCCGTGGCGCCAAGATCGCCTTCTGCGAGGGCGAGGCCCGCGACGCGACGGGCACGCTCTGCTGCGTGGCCCGCGCGTCGTTCAAGCTCGTGAAGCTGGTCGGCGGCGATTAATCTTTCGGACCGTCCGCGGGACGGTACACCGCTTCAAATCGCGCGCGCTCGGTGATGCCATAGTCGCCGGGCGCGTATTGCATCAGCCAGTCGCCCGGCTTGCCGGTCAGCACGTCGCCGCCGGTCGAGCGCGCAATCGCGAATGCGTGCGGCATCTCCCGGGCCAGCACCGGCACCGGCTTGTTGCGATACGGGCCGGACTCACCATGGGCGTTCGGTCCCACCGCCACATACCGTGGGTCGAAGCGTCCGCGCGAAACCACCCAGCGGTCGCCGGTGGCGCCGGTCACGATCGCGTCGCCTGGCTGATAGCGGTTCGGGCCCTCGCGGCTGATCAGTTCTCCCGGCTCGGTGGCAAAGGCCACCTGCACCGTTTCATCCTTGACGTACCAGTGGGCGGCGCGGTCTTCGCGCAGGTCGATGTTGGTCAGTGTCTGCATGGTTTTCGCGATGCTCGCGATTAGCCCAGCGCGCGCGGCGCGAAGCTGTGATTGAGGGGGCCGTTGCCGCCGCCAAGGCGCAGCCGGGCGCCCGAGCGAATGGCTTGCGCGACGAAGTCGAGCGCCGCGGCGACCGCATCGGGCAGCGCGTCGCCCCGGGCGAGCTGCGCCGCGATGGCGGCGGCCAGCGTGCAGCCGGTGCCGTGCAGGTTCGGCGTATCGACGCGCGGATGGGTGTAGACGCGCGCGGTGCCGTCGGCCAGCATCAGCAGGTCATCCAGGCCCAGGCTGCCGGGGCCGTCGTCTTCCAGATGGCCGCCTTTGAGCAGCACTGCCTTGCAGCCGAGCGCAAGCAGGTCCGCTGCGGCCGCCTCCATCTCGGCGCGGCGCGTGATGCGGCGGCCTAGCAGGTATGACGCCTCAGGCAGGTTCGGCGTGACCAGCATCGCGCGCGGAAACAGCAGTTTCACCATCGCCTGGCTGGTCGCGTCGTCGGACAGCGTGGCGCCCGAGGTCGAAATCATCACCGGGTCCACCACGAGCTTGCGGATGCCATGCCGATCCACCGCCCCGGCTACGGCCTCAACGATGGCCGCCGTTCCCAGCATGCCGGTCTTGGCCGCGTCCACGCCGATGTCGCTGGCCACGGCGTCGATCTGCGCGGCCACCATGTCGGCCGGTATGGCGTGGACGCCGGTCACGCCGAGCGTGTTCTGAGCCGTGATCGCGGTGATCGCGCTCATGCCGAAACATCCCAGTGCCGCGAACGTCTTCAGATCGGCCTGGATACCGGCCCCGCCTCCGGAGTCGGATCCGGCGATGGTCAGGGTGCGGGGTGGCGTGGGGAGCATGTGCAAGGTGAGGAGAGACGGAGAAAGACCGGAAAAATGTGCCTGCTTGCGCCGCAAGGCGCGGACAGGCACGCTACAATACCGCCACTCCGAGGAGCGTTGCAACGGATGGCCCCGCCTTCCGCCAGGCTCGGAATGTTTCAACGGCGCTCGCAGTTCCGTGGTTCGCACGGACGCGAGTCGACCTGTCCGCCCGCCATGCCAAGTGCTGGCGCGGCCATCGGCACCCCTTCGGGGCTGCCGTCATCTTGTCGCCCTCCCGTTTCTTGCGTGACCACTTCAACTACGGAGTGACGTATGAACGCAGTGACCGACCTGAAGCAAGACTACATCGTGGCCGATATCGGCCTGGCCGGCTGGGGCCGCAAGGAAATCGCCATCGCCGAGACCGAAATGCCCGGCCTGATGGCCATTCGCGACGAATTCGCCGCCGCGCAGCCGCTCAAGGGCGCGCGCATCGCCGGTTCGCTGCACATGACGATCCAGACCGCCGTGCTGATCGAAACCCTCAAGGCACTGGGCGCCGACGTGCGCTGGGCCTCGTGCAACATCTTCTCGACGCAGGATCACGCCGCCGCCGCCATCGCCGCATCGGGCACGCCCGTGTTCGCCTTCAAGGGCGAATCGCTGAAGGAATACTGGGAATTCACGCACCGCATCTTCGACTGGGCCGACGGTGGCACGCCGAACATGATCCTGGACGATGGCGGCGACGCCACGCTGCTGCTGCACCTGGGTGCCCGCGCCGAAAAGGATGCGTCGCTGATCGCCAAGCCGACCAGCGAGGAAGAAACCTTCCTGTTCGCCGCCATCAAGGAAAAGCTGGCCAAGGATTCGACCTGGTACAGCCGCAACCTGGCCGCCATCCGTGGCGTGACCGAGGAAACGACCACCGGCGTGCACCGCCTGTACCAGATGGCGCAAAAGGGTGAACTGAAGTTCCCGGCCATCAACGTCAACGACTCGGTGACCAAGAGCAAGTTCGACAACCTCTACGGCTGCCGCGAATCGCTGGTGGACGGCATCAAGCGCGCCACCGACGTGATGATCGCCGGCAAGATCGCCGTGGTTGCCGGCTACGGCGACGTGGGCAAGGGCAGCGCCCAGGCCCTGCGCGCGCTGTCCGCGCAAGTGTGGGTGACCGAGATCGATCCGATCTGCGCGCTGCAGGCCGCCATGGAAGGCTACCGTGTGGTGACGATGGACTACGCCGCCGAGCACGGCGACATCTTCGTGACCTGCACCGGCAACTACCACGTGATCACGCACGACCATATGGCCAAGATGAAGGACCAGGCCATCGTCTGCAACATCGGCCACTTCGACAACGAGATCGACATCGCATCGGTCGAGAAGTACGAATGGGACGAGATCAAGCCGCAGGTTGACCACGTCAAGTTCCCGGACGGCAAGAAGATCATCATCCTGGCCAAGGGCCGTCTGGTGAACCTGGGCTGCGCCACGGGCCACCCGTCGTACGTGATGAGCAGCTCGTTCGCCAACCAGACGATCGCCCAGATCGAACTGTGGGCCGAACGTGACAGCGGCAAGTACCCGGTTGGCGTGTACGTGCTGCCGAAGCACCTGGACGAAAAGGTTGCGCGCCTGCAGCTCCGGAAGCTGAACGCGCAACTGACCGAACTGACCGAGCAGCAGGCGGCCTACATCGGCGTGAAGAAGGAAGGCCCGTACAAGGCCGACCACTACCGCTACTGATCGGCCACGGCTCTCGCCCCCGGCGCGGCTCCCCGCTCCCGCGCGGGAGCGGGCGCCGCGCCGGCCGCGCGACACGGCGTCATCAAGACCGTGCACAATTAGTGTCATCCAACCAAAAACAAAGGAGTTGCAATGAGACTGTTGGCCGTATGGATCATCAATGCCGCAGCGTTGTTCCTGGTGGGTTACCTGATCAGCGGGGTCCATCTTGGCAGCTTCGGCTCCGCCATGATTGCCGCGCTGGTGCTGGGCCTCGTCAATGCGCTGATTCGGCCGATCCTCGTCATCCTGACGCTGCCGGTCACGCTGCTGACGCTGGGCCTGTTCATCTTCGTCATCAACGCGCTGCTGTTCCTGTTCGTGGGCAACCTGCTGCAAGGATTCGTCGTGGACGGCTTCGGTTCGGCGCTGCTCGGCTCGATCTTGTACAGCGTGATTGCGTGGATCCTGGCCAGCGTGCTGCTGGGCGAGCGCAACTGACGCGTTGAGACTCTTTTTCTGGGCGCCGCCACGGCGGCGTGCCAACCATGACTGATCGTTACTTCAGCTTCGAATTCTTCCCGCCCAAGACGGCGGAGGGCGCGGAGAAACTGCGCAATACGCGCGCGCAGCTTGCGCCGCTGCAGCCCAAGTACATCTCGGTGACGTTCGGCGCCGGCGGTACCACGCAGCAGGGCACGCTCGATGCCGTGCTGGAGATCCAGCGCGAAGGTATCGAGGCTGCGCCGCACTTGTCGTGCGTGGGCTCCACGCGCGACAGCATCCGGACGATTCTCCAGACCTATCGCGATGGCGGCATCCGCCACATCGTGGCGCTGCGCGGCGACATGCCGTCGGGCATGGGCGAGATCGGCGAGTTCCGATATGCCAATGAACTCGTCGAGTTCATCCGCGCGGAAACCGGTGACTGGTTCAACATCGAAGTGGCCGCCTATCCCGAGTACCACCCGCAGGCCCGTTCGCCGCGTCACGACCTGGAAAACTTCGTGCGCAAGGTCAAGGCCGGCGCGGACTCGGCAATCACGCAGTACTTCTTCAACGCCGATGCGTACTTCCGCTTCGTCGACGACGTGCGCGCGATGGGCGTGGAAGTGCCGATCGTGCCCGGCATCATGCCGATCACGAACTACTCTCAGCTGATGCGCTTTTCCGAGATGTGCGGCGCCGAAGTGCCGCGCTGGGTAGCCAAGCGGCTCGAGTCGTTCGGCGATGACAAGGAAGCGATCCGCGCCTTCGGCCTGGACGTGGTGACCGACCTGTGCGCGCGCCTGCTCGATGCGGGCGTGCCGGGCCTGCACTTCTACACGCTCAACGCCGCCGGCGCGACCAAGGCGGTCTGGCAGCGCCTGAAGCTGTAATTCCCGATGCCCGCCGCGCGCCGCCCGGACCCATTCGTCGAGCACCTGCTCGAACTGATGGCGCCGCTGGCGGCCAACATCGGGGCCATCACGGCCAAGCGGATGTTCGGCGGGCATGGCCTGTTCTACGATGGCCTGATGTTCGCGCTCATCAGTGGCGGCCAGTGCTTCCTGAAGGCCGACGACGTCACGCTGGCGCGCTTCGAGGCCGAGGGCAGCGAGCCGTTCCGGTATCAGTCCGCGCGCCGCGAGGTGACGATGCGTCACTACCTGAGCCTGCCACCCGCGTGCCTGGAATCGCCCGCAGCGATGACACCGTGGGCGCGCATGGCCGTGGAAGCGGCGTTACGTCTGGGTAACGCGCGCTGACCGCCTGGTCACTGGCGTGGCCGTTGGTGTCATACTCGGCGGCATGGTCACCGCCACATTCCGTTTCTACGAGGAACTGAACGACTTCCTGGCGCCGGCACAACGTCGCCGGGACTTGTCGTGCCCCTGCGCGCGCGCCGCCACGGTCAAGCACATGATCGAAGCGCTGGGCGTACCGCATACCGAGGTGGAACTGATTCTCGTCAACGGCGAGTCGTCGCCGTTCGAGCGCATCGTGTGCGACGGCGACCGCATCGCGGTCTACCCGAAATTCGAATCGTTCGATGTCGCGCCGCTGCTACGTGTCCGCGAACATCCGCTGCGCGAAATCCGGTTCGTGGCGGACGCCCATCTAGGCGGCCTGGCGCATCTGCTGCGCATGACCGGTTTCGATACGCTCTACGACAACCACTTCGAAGACAGCGAGATCGCCCGCATCGCCTCGGACGAGAAGCGCATCGTACTGACCCGCGACCGCGAACTGCTCAAGCGCCGCGGCATCACCCACGGCTGTTACGTGCGGGCGATCCGGTCGTCATTGCAGGTCAGGGAGATCTTTTCCAGACTGGACCTGGCTCGCAGCGCCAGGCCATTCTCGCTCTGCCTCGATTGCAACGTGCCCCTGCGTCGTATTGGCAAGACCGATGTGGATGGGCGCGTGCCGGAAGGGGTGTTCGAGCGTCACGAGCATTTCGTCACCTGCCCGCATTGCCAGCGCGTGTTCTGGGAAGGATCGCACTGGCGCAAGATGCGGACGCTGGTGGAGGAACTGATGAGCGCCCAGGCCGACCAGGTTGCCTCTGGTGGTCCGGGTGGCCCGGGTGGAAATAGCTAGATCACCCCTCGTTCCGTGACCAGCCAGTCCATCGGCAGGTCATGCGACGCTGCCTGCAGCGGCACCTCGCACGCGGCAAAGGCGATTCCGATCGCTATCGGCGTGGCCTTTGCGGCAGCCATGGCCGCCAGCGTGCGGTCGTAGAAGCCGCCGCCGTATCCCAGGCGGAACTTATCGGCGCTGAATCCGACACATGGAATGAGCAGTGCGTCTGGTGTTACGGCTCCGGTGCCATCGGGCACCGGAATGCCGTACTGGCCGGCGCGCATTGTCGTGTCTGGCGCCCACGCATGGAAATCGAGCGGCGCAGCGGGCCGGCTCACGATGGGCAGGGCGGCCACGCGGCCGGGCATCGCGGCCAGCCATCGGGTCACGGTGTCGCGTACGTCGAACTCCTGCTGGATCGGCCAGTAGAACCCCAGTCGTTGCACGCCGAGACGTTCGAGCAGTGGCGCGAGCGCTGCCGCGATCTGTGCATCCGCCGTCTCTCGATCGGGTAGCGCGGCGCGTAGCGCGAGCAGCCGGCGGCGCAGGGCGCGACGGTCCTCAGGGGCCATGAAATAAAGGCTGTCCGGCCCGTTGTCCGGTGCTTGGTTTGGTGGCATGGCGTGCAATAATGGCCATCGAACAAACATTTGAAAACAATGCTGGACGCGCAAATGAAGATGCGCGCCGGTGGTACGAATCACGAATCCTGCGTGCCTGTCGCGTGACAGGCACGCACCCAACAAGGAATACCAAGAATGCCGAAGGGAGTATATCTGCGCCGTGCAGGACGCTTCGCCTGGCTTGCGTTCGCAGGTGCGCTGCTGGCTACCCCAGTCTACGCGCAGAAACGTACGGCGACGCCCCAGAAAGCGGTGCAGCAGCAACCGGCCGCCCTGACGATTCCGTCGGACCCGGACGATGCCTTTGTCGCGCTGCGCGAGGCCGCCCGCAAGAACGACGCGGACCGCGCCGCGGCCATCTCGGCCACGCTGGTCGACTATCCGATTCCGTCGTACGTCGAATACTTCCGCATCAAGTCGCAGATGTTCGACTCGAGCGGCCAGCCGCTGATCGACACGCCGGATGCCGAGATCAGCGCGTTCCTGCAACGCTACCAGGGCGAGGCGATTGCCGACCGGATGCGCAATGACTGGCTGCTGGTGCTTGGCAAGAAGCGCGACTGGGCAAACTTCGACATCCAGTATCCGCAGTTCGTGCTGAAGGACGATACGCAGGTGGAGTGCTACGCGCTGCTGTCGCGCGCGCTCAAGGGCCAGAACGTGGCCGCCGATGCGCGTGCGGTGCTGGTCGACCCGCGCTACTACGGCGACGGCTGTGTTGACCTGATCAGCTACATGGCGCAGAGCCAGCAGATCCAGCGCAGCGACGTGGCTTTCCAGGCGCGTCAGGCGCTGGAGCAGAACTACACCACGCTGGCTGGCAAGATCGCAGCCGCGTTGCCGGATGCGCGCGTGGATGGCGATTCGCTGGCCACCGTGGTCAAGATGGCACGTAACGATCCCTCGCAGGCCGCCGCCTACCTGGGCACGATCTCGGGCAACCTGTCGCGTGACGAGCAGGGCGCGGCCTGGGGCGTGATCGGCCAGTTCGCGGCCAAGAAGCTGATGCCGGAGGCTGCTGGCTACTACCGTCGCCAGATGGACCTGGGCGGTAACCAGTGGCTGTCCGATGAGTCGCAGGAATGGCGCGTGCGGGCCGCGTTGCGTCAGGGCGACTGGAAGCAGGTGCGCCAGTCCATCGAATCGATGCGTCCCGAGCTGCGTGCCAAGGATCCGGCATGGACGTACTGGTACGCGCGCGCGCTCAAGGCCGATGGCCGTGGCAGCGACGCCCAGCAGCAGTTCCAGTCGATCGCCGGCCAGTTCAATTTCTATGGCCAGCTAGCCAGCGAGGAACTGGGCAATCGCATCACGATTCCGACGCGGACCACAGTCACCGATGCCGAGGCGATGGCGATGCGCTCGCGCGCCGGCTTCACGCGCGCCAAGAAGTTCTATGACCTGAACCTGCGCTTCGAAGGCAACCGCGAGTGGAACTGGGAACTGCGCGGCATGAACGATCGTGACCTGCTGGCCGCGGCCGAGTACGCGCGCAAGATCGAGCTGCTCGATCGTACCGTCAACACGTCCGACCGCACCAAGGCCGAGCACGATTTCACGCAGCGCTTCCCGATGCCGTACCGGGACATCATGCAGCGTGCCACGGACGAGGTCGGCCTCGACATGGCGTGGGCCTACGGCCTGATTCGTCAGGAATCGCGCTTCATCATGAATGCGCGTTCGTCCGCGGGCGCGCATGGCCTGATGCAGGTGATGCCGGCCACGGCCAAGTACGTCGCGCGCAAGATCGGCATGACCGACTTCTCGCCGTCGATGATGGGAGACCCCAACATCAACATCATGCTCGGCACCAACTACATGAGCATGGTGCTGACCGATCTGGACAGCTCCTGGACGCTGGCGTCCGCCGGCTACAACGCTGGTCCGGGACGGCCCAAGGCGTGGCGTACCAGCCTGTCGCGACCGGTGGAAGGCGCGATCTTTGCAGAGACGATCCCGTTCACCGAGACGCGGAACTACGTGAAGAATGTGCTTTCGAACGCCACGTACTATGCTGCATTAATGAGTGGCCGGCCCCAGTCCCTGAAAGACCGTCTGGGAATGGTCGCGCCGTCTTCGGTCACGACGACCAGCCTCCCCTGAGCCTGACGAGGCACTCTCGCACTCAGACGGAGACGGTGGGCCCCGTGGCCACGGACGCGCGCATCGATGCCCGCGTAACGTGTTCGTCACGGAGCCCACCATGCAGACCAGCAATGTTCTTGTCATCGGGGGCGCCGGTTTCATCGGCAGCCACCTGATTTCCCGCCTTGCCGGCGCAGCCACCGCCTCCGGTGCGCCGCTCGATCCGGCCTCCAGTCCCGATAGTCCCATCGCGCCCGATCGCATCATCGTCGGCACGCGCAATGTCGAGCATGCCCAGCACCTGCTGCTGCTGCCGCGTGTCGAAGTGATCGAACTTGGCCTGGCCGACGACGCGGTGCTCGACGACGCCATCGGCTCGCTTGGCGTCGACGGTATCGTCGTCAATCTGGTTGGCGTCCTGCATGGCGAGCGTGGCGACCCGTATGGGCCGCAGTTCGCCGCCGCGCATGTCGATCTGCCGCGCCAGGTCGTCGAATCCTGCAAGCGCACTGGCGTTCGCAGGCTGCTTCACATGAGCGCGCTCGGCGCCGATCCACAAGGACCGTCGATGTATCTGCGCAGCAAGGGCGATGGTGGGAGGATCGTGCGCGAAAGCGGGCTCGACTGGACGATCTTCCGTCCATCGGTCGTATTCGGTCCCGACGATCATTTCCTGAACCTGTTCGCCCAGTTGCAGCAGATGGCGCCGGTGGTGCCGCTGGCGTGCGCCCACGCGCGATTCCAGCCGGTGTTTGTGCTGGACGTGGTGCAGGCCTTCGTCAATGCGATGGTCCATCCCGAAACGATCGGGCAGGTCTACGAGCTTGGCGGTCCGCAGGTCTACACGCTCGAGGAACTCGTCCGCTTTGCCGGCCGCGCGTCGGGGCATCCCCGTCCGGTCATCGCGCTACCCGACGCGCTCGCGCGGATGCAGGCGGCGGTGCTCGAACACGTGCCCGGTGGCACGGTGCTGTCGCGCGACAATCTCGACTCGATGCGGCTGGACAACGTGCTGGCGCACCCGATGGCGGCCGAGCTTGGCGTGCGCCCGGTCAGCCTGGAAGTCGTGATGACCGACGTGCTGTCCGGCCGCAATCGCGACAGCGCGCTGCGGTTCATGCGGGGCAGCGTGCATCGATGACCGGGGCTAGCGCCCGATCGATGTGATTGCGGCTCACACGCTTGCGAGCGTAATTCGCTTGGAATGCGCCCGGCGAGGTCGATAGAATGACCGGTTCGGGGCGCGCGCGTTGCTTTCCGTACGTTCACCGCCCGAAAACCTTTTGACCCTCGCCCCAAGGATCTGCGATGAAGCTCGTCATCGGCAACAAGAACTACTCTTCCTGGTCGCTGCGCCCGTGGCTGTTGCTGCGCCACGCCGGCATTGCCTTCGAGGAAATCGCGGTACGTCTGTTCACGAAGGAGTTCGCGACCGAGATCGCGCGCTATTCGCCGGCTGGCAAGGTGCCGGCGCTGATCGATGGCGACGTGACCGTATGGGATTCGCTGTCGATCAGCGAATATGTCGCCGAACGCTTTCCGGAGAAGGCCCTGTGGCCGAAGGACGCCGCCGCGCGCGCGCTGGCGCGTTCGATCTGCGCCGAGATGCATTCCGGGTTTGGCAACCTGCGCAGCCAGATGCCGATGAACGTGACGGCAATGCTGCCGGGGCTGGGCTGGAACGTCGCCGTGCAGCGTGACATCGACCGCATCGCGTCGATCTGGACCGATCTGCGCACGCGCTACGCGTCCGAGGGTCCGTTCCTGTTCGGCGGCTTTACGATTGCCGACGCGTTCTACGCGCCGATAGTCAGCCGCTTTGCCACCTACGGCGTGCATCTGCCCGAAGCCGCCAAGGCGTACGCGGACTTCGTGCTGGCGCTGCCCGCGATGCAGGAATGGGCGGCGGCGGCGCGCGAGGAACGGGACTTCGTCCCGGCCGATGAACCGTATCGCACCGAGCCGGATCGTCCGGACGCGATCATCGTTTCGGGTTGATTCATGCAGGTGTACGCAGTGGGCGGCGCCGTCCGCGACCAGTTGCTCGGAAAGCCGAGCCAGGACCGTGACTACGTGGTGGTGGGCGCCACGCCCGCGGACATGGAGGCCGCCGGCTTCAAGCCGGTGGGCAAGGATTTCCCGGTCTTCCTCCATCCGCAGACCAAGGCCGAGTACGCGCTGGCGCGGACCGAGCGCAAGACTGCGGTCGGCTACAAGGGCTTTGCCTTCTATACCGGCGCCGACGTGACGCTGGAGGAGGATCTCGTCCGGCGTGACCTGACCATCAACGCGATGGCCCAGGCGGTGGACGAGCATGACAACCTCGTCGGCCCGGTGATCGACCCCTATGGCGGCCAGAAGGACCTGGCCGCGCGCAAATTCCGCCACGTGTCCGACGCCTTCGCCGAGGATCCGGTGCGTATCCTGCGCGTGGCGCGTTTCGCGGCGCGCTTCCACGATTTCACGGTGGCGCCGGAGACCGTCGCGCTGATGCGCAAGATCGTCGACGCGGGCGAGGTGGATGCACTGGTGCCCGAACGTGTCTGGCAGGAACTGTCTCGCGGGTTGATGGAGGCGAAGCCGTCACGCATGTTCGACGTGCTGCGCGAGTGCGGCGCGCTGGTCCACCTGTTGCCGGAACTCGATCGCCTATGGGGCGTGCCCCAGCGCCCGGAATATCATCCCGAAGTCGATACCGGCGTGCACGTGATGATGGTGATCGACTACGCGGCGAGCGTCGGCGCATCGCTGCCGGTGCGCTTCGCCGCGATGGCGCACGACCTCGGCAAGGGCACCACGCCCGAGGACATGCTGCCCCGGCATATCGGTCACGAGCAACGTGGTGTCAAGTTGCTCGAAGCCATCTGTCAGCGCCTGCGCGTGCCGAACGATTGCCGCGAGCTGGCCCTGGTGGTGGCGCGCGAGCACGGCAATATCCATCGCAGCATGGAGTTCGGCGCGGCGGCGCTGACGCGGCTGATCGAGCGTTGCGACGCGCTGCGCAAGCCGGAGCGGTTCGCCGAGGCGCTGCTGGCCTGCGAGGCCGATGCGCGTGGGCGCCTGGGTTTTGCGGACAAGGACTACCCGCAGGTGGCTCGCCTGCTGGCTGCGCGCGATGCGGCGGCTTCCGTGGACGCCGGCGCGATTGCCAAGGCTTGCGGGGACAGGGTCGATCAGATCAAGGACCGGGTGCACAAGGCCAGGGTGGTGGCGGTGGCGCAGCGGCTGGGGATGGCGGAGGAGTAGGGGGCGGCCCCCTACAGCAGCTTCCCGATCACCAGCGCCGCCAGCGACAACAGGATCGTCGACGCGAACGGCAGCACGTACTCGCGGCCGAACAAGCGGAACCGGACATCGCCCGGCAGGCGTCCCAGCCCGATCTTCTGCAGCCACGGCAGCGAGGCTGACAGCACGATCACGCAGAGAAAGATGGTGAACGTCCAGCGCAACATGGCGACCCGGGCTCCCTTAGTAGACTTAGAGTGCGAAGCTGCGGTCGCCGCGCGCGAAGCCGTCTAGCGGCATGGCGTCGTCGATGCCGCGGGTGAGGGCGATGACCTTGAACAGCTCGCCCATCTCCGCTTCAGACAACAGCTTCTGCACAGCATTGGCCTGCGGCAGGAATGCGCGGGCGTCGCTCGGATCGAGCGACATCATCAGATCCGTGATGCCGGCATTCATCAGGAAGCGCGCCTGCGAGGCGTAGCCGGACACTTGCAGGCCAGCCTCCACGGCCGCCTGGGCGATGCCGCTGAAGTTCACGTGCGCGGTGATGTCCTGCAGTCCGGGGTAAAGGAACGGGTCGGGGTGTGCGTGATGACGGTAGTGGCACATCAGCGTGCCGCCGGTACGGTGCGGATGGTAGTACTCGGACGCCGGGAAACCATAGTCGATAAAGAACGCCGCGCCGCGCGCCAGCAGCGCGCCCACGGCGCGGGTGAATCCTTCCGCTTCGGCATGGGTCTCGGTGACGATGTCGTGGTCGCCCGGAATCCCGAGCAGTACCTCAGGGATCGCGCCGTCCTCCAATGGCCGGTCTTCGAAGGCGAAGGCCTCGGCGCCCGCCTTTCCATCCTTCGCGCAGACCACGCCACGTTCGTGCCAGCGGCCGCCAATACGCGCGTACAGCCGCACCGGCATTGCATCGAGCACTTCGTTGCCCACCACCACACCCTCGAAGCGGTCCGGCAGGGCGTCCAGCCAGGTGACGCGCCCGGCCAGATGCGGGGCCCGCTGGTCCAGCGTGGCCTGCTGGCGCGCACGCAGTTCACCGGACAGTTCGACGATCTGGTAGGTGTCTGGCAGCGCATCCTCGGTTTCGAGCGCGAGCAGCAGGTCGGCGGCCAGCCGGCCGGTGCCCGCGCCGAATTCCATGACGCGCGGCAGGTTCATTCTGATCAGCGGCGCAAACTGGCGCGCCAGCGTGCGGGCGAAGAATGGCGTCAGTTCCGGGGCGGTGATGAAGTCGCTGCCGTCGCTGACGTCGCGGCCGAACTTGGCCGCACCGCCACTGTAGTAGCCCAGCCGGGGGGCGTAGAGCGCCAGCGACATGAATCGATCGAAGCCGATCCAGCCGCCCGCTGCGTCGATCGCGCCGGCAATACAGATGGAAAGGGCCGCGGAGGCGTCCAGCGCATCTGCGGAGGGAAGGGGTAGACTAGCGACTTTCTGCATACCGCGAATTGTAGCAATGCCAGATTCTCAGACTACGGGCACTTCACAGGCTTCGGGCGCCAATTCTCGCGGCGTGGCGCTGGTCACCGGCGGCGCGCGCCGCCTGGGCCGTGCCATCGCCCTCGAACTTGCCGCACAAGGCTGGGACGTTGCCGTTCACTGCAACCGCTCGCGCGACGAAGCGGACGCGCTGGCCACCCAGATCCGCGGCCTCGGACGCCGCGCCGCCGTGCTGCAGGCCGACCTGTCGAATGAAGCCGCCACGGCCCGGTTGATTCCCGCCTGCATCGACGCACTCGGCGTGCCGGCCTGCCTGGTCAACAACGCGTCGCTGTTCCAGTACGACGTGGCGACGAGCTTCTCCTATGGGTCGCTCGACACACACATGCGCACCAACGTGGCGGCCCCGCTGCTGCTGGCGCGTGAGATGCACAAGGCGCTTGGCGCCGGCGGCAACGAGACCGGGCAGCTCGGCGTTGTGATCAACCTGCTCGACCAGAAGCTGAACAACCTGAATCCCGATTTCCTGTCGTACACGCTGTCGAAGGCCGCGCTGCAGACTGCCACGGTGCAGCTTGCGCAGGCACTGGCGCCGCGTCTGCGGGTGGTGGGCGTCGCGCCCGGCATCACGCTGGTGTCCGGCGACCAGTCCGACCCGGGCTTTGTCCGCGCCCATGGGATGACGCCGCTGGGCCAGTCGTCTACGCCGGAAGACATCGCGCAGGCCGTGGCCTACCTGGCCGTGGCGCGCGCCGTTACCGGCACCACGTTGTACGTCGACGGAGGCCAGCACCTGATGCCGCTGGCCCGCGACGTGATGTTCCTTACTGAATAAGCTGTTTCTGATTTGCCAGCCATGACCTTTGCCGCCCTCTCCCATCCCAGCCTGCAAAACTGCCGTCGCATGTTCCTGCGCAACTATGAAGTGCAGATCAACATTGGCGTGCACGAATTCGAGAAGAAGGGCGAACAGCGCGTGCTCGTCAATATCGACCTGTTCGTGTCGCTGGCCGAGACCACGCCGCAGGCCGACAAGCTCGAGGAAGTGGTCGACTACGACTTCATGCGCAACACCGTGGCCGAGCGCATGGCGCGTGGCCATATCCACCTGCAGGAAACGCTGTGCGACGACGTGGCGCGCGCGATGCTGCAGCACCCGAAGGTGCGCGCCGTGCGCGTGTCGACCGAAAAACCGGACGTCTACCCGGATTGCGATGCCGTCGGCGTGGAAGTGTTCCACGTCAAGCCCGCCTGATCTGGCCGCTCTGCCCGAGCGGGGCCGCGCAGCGCCGGGCGGTGGGCTCCAGTAGAATGTTGGCCCGTTGAAACCGGGCCATTGTTCCGCGCCCGTACTGATCCAGGTATGTCATATGAGTCACTCCGCTAACTTCTATCGTCTCGAAACCCGTCTGCAGTCGCTGACCGGCAAGGCCATCGGCGACTTCGGCATGATCGAGGACGGCGACACAGTGCTGGTCTGCATGAGTGGCGGCAAGGACTCTTACACGATGCTGTCGGTGCTGACGGCGCTTCAGAAACGGGCGCCGATCCAGTTCAAGCTGATCGCGATGAACCTGGACCAGAAGCAGCCGGGCTTTCCCGAGCATGTGCTGCCGGCATACCTGAAGTCTCTCGGCGTGGAGTATGTGATCGTCGAGGCGGACACGTACTCGATCGTCAAGGAGAAGGTGCCCGAGGGCAAGACCACCTGCTCGTTGTGCTCGCGCCTGCGCCGCGGCGTGATCTATCGCACGGCCAAGGAGCTGGGCGCCAACAAGATCGCGCTGGGCCATCACCGCGACGACATCGTCAATACGTTCTTCCTGAACATGTTCTTCGGCGGCAAGATGAAGGCGATGCCGCCGAAGCTGGCCACCGACGACGGCCAGCACATCGTGATCCGGCCGCTGGCGTACTGCGCGGAGAAGGACATCGCGTCGTATGCGCGTGCCATGGCATTCCCGATCATCCCGTGCAACCTGTGCGGCTCGCAGGAAAACCTGCAGCGCAAGAAGGTGAGCGAAATGCTGCAGGCATGGGAGCGCGAGAACCCGGGCAGGATCGACAACATCTTCTCGGCGCTACGCAACGTGGTGCCGTCGCACCTGGCCGATACGGACCTGTTCCCGTTCACGGGGCTGGCTACAGGGTTGGGCAAGATCGACGAGGCATCGCTGTTCGGCGAGACCACGTTCACGCAGCAGGCGCTGACCTTCACGGGCAATGTCGAGGCGAACCGGATGGAGTTCGTGCGCTTCGACAAGATCCAGAAGGCCCAGGAGGCGTCGGAACAGGCTTCGGAACCGTCGGCCTGACGCCTCCCCCCGCCTCCCCCCGCCTTCCCCCAAGGTTGGCTACTGTGACGCCTGCGCGGAGCGCCCGGGCTCGCGCATCAACGCCTGCACATCCTCGATCCATCCCTGGAAGCGCTTGACCGCGTGGGCCTTCTGTTCCGGCGTGGTCAGGTTGGCGATCGTCACCGTCAGGTTGATCCCCGCATCGGTACTCCGCTGCTGGCCCGTGGCCGGGCGCTGCCAGTCGTCGGCATAGTGACGCAGCATCTCTTCGGCCTGCGCCTTGGGCGGGCGCGTGGTCGAGATCTCGCGCGCCAGCGCCACCCATTCCTGCTGGCGGCGCACGCGCTCGCTGTAACGGGCGTCGGCGTTCAGCATATAGGGCCCCATCGCGTCGCGGATGGCCTTTTCCTGGTCGCGCGAGAAGCTGCCATAGACCAGCTTGGCATAGTCCATGATCTTGTCGTAGCGGGCATCGGTGCGCGCGTTGGCATCGGAGCCGAGGAACTGCTTGCGATATTTCGTATTGCTCTCGGCGAACTTCGCCTCCATCCGCTTGATCTGGTCGGGCGATAGCGTGAGCATCAATTCTGCAAGGTCAGGAATCGTGTTCTCGTACGCCTGACGTCCCAGCCGCTGGCTGTCCTGCTGGGCCTGGCGGATCATCGCGATATCGACGGGTCCGGCCACCTCGCCCTTGACCCGGGCAAGGACCTTGGCGACTTCCGGAAGCTGCGAGCGCCGGTGCCACGCAAAGAATCGGGCGATGGCGTCGCGTGTCGGCACCTCCTGGGCATCCGAGACATCCACGTAGCGGTCCACCCACCAATAGGCGAGCCGGTCTCCCTGCTCGTAGCCCAGTTTCATGGCGTTGCAGCCGCCAAGTACCGCGACGAACGTGAGTGTTGTGATCGCCACATACACGCGACGTGACCAATTGTGAACAACGGTAACTCGGCGTGATCTGGCCAGATCGGTCAGGGGGGGCGTGCTAGAATCTGCGCGCATGTTTCCAGGGGCGGCGGATCGCCCGCCAGCCCAAGCGTGGCAACGGTTTGGGCGCGGCCAGCCAGTTCGGCGCACGGCCGGACGCGACGCTCCCAGGCACGGATTTTCCAGCTTATTCTCAGACACACTCACTTAGGGACCTCCTTGTGAATATCGTCATTCTTGCCGCGGGCATGGGCAAGCGGATGAACTCCGCGCTGCCCAAGGTGCTGCACCCGGTGGCCGGCCAGCCAATGCTATCCCACGTCCTCGATACCGCGCGCACGCTGTCGCCGTCGCGGCTCGTGGTGGTGGTGGGTCATGGTGCCGAGCTGGTGCGCAAAGCCGTTGGCGCGGACGATGTTGCCTTTGCCGAGCAGGCTCAGCAACTGGGCACCGGCCACGCCGTGATGCAGGCCCTGCCGCTGCTCGACGACAGCCAGCCCACGCTGGTGCTGTACGGCGACGTGCCGCTGACCTCGGTCGACACCCTGAAGGGCCTCGTGCAGGCCGCCGGCGCCGAGCGCCTGGGCGTGCTGACTGTCGAGATGCCCGATCCTACCGGATATGGACGGATCGTTCGTGACGCCGCCGGCAATATCGTGCGCATCGTCGAGCAGAAGGATGCCAGCGAGGACGTTCGCGCGATTCGCGAGATCAACACCGGCATTATCGTCTGCCCGACGGCGCATCTGCGCCAGTGGCTGCCCACGCTGCGCAACGACAACTCGCAGGGCGAGTACTACCTGACCGATACGATCGAGCGCGCCGTCAATGATGGCGTGGAGGTCGTGTCGGCCCAGCCGGCCGCGTTGTGGGAGACGCTCGGCGTCAACAGCAAGGTCCAGCTTGCCGAGATCGAACGTATTCACCAGCGCAACATTGCCCAGCGGCTGCTGGAGGCGGGCGTCACGCTGCTCGATCCGGCACGCATCGACGTGCGCGGCGAGCTAACCTGCGGGCGCGACGTCACCATCGACGTGGGCTGCGTGTTCGAGGGTCGTGTGCACCTGGAAGACGGCGTGTCCGTCGGCGCGCACTGCGTCGTTCGCAACACGACGATCGGCGCCGGCGCGCGTATCCAGCCGTTCTGCCACTTCGAGGACGCCAAGGTCGGGCCGGACGGACGCATCGGACCGTACGCGCGGCTGCGCCCGGGCACGGAGCTCGGCCAGGACGTGCATATCGGCAATTTCGTCGAGATCAAGAACAGCCAGATCGCCGACCACAGCAAGGCCAATCACCTGGCCTACGTGGGCGACGCGACGGTGGGGCAGCGCGTCAATATTGGCGCGGGTACCATTACCTGCAATTACAATGGCGTGAACAAGCACCGCACGGTGATCGAGGACGATGTGTTCATCGGCTCCGACACCCAACTGGTGGCGCCGGTGACAGTGCGCCGCGGCGCCACGATTGGCGCGGGGACCACGCTGACCAAGGAAGCGCCGGCTGACAAGCTGACTTTGTCGCGCGCCAAGCAGATGACCCTGGATGCGTGGCAGCGTCCGGTCAAGCAACCGAAGAAATAAGAGGGGTTCAAAACATGTGTGGCATCGTTGGGGCGGTCTCTCACCGCAATATCGTTCCTGTCCTGATCGAGGGCCTGCGCCGTCTCGAGTACCGTGGCTACGATTCCTGCGGCGTGGCCGTGGTGCGTGACGGTATTCTCGAGCGCGCCCGTACCGTATCGCGCGTGGCCGAACTGGACGCGCAGACGCAGTCGTCTGGCCTGGCCGGCCACATCGGCATCGCGCACACGCGCTGGGCCACGCACGGCAAGCCGGACACCGTCAACGCCCACCCGCACTTCTCGGACGAGACCATCGCGCTCGTTCACAACGGCATCATCGAGAACTACGAGCCGCTGCGCGACGAACTGCGCGCGGTCGGGTACGGTTTCGAGTCGCAGACTGATACCGAAGTGGTGGCGCACCTGATCCACCAGGCTTACACGTACCCGAGCAGCGCCACGCGAGGCGACCTGTTCGGCGCGGTGCGCGCGGTCACCAAGCGCCTGCACGGCGCCTACGCGATTGCCGTGGTGGCCAAGGACCAGCCGGACGTGGTGGTCGGCGCGCGCGCCGGCTCGCCGCTGGTGGTGGCACTGGGCGAGGGCGAATCGTTCCTGGCTTCTGACGCGCTGGCCGTGGCCGGCACCGCCAACCGCATCGTCTATCTGGAAGAGGGCGATGTGGTCGAGATCTCGCGCGGTGGCGCGCGGATTCGCGACGTGCACGACCACGAGGTCGAGCGCGAAGCGCGCGTGGTGGAGGCCCACGCCGCCGCGGTGGAACTGGGCCCGTACCGGCACTTCATGCAGAAGGAAATCTTCGAGCAGCCGCGCGCACTGGGCGACACGCTGGAAGGCATCTCCGCGATCACGCCCGAGCTGTTCGGTGAGAACGCCGCGCAGGTGTTCTCGGAAATCGACAGTGTGCTGATCCTGGCCTGCGGCACGAGCTACTACTCGGGCTGCACGGCCAAGTACTGGCTCGAATCGATCGCGAAGATCCCGACCCAGGTGGAAGTGGCCAGCGAATACCGCTACCGCGACACCGTGCCGAACCCGCGCGCGCTGGTGGTGGTGATTTCGCAGTCGGGCGAGACGGCCGACACGATGGCCGCGCTGCGTCATGCCCGCTCGCTGGGTCACACGCACACGCTGGCCGTCTGCAACGTGGCGACGAGCGCCATGGTGCGTGAGACCGAGCTGCGCTTCCTGACACGCGCTGGTACCGAGATCGGCGTGGCGTCGACCAAGGCCTTCACGACACAACTGGCTGCGCTGTACATGCTGACGCTGGCGCTGGCCAAGGTGCGCGGCTACCTGACCGATGCGCAGGAAGCCGAAGCCCTGACCAACCTCCGCCACCTGCCGGCAGCGCTGCATGGTGTGCTGGCGCTGGAGCCGCAGATCATCGCGTGGTCGGAAGACTTCGCGCGCCGCGAGAACGCGCTGTTCCTGGGGCGTGGCCTGCATTACCCGATCGCCCTGGAAGGCGCGCTCAAGCTCAAGGAAATCTCGTACATCCATGCTGAAGCCTATCCGGCTGGCGAACTCAAGCACGGCCCGCTGGCGCTCGTGACCGAGGCGATGCCGGTGGTGACCGTGGCGCCGAACGACGCGCTGCTGGAGAAGCTGAAGTCAAACATCCAGGAAGTGCGCGCCCGCGGTGGCCGTCTCTATGTGTTCGCCGACTCGGACACGCATATCCAGTCGTCGGATGGCATCCAGGTGATCCGGATGCCCGAGCACTATGGTGCGCTGTCTCCGATCCTGCATGTGGTGCCGCTGCAACTGCTGGCGTATCACACCGCCTGCGCACGCGGTACCGACGTCGACAAGCCGCGCAACCTGGCCAAGTCGGTGACGGTGGAGTAAGCGCGGCTTTCCTGCTGTTTCCTTTCCTCTTTATCCTCGCCTCGGTCGTGACGTTGGCTCAAGCACGTCCGCCTTGGCGACGGAACTGTGGCGGTCTGCTGCACAATTTCCGATTTTGTGCAGCAAGCGCATCATTTCTGTCATATTCGATGGCCGGAATTGTTGTCTAAGCCACATAGTGGTTGCTAAACACCGACATAGATTTGGTGTTCTCGCTACGCGATGATTGACATAGGGTGGCGGGTATTCCACTATTTCGTCGCCTCGCCAGTAAAAGTGCTAATGCTGCCGAAACACGTTGCGACGGAATTCGGCAAGCCATAAACAATCAAGAAGAATCCTTTTCGGGTGTGCCGCGAAATCGCTCCACAGAGGGCGGCTCGCGTGCCAACAGTGCCTATCGGGGGTCAGATGCACAGGGTCAAATCAGGAATCTCGCAGGAAGCTTTGCTCGTCAGCCGGTGGTTGCGCTGACATGGCTCGCCTTCCTCACGCTCGGCTGACCGGGCGTGGAGGGCGCGCGTTGGCAGTCCGCATCGAGGATGCGGGTGTCGATGGCGTGCGCGCTTCACGTGCCAACCGGAAGCCTTCTCTCCGTACCGTATCGGGATCGGCCGGTCTGACGCTGATCGAGATGGCGGTGACGGTTGCCATCGTGGCCATCGTGGCGGCCATCAGCACGCCGTCGTTCCTCTCATTCATCCAGTCCAATCGCGTCCAGAGCGAGGTGAACTCGATGGTGAACTCACTGCAGTTGGCGCGCAGTGAAGCCATCAAGCGCGGCCAGTCCGTCAGCATTTGTCCGTCCAGCAACGGTTCCAGTTGCCTGGGCGCCAATACCTGGAATGTCGGCTGGCTCGTGTTCGTGGATCGCAATGCCGATGGTGTTGTCGACACGCCCGCGAACGCGGCGGATCTTCTGCAGTATCGGGCGCCCTGGGCCGGTACCGATACGTTCGTGGCCACACCGAACGCGACATTCGTGACCTACAACCGCGATGGTTTCGGGGTCAATCTGCCGGGCGGCGCCGTGACACTCGCGGCACAGACCCATCCCGTTTCGGCCCCGGCCACGCGCTGCATCGCGCTCAACATGGTTGGCCGGCAGACCGTGCAGCAATCGGGGGTGGGCGCATGCAACTGAAGATGACAGGAAACAGGCACGCCGCGGGCTTTTCCCTGCTTGAAGTGCTGATCGCCCTGGTGATCACGGTGATTGGATTGTTCGGCATTGCCAAGATGCAGGCTGCCGCGATTGCCAATACGCAAATCGCACGAGGACAGTCGCTGATTGCGCTGCAACTGGAGAGTCTCGCTGGTGCCATGCACGGCAACAAGGGATTCTGGGCGGCTGGTCTGGTGCCAGCGACGTTCAGCATGACAGGCGCGACCGTTACGGACACTACTGGCAAGCTCAGCGCCACCGCACCGGATTGCAAGGCAACGACGTGCACGCCGACGCAACTGGCCGCCTATGACGTCCAGGGCTGGGCCGCGGAGATGAACGCCCATTTTCCGACCTATTCGGCTGCCGTCAACTGCGTCGTGCTGATCAACAAGCCCGTCACCTGCACGGTGTCCGCAAGCTGGAATGAATCCAATCTGGCATACAACCAGACCACGGCAACTCTTGCCGGTCAGACGACGCAAAGCCTGACGCTCTACGTGCAACCGTGATGGGTCAATCAATGCGACACCTTAGAAGAACCAGATCACGCCAGGCAGGGGTATCGCTGGTGGAAATCATGGTGGCGATGATCATCGGGCTATTCATGCTGTTGGCCCTGAGCACGCTGTTCCTCAATTTTCGTGGCACCTTCAGGGATCAGGATCAACTGGCCCAGCTACAGGACAATGAGCGCCTGGCGCTGACCATGTTCTCCACCACCATTCAGTCCGCGGGCTATTTTCCAGACCCCGTGAACAATGTGGTGACCGGCGCGTTGCCGCTATCGACTGGCAATACCTATGGCGACTTTGCCGCGGGGCAGGCCGTGGTCGGTACGTCGGGCGCGAACGGCGCAAGCGATACGCTGACTGCCCGTTTCATGACGGCCAATGGCGACGGCATTCTCAACTGCCAGGGGCAGTCCAATACGTCCGGCGCCAATGTGGTGTACGTCAACAGCTTTGCAGTCAATGTGAACAACGAACTGACGTGTGCCATCAATGGCGGCGCGGCGGTGCCGCTGGTCAGCGGCGTGACGGGATTCAGCGTCCTTTATGGAACAGACACCGCAAACGGTGGCAACGTCGATCAGTATCTGTCCGCCGCCGCGGTGACCGCTGCCGGGTACTGGCCCCAGGTCCGTACCGCGAGGGTGACGGTGACCTTCGCCAATCCGTATGCCACGCAACCGAGCCAGCCGGCAACACTGAGCTGGACCCAGACGATCAGCTTGATGAACCGGTCATGAAACATCCCACGCGCCATCGCCCGCCCGGACGGGGTACCAGTCAGGGTTATGTCCTGATCGTCGGGTTGCTGTTCCTGCTGGTGCTCTCGTTACTGGCGGTCTCGATGATGAAGAGCTTCGGCATGCAGGAAAAGATCGCCGGCAATACGCGCGAGAAGCAACGTGCGTTCGAGGCAGCGCAAAGCGCGTTGCGATATGGCGAATGGTGGCTTGGCCAGGGCAACGGTTCGAGCGGAGCCCCTTGCAACAGCGTTGTCAGTGTCACGGCTAATGATTGGTCAAGCATGCAGGTATGCAGCAACGCGCTGACTAACCCAACGGCCTTGCCCTGGACGCCGGCGCGTGTCAACTACACGCCGCCGTCGATGGCCGTGGCTGCCAATGGCAATCTTGGCGGGATGTCTAACGGCGACATCAACTATACGGCCCCGCCGAGCCTCTATATCAACTACCTCGGCCTTTCACAGGACGGGTTGTCAATGCTGTACAGCGTGACCGGCGCCGGGTATGGCGGCAGCGCGGCCACGGCTGCCGTGGTGCAAAGCACCTATCAGGTTGGCGCGAGTACCAAAGATCTCGGGAAAGAATGATGAGAAATCCTCCACGTCTCGCATTGGTGGCCTCGGCCGTGGCAGCGCTGCTTGCTGCGCAGGCTCGCGCGGTTGTGATTCAGGACAATCTGAATGGGGCATCGTCCAGCTATCCATGGACCGCAATCAACGGTGCCTGCCTGACCGCTGGCGATGGCTCTGGGACGATCCCTGGATGCACGGCATCGAATTTTACGTACTACTCGAGCAAGAGTTCGAAGCTTGTGGGCGGCGTGACCGGAACGCTTCCCGATACGGCTGGCTCCGGCGCGCTTCGGTTGACCAATGGTGATACGGGTAAGGGTTCGAACGGGAACAGTCAGAACGGCGCTGTCGTATCGAACTTCACCTTCCCGATGCAGGAAGGCTTGCAGGTTACGTTCTCCACCGTGACCTATGGCGGCAATGCATTCGGCAATACCGGCGCCGACGGCATCAGCTTCTTCCTTGCCGACGGCAATCAGGCCGCGAGCGTCGGGGCGCTGGGTGGCAGCCTGGGCTATAGCTGCTCCAACGTGAACGCGGTCTATGACGGGGTGGTTGCCGGTTACATCGGGATCGGCATCGACGAGTATGGCAACTTCTCCAATGGGAGTTCCGGTAGCTCCAAGAATGACAACACCAGCACTGGACCGGGTTTCAAGGCGAACCGGATCAGTATTCGTGGCTCGGGGAATACGAACTGGGCAAACCTGCTGGCGACCTACAACTCGTACTACAAGAAGGTCCCTACATCGAAGATTCCTACCGCGGTGCAGAACACGTGCGCCGCAGGATATGTACAAGACTGGTCGAGTGGCAAGGACAATGGGTCGGTAACAAGCAAGCCACTGGCCTACAACTACAACTTCATTGCATCGAGCGATCTGCCGAACGCGATCGCGAACCAGCAGGCCACAGCCAAGCCAACCCGCGGCCAGGCCATCCCGATCGTCTACTCGCTCAAGCTCACGCAAAACGGACTGCTGAGCATGTCGTACAGCTATAACGGCGGTGCGGCCACGCCAATCATCACGAACCAGGACATCACGAAGTCGAACGGACCGGTGCCGACCCAGTTCCGTTTCGGGTTTGCCGCGGGCACCGGTAGCGGCAGCAACGTTCACGAGATTACCTGTTTCAAGGCGGAGCCTGTTGGCCAGTCGAGCAGCTCGGCAGGCACCAACGTGCAGCAGTCCGCGCGCGTGGAAGCTGGATCGCAGGTGTACCTGGCCTACTACCATCCGACCAACTGGTGGGGAGAGCTGAGCGCGCAGAACCTGCTCTACGACGCTTCGAGCGACACGGTCTCGATGAGCACCACCGCCAACTGGAATGCGAGTTGCGTGCTGACCGGTGGAAGCTGCCCGTCCACTGGCGGCACCAACACCGCGCAGGCGCCGGCCGCGCGAAAGATCCTCACCTGGAGCGGCTCGGCTGGCATCCCCTTCCGCTGGGATGGCACCTATACGCCGCCAGCTGCCGTGCAGACACTCATGACCGCGGGCGACGCCAGTGCGACCAACAAGCGCCTGAATTATCTGCGCGGCGACCGTACCAACGAGATCACGACATCAGGAACGGGTTTATATCGCGCACGCACGGGCGTGCTGGGCGACATCATGGACTCAAGTCCGACCTGGGTGGGGGCACCTTCCTCGCCCTATAGCGGGCCCTGGACGGACGCCCTGTACAAGACTGCCACCGCTGCGGAGCCGAACGGTAGCTATGACACGTTCAAGCAGAACAACGCGCTGCGCCAGAATATCGTCTACGTCGGGGCCAACGATGGCCTGCTGCACGGCTTCCGTTCCGGCTACTACGACGCGGGCGGAAACTTCGTCGGCAGCGATGCCAGCAAGCCGAATGACGGGAGCGAGGCGATCGCTTACATGCCGGGCGCCGTACTGAAGACGATCCATTCCTCGACCAGTGCGCTGGACCTCGCCTCGGCGCAGTATGTGCACAATTACTTCGTGGATGCGACGCCAGGCACGGGCGATCTCTACTATCAGAATGCCTGGCATACGTGGCTGGTTGGAGGCCTCGGTCCCGGCGCGAACGCAACCGGGCCGATCGGCGACAAGACGACGACGGGTACAGGTGGTGCGATCTACGCGCTCGATGTCACGAACCCTGCCGGGTTTGCCGATGACGCTGCAACGGCAAGCAGCCTGGTGATCGGTGAGTGGGACAACACGCTGAAATGCACCGGCAATACCAGCTGTGGCACAAACCTTGGAAACACCTACGGCACACCGGTGATTCGCCGCCTGCACAACGGCAATTGGGCGGTGCTGTTCGGCAACGGCCTGAACAGCGCATCCGGCTCGGCGGGATTGTATGTGATGCTGGTCAACCCGGCGGACGGCTCAAAGTCGTTTCTGTACCTGGATACGGGATACGGTCCGGCCAAGGATCCGGCCGGCAAGAATTCCAAGAATGGCATTGCCTATGTGACACCTGCGGATCTCGATGGCGACCACATTACCGACTACGTCTATGCCGGCGATATGTTCGGCAATGTCTGGCGTTTTGACCTGACTTCGAACGCGCCTGCCAACTGGAGTGCGTCGGCCAAGCCGCTACTGGCCACCGGGCTGCCCATTACCAGCAAGGTTGCGGTGGCTGCCGTGCCCGGCAGTGGTACCGGGGCCAATGCGATACCGCGTGTCATGGTCAGCTTCGGCACTGGTCGTCGCCTGGAACAGACGCAGAGCAGCGAAGCGGTGTTCGAGAGTGCCACCCAGTCACTTTTCGGTGTGTGGGACTGGAACATGACGGCATGGAACGGCGTGGCCCCGGCCAGCGCGAAGTATGCGGCGCTGGCAACCGCGCCGCAGCCGCTGGCAATCGCCAACCTTACGGCGCAGTCGATCACCAACGAGGGCCGCGCCAGTTCGAATACCGCGATGTTGCGCACGGTCAGCGCCACCGCCGTCTGCTGGCAGGGCAGTACCGTTTGCTCCAGTGGCAACACCAAGTATGGCTGGCAATTGCCGCTGTCCACGAATCCTGGCGAACAGGTGATCTACAACCCCGTGATCGCATACGGAATGTTCATCGTCAATACGACGATCCCACCGAGTTCGGCGGCTGCGCAGGCGCTCTCCTGCAATACGGAGGTGCCTACTGGATTCACGATGGGGGTTTCCATGTCCACTGGCGGCGCGGCCTCCCAATCCTTCTTCAGCACTGCCAACAGCAACACCTTCCCGCTGCTTAATGGCGGAATTGTCAGCGGCATTGGCCTGAGCGGTACGGGCTCCCCGTCGATCGTGACAGCGCAGAAGAGACCGTACATCGTGCAGCAGACGGTTGGGGGCACGGGCGTCGTTACCCAGATCAACCCCGGTGCCAATGCCACGGGATCACGCATCAACTGGATCAAGTTGCGCTAATCATGAACCGTCGACTAAAACATTCCGCGGGCTTTTCGCTCGTCGAACTCATGATCGTCGCGATAATCGTCGCGATCCTGGCGGCTATCGCATTCCCTTCGTACATGCAGCATGTGCGCAAGTCACGTCGAACCGATGCCAAGACGGCGTTGCTCGATGCTGCGGCAAGGCAGGAGAAGGTCTTTAGTACGCAGAACCTGTACGGTGGCGCCCCGGGCGATCTGGGCTACGCGGGCGCCGCGTATCCGGTGCAGATTCAATCGAGCGGACAAACGTTCTATCAGCTCACCGTTGCCACAGCCAACTCGGGTACGACGTACACGGCCACGGCCGCGCCGGTCGGCGCGCAGGCTGGGGATGACTGCGGCTCGTATGTCATCAACAATCTGGGTGTGCAGTCCAACACCGGGACGTCGAACGGGGCCACGTCCGCCACCTGCTGGTAGGCAGCAAGAGGTGCGTCGATGCGCGCGCGGGAAGTGCCGCATGTGATGGCCGGCAGGTGACTCCAAGGCCGCAGGTCCAAGAGGCGCCATCAAAATGATCTGGCGTCGTTGCGCGGCCTTGCCGTACTACTTGTACTGTCGGCGGCCTTGCGCCTAGCCAGAACCGCTTCGCTTCATCTTGATAGCGCCTCTTAATGCCTGAGGACGATCCCATACCGCGGCGCCGGCCGTGAAGGATGCGTTCCATCTACCGCCCGGTAACCCCGCGCAGGGTAGGAAATTGCGTTTCGCGGTATCCTTGCCGGCGTGCCACGTCCGCGCCGCCTGCCCGGCGCCGCCCGGCGCGCCTGCCCCGGCCCGGTATCATGCCGCTCGGGCCCCACGGCGCATCAAGCATTTTGCATACCCTATGAAAGATCTAGAAAGTGAGCTGATCGGCTCTGCCCGGCTGCCGACCCGCTACGGAGAATTTACCGCACACGCCTTCCAGGGCGTTGATACCGGTACTGAACATCTCGCGCTGTCGATGGGCGAAATTTCGGGCGAAAACCTGCTCGTGCGCTTGCATTCGGAATGCCTGACCGGTGACGTCTTCGGTTCCTGCCGCTGCGACTGCGGCGAGCAACTCGACCTCGCGATGAAGCGGATCGCCGAAGAGGGCCGCGGCATCCTGCTGTACCTGCGTGGTCACGAGGGACGCGGCATTGGCCTGTCGAACAAGATCCGCGCGTATGCGTTGCAGGATGGCGGACTGGATACGGTTGATGCCAATCTGGCGCTGGGCCAGGCGATCGATTCGCGCACCTATGCGTTCGCGGCCGATTTTCTGCGTCAGTGGGGGGTGAGTTCGGTCCGTCTGATGAGCAACAACCCGATCAAGATCAAGGCGCTCGAGGATGCAGGCATCAAGGTGACCGAGCAGGTCCGCCATGTGGTGCCGGCGAACGCCGAGAACGAGAAGTATCTGGCCACCAAGCGGTCGCGCATGGGGCACCTGCTGGACTGATCGACTGGGTTGAGGCAAGCGGCCGATGGCTGACATCGAAGGCGCTTCGTATGACGAAGCGCCTTTTCTTTTGTGCATCGGAATCGAAATCAAAATCAGTCGCATAATCGTCGATACTGCCTTGATTTTCGCGGAAAATCGCACTGGAGCTTGATCTTCCGCTGTCGGGAATTACCATGAAAATCACGCCGAAAAACCTTTCGGAGGATTTGTCATGAAGGCAGACAAAAAGGTCATCCAGTTACTGAATGGCCAGCTCAAGCACGAACTGACCGCCATCAATCAGTATTTCCTGCACGCGCGCATGTATCGTCACTGGGGGCTCAAGGAACTCGGCAAGCACGAGTACGAGGAGTCGATCGAGGAGATGAAACATGCGGACAAGCTGATCGAACGCATCCTGATGCTCGACGGTCTGCCCAATCTGCAGGACCTGGACAAGCTGCTGCTGGGCGAGAACACCGAAGAGATGCTTGCCTGTGACCTCAAGCTCGAACTCGGGTCTCAGGTCACCAGCAAGGATGCGATCAAGTACTGCGAGTCGGTGGGCGACTATGTCTCGCGCGAGATCCTGAGCGAGATCCTCTCCGATACCGAGGATCACATCGACTGGCTGCAGACGCAGCTCGAGCTGATCGGCAAGATCGGTCTGCAGAACTACCAGCAAAGTGCGATGGGCGGCGTCGAATAAGCCCGTCGCCAGCAGGTTTTTCCAACATCGGATACACTGCGCCCCGCACCTCGGAGCGGTCCCACACGCGGACCGGCATCCCACGGCGGGGTGGCAGAGTGGTTATGCGACGGCCTGCAAAGCCGTTTACGACGGTTCGATTCCGTATCCCCGCCTCCAATTCCCCAATCTCCCCGAAATCCCTTTTCATTCTCCGGACGCATTTTCGTCATTGCGGTGTCTTCCGGTTCGTGAGTAAAAGCTGGCGCGTTTCATGCAGCATGGCGGGTGGTTTGCACCGTCATGCGTGGTCAGGCGTGGCGTGCGTCGCATCGGGCCATCTCCCTCTGGTAAGTCCGCCCCGATTGCGATACTGTCGAACCGGGCGTGCACCAAACGTCAGCATCTCGCCGCTCGCCAAGGGCGCACGTTCGTCGTACGACAAGTCCGGCTCTCGTACCAGCCGCCGGCAGCATTATCTGACCATGCAGGGCTTCCATGGCGTATCCGTCCAACGTGATGAGACATACAGAGGCTCCAGATGATTAGGGACTTGCGAATCCGCGCGGCGCAGCCGGCGGATGCCGCCGCAATCGGAGCGGTGCTCGAGCGATGCGGTCTTCCCGTGGACGACCTGGCGCGACTCGTCGGCGAGTTCCATGTGGCGGTACTCGAATCGCAGATCGTCGGTTGCGCGTGTGCCGAACTGTTCGGCGACTCCGCCATCGTGCGATCGGTGGCGGTACTGCGAGAATGGCGCGACCAGGGGATTGCGAGCCATCTCGTCAACGCCGTGATGATGCGCGCCCGTGCCAACGGCAGCCGCCGCGCCGTGCTGCTGACGTCGACTTGTCCGAGCTACTTCGCGCGTTATGGCTTCACGCTGATTCACGCATCGAAGCTGCCGCCGGAAATTCTCGAAAGCAAGGAGTTCCAGCGGATGCGCAATACCAGCGCGCTTTGCATGTGCTGCGAGCTGGCCTGAGAGACTTGAGCGTCGGCAGGATTCCGCAAAAGCGTCAATAATCGGGTCTCCGCAATTCGCACGAGCATCGAGGAGCCCCCATGCGAACCACCGTCCGCGCCGTCCGTCTTCACGAATTTGGTTTGCCGCAAGTGATGCGGCTCGAGTCCGTCGAATTGCCGCCACCAGCGGCAGGCGAGGCGCGGGTGCGACATACCGCGATCGGTTTCAATTTCATCGACGTCTACCAGCGGCGCGGCACCTATCCGCTGCCGGTCGGCACGGGTCTGGGCCATGAGGCCGCCGGCGTGGTCGAGGCGATTGGTGCTGGTGTGACCGATGTCGCGGTCGGTGATCGCGTGGCCTACATGAACGCCGGACTCGGCGCCTACGCCGAAGGGCGCAATATCCCCGTGGACAAGCTTGTGAAGCTGCCCGATGCGATCAGCGACGAGCAGGCCGCGGCCGTGATCTTCAAGGGCATGACCGCGCAGTACCTGGTCCGCCACACCTATGCGGTGAAACCGGGCGACACCGTACTTGTGCACGCGGCGGCAGGGGGCGTCGGGCAGATCCTGAGCGGCTGGGCGAAGGCGCTGGGCGCGCGCGTGATCGGCACGGCCGGGTCAGCGGCGAAATGCGAGATTGCCCGCGCCGTGGGATGCGACGTCGCTATCGACTACAGCCATGGCGATTGGGTCAAGCAGGTGCGTGATGCCACCGATGGGCGCGGCGTGAACGTAGTCTATGACGCCGTGGGCAAGGACACCTTCCTCGGCTCGCTCGATTGCGCGCAGACCTTCGGCATGGTGGTGCTCTACGGCGGCGCGTCCGGCCCGGCACCTGCCATCGAGCCCGAGTTGCTCAACAAGAAGGGCTGCCTGTACCTGACGCGGCCCTCGGTGTTCCCGCACAACGCCGATGCGACACGTTTCCGCGCCAATGCGAAGGACCTGTTCGATGCCATCGCCGCCGGTCACGTGAAGGTCCAGATTGGCGCGCGCTTTCCGCTGGAGGATGTGGCGCGCGCGCACGAGGCCGCCGAAGGCCGGGCGACTACCGGCGCGATCCTGCTGCTGCCCTGAGTGACATGAGCGGGTTTGCCGCCTAGTGACGATGGCCGCGATGCGCCGCGTGGCCGTCGTGGCCATCTCGGCCACCGTCGCATTGATTGATTTCGACGCTCACGTGCACGAGTTCATCGTGTACCGATAGCGCGTGCCGCACGCGCTGCGGCGTCAGGCTGGCGTCGTGGGTGACCAGGCTGGCGATGCACGCGAATTTCTCACGGCCCACGCGCCAGACGTGCAGGTCGGCCACGCGCGTGCCGTCCTCACCGTGCGAGAACTGCGCCAGCACTTCGCGCACTTCCTCGACCACCGGGTGATCCATCTCGCGATCGAGCAGCACCGTCCCGCTCTGGCGCATCAGGCCGACGGCCCAGCGGCCTACCAATACCGCGCCGACCAGACCCATCACCGGGTCGAGCCAGCTCCATCCCAGCCACCAGCCACCCGCCAATGCAACGATCGCCAATACCGAGGTGGCGGCATCGGCCACCACGTGTAGATAGGCCGAACGCAGGTTGATGTCGTGATGGCGGTGGCCGTGATTGTCATGTCCATGGCCATGATCGTGGTGGTCATGCCCGTGCGCCTGATGGTCGTGCCCGTGCCCGTGATCATGGCCGTGGTGCGCGCCGCCGAGGATCAACGCACAGGCCAGGTTGACGATCAGGCCGATCACGGTGATTGCCATCGCCTCCTGATAGTGAATCGGCTGGGGGGTGAACAGCCGCTCGACCGAGCCAAACACCATCAGGCCAGCGACGCCAAGCAGGAAGATGGCGCTGGCGAATGCGGCAAGAACTTCGATCTTCCAGGTCCCGAAAGAGAATCGGCCGTCCTGCGACAGCCGGCGGGCCGCCGCATAGGCGAACGCGGACAGGCCGATGGCCAGCGCGTGTGAACTCATATGCCAGCCATCGGCCAGCAGTGCCATCGAGTTGAAGACGAGACCCGCGGCGATTTCGACGATCATCATCGCCAGCGTGATCCACATGACCAGCCGGGTGCCGCGTTCGGCCGCCTGGTTGCCTGCGTCGAACACGTGGGAGTGGGTCCACGCGGAGAGATTCTGTGTGTGCATGGCGGTGCAGTCCGGATGGGTTGGATCAGGATTTGAAGTATGCGCGAAGGGTAGCAGCATGGGTGATCGACAGGGTCTTCACCCCTGCCGTCGACATGGCTGCCCGGCTGCAGTCGGCTACCAGCGATGAGTTACCAGCCGTGATATGGCGCAGCCGGGTCGTAGTGGCCGAAGCGCTCCGCGAGGAAGTCGACGAATGCGCGTACGCGTGCCGAGAGCTTGTCACGAGACAGATACACGGCATGGATGTCGGCGGCCGGTGCGGACCATTCCGGCAACACTTGCCGCAGCCGTCCCGAGCGCAGCAGCGGCGCGACCTCCCATTCGGACCTCAGCACGATGCCGTGGCCCTGCAGCGCCCAGTTGACGGCCACCTCGCCATCGTTGGTCGCCGCCATGCCGCGCACCTTGACCGTCTCCTGCCGCGCGGCGGATTGCTGGTGCTGGAGGTGCCAGGTGCCGTATGCGGCCTCGCTCTCGCGGATCACGATGCAGCGATGCTGCGTCAGCGCGCGTGGCGACGCGGGCTCGCCGTGGCGGGCGAGGTAGGCGGGGGATGCGCACAGGAGCCGGCTATTGAGCGCGAGCCGTCGGGCGTTGAGGCGGGCGTCGGGCAGGTCGCCCACCAGGATGCCGACGTCGTAGCCTTCCTCGGCCAGATTCAGTGCGCGGTCGGTCAACTGAAGCTGCACTTCGATATCGGGACAGGCCACGAGAAAATCACTGATGGCGGGCGCCAGATGGCGGCGTCCGAACCCGAGCGTGCCATTGACCCGCAGCAGGCCGCGCGGCGCCACGCGGCTGCCCCGCAAGCCCTGCTCCAGCTCGTCGAGCTCGGCCAGGATTCTTCCACCGTGGGCCAGATATGCCTCGCCCTCCGGCGTGACCGACAGTCGCCGCGTGGTGCGATTCAGCAGCCGCACCCCAAGGCGTGCCTCAAGCGCCGCCAGCCGCTTGCTGGCCGCCGACGGCGTGACGCCAAGCTGCTGCGCCGCGCCGGCAAGACTGCCGCGCTTGACCAGCAACACGAAGAACGCGAGATCGGAGAAGGCATCCATGGCGGCCGGTTATTGGTGATGCATTCGTGAACTAAAGGAACGAATGTAAGTAATTTGGCGAAATTATAGCGATGGATTCCGCGATTAGACTGCGTGCATTCATTCGAATTGCATTCACCCAGCCAATGCCATGACCGGTCGCACGCTATATCAGAAGCTCGTGGACTCGCACACGGTCGTCACGCTCGATGCGGACAACGTGCTGCTGTACGCGGATCTCCACATCATGAACGAGTACACGAGTCCGCAGGCGTTCGCCGGGCTCGCCGAGCAGGGCCGCAAGCTGGCGGCGCCGGGCCAGAACCTGGCCGTGGTCGATCACATCATCCCGACTCACGCGGAATCCCCGCGCGTGATCCAGGATCCCGCCTCGGCGCTGCAGGCCCGCAACCTGAAACGTAATTGCGACCTGCACGGTATTCCGCTGTTCGATACCAACGATCCCCTGCAGGGCATCGAGCATGTGATCGCGCCCGAGCACGGCATGATCCGGCCCGGCATGGTCGTGCTTTGCGGCGACAGCCATACCACCACCTACGGTGCATTCGGCGCGCTGGGCTTCGGCATCGGCACCTCCGAGGTGGAGCACGTGCTGGCCACGCAGACGCTGGTCTACCGGCTGGCGCGCGATATGCGTATCCACGTCGATGGTCTGCTGCCATCGGGCACGACATCGAAAGACCTGATCCTCCACATCATCGCGCGCATCAGCGCGCAGGGCGCGCGTGGCTACGTGGTGGAGTTCACCGGCAGCACGATCTGCGCGTTGTCGATGGAAGCGCGCATGACCCTGTGCAACATGACCGTGGAGGCGGGCGCGCGCGGGGCACTGATCGCGCCCGATGCCACGTCGATCGACTATGTCCTGCGCCGGGCGCCAGACATCGACGCCGACATGGCCGAAACCGCGCGCCGGGCATGGGCCGGGCTGCGGTCGGATGCCGATGCCGGCTTCGATCTCGAACTGGCATTCGATGCCGCTGCGGTCGAGCCGTTTGTCACCTGGGGCACGAGCCCGGATCAGGCGATTCCCGTGAGCGCCCCGGTGCCGCAGCCGGCCGACGCCGGAGACAGCATCGCCCGCGTCTCCGCCGAGCGCGCGCTTGAATACATCGGCGTGACGCCCGGAGTGTCGCTGCAGGGGCTGCCCGTGCAGCGGGTGTTTATCGGCTCCTGCACGAACGGCCGCATCGAGGACTTGCGCCAGGTGGCCGCCGTGGTACGCGGCCGCAGGGTGGCGCCGGGCGTGCGTGCAATGGTGGTGCCGGGCTCCGGCGCCGTGCGCGATCAGGCTGAAGCCGAGGGCATCGCGGCCTTGCTGATCGATGCTGGATTCGAATGGCGCAAGCCCGGCTGTTCGATGTGCCTTGCGATGAACGACGACGTGCTGGCGCCGGGCGAGCGCTGCGCGTCGACCACCAACCGAAACTTCGAGGGCCGCCAGGGCCGTGCCGGACGCACGCACCTGATGAGCCCGGCCATGGCAGCTGCCGCAGCCGTTACTGGCTGCATCACCGACGTGCGGGAACTGGAGATCCAACATGAATGACATCACGACGATCGAAGGTGTCGGCGCGCCGCTGCCGCTGCCGAACCTGGATACCGACCAGATCATGCCGAAGCAATTCCTGCGTGGCATCGACAAGGCGGGGCTCGACCGCGGACTGCTTCACGACATGCGTTTCGACGCGAACGGCGCCCCGCGCGCGGACTTTGTACTGAACCAGCCGGCGTGGCGCGACACGCGCGTGCTGGTCGCCGGGCCGAACTTCGGCTGCGGTTCGAGCCGCGAGCATGCGGTCTGGGGGCTGCAGCAATATGGCATCCGCGCGGTCATCGCGCCGAGCTTCGGCGAGATCTTCTACTCGAACGCGATGAACAACCGGTTGTTGCTGGTGGCGCTGCCGCAGGCGGATGTCGACCAGATCATGGCGGCCGTGAGTGACCCCGTGGCGCCGGCGTCGATCCGTATCGACCTGTCGACCATGACGGTCCGTGCCGGCGAATTCACCAAGGCGTTCTCGCTCTCTCCGCGCCACCTCGACATGTTCCGGCTCGGCCTCGATGTCATCGGCATGTCGTTGACGCACGCCGATGCGATTGCGGCATTCGCAAGCCGGCACCACGCGGACAACCCCTGGCTACGCGACGTGGCCGCGACTACCATGGCACGGCTCGGCCGTATGGCTGGCTGATGGAGGAGACACGATGTTCGAAGGATTCACGACCCACCGCATCGATCACAACGGCGTGGCGATCCACGCGGTGGTCGGCGGAGACGGTCCGCCGCTGCTGCTGTTGCACGGCCATCCGCAGACGCATGTGATCTGGCACAAGGTGGCCGGTGAACTGGCCCGGCATTTCACGGTGGTGGCCACCGACCTGCGTGGCTACGGCGATAGCGACAAGCCGGCGGGTCTGCCCGACCACAGCAACTACAGCAAGCGGACGATGGCGGCCGATCAGATGGCGGTGATGCGGGCACTCGGCTTCGAGCGTTTCCGCGTGCTTGCTCACGACCGCGGCGCGCGCGTGGCGCACCGGCTGGCCGTCGATCATCAGCAGGCTGTGGAGAAGCTCGTGACGCTCGATATCGCCCCGACGCTGGCGATGTACGCGCAGACCAACGAGGCGTTTGCCCGGGCCTACTATCACTGGTTTTTCCTGATCCGTCCCGCGCCGTTCCCGGAGACCCTGATCGAGGCCGACCCCGAGCTTTACCTGCGCCAGACCATGGGTAGCCGCAGCGCCGGCCTGGCGCCGTTCACCGACGAGGCGCTGGCCGAATACCTGCGCGGGCTGCGCCAGCCGGGCGCGGCGCATGGACTGTGCGAGGACTATCGCGCCAGCGCGGGCATCGATCTCGATCACGACCGCGCCGATATCGCGGCTGGCCGCATGATCGAATGCGAGATGCTGGCGTTGTGGGGAGCCGACGGGGCTGTCGGAAAGTGTTTTCAGCCACTTGAAGAATGGCGCAAGGTCGCGCGCCGTGTGACCGGTCATGCACTGCTATGCGGGCACTACATCGCCGAGGAAGTCCCGGAGCAACTGCTGGCGGAAGTGCTCCCGTTCCTGCGCGCCTGAGCAAGGCAACCTGTTGATTCCACGATGTTTATCCCTCTCCCGCAGTCAGCCGGGAGAGGGATTGTTGGCATCGGCGTGTGATTCGCGCCGATCGCGCTCGCGTAGGCCCACCATATCCCGCCTCGCACTATCTCCAATTTTTTTGATCTTCATGTTTAACCGCCGTTGTGCAGCATATGTCCTACGCTGGCATGATGGCGGCCAGATGGTTCTTTGATGAGTCGGATGTTGTCGTGTCAACATGCGCGACAACCTGCGCAAACATACATTCATGGATGGATGTATAATGCGCAGCAAAAATTCATTCCAAGACCCCTTTACTGCTGTTAGTTTTCACAATGACGTACCGATTTATTGCAAGCTGTCTTGCCGTCTGGCTCGGAATCTGTGTCGCCGCGAGCTGGTTGGTGGAGCGACTCTGGGCTTGACCGCCATCTGAGCGGTAGAGTGCTTCAGCCGGCATGGCTGCCTATGCAGTTTCCTTCGATGTCCGTTGCCGAGCCAATCTCTCTTCCATGTCCATGAACAAGAAGACAGAACAACAAGAACATCACATGCCCCCAGTTTCCCTGTTCCGCAAGCTACCCTCCGTACGCCTTCTGGCTGTCGCCGCACTGGTGGCGGGCGCCAGTTCGGCGGCCAGCGCCGAGGAACTGGTCGGTTGGGCGCACCCGGCCGTGCAGGCCGCGTTCGCGCGCGATACCGACCATGGCATCAACAAGTACGAAATCGCGGTCAACTTCAACACGCCAATCCAGTACGGCAATCCCGATGGATGGCTGTTCAGGCTGCAGGCGGAAGCCAACATGGGCTACTGGGACGCGCGCAGCGGCACCAATCGCCAGAACCTGATGGAGTTCGGCCTGACGCCGATCCTGCGTGTGGAAAAGCGCGGCGGCTACTTCGTGCCGTTCCTGGAAGCCGGCGTGGGCTTGCGCCTGCTGACGCACACGTCGACGTCAGACCAGCACAATTTCAGCACAGCCTTCCAGTTTGGCGACATGGTCGGCCTGGGTGTGGGGTTCGGCAAGAATGCCGCGACCGAAGTGGGCATGCGCTTCCAGCACATCTCGAACGCCGGCATCAAGGAACCGAACCCGGGCACCAATCTGTACACCGGGTACGTGCGCTATCGCTTCTGATTCGGACGGCCGGCTGATCAGGCGGCGCGCGCCAACGCGCCCTGATCGGTGCGTACCGCATCGAAGAAGTCCCACAACTGCGGTGCGTCGCTGGTCGCCACATTGAAGCGAATCCAGGGCGAATCGGCTTCGCCGGGCTCGAAGTAGGCGCCGGGCGCCAGCCAGATACCGTGCTCCAGCGCAAGCGTGGCCAGCCTGTTGCCCGACGGCGCGGGCCCGTCGGCATCTCGCATGCGTGCCCACGCGAACATCCCGCCTTCGGGGCGCAGCAGGACCTCCAGGCCGTGCGCGTCCATCTTCTCGGTCACCAGATCCTGCTGGGCGCGTAGCCGCTCGGCGAGCGCCGCCACGTGCCGGCCATAGTGCCCGCTGGTCAGGACCGAATACACGAGCCGCTCGGTCACTTCCGAGGACGTCAGTCCCACGGCCATCTTCGTGCGTGCGAAGGCCTTGGCCAGATCCGGGCTTGCGGCCAGATAGCCGACGCGCAGCGACGGCGCGATCGTCTTCGAGAAACCGTTCACATAGACCACCTGCGAGAGCCCGTCCATTGCCGCGAGCATCGGCGACCCGGCCGGCGCCAGTTCGCGATAGATGTCGTCTTCCACCACCAGTAGCCGGTGCTGCTCCGCGATCTGCAACACGCGGAACGCGTTCATGCTGGTCAGGCTCGCGCCGGTGGGGTTCTGCAGCACCGTGTTGATGAACAGCGCACGCGGCGAGTGCTGGCGAATGGCGTCTTCGAGCGCGTCCGTGTCGAGGCCCGCAGCCGTGCGCGGCACGCCGATCGCGCGCAGGCCCGCCAGCCGAAGGATCTGCAGCAGATTGCAGTAGCACGGCGACTCCACCAGTACCGTGTCGCCGGGGCGCAGCAGTGTGCGCACGACCAGATCCAGCGCCTGCGTGGCGCCCTGGGTCAGCACCACCTGTTGCGATCGCGCCGGAATGCCGTACTGGCTCAGGTGCGCGGCGATATGCTCGCGCAGCGCGCCGAAGCCATAGGGATGGCCGTATCCAGACACCTGCGCGGCCGGCACGCGCGCCGCGCTGCGCATGGCCTGATGCAAGCCTTCCTCGTTGAGCCAGTCGCCGGGCAGCCAGCCAGCCCCCGCCTTGATCGGCACGGAGTGGTCGGCGAATACATCGGAAAGCAGCCAGGCCGCGTTGAGTCCCGGGGCCTCCCAGTGTGGCGCGCGCGCATGGCCGGCTGGGGCGTGCCGGTGTGCCACCGTGTAGCCGGAGCCGGGGCGGGCCGCGAGATACCCGAGCGCTGTCAGCCGGCCATAGGCCTCGGCGACGGTGAAGGTGCTGACATCGTGCTGCTGGGCGAAGCGACGCACCGACGGTAGCAACGCGCCGGCCCGCAGGGCCCGGCTGTCCACGAGCGCGGCGATGCCGGCGACGATCTGTTCGGTCAGCGTCTCGCCGCCCCGGCGGCTGCGAACAAGGTTCAGGTTGAGCATTCGACGCCCGCAAGAGAACGAAACCTGTACAGTGTAGCGGGTACGGCGGATTGATGCGTTGCAGCGTGAACCCTTATTCCAGTGCCAACACGGGGCCTTCCGCTCGCGTCGTGTGATGTGGTGTACCTGTACGGTTTGAGCTTCCTAAACTGTACGGTAAGGCGTCGATCTCGCGACCGTATATTCTTGATGCCAGACCCCGCCGGTAGAGTTGCCCGAAACCGTGGCCGAACTCCCGAAATGAGCCCGGCTTCGCCCCACACCGCCCCACAACGCCTCACACCGCCATCAGGAGAATGTATGGACGCCGCCAAGACCGTGATCCCCGATCTCGAATCCCTGTGGATGCCCTTTACGGCCAATCGCCAGTACAAGTCCGCGCCGCGCCTGCTGGTATCGGCCAGCGGCATGTACTACACGACCCATGACGGTCGCCAGATCCTGGACGGTTGCGCCGGCCTCTGGTGCGTGGCCGCGGGCCACGCCCGCAAGGAAATCGTCGAGGCGATCGCGCAACAGGCCGCCACGCTGGACTACGCGCCGCCGTTCCAGATGGGCCACCCGCTTGAATTCGAAGCGGCGACCAAGGTGGCGTCGCTGATGCCGCAGGGGCTGGACCGCATCTTCTTCACGAACTCCGGTTCCGAATCGGTCGATACCGCGCTGAAGATCGCGCTGGCCTATCACCGTGCCCGTGGCGAAGGCCAGCGCACGCGCGTTATCGGCCGCGAGCGCGGCTACCACGGCGTGGGCTTCGGCGGCATGGGCGTTGGCGGTATCGGGCCGAACCGCAAGATGTGGTCGGCCAATGTGATGCCCGGCACCGATCACCTGCCTGCCACGCTGAACATCGCCGAGGCCGCGTACTCGAAGGGCCAGCCGCAATGGGGTGCCCATCTGGCCGAAGAACTCGAGCGGCTGGTCGCGCTGCACGATGCCTCGAACATCGCCGCTGTGATCGTGGAGCCGATGGCCGGTTCGGCCGGCGTGCTGATTCCGCCGGTCGGCTATCTGGAAAAACTGCGCGAGATCACCAGCAAGCACGGCATCCTGCTGATCTTCGACGAAGTGATCACCGCATTCGGCCGCCTTGGCGCCGCGACCGGCGCCGAGCGTCTGAAGGTGACGCCGGACCTGATCACCATGGCCAAGGCCATCAACAACGCCGCCGTGCCGATGGGCGCCGTGGCCGTGCGCCGCGAAGTGCATGACGCGGTGATCAACGCCACGCCGCAAGGCGGCATCGAGCTGCCGCATGGTTACACGTACTCGGGCCATCCGCTGGCGATGGCGGCCTGTATCGCCACGCTCGACCTCTACAAGCGCGACAAGCTGTTCGAACGCGCGGCCGAGATGTCGCCGAAGTTCGAGTCGGCCGTCCACGGCTTGCGTGGTGCGCCGTATGTGAAGGACATCCGCAACCTTGGCCTGGTGGCGGGCGTGGAACTGGAATCGCGACCCGGCGCGCCGGGCGCACGCGCCTACGAGGCATTCCTGAAATGCCTGGAGCTGGGTCTGCTGGTACGCTACACGGGCGATATCCTGGCGTTCTCGCCGCCGCTGATTATTTCGGAGGCCGAGATCGACCAGATGTTCGACACCGTGCGCCAGGCCTTGCATAGCATCAAGTAAGACCCGCCCCAGAGCGCCAGAGACAACGAGGAAGACCGCAGTGAACATTGCAGAAAACCGGCAGATCGCCGAAATCCATCACTACGTTGGCGGGACCGTGCGCCGTGCGGGCACGGACCGCTTTGCCGATGTGTTCAACCCTGCCACGGGCGAAGTGGCCGCGCGCGTGGCCATGGGCTCAGCCGATGACGTGGCGGCAGCAGTCGCCGCCGCCAAGGCCGCGGCCCCGGCATGGGCGGAGATGCCGCCGCTGCGCCGCGCCCGCATCCTGTTCAAGTTCAAGGAACTACTCGACCGCCATCACGACGACCTGGCCGCGCTGATCACGCGTGAGCACGGCAAGGTGTTTTCCGATGCCAAGGGTGAGGTGACGCGCGGTATCGAGGTGGTGGAATTCGCCTGCGGCATCCCCAACCTGCTCAAGACCGACTTCACCGACAACATCGGCGGTGGCATCGACAACTGGAACCTGCGCCAGCCGCTGGGCGTGGTGGCCGGCATCACGCCGTTCAACTTCCCGGTCATGGTGCCGATGTGGATGTTCCCGGTGGCCCTGGCATGCGGCAACACGTTTGTGCTGAAGCCGTCCGAGCGCGATCCGTCGCCGAGCCTGCTGATCGCCGACCTGCTCAAGCAGGCCGGTCTGCCCGATGGCGTGTTCAACGTGGTGCAGGGTGACAAGGTCGCCGTCGACGCGCTGCTGGCGCACCCGGACGTGCAGGCGCTGTCGTTCGTCGGCTCCACGCCGATCGCCGAGTACATCTACACGGAAGGCACGAAGCACGGCAAGCGCGTGCAGGCGCTGGGCGGCGCGAAGAACCACCTGGTGGTGATGCCCGACGCCGATCTCGATCAGGCCGTGGACGCGCTGGTTGGCGCGGCGTACGGCTCAGCCGGTGAGCGCTGCATGGCGATCTCGGTGGCCGTGGCCGTTGGCGACGTGGCCGACCGTCTGGTGCCGCGTCTGGCCGAGCGCGCGGCCACGCTGAAGATCCGCAACGGCATGGAGGATGACGCCGAAATGGGTCCGCTGGTGACCGCCGCGCACAAGGCGAAGGTCGAGGGCTATATCGCCAAGGGCGTGGCCGAAGGCGCGAAGCTGGTGACCGATGGCCGCGGCCACAAGGTGGACGGTCACGAGAACGGCTTCTTCGTCGGTGGCACGCTGTTCGACAACGTCAAGCCGGACATGACGATCTACAAGGAAGAGATCTTCGGTCCGGTGCTGTCAGTGGTGCGCGTGCACGACTTTGCCGAGGCGGTGGATCTGATCAATCGCCACGAGTTTGGCAATGGCGTGTCGTGCTACACCAGCGACGGCGGCATCGCACGCGCTTTCGCGCGTCAGATCCAGGTGGGCATGGTCGGCATCAACGTGCCCATTCCGGTGCCGATGGCGTGGCATTCGTTCGGTGGCTGGAAGCGCTCGCTGTTCGGCGATCACCACGCCTACGGCGAGGAAGGTGTGCGCTTCTACACACGCTACAAGAGCGTGATGCAACGCTGGCCGGACAGCATCGCCAAGGGTGCGGAGTTCACGATGCCGGTGGCGAAGTAACGGCGTCAGCGCACGGCGATTGTCGGCTGGATCGGGCGTCCCTTCGGGGGCGCCCTTTTCTTTTGCGAGTTTCTTTTGCGAGTATCATGCCGCCCTTCCGCCGGTGCCGCTGCCGTTCAAAAGATGCGCAGCCCAGACCGCTGGCGGATTCCGCACAACCTATAGTCCTTACACGGACTTTTTGCCGGAGCCACGCCATGAGTCTCTTTCGCACCAAAAACATCGACGCCATGCTGGAAGTCAGCGAGCACGACGGATTGCGAAAGGTGCTGGGGGCGGTGGATCTGGTGCTGATGGGTATCGGGGCCATCATCGGCACGGGGATTTTCGTGCTGACTGGCACCGGGGCGCTGACCGCGGGCCCCGCGCTGACGGTGTCGTTCGTGATCGCGGCCATGGCCTGCGGATTCGCGGCGCTGTGCTATGCGGAGTTCGCGTCCGCGATCCCCGTATCCGGTTCGATCTACACCTATAGCTACGCCACGCTCGGCGAGATCGTGGCGTGGATGATCGGCTGGGACCTGCTGCTCGAGTACGGGCTGGCCACGTCGGCAGTGTCAGTGGGGTGGTCCGGCTACTTCCAGTCACTGATCGCCGGGTTCGGCATCCATCTGCCGACCGCGCTGACTGCCGCGCCGGGTGCGGTGCCCGGTGAACACACGCTGTTCAACCTGCCCGCCTGCCTGATCATGCTGGCGATCACGTGGATCGTTTCGTACGGCGTCAAGGAATCGGCACGACTCAACAACGTGATGGTGGCAATCAAGATCAGCGTCGTGCTGCTGTTCATCGCCGTCGGCGTCTGGCACGTGAGGCCCGCCAACTGGCAGCCGTTCGCGCCGTTCGGCATGACCGGCGTCTTCAACGCCGCCGCGCTCGTCTTCTTCGCGTTTATCGGGTTCGATGCGGTGACGTCGGCCGCCGAGGAAGTGCGTAACCCGCGCCGTGACCTGCCGATCGGCATCATCGGTTCGCTGGCGGTATGCACCATCCTTTACGTGACCGTGGCGGCCATCATGACCGGCATCGTGCCGTACATGAAGTTCGAGGGCGTCGACCATCCGGTGTCGCTGGCGCTGCAATACGCGGGGCAGAACTGGGTGGCCGGGTTTGTTGATCTGGGCGCCATCCTCGGCATGACCACCGTGATTCTGGTGATGACCTACGGGCAGACGCGGATCATCTTCGCCATGTCGCGCGACGGGCTGCTGCCGGAAGCGTTATCGACGGTGCACCCGGTTCATGCCACGCCGTACACGGCCACATGGACCGTCGGCATTGTGTTCGCGGCGATCGCCGCTTTCGTGCCGCTGAACGTACTGGCCGAACTGATCAACATCGGCACGCTGGCCGCGTTCACGCTGATCTCGATCGCGATCCTTGTGTTGCGCCGCACGCGCCCAGATTTGCGGCGCGGCTTCCGCTGCCCGGGCGTGCCCGTGGTGCCGCTGCTGGCCGTTGGCTTCTGCCTGTTCCTGATGGCCCATCTGCAGGCGCTGACCTGGATCGCATTCCTGTGCTGGATCGGGTTGGGCTTGATCATCTACTTCGCTTACTCGCGCCGCAACGCGGTGCTGCACAACCACGGCGGCGACGCCGAGGGCTGATCAGCGGCTGCCGGCGTCTTCGAGGAACGCGCGTGCGCGGGGATCGCCCGCGTAGGCCGAGTTGATGCGCACCCACGCCGTGGTCTCGCCGCCGGGGCGAAAGAAGTGTCCCGGCGCCAGCGCCACGCCGTGGTTTTCGGCCAGCGTGACGAGTTCGCGCGAGTCCTCGATGCCGCGCGGACGCGCCCACAGGAAATTGCCGCCTGCCGGCTCGCAGAACACGTCCCAGTTGTACTGGCCCAGAAGCTTGACCACATCGGCCGTGACTTCGCGCGTGCGTACGCGCAGCCGCTCCACGTACTTGCGGTAGTTGCCGCGCTCCAGCATCGTCGCGGTGACGGCTTCGGCGAAATGGGAGCCCGCCACGCTCGTCAGCACCTTCACGTCGATCAGGTCCTTGACCAGCGCCTTGTCTGCAACGATGTAGCCCACGCGCAGCGCCGCCGACACTGTCTTCGAGAACCCGCCAACGTAGATCACGTGCTCGAGCTGGTCGAGCGTGGCCAGCCGGTCGGTGAAGTTGAGCTGGAAGTCCGAGAAGATGTCGTCTTCCACGAAACGGAAGTTGTGCTTGCGTGCCAGTTCGAGCAGCCGGAATGCCACCGGTGGCGCCAGCGTGGAGCCGGTTGGGTTCTGCAGCACACTGTTCGTGAAGAACAGCTTCGGCTTGTGATCACGCAGCAGGCGCTCGCAGGCCTCGGGGTCAGGCCCGTTCGGCGTGTGCGGCACGCCCACGAGCTGCACGCCCTGCATGCGCAGCAAGCCAAACAGGTTGTAGTAGCCGGGGTCTTCCACGAACACGGTATCGCCGGGCTTGAGCAGGTGGCGCGCCACGAGGTCGAGCGCCTGGCTTGCGCCCGTCGTGATCAGGATCTGAGACAACTCGGCCTGGATGCCGACCTGCCGCACGCGCGTCAGCACCTGCTTGCGCAGTTCCGGATGACCCAGCGGCGTGGCGTAGTGGATCACGCTGTCGATGTCGTGGCGCGTGATGTGACGAATGGCCTGCGTCAGGCCCTCCACATCGCGCCATTCCTCGGGCACGAAGCCGCCAGCCAGCTTCAGCGTGCCACTGGGGTGGTGGAACTGGTCGATGATATGGAGCGACAGGTCCTCCGCCAGACTCGGGTCGGACCAGCCGCGTCCGCTGCGCCCGGCCAGCGTGCTATCCGCGACGTAGAAGCCCGAGCCTTGCCGCGAATCGACCAACCCCTGCGAGACCAGTCGGTCGTATGCCTCGATAACCGGGAAACGGCTGATGCCGTGCTCGGCGGCCATTTGCCGGATCGACGGCAGACGTGCCCCGGGCAGCGCTTCCCGCGAGCTGATCCAGGCCTTCACGCCCAGCACGATCTGTTCGGTCAGCGGTACGCCGGTGGAGGGGTCTAGTATGAGTCTCATAGGAGGCGGCAGCGGCAACTGTCAGCAAAAACTACTGAACAGTTCAATGAAAACTGTTCGGAACTGTGCATGGGATTGTAGTCCGCGCCGTGAATAATGGAAGCGTGGCGCGGCGTCACCGGAATCCTCACCGTCGCGCCGGCAAGATCAGGAGACACCCATGCGCGAACTCAGGACATTTGAGCTTGAAGAACCCGACCAACCCGTGACGTGGCGTGCCCGGCACGGTCACAGCGTCACCGCGCTGGAAGGCCGGCTGTGGCTGACTGTGGAAGGGCATCTGGCCGATATCTGGCTGCGGCCCGGCGATGTCATGACGTTGCCGGAAGGCGCGCGCGTCTGGCTGTCGGGCGACGTACCCGGGTCGCGGTTCCTGCTGACTGAATCCCCGGCCCCGTGGTCGTTGCGGCGCGCAGTCTTCATCACCCGCCAGCTTGCCCGCCGCTGGGGCGAGCACAAGACTGCCGCCTTCGGCGACTGCCCGCGGATCAGCGCCTGATTCGCCCCTGATTCGCCGCCACGGCTTCACTGTCGAGACCCGGACGCCCGCCTGACGGGCGTTCGTGGCCATCAGGCCGCTTCACCCAGTCCCTCCTCTGTGCGACGATGCCGCCATGGCGACCGAGCTTACGCGCGCGCCTTGCCTTACGTTAACGTAAACGTCATATAATCGTCCGGCCCTCGTCAACGTGGTCGTCAGAACCACCGGCGTGCGGCAGCCAGCCACAAAACAGAGCGGTGGAGACAATGACTGATCTTTCTGATGTGAGCAGGACCGCGGCCGCCAAGCCGCAGGCAGCGCCTGGCCGGGGACCGGCCAACAAGGTGCGCTTTGTCACCGCGGCGTCGCTGTTCGACGGCCACGACGCCTCGATCAACATCATGCGGCGCATCCTTCAGTCGCAGGGGTGTGAAGTCATCCACCTCGGCCACAACCGCTCCGTGCAAGAGGTCGTCACGGCCGCGCTGCAGGAAGACGTGCAGGGCATCGCCATCTCCAGCTATCAGGGCGGGCACGTCGAATACTTCAAATACATGATCGATCTGCTGCGCGAGCACGGCGGCGAGCACATCCAGGTGTTCGGCGGCGGCGGCGGCGTGATCGTGCCGGACGAGATCCGCGAACTCCAGGCCTACGGCGTGGCCCGCATCTACAGTCCCGAGGACGGCCAGCGCATGGGTCTGGCCGGCATGATCACCGATATGGCGCAGCGTTGCGATATCGACCTGACGCGCTACGCACCCACTACGCTCGACACCGTGGTCGCCGGCGACCGCCGCGCGCTGGCGCAACTGATTACCGCGCTCGAGAACGGAAAGGCGGACCCGGAACTGGTCAGCGCACTGCATGCCCAGGCGAAGGCCGCGGCCGTGCCGGTGCTGGGCATCACTGGCACGGGCGGCGCGGGCAAGTCATCGCTGACCGATGAACTGATTCGACGGTTCCGGCTCGACCAGGACGACGCGCTTTCGATCGCCGTGATCTCGATCGACCCGTCGCGCCGCAAGTCGGGTGGCGCATTGCTGGGCGACCGCATTCGCATGAATGCGATCAACCACCCGAACATCTTCATGCGTTCGCTGGCCACCCGCGAGGCTGGCTCGGAGATCTCCCAGGCGCTGCCCGACGTCATCGCCGCGTGCAAGGCGGCGCGTTTCGATCTCGTGATCGTGGAGACGTCCGGCATCGGCCAGGGCGACGCAGCCATCGTGCCGCACGTCGACCTGTCGCTCTACGTGATGACGCCGGAATTCGGCGCGGCCAGCCAGCTCGAGAAGATCGACATGCTCGACTTCGCCGACTTCGTGGCCATCAACAAGTTCGACCGCAAGGGCGCGCAGGATGCCTGGCGCGACGTGGCCAAGCAGGTGCAGCGCAACCGCGAGCAATGGCACAGCCGGGCCGAGGACATGCCGGTCTATGGCACGCAGGCATCGCGCTTCAATGACGATGGCGTGACCATGCTCTACCAAGGACTGGTGGGGGCGCTGGGCGCGCGTGGCATGAGTCTGAAGCCGGGCACACTGCCGAATCTGGAAGGCCGGATTTCGACCGGCCAGAATGTGATCGTGCCGCCCGCGCGCAGCCGGTATCTGGCGGAACTGGCCGATACGGTGCGGGCCTACCATCGCCGCGTGGTCGCCCAGAGCAAACTGGCGCGTGAGCGCCAGCAACTGCGCGCGGCGCATGACATGCTGCAGGGCGCCGGGCACGAAAGTGCCGCGCTCGAGACGCTGGCCAGCGAACGCGACGCCTCGCTTGGCGCCGTGGAGCGCAAGCTGCTGGCGATGTGGCCGCAGATGCAGCAGGCCTACAGCGGCGACGAATACGTCGTGAAGATTCGCGACAAGGAAATCCGCACCGGCCTGATCAGCACCACGCTGTCGGGCACCAAGATCCGCAAGGTGGTGCTGCCGCGCTTCGAGGACGAAGGCGAGATCCTGAAGTGGCTGATGCGCGAGAACGTGCCCGGCAGCTTCCCATACACGGCCGGCGTGTTCGCGTTCAAGCGCGAGGGTGAGGACCCCACGCGCATGTTCGCGGGCGAGGGCGATGCATTCCGCACCAATCGCCGCTTCAAGCTCGTTTCCGAAGGCATGGACGCCAAGCGGCTGTCCACGGCGTTCGACTCGGTCACGCTCTACGGTGAAGACCCGCACGAGCGGCCGGACATCTACGGCAAGGTGGGCAACTCCGGCGTGTCGATCGCCACGCTCGAGGACATGAAGGTTCTCTACGATGGCTTCGACCTGACCAACCCGTCCACGTCGGTCTCGATGACGATCAACGGCCCGGCGCCCACGATCCTGGCGATGTTCATGAACACGGCCATCGACCAGCAGATCGACCGTTTTCGTGCCGATAACGGCCGCGATCCGACGGCCGACGAGGAAGCGAAGATCCGCGCGTGGGTGCTGCAGAACGTCCGTGGCACGGTACAGGCTGACATCCTGAAGGAAGACCAGGGCCAGAACACGTGCATCTTCTCGACCGAGTTCTCGCTCAAGGTGATGGGGGACATCCAGGAGTACTTCGTCCACCATCAGGTGCGCAACTTCTACTCCGTGTCGATCTCGGGGTATCACATCGCCGAAGCCGGCGCGAATCCGATTTCGCAACTGGCCTTCACGCTGGCCAACGGCTTCACGTATGTCGAGGCCTATCTGGCGCGCGGCATGCATATCGACGACTTCGCGCCCAACCTGTCGTTCTTCTTCTCGAACGGCATGGACCCGGAGTACAGCGTGCTGGGCCGCGTGGCACGCCGCATCTGGGCGGTGACGATGCGCGACAAGTACGGCGCCAACGACCGCAGCCAGAAGCTCAAGTACCACATCCAGACATCGGGCCGGTCACTGCACGCGCAGGAGATCGATTTCAACGACATCCGCACCACGCTGCAGGCCCTGATCGCGATCTACGACAACTGCAATTCGCTGCACACCAACGCCTATGACGAAGCCATCACCACCCCGACGGCCGAATCGGTGCGCCGGGCGCTGGCGATCCAGCTGATCATCAATCGCGAATGGGGCGTGGCCAAGTGCGAGAACCCGAATCAGGGCAGTTTCCTGATCGAGGAACTGACCGATCTCGTCGAGGAGGCCGTGCTGCAGGAGTTCGAGCGCATCGCCGAGCGCGGCGGGGTGCTGGGCGCGATGGAAACCGGCTACCAGCGCGGCAAGATTCAGGAGGAATCGCTGTACTACGAACAGCTCAAGCACGACGGCACCTTGCCGATCATCGGCGTGAACACGTTCCGCAATCCGAACGGGGACCCGACGCCACAAACGCTGGAACTGGCCCGCTCCAGCGAGGACGAGAAGCAGAGCCAGTTGCACCGCCTGACGGAATTCCATGGGGCGCACCAGGCCGATGCGGAGGCGATGCTGGCAAGGCTGCGTCAGGCCGTGATCGACAACCGGAACGTCTTTGCCGTGCTGATGGACGCGGTGCGCGTGTGCTCGCTAGGGCAGATCACGCACGCGCTGTTCGAGGTCGGCGGGCAGTACCGGCGCAATATGTAATTGCGTCGATGGAAATAATGGGTGGGGCGGTTCACGGCGGCGGACGCTGGGGCTACACTCAGCGTTCCGCTTGAAAAAACGAGACACCCATGCAGGCCGAGTACGACAGCAACAACATCTTCGCGCGCATCCTGCGCGGCGAACTCCCGTGCTTCAAGGTTTATGAAGACGCGGACACGATTGCGTTCATGGACATCATGCCGCAATCAGACGGTCACACACTCGTTGTGCCGAAGGAGCAGGCCGTCGACGTGTTCGGCCTGTCCGAGGCCGGCGCGGCCGCGGCGATCCGCGCGACGCAGATCGTCGCGCGTGGCGTGCGCGAGGCCTTTCAGCCCGATGGCGTGGTGATCAGCCAGTTCAATGGCGCAGCGGCCGGCCAGACCGTGCCGCACATCCACTTCCATATCGTGCCGCGCTACGTGGACCAGCCGCTGCGCGGCCATGCACGCCAGCAACAGGACATGGCCGTGCTCAAGCAGCATGCCGAGCGCGTCATTGCCGCGCTGGCGAAGCTCAAGGGCTGAGCGCGCCTGGAAATACGAATCTCCAAACAACTGGAAACTGAAGGAAGGAAGACAGACATGGCAATCAAGACAGTGGGCATCGTTGGTGCCGGCACGATGGGTAACGGCATTGCGCAGGCCTGCGCGGTGGTCGGCATCGACGTGGTGATGATCGACATCAGCGACGCCGCCGTCCAGAAGGGCATCGCCACCGTGGCGGGCAGCCTCGACCGCCTGATCAAGAAGGAAAAGGCCACCGAGGCGGACAAGGCCGCGGCGCTGGCACGTATCCACGGCAGCACGTCGTACGAGGATCTGAAGCGCGCCGACATCGTGATCGAGGCGGCCACCGAAAACTTCGACCTGAAGGTCAAGATCCTGAAGCAGATCGACGGCATCGTCGGCCCCGACGTGATCGTCGCGTCGAACACCTCGTCGATCTCGATCACCAAGCTGGCCGCCGTGACGTCGCGCGCGGACCGCTTCATCGGCATGCACTTTTTCAACCCGGTGCCGATGATGGCGCTGGTCGAACTGATTCGTGGCCTGCAGACCAGCGATGCCGCGCACGCCGACGTCGAGGACCTCGCCAAGCGTCTGGGCAAGTACCCGATCACGGTCAAGAACAGCCCGGGCTTCGTGGTCAACCGCATTCTCTGCCCGATGATCAACGAAGCGTTCTGCGTGCTTGGTGAAGGCCTGGCCTCGCCCGAGGAAATCGACGAAGGCATGAAGCTCGGCTGCAATCATCCGATCGGCCCGCTGGCGCTGGCCGACATGATCGGCCTGGACACGATGCTTGCCGTTATGGAAGTGCTCTACACCGAGTTCGCCGATCCGAAGTACCGTCCGGCCATGCTGATGCGCGAAATGGTGGCCGCAGGCTATCTGGGCCGCAAGACCGGCCGTGGCGTGTACGTGTACAGCAAGTAAGTCTCAGGCGCGCGTTGCGCGCTGATCCGGCCCCTTCCGCCACGGCGAGAAGGGGCCGCGAATAACGATGAGCCAATAGTTTGCCACACGTCAATTGTTCGCGAATGTTGGGTCGCACTGGGAAGTAGCATCGCTGCACATGTACTCGATGTGGTGGTGATGATGGTAACGAGGCGCGAGATTTTGATAGCCATTCCCGCAATGGGTGTGGCGGCAGCCACCGGCTGCCATGCAACGGAACCGGGGGACTCGCTGCGTTCCGACTTCAAGGACCCCGATATCACGGATCCGCTGGAGGATCTCAAGGCGGTGCTTCAGGTGCTGCTTGGCGAGATTCCGATTGTCGGCTCGTCCGCCTCGGCATTGCTGGGTTTGCTCTGGCCCTGGAATCGAGATGTCTGGGACGATATCCGCGGGCGCGTGGAAGCGTTGATCAACCAGAAGATCGAGGAGGCCGTCTTCAGTCTTCTCAAGCAGAAGCTCAACGGTATCGCCGATACGCTCAAGCTCTACGTATCGGCCGCCTCGACGGGCGACACGCAGAACATGATGATGCAATTCGTCGCGACCAATACGTCGATGGTCGCCGCTTCGCGGGAATTCCGTAATCCCGATTTCCAGTGGAAAATCGCGCCGCTTTTCGCGGTATTCGCGCAATTACATATGGTGCTGTTGCGTGACGTCGCCCTGAACGGCAAGGACTGGAGCTGGAACGCGAAGGTCTATGAGAGCTATGTCAAGCTGGCCACCGACACAGCGCAGGACTATGGTCAGTATCTCGACGATGTGGCGCAGGCCGAGCGCAAACGACTAGCCGAGCAAGCGCCGACGAGTCCCGGCCAGCATCGCACGAACATCCACAATTACTGGCAACCGTTCGCGTGGCAACGCATCACGCTGTTGTCGGACTTCCGCGTACTCGTGGCGGCGATGGACCCGGTGACGCATCCAGGCCCCGTGCATGACCTGCCGTACGAAGATGTGTACAGCAAAGCGTATGGTACGGCCGACAATTGGGACAATACCGCTCGGGGTTGGGCCGATGGCGTGACCACGCCGTTCGCGCGGCCACTCGCCAATCCTTCGAGCATCTACATTGAATACTTCAACGGCACGCCGCGTGTCGTGGATGTGCGTTACCCGTCGGCGATGGGGCCGACGGTGTTCGGCGGCAGGCGCACCGACGTCGTTGGCATCATTGCCAATCGCGCTCCCGGCGTGGAGACGCGTACCGTGACCATTCCCGCCCCGGTGGGCGGAGCGCGCTTCAACATCGTTGGCGCATCGATACGCAGCGGCAGTATCCCGCTGACGCTGGTGCTCAAGCTAGACGACGGCACGTCGTTGACATTGTGGAATCGCACGGACCTGCGTGCGCCGATGGAGGATGTGCCGGTACCGTCCGGGCGCAAGCTCACGACGCTGACGATGTGGACGCGCAGCCGGTTCTACCAAAACGATCTCGGTTGTCTGGTGATTGGCTTCAGCCGCGATCCCGACGATGTGCCGCAACGCACACGCGATCTGCTCTATATCACGTCGACCGGCGAGGACCTCAACACACGGCTGCTGCGCAGTAGCGGCATCTCGCGGAGGCTGCAGGAGCAGCGCGACGCGTACTGGAATTGGCTGCGCAGCGCACGCTGATCGTCATTCCCCATACTGCCGCAGTCCCTCCAGATCGAGTGCTTCGATCACACCATAATCCACGCGTACCAGCCCCTGCTGTTCCAGCACCTTGAGGGCCTGGTTCGCGCGCTGACGCGAGATGCCGGCGAGCAGTCCGATCTCTTCCTGCGAGATTTCGAGCGTGGTGCCAATGCCGGGATAGAGGCTCTCATTGAACAGCGACGACACGGCGCGCGCCACGCGCGAATCGATGTCGAGCAGCCGTTCGTATTCGACCGCCGCGATGAACTGGCCAAGCCGGTCATTGAGTTGCATCAGCAGAAATCGCGTGAACGGCAGGCTGGTATCCAGCAACCACTGAAAAGTCTCGATGGGAATGAAGGCGATGCGTGACCGGCGCAGCGCCATGACGTCGTATTTGCGGATCTCGTGCTTGAGCACCGCGCCTTCGCCAAACCATCCGCCCGTGGGCACGCCCGTGAACGTGACCGACTTGCCCGACGGCGAGACAGTTGTGATCTTGACCACGCCCTCCACGACGCCGAGCCAGTGCTCGGCCATCTCGCCCTTGTGGCAGACATACTCGCCCTGGCTGTACTCGCGCACCGCAGTCACACGTTTGACACGCGCGCGCTGTTCGGGGCTCAGGTTGATGGCCCAGGCGCATCGGTCGATGAAGTCGTTGTTGGTGGCGGTCATCTCAATCGTAGGGATTAACCCGGAATTGTCATCGGCGTGACAACCCCGGGGGATGGCATCGGCTATCTTACGATCACGCGGAACCGGCCTTTGCCAGCACATTCAGATGCGATCGAACTAACAGGCAAGGCAGGCATGATGCAGTGCGGCAGCGCCGCATGTGACGTGCCCAGTATAACGACCGGTCTAGGGGCTTGATACCCGGCGTGGCCCGTAGGGAACCAACCCTGCGTCCGATGGTGGAGAGGAGACAGCGATGCAGGAATCGTCGGCAACGACCTTCCCGCGATGCCTGCTGGCGCACGCCACGCAGCGGCCCGATCATCCGGCCTATCGCGAGAAGGATCTCGGTATCTGGCAGACATATGGCTGGGCGCAGACCGCGAACGAGGTAAGGGCACTCGCCTGTGGGCTCGCGGCGCTGGGCTTCCGGCGCGGCATGAACCTGGCCGTGGTCGGTGATAACCGTCCGCGTCTGTACTGGGCCATGACCGCCGCCCAGGCGCTGGGAGGCATTCCGGTGCCGCTGTACCAGGACGCGATCGCCAACGAGATGATCTATGTGCTCGACGATGCGGAGATCGAGTTCGCGATCGTCGAGGACCAGGAACAGGTCGACAAGCTGCTCGAAGTGGAATCGCAGCTCGCCGCGCGAGGCCGCGCGGTACGCCACCTGATCTACGAAGACCCACGCGGACTGCGCGATTACGATCACCCGTCGCTGCTTTCGTACGAACGCGTGCAGGAGATCGGCCGCGAGTTCGACCGCGCGAACCCCGGATTCTTTGACGCGGCAGTGCAGGCCGGCGCGCCGGAAGACACGGCCATCATCCTCTATACATCCGGCACCACTGGCAAACCGAAGGGCGTATGCCACTCGCATGCGGGCCTGATTGGCTCGGCCCGTAACGGCTGCCAGTTCGATGGCCTTGGTGCCGATGACGACGTGCTGTCGTACCTGCCGATGGCCTGGGTAGGCGACAACCTGTTCTCGTACGCGCAGGCGCTGGTGGCAGGCTTCACAGTGAACTGCCCGGAGTCTCGCGAGACCGTGATGACAGATCTGCGCGAGATCGGCCCGACTTACTACTTCGCACCGCCGCGCATCTATGAAGGGCTGCTGACGCAGGTCATGATTCGCATGGAGGACGCGGGCTGGGTCAAGCGCCGCCTCTTTCAATGGGCGATGAACGTGGCGCGCCGTTGCGGCGCGGACATCCTCGACAAGCGGCCGGTAGCGACGCTGGATCGTCTGCGCTACGCGCTGGGTGAAGCGCTGATCTACGGCCCGCTTCGCAACGTGCTTGGCATGAGCCGCATCCGCGTGGGCTACACGGCAGGCGAGGCGATTGGTCCGGACCTGTTCCGCTTCTATCGCTCGATCGGCATCAATCTGAAGCAGTTCTACGGCCAGACCGAAACCTGCGCGTACGTCTGCCTGCAGCCGGACGGACAGGTCAAGTTCGATACGGTGGGACCGGCCGCCCCAGGCATGGAGATCCGCATCGCCGAGAACGGCGAAGTGCTGGTGCGCGGCGTGGGGCTGCTCAAGAACTACTACAAGCGCGACGACGCCACACGCGAGGCGATCAATGACGAGGGCTACTTCCTGACTGGCGACGCCGGCGTGATCGATGCCGACGGGCACCTCAAGATCATCGACCGGGCCAAGGACGTGGGCAAGCTGGCCGATGGCTCGATGTTCGCGCCCAAGTACATCGAAAACAAGCTCAAGTTCTTCCCGTACATCAAGGAAGCGGTGGCCTTCGGTACCGACCGCGACCGGGTCTGCGCGTTTATCAATATCGACTTCGACGCCGTGGGCAACTGGGCCGAGCGCCGCCATCTGCCCTATGCGGGCTACGTCGACCTGGCTGCCCAGCCCGACGTGATCGCGATGATCGCCGAATGCGTCGAGCAGGTGAACGCCGATCTGGCCGCCGATGCGATGCTGGCTGGGTCGCAGATCGCACGCTTCCTGATCCTGCATAAGGAACTCGATCCGGACGACGACGAACTCACGCGCACGCGCAAGGTGCGGCGCGGCTTCATCGCGGAGAAGTACGGCGTGCTGGTCGAGGCGCTCTATGCGGGCAAGCCCGAGCAGTTCATCGAGACGCGCGTGAAGTTCGAGGATGGGCGCGAGGGCAGCGTGTCGGCCACGCTGAAGCTGGTGGATGTGAAGCGCTTCCCGCCCGTAGGCGGCGCGCGCGCGGCGTGAGCACGGAGGGTATGGCATGACGGTCACCCAGACAGCGTGGCAAGGCGGCATGGCCCGCGTGGACGCCACAGGCACGTTGGTGCCGCCGGGCGCGATTGCTCCGGCCGGGCACGTGGAGGGCACGCACGGCGACAGCCCGCGGCCCGACAGTGCGCGCGAGCCAGAATCGACGTCCCACGTCCGCACGCGCGGCGACGTGATTCTCGATCTGCAGAACATTTCGCTGTCGTTCGGCGGCGTGAAGGCGCTGACCGATATCTCGTTCGACGTCTGCGAGCACGAGATCCGCGCAATCATCGGCCCGAACGGCGCGGGCAAGAGCTCGATGCTGAACGTGATCAACGGCGTCTATCACCCGCAGCAGGGCCGCATCGTGTTTCGTGGGCAGGAGCGTCGCCAGATGCATCCCACGGCAGCGGCGCGGCAGGGCATCGCCCGGACGTTCCAGAACATCGCGCTGTTCAAGGGCATGACCGTGCTGGACAACATCATGACCGGCCGCAACACGCAGTTCCGCACGGGCGTGTTCGCGCACGCGCTGTGGTGGGGGCCGGCACGCGCCGAGGAGATGCGTCATCGCCGCAAGGTCGAGGAGGTGATCGACTTTCTCGAAATCCAGGCGATCCGCAAGACACCGGTCGGCAGGCTGCCTTACGGCCTGCAGAAGCGCGTGGAGCTGGCGCGCGCGCTGGCCGCGGAACCGTCGATGCTGCTGCTCGATGAACCGATGGCGGGCATGAACGTGGAAGAGAAGCAGGACATGTGCCGTTTCATCCTGGACGTGAACCATCAGTTCGGCACCACCATTGTGCTGATCGAGCACGACATGGGCGTGGTGATGGATATCTCCGACCGCGTGGTGGTGCTCGACTACGGCAAGAAAATCGGTGACGGCACGCCCGATGAGGTCAAGTCGAACCCGGACGTGATTCGCGCATATCTCGGCACGGCGCACTGAGCGCCCCGGGGTCATAGAGAGCATTGAGAGGATAGCGGCGATGAGTTTCTTCTTCGAAATCCTGATCGGCGGCTTGCTGTCAGGACTGATGTACTCGCTCGTGGCACTGGGCTTCGTGCTGATCTACAAGGCGTCCGGCGTGTTCAACTTCGCGCAGGGCGCGATGGTCTACTTCGCCGCGCTTGCCGTGGTCGGGTTGATGGACAAGGGGCTGCCGATGTGGGCCGCCGTGATCGGCGCGTTCATCGTCATGATCATCGTCGGCATGAGCACCGAGCGCTTCGTGCTGCGCAAGCTGGTCAACCAGCCGCCAATCACGCTGTTCATGGCCACGATCGGGCTGTCGTTCTTCCTGGAGGGGCTGGGGCCGCTGCTTTTCGGCAACGAGGTGCGGCCGATCCAGCTCGGCATCGTCGACGAGCCGATCGAATCGATCCTGACGCGCTTCAACATCGTCGTGTCGAAGTTCGATCTGGCCGCCGCGCTGATCGCGGCAGTGCTGGTGGGGGGGCTGGCGCTGTTCTTCCAGTACACCAAGGTCGGCCGCGCGCTGCGCGCGGTGGCGGATGACCATCAGGCCGCGCTTTCGCTCGGGATTCCGCTGCAGAACATCTGGGCCATCGTCTGGGGCGTGGCCGGATTCGTGGCGCTGGTGGCCGGCATGTTGTGGGGCTCGCGCAATGGTGTGCAGTTCGCGCTGACGCTGACCGCGCTCAAGGCGCTGCCGGTGCTGATTCTCGGGGGTTTCACGTCGGTGCCCGGCGCGATCGTGGGCGGGCTGATCATTGGCGCATCGGAGAAGCTGGCCGAGATCTACATCCCGCCGGTGTTCCAGTCGGTGTTCGGCGGCAATTTCGGGGGGATCGAAGGCTGGTTCCCGTATGTGTTCGCGTTGCTGTTTCTGCTCGTACGGCCAGAGGGGCTGTTCGGCGAGAAGCACATCGACCGCGTCTGACGGAGAACCGACATGCTTTATCGCGAATCCGGACAGTTCAAGACCAGCTACGTTGCCGACAGCCAGATTTTCCCGATCCGGCAGGACCGCATTTTCTTTGCCCTGCTGATGGCGGTGGCGTTCGTGGCGATTCCGTTCGTCGGCACCGAATACTGGCTCAGCGCCATCCTGACGCCGTTCCTGATCTTCTCGCTGGCGGCGCTTGGACTCAACATTCTCACCGGCTACGCTGGCCAGCTCTCGCTCGGCACGGCTGCATTCATGGCGGTGGGCGCGTACGCGGCCTACAACTTCCAGCTTCGGATCGAAGGCATTCCGGTGCTGCTGACGTTCATCCTGGCCGGCGCGTCGGCGGCGGTGGTGGGGGTGGCGTTCGGGCTGCCGTCGCTGCGCATCAAGGGCTTCTACCTGGCGGTGGCCACGCTGGCCGCGCAGTTCTTCGTGGTGTGGGCGCTGACCAAGTTTCCCTGGTTGTCGAACAACAGTTCCTCGGGCGTGATCACGGCGCAGCGGCTCGACCTGTTTGGCGTGGCGATCGACACCCCGGTGAAGAAGTATCTGTTTGTGCTGGGCATCGTCACCGTGCTGGCGCTGATCGCCAAGAACCTGGTGCGCTCGGCCACGGGCCGCGCGTGGATGGCGGTGCGCGACATGGACGTGGCGGCCGAGGTGATTGGCATCCCGCTGATGCGCACCAAGCTGTTGGCGTTCGCAGTCAGTTCCTTCTATTGCGGCGTGGCCGGCGCGCTGTATGCGTTCTGCTATCTCGGCTCGGTGGAGCCAGACGGCTTCTCGCTCGATCTGTCGTTCCGCATCCTGTTCATGATCATCATCGGCGGCGTAGGCAGCATCCTGGGCTCGTTCCTGGGCGCCGCATTCATCCTGCTGCTGCCGATCTTTCTCGACAACGTGCTGCCCGCGCTGGCGTCGTCGCTGCACCTGCCGTTCACGAACGCCACGGTGTCGCATATCCAGCTCATGGTGTTCGGCGGGTTGATTATCTTCTTCCTGATCGTCGAGCCGCATGGCCTGGCTCGCCTCTGGCAGATCGCCAAGGAGAAGCTGCGCCTGTGGCCGTTCCCGCACTAGTCCCGTGCCCCCGTATTTCATGTCGTTCCCATAACAACGCCCGATCGAGGTGAAGGAGACTGTGATGACAACCGTGTTTCGCAACGCGCAGCGCGCCGCCCTTGTGGTCAGCGTCGCGGCTGCCATGCTGGTACCGGCCTTGCCGGCGCTGGCGCAAACCAATGATCAGTTCGTCGCGCTGCCGAGCTACCGTGTTGGCCCGTACGGCGCCAACGGCCAGTCGTTCTATGGCGGCTTCGTGGACTACCTGAACTACGTCAATCTCAAGGAGGGTGGCGTCAACGGCGTCAAGCTGAGCTGGGAAGAGTGCGAGACCGAGTACAACAACGCCAAGGGCGTGGAGTGCTACGAGCGCCTGAAGGCCAAGAGCAGTGCGAGCAAGGGCACCGCCTATCACACGATGTCCACGGGTATCTCGTACGCGCTGGTCGACAAGACCGCCGCCGACAAGGTGCCGCTGGTGATGATGGGCTACGGACGTACCGATGCCGTGGATGGCTCGGTCTTCCCATATGCGTTTCCGCTGGTGACGACGTACCAGATGCAGGTATCGGCCATCGTCAAGTTCCTGACGTCGAAGAACGGCGGATCGCTGGCCGGCAAGAAGATCGTCTACCTGTATCACGATTCGGCCTACGGCAAGGAGCCGATCGTCGCGCTTGAGGCCGAAGCCAAGCTCGGCAAGTTCAACCTGGTCGAGATTCCCGTGGCGCACCCGGGCAACGAGCAGGGCGCGCAGTGGCTCAAGATCCGCCAGGAGAATCCTGACTACGTGATCTTCTGGGGCTGGGGCGTGATGAACCAGACCGCGCTGAAGGCCGCGCAGAAGGTCGGCTACTCGCGCGACAAGATGATCGGGTCGTGGTGGGCCGGGTCCGAGGAGGACACGGTACCGGCTGGCGAGGCTGCCAAAGGCTATATGAGCGCCACTTGGAACGTGGCTGGCAAGAACGTGCCGCTGATCGCCGATATCGAGAAGGTGGTCTACGGCGCTGGCAAGGGCAACATGCAGGATCGCAACAAGGTTGGCTCGGTGCTCTATAACCGCGGCGTGTCGGCGGCCGTGGTGACCGTCGAAGCCATCCGCGGGGCGCAGGCGAAGTTCGGCAAGGGCAAGGTGATGAACGGCGACGAAATGCGCTGGGCCTTTGAGAACCTGAACCTGACCAGCGCGCGGTTGCAGCAGGTTGGCGCCACCGGGCTGCTGCCGGAGATCAAGACGAGTTGCGACAACCACGAGGGCTCCGGCAAGGTGAAGATCCAGCAGTGGGACGGCGCCAAGTGGGTGGTGGTGTCCGACTGGATCGAAGGCAACAAGAGCCTGATTCACCCGTTGTTCAAGGCCACGGCGGCGCAGTACGCGAAGGAGAAGGGCATCACGCCGGCTTGCATGAAGTCATAGGCGTTGTCTTTCCCCCGCTCCTACTCGTTGGGGGCGGGGAGCAAAACGATCTGGGATGCGGACATGACCCTTCTATCCGTCAATAACATCGAAGTCATCTACGACCATGTGATCCTCGTGCTCAAGGGCGTGTCGCTCGAAGTGCCTGAGGGTCGCATCGTGGCGTTGCTGGGCGCCAATGGCGCGGGCAAGACCACCACGCTCAAGGCGATCTCGAATCTGCTGCATGCGGAGCGTGGCGATGTCACCAAGGGCTCGATCGAATATCGCGGGCAGCGCGTGGACCAGCTCACGCCAAACGATCTGGTCAAACGCGGCGTGATCCAGGTCATGGAGGGGCGCCACTGCTTCGCGCACCTGACGATCGAGGAGAACCTGCTGACGGGCGCCTATACCCGTGGGCTGTCGCGCGGCCAGACGCGCGATGAACTCGAGAAGATCTACGCGTACTTTCCGCGCCTGAAGACGCGCCGCAAATCGCAGGCGGGCTATACGTCCGGCGGCGAGCAGCAGATGTGCGCGATCGGGCGGGCCATGATGGCCAAGCCGGCGATGATCCTGCTCGACGAGCCGTCGATGGGCCTGGCGCCGCAGATCGTCGAGGAGATCTTCGAAATCGTGCGCGACCTGAATACCCGCGAGCGCGTCAGCTTTCTGCTGGCCGAGCAGAACACGATGGTGGCGCTGCGCCATGCCGACTACGGCTACATCCTCGAGAACGGCCGCGTGGTGATGGATGGCGATGCGGAATCGCTGCGCACCAACGAGGACGTCAAGGAGTTCTACCTGGGCGTGGCCGCCAACGATGCGGATGGTGCCGCGCGCAAATCGTTCCGCGATGTGAAGAGCTACCGCCGCCGCAAGCGCTGGCTGGCGTGAACACAAGACAGACCATGGCTGCTGATCCTGTTGAATATTTCGATGCACTCGAGACACGCAACCCGGCCGAACGCGAGGCGGCGCTGTTTGCCGCCCTGGTGCGGCAGATTGCCCATGCGCAGTCGCGCGCGGCTTACTTCGCGGAGATACTCTGCGACATCGACGCGCGCGACATCACGTCGCGTGCCGCGCTGGCGACGCTGCCGGTCACACGCAAGTCTGAAATGACCATGCAGCAGGGTATCGCGCCCCCGTTGGGCGGCCTGAACGCGACCCCGCTGCGCGATCTGCGGCATGTGTTCCAGTCGCCGGGCCCGATCCACGAGCCCGACGGTCATGGACCAGACTGGTGGCGCACGGCGCGCGCCATGTTCGCCGCCGGCTTCCGTGAGGGCGATCTGGTCTACAACACGTTCTCATACCACTTCACGCCGGCCGGCATGATGATGGAGTCGGGTGCGCATCGGCTTGGATGCTGCGTGTTTCCGGCCGGCGTCGGGCAGACCGAGTCCCAGGTGCAGGCGATGGCCAGTCTGCAGCCTTCCGCCTACGCGGGCACACCGTCGTTCCTGAAGCTGCTGATCGAGCGGGGCGAGGAGATGGGCATGGCGTGCTCCAGCATTTCCAAGGCGCTGGTCAGTGGCGAGGCCTGTCCGCCCGCGCTGCGTGCCTGGCTGCAGGACCACGGCATCACCGCGCGGCAGATGTACGGCACCGCCGATCTCGGCCTGATCGCCTATGAGACCGAAGGCGGTGATGGCTGGGTGGTCGACGAGGGCGTGTTGGTCGAGATCGTCGAGCCGGGCGGCACGGAGCCGATGCCGGAAGGCGAAGTCGGCGAGGTCGTGGTGACGGTGCTCGGCAATGGCGACTACCCGTTGATCCGCTTTGGCACGGGTGACCTGTCGGCGATCGTGGCCGATTCATCGCATCGGGCAAGCCCGTGCGGCCGGACCAATATCCGGCTCAAGGGATGGCTCGGGCGCGCGGACCAGGCCACCAAGGTCAAGGGGATGTTCGTACACCCGGGGCAGGTGGGCGATGTCGTTCGGCGTCATGCGGAGATTCGCGCGGCGCGGCTGATCGTGACAGGCACGGTTGGCGCCGATGTGATGACGCTGCATTGCGACGTCACGCGCGAAGACGAGGCGCTGGCGGGGGCCATCCGTGAATCCATGCGCGAAGTCCTGCGGCTGCGTGGCGAAGTCCGCTTCGTGCCGGCAGGATCGCTGCCGCAGGATGGCAAGGTGATCGAGGATGCGCGTAGTTACGACTGACTACGACTGACGTGTGCCGACCCGCGCGGCCGCCTGATCCGCACGCCGGATCATTCCGGCTGCGCGTTGCTGCTCCGCGCATGGCCACCGCGAGGCCGCGTGGGCAGGCGCACCATCCACACGGTGGTTCCCAGCGCGATCGCGATCAGCGTGATCGACGCCACCGGCCGTTCGCGCATCATCCATGCCGTGATGGTCATCGAAGGCCACATCATCGATAACGCCAGGCATTTGGCCCGAAACGGGATGCTGCGGTGGGTCTGCCAGTCGTGCACGAGCGGGCCGAAGCGGTGATGTGCGAGCAGCCAGCGATGAAAGCGCTCCGAGCCACGCGCAAAGCACGCGGCTGCCAGCAGGACGAACGGCGTGGTGGGAAGGACTGGCAGGAAGATGCCGATGACCCCGAGCGCGAGGCTCAGGGTGCCGCAAGTGACCCAGAACGCGCGAATGGCGCGTTCGCGGTGCGTTAGCGTGGTCTGGCGTTCGGGGTCGTCTGGTTGCAACTGGAGAAATGCGGCTAGCGCGCCAAGGGCGGAAACGCCCTTATGCTACCAGCCCCAGGCGGGCGCGCGCGGCGTCGTACTCGCTCTTCATGCGTGCCACGATCTCACCGGCGGTGGGGATGTCTTCGATCTGGCCCACGCCCTGACCGGCGCCCCAGATGTCCTTCCATGCCTTGGCCTTCGAGCTGCCGCTGGAGAAGTCCATCTTGCTCTTGTCGGCCACGGGCAGGTTCTCCGGATCGAGCCCCGAATTGACAATGCTCTCGCGGATGTAGTTGCCGTGCACGCCCGTGAACAGGTTCGTGTAGATGATGTCCGACGCGGCCGAACTGGTGATCGACTGCTTGTACTCGAGCGCTGCATGCGCCTCTTGCGATGCGATGAAGCGTGTGCCCACGTAGGCGAAATCCGCGCCCATGGCCTGCGCGGCCAGCACGGCTTCACCGGTGGCGATGGAGCCGGACAGCGCGATCGGGCCGTCGAAGAACTTGCGCACTTCGCCCACCAGCGCGAACGGCGATAGCGTGCCGGCATGGCCGCCCGCGCCGGCCGCCACCAGGATCAGGCCGTCAACGCCGGCCTCGATCGCTTTTTCGGCGTGGCGAATGTTGATGACGTCGTGCAGCACGATGCCGCCGTAGCTGTGCACGGCGTCGATCATTTCCTTGGGCGGGGCGCGCAGCGACGTGATGAAGATCGGCACCTTGTGTTCGACGCAGACCTTCACGTCATGCTCGAGGCGCGCGTTCGAGGCGTGCACGATCTGGTTGACCGCGATCGGGCCCACCGGCTTGCCGGGATTCGCCGCCTTGAAGTTGGCCAGTTCCGCCTGGATCTGGGTCAGCCATTCATCGAGCAGTTCGGCGGGGCGCGCGTTTAGCGCGGGGAACGAGCCGACGATGCCGGCCTTGCACTGCGCCAGCACCAGTTCCGGATAGCTGACGATGAACATTGGCGACGCGATAACGGGCAGGGCCAGGTTTTGCAGCACTGGCGGAATAAGCTTGGCGGCAGGCATGAAGTCTCCTCACATCCGTGTTATGGAACGATCGTTCGATTATAGGGAGTTTCGGGTAGCGTGGCGCCGGGCTAGAGGGCGCAGTCTATGCGCTCGCCTTGGGTCTGGAATCCAAATACTGACGATTGTCCCCTGCGCGGTTGGGGCGCGAAACCTTGCCTGCTTGCTGAAAGCCACGACGAGTCGTGAGTTAGCGCAGAGCCAAAAAAAAGGCCCCGCTGGGTTAGCGGGGCGATTACCACGAAGACTGATAAGAAGAGACGGTCAGACACCTGCCAATGCCTTACCGTGAGACGAATCTTAGTAGCTGTTTGTGACCGCAAGAAGTCAGGCCGAGGACAATTCCGGAAAACCCTGAGTTTGGCCTTTCCGGGCGATTTTCGGCCCGTCCCCTGACTCCGGTCAGATCTTCTCGAGCAGCAGACCCTTCAGATATTCGCCTTCCGGGAAGGCCGCCGACATCGGATGGTCCGTGCCGGCCGACAGGCGGCGCAGGATCCGCGCATCCGAGCGCGCATCGGTGGCCGCGCCCGCCACGATCTTCTGGAACAGCTCCATGCTGATCGCACCCGAGCACGAGTACGTGAACAGCAGGCCGCCCGGACGCAGCAACTGCATCCCGACCAGGTTGATTTCCTTGTAAGCGCGGGCCGCACGGTCGATATGCTGTGCCGACGGCGCGAACTTGGGCGGGTCCAGCACGATCAGGTCGAACTGACGGCCCTCGGCGCGGAACTCGCGCAGCGTCTTGAAGACATCCGCGTCGAGCCACGTGGCGCGCGCCGGATCGAAACCGTTCAGCGTCACGTTGCTGGCTGCGATCTTGAGCGCCTCGCCCGACGAATCGATCGACGTCACCGACGTGGCGCCGCCACGCAGCGCCGCCAGCGAGAAGCCGCCGGTGTAGCAGAAGCAGTTCAGCACCTCGCGGCCCTCGGCGAGGTCGCCGACGAGCTTGCGGTTGTCGCGCTGGTCCACGTAGAAGCCGGTCTTGTGGCCGTTGCGCACGTCGACGTGGTAGCGCACGCCGTGCTCGGTCACCGACAGTTCCGGGTCGGGCTCGGCACCGGCCAGCACGCCGGTCACCAGCGGCAGTCCTTCGCGCTGGCGCACCGCCGCGTCAGAACGTTCGTAGACGTTCGGGCAGCCGGTTTCCTTGATCAGCGCCTGCACCAGCGCGTCCTTCCATTGCTCCACGCCCGCGGCGTTGAACTGGCAGACGAGCTGGCCGCGTTCGCCCTGGCCGTAGTAGTCGACGATCAGACCTGGCAGGCGGTCGGATTCGCCGAAGATCAGGCGCACGGCGTTGGTGTCGCGCACCCATTGCTTGCGGTGTGCCAGGGCCGCCGACACGCGGCGCTTGAACATCGCGTGATCGACCGGCTCGTTCTCGTCGAACGTCCAGACACGCGCGCGGATCTGTGATTCGGGGCTGTACGCGCCGCGCGCCAGGAAGCGGCCGTCCGCGCTGCGGATGACCACGGTCGATCCCGGTTCGCAACGGCCTTCGGTAGCGGCGATGCCCGTGGCGTAGACCCACGGATGGCGCCGGAGCAGGGACTTTTCCTTGCCCGGCTTGAGGGTGATGACGTTCATGCGGTTACAGCACCACCTTGACCATCGGATGCCCGGTCAGCGCGCGATACAGCTCGTCGAGCTGCTCGCGGCTCGTGACCCACACGGTCACCGTCAGCCCCAGATAGTTGCCGTTGCGGGACGGACGCATCTCCATCTTGCCGGCGTGGAAGTTCGGGTCGAAGTCCTGGATCAGGGTCACGATCGCTTCGGCGAAGCCATCCTGCATCGCGCCCATGACCTTGATCGGGAAATCGCTCGGGTACTCGATCAGCGACTGTTCCGGCGGAATCTCCCCCGGAATCAGCGGACCGTTGTTCGAATCTGTAGACATCTCGAATCCTTGAACTCTTACTTGCGCTTGAACCAGAGGCGGATCGTATCCCACAGGCGGCCGAAGAAGCCGGCCTCCGGCACTTCCTCGAGCGCCACCACCGGGAATTCCGCCACCTTGTTGGCGCCGTCCATCAGCTTGACGGTGCCCACCTGCTGGCCGGCCGTGATCGGCGCGATCAGCAGTTCCTGGCGCTCCAGCACCGGCTTGAGGCGCGAGCCCGTGCCCTTGGGCACCGTGACGAACGTCTCGTTGGCCACGCCGATCTTGATCGTGCCGGTCTTGCCCTTGTAGATGTCGGGCGTGGCCAGCACCTGGCCCTTGTCGTACAGGCGCAGGGTGTCGAAGAACTGGAAGCCGTAGTTCAGGATCTTCAGGCTTTCCTGTGTGCGGATCTGCTCGGTGGCCGTGCCGATCACGATCGACACCAGTCGGCGCGAGCCGTTGGGCACATTGGCCAGCGGACGCTTTGCCGACGAAATCAGGCAGTAGCCCGCGGACTTCGTGTGGCCGGTCTTCACGCCGTCCACGGTCGGGTCGATGTACAGCAGACGGTTGCGGTTCGGCTGCCTGATCTTGTTATAGGTGAACTCCTTCTGCGAGTACATCGAGTAGTACTCGGGAAAGTCCTTGATCAGGCGCGTGGTCAGGATCGCCAGGTCCACCGCCGTGGTGTAGTGGTTCGGATCGGGCACACCGTCGGTGTTCGTGAAGTGCGTGTTCTTCATGCCCATGCGCTGGGCTTCACGGTTCATCATCACGACGAAGCCTTCTTCCGAGCCGCCCACGGCTTCGGCCAGCGCCAGCGAGGCGTCGTTGCCCGACTGGACGATCAGGCCCAGCAGCAGGTCCTGCACGCTGACCGGCTTGCCGGCTTCGATGAACATGCGCGATTCATCGCTTTTCACCTTGCGCACGATGTCGGTCGGCGTGACGGTCTGATCCAGCGTCAGGCGCTTTTCCTTGAGCGCCTCGAACGCCAGGTAGGCCGTCATCAGCTTGGTCAGCGACGCCGGCTCGATGCGCATATCTGCATTCTGTGACGCCAGCGCCTGGCCGCTCGTCACGTCGTACAGCATCCAGGACTTGGCGGCGACCTGTGGCACCGGCACGCCTTGCGCCATCACGGCTGCGGGCGCGGCGGCGAGTGTTGCCGCAACGATTACGGGAGCAATGGCGGATGCGACGTACGGCGTGACTCTGTTCAGCATGTGTAGGTTTCCAACAAGAAAGGATTGGCGCGGGCGGGGCGATTCACCGGTCCCACGCGTTGACGACGAGCTGCTTGATCAGGTGCAGCTTGCGATGAAAGAAATGGTCGGCGCCAGGAATGACGATGACCGGCAGGTCCTGCGGGCGTGCCCAGTCGAACACGCTGGCGAGCGGCACGGTGTCGTGCTGCTCGCCGTGGATCACGATTGTGTCAGCCGGCACGTTGGCCACGTCCCAGCGGCTCGTGGCGGTACCCACCACCACCAGGCGTTGCGCGGGCGTGCCAGCTTCGGCCAGACGGCGTGCCACGTGCGTCTGCACGAAGCTGCCGAACGAGAAACCGCCCAGCGCCAGCGGCAGCGTGGCCACGTCGGGCGACCACGCGGTCTGCGTGCGCATCCAGTCGATCACGGCGAGCAGATCGTCCTGCTCGCCGATGCCCTTGTCGTGCTCGCCGGCCGTGCCGCCAACGCCACGGAAGTTCGGGCGCACCGTGGCGTACCCCAGCGCAACGAAGGTACGCGCCAGCGTCTGCGCCACCTTGTTGTCCTTGGTGCCCGCGAACAGCGGGTGCGGATGCGCGACGAGAGCCAGACCGCGCACGGGCGCGTTCTGCGGCAGATCGATGGAGATGTCGATGGCGCCGACGGGGCCGGCGACGGTGGTGACCTGGGTATGCGCGTTCATGGTGGCAGGCGGCTCTCGCACAACGGGGCAACTACTGGGTAACTACAGCGCAGCTACGGAACTACAACAGCGGCACAACAAAAAACCGGGCTGGACCCGGCATGGCTCGGCGGGTAACGCGTTTCAGCGATCGACCATCAGGCGCTGCACGGGCTTTCCGTTGATCAGATGGCTTTCGATGATTTCGTCGATGTCCTGCTCGTCGACGAAGGTGTACCAGACGGCCTCGGGGTAGACCACGAGCACCGGTCCAAGTTCACAGCGGTTCAGGCAGCCGGCCTTGTTGATGCGCACGCGGCCTTCGCCACCGGCGATGCCAAGCTCCTTGCAGCGTTTCTTGGCGTATTCCTGCATGGCCTTCGCATTGTGGTCGGCGCAGCAGGCGGAGCCATCGTCGCGCTGGTTCAGGCAGAAGAAGACGTGGTGTTGGTAGTAGCTGCTCATGACGGCTGACTTGGGGCGCGGTGTGGCGAGGCGTCGTGGCCTGCCATCGCCCGTGATTGGAAGCTCGGAATTATACGTGTTCACGGCCACCAACCCGCGTAACACGTGGTGCACGGAATTCCGGAATCCGGGCCCCGGCCGGGGCCGTCGGGACGCTCTCGCGCCGTGATCGGCGCCCGAATGCGACCGAGGCTCCACAAATATCGAGGTTTAGGGCCATCTGGCCTTCCGAATCTCCGGAGCTGCGCATTCCGGATTTCCGGAATTCCGGAACCCGGTGCCGCCGGATTTCTCATCTTTTCTTTTAAATCAATGACTTGCGGCTGGGCGCCCAGATGGCACGCCTGTTGCGAATAGTTACTTCCAGACGCGCCGCCGTTCAGGTCGAGGCGCGCAACGCGCCACGCCATCGAGCGCCGGGGCACCGCTCAAACACCGAGGACGACATCATGAGGAAACCCTTCTACAAGATCCTGTACGTGCAGGTCCTGTTCGCGATATTCGTGGGCATCCTGCTGGGCCACTACTGGCCCGACACCGGCGTGGCCATGAAGCCGCTCGGTGATGCCTTCATCAAGCTGATCAAGATGATCATTGGTCCGATCATCTTCTGTACCGTGGTGTCCGGCATTGCCGGCATGCGCGACATGAAGAAGGTGGGCCGCGTGGGCGGCAAGGCGCTGCTCTACTTCGAGATCGTGTCAACGTTCGCGCTGCTGCTCGGCCTGATCGCCACGCACGTGCTCAAACCGGGCGTGGGCTTCAACATCGATCCGGCCACGCTGGACACGAAGTCGATCGCGCAGTACGTGTCGAAGGCACACGGTCAGAGCACCGTCGAGTTCTTCATGCACATCATCCCGGACACGATCTTCAGCGCGTTCGCCAACGGCGACATCCTGCAGATCCTGATGGTCTCGATGTTCTTCGGATCGGCACTGGCCGTGGTGGGTGAGCGCGCGCGCATCATCCACGACATGGTGGACCAGGTGTCGAAGGTGTTCTTCCACATCGTGCACGTGATCACGAAGGTGGCCCCGATCGGCGCATTCGGCGCGATGGCGTTCACCATCGGCAAGTACGGCCTGGGCTCGCTGATTCCGCTGCTCAAGCTGATCGGCACGTTCTACCTTACGGCGATCGTGTTCGTGCTGGTGGTGCTGGGTACCGTGGCGCGCCTGACCGGTTTCTCGATCATCCGCTTCGTCGCGTATATCAAGGAAGAACTGCTGATCGTGCTCGGCACCAGCTCCTCCGAGGCCGCGCTGCCGCACCTGATGGAGAAGATGGAGAAGCTCGGCTGCTCGAAGTCGGTGGTGGGCCTGGTTGTGCCGACCGGTTATTCGTTCAACCTGGACGGCACCAACATCTACATGACGATGGCGGTGATCTTCATCGCGCAGGCCACCAACATCGAGCTGACGCTGATGCAGCAGCTCACGATCCTGGCCGTGGCGATGGTGACCTCGAAGGGCGCCAGCGGCGTGACCGGCTCGGGCTTCATCACGCTGGCAGCCACGCTGGCCGTGGTGCCGACGATCCCGGTGGCCGGCATGGTGCTGATCCTCGGTATCGACCGCTTCATGAGCGAATGCCGCGCGCTGACGAACATCGTCGGCAACGGCGTGGCCACGGTGGTGGTCTCGGCGTGGGAGCACGAGCTCGACCGCGCCCGCCTGACCCGCGTGCTGCGGGGCGAAGATGAGGCGAGCAGCCTCGCCGACGCCGGCGCCCGCTGACGTGACCCGGGCAGCGACCGGCGCCCCGCAGGAAGGGGACGCCGGCGCAGCCCCGGATGAACCTGCCGGCCATCCCCGCCAGCGGGTATCATCGGCGCGAGAGCTTCCGCGCGCGCCGATGCCCCATTCCGACGACTTCCTTGCCGTGCATGACCCTGCCGCGCCCGGCCCGGTGCACGCGCCGGAGTCGAGCACGCGCTGGTGGGGGTTTGCCGCCGCGCTGATGGTGGGGCTTCTGGCGCTGTGCTCGCTGACCTGGCTGTTTTCGGTCCAGCGCGGCATCGCCGCATTGCAGCAGTCCACGGCCATGCGTGCCGACCGTTATGCGGCCACGCTTGAATCGACGCTGGACCGCTACGAATTCCTTCCCGCGCTAGTATCGCTGCACCCTTCGGTGCGCGCGCTGCTGGCCAATCCTGAAGACCCGGCCCGTATTGCCGTGGCCAACAACTACCTGGCCGAGGTCAATACCCGGGCCCGCGCGTCGGCCACCTACGTCATCGCGGCCAGCGGGCTGGCACTGGCCGCCAGCAACCATGGCGAGCCGGGCAGCTTCGTCGGTACCGACTACCGCTTCCGCCCGTACTTCCAGATGGCGTCGCGCGGCCAGATCGGCCGCTTCTACGCGATCGGCATCACCAGCGACGAGCCCGGCTATTACATCGCCCAGCCGATCGAGTCGGGCGGCAAGGTTATTGGTGTGACGGTGGTGAAGCTGAACCTCGAATGGTTCCAGCGCGCGGGCTCCGGTAGCACCGAGCCGCTGATGGTGTCCGACGACCACGGCGTGATCTTCCTGTCGTCGGTGCCGGGCTGGCAGTACCGCACGCTTCGGCCCCTGCCGCCCACGCTTCAGGCCGAACTGCACAACACGCGCCAGTATCACGACGTCGACGTCACGCCGCTGCCGATCCAGCCGCTGGATTCCCCGGTCTCGCGCTGGCTGGCCAGCACCACGCTCAACGATGGCGAACGGCTGGTGAGGGTTGGCGCCGCGGGCAGCACGGGGGCCACGGCACGAGATGGCGATGACGGTCAGGGCGCGCACTTCGGGCTGTCCAGCGATGGCGCGGACCGCTACCTGGAAATCAATCGCGCCGTCGGGCCCGCCGGCTGGAACATGCAGGTGATGGCCCAACTGGACCCTGTGCTGGCCAGCGCGCGCACTGCGACGATTGGTGCGGCGCTGGCCTATGCGTGCATCTGCCTGCTGCTGGTGAACCTGCGACAGCGCCGCCAGCGCGCGCGTGACATGCAATACAGCCGCCGGCTGCTGGAAGCGGCCTACGATCAACTGGAACGGCGCGTGGAGGCCCGCACGGCCGACCTGATGGCGATCAACGAGCAACTCGAAGCCGAAGTGGCCGAGCGCGCGCGGACTGAAGGCGAACTGCGCGCGACGCAGGATGAACTGGTGCAGGCCAGCAAGCTGGCGGCACTGGGGCAGATGGCCGCCGGTATCACCCATGAACTGAACCAGCCGCTGGCGGCCCTGCGCACGTTCTCGGACAACACGCGCGTGTTGCTGGAGCGCGGTCAGCTCGATGCAGCCACCGGCAATCTCTCCGCCATCGCCGATCTGACCGAGCGGATGGGCAAGATCACGGGCCAGCTCAAGCTGTTCGCGGGCAAGGCGCGTCAGCGCCGCAATGCCGTGCGCGTGCGTGCCGCCATCGACCATGTGCTGCAACTGATCGCGCCACGGCTGGGTCGGGTGATGCTACGGGTGCGGGGGCTCGACGGCGACACGGCGGACCTGGCCGTATGGGCCGACGAACTCAAGCTCGAGCAGGTGCTGCTGAATCTCGTCGGCAATGCGCTCGATGCCATTGCGGCGGCCGGCGCCGAGGATGGCCGCGTCGATATCGCCGTCAGCGCGAAGGACGAGACCGTGACGCTGGTCGTGCGCGACAATGGGCCCGGTATCGCGCCGGATGCGCTGCCACGGCTGTTCGAGCCGTTCTTCACGACCAAGGAGATCGGGCAGGGGCTCGGCCTGGGATTGGCGATTTCGTCGTCGATCGTGCGCGAGTTCGGCGGGCAACTGACGGCCGGCAACGTCGAGGGCGGCGGCGCGGAATTCGTCGTGACACTGCGGCGCTCGCGCCAGACGGCCACGGCGTGAGGCGCCTGAACGGCGTCAAGGATGACAGGTAAAGACATGATTGCGATGCAGGACGGATTGCGTGTGCTGTTCGTCGAGGACGAACCACTGGTGCGTCAGGCGACGGCGCAGAGCCTGGAACTGGCTGGCTTTTCGGTGCTGGCGCTGCCTTCGGCCGAAGCGGCGATGCCGCATCTTGGCGCGGACTTCCCGGGGGTGCTGGTTACCGATGTGCGCCTGTCCGGCGCGAGCGGGCTGGATCTGCTGCAGCACTGCCGCAATGCCGCGCCGGGCGTGCCGGTGATCCTGGTCACGGGGCACGGCGATATCACGATGGCGGTGCAGGCGATGCGCGAGGGCGCCTATGACTTCATCGAGAAGCCGTTCGGCGCGGATCGCCTGACCGAAACGGTGCGCCGCGCGCTGGAGCGCCGCGCGCTCGAACTGGAGAACCACGCGCTGCGCCGCGAGCTGGCTGGCCCGGCTGCCGGCACACGGATCATCGGCCGGTCGCCGGCGATCGCGCAGGTGCGCGACCTGATCGCCAATGTGGCGGCCACCGATGTGCCGGTGATGATCAACGGCGAGACCGGAACGGGCAAGGAGCTCGTGGCGCGGAGCCTGCACGCGCTCTCCACGCGGCGTGACCAGCCCTTCATCGCGCTGAACTGCGGCGCCGTACCAGAGTCGATTTTCGAGAGCGAGATGTTCGGCCACGAGGCTGGCGCATTTACCGGCGCGGGCAAGCGGCGTGTGGGCAAGCTCGAACATGCGTCGGGTGGCACGCTGTTCCTCGACGAGATCGAGAGCATGCCGCTGGCCTTGCAGGTGAAGCTGCTGCGCGTGCTGCAGGAGGGCACGCTGGAGCGGCTCGGCTCGAATACGTCGATACCGATCGACGTGCGCATCATCGCGGCTTCGAAGGGCGACATGGAGGCACTGGTGGCGCAGGGCACGTTCCGGCAGGATCTGCTGTACCGGCTCAACGTGGTGACGATTCCGCTACCGCCGCTGCGCGAGCGACGCGAGGACATCGTGCCGCTGTTCGAGCACTTCATGCTCGTTGCCGCCGTGCGCTATCAGCGGCCGGCGCCGATCCTGTCCGAGATGCAGCGCCAGCAACTGATGCAACGGCCCTGGCCCGGCAATGTGCGGGAACTGCGCAACGCGGCAGATCGACTGGTGCTGGGCGTGCCGGAAGGCGGACACGCCGGCGGCAAGGCTGATCCCGTTGACGAATCGACGCCGCTACGCGAGCGGATGGAGCGCTACGAGCGCGCCGTGATCGCCGATACGCTGGCCCGCACGGGCGGTGCCGTCAGCCAGGCGGCGGACCTGCTGCAAGTGGGCAAGGCGACGCTTTACGACAAGATCAAACGCTACGGACTGTAACGGCCGTACTCGGGGAAGGCGGGGGTCGGTACACTCTGGCCCGGCTCTCTTCCCTGGTTTCTTATCCCGCGATATCCCGCGATACCCCGCGAGCGGAATAACGGTAGGGCAGAGGGCAAGCGCCTCCATTGCTAACGCCCCGACCCATGCCCCACGCCCATCCCGCCGACATCGACGGCCACCACCTGACCCCCGACACCGTCGCCGCCATCGCACGCGGCCAGCGCGCCGCCATCGTCCCGGAGCCCGTCCTTGGCAAGGTTGCCGATGCCCGCGCCCGCTTCGAGCAGGTGGCTGCGGCCAATGTGCCGATCTACGGCGTTTCCACGGGCTTTGGCGAACTGGTGCACAACTGGGTCGACATCGAACATGGCCGTGCGCTGCAGGAGAACCTGCTGCGCAGCCATTGCGCGGGTGTGGGTCCGCTGTTTTCGCGCGACGAGGTCCGCGCGATGATGGTCGCGCGTGCCAATGCATTGGCACGCGGATATTCGGCGGTGCGGCCGGCCGTTATCGAGCAACTGCTGAAGTATTTGGAAGCCGGCATCACGCCGGCCGTGCCGCAGGTGGGTTCGCTCGGCGCCAGCGGTGATCTGGCGCCGCTGTCGCACGTCGCCATCACGCTGATCGGCGAAGGCAAGGTGCTGACCGACGATGGTGGTACGGCACCCACGGCCGACGTCCTGCGCGAGCGTGGCATCGCGCCGCTCGCGCTGGCGTACAAGGAAGGGCTGGCGCTGATCAACGGGACATCGGCCATGACCGGGGTGTCGTGCCTGTTGCTGGAGACGCTGCGCGCGCAGGTCCAGCAGGCCGAGATCATCGCGGCGCTGGCGCTCGAAGGACTGTCCGCCTCGGCCGATGCCTTCATGGCCCATGGGCACGACATCGCCAAACCGCATCCGGGACAGATCCGCTCGGCGGCGAACATGCGCGCGCTGCTGGCCGATTCGGCGCGGCTTTCCGGGCATGGCGAACTGTCCGCCGAGATGAAGACGCGCGCGGGCGAGGCCAAGAACACCGGCACCGGCGTGTTCATCCAGAAGGCCTACACGCTGCGCTGTATTCCGCAGGTGCTTGGCGCGGTGCGCGATACGCTCGATCATTGCGCCACAGTGGTCGAGCGCGAACTCAATTCATCGAACGACAATCCGCTGTTCTTCGAAGACGGCGAGCTGTTCCATGGCGGCAACTTCCACGGCCAGCAGGTGGCATTCGCAATGGACTTCCTGGCCATTGCCGCCACGCAGCTGGGCGTGGTGTCGGAGCGCCGCCTGAACCGCCTGCTGAGCCCGCATCTGAACAACAATCTGCCGGCGTTCCTGGCGGCGGCGAACGAGGGGTTGTCGTGCGGGTTTGCCGGGGCACAGTATCCGGCCACGGCGCTGATCGCCGAGAACCGCACAATCTGCAGCCCGGCGAGCATCCAGAGTGTGCCGTCGAACGGCGACAACCAGGATGTGGTCAGCATGGGGCTGATCGCCGCTCGCAACGCCCGCCGCATTCTCGACAATAACCAGTACATCCTCGCGCTGGAGTTGCTGGCGTCATGCCAGGCTGCCGAACTTGCGGGCGCGGTCGAGCAACTGGCGCCGGCAGGCCGCGCCGTGTTCGCGTTCGTGCGGGAGCGCGTGCCGTTCCTGTCGATCGATCGCTATATGACCGACGATATCGAGGCCATGGCGGCGCTGCTCCGTCAGGGTGCGCTGGTTGAGGTCGTGCGCGGCGCAGGCATCGAACTGGCCTGACGAACTCTGGCGGTAGCTTTCGGGAATGAGCGGTTTCCTACTTCCACATGCCGCGCATTCGGCTGGCGAGGTCTACCTGCGGTAGCGTGGCCTTCGCCTGGCCTTCCCCCGGCATTGGCGCGGGCGGCCACGAGCGGCTGTAGAAATTCGGCATCACGCGGTTCGGCAGGAAGCGCGTGCGCGATGCGTAGACGTGGCGATCGCCAAAGCCGACCTGGTTGTGCACGTAGAAGCGCTGTGGCACGACGATGTCGAGGTGGTCGCGCGCGCGAGTCATGGCCACGTACAGCAGGCGGCGCTCTTCCTCGATTTCCTCGGTGGTGCCGGTGGCAAGATCGGATGGCATGCAGCCATCGACTGCATTGAGCACGTACACGGCCTTCCACTCCTGCCCCTTGGCCGAATGGATCGTCGACAGGATCAGGTAGTCCTCGTCGCGCGAGGGCACGCCCGATTCGTCGCTCGATGCGCTGGGCGGGTCGAGCGTGAGTTCGGTGAGAAAGCGTTCCCGCGACGCATAGGTAGCCGCGATGCGCTCGATCTGCTGCAGATCCGCCTGCCGCGCGGCGGCATCGTCGTGCATCCGTTCGAGGTGCGGCATGTACCAGGCGATCACCTGTTCGAATTCCGATGGCCAGGGCGAGGTCGGCGCCATCAGCGCACGCGCCAGCGTCACCAGTTCATCCCAGGCGGGCGCGGCGGCGGGGGGCGGCTCGAAGGCTTCGAGCGCGATCAACGGTTCGGTGGCGGCTTCCAGTCCTTCGAGCACGCGCGCGGCCGTTTTCGGGCCGATGCCGGGCAGCAACTGCAGCGTGCGGAATCCGGCCATGCGGTCGCGTGGATTTTCCAGCCAGCGCACCACAGCCATCACGTCCTTGACGTGCGTCGACTCCAGAAACTTCAGTCCGCCGAACTTCACGAACGGGATATTGCGCCGGGCCAACTCGATCTCGACCTGGGCGCTGTGGTCGGCCGCGCGGAACAGCACCGCCTGCTGCATCAGCGACAAGCCAGCCTCGCGCCGCGCCAGTACCTGCTCGACGACGAAGCGCGCCTGCTCGGCCTCGTCGTTGACCACCACCACGCCGGGCTTCTCCGCCGATTCGCGCAGGGACCAGAGATCCTTGGTGAAGCGTTCGGCCGCAAGGCCAATCACGGCATTGGCGGCGCCGAGGATCGGCTGCGTCGAGCGATAGTTCTGCGACAGCGTGACCTGCTCGGCCGGCGGCGAGAACCGTGTCGGGAAATCGAGGATATTGCGCACGGTGGCGCCGCGGAATGCGTAGATCGACTGCGCGTCGTCGCCCACCACGGTCAGGCCGCGCCCTTGCGGCTTGAGCGCCAGCAGGATCGACGCCTGCAACGCGTTGGTGTCCTGGTACTCGTCGACCAGCACATGGTCGAAGCGCGCGCCCATGTCCTGCGCCAGTGCGGGCTCGGTCATCGCCTGCGCCCAGTAGAGCAACAGGTCGTCGTAGTCGAGCACCTGCTGCTTCTGCTTGGCTTCCACGTAGGCGGCGAACAGGCCCTTGAGCGCGTCTGCCCACATCGCGTAGCGCGGGAACTGCGTCTTCAGCACAACCTCGAGCGGCAACTGCGTGTTGACCACGCGCGAATAGATTGCGAGGCAGGTTTCCTTGCGCGGGAAGCGCGAGGTCTGCTCGGATAGCCCGAGGTCATGGCGGACCACGTGCATCAGGTCGGCCGCATCGCCGCGGTCGCTGATGGTGAAGGTCGGAGCAAGCCCGAGCGTTTCGGCGTACTCGCGCAGCAGGCGGGCGCCGATGGCGTGGAACGTGCCCGACCACTGCAGCGCGGCGCGCCCCGCGCCGGTCTGGATGCCGAGTGCCTGGTCGACGATGCGCTCGACACGGCGCCCCATTTCGGAGGCAGCGCGGCGCGAGAACGTCAGCAGCAGGATGCGGCGCGGATCGGCGCCGTTCACGACCAGATGCGCCACCCGATGCGCGAGCGTGTTGGTCTTGCCAGAGCCCGCGCCGGCAATGATCAGCAGCGGCGCGTCACCGTCGTACTCCACCGCCGCGCGCTGTTCCGGATTCAGCCGGGAAAGATAGGCGGGGGCGTCGGCGACCTCGGTGTCGGGCGACTCGGCAGCGGCTTCAGGGGCAAGTTCCGGTAACACGTCAGGGCAGGCAGTCGGATGGATGCGATAAGAAAAATCTGGCGCTCACTGTATATCCATACAGCCCCGACAGGCAAGCCGGATGCCCGACGATGTGAGCCGGGCAACAAAAAAGGTGCCGCATGGGCACCTTTTCGTTGGACTTGGCGTTGTTCAGGCCGCGTTGGCCAGTGCGCCGTCGAGCAGCTTGTGCAGCGCGTCCCACTCGGGCTCGCCCACGTAGCGCTTGAGAATCTTGCCGTTCTTGTCCACCACGAAGGTCGTCGGCGTGAGCTGGACGTTGCCGAAGGCCTTGGCCGCCGCGCCGTCGGCGTCCATCGCCACCTTGAATGGCAGTTCACGGGTCTTGGCGTAGTTCATCACGTACATCGGCGGGTCGTAGTTCATCGCCACCGCCACGAAGTCCAGCCCCTTGTCCTTGAACTGCTTGTAGGTGCTGACCATCTGAGGCATTTCCTTGACGCACGTGGCGCAGCTCGTGGCCCAGAAGTTGATCAGGTAGACCTTGCCCTTCAGGTCGCCAGTGCTGAGCTTTTCGCCCGAAAGCAGCGTGAATGTGGCGTCGGGGACCGTATTCGCGGGCGTCATGGCGCGGTAGCCGAAGAAGCCCAGCAGCGCGACGATGACAACGGCTACAGCGATCGGCCAGCGCTTCTTGCTCGAAGGTGTGGCAGGGGTGGCGGAATTCGACATGGGGTTACGGTCCCGAGGGGAGGCCATCTACAGACAGCGGCTATTCTACTGCCGCTGTTAGCCGGCAGTGGCAAGCCGGATCAAATGCGCACTATCTGCGGCATTCCGCCGCATTTCCTGGTGATTGACTACTTGGACGCCGCCAGCCCTTCGGCGAGCCTGGCACGTGCCGTATCCACGGCTTGTTCGAGGTAAGCGCCGTAGAAGTCCGGCTGCAGGCCGCGCAGCGGGCTGGCCAGGTTGCGGCCGTTGCGATCCAGGAACAGGACGGTCGGGGCCACCGTGATGTTGTGGGCGCGTGCCCATTGCTTCGCGGTGGTCATGGTGCCGTCGGCGTCGCGCAGCGGCGTGTCGGCCGTCATGTCGAGCTCGCGCGCGGTGATCTCGCCAGCGGCCGCCTGTGGCGCCAGATAGTTGCGGCGGGCGGTCTCGCAATACGTGCAGCCGGGCAAGCTGACCAGCACGACCAGCGGCCCGCCCTGTTTCGCGGCGTCAGCGGACTGGGCGGCAATATCGGTGACGGGCGGCAGATGGCTTGCCGCCATCGACACAGCCGGGCCCACCAGCAGCAACAGCGCGGCGAGACCATGCAGAACGGAGCGAAGCAGGGGCGAGCGGGGCGTCATGCTGGGGCGTCGGTGGGTATTCCGTGAGAACCTGGTGAAGACGTCGCCGCATTTGATTTCGTGCGCATCTGGTGCGAACGTGCGCGGCTTCCCGGATAATACCGGCTTGCGCCAGATTGCGCCGACATCCCCCATGCGCCGCCCCAGCCCCCGACCTGCCCCTCGCGTTCCCCTGCTGATTGCCATCGTGCTGCTGGCTCTGGCCGGCTGCTCGCCGCGCTATGACTGGCGCACCATCGTCTCGAGCGAAGGGCAGTATGCGGCGCTATATCCGGACAAGCCGACCAGCGCCGCGCGCGATGTGGCGATCGCCGGGCGCCAGTTGCCGATGCGCATGGAGGCCGCCCGGATCGACAACACGTTGTTCGCCGTCGGCGTGGTTTCCCTTCCCGCCGATGATGCGGGGCTACGCCGCGAGGCGCTGGCGTCGATGCAGGCCGGCCTGATAGGCAACCTCGGTGCGCATCCCGACAGCCCCGCGCGCTCGCGTCCGGTCACGGTCATGTCGGCGGGGCAGCCACCCGTTGCGCTGGACGGCGTGGAGGTGACTGTCGCTGGCATATCGCCCCAGGACAAATCACCGCGCCGACTGACCGCGCGGCTGGTGGCGTCCGGCTCGCGTGTCTATCAGGCAGTGGTGCTCGAGGCCGGCGATGCGGCGAAGGATGCGCGCCAGGCCGAGCAGGTCGAGCAGTTCCTCACCGGTTTTCACCCGTTCTAAATCCGTTCCAAGTCTTTCAGGTAGTCAATCAAGGAGTTCGTCATGCGTTGGGAAGTCTGGCTGGCCTATTTTGCCGCGTGCTGGGTGATCGCTGTCTCGCCCGGTTCGGGCGCCGTGCTGTCGATGAGCCACGGTCTGTCATACGGCCTGAAGAAGACGTCGACGACGATTCTGGGCCTGCAGACCGGCCTGGTGATCATCCTGCTAATTGCGGGCGGCGGACTTGGCGCGCTGCTGCTGGCGTCCGAGGAAGCATTCCTGGTGGTCAAGACGATTGGCGCGATGTACCTGATCTACCTGGGTATCCAGCAGTGGCGTGCCAAGGTTGAGACGAACCCGCAGAACAGCGAGGACAAGACGGTGCGTGTGGCCACCATGAGCCGGCGCCGGCGCTTCGCCACGGGGCTGCTGACGAACGTCACCAACCCCAAGGGCATCATCTTTATGGTGGCCGTGCTGCCGCAATTCATCGACCCGACGCATGCGCTCGGGCTGCAACTGGCTATCCTGGCGGCGACGATGTGCTTTGTGGACCTGATCGTGATGCACGGCTATGCGCTACTGGCGTCGCGCATGCAGGGCCTGTTCCGCAACGCGCGTGCCGTGCGCTGGCAAAACCGCTTCTTCGGCAGCGTGCTGGTGGCCGTGGGCACCGCGCTGTTCTTTGTCCGGCGTCATCACGCCTGAGCGTTGATGGTGAGGGCGGGTGGCGCACGGTCGACAGGTTTGCTTCAATAGGAAGTGATCAGGAATCTATGGAGACCCCGATGCCTGCCGTCGCCCACCTGCAAGCCACGTATCGCGCCCATCGGGAGCCTCCACCGGGTGAGCCGACGCCGCCCGGCTTCCCAGCCGACCAGCCGCCGATCGAGGAACCGCCACCGCCACCGGTGGAGCCACCGGTTTGAGTGGAAGCTGAAAATGACAAGGTCCGCGTTTTCCTAAGAGGCGCTATCAAAATGAAGCGAAGCGGTTCTGGCTAGGGTGAAGCAGGGGTTTCGGCTCGTATGCGAGCCGCCTGCGGAACGGCATGTGCCTGCGAGCACATGCGCGCCCTGCAAGGGCGCGGCCGCAGACAGTACAAGCGGTACGGCAAGGCCGCGCAACGACGCCAGAATCATTTTGATAGTGCCTCTAGGCGGTTCGCAGCACGCGCCGGTACTGGATCGCCTCGGCCACGTGGCCGGCTGTCAGAACCTCCGCGCCATCCAGGTCCGCGATCGTTCTGGCTACCTTGAGCACCCGGAAGTACGCGCGCGCCGACCATCCCAGCTTCTGCATCGCGTCGCGCAGCAGCGTTCGGGCCTCGTTGTCGAGCGGGCAGTGTGTCTCGATCGCGCGACCGGCTAGTTCGCTGTTCGGCGTGCCCTGTCGTGTCAATTGACGTTCGCGTGCGGCGACGGCGCGGGCGCGCACGGTCTGGCTCGGTTCGCCCGGCTGTCCATCGAACATTTCCTGCTGGCTCTGGGCGGGCACTTCGATCTGCAGGTCCACGCGGTCGAGCAACGGGCCTGACAGGCGTGACTGGTAGCGCTGCACCTGATCCGGCGTGCAGCGGCACATGCGGGTGGGATGCCCGAGGTAGCCGCAAGGGCAGGGATTCATCGCCGCCACGAACTGGAAGCGCGCCGGGAAATCGGCCTGCCCGGCGGCACGCGAGATCGTGATGCGGCCGGTTTCGAGCGGCTCGCGCAGGACTTCGAGCACGCGCCGTTCAAACTCGGGCAGTTCATCGAGAAAGAGCACGCCGTGATGCGCCAGCGATATTTCCCCAGGGCGTGGCGAAGCGCCCCCGCCGACCAGGGCAGGCGCGCTGGCCGTATGGTGCGGACTGCGGAACGGGCGATGGCCCCAGCGGGACGGGTGGAAGCCGCCCGAGGTCAGACTCTGCACGGCCGCTGCCTCGAGCGCTTCGGCCTCGGTCATCGGCGGCAGCAGGGCAGGGAAGCGCTGGGCCAGCATCGATTTGCCAGTGCCGGGCGGGCCGACCAGCAGTACGGAGTGCTGGCCCGCGGCGGCGATCTCCATGGCGCGTCGGGCTTGTGCCTGGCCGCGAACGTCGCGCATATCGGGGCCATCGGCGGATGCCTCAACCCGGGCTGGCGGCCGGGCGCGCGACAGCCGCCGCTCGGGAAGCAGGCCGATGTGATGGCAGACGTCGCGCAGTGTCGCGCCGGCATGGACGATCACGGCTTCGACCAGGGCCGCTTCTGCGCCATTCTCGCTGGCGACGACGAAGGCGCGCGGCGGGCGATCCTCCGCCACGCGTCGGGCGTTATCGCGGGCCAGTCCCATTGCCATCGCGAGCGCGCCGCGTACCGGGCGCAGGTCTCCTGCCAGCGAAAGCTCGCCGGCGAATTCGAAGGCGTCAAGCGTGTCGGCCTGCAACTGCCCGCTGGCCGCCAGGATGCCCAATGCGATCGCCAGGTCGAAACGGCCGGACTCCTTGGGCAGATCGGCGGGCGCCAGGTTGACCGTGATGCGCCGGTTGGGAAATTCGAACTCGCTGTTGAGCAGAGCCGCGCGCACGCGCTCGCGGCTCTCGCGGACTTCAGTATCGGCCAGCCCGACGATATTGAAGGCGGGCAACCCGTTGGCGAGGTGGATTTCGACGGAGACGGGCGGCGCCTCGATTCCAGTCAGTGCGCGGCTGCGCAGGACGGCCAGGCTCATATCTTTGCGGAAGTGTTAACGAAAAAGGCCACCGGGATCCGGTGGCCTTTCTGGCATTGAACGGGGTGCCGTGGGCGCGGCGTCATGCTCCTCCGGTTGGCGTGCCGCCAACGCGGCGCTCGAGTTCTGCTACGCGGGCCTCAAGTTCCTCCAGTCGGGCGCGGGTGCGGGCCAGCACCTGCGACTGGACGTCGAATTCCTCGCGCGTGACCAGGTCAAGGCGCGCGAAGCCCTGCGTCATCATGCTGCGCACGTTTTTTTCGATGTCCTTGGCCGGCGAGTTGCGCAGCGCTTCGCTGACCTTGCTTTGCAGGTCGTTGAAGAGATCGGTCGGTTTCATGGTGGAACTCCTGTGGTGACCAATTTCGAATGATTCGGGTCAGGCCAGCGTGCGCATGGCGGGCGGCTGCGCCCCATTCACCATGTCTGCACCGTGGTGGGGCGTCGCATCGCGGCGCTCGGCGGGCATCCCTGCCGCGCAGATGCACTGCTCTGGGGCGTGGCGCCTCGGCGGGTGTCTGACGCGCCGTGCCATGCCAGCCGTCGGGTGCTCGTACGCCAAGCACGCGGCACTTGACCTTGCATGACGCGGATTATGGCGCTTCGGCGGCCGCCATGAAAGCTCCGGCAACGCCAGCGCACATTTTTTGGCGGTTTTTCGATGCTTCGGGCGGCAGATACCTGTCGCCCGGCATTGTCGTCAAAGTGGTTCGGACACCGCTTGTCGACGATTTCTGACTGGGCGGCCAACGGTGTCGCAGGGCGATGGCCATGAGCTGGCACGGGTGTTGCAGTACAGCAACCGGGAGCGTCAACACCATAACGCTGTGCACAAACAGCAGCCTCTCACCCTCGAGCCAGCGAAGAACCTAAAGGAAAAGGAGAAAAACCGATGAAGAAGTCGAGCCTCGCAGTCAGCGCCGCTGCGGCCCTGTTCAGCCTTGCCACCTCCGTTGCGTTCGCACAGAGCGCGCCGGACGCGGCAGCGCCGGCAGCCGCACCCGCCGCCGAGCCGGCATCGCCCCACACGATCACGGCCAACGTGTCGCTGGTCTCTGACTACCGCTATCGCGGTCTCAGCCAGACCAACCGCCGTCCGGCCATCCAGGGCGGGTTCGACTATGCCCATGAGAGCGGCTTCTACATCGGCAACTGGAACTCCAGCATCAGCTGGATCTCGGACGCCGACAAGAGCGTGTCGGCGCCGGTCGAGATGGACTTCTATGGTGGTTTCAAGAACACGTTCAAGATGAGCGACCTGGAGTTCAACTATGACGTCGGCGTGCTGCAGTACTTCTACCCGGGCGGCTACTCCAACCCGCGCCCGTACACCACTGAGCTGTACGCGGGCATCGGCTATGGCCCGGTGTTCCTGAAGTACTCGCAGGCCGTGACCAACCTGTTCGGGATCGCCAACAGCCAGTACAGCAGCTACATCGACCTCGCCTTCAACTATCCGCTGAACGTGTGGGACCTGACGCTGAACGCGCACCTTGGCTACCAGAACGTCCAGCACAACAGCGCCGCTTCCTATCTGGACTGGAAGGTCGGCCTGACGAAGGACCTGGGCAAGGGCTTCGCGCTGGCGGTGGCCTACATCGGCACCAATGCGAAGGAGTCGTTCTACACGAACAGCTATAACCACAACGTGGGCAACAACACCGCGTGGGTCTCGCTTTCCAAGACTTTCTAATTGCGCGTCAGCCAGGGGGGGCCGAAGCTGGCCCGCCCAGAGGAGATAACCGATGAAACTCATCATTGCAGTCATCAAGCCGTTCAAGCTCGACGAGGTGCGCGAGGCGCTCTCCGATGTGGGCGTGTCCGGGATCACCGTGACCGAGGTCAAGGGCTTCGGCCGGCAGAAGGGCCACACGGAGCTGTATCGCGGCGCCGAGTACATCGTCGACTTCCTGCCCAAGGTGAAGATCGAGGTGGCGGTGCCCGACGAAGTGGTGGAGCGAGCCATCGAGGCCGTGGAGAAGTCGGCCCGCACCGGCAAGATCGGCGACGGCAAGATCTTCGTCGCACCCATAGAACAAGTCATTCGCATCCGCACCGGCGAGACCGGCGGCGATGCCCTGTGACACGAGACACCCCCGGAAAGAGGTTAAGCAAATGAAAACCTGGTTCAAGCGAATCCTGACGGCCGGCGCGATGACGCTGGCGCTCGGCACGGCCGGTCTCGGCCTCTCCACCCACGCCGTGGCGCAGGACAAGCCCGCCGCGGAAGCATCGGCCGCGACGGCGTCCGCAACCCCTGCAGCCGCCGTGGCAGCACCGGCTGCGGCAGCTTCGGCGGCCACGCCTGCCGCGGCGCCCGCCGAAGCTGCCGCCGCGCCGGCTGCCCCGGTGCCCAACAAGGGCGACACGGCCTGGCTGCTGGTCTCCACCGCATTCGTGATCCTGATGACGCTGCCGGGCCTGGCGCTGTTCTACGGTGGCCTGGTCCGCTCGAAGAACATGCTGTCGGTGCTGATGCAGTGCCTGATGATCTTCTCGGTGATCTCGATCCTGTGGGCCATCTACGGCTATAGCTTCGCGTTCACGGAGGGCAACGCCTTCTTCGGTGGCACGGACCGTCTGTTCATGAAGGGCCTGACGGTCGATGCCGTGGCCGCCACGTTCAGCAAGGGCGTTGTGGTGCCGGAACTGGGCTACTTCGCGTTCCAGTGCGCGTTCGCGGCGATCACTTGCAGCCTGATCATCGGCGCCTTCGCCGAGCGCGCCAAGTTCTCGGCGGTGCTGGTATTCGTGGTCCTCTGGTTCACGTTTGCCTACATCCCGATGGCCCACATGGTCTGGTTCTGGCCCGGCCCGGATGCGTACACCGATGCCGCCGCAGGCACCGCCGCCACCGCCAAGGCCGGCTGGCTGTTCCAGAAGGGCGCGCTCGATTTCGCGGGCGGCACTGTGGTGCACATCAACGCCGCCGTGGCCGGTCTGGTGGGCGCGTTCATGTTCGGCAAGCGCATCGGCTTCGGTCGTGAAGCGATCCGTCCGCACAGCCTGACCTTCACGATGGTGGGCGCCTCGCTGCTGTGGTTCGGCTGGTTCGGCTTTAACGCCGGTTCGGCCCTGGAAGCCAACGGCAGCGCCGCGCTGGCCTTCGTCAACACGCTGCTGGCCACGGCCGCCGCGGTGGTTTCCTGGACCTTCGGTGAATGGATCGGCAAGGGCAAGCCGTCGATGCTCGGTGGCGCCTCGGGAGCTGTCGCCGGCCTGGTGGCGATCACCCCGGCCGCCGGCTTCGTCGGCCCGATGGGCTCGATCGCGATGGGCCTGATCGCCGGCCTGCTGTGCCTGTGGGGCGTGACCGGTCTGAAGCGCCTGCTGGGCATGGACGATTCGCTGGACGTGTTCGGTGTGCACGGCGTGGGCGGTATTCTCGGCGCGCTGCTGACCGGTGTGTTCGCCGCGCCGAGCCTGGGCGGTACGGGCATCTATGACTACGTTGCCAACAAGGTGGCCGACGACTACTCGATCGCCGGTCAGGTCTGGATCCAGTTCGAAGGTGTGCTGACCACAATCGTTTGGTCCGGCGTGGTAGCGCTGGTGGCCTACAAGCTGGTCGATATGCTGATTGGCCTGCGCGTGCCGGAAGAGGAAGAGCGCGAAGGTCTGGATATCACCTCGCACGGTGAAACCGCGTATGAGGTCTGATATCTGCCAAGGTGTTGTGCTGGAGAGCTGATTGGGAATCTTCTCTCAGGAGTTTCGCCCCGGCCATGTGCCGGGGCTTTTTTATTTTCGGGCCCGCCCCTCAAACGGGTGTCAGTATTCGCAGGGTGCTTAAATCGGATCTTAAAAAGTCTCAATTGTCTTTAATGCCTGCGGGGCATAGAGTGCCAGTGAGGCAGTTTCCTCCACCTGCAGAACGCTCCCCGTATCTGTCAGGCCATTTGAAAGCGCGACGCCATGTCGCGCTTTTTTTTTGCCCATGGCGCGCGCATATAGCACCCATGGGGCGGCGCATGGTCTCAGGACCTTTGAAATGCGTCAAACATCCCCATATTCAGATCCCTTATGCTGGGCTCCGCATATGCTTATTCAGGGCGGGCCTGCAGCCTCGTGGCCGTTCCACTACAATCGGGGCGGACAATAAAGCTGATTCATTAGGATGGATATGGTCCCGCATCTCATCACCGCGCTGAACGGTCCGCTACTCGAACTCGAGAAGAAGATCCTGGACGCCACACCGTCCATCGAGCGCTGGTTCAGGCTGGAATGGCAGGAGCATACTCCGCCGTTCTATTGTTCCGTGGACCTGCGCAACGCTGGCTTCAAGCTGGCGCCGGTCGACACCAACCTGTTCCCGGGCGGTTTCAACAACCTCGCGCCCGAAATGCTGCCGCTGGCGGTCCAGGCCGCCATGGCTGCGATCGAGAAGATCTGCCCGGACGCCAAGAACCTGCTGCTGATTCCCGAGCGCCACACCCGCAACATGTTCTATCTGCAGAACGTGGCGCGGCTGTCGCTGATCATGCGCCAGGCGGGCCTCAATGTGCGCCTGGGCTCGCTGTCCGAGGAAATCACCGAACCCACCCCGATCGAGCTGCCCGACGGCCAGACGCTGGTGGTGGAGCCGCTCGCGCGCCTTGGCGCCAAGGGCCGCCGGCTGGGCCTGAAGGATTTCGATCCCTGCTCGATCCTGCTGAACAACGACCTGTCGGCCGGGATCCCGCCGATCCTGGAGAACATCAACGAGCAGTACCTGCTGCCGCCGTTGCACGCCGGCTGGTCCACCCGCCGCAAGAGCAGCCACTTCGCCGCCTATGACGAGGTGGCCAAGAAGTTCGCCAAGCTGATCGACATCGACCCGTGGATGGTGAATCCGTATTTCGCGCGGCAGACTGGCGTGAACTTCCATGAGCGCATCGGCGAGGAAGAACTGGCTGACGCGGTGGAAGGCGTGCTCAAGAAGATCGCGAAAAAGTACCGCGAGTACGGCATCAAGGAAACGCCCTACGTGGTGGTCAAGGCCGACGCCGGCACCTACGGCATGGGCATCATGACCGTGCGCGACCCGTCCGAGGTGAAGGGCCTGAATCGCAAGGAGCGCAACAAGATGAGTGTCGTGAAGGAGGGCCTCGAGGTCTCCGACGTCATCATCCAGGAAGGCGTGCACACCTTCGAAAAGGTCAACGACGCGGTGGCGGAGCCGGTGGTCTACATGATCGACCGCTACGTGGTGGGCGGCTTCTACCGCGTGCACACGGGCCGTGGCATCGACGAGAACCTGAACGCGCCGGGCATGCACTTCGTGCCGCTGGCCTTCGCGCCGAACGGTATGCCGGACAGCCACGCCAAGCCGGGCGCGGCCGTGCCGAACCGCTTCTACATGTATGGCGTGGTGGCGCGCCTGGCCCTGCTGGCCGCGTCGCTGGAACTCGAGAAGACCGACCCGAATCCGATCATCTGATTCGTAACGCCCCTGCAATCCACCATGCGCATTCTGTTCATTACCGACCCGCTGGAGACCTTCAAGACCTACAAGGACTCCACCTTCGCCATGATGACCGAGGCGGCGGCGCGCGGGCACGAGCTGTTCTTCTGCCTGCAATCGCAGCTTTCGCTGTCGGCCAACGTCGTGGAGGCCATGGTACGGCCGCTGGAGCTGACCGACGACGCCCAGGCCTGGTATCGGCTGGGCGATGCCGCGCTGAGGCCGCTGTCCGCGTTCGATGCGGTGCTGATGCGCAAGGATCCGCCGTTCGACATGGAGTACGTGACCAGCACCTGGTTGCTGGAACTGGCCGAAGCGCAGGGCGCGCGCGTCTTCAACAAGCCGCGCGCGATTCGGGACCACTCGGAGAAACTGGCGATCGGCCAGCATCCGCAGTTCATCACGCCGACGCTGGTGACGCGCGATGCCGGCCGCATTCGTGAATTCCATGCCGAGCATAAGGACATCATCGTCAAGCCGCTGGACGGCATGGGCGGCATGGGTGTGTTCCGGGTAGGCGCCGACGCCATGAACCTGGGTGCGATCGTCGAGACGCTTGGCGACAACGGCGCGCGCACGCTGATGGTCCAGCGCTACATCCCGGCCATCAAGGATGGCGACAAGCGCATCCTGCTGATCGGCGGCAAGCCGGTGCCGTATTCGCTGGCGCGGATTCCGCAGGGCACTGAGATTCGCGGCAATCTGGCCGCTGGCGGGGTGGGGCGGGCGCAGGAGTTGAGCGCGCGCGATCGCGAGATCGCCGAAACCCTGGCGCCCGGACTATGGAAACAGGGCTTGCTGCTGGTAGGGCTGGACGTGATCGGCGACTACCTGACCGAAGTAAATGTGACGAGTCCGACCTGTTTTCAGGAGATCGCCCAGCAGACCGGCTTCAATGTCGCGGGCATGTTCATCGACGCGCTGGAGCAGGCCGTAGCCGCCGACCGTCGCTGACGGTCTCCAACCGCCGCTGGTCTCCGCCGATGTTCAGGCGCCACAGTTGGCGCGGCGGGCGGGGCCGCGGATTGGGCGGTCAGGCTGCCTGCTACAATTCGGGCAGTCCAACGGATTCACCATCATGGCAGGAATTCTGATCATCGCTCATGCGCCACTGGCTTCGGCGCTGCGCGATTGCGCTGGCCACGTCTACTGCGGCCAGCCGCAGCGGGTGGAGGCGATCGACGTTATCGCCGATGCCGACCCTGCGGCGGTGCTGGCCGAGGCGCGGAAGCGCCTCGCAGACGTTTGCGAAGAGAACGGCGCCCTGGTGCTGACCGATATCTTCGGCGCCACGCCTGCCAATATCGCCGCGCGGCTTGCCGAGCCGGGTCGGGTCAAGGTGCTGGCCGGTGTCAACCTGCCGATGCTCGTGCGCGCTATCTGCTATCGGACGGAGAAGCTCGACCAGCTTGCCACCAAGGCCTTGGCCGGAGGCGCCCAGGGCGTGCTGCAAATAGGCACGACCGCCGTCCAGAACCAAACCGCAAATCATCCCGACAAATATGCTGCAGAGGGACACCACCATCATCAATAAGCTCGGGCTTCATGCCCGCGCATCCGCCAAGCTCACGCAGTTGGCGGGTAGCTTCAACAGCCAGGTCAAGATGTCCCGTAACGGCCGCCAGGTCGACGCCAAGAGCATCATGGGCGTGATGATGCTGGCCGCCGGGATTGGATCGACAGTCTCGATCGAGACTGACGGCCCTGACGAGCAGGAGGCGATGGATGCGCTGCTGGCGCTGATCGCCAACCGCTTCGGCGAAGGCGAGTGAAGTTCGACGGTAATCCAGGCTTTTTCTAAACGTTCCTGACGGAGCGGTTCATGCCCTTTGCCTTGCACGGCATTCCGGTTTCTCGTGGGGTCGCCATCGGGCGAGCCCATATTCTTGCGCCGGCTGCGCTGGATGTGTCGCACTACCTGGTCGATGAAGACCGGCTCGAAGCCGAGGTGGAGCGATTGCGCTCGGCACGCGCCGCGGTGCGGGCCGAGCTGATCACGCTCAAACGTGACCTGCCGCGCGACGCGCCGGAGGAAATGGGGGCATTTCTCGATGTCCACGCGATGATCCTCGACGATGAGGCCCTGTCGCGCGAACCCGAGACGCTGATTCTCCAACGCCGCTATAACGCCGAGTGGGCCCTGACCACGCGACTCGAAGAACTGATGCGTCAGTTCGACGAGATCGAGGACGAGTATCTGCGCGAGCGCAAGGCCGACATCGAGCAGGTGGTGGAGCGGATCCTGAAGGTGCTGGCCGGGGCGCCCGTGCTGGCGCCGGCGCCCGTGCCGACGCTCGCGCCGGATGGCGAGGCCACGCCGGGCGTGATCGTGGTGGCCCACGACATCGGCCCGGCCGATATGCTCCAGTTCAAGCACACCGTGTTCCACGGTTTCGTGACGGACCTGGGCGGCCGTACATCGCACACGGCTATCGTCGCGCGCAGTCTCGACATCCCCGCCGCGGTGGGCGTCAAGAACGCGAGTGAACTGATCCGACAGGACGACTGGATCATCATCGATGGCGATGCCGGCCTGGTGATCGTCGATCCGTCGGCCATCATTCTTGAAGAGTATCGGCACCGCCAGAGCGAGCGCGCGCTTGAGAAGAAGCGCCTGCAGCGGCTGCGCCACATGCCGGCGGTGACGCTGGACGGGCTCGAGATCGAGCTGCTGGCCAATATCGAGATGGCGGAGGATGCCGGTGCGGCGCTGTCCGCCGGCGCCGTCGGGGTGGGGCTGTTCCGGTCCGAATTCCTGTTCATGAACCGGCGTGGCGAGTTGCCGGATGAAGACGAGCAATTCCACGCGTATCGCAACGCCGTGGAAGCGATGCACGGGCTGCCGGTCACGATTCGGACCATCGACATCGGTGCCGACAAGCCGCTCGACGGCCGTGGCGACGACTTCGAGACCGCGCTGAACCCCGCACTGGGTTTGCGCGCGATCCGTTGGTCGTTGTCAGAGCCGGGGATGTTCCTGACCCAGTTGCGGGCGTTACTGCGCGCTTCCGCGTTCGGCCCGGTCCGGATTCTGATCCCGATGCTGGCTCACGCCGGTGAGATCGACCAGACGCTGGACCTGATCGAGCAAGCCAAGCGCCAGCTCGACGAACGCGGCCTGCCGTACGACCCGGGTATCAAGGTCGGGGCGATGATTGAGATCCCGGCTGCTGTGCTGCTGCTGCCGCTGTTCCTCAAGCGCATGGACTTCCTGTCCATCGGCACCAATGACCTGATCCAGTACACGCTGGCGATCGACCGCGCCGACAATGCCGTGGCGCACCTCTACGACCCGCTTCACCCGGCCGTGCTACAGCTGATTGCCCGGACGATCCGCGAAGCCAACCACGCGGGCGTGCCCGTCGCCGTGTGTGGCGAGATGGCGGGGGATCCGGCAATGACCCGGTTGCTGCTGGGCATGGGACTACGCGAGTTCTCGATGCACCCGGCGCAATTGCTGCGGGTGAAGCAGGAGGTCATCCATGCGGACTGCGAGCGCCTGAACAAGGCGGTCGACCAGATCCTGAACTGCTACGAACCGGACGAGCTTACGGCCGCGTTGAAGCAGCTGACGGCGTGACACCACCCTGAAACCCTGAGGATTTCAGGGTTTTAGGGCGCGATTACAGTGTCGTTTGCGGCACTTATGCCGCCGAAAAGTGGCCAGTCAATCGCCTCAATTCCTCGGTTTGTGATGCATACGGACAGTCCGTTGCAAGTGCATTAATGGGAATTGTTATCATTTCTAATCTCTGATATTCTGCCTCTCATCGCGTGCGGCATGCCGGTGCCGACGCCGCCCCCAAGGAGGCTTTTGTGTACGTCTGCATTTGCAACCAGGTCACTGATCATGAAATCCATGGCGCCGCCCACCTCGGCGTGTCGACAATGGATGAGCTGGCGGAAACGCTTGGCGTTGGGACCTGCTGCGGCCGTTGCCGCGAATGCGCGCAGCAAGTGCTGTGTGAAGGCGTTGCCGCGGTGAAGACCGTGAGGGCCTCAACTATGGCTACGATCAAAGTTGTCGAAATTTCGTCCTGTTCGACGACTACGTCACATGCCATAATGGACGCTCGGGACCCGGCAGTCGCGAACGACCGGCGCACAGCGCTGGTTGCCTGATTCGAATACCGCAGAATTACCCAAAGAACGCGTGCATTGAGAGCGCGCCCACGGACGAAAGTCCGAGGCGCGCTTTCTTGTATTTGCGCTCCTTGTCATTCGTGCCGCTGCCTGGGTCCGTTGTCGTTTGCAACAGGAGCCCTGTATGAAAGGTGACAAGAAGGTCATCCAGCATTTGAACGCGCAGCTGAAGAACGAACTCACCGCGATCAACCAATATTTCCTGCACGCCCGTATGTATCGCCACTGGGGGCTGAAGAAGCTCGGCGACGTGGAGTACAAGGAATCCATCGGCGAAATGAAGCACGCCGATCGCCTGATCGAGCGCATTCTGATGCTCGACGGCCTGCCCAACCTGCAGGACCTGCACAAGCTGCTCCTCGGCGAAGACACGCCCGAAATGCTCAAGTGCGACCTGAAGCTGGAGCAGGGTGCTCACGCCACCGTCAAGGAAGGCATTGCGTACTGCGAATCGGTTGGTGACTATGTCAGCCGCGAAATCCTGGTCGATATCCTCACGGACACCGAGGAGCACATCGAGTACCTGGAGACGCAGCTTGACCTGATCGACAAGGTCGGCCTGCCGAACTACCTGCAGTCTCAGATGGAGCCGGGCGAGCAGTAAGCGCGCAGGCAAAGGATTGGCCGCCGCGCGGCGTTTCGAGACGCCGCGCCCGAATGCGCAATCGGTTAGTAACCGTTCTCATTCGGATTCTTGTACTCATCCAGCTGTATCAGCATGGACGGTCCGCGCCGGAGGGCTCCAGCGCCGGATCGTCCATCGCCCCGCAGCTCGGCGGACTCAGTGGTCCCCGCCGCAGACCTCGCAGCCCGGCGTGCGCAAGAGGCGCATCGTGGTCCACTCCATCGACATGGCGTTGACCATCAGCAAGCGTCCCGCCAGCGTCTCTCCTACACCAGTCAGCAATTTCAGGGCCTCAGCGGCCTGCACCGTGCCGATCATGCCGACCAGCGGCGCGAACACGCCCATCGTGGCGCAGGCGGCCTCAGGCGCCGGTTCGGATGGCGGGAACAGGCAGGCGTAGCAAGGCGCATCGGGATTGCGCAGGTCGAACACGGTGACCTGGCCATCGAAGCGTAGCGCGGCGCCGGATACCAGCGGCTTGCGGTGCCGCAGGCAGGTGCGATTCACGGCGTGGCGCGTGGCGAAGTTGTCGCAGCAATCGAGCACGACATCAGCCTGCGCGACGAGACCATCCAGTTCGGCGTCGCCCACCCGCATCGGCACCATGCGGATGTCGATGCCGGGGTTGATGCGCAGCATTCCCTCCCTGGCCGATTCGACCTTGGGGCGGCCCACGTTGGCGGTGGTGTGCAGGATCTGGCGCTGCAGGTTGGTCAGGTCAACGTCATCGTCGTCGACGATCGTGATCGTGCCCACGCCGGCCGAGGCCAGGTAGGGCAACGCCGCCGCGCCGAGCCCGCCTGCGCCGATCACCAGCGCATGGCCGGCCAGCAGGCGCTCCTGGCCTTCGATGCCGAGCTCGTCAAGCAGGATATGGCGCGAATAGCGCAGAAGCTGATCGTCGGTCATGGTCCACGTGGAATCAGGAGATCAAACAAAAACGGCCCGCCGGTGCAATACCGCGGGCCGCAGGGCTGAAGGCGGAAAGCGCCACGCGCCAGAGTCGCGCGGCGGGCTTCTCGCGTCCTGCCGTTACTTCTTGCCGGTCGGCGTACCCAGCGGATCGCCGATCGGGGCACTTGCGGGCGGCGGGCTGGAAGGCTTGGCCGGGGCCGCCGGCTTGGCAGCCGGTTTGGCGGGCGCCTTGCTGGCCGGCTTCGGGCTGTCGGAGCTGTCCGGCTTGCCAGCCGTGCCGGTGGCTTCCAGGCGCGACTTCGAACGTTGCACCGGCTTGCCGTCGAGCTGTGCGATGGCCTGCTGCAGCATGAAGTCCTCGGGCGAACCGAATTCCACCGGCTTCTTCTTGCGTTCCTTCTCGCGCTCTTCCGGCGTCTTCTTGGCGTTCTCTTCTTCCAGGCGGCGCAGTTCTTCCACACGGCGCTGCTCGCGTTCGGCCATTTCCGGCTCTTCCGACTCCTGCTTGTTGTGCAGGTGGCGTTCGGTGTCGATTTCACGCGTGATCAGCGCGTCGTCCGGATCGCCTTCGGGGTTCTGGTCGACCGGGATATCCGGGCGGATGCCCTTGGCCTGGATCGACTTGCCCGACGGCGTGTAGTAGTACGCGATCGTCAGCTTGATGCCGGTGTCGTTGGTCAGCGGGCGAACGGTCTGGACCGAGCCCTTGCCGAACGTCGTCTTGCCCATGAGCGTCGCGCGCTTGTGGTCCTGCAGCGCGCCGGCCACGATTTCCGATGCTGACGCCGAGTAGGCGTTGGTCAGCACGACCATCGGCAGTTTCTTGAACTCTGCCGGCAGATCCTTGAGCGGATCGTCCTCGAGCGACGACAGGCGGTAGTTGCTGAACGACGCCTTGTAGACGCGCTTGGCATCCGGTACCTGGCCGTTGGTCGATACCACGACCGAATCCTCGGGCAGGAAGGCCGCGGCAACGCCTACCGCGCCTTGCAGCACGCCGCCACCGTTATTGCGGAGGTCCAGCACGATACCGCGCAGGTTCGGATTCTTATCGGCCATCTCCTTGAGGCGACGGCCCAGATCGGTCACGGTGCGCTCCTGGAAGCTCGTCAGGCGCACCCAGCCGATGGTGTTGTTGTCGAGCATCTTGGTCTTGACCGACTGCACGCGGATTTCCGCGCGCGTGATCGACACCGGGAACGTGCGTTCCTCGCTCTTGCGGTAGATCGTCAGCGTGACCTTGGTGCCCGGCTCGCCGCGCATGCGCTTGACCGCCTGTTCCAGCGGCAGGCCGCGCACGGGCTTGTCGTCGATTCGCGTGATCAGGTCACCCGGCTGGATGCCGGCGCGGAACGCGGGCGTGTCCTCGATCGGGTTGATGACCTTGACCAGGCCCTCTTCCTGGGAAATCTCGATGCCCAGGCCGGCGAAGCGTCCGCGCGTGCCTTCCTGCAGTTCCTTGAAATCCTTCTCGTCCAGGTAGGCCGAGTGGGGGTCGAGGCTGGCGACCATGCCCTTGATGGCTTCGGTCAGCAGCTTCTTGTCATCGACCGGCTCCACGTATTCGCGCTTGATCTGCCCGAAGATATCGGCCATCAGCCGTAACTGGTCCAGCGGCAGCGGCCCGGTCGTATTCTGGGCGGTCGCCGAAATCTGCAGCGTGGCGAGCACGCCGGCAACGACGCCTATTGAGACGAGGCTAATGTTCTTGAGCGTCTTACGCATGAGGGCAGCCTGAACGTGTGAGGATTTGTGCAAGGGTCAGGTCCGTGCCGGGATGACCCGGGGGGCGGATTTGACCGACAGTATAAGAGGGTGCGGAGAAAAAGACCTGAGGGCCGCCATTCCATGGTGGGGGCGGCCACACAACGCGGCGCGCCTACCCGGGTGCGACCCGGGCCGGCGCATCCGCGCGCCGGCTGTCAGCGGGCCTTGCCCTGGCTGGCCACGGCGGCCAGGGATGCCGCGATGGCTTCCTGGTCGCCCAGGTAGTAGTGGCGCAGGGGGCGCAGGTCGGCATCCAGCTCGTAGACGAGCGGGGTGCCGTTGGGAATGTTGAGGCCGACGATATCGTCATCCGAAATCTGGTCCAGATACTTCACGAGGGCGCGAATGCTGTTGCCGTGGGCGGCGATCACCACGCGCTTGCCGGATTTGATGTCGGGAGCGATGGATTCGTTCCACAGCGGCATCACGCGGGCCACCGTATCCTTCAGGCACTCGGTCAGCGGGATCTCCGCGCGCGGCACGTTGGCGTAGCGCGGGTCGCCGAAAGAGGCACGTTCGTCGGTCGGCTCCAGCGCGGGCGGCGGCGTGTCGTAGCTGCGGCGCCACACCAGCACCTGCTCGTCGCCGTACTTCTTGGCCGTTTCCGCCTTGTTCAGGCCGGCCAGCGCGCCGTAGTGACGTTCGTTCAGGCGCCATTCGTTGCGCACCGGAATCCACATCTGGTCCATTTCGTCCTGCACGTGCCAGAGCGTGCGGATGGCGCGCTTGAGCACGGAGGTGTAGGCCACATCAAAGGCGAAGCCGGCTTCCTTGAGCAGCGTGCCGGCCTGCCTGGCCTGCGCGGCGCCCGTATCGGTCAGGTCGACGTCGACCCAGCCGGTGAAGCGGTTTTCGAGGTTCCACGTGGATTCGCCGTGGCGGATGAGAACGAGCTTGTACATGCTGCTTCCAGGGAGTAAATGACCTGCAGTGCGCACGATCCGTCGCAAGGCCGGCGGCGGCCGGGAGGCGACGGACAAATATCGGCGTGGGCACGAAACCGCGTATTTTATAATGCCGCCGACCCAACCCAACGGAATGCCAACGTGAATTTCTTCGCCGATTACAATAACCTGGCCCTGATCGCCATCGCCGTGGTGTCTGGCGGCCTGCTGGCCTGGCCGACGATCAAGAGCGGCACGGGCGGAAAACGCGTCAACGCGGCCGCCGCCACGCAGCTGATCAACAAGCGCAATGCGGTGGTGGTGGATATCCGCGACGCCGCCGAGTTCGCCAAGGGCCACATGCCGCAAGCGAAGAGCGCGCCACTCGACGATCTGCCCAACCGGGCGGGTGGTCTTGCAAAGGATAAGGCCATCCCCATCATCGTGGTATGCCAGAACGGCCAGCGCTCGAGCAAGGCTCAGGCAGCCCTGAAGGAAGCCGGGTACAGTGAGGTCTATGCGCTCGAAGGCGGCATGACCGCCTGGCAGCAGGCCGGACTTCCGGTCATCAAGTAAGCCCATTCATCGAAGTATTCGCGGCGCGTACCGCCCCGGGCGGTCCGCGCCGTTGTTTTGAATTCAAGGAGATTTCGCATGGCCCGCGTCGTCATGTACAGCACGGTGGTGTGCCCCTACTGCCAGATGGCAGAGCGTCTGCTCAAGCAGAGGGGCGTCGAGTCGATCGAGAAAATCCTGATCGACCGCGAACCCGGCAAGCGCGAGGAAATGATGACGCGCACCGGCCGTCGGACCGTGCCGCAGATCTATATCGACGAGACACACGTGGGTGGATTCGACGACTTGTCCGCGCTGGACCGTCAGGGCGGCCTGGTGCCGCTGCTGGCGGCCTGAGCCCCAGGGCCCGCGGTTTCCCAGCGAGATCAACGACCTATCCGATTGACGCCGGCCCCGGGTGAATTCGCCCACGGCGTCATGTACCATATGCGCTTTCCAACTGGCCGCCGGTGATCGACACCACCGGCGCCGCATGGCGCAGCGCGCCCAAACCGATCCATCCGGAAGCCTTTCATGAGCGACCAGCAACAAGCCAACCAGCAGGACGACCAGCCCTTCTTCAACATTCAGCGCGTGTACCTGAAGGACATGTCGCTGGAGCAGCCGAATTCGCCGGGCATCTTCCTCGAATCGGAAGCCCCCTCGGTGGAAGTCCAGGTCAACGTGGGCGCCTCGCAACTGCAGGAAGGCATCTTCGAAGTGGTCGTGACTGGTACCGTGACGACCAAGGTGCAAGACAAGGTGGCCTTCCTGGTGGAAGCGCACCAGGCCGGCATCTTCGACATCCGCAATGTGCCGGTGGAGCAACTGGACCCGCTGCTGGGTATCGCCTGCCCGACCATCCTGTACCCGTACCTGCGCGGCAACATCGCCGACGTGATCACGCGTGCCGGCTTCCAGGCGATCCACCTGTCGGAAATCAACTTCCAGGCGCTGTACGAGCAACGCCTGCAGGCCGCGATGGAAGAAGCGCAAGGCCAGGGCGGCGACTCGGGCATCGTGATGCCTGACGGCAGCCAGGCCCGCCACTGATCGGCGACTGCCTGTCGGACACCAGAACGGGGCTGCGGCCCCGTTTGGTGTTTCTGCGAGGCGTCAACGTTCATACTGTCGCGACGACAGCGCTTTTCGCTGACTTCACAGGCCTGCCATGAAACTGACCATTCTCGGCGCCGGCGCATGGGGTACCGCGCTTGCAAGCCACGCGGCCACGGCCGCCGCCGATCATGACGTGGTGCTCTGGGGGCGCGATCCGGCTCAGCTTGCCGGCATCGCCGCAACTGGTGTCAACGCCACCTATCTGCCGGGCGTGAGCCTGTCGCCCCGGCTTGTCTGCGAGCCCGATTTCGATCGCGCCGTCGATCACGCCCTGACCGATCCGGAGGGGCTGCTGATCATCGGCACGCCGGTATCCGGCCTGCGCGAAATGACGCGCCGGCTGGCCGCGCGTCGCAAGGGGCCGCTGGCAATGCTCTGGCTCTGCAAGGGCTTCGAAGCCGAGACCCATGCGATGCCGCACCAGATGGTGCACGATGAATTGAACGCGCTCGGCGTGGCGCCGGGCGAGATCGAATATGGCGTGCTGACGGGGCCGAGCTTTGCCAAGGAAGTGGCGCAGGGTTTGCCGTGCGCGCTGACCGTGGCCGGCACCGCGCACGTGCTGATCGATCGCGCGCAGGCTGCATTCCATCACCATGCCATGCGTATCTACGGCAGCGACGACCTGATCGGCGTCGAAGTCGGCGGCGCGGTGAAGAACGTGCTGGCGATCGCCACCGGTGCCAGCGATGGCCTGGGGCTTGGGCTCAATGCGCGCGCGGCGCTGATCACGCGCGGGCTGGCCGAGATGACGCGCCTGGGCCTTGCGCTCGGCGGTCGTGTCGAGACCTTCATGGGTCTGGCCGGCATGGGTGACCTGATCCTGACCGCCACCGGCGATTTGTCTCGTAACCGCAAGGTCGGCCAGCAACTGGCGGGCGGGAAGACGCTCGACCAGATCCTGGCAGACCTTGGCCATGTGGCCGAAGGCGTGCGTTGCGCGCAGGCCGTTGCCGCGCTGGCAGCGCGCGTCGGTGTGGAAATGCCGATCACGCGCGCGGTCTGCGCGGTGCTGTTCGAGGGGTTGCCTGTTGCCGATGCGGTCTCGCAGTTGCTGCAGCGTGACGCGCGCGACGAGTAACACTTGATGCCGAGTCGACGCGACACTCTCAAGGCCCTGATCGCCACCTTCGCAGTCGGCGCGGTTCCTGCCGTTGCCCATGCCGATACCTGGCCCGCCAAGCCGATCCGCATGATCGTGCCGTTCCCGCCGGGCTCTTCGCCGGACTTGATCGCGCGTATCGTGACCGAGAAGCTCGCCACAGTGCTCGGTCAGCCCGTGGTTGTCGAAAACCGGCCGGGCGCCGGCGGCAATATTGGCACCGGCATGGTTGCCAAGGCCGCACCCGATGGCTACACGCTGCTGTTCACGATCAACGGTCCGCTTGTCACCGCGCCGTCGCTGTATCGCCACCTGAGCTACGACCCGATGAAGCAGCTCGCGCCGGTCACGCTGGTGGCGACGTCGCCGAACGTGCTGGTCATCGACGCCCGCCTGCCGGTGCATACGTTGCGCGAGTTCGTCGCGCTGGCCAAGTCGAAGCCGGGCGCGCTGAACTATGGCTCGGTCGGTAACGGCAGCGCGGCGCATCTGGCGATGGAGCAGTTGAAAGCGATGGCTGGCATCGATCTGCAGCACGTGCCTTATCCGGGCTTTCCGCAGATCACCACGGCGATCGTCGGCGGGCAGGTGCAGGCCGGCTTCATGGTGCCGGCGATTGCCATGCCGATGGTCAATGCCGGCAAGCTGCGCATTCTGGCCGTGACCACCACGGGCCGGACGTCCCTGCTGCCATCCGTGCCGACCGTGGCCGAATCGGGCTACCCCGGATTCGAGGCGATTTCATGGCAGGCGATTCTGGCGCCGGCCGGCACGCCAGCGCCGGTCGTCGACCGGCTCTACCGCGAATTCGTCCGGATCATCGGCAGCGATGACATCCGCGAAAAGATGCGCACGCAGTATTTCGTCCCGGCCGGTACCGCGCCGGCATCGTTGCGCGAAACGATGGTCAGCGAGAAGGCGCGCTGGGACAAGGTGATTCGTGCGGCCGGCGTGCAGCCCGAGGGCTGACCACGTCGTCGATTCAACTGCCGCCCGCGAATCCGTTCTGACGCCACGCCTCGAAGACGACCACGGCCACCGTGTTCGACAGATTGAGGCTGCGGTTGTTGGGGCGCATCGGCAGGCGGATGCGCTGCGAGGACGGGAACCACTCGCGGCGCTCCGGTGCGAGCCCGCGGGTCTCCGAACCAAATACGAACCAGTCGCCCGGCGCGAAGCTGACCTGGCCGAACGGCGTGGAGCCGTGCGTGGTCAGCGCGAACATGCGCGTGGGGTCCGGCTGCTCGGCAGCCATCAACGCATCCCAGCTTTCATGCACACGCATCGTCGCGTACTCGTGATAGTCGAGCCCCGCGCGGCGCATCCGGGCGTCTTCGAGCGGAAATCCCAACGGCTTGACCAAATGGAGTTGCGCGCCGGTATTGGCGCACAGGCGGATCACATTGCCGGTGTTCGGCGGGATTTCGGGTTCGACAAGAACGACGTTGAACATGATGGGATAGGCGAAAAACCGGAGCGCAGCTTACCGCTAGTCGCAGCCGGTGTCACGGCGTGCGCAGCGCAGGCAGCGCCGTCACCCGCGCGGCGCCATGCGCCTTGAGCACCCGTGCCGCCTCACGTAGCGTGGCGCCCGTGGTCATCACATCGTCGACCAGTCCGATATGCAGTCCGTCTAGCCGGCGGGGCGGGTCCAGCACGAACGCATCCCGCAGATTCGCCTGCCGTGCCGACTGGTCGAGCGCACGCTGGCTGACCGTGTCGCGCCGGCGGGCCAGCAATGTTGCCGAGACCGCGATGCCAAGCTGCCTGCCCAGCGGCCGCGCGATTTCCCACGCCTGGTTGAAGCCGCGGCCCGCCAGCCGTTGTGGTGCAAGAGGAATCGGTGCCAGAACATCGGGCGCGACACCCGCAGCTTGCATCCGGGCCGCCATTTGCCGGGCGATCCATGCGGCAGCGGGGAGGCGCGCGGCAAACTTCAGGCGCAAGACCAGCCGATCGGCTGGCGTGATGTAGTCGCCCAGCGTCAATGTGGTGTCGATGGGGTCGTCGTCGGCACAGGCGTCACATCGGCCCGTTTTCACACTGGGTAGGGTGCCGGGCATCGCACAACGCGGGCAGCGCGGAACGATTCTCAACAGCGCGTCGGCGCAACCCGCGCAGACCACGTCGCGCTGGACCTTCGCGCAGATCAGGCAAACCGACGGCAGCAGCGCCGACCAGAGCCCGGTGATCCCGCCGGCACGCCCGGCGAGCCGCGAAGAGGGCGCGTATACTCCAGTCCCTGTTGGCCGGCCATCTGGGTCCGGCCCATGCCGAGGCGCGACACGCTGTTGCGCCGCCCGCCGATTCCACTGATTCCGTTCCGTCTCTCCGTGTCCCTGCATGCTGCTGATTCCCCCGATGCCTGGTTGCCGCCCGCGCGCCTGACCCGGCTTGCCTTTGACCGCCGCAGTCACAGCTTCGGCCAGCTCGATTTTCTGCTGGGCGAAATCGGCCAGCGGATGCAGGAGCGCATGGACGTGGTCAAGCTGACGCCGCGCCGGGCCATCGATATCGGCTGCGGCCACGGGCAGGGCCTGGCGGGATTGCGCGCGCGCTTTCCCGATGCGCAGATTGCCGGTCTCGATATTTCCGGCGCCATGCTGCAGCAGGCCGGACAACGCGATCCGCAGCGGCGCCCAGGCTGGATTGGACGCCTGCTCGGCAAGCGGCCGATGTTCGATCTGGTGCAGGGCGATCTTGCCACACTGCCATTCGACGCGGCCAGCTTCGATCTGTTGTGGTCGAACCTCGCCCTGCACTGGCATCCGGAGCCGCATCGCGTCTTTCCGGAATGGCATCGCGTGACCCGCGACGAAGGGCTCGTGATGTTCTCGCTGTTCGGCCCCGACACGCTGAAGGAACTGCGCGCGGCGTTCGCCGATGTCGATCTCGACGCGCACACGCTGCGCTTCGTCGACATGCACGATATCGGCGACATGCTCGTGCACAGCGGCTGGTCCACCCCCGTGATGGATATGGAAACGCTGACGGTCACCTACGAGTCGCCGGAGAATCTGTTGCGTGAAGTGCGATCGTTCGGCGGCTTCCGTCGTCCGGGGTCGGTCGGGCTGCGTGGCAGGCGGTGGTATCGGGCCGTGCTGGCCGCGCTCGATCGTCAACGTAACGCCGATGGCGTGATCCCATTGACGTTCGAAATTGTCTACGGCCATGCATGGAAGCTGGCGCCGCGTGGCAGGCAGGCAACCGACGATCAGGGTCGCGCAGTTGTGCCGGTCGACAGCATCGGACGCGCCCGGCCGCGGCCATGAAAGCGGTGTCGTGCATGGTTGCGCGACAATGCGCGCGCGCCGATTGTGTTGACTATCGGGGGCGATGCGGCCATGCACAAAAACTAGATGAGCGCAAGCACTTCGGTCAAATCCTACCTTGTTCAGGTATGCGAAGCGCCATATAATGCGCCAGTTTGTCGCAGTGGTCCCCTGGCACAAGAACGTCCCTGGAATGCACTTCGCATGTGCAAACCTCCGACGTGTTTCGTCCCGGGTGTGCATCCGATGCGGAGTGGTTGGCGATGCAAGACTTGGGTATCGCATTCCAGACGGCAGTTGGTGACTCCGGCGGAAATCTCGACGGACGCACCCCCTTGCCGAGCAACGACTGGCTGATGAAGCGGAATTGCTCGCTCACTCCGCGCCAGGCCGGCTGGTTCTACTTCTCCATCGTATGTTTCTCGACAGCCATCGCGGTGTTCTTCGCCGTGTGGCTGGGGGCCTGGCTCGTATTGCCGTTTGCTGGCCTGGAATTGCTCGGGCTGGGGATTGCCCTGCTGGCGTATGCGCGCCATGCGGCGGATTATGAACGCGTGAGTGTGACCGACGGAATGCTGGTCGTGGAGACAGCCAGCGCCAGCCGGATCACGCGGGAAGTATTCAACCCACGCTGGGTGCGGGTTGAACTGGGTGAATCGTTCCGGGCGCCGGTGGTACTGCGGTCGGACAAGCGCTCCGTGCAGGTGGGGTTGTATCTGGACCCGTATCGGCGGCGCAAGTTCGCGCAGGAACTCGCGGTGGCCTTGCGGCGTGTCTGAAAGGGCAGGTTGCGGGGCAGGGCGGGGACAGATTTGAATCTGTAAATTGGGTAGATAAACAATGAAAATGTGGAAGAAGGCATCCGCAGCATGTCTGGCAGGCGCGTCCCTGCTTGTCAGCCAGGCGGCCTCCGCGGTCAGTGACATGCCAGGCGGCCCCGCCGTCCGACAGCTCAACTTGGCCGAACCCGTTACAAAAATCGCCGAACAGATTCACTGGCTGAACTGGATGATGCTGATCATCTGCACGGTGATCTTCGTCGCCGTGTTCGGCGTGATGTTCTATTCCATCTTCAAGCACCGGAAGAGCAAGGGCGCCCGCCCGGCCTCGTTCCACGAAAGCATCACGGTGGAAGTGGTCTGGACGATCGTGCCGTTCCTGATCGTGATCGCCATGGCGCTGCCGGCGACGAAGACCGTGGTGGCGATGAAGGACACCACGAACTCGGATATCACGATCAAGGCCACCGGCTATCAGTGGAAGTGGGGCTATGACTACCTCAAGGGCCAGGGCGAGGGCATCTCGTTCGTGTCCACGCTGACCACGCCGCGCGAGCAGATCAACAACCAGCAGGAAAAGTCGAACACCTACCTGATGGAGGTGGACAACGAGCTGGTGGTGCCCGTCAACAAGAAGATCCGTATCGTCACCACTGCCAATGACGTGATCCACGCCTGGATGATTCCGGCGTTCGGCGTCAAGCAGGATGCGATCCCGGGCTTCGTGCGCGACACCTGGTTCCGTGCCGAGAAGACCGGCGTCTATCGTGGCCAGTGCGCCGAACTCTGTGGCAAGGAACACGCGTTCATGCCGATCGTGGTGCGCGTCGTGTCCGATGCCGAGTACACGAAGTGGGTCGACGACAAGAAGAAGGCGATGGCCGCTGCGGCGGATGATCCCAACAAGGTCTGGACCCTCGACGAAATCAAGGCGCGCGGCGAAAAGGTCTACGCGACCAACTGCGCGGTCTGCCACCAGCCGACCGGCAAGGGCGGTGGTCCGTTCCCGGCGCTGGATGGCTCCAAGGTCGTCAACGGTCCGAAGGCTGGCCAGATGCACGTGCTGCTGGAAGGCCGTAACGCCATGCCGTCGTGGAAGCAGCTTTCCGACACCGAGCTGGCCGCTGTCATGACGTACACGCGGAATAGCTGGGGCAACAAGACCGGCGAAGTGATTCAGCCGGCGGACTTCACGGGCGCCCGCACGGGCAAGTTCCCGGAAGGCGGCGGCGCACAGGCCGGCGCAGGCGATGCAGCCCCGAAGGCTGCCGCGCCGTCCAGCACCCCCGACAAGCAGGCCAGCCTCGCGGGCAACCGCGTCGCAGGCTGACCCGCGGTAGCCCCGCATTCAGGAATTGATGGAGTCATTGCGATGAGTACCGCTACCCCGGAGACACTGGGCCATCCGCACGACCACGCGCACGATCACGATCATGCGCACGATCACCCGCATGGCTGGCGCCGCTGGCTGTTCGCCACCAACCACAAGGATATCGGCACGCTGTACCTGCTGTTCTCGTTCACCATGCTGCTGTCCGGCGGCGTGCTGGCGCTGCTGATCCGCCTGGAGCTGTTCGAGCCGGGCCTGCAGTTCTTCCGCCCCGAACTGTTCAACCAGTTCACCACGATGCACGGACTGATCATGGTGTTCGGCGCGATCATGCCGGCGTTTGTCGGCTTCGCGAACTGGATGATCCCGCTGCAGATCGGCGCCTCTGACATGGCGTTCGCGCGCATGAACAACTTCAGCTTCTGGCTGATGCCGCCGGCCGCGCTGCTGCTGGTCGGCTCGTTCTTCGCGCCGGGCGGCGCCACCGCCGCGGGCTGGACGCTCTACGCGCCGCTGTCGGTGCAGATGGGCCCGGGCATGGACATGGCGATTTTCGCCATGCACATCATGGGCGCGTCGTCGATCATGGGCTCGATCAACATCATCGTCACCATCCTCAACATGCGCGCGCCTGGCATGACGCTGATGAAGATGCCGATGTTCTGCTGGACGTGGCTGATCACCGCCTACCTGCTGATCGCCGTGATGCCGGTGCTGGCTGGCGCGATCACGATGGTGCT